>Ga0080006_1183218_pt1 | contig 131555 bp, 106 predicted proteins | sample RS3BMetagenome_FD_69209 | JGI IMG/M metagenome (GOLD analysis project Ga0080006, IMG submission 69209) | Ferric oxide microbial mat and aquatic microbial communities from Rainbow Spring, Yellowstone National Park, USA - RS3B (SPADES... ...
GTGTTTTCTACTTGAAGATTCTCTGGTTACAGGTATGGTACGTAGGAACGATGATCCGAACTCGGCACCGTCAGATGCGCCGCTGCCGCTAATAACTCGGGAAGAAACCTTCGTTTCTTGCTGCATGCTTCAGGGTTCTTGCAACGCCTCTCCCGAGTTCCGCACGGGTACTCAGATTTGACGAGCGAACGACCCTGTGCCCTGTGTTGCGCTCTCGGATACAATGCGATTGATGTGTCTCATGAGGTATGCATTCATGGATTTGTCCACGCTGCCCGGGGACGGGACCTCGACAGAGATCCCAGCTCCTTGGCATGCAATGCCGTGTACCGTCATCCTCAGACGAGTGCTCCTCTACGGACGAGATCATTAAATCGAGCGCCCCGGTGGGTGCGGTACATCCCGTAGTTGTCGTTCGACGCTCTGTCAGCCGCTCGCCTGCAGCGAAGCAGCGCGAGACCCCCGCCTGGTACGTGATGATGGTGGTGATGATGACGGTGCAAGATCCCCGTTTCTGCCAGAGTTTTCATCAATGCGTCCAGATGTTTGATGACGGTGCAAGATCCCCGTTTCTGCCAGAGTTTTCATCAATGCGTTCAGATGTTTGATGACGGTGCAAGATCCCCGTTTCTGCCAGAGTTTTCATGAATGCGTTCAGATGTTTGATGACGGTGCAAGATCCCGGATTCTGTTTGGACTTTCGGAGATCCGCGGACATTGCCGATGACCACGGAGGAGGCCACCACTGCCTCGCCACAGAAACTTTTTACGTCCCACGAGAACCGGACCAGTCCTTATCGTTCGCGTAGAGGTAGCAGTGCAGATGCATGTACGCGCGCAGACAAGCGCCCAGTGCATGCTGACCTCTGGTCTGCGCGAGAAGCTGCAACAACAGGCCACTTCTCTGCGGATTCCATAGGGTGATCACGTCCCGGAGGTTGCACGCTTTCATTTTCGCCATCTCTTGAAGCTTGCAGTGTTCAAGGTGCAACTGAACATGCCGAACAAAGCCGGCAGCAACGTCACATGTTACCAGCATCGCGAAAAGCTTCTCGCTGCCTGGTCGCAGAGGCAGATAACAAGCTTAAGCGCCACACAACGGGGTCGAAGGTCCAGGAAGATCACGAGTCACCAACGAAACGCCCACAAGCATACCGAGGTACAGGCAATGAATGAGGTTTACTGGGTTGCTTTTGTCCGGTCGACTCTGCAGGTCTTGAACCGAAATCCATGCGACAGTTCGTGCTTCGTCGCCCAGCCTGTTCCAGCGCGTCGACCACGAGTATAGCCACCTGGCGTGGTTCTCTCTCGCTCTCTGTATGTGTGTGTGTGTGTGTATACTCTGGACACGCCTGCACTGTCGACGAGGCCCAGACTAGAGGTGCTCGCGGCTGCCAGTAGAGTCGGCATTTGGCGTTCAGGCTACCGGCAGTGCACAGCGCGTGCACTTTTCAGAGTGCTCGCCTCATCCAGCGCCGCCAGAGGTTGTTCACCGCATGTGCTACGCTGTGAAACGAGAAAAAGGATGATGGAGGTCTCTCCTTTTGTGTCTACGGAGCCGGCTTTTCCACCGTGCGTCACTCTGTTTACCCATGAATGAGAAGCTGTCCGTAACAAACACCCTCTACCTATCTGTCCGGCCAGCAGTAAAGCGCACCGCCCTGTGATGCAACTTGTTGCCTGCTTCGCAGCGACTCGAAAAGGGCGTCGCGGCAGAGCCATCAGTCGACTACTGGTTCCAACGCAGGGGCAATCTGCTCGAAAAACCATAGAGTGCAAGCTTTTTCGTAGAAGCGAATACGTCACCCCGGCGCATACCACGACTTTGTGCATCCTCGTCTTGGACCAGAACCCGAGTATACACTGGACCGTGTGCCTGCTCGCGAACCCGCCGTGAACGGTGTGTGTATGTGCCCCAACGATGCACTTGCGGGGCTAGCAGCACGCGCGTCCATGGTACCAGCCGCGTCTCCTTTTCCATCCCTGCTATCGCCTCGCAGAGTCCTGTCCATGCTCACTTTTCAATACGAAAATGGTCGAGTACCGCACCACTGGTGTTGTAGAGCGTGAAATTGAGCACGTTGTTGTCCACGCTTACCAGCGCATACCCACCATAGGGGTAATTGATCGAGCTATAATGCTGCGCCACAAACGGTGGATAGCTCACACCAGGGGTGAAATAATCATTGTCGGCGACTGCACGCCCTGCGATGCCGTTCATGATCTGCACAGGATACGGCGGCTTGTAGTACAACGTCGCGTTATCCCGTACGCAGTCCGAGCATAGCTCGCGGGTCACATTGTTGATGGGGCTGACACGCTCATACGCGTGCACATGACCGCACCAATACATATCCGCCTTGTACTCGTACATCAGTGGAAACACATCCTGCTCGAGGATCGGTCCAAAATGATTGCAGCTCTTGTCGGTGACATTGCAGGTGAGCGGTCGATGTGCCATCATGATCAGCCAGAGCGAGGGATCGTGTTCGCGGCGCTTGGCGAAGGCCTCCAGGTCGCGACGAAGCCACTCGATCTGCCCCGGATAGGTGCTAATCGGTGCCGGTTGGGTCATGGACCATTCTCCATCGGGATAATCGAAGTAATTTTCGTAATTCATCATAACAAAATGGATTGGACCTTCATCGAACGAGTACCAGAGCGCATCAGGCGCCGCGCCGCTCTCACTCACCGGGAAGTAAAAGTTGGTGCGCACGTACGAGAAATTCCAGGGACCCTCGTGATTGCCGGTTGCAACCATATACGGCTTCTGGGCTGCGAGAGGTTGTATCAACTTCATGTATGCATCGAAGCAGCCGTGATATCCGTCGCAATAGCTCTGATCTCCAGGCATGATCATGTAGTCGAAATCATCGAGCCGCGACAGCAGCGTATTGATAACCGGCTCGCCGCCTTTGGTTCCGATATCCGTAAAGTACGCCAGTTTCGTGGTTTTTGTGGTGTTCCCGTAGGGCGCCATGAATGTGTACGACACGTTTCCGGGGCTACCTGGAATCGTGTAGGTGTAGCGTTTGCCCGGTTGCAGACCATTCACTTTCACATGACTCGCATAGCCGGACCAACCGGTACACAGGAAGGGGCTCAGGCCGGATCCCAGAGACGTCGTCCGGACATCCTCCGTGCAGAACTTGGTCTGGTTGCTCGTGTGCTCTTCGGCGACGTAGAGGCAGCTTTGCGGTGGCTTCTCCTGGGTATTGTACGAGATCACCACTTCGCCGGCGTTGCCAGTCATTCCGATATGCACATGATACGCATACAACGGGTTCGACGGGTCGCAGCATTCACAGGTGCCGTTGTTTTGGGGCTCGAACCAGGTTCCCTCGACAAGCGCGCTGAAGAAGAGGCTCAGTTGACCACTCAGGTTTGGATCAAAGGGAAAGTAGCCCTCCAAGCCTTTCAGGACGTGTTTGAACCACTCGCCTTGCGTGCTCGCGCGTTGAAAAAACTGCACAAGTGGTCGATCGAACACCACCTCGCGTCCGTGCACCAGTTTCTCGCGCAGATATCGACCAAACGAGTGGAACAGATCCACGTCCCTGCGCACCTGAACATCCGCGGGCATCGTCCGTGCCGGTCTCACGCTCACCAGTGCAATTGCTGTAATGCATAAAATTGCCCAAAGTCTACGCATCATAGGACAGTCTCGTGCTAGTCAGAATAAACAACATAAATGTTTTTCCTTCGATGAGACTCCATGTGCACATCGGCGAGGTGGATGCAGCTGAGGCTTCGATTCCCGTGGATGCGCTCTGGATCGAATCTTGCGCATCTGCGCGGCCGCTGCCAACTGGTGCATCCACGGAAATATCGACGCTTGACAAGTGACCTGTTCGAGCTGATAGACGGGGACACATCCCCTAGATCACGCAGCAGCAGCAGCAGCGCGGGTCTCGCCAACGCGCCCCAGGCTGCGGCACATCGGGTAGCTCTGTCGAGCGCCTCCGCCTCGCGGGTATCTCGGGCTCCTGGAAAAGCGCGCAGCAACCGTATGCAGGCGCCCACTGGAGGCGTCATTATCGTCCAGAATGCGACGGATCGGTGCAATTCGTGGTTTGTGAACGATACGCAGCACGCACGTGTCTCTGCTCGGAGGCTTGGTTTCCCCCGTTTGGGCGATGAACGCCAGGAGCGTCAGCCCAGATGCCTCAAGCGAGATGTCTCAATGTACAACCCGCTTGCAGCATCGCTCGCACCGCATATCCACTCGTTTCGATGCGGAGAACCTTTTGAGGGCGCTTCGTGCGCTCAGTGTCCTTCCAGGCCGCTGCGCGACAAGCGTGCGCCATATCCGTGATCCCGGAGCACAAGTCTGGGCTGAAACAAGAGCAACACAACCGAATGGCGACGGATCGCTGATTGCTCCCACACAGACAGATAAAAAAGTGGCAGACTCGGGTATCCCTGTCTAGATTCAGAGATCCTCCATGAAACAAAGTCTAGAGCCCGGAGCGAGGACCTCCAGCTCAGCCTTGCAGAGGCGCCGGTAGACGCCCTCGCCCCCGGCCCTGCGACTGCGCAGGCACAATCATCGACCAGCTGGCGCATCCGAGAGCAAGTTTCCATCCGGGTACCTGGAGGTAGATGTGAAGCATGATCAGTGCTCACTCGAATGCCAAGATGCATCACGCAATCGGGAATTCATGATTTATGTAAACGTTGTGTCAAACGAGTACATATGCTTGGTGAAATATTCGAGTGCTCGTGCTCGTGCGCTTTACCACCTGCGGCAAGAAGCAGCGGATCGCTGACGATGCGCTCATTATCAGCATTCGAGCAGCGCGTTGATCGCTAGCAACCTGGCTACCCTTGACCGGCAAACACAAACACATACACGCTTCCGTTTCAATATCGTAGGGTATCTGGGCTAGTCTCGTTCTGGGGTTGTCGACAAAACCATCGGAGCGGGCAGGGTCTGGTTAGACGCAGCGATCGTGTGCGATAAACAGGGTGCGTACTGCTCCAGCAGCGCTGCGTGTGGTGTCACGGGTCCATGCTTTCTCGGCCTGTAGGTGAAGCGCTCTGGAGACTACCGCTTCTGGCTCAACTGCAACGGCCTCGAGGCCGATCGTCACGCTGGAGCCAACCACGGAGCCGAGTTGCATCCAGTGGTTCAGGCCGGAAGAGCCACCGCGCAGGCGAGCACCAGAACGCCGATCAACGGACTCGTGAGCGTACCCCAAAGGACTGGGCGTCACTCGTGGGCTTGTTGAATGAGCGCGTAACGGGGCTACCGCGGCTAGTTGGTTTCCGAATCGACCACGTTGAGTATGGTCGTGTCGTCGCGTCACTGCCGATTCAGCCTTCGTTGCTAGCAGCGAACGGATACCTCCACGCAGGCAGCATCGTCACGCTTGCTGACACTGCATGTGGATACGGTTGTTATATAAGCCTACCGCCAAACCGTATTAACTTTGCAACCGTGCAGCTCTCGAGCCAGTTTCTTGGTACCGCCCTCAGCGGTGACTTGGAGGTAGAGGCATGGCTGCGGCACGCCGGCCGTACTACCCAAGTATGGGACGCTGAGGTGCGCACACGAGCGACACCCGAGACCCGTGGGGTCGTCCACCATCCCATTGCGCTGTTTCGTTGTACGCAGCTTTTATTAGAGGCAAAGTCCGGTACGAATGAGGGTTCAGATTCGGCCCGAGACAAATCAGCGGGACCGTCTCCCAAGTTTGTCTAGAATCTGCAGCTCCGAGGAATGCACTCGAGAGGCCTGTGTCATCGAGCGCCTCGGTCGGACCATGAACAGACCTGGACGGTCGGGTCCATCACCAGGGTATTCGCGCAGACGCACCACACGGGCAAGCGTAATAGCAGTATGCTTGCTGGCCTCGAGATACGCCCGTGCAACATTCGGCTTCCCGTGTGAGATCGCCAACTGTATCCGTATCCGATGCTAGAAAGGGTACAGCGGATCAGCGCCAGACGGTGTCAAAAGCGTTTCGGGAACGCGTGCCCCGGACACAAGCTCCAAACGAATGCCTCCGAGACCGACGCAGACCTGCGTCCGAAACAACGCATTTGTAACCGCAGGTGCTCGAGATGTTGTTTACACACTGTATCTGAAATGGTAACCTTTCTGTTCGAGCACGAGAGCAGAACAAGTCGCTTCATCAGCATCCGGGATTACTCAGATGCGCACTCCCACGGAACGAGCGAGTTCCCTGCGCTCTTTGAAATGATTTTATATCATGCTGGATGACCCCAGAATCGCCCCGCTAGCATCACGACGAGCTTCGCCCATCACAAATAGCCCTGCCTGTCATTGCGGTCTGGTCTGGGTCACTGCAGCGCTTGGTGCTGTATAGCATTCGTTCGATCGTTCGGGCATTGTGCCTGGAGCATTTCCCAATACATCGAAATCACAAGGCGAAGCGCGTGATCGGCACCTTTGCCGACCCCAGCGATGGACGCCCACGTCGTGTGCACCAAATCCCACTGTCCACAGTGTTGGAGCGAAATCCACAAAAGCATCGATCGTCCGGCGCTCGCGATATCCTGCATGGTATTGGTAAGGTCGTCATGCTGCTGCGGTACTTGCCGCACTGCGTACACGTCGGACCGCGGCACACATCGCGTCTCGAGGCATACGCAAACGACCAAGCGTCGCTTCAAGGCAAATGATCGCCCCGAGGTGATACCGATGATACCGTTGATGCTGGTGGCGCTCTAGTTCACGACGCACAAACGTGCACGCACGGCACAAAGCGCCGAGGACGCTCGTCCTTGGGTGCGTCGACGGTGCGACTTGTCGACCGTAACGCCGTTGCCCGGCATGCCGGTCGCTCGCGTGTAGACGTCGTGCTTGCGTCAGTACCGACGCGGTGTCGCACTCATCGGGTCAGGTGCTGCTTCTGAACCCACTTTCGGTTTCGCATTGGTGACCGATTTTGCGCAGCACTGGGCCCTGTGAATCATCTTGATAGCTTACGCGGTTTCGATCGTTTCCGGATTCGCATTCGCCATGAAGAGTGGGTTCAAGGCTCGTGCAATGTAGCCGACCCGATCGGCGATAATACCGTCGACACCCCAATGAATGAGCTGTTCACAGTAATGAGGCTCGGCGGTAGAGCTCCCGTAACAGTAAACTTTGAGTCCAGCGGAATGAATGATTTCAACGATACCAGGCTCTTCGAAAATCAGATCACACAGAAGCACCATGCCGTCGAGGCCGGCCCAGACCGCAAACGCGATGCCGTTCGCTACGCTAAGTGCCCGCGGGTCGCTATGTTCACTCATGGCGCTTCGTCCAGCCGCATTCAGGAAGCATACCGGGTAAATGGCTTGCTTCTTGCGAACCATCAGACAAACATCCGGGTCGAAGCTGAGAAAGACAATGCGACGCTTGAGGCTGCCCTTCTGGAAAATGACTTCGAGGACGCGATCGATGAAGTGATTGCGCTCCGGATAGGGTAGCGACGTTTCTCTCATTAATTCTGGTGTTGGATACTTGATTTCGACAAGAAGCGTGATTTCCTCGGGAACCCGATCAAGAACGCGACGCAGCGACGGCAGCGCGTTGTCCCGTATCATCGCGATAGGATTCGCGTCATCGGTGCGCTCACTGCTCTCGGAGAAATGGCGTACCAGATACCCCAGGTTCCCGTCCGATGATGCCACCCGCGTGAAATCCGACCACTCATCGGACCAGCGCGGCTCTCTCTGCGGTGTCGTTCCGTGGACACGAAGATTACCGCCGCGGCTGCGCGAACGGGGCATGCTGCGGCACGCGCTCTTGAACTCTTCGTACGTTAGAGAATAAATAGGTGTTCCGTAACGCCTCGATTTCGGTTGGTTCGCCTTGCCACTCGCCCGAGCATGATCCCGGAGACAGTGCGGCTGATCGCTCGTCGAGGCATTCGTCAGCGTGTTCGTCGACGGCGGGGCCGTTGCATCCGCTGCTGCAACATGGTGTGTGCTGTTCGCCAAGACTGCAGACGCTCTGCAACTGTCACGCTCCGAAGCATACTCTAAGTTGGCCGTTTCACAGGTGCAGTGTACGTCTTCGGCACTGTCATCTGGAGTCCGTGATGAGCGCGTCAAAACCCGGGAGCCGTTCAACATGCTCTCGTTGAGACGCGCACCGCGATCCGAGCGAACGGGTGAAGCGCTCCACGCGGTCCGAAAACGCTCGTCGTCACTCTCATCGACGTCGCCCTCGTCTACGCAACGGATGAAGAAATCATGGTAAATGACCGGTACTTGATCGCGGGTCAACTGCACATCCAGCTCGATCGCATCCACCAGGCCCTTGCGTATCGCGGTCAGAAAGCTCAACACCGTATTTTCCTGGACGCGGCTGCGCGTTTTTTGACTACCAGCCCCGCGATGACCGATAAGTTGGATCTTCTTGCGCTCATTGATTCCTTCATTCAGACTGAAACGCAACTGTGCCATTCGCGGAGGCAAGGTACCCGCGTACGGCTTAATCACACAGTATTCGCACCGGAATTCACCGATGACGCTATGCGCGTCATTGACCAACGGTCGCTGCAGTACACCCTTCATCTCGACGAGCTCTGAAGCCATGATGGCCGCTCTGCCGATAAACTGGCTCGTGGAGGTGGCCTGTCCTCCAGATGTTCCGTTTTTGGGCGGGTTCCAGAGCACGTCCACCAGCATGTCTAGATCATCAAAAAAGTTCGCATGAAAAACCGCCGTGCACTGTATCCAATCGTTCGACCAACCTGTAAATACATGCTGCACACCTTCAGGGCCGGTGATGCGGAAGAGGAGCGCGCCTCTATCCGCAGCGCTTCCTGTGCTCGGATCCGCGACTCCGTGGCCCTGGCCTTCGAGACGGCGCTCCAGCCATTGGAATACCTCCAGTTCCGAATTCGTACGCAGTCTCTGGCGACGCAAGCTTATTGCTTGGAAAGAGCCAATGCGCGGTTCACCGAGCGTAACGCGAAGCAGGATGTCCGCACGGGTGTCGCGCGCGAGTTTGCGCGCCGCCGCCTCTGCAGGCACACCGCTCACCGCAACACCAACGCTGCACCTGGGACCACTCGCACGCTGCGATACCGCACCTTCTTGCTCCTCCAGTTCCTGCCGATAGACCGCCGGCAGCGCGTGGAAGTGCAACTCCCGAAGGCTAAAGTCTTGCGCAGCCCGCTGAACTGCCACGTCAATTTCCTCGAGTCGCTCCACGGGTGCGCTCATTTACAAAAAAAAAAAGCGGTCGATGAGCAGTCAACTGCGAGGTCAGCACCCAACCTAGACCTCGCAGCTCCAGTCACGTAGTCACTGAGTGCACCCAGAACGGCTGCAACGAGCAGCAAACACAAACCCTCCGTCCAAAGGCGTTGCTACCCGCCCCATTTCTCGTCAGTACACGTGACAGGTGCGGATGCAGATTCGTTGGCGAACGCGATGCGTGTCGCGGGCCGCGTGTCAAGCGCGCGCACACTGCTGCGTACTCGCGAGCGCTGCTGGACGCTGGTAGGTCGACGATCTGAAGGAGCACCCTGGGGATGCATCATGCCGAACAGCAGTCCAAAATAGGATTATCCTTGCTTTCTAAAGATCAGTACGTTCCATAAGGTGTAGAACGGGCCTCTTGTTTGAAATAGAAGTTGGAGGGATCCACTACTGATTTGGGTGTTCCCAGCGCGCCTGTGGTGGACGCTTGCGACGGCGCTGCATCGACGGCCACTGCGCGTGCCTCGCACGGAGACGGAGCGACTTTTGCGTGCTCGGAGAGCGAGGCAAGTTCCAGGATCGGCAACGCGATGGCGTCGTTGAGCTCCAGATGCCGCTGGCAATGCGATTGCCTCAGTATTCTCAAGCGGTAGCTGTTACGGCTGGAAGTGATCTTTCAAAGTTACCAGTGAATACTGCTCATGAGATAATTTACCCTGAGTTTGAGTTGCGGCGTATCTGAGCATGTGTCGGAAACGGATCGGACGTCACCGCGCACTGCAAAAAAACACAGAAAAAAAGAAAGAAGATAAAAGCGCGTAATCGGAGCACGCTGGCCAATGTAGACGTTTTGTCCATGGAAAAATCGGACGTCACGAGCGTCCATGAAATCCGTCACTTCGGAGGCGCTGCACGCATCCGAGACGCGCGAGGTTGCAAAAGAGCGCTGCTCACTTTCGCGTGCACCTATATAGGCTAGCAATTCGCATCGAGCTGATTTTATTGCTAGGAATATCGAATAATGGAATATGATGATCGTCTACCGACTGTCCATAGAAATCGTTTCAGGTGGAAAGATGTGCGCGGTACTGGAGCCATGCTGGATTCCTGAACCGTGCCACCCCTGTGGGTTGCTCCAGGCGGGAATCCAAGCTCGCGCTCTTGGCCACTGATTTTTTCAACGCAAGTCTTGTATATTTCAGCGCAATACCTACACTAAGTCCAGAATGATTGCATCGAAGAAAATCGCTCGACGTAAAGCCACCGGACGCTTCTGAAGTACGAGACATCTTCGAATGTTACTCGGAGCGGTCACGTTTTGGTGCGGAACGTGCTTGCGCGGATATAGTTGCCGATCGAAGAACTCCATAGCGAGCCTTTTTATTTTTAATGGCCTCGGCATCGGATGCTCGGTTGGCTCACCTCGCACAAAACCCAAGCGCACGGATCCGCTCCAAACTCTTCTTCTGTGTCTGTCAGAGCGTTCACCCGTGCTCATGACGTGTGTATGTCGCTGTAACCGCATCGACGGGAATTGAGCAGAGCCGATTTCTGCACTCGTGGTACGCTATCGGCGAGAATGCAGGAGTCCACCCATTCCGTACCACGGCACGTCCAGTGCAATTTGCTATCACCATCAAACGATGCTATGCGTCTTTTATATCCCCTCCCTGGATATTGAGCCAGTTGGTGGATGCACATTTCATACCCCGTCTAATGCACGTCATTGGCGACTCCAGCTCTGTGTTGTCCATGTCCACGAAACACGGTCCGCACGTGCAACTTGGACACTTGTATGCGCGCCGAACGAGACATACAAAGCATAACGCCATGCTCGATGCGGTGCTCAGAACGTCGAGATAACTTTCGACGCCGTCATTCCTCTTGTTCGTATGCGTCCTGGCGTCTGCCATGCCCGACTCTCTATACTAGTCAATGTTGAAACCGTTTAGCCGCTTGGATTGCTTTCCATTGACGTCTTTTGATCCATGCGCATGATTTCAGGGTTCGGCGGCCGCTGTAACCTCCTCGAACCCGGGATACATGCTCATCACAAAGTTTTGCTCTTCATTTGCCTTGAATGAATGGAAATAAGCTCCGTTGCTCGATGTAGGCCTAGGTTTCATGAAGTGCATGCAGATGGACATGTCGCCGATCCGCATCTTCCCGGTAAACTTCTTTTCATTTCTTCTCCGTAAACAAGGAAGCTTGAATGAGCATCGCAGATGCTTTTCGTGAGGTTGTTCGCATCTTTCGTATCTACTCGCAGAGACCAGCCCCGTCTTCCCATCTTCCTTTACCTGGCTGGGTTGCGTAACAGTATTTGATGTACTCCATAACCGTTCTTTCTTCGGAACTCTGGCTGGACGTTTTTCCCGAAGCGAGCCTTCTCTAATCGTGTATCGCCTATTTCTAACCGACATTTTCGTCATTTTCTTCATCACGAGCACGCCCATGAACCGAAGTGCATAAACTCTCTCTCTCTCTCTCCCGTGCATGATCATAGCGCCTGCACAGCAGCTCAGGGCTAACAAAGGTACAGAACGATTTGCCGAAGAAAGGGATCACGGATGCGAACGACTCGTCTGTGAATCTGTTGCCATAAACGAGGCGTTTGACAACAGAGAAGGCTTCGTGGACTGGACTGAACCAGGGAAAATAGGCTAGCTCGATGCGCCGCTCAGCGCCAATCTCACCTGTTTACTTGTTGACCGTTTTTGAACGATCGAAAGTCACATTATCGAATTGTAGGACGGAAGCGTATCGCAGTGAGAAGCCACGAAGCGTGCTTCGACGAAGCATCAGGTTTCGTAGGAACTTGCGCGTTATTCGAATTGTCGATAACCATGTGATCGAACCGCGGCCAGGGCTGATGTTGTCGTCATGCTTGCATGTCTCAGTTTCACGAACGGCGTTTTGCTGCCCTTTGTGTACCCATCTACCGGTGGACGACATCTCCGGAGTGAAGTGTCATCGAGTGAGACGAATGCCCGTCACCCATGAAATGAGCATCCGCGTTTCCGCCCGATATCGATAGCGTGGTATTCAACGCTGGACGCTTCCGGTTGAAGCCTGCTTTTTTTCGTCCATCCGTGTTTGTTCGTCAGCGATCGAGTCAACGGAACATGAACTTCACATCGCGTGGCTTCTTTGGCAGTCTCGCGAAGACAAGGTACGGAGTGGAATGGATTGACGAAGATACAGTTGTGTAAACAGAGTTAAAGAAAAGTTCTGCGTTGGGCGCATGACGGCGTGCATATGCACGACGAGGCGGAAGGTTTGTCCACCCACTGAATTTGGAATAACTTGCTTGTAAGAGGCCGATAATTTTCGCAAGCCAGCTGTGACGGTATAAAGCATCCCAGCGACTTTTCTTGAAGATACTGGAAGCATTCCTTGTGAAGAATATCTGCGAGAAAATCAAATCAAACAAGAACGACGTGCTAGCGCGGGTGCTCCGTACTTCACTGCTGGGACGTTAAACATCGCGCAGTCGAGGATCTCGTGCTTTGTTTAGACAATCCCGCGGTCCAACGAAATCGAATAGGAGTGTTCTCAGTTCAAGCTGCAGTGACGAGGCTCTCATGGAGGTCTCTACCTGGTTCTAGTGGCGCATGTACCAAGAATGCGTACTATCGCCAGTTACACCACTTAAGGTTGCGAGCTACTGTCTGGCGTAGGTCGCACGCAAAGCAACTCAGAGGTCCATGGTCAGGCAAACCAAACGTTGAACTCGGCAGCTTGCTAATGAAGGCCATTGGCAAGGCGAGTCAGCAAACCCTAGCGGCAGGCGCGCGGACATGGGCAGATCCTTCTCCGCGTCCGCGAGCAAGCGTTCATCGCTTTTGCGGTCGCTAGGGAGACATTGCTTTTCTTTACGCTTTCTGCTGGGTGTCAGAGAAAACCATTTGTAGCCGCTGCTATGACACGGTCACGTGGTATTCGAAGACGCTCCCAGGCCTTTCTCTCATGCAGACGAGCGCGCGTATCCAAGCTTCGGGAATGACGCGAGCATCGCAACGAATCCATGAACTATAGCACTTGAGCGACAGCAGCAGCATTCAGCGCGTTCGAAGGTCTGCCTTGTCGCCGCAAAGAGCAATGGGAAGAACGAGAACATCCTCAATTACTCCTCATGCTTTACATTAAGTTAAGCGTGCGCCAAACTTTCCCTGCGCATATCAGCATGTAGCACATCAGGAGCCGCGTTGCGCTTCTGATGCTTTCTTACCTTCATCCAAAAAAAATCAGCAGGTACCCGGCCCGCGGCTCATAACGCATCCGCAACGTTTCGGGCTCCAGCCATAGAACCCGTTCGATACGCGCCCGCTCGCTTTGCTGGCATTTTCGTGCGCCGCTTGGGTGCCATACCTACCGTCCAAACTCAACTTGAGCTGCTCTCACGCACTCGCGGCCGCCTGACGTTCTTTTACCCGCTCCATGTACGCATTCAGGTGTGAGTACGGCGTCATATCGACTTTCCCAGGGAAAAACATCGGAATATAGCCGAGATAGGAGCCCAACGCTACATCCGCAACGGTGAACGTCTCCCCTACAGCAAAGGTATGCTTGCTGAAGTGCTGATCCAGAGCTGCAAGCAGTCCAGGCAACTGCTTCTCTCGGAGAGATTCCATAAAAGCAGTCTGCGCCAGTGTAGCATTCGCAAACAGAATCCACTGCAGTATTTGAGCTCTTTGATGCGCGTCCTTCGGGAAGTTCCGGTCATACTTCTCGGCGAGGTAGTAGAGAATCGCTCCCGACTCGTTCAATGACCAGGGCTCTGGGCCGGTCTCCTCCAACGCTGGAACCTTACCAAACGGGTTCACTCGAAGAAATTCTGGTGACTTGTGTTCTCCCTTGCCCATATCCAGGTTTACAACTTCTACTGGCGCCTTGATCGATCGAATATACCACTCGACCATAGCGCCGCGCGAGTTTGGCGCACTGTAAAGCACAGTCTTGCCAGTTGACATGGATACGCGTCTCGAATGTTGAGCCTTGGAACGCACAAAAGCCCGCTCCTGTCTTGCACTTGCTGTATATCGAGCTAGAGGCACAAACATTCTATGCGCGACAAGTAGCGCTGAGAGCGCATCTCGGGTCATCGAATTGTGGCGTGCGCGATGCGCGCTCGCTCTGGTGATCGCCCAGCTTCCAGAACGCTCCGGCGGAGGGGCAGGCACGCGCGTCGACAGCTGCGCTGCCACGTGGATGCTTTCCCAGATGCTCTCAACAGATGCACACCCGGATACCGTACAGATGCTGCACGGATGCGGCTGTACAGCGCTGGCCGGTGATGGAAGGTCGTGGAACGATGCGGGCGCATGCAGCGCGCGGGGCCACACAGGGAACCCGTCGCGCCCTCCGGCGCACGTCCGCGAGGTGCCCGAGGCCGTGCTGCCCCCGCACGGTGACCGCGGCTGCCGCCGAGCAAGCATACACCAGAGAGTGTACCAAAGCATCGCGAGATCGATCCAACCTCTACGCCCGACGCAAGGACTAGTCTGGTGCGTGCGGAACCTCTTCATGCGTTTCTCGGGGAACAGAGTGCTCTTCGCTTGTCACGGGTAGTTTCTGGGCATTCATAGGAACACAATTCGATCCAATATCTCTACATCAAGATCGGTAAGTTTTGTGTCTGGTAGTAGTATACGACGATTGAGGACGGGCTGGCTGCGACGCTTCTTACACGAGAGCGCAGCACCCGAGAAGTGTATCATATTTTGAACAAGTATGTCCATAATTCAGAGTTTGCGTCGCTGGCTGGCCCTCGGTGAACCGCCGTCACCCGTGGCAATCGCATGGCACAAGCGGTCGCCGGGTACGCGGTCGGTGTTTCCTAACAGCGCCCTGAGAACAAAAAGTATGTCCCATAAGCTGAGCGGCTTTGTGCCAAGCGGTCATCTTTCTTTGCCAAAGACTATAGTCTGCCCAAATTCTTCTTTCTGGCATCGTTCAACGTCGTTTGGTCGGCCCGGTTGGCGTCCAGTGAGCTTTCGGCAGCTGCCGCGGAGCGCACGACACACGCTTCCGGTACGCGCCTTGCGAGCGCAGGCGGAGCGCACCACCTCTGCGGTACCAGAGGCTATTGCACGTGCGTCAGCTGCACTGAAAACCCGCAACGACGTTATTAACATTGCCATTTGTGCCCACGTTGATCACGGGAAAACGACGCTGGTCGATGCAATTCTACACCACGCAAAAGTCTTCCGCGAAAACCAGACTGTTTCTAGTCTTGTCATGGATAGTAACGAGCTAGAACGCGAGCGAGGCATCACCATCTTGTCCAAGAATACTGCAGTCGTGTACGGTGGAGTCCGCATCAACGTGATCGATACGCCGGGTCACGCAGACTTTGGCGGTGAGGTGCAGCGAGTCCTCTCCATGGCGGATGCGATGCTCCTCGTGGTCGATTCCGTCGAGGGTCCACGCCCGCAGACCCGTTATGTTCTAAGGGAGGCGTTGCGCCTGGGCCAACGCGTTCTTGTCGTTGTGAACAAGATCGATCGCCCCGCTGCCCGACCTGTTTTCGTCGTGAACAAAACCTTTGATTTGTTTGTGGAGCTGGGTGCGTCGGATGAGCAGGCCGACTTTCCGGTGGTGTATGCGTCAGCGCTGAAGCGCGTTGCTGGGTATGCACCGGACCAGCTGGCGAACGACATGGGACCCCTGTTCGAAGAGATCCTTAGACTGCCGCGCCCGAGAGTCGCACTAGATGCGCCCCTGCAGTTACTTGTCTCCAACATTAGCAGCGACGATTACAAAGGTATTCTTGGCATCGGGCGCATTCACGCGGGAACACTGCGCAAAGGTGCAACTGTCCGCGTTGGCACGCCTGCAAAGGACGAGGCGGAACTTCGGACCGCCCGCGTGGATGAGGTGTTCCTTTTCGAGAATCTCGGTCGAGTGAGCGCGGAGAGCGCGCACGCTGGCGACATTGTCATGGTTGCTGGTGTAGACGACATCCGCATCGGCGAAACGATCTGTGATGCTGCCGATCCGCGGCTGCTGCCACCCGTGCAGATTGAGGAGCCCACAGTGCGCATGTCCTTGGCGATCAATACGACGCCCTTTGCGGGGCGCGAGGGACGATTCCTCACCAGCCGGCAACTTCGCGAGCGTCTAGAACGCGAGACGCGTACCAATGTAGCCTTACGGATTCAAGATGGCGAAAAGGCGGACTCGTTTACCATCTGCGGCCGAGGAGCACTGCATTTGACAATCCTCATCGAATCCATGAGACGAGAAGGATTCGAAATGATTGTGGGTGCTCCTGAGGTCATCTTTAAAATGGACCCGGAAACGAATACGCCTCTTGAACCGTTTGATCACGTCGAGGTTCAAATTCCCGAGGAGTATCTGGGCGCGGTGGTGGACGCGCTGGCCAAGCGACGGGGAGAAATGTTGAACCTCACGCACAGTCAGGACAATGAGCAGTACAGTATTGTGGAGTATATCGTACCAACGCGCGGATTATTTGGTCTGAACAATGCTCTCCTGACCCTGACTCGGGGCACCGCAATCATTCATACATCGTTTGCAGCGTACCGGCCCTACGTGGGTCAGGTTCGACTGCGGGAAGTTGGCTCACTGCTCGCCCACGAGACTGGTCGAGTGACCACCTATGGCGTCGAGGCTGCGCAAGAACGCGGCCAGTTGTTTGTCGCGCCAGGTGCTGAAGTCTATGAAAACCAGATTGTTGGCGAGAATAAGTATCCGGAGGATTTGCGAGTGAACGTCTGTCGGGTGAAACAGCTGACGAATCATCGCAGCGCAACCAAAGAGGTCGTGAAAACGTTGCAGGGGATTCGCACGCTCACGCTAGACGATGCGCTTGAATACATCAGCGGTGAAAACGAGTTTGTCGAAGTCACACCACAAAGCATACGCATGTTTAAGGTGCTAAGCAAACGCAGGAGCATCGTCGGAGCGAAAAACTAGGCGGATCGCAGAGCTGCCTCTGATACCTGGCGGGGCATTCCCCGCTCACCAGCCGATAACAGCGCGTTGCCTCCTTACGTATCCGCAGACGAGGCACTGTAACCGCGGAAACGCCCGGTGGTGCCTTGGACAATCGCCAATGCCCGAGCATTGCCTCCTTACGTATCCGCAGACGAGGCACCGTATCCGCGGAAACGCCCGGTGGTGACTTGGACAATCGCCAATGCCCGAGCATTGCCTCCTTACGTATCCGCAGACGAGGCACCGCATCTGCGGAAACGTGTCTTTGTGCCATGTCTCATTGCCGCAACTCCAGCGCGAGTTAAGACGCTATTCAGGAACTCGCAAACTGATCGCGTACACGCTTGACTGCTTCCTCGAGATCCGCATAGGGACGATTGTCCTGGACGAGTTGGAGAAGCTCCTCCCAAGATCGTCGATGAAGCATTTGTTCAAGTCGTTCGGCTCCAATGGTGCGCATCAATGACTCATTCCGTCGATAAACGAGTTCCGTTGGGATGCCCCGCTGCCCACGCTGTACTTGCTCTGTTCGCAGAATATTGATCATGGGGTAGGGTGAGCGGCGCACGTAGTTCGCGGCGTGTCCGCCCGTGCAACCTTGCGTATTGATGCGATCCCGACCGTCGCGAAATGCATACTTTGGATGAAAGAACACCAGTTGAATGAAGGCGTCGAGTTGGAGCGCTTCAAGCGCTGCACTCAGCGGCGTGGTAATGGCATCAAAGCCTTCTATGCCCTGTACCAGTTCTGGCAGTACCAGCAACGTGGTGGAGACGTCCTTCGAAGGGGTCCGTCGAAGCAGGGCGACTTCGTTCCAAAACTCACGATAGATTCGCTCAGGTGTTGTCGCGTGCGATACCGCATAGCGTACCTGGCCCGCTGGTAAGCCACCACGCACGGCGGACATCATGAAAGGACATACAGCAGCATCGACGATCATATGCTGGACCCAAGCGCGGCTCTCTGCTAGAATCACTTCATCCGACGGTAGGGACAGCTCGCTGGACTGCAGCTTCTGTCTGGTATCGAGGTCGTCATTGGTCGTGATGCCGGTCGGGGCAGCATCTTGCCCCACGGCTACGGGTGACGTTTCTCCCGCATCTTCTTCGCGTGATGCACGCAAAAGTTCGGCGAAACGCGGGTCCAAAAAGTCGTCCTCGTCATCGGACCAAAAAGGATCATCCTGGGACGTAGCGCCGACACCACCAGCAGCTGACGAGCCTTTTCGTAACCGCAAACAGAACCGAGGTGCTCCCTCATCGGGTCCGTATGCGTTGAGAAACACGTGTGAGCCAAAGACATCACCGACGTCAGCGCACTCTCGAAGGTGACCGATCAAGGCACTGGCAAGGGATGACGGGAGCGGCGGCAGCGCCAGCAGGACGTCGGCAGAGGAGCCCCCGGCCACATCCTCGACGGCATTCCAGAAGCACTGAAGCAACTCGTCAACGTGCCGATAGTCATCAAGAAGCCGGATGCAGAGACTGCTGGATTCTAGTTCGTGCTTCTGAAGCCATCGACGAATTGTCTCGAAGACACCTTGCGGTGCATCACGGGGCTGCGATCGTGCCGCAAAAGCGTTCTTTCGCGACGACCCAGTTTCATGTCCCGGCGTCTGCGGCTGTATTGCAGCGGGATTCACTGGAGACACTTTCTTCGAACGGAAATACCGACGTGGCTTATCGGAGCGTCCATCCGAGGCACACGCCAAAGTGAATTGAAGTCGTCGAACCAGAACGCTGCAACGCTTGCGTGTTCTCGTACCGGAATAGAACGCCGACTCGCGTGCGTTCAGTGACAAAATAAACCCTATATCGGGTTCAGACTTGTCGTGTTCTATATATCGCAGTCGCTGTGGCGTGGCAGAAGCGTAGCGTCGGAGCTGCGGAACAACCCACTCGTGTCGTCGGTCGTCGTGCACGACACCGCTTATCCGCGAGCTCGGTGTTGCACGTTGACCTTTTTTCCAGTATCTGTTTTGTTCAACGCCAGGTCAGTTATCGTGGACAATAAACTTTGGCTCATATGCATGGAAAACGTTTCCTATGCTCGCACGCAATGCAACGCTATCACGTTGCGAATCCTGCATGCGTACGAGCATCAAAGCCAGCGCGTGTGCGCGATCGATGCCGCGGCACCAGATGACGATCCGAGTTGCATTGCGATCAACGTTCGCGGCAAGCGAGGATCCATGCCGATGCACGAGGATCCGCATCAATGTCTTATTATTCTTATTAAGTACATAAATGTACAGTTGGGTACCATTTCTCTGAGAGATGGATGCGTGCGCGTATCCGCCGCCTTCCATGGAGCATCTCCATGAACGTCTGCGCGTTGTTCCAGGAGCATGTTGCGACATCGTGATCGAACCAGCGACATCTTGATCGAACCAGCGACATCGCGTCACCGACAGAGCGGTTTATGCTTCGATAGGAGGTGCAAAGTCACAGGAGGCAAGCTGCTGATCTCAGAACGCTGGTTATATTGATCTACTGTCTATTAGAATGAATCTGTTACGCTGTACATGTCATGCCCTTTCTTTTGCCTCGACGGCTCGATAGATACTTGTATGCACGCATTCCGCATCACAGATAATGAGATGCATTGAAGCGAGCGCGCCTTCCTGTCTATGTGGCGGCCGGGGATCCCCGAAAGCGTCTTTGCGGAGCGCTCTGTACGTTGGAGAGACCGCTGGGAAGAGGCTTTTTTTCGATTCCCGGTTTCCGACTGGAGTGCAAAAGCACCGCTCGTTGCTATTCCAGCGGGCGCGAAGCAGTATGCGCTCCGAGCTTTTCATTATCACATCAGCGCTCTGTCCACAGCAACCGTGCTCGATCAACGAGTCAACGGCGTGATTTGTCGTTGCGCTAGTGTCTTCGCGACACGCCAGTGCTGGCACTGGGCATCGCGCGAATGCCTCGCTTGACGTACAAACAGGCGCACATAAGATCGTGCACAAAAGTTTCTGCGAAAGGGCTACCCTAGAAACTTAGCTCGCGATCCTATTGTGGTGCTTTGATACAATAGACTGTGTCGCCGGTTGCTGCCTCTACTCACGAAGCTGCGGTTGGGAACTTTCAGAGCGTACCTCTCTTCATGATAACAAAACCGGGGCAAGCTCCAGGTCAGACTATCGTAACTGCACGGCAGGCAGCAGGTCCTGAGTCAGTGTTTTCTCGAAGCATGGAATCTGGTCCAGCACACACAGACGGTATCTTCACGGCGTTATAGGTCACCGTCGGGATCGCATGCTGCCCTCATGAAAGGAAACTAGAGCGTACACTTGCACATGGGACGGCGAGTACCGAGGCCACCGGTCACGTCCGACCGACGCTTCCTGCCTTCGAAGAACCCGGACTCAATTTCTTTGGATTACTTTTCACGTAACGGTTGCGGCGGATCTCTCGAAATATCCAGCAGAAACGCGCTAAGCGAACGAGCGCCCAACCAAAGCCCCACGCGACCGGCTGCAGTTGACCGCACATACCGCTGCTCCGTGTCAAGTTGCTTCACCTATTCGCTTGGGGCGTACGCTTCATAAATATAGGCGCACGTCAGGCTGATCAACCCCAAAGCGTCTCGAGTTGTCGACGGCAGACACAGCGAGTCCGGTGAACTCCCAGAGAACTCCGCTGTGGAGGCCTTGCCAGCGGCAGCGGCTCCGAGCGAGTCAATCGCTACTTTTTCCCAGTTCATGAAAGGCTCAGCCTAGCCGGGAACGTTACGCGGCATGAAGGCACCCAATGCTGACCAGGTTGCAGTACACGTCACCTGTTTTCCGCACCGGCACAATAGCGCGAAGCATCGATAACGCAAACAATGGCTTGGCCTGACCTGGCCTGGCCTGGCCTCGCCTCGCCCGGCACCGTTATACTTTACCCTTCCACGTGATTTCCAAGCCGCAAACGACGCAGAGACCGAAGCGCTTCTCAGGATAGGCGCCGTTTACTTTGGATATTGGGCAAGTCCTTCCTTTTGCAAGCTGTAGAGTCTGCTTCGGGTACCTGTGGCAGGTTACTAGGTGGGGCTCAAGAAGGCGCCCTCTCTCAAGCGACCTGAAGAGAACGACACCAACAGTTTTTACTGCCGCACCGGAGGCTTCAACCATCGTCTTCAGGGACTGCGCTTCCCAGTTCTGGTACAAGCAGCTGTATCCTAGCCGCTTGTTTACGTAGATCGCTTCTAAATACGTTCAGCGTCCTCTCAGAGACGCGCTGCACCTGTATACGCCCGTTGAAATGGCGGCTCGTAAGCTGCTGTTCTCGAGCGCAAAACTCGGCATTCGTATACGTGAGCGCCTTCATCTCGAGGACGTCTATGAGGATGACCACGAACTTCGTCTGGAACTGCTAACGTTGAAGGACGTGCGTCGGGCCAACGACCTATTAGCACGGAACTATGCGCGCTACAACAGCGACCTGGTGGCCATGGTCGAGCACGGACGCCAGTGCTCCGAGTCGCTCATCGATGTTGCTCGCCTCCTGCGCGCTCGAGGTGAAGTCATCTCCGAAGAAGAACTGAGTCAGGAGACTGTAGACAAGTACCTGTTCTCGCGGGAGCTGCGCGAAGTCCTCGTAACTGTCGGACGCACCGAACGCGATGTCCACGATGCATTCTCGGCCTTCAGCCGAGCCGTAGAGCTCAACATGATCAAACCTCGACGAAATTTCACCAAATCCTACTGCTACGGCGAATTTCGTCAGAAAAAGCTCCACTACAAGGACGTCAAACGAACATTCAAAGCACATCAGAAGAACGTCGACGAAGAGCCTGGTGCGGTGGAACGCTTCGAGCTCGCCGAAGCCAGAGCTGCCTACGAAGACGCAGAGAGTCAGCTGCGACGCTATGCACAGCAGCTCGAGGTCGAAAACGATGAAAGCATGCGCCAAACCATTGCGAACCTGGTGATCCAGCACCACGCAGCGCTGGTGCGAGCCATCAACGCGCTTGAGAAGATCCTACCGCTCTGTCTTCGCCATGCCGTGGAACGCGGGTCCTCGGTGCTGAACTCACCCATGAAGCCGGGCAGCTTCTCACCGACGACAACGCATAGTGTACTCGCGGACGCCGAAGGCATATCGACGCCACTCGAGACCACGGAGGCTACCACAACGGCCTTGTTTGTCGCACGTATCTGGTTACTGATGTACCGGCTGCAAAGCGTTCAGAAAAAAGCGCTTCACACCGAAAACACTGCAGAGCTAGAAGCGCACGCATTGCGAACGTCGACGGACTCGGAGTCTTCCCAGCTCTTGGCGAATTTACAAGGTCGAGTCACCGGTTTGGAGGATTCACTACGCCGTGAACGCACTCGCGCCTATCAGCTTATCGCAGAACTGCAACGCAAGCAGAAACGCCTCCAGCGCTTCATGCTACTCTACTGGAGCATGCTGGCAAGCCGTGTACAGCACCAGCGCCATCGTGGTGCTGGTGCCGGTAGCGCTGCCGCCATCTCCGAGCGTTCGCCACTGGGGCAGCCGCTGCCGATGACGAACGAGCCCGCAGCCGTGCAGCGCGTACGCCGACACCTCGCAGCGCTGTACCTGCAGGCAGTCGCCTGGCACGCCCTGTATCGAAGACAGCAGCAGTCGCAGGCCTCGAAAGCGGACCTGTCCAGCCTGGTAGAGAGCGAACTCCTCCGCGACCTCGTTCGATGCCGGGAACAATGCAATCGGACCTGGAGTCTGTTGCTGCGGGAACGGGAACGCCGTCACGCGTTCCGACTTCGGATGCGCTGTCGACTGGGGCTGGTGCCCACGTGCGTTCGTTTCGATCCGCTTGTACCGTCGACTGGTCGCTACCTTTTCGCTGCGCTTCATCGAAGGGATGCGGATGATGTGCTGAAGCAGCGAGGGCGCGTGGCGATCGCTCTGGATCGCGGCTCACTCATGCTTCTGACCGAGGAAGCCGAGCTCGAGTACGATTATGTGCTTCACGGAGCGTCATCACAGGCGCAAGTGGCGCTGGTTGTCGAGAGACTACTGAAGGCGGCGCAACCGGCGCCAGGGCAACGGTTGTTGTTTCTGGCCGCCAACCGTGAAGCGAACATGTATACAGCTCTGGGGACGATGACTGCACCCGGCATGCTCCAAAGATGGATACTGGAGTATTTCCAGGGCGGGCATTATATTCCACTCGTTTTCGAGGGCCGCGAATACCACACGCCGAACAGCCTCTGCTTCGCCCTGGAGCGATATATAGAGCGACACGCTTCGGATCCGGTGTGCCTGCAGGTAACACCGGCCACTGTGCCTTCATCGAGAGATGCACTTTTTGTGCCGTTTGCTGCGGTTCTCTATGAGGCCACCCCGCAATATTCTGGTGCTGAACTCCAGCGCTTTGCCCCGTTTGCCGCCTGCATCGCAACGGTTGGCGAATCGGATAAGCGCGCGACGGAGGTCCTGCGATTGGCGACATCTGTTGCGGAGCAGGTGCACAAGCTGGCTACCACCGACACCGGCGAAGTCGCGCTGGATACGAGTTTCAGCGACTGGACGATACCGGAGCGCGCTCACGAGGCCGAGCTACGGACGCCAGATGCTTTGGTTCGAACGAAGCAGGCCGCGTCGGAGACGACCCCGTTTCCGGATGTGTTCCCCACCGATGCAACCAGCATCATCGACGATGGAGAACACGACTTTAATGAGACGAGTTCACTGCTCCGAAGCTATCTGTTTGGGTAGAGCGCATCGCAATGGCATCCCTTGGGATATCTCGATAGGGTAAAACGTCAGCTGGAAGAGCGTTCACGCTGCCGGAGTTGGCAACTTGGGTAGAGCGCAATGCAACTGAAACATTCCGATATTTCGATAGGCTGAATGGCACCCCCGAAGAGCGTTTACTGTTTCGGAGTTGTCGATTTGCGCAGAATCAGTCGAAACCGAGACCCTGCCATATCTCGATGAGGTCGTATCCTGACCAATGCGAATCTGGATACGACCGTGCACTTCGAGAAGCGCCCTTGGCGCAACTCGATGAAGCATTGTTGGGGTTTATGCGAGCAACCGTCGTCGAGCGTGTAGTCGAGAGCGGCGGGGCTCTGCACAGCACACGTTACCGCAGGATAGCCGCAGCAGAGCACACGTGATACTGGCCACTTTTGGAGCGTTTCCATCAGTGATGCTTTCATGCGACTAGAATGCATCTGCAGCGTCACTAATGTTTTCGAACTTGTAGTGGCATTGTTTCCAAGCCCGAGGCAAGCTGAAGTGCTGCGCACACCATGAACTTTGTTCGGACACGAGAACCAAACGTTTGCAGGGCACACTACCGATCCGAGCATCGTAACCACATATCGCAGGCTTCTTTCAGACGCATCCCACCTAGTCGCGGCGTTGAGAAGCATCGCAAGAACGGATCCAGATTGTTGCGGACCAGTTCATGAAATCGCCGGGCAACATGTTCATCATACGGGTCTCGTTAGAACGGATCCAGAACGCTGCGTGCGAGCATCCAACTTCGCTTCGCTGTAGAGGCGTTTCTCCCTATGGGCGTTGGAGTGCGGACGCCCAGGGCAACACACGGACAAAATATGGGAGTAACGGCAAGCAACCCAATGAAACGAAAGTTGCGATAGCATAACCACAGACACCGATAAGAATAGCAGGTACGATGAGAGCGGTCCAGCGCTTGGATGCGGCCATGCCCGCAGCGGTACTCGGGCCGCCAATGTTCGCGTTGGACGCCAGCATGAGATCGTCCCTTGAAATACCTAAAATTCTACCTAAAATGAGTATCACCATTAAATGAACGCCTACTTGAACCACACTCAGAAGGAGCAAGAGAGGTGCAGTGCGTATAACGGCACCGATGGAGCCTAACGCACCCGTCACCGCAAAGAAAACTTGCATAAAAAACATACCCAGAATGGTACCAGCGGTCTGGAGTGGTTGAAACTGTCGCGGAAAAAGCGTTGCCAGTGAGACGATCATTAGCGTCAGGAGCGGCAGCACGAAGGACTCCAGATGCAGCCAGCATGCGATCCCAAAGCTCAGGAAGCATAGCGCGAACGCAACCGCAAGTGCAAGTGACAGCATTGCCAGGTCGGTTTCTCTGCGGTTTCCGTCGACGGCCTGCTTCGCGTCCGCATCTGGTCTCGCTGCTGAACTGGACAAGGCGAAAATAAGCGGAAAGTAAATAGCGAGCACGATATTATCCGCGGCAAGCAAGGCGGAGACCAATGCAGGCTCCATTCGGGTGGCTTCCGCGACAGCGACGAGGTTCACGGAGCCTCCGATGTGGCGTGCATTCAGAGCCACGGCTGCTCGATAAAGATTATCCGCACCGATTGCTCCAGGTGGAACAAGGGCACACGCCACGAAGGTGCCGATCACTGTCGCCAATGCACCGATCCAAAACGCTTTCAAGAGTCGACCTGTCTCTCGAAAGACGCGACGCATATCCGCGTTGAAGAGCAGGAGCGGAATCGCAAGCGGCACGACGACCTTACTCACTGTCTGGTATGCGGGCGCAGATGCCGGCAAGATGCCCAAGTTGACCAACGCCAGTCCCAGCAGCGACGAGAGAAGCGGTGCCGAGAGCGCCGCTCCGATGCGTGTACGCTCGAACCAGACGCCAGCTGTTGCTGAGCCTATGAGCAAGCTCCAGACACCCCAGAAGTTATTTGGCTGGATGAGTGAGCTCTGGATCGCCAAGGCGCCATGCGTTTTCACTAGGCGGCGCCGCCGGTGTCCAAGCTTGCTTGCCCGTCGCGCACCGGAAGCAGGTGCATCGAACCGCTGCGTCGCACGCCGCTCTGCTCGAGTCTCAGATCGGCATGCGGCGAGCGCTCGGAGCCTTTGATACCTTGTGCACCCATACGTGCCTATAAATGTTCGTGCAGGTCCTTGAAACATATATGAAGCAACATAAAGAGGTTGACAAGAGCGCAGGCCCTGAAAACGTCCCCGAGCGGCCTGAGAAACAAACGCATGCGTATGCACGCCATTGCGACACACGATGACGTAGGCACGAAGTTGGCCAACAACGGACACTGATGTCCTTTTAGTACGAAATAATCCATTCTAATCCATTAGATGTTCGTACATTCTAGATCAGGACTTTTCCCGCGATGGACACTGATGTCCTTTTAGTACGAAATAATACAGTGTAGTACATTCATTGCCAGTACTTTCAAGATTAGGACGTTTCCCGCGACAGGGTACGTGTCCAGCGCGCTCGAGCGCAGGGCGCCTTTCGGCGGATACAACGCGAGCATGGATGCAAATGGGGACGCACCAGTTGTGTCGGCAACGGTGTCGATACCAATGATCGACACTCGTGTGTCCATGGAAAGCATGACTGTCCATGAATATCATCCGACTATGGGCTGCGCATGGACTCGAGACGAACCAGAAGAACCACGGTTCATGCGTATGATTCCTAGACGCGCTGAGACTCTGATTGACGGGCACGCTATGCTGTTGTTGTGGTTACCGTGAGTGTCACGATGACCAGCAAAAGCGCTTCCTTTCGCGAGCTATAGCAAACGCTTTATATACAAGTGGTCGCGGGGCGTTGTGCGAGGCTTGGATCCGCATCCGGAGAGCTCATGCGCTATGCAATGCCCGCTGATCGAGACCAAGCGCTTCGCTGACGCTGGTATCCAGCCTTGGCAACGGATGACACTTTGGACGTATACGCTGATGAGTGCCAGGCCTAAACAAGCGGAAGCGATATATCGCCCTGGCATGCGGTTGCTGGGCGTGGCGGGTATTACGGTTCGTAACGAGCTCCTATTCGGCGCCTCATGCGCGCTATCGTCGGCGAAAACGAGCAGCTGTACGCGCGAGTCCTCTCTACGCGTCCGACGATGATCGATTCTGCTGCGAAATGCATTCGTGTGTGACGAGTCGCCCATGTGCGAGCAGTGGTGCTGTGGCCTCCAAAGTCTCGCGCCCAAGCAAGCAAGATACGCGGCGACACACATACACACACATACGAATAGCCCCGTAACTGTTATCTTTCGGATTTGAGGACCGTTCGCCGTATCTCGCCAGCAGCCGATGGACACCCCGGCGCTCGCGCATCGACGGAATACCTCGGAGTGTGCCCGGAACCCGACGCCATCTGCACCAAGTTCGTACGCTGAAAGCGCAATGACCCCAGCGGAAGCGCACACGTTAGCCAGAAAGTCTTGTCGCCTCGATCGGACTGAGGAGAAGCGCCACCAACATGATCGATATCTCGATGTGCGCTTATTCCCGTTTCCTCTTACGCACTAGCCAGAGAGTTCCCCCAAAGCATGCATGTATGTGGCGGTCGTCAAAGAGGCCTTGTCTCGCTCTACAAGCAGCGCACATTCGATATGTGCACAAGGCGGATACCAGCATTGCGTCCAACACGATTGGTGCTGATGGTGCTGCTCCGGCGCCAAACAAGCACCTGCGCTTAATGGCTCGCCCGGGCGATCCCTGCATTCGCTTGCGGTGATACCCTCGCCAATGCAACGTAGGCAGAGCTCCTGAAGACGAAAGAGACGCTGCTGTGCAGTGTGCAATTTCCGCTGGACGATCGCGAGGCTATCAGGAATGCGTGTGAGGCAGACACGACAAACCTCTGTTTGTGGGGCACAGCTCTCACCACATACGGCGCAGAAACCGGGAAGGTAGTGCTCTATGCGGCTTTTCTGGTGCGCTCCAAGCGGAACGCCCCGACTGTGTGGAGCACGGTACGCAACTCGAGGCACCTGCTGGAACCAACTGAAAACATCCACACCCATCAGCGAAAAGCAGCGCTCCAAAGCCGGTAAGATCTGCTTTCGCACATAGTATTGCGTGTTCAAGCGAAGGATGCGCCCTTGTCGCCGCGCTTCTAGAAACTGCCCCGGGTCCACGACGAGTTCGCGCAGCGTACTTCCGGGCTCTCCATAGATCACCACGTAAGGGACACGTTCCCGAAACGCCGGCACTGCTGCTGGATCCTGATCCAGCTGCCGCAGGGCAACGAGCGCTGCAGGCGGTTCGTAGCCGGGTTTGTAACGACCCAGTTGAACCTCTTTGAAAAAGATAGCATCCCGAAAATCGAAGCGATTCTGAAGGACTCGCTGAAGTTGCCGCTGCACATAGCGTCTGATGGGCGATAGATCCTGATCACCGGTGAAGAGTAAGCGCAGCGCGCGCTCGAGAATCTTCTGAACTAGACCACACGAGTCGCGCCGAACCGTCTCGATACCCTTTGCATCAAGCATTCCCATCTGCTGGTTCTCTGACTCGTACGCCCAACCGACATAGCGCTTCTTCGCCAGCAGCAACGAACGGCTGTATACCTTTTCGAGCTTGAGTCGGACCGGGTCTGGAAATAGCGCACTGCACTGCTCCGCCATGGCACGACCCAGCTGAAAGGCGACTTCACGAGAAGCGCCCGGCACCAGCACAAAAATAGAGTCCGTATCGCCATAGACGACCCGTGCTCCATGCGATGCTCCCCAGAGGCGCTCCACGGTGGCTACGATGCGCTCCATGGCCTCCCGACCGGCACTGACGATCGCGTCGGCGATCTCTGCACAGGGCATGCGTCCCGAAAACGACGCAGATGTATACCCATATGTCACATTGGCGATATACTTCATCGCAAACTGACGAGCATTCAGCATTCGATAGATGGCCTGTAAGCGAAGACGTTCCGCTTCGGGTACCGGTGCGGTGCGGTGTTGCTTCTCGATGGCCTCCATGCCGCCTTTGAGCATCATCCGCGTTTCCAGTATCTCTCGTAGCATCAGCGGCAAGATGCCTTGCCGTACCCGAGGCTTCACGAAAACTGTCTGGTTCGGAAGCACCGTTAGCAACGCTTCCACGTCCGGTGTTGCGTCTGTTGCGAGCGCCTCTACGAGACCGATCCAGTCGGGGCTGTACGCTTCCAGCACACCGAACACGCGCGGAATGCCGCTTGCAAAAGTGCACCAGTCGCTTTCGCTATCGAGCAGGACGCGCCCCAGACAGGTTGAAAAGCAGATGTTGTGGGCGATGATCATCGACGGGTAAAGCGACTGAAAGTCTAGCACCAGGACCGGATCGCTGTAGTAGCGGGCTTCGGGCTCCATAACGAGCGGAATGAAGGCCGTTGCCGGTTGACATCGGACCTGTGCAGCAGTAGGCGAGACCAGCACGTACCCCTGGGCGTGCGCGAGTCGCGCCATCAGACTCTCCACTCGATACTGACTGCCCCGAAGAAACACAGATAACAGGTCGATGCCGTAGCTGGTGGCCATCTCGGCCGAGCGTCCGAGGATATCCAGCGCTTCAAGGAGGTCCAGCGTCCAGGCAGCGCGAAACAAAACCAGTTCGAGGGCTCGGCGACAGTCGGCGGCGGTACCCCGCGTGAACCAGTCTCGTTGGGTAGACCACGGTAAGCGGGGCATCCGGCGTCCGAGAATCTCCTCCACAACACGATAGAACGTGTAGTTCGACAGCTTGACCTCCGATTGCATGATCCGCCATACGTCCAGAACGTATCGACCCAGCAGGCGGATACCACCGGAGGCAGTATCCGTCTCCCACGGGTGCATCGACAGGCTCCACTGCCGCTCGGTTTTCGGGTCATGAACGCCGAGTGCTACCCGAGACAGCCCCGAAGCCAAGTCATAACCCAGAACGCCTGCTCGCTGCAGCAGATAACCGATCCCTCCATCGCGCAACGAATACGATACCAGGATATCCGGGTCCAGATGACGACAGAGCAGCGCAAGTTGCCGCAGCAGCGCCGCTTCCGAGCCCAGCACCACGACTCGAGTAGGCCGCAACGTGTATCCCGTGGTTGGCACCAGGCCGAGCGCCGTCCGCTCGGTAAGCGCAGCACTCGCATCGTCTCCGGTGTTTGTGCGTAAAGCGCTGTTCACGAGCATGATATGACGATCGGCATCGGAGTCATCGCCCCGGAAGACGAGTCCGATTGCAGCCAGCGGATCCTGAAGAGCGTCAGGGCGCTGCTCTCGACGATTGATCGAGAGTGACTCTATGGCTAGTACTCGAAAGGTTTCGGTGCCGTACTGATGGTGAAGCGCCAGCGGCTCAAGTGGTGCGGGCTCTCCACTAATCCCCGAGGAGTCTCTGCCGCTGGATATCTGTGATGGGCCCGTGATATCCGAGAGTCGCCCCCGGGAGCGCTTCTCGCGATCCGTTCTCAACGATCGTATCGCAGCGCTGGAGCCAGCGGGCGCAGCATGCGGAGCGTCGCTCCAGAACTCGGACGGCTCGTCGTAACGAGGCGAAGCCGGTCGAACGAGCGGCACCAGTTGTGCTTCGTCGTCTTCGAGTTCAGCAACCGTGTCTGGGAGCGGGTCCATGGCACCAGTTTCGTCGCTGAACGTGCGACATCGTTGCGCTGCCGCTGGCGATAGCGGCTCTCTGGCTGGACGACGAAGCGTCAGGTCCGAGTCTGGGTGTGGTAACGGATCCAGCACTTGGCTGTTCGTGCAGCGCGCCTCTGATGATTGTGCTAGACTCGGGTCCGAATTTGGGTACGGTGACGGATCCAGTACTGGGCTACGTGTGGAGCGCACTTCTGATGCATGTGCCGAGCTCGAATGCACCCGCGTATCATAGGCATCGAGCGACGCTTGCACTCCATGCAGTTGCCAGTTACGATCCGTTTGCGTGGGTAGAGCGGTCGTTCGGTTTGCATCAACGTCCGACGTTGCTTTCCATTCAGTGTGCTGAGAATCCGCAGAGCTGCTTGCTGACAACAACTCGGGGGACACCCATTTGGACGCGCTACCGTTCTCGCTACTGCACGCTGCCTCCATGGGGCCAGGTGCAGCTGCGCTTGCAGCGCCATACGCTTGATCAGCGGGCAAAGCGGGTAGCTCCTCTTCGCGATACGCACGAGGCGCTCCTTGTTGCACGGAATCAACGGACGCTGGGGTCTCTATCGCCACGCTTCGGGACTCCGGGGCGTCGACAAGCTCGGACGCCCTGGTCCATGGAGAGCGCCAGGCTTTTGGACTAGTTCCAAGCTCAATGCTCCTTGGTGAGCGGCACGACCGCGGTGCAGTTTCCGCCTTGATGCCGACGCTAGCCGGCCTCGCATTGGCCAGTGCATCTTCTGTTACGGTTACTGAATTCGAAACCGCATGCTTCGCTGCTGCGAGCACCGCTACAGTGCGCACCTCGCGACCGTAACTATCCATCCGCACCTCAATGACCTTTCTTGATGCTCCCAGGAGCCTGCTTCGCTTTCGAAACCGTTCAATTCGCTCGATGTGCTGTGGCAAAGGCGGCAAGCTCAGCGGTGTCCGCCAGGTTTGGAGGCCAGCAGCATCCGCCGCCGAGTCGGAACTGAAAGCCCGACAGGCGACCTCTCGCCAAAGAGGCGTCTGCGGAAACCAGCGTACGCTCGACCCGCTTGTCGTGAAAGCTTTGTCCTCAATGGCGCTGTAAAAGGGTTTCTGCTGAGCAACACCCCATTCTGACTTGAAGGGAAAAGGCGGGTGCTGATCTGGAATCATGAACCAATTCGCTGGCGATACGTTTGATCGCTCGAGATGGAAAGCCGCCAGACACCAGCTCGCCTGTCGGGGCCTCGACGTCGTCGACGCCTGTGCTTGAACCGCCTCCGATTCGTGACCAGGCTGTAGTTCCGATGCAGAAGCCAACACGGACTCTGGAACAGGCGTCCTACTTGGGGCGACCGACGGGGAACAAGGCGGGCTGAGTCCCAGCTCCGTGTCTTGACGATGCACCAATGACGCCGGCGAGGTTGCCACCTTTGCCGTCTCCGCCCCTAGCCCTGGTGTTTCATTCAAAGGCAGCGAACATTCCAGAATGTCTGCGCATTCCTTCTGGGTAGCGACTTCATCCACGGGCTGCTCTTCGTCTTCGTAAACGGATGTGTCCAGTGAGTACGCTGATGCAAAGGAAGTGTCCACCTGCTGACCGTTCGCTGCACCCACTCCAGTTCGGTAGTTCTGCTCCATCCAGTTCCAGAGCACTTCATCCTCCAAATCCGACTCTGGATGAAGGCGCTCTGCAGTGCTGGATTCAACTGCATAGCCAAACTGAGCTGCAAGCGCACTGGCGAGATCATCAGCTTGGCTCGTTTCATCGTTCAGGGCGATTGCGTTCCTCCGTTCTTGATGTTGCCGATTCCCTGCTCCTGCACGTTTGCGTAGTGCCTGAGAAACCACCATCCCAAGGCGCTGCTTCAAACCAGTGTCCATGGGTTGCACCTCGCGCTCCAGTCGACAGTGTGCAATAGGGACCCACATCTGGCGCCACGAAGAGAGGCATCGACGCCTGCGTTCGCTCTCCCAGATGAGCCGAAGCGACGGAACGTGGCGCTCCAGATCAGTTGGTTCCTGCTCACCGTGGAGATGTGCTGGATGCAGATCCCTGGGTAACCACACATCCACCTCTAGGTGACAGTCGGTCTGCCGTTTGACGGGCACGTTCCAGACCATGTCCGGTGGAAGGTTGTCCACCAAGCTGGCGCTGTGTCGTGCTTGCATGCCATGATCAGCATCTTCACTGGCAGCATCGCGCGTCGAAGCCAGCGGTGGACGAAAACGACCACTGCAAAGTCCGATACACCCAAACCCGGCTAGGCCGTAGTCTGCCATGACCTGCAGCACGTATGGCAGGTGTGCCTCGTACGGCTGTAAACGGGCGGGTAACACTGGGTCCATTGTTCCGTCGTCCACAGCGGCCAACATCCCGCTAGCGAGTGCCTGCACGAGACGTGCGCTCTCTGCTGGATGAATGTACCGAATCCGAGCAAATCGTTGTGCGTTTGCTTTAAAGCCGTAAATGCAGCGACGCCATTCAATCGTGATATCATAAATGTAGCGGTCAGCAGCAGCGTCCTCGACTGATGAAGGCGCCTTGGTGGCAGCACCAGAACCTGGCTGGTTTGCAGACCAGTTGGCATCTGGAGCTTGTCGCTGGTCGCGCTGCTGCAGGTGCAACTGCTCGAGTGCCCGTTCCAGCGCAACCCGGAGTCGCTGGGTCCAGCGCCGTTCAGCCTCAGGATTATGTGCGACGGTTTCGGGTAATGGCACATACGTGCGAGGAAACGTATTGTGCAAGTGCAGGCAGACTGTAGAACCCGCTGAAGTGCGTCCGATGATCCGTACCGCCGGAAGCGAACGACCTCGCTGGGCCGGTGTAAACCTCTCGAGCCAGCCTGGATCACTGGAGAGGTGTTCCGGCTGCCAGAGGTAGTAGTCGATATTGATTATCTTGACGCAAAGAAAAGCACCTGATAGCGCTTCATCCATGAATCGTCGAGCGTTCCTGCATACTATCGTGAGTATGAGTGCACACGCTGCGCTTCCACTGTCTACACCTGGAGACGCGCTCCGAGGGCGCTATGGCATCCTTCTGTGGCTTGGCGGGCGTGCTTGCTGCGCTCGCTTGTCGATAGCGTTTCAAAAAAACGCCTTTGGAACTACGTGTTTGCTTTATGCTGAGTATGGTAGGGGGAGCGCTTCGAAGCGCTGTTGCAAAACGATGATGCGTAGCTACTGAGGGACGGGCCTTGGAGTTTGCACCTGTTGACGTTGGCTACGACTGTGCTTGTCAGGCGCTCTGCGGCAGTGAGCGTTCACGACACGCTCGACACAGTGCCCGCAGTACACGAGTGCCGTTCGGCCGATCGAACTTCTGCGCCCAGCGGGAAGACTGCGTCGGAGCTTGTTTACCGTAAAGCTGTACAGAGAGGGAACTGTGGTCTCTTCGCTGGAGCCCGATAGCGTGCGCTCGTTTGCGTACTCCGGTGAAACGCACAGACCTTGCACGAAGAAAAGCGCGCTGCAAGTCGGCCACCAGAAGCAAACTTAGAGACTGCTGTCCCTGAACTGGGTTCATGTTTGGATGCAGAGCGTCAAGGTGTGGTAGAAATCAAGTTCCGTACATATTGTTGGCAGTCTAGGCACACTGCGGCAGGCACTGCCTCGCATCTGCAAGCAGCAAGCACAAGCAGGAGGCCCCTCCCCCGGGATACAGCAGCACACTAGTCCACGCTTCACGAAGTGCAGCAGCGGTAGAGCTGTGGTGCGCGGCTCGCAGCCCTGTTTTTCGTGCTCCACGGCTGACGCACTGGCTCAGCAGCATTTTTCTGGTGAGCTTCGGGGTTCAGGCTCCGGGGTTTCACCGCATCCGAACGCGATCGTAGGATAGGGTTCGCGTTGCCCGTTCAAGCTCCGGCAGCGTCATCATGCGCACTCCATAGCACCGTTGATGACGTCACCAGGCGGTTGTATGCGGGACGAGATCTCCGGTCCATTTGCTCTAGTGGATGCCATAGCACTAGGTCAGCGGAAAGCACACGATAGCGGTCACATTGCAGAAGACTTTGGACACGAAAATTCCCTTCATCCAGCTGCTATTCCGCGTAAAATCTGAAGTATTGGTAGACCAAAATACTGTTCAACGCGAGAGCGACAATCGCGCTCAGCAGGTACGGAAGATTCCCATCGAGGCGTACAAGCGTTGTGAACAAACGGGCAGCATTTCCCAGGAGCTGGAGGAGCATCGTCGTGATGCTCAGCTCCCCTGTTGTACGTAACTGGGCGTTCATGACAATCTGAGGAATGCGACTCAGATTCAGAAGAGGTATGGAAACGGCCTGAGCAACCGTGACGACCACGGGTGGTGCCAAACGCGGACTCAACAAGACGCCCATGAGCAGCGTGATGGATCCCAAGATTGCCAAGGTTGCCCAGCGTCGAGGTCTCGCATCAAAATGACTCATCAAAACCAGAATCATGACATTTTGAATAAGAATGAAGCCAGATTCTCCAAAGGTATCGAACGGAAACCGCTGTCGAAGCGCATAGCAGAAGCTGCACGCCGTACTTACGGTTTCACAGACGTATGTTGTGACCGAAATGCCTTTCGCGGATCGCACGCGAAGAATACGCACCACCTGAGGAACTTTGTACAGCGATGAACCGATGATCACAAGCCACCCTAGCACTTGGGAGAGCAAACCCAGCGGAAGCGCTCTTCGAACAACCTGCTGCTGCTGCTGCTGCTGGTGGTGGTGGTAAGGTGGTACTAGGGGCGCTGCAGCCGCCAGCCCAGCGATCAGTGGTGGACGCCCGTGCGTTCCCGCTGACCCCAAGAGCTTCGGTCCACTCTTCAAAGATTGTGTTCCCGAGGTGACAACGAACTTGGCTGAATGCTGTTCACGTGCGTCGCTGGAGCAAACGGCCGCTGCACCGCTTGTCGCATCGGTAGCACGTTGCCAACTCGAGAGTCCAAACGCCATAAACGCCATGACGCAAACTGCACGCTCAGCAGCTCTGCAGAGCAAGTCTGTTGAGCGCTTGTATGCATCAGTTGAGGGAAACAAGTTTCCCTTCAACAAAAGCGTCTCGACACGTGTTGAAATAAGTACAAAGATGGTGAACAGGGCGTATGCACCAGATAAGCATCGGGCGTTCGCGTTGGAGCGCAACACATTGGCGTCGCCACTGGCGCTGGTGCGGCGACTTTGCGAACAGGGTGCTTTGAAAAGCGGATGCTCCAGTCGACGCCCACAGGGGCACGACGAAGCCTTTTCTTTCCAAGTGGTGTCCAAAATAGCGCTGCAGGCGTCATGTGAACGAGCTTTGCTCTCTGATGGGAAGAATGGGTGGTGGTGTTTGTGCCTTTATGTACTTGGAGGACCTGGTGCTGTATTACTGACACACGCTCGGATGCCGGTATGCATCGCGCTTTCCAGGGTCCGTTGGGTAGCGGAAACAATCCTGCGCCATCAAAAGTAGAAAGCGGATGCTTTAGCGCATGAGGCGCTTTTAGAGTCTTGACATCCGACGGATACCGGTGCGACACATCGTGTATATGAACCTTGAAAAAGCCGGCCCCGTCTGAGGCGTAGACGCGAAGCAACATGATGCTGCATACGCTGGAGGACGCTTTCGCTCTGCTTGAAATCGGGGCAGCGAATTGCGCGGCGACTCCCAATAGCGATTGATACGATGATCTGCGTAAACCTGTTCACTTTCGCATAACCAATGCAAATACACTCCGTCTACGAGTATTCGTCTCGGTGAGGTCCCGAAGCAAAACAAAGCTCGTACCGCAATGCGTTCGGGTCGTTCGCCTGCCCTATTCCCACGAAACGCCCGTGGAACGCTCACCGCCTCATGTCCGGTTCCTCGGACACAGACACAGGCGACCTACGATCGATTCCGCAGCTCCTTTGGTATAGCGACCGCTGCGGTATATCAAGGTTTGCTGGACGGCAGTCGCAAGGCGTCCACTTTTGAACCGTAAATGATGCCTCATCGCCGCTATGAAATGGGATCTTCAAAACCCAGCTTCGACCAGAGCAGAACGCGCTTCCCCGTCGCGCGCTTCAAGTAGACAATACACATATGGAACCCATTTGCAGGCAGCACCGGTGTTGCATCTCGCGGAGATGGCGCGCGTCCCAGCATAGCGCAATGACGCCGACGCATCGAGAAAAGCGGGTGCCGGTGCGTTCCGAAGCGACGGAGGCGACAGCGCTGTATGCCACGTGTTCATGAAGATTGCGTTTATTCGCTTGTTGTTTGCCGATAAGCGCAGCTGGGCAACCCTGCGACAACATCCTGGTCATCAGAGCCGCACACATCCACTGCTTCGCGCCGTAACTGGGATAAGGTGCATGTCGTCCGTCGAGAAACCGCGCGTGTTGGAGCGCGTCGTGGCGGCTCGGGAGCAACAGGACGGTGTCGGGGCGCGTGTACGTCGCAGCATCGGGACGCCTAGCCTGGGACGCTTGGACCCGTTTCTGCTGTTAGATCATTTTCACGTGAAGCCTCCAGGAGGATTCCCGGACCACCCGCACCGGGGTTTCCAGACGGTGACCTACATGCTCAAGGGCAAGTTTCGCCACCGGGATAACCGCGGCCACGAAGGCGTCATTGAAGCCGGGGACCTGCAGTGGATGACTGCGGGTGGAGGCATCGTGCACAGCGAGATGCCGGCGACACCAGATGAAAACGAGGGTCTTCAAATCTGGGTCAACTTGGCGGCGAAGGACAAACTCGTCCCTGCGAACTATCAGGAGAAGCGTTCGAGCGACATTCCCGTGTACATCGATCCAACAGAGCATGTCCAAGTGAAGGTTCTCGCCGGTTCTTTCAGGGGAGTTCAGTCCGATGTGTTCACCTTGACGCCAACTGAGTTACTGGACGTAACCCTGGGCCCGAGGACCTTTTTTCAGCACAAGGTGCCGTCCTCTTGGAATGCATGCTTCTACGTTGTGACTGGATCATTGGTTGCTGGCTCGCAGCCGGTTGACGCGGGCAGCGTTGGTGTCTTTGAAAAAGACGGTGACGATGACGGTGTCGAGGTGCAGAGCGGCGACAATGGTTGTCGTTTCGTCTTGTTGGCAGGACAACCGCTCCACGAGCCTGTCGTACAGTACGGACCGATCGTGATGAACACGCGTCAAGAGATCATCCAGGCTTTCGCTGACTACGAAGCTGGAAAATTCTGAACGCACCCGCAAATCGTGCATACGGGTTGTTTGCCTCGTTCTGAACCCGATGAGAATATGTCTTGATGGTATGGAATTGTTGAATAGAATCAGATGCTGGGTTTGAAGCATCCAGCTGATAAGCGTAGAGGAAGGCGCAGTCCCTGCGTGGATGCTTCCAGGTCCCATCAGCGATTGCTCAGAGTTGCTTCAGGGAAGCGCTGCGCCTTGCACTGCACACCTAATGTGAGCGACGCTGACAAGCTCTTGGAGCCGCTTCGTTCCGGGGACTCGACTCTACGTATTGGCATACAATTGCGGAGCTTAGCTGAATGTTTCGTATGCGGCTGCTGGCGCTTTCGTTGCCGCGGTGCAGCGACAGCAGTCTCTGGTGCGGACAGCTGGAACCCTAGCCTCAGCGGCGCTCGCAAAGTCGAGCAGACGCTCACTGTGACAGTGTAGGTTACCATTCTGGACAACATGGGGCCTGCAAGTGGGCAAATTGTCCGAACGTAGAAGACGTCGTTCCCTGGTGCACGCTGAAGCAGCCTCTGTGGGCCACTTGTGACCCGAATAGCACGTGTGTCGCCGGATGGTAAACGATGCTTGGGGGTGTTCATGAAGAGTGCGCTTGTAAACGGGCGCGTTCCAGCGATCGCGTGCAGCTTCACCAAAAGCGCTGACCCAGCATCGACCTAAATAAAGTCGCTTCGAGACGTGCCGTTCACTTGTGTTTCGCCGATCCCGCGCCACTGCCTATTGTCGCGCGCTCATTACTCTGTAAACGCTGGAATGTATACGTCTTCCATGGGAGACCGACATGACGGCCTCTTGCGCATTGGTACACATCGCTTTGCATCGTCGCATCAAATCGAATGCACTCGGTTACGCAAACGCTTCCTATCCACTGGTGAGCACCAGACGCTCTGTTTCGCTGCATTGCACAGGCCCGATGCAGCGATCGGCACTGGATACGGCTTCAAGGTAACATCAGCTGCGATGATGTGGCTCTCCGCTGCGCCCATCCATGCCGTACATAGTTGCTGGGTTGCTTCAGGGACGGTGGTGCTTGTCCGCTGCTACCGTCGTCGTTGCGAGCGTAGCCACAGAGTTGTTAGCGTTCGCGAACGCGCGGTACAGGTCCAGTTGGACTCTACTTGTGCCTCTAAGCGCTCGCAAGCTAGTTAGCTGGCGACCCGGACAACAAATGGCTGACTTGCACAGACAGTGTCGTCTAGAGTAGGGACAGAGCGATGACCCGCCGCTTCCACCTGAGATCGTCCTCGGACTGGAGCCTGCCGGAAGAGCTCGTCCTGCGGGCCGCAGTCGAAGTCTGCGGAACCAATCAGTGGCGCCGAATAGCTTCACTCTTGCCAGGGAAAACTGCTCTACAGTGTCAGGAGCACTTTTACAGTTCTGCTGATCCAAGCTTGAAAGGCGGAGGGAACTGGACCGTCCAGGAAGACCGGCTGCTGCTTCAGGTGGGGCGCTCGCTGGTTGGGCAGTGGCAAACCGTTGCGCTTCTGCTGCCGGGCCGAACAGCAGACGCTTGTGCACAACGCTTTGCGGAACTGACGAGAGTGCTCGACGCAAGCTCTCAGCAAAAAGAGAGCCTACCAAGTCCAGGACGAGAGCCGGCTTCAGTGCCTGTCGAGCAAGTATCCGGCTTGTCGGCACCAGCGCGAGACACGTCCGCACTGTGTCCACTGCCCAGGTGCGAAAGCCGCTCAGCGACTGGAAGGGGCGTCACGCTATCAGTGTCCGATGAAGAGTTGCTGCGACAAGCATCTGTGCGCCTTTACGGGGATCCGCGGAAGCTCATTGAAAGGTTTTTGGAGACACCATCAACATCGGAGCAAGGTACAGCACCAGCGTCCACTATTATCGCTGACGATGACGCATGCGATGCGTCATCCATTCTATTCGATGAAGAGCACAAACGCGTGCAGTTCTGTTTAGAGTTGCTGACTTCGCAGGCCCTGCACCAGAGACATCAGCTCTCGAAGCGATCAGCTGTGTCGTGCTGGGATCCGGCGGTCTGCGCTCGGTTGCTCGACGATCCAGCGTTCCGGAAACGAATGCGCTCACTGGAGCAAGCACTTTGCCAGACAGCGTCGACCTGTGCACGTCCCGAGAATCCCGGCACACCAGCGTGGAATGCTCAGTGGCTTGAGCTCCCGGTAGCGATCAGCGGCGCTGATGTAGAGCGGGCGTATCTGGAGACGGAGCGCGAGCTCCAGCAGCAAGCAGCACAACATGCCAACGTGTCCGCTAAGCACTGCCGAGGATCCCGTGCCCTGCCCGTAGCCGCTGAACACCGCCGCCACCGAGCAGAAACACTTATTCGGGAAGCGGTGCGGGAGCTATTACCCGCGGATACGCATGTCGCAGTCAAGGCGATACCGTTGATTGCTCCAAGCGCGGAGACAGAGGCGCTCATAGCCGAGGCGCTCGCCACAGAGGATTTCCAAAAATGGTACACCATTGTCCAAGCGGCTTCGAGTGCACCACTGGCATCGACCGATGTGCCGTCTCGGGAGCGAACGTGAGCAACGAGGAGAAGCTCCTGATACACTCAGGATCTCAAAAGTGAACCTGTCTATGTATTGCAGTGCTCATGAAGCGAGAATGTCGCCTATCCGTTACATCCAGAGGTGTTGCCCATCGATCCAATCCAAGGCTGTTGCACGCGAGAGAAAGAGGCGACGGGGAAGTGGCAACTCGTGCGTCACACGGAACATAGGTTCTTGACTTGAGTTAGAGTTCCGCGCAGCTCGACACGAAGACAGTACAGTCGGGGTGCTGTACAAGCGCCTCTTAACGAGCATACAAGTGGTGCACGCGAATCGCACCGCTCGTTGACCGGCAGCGACGCGAGCTCTCTGAAAATAAACCAAGCGGGGCAAGCGCTCGCCGTACGATCGAAACCTCGGGCGTGCCTCGTCATCTGACCCAGTCTCGCCGACAGTTTCGTTCAGCTCCAAAGAGTTATCCACCGCTATCTCTAGAGTGCAGAGCTGCATATACTGGAGAGATCGAGGTATCATTCAACTACCCGCAGATGAAGATGCACAGGCAAGCAGCAATTATCGGTGCAGAGGTTAGCTGGCTCGCGGAGCGTGCACCTTTGGTGGAACCACCGGATATGCGCGTATCAGCGGTTGGCAACAGCAATCCGAGTTTCAGCCGCACCATGCACTGTTTTTACACTTACACTGTTCTCTCTACAACGAAAATAGAGCACAAGTGCAAGCGATACGTCGTGAATGGTGTTTGTCGGGGGTTTCGGGGTCAGCGCACTCTCGTACGCCGAACAAGGTTCGCGGCACCCTCTCTACGCGGACTTGCTTGCGGATTGCAAGACATTCTCGTTTACCCACTCAGTTATAAAACTGCAGATCCTAAACACGAACCACTGCGCATACCTCTGTTCCAGTGAGTTTCCGACTGTCAACTTCTGGTGACAACGACGAGCAACCGACGTTGTCGCACTCGAAACCTTCAGGTCAACCCATACCGGGGCGCGTTGCTACTCTCCAGCGCGGACACGTGTACCGCCTTGGACGCGACGCTTTCGCCATCGCAAGCAGCGGACGAGTGCCGGATAGGCGCGTCTCAGCGGTGTACTGGTCACCGGGGAGGAAAGGATCATCCCGATCGGAGCTGCAACCGACTCGGAGTCGTACGGTCGAGGTCTCGGAAGGCGCTGGCGTGCCCGGTTGCTCGCTTCCAAGAACTGCTGCGGTGCGGCGTGCGTTTGGGTACGACTCCCACCGAAAGCGTTCATGTCAGCGTTATTCAACTTTAACTCGTTGTTGATTGTCATTCTCCTGCTGATCTGCACCTGTACCTACGTTCACGCTCTGCAACCGCGCCTGTTAGATCGCAACAAGACCGGTTTTACCGGTGTGTTCTGGAAAGCAGCTCGGATCGGTGAGCGACTCAGCCCGTACGTCTCGCTCTGTTGCCTTGCGATGGCAGTTAGTGTGCTCGTATCCCCATAGGTCGAGCTAGGAATGAACGAGGCGGATAGGGAGTTTCTCGAGTCGTTGCCAACTGGTAAGCTGGTGCTGGCCTACGGCTCAGGCGTGTTTCCGCAGCTCGCTAGAGGCCGGCTGGCGATCCAGCGCACCCGCGACTACATCCTGGTGGTCGACAACCCCGCAGAATGGTTGTTGCAAGCGCTCGATCGCCACCCAGAGCACTTTGCCTGGTATCTTCGGAGCCTGCGTTCACGGCCAGGAGCTCTCCGTTGGCTCCAGCACCTGGGCGCGGGCATGTGTTTCGTGCCTCCGGTACCGCTCGCGTCCCGGTCTGCGGAGGCACTCAAGTACGGCGTCATCGCCGAAGAGACATTGCTCGCTGATATTCGCGAATGGCGTTACTTCTACGCCGCCGGACGTTTGCAGAAACCTGTTGAGCTCATTATTCTATCGAATATGGCCCGCGTCGAAGCTGAGGCGTGTGCTCGACGGGTCGACGAAGCCAACAAGAGGCACAACCTGGTGCAAGCGGTTCGGATGGGTATCTTACTGGGTGCAGAAGCGGACACGGGCCCCCGCCTGCTCCCCGTTGCGACCCTGCTTGAGCAGGTCGTTGGCCTCTCTTACTCGGCGGATATTCGAATGCGCTCCGGCCTTGAACATCCGAACAAGACGCGAAACATCCTTCACGCGAATATGGACCGCTTGCTTGGAATGTATACTACCGCTTTGGCGCAGATGCAACGGGAAGGGCTGGTCCAGCGTCTAGGTGCCGGAGACACAGCGACTCGACCCGAGCAGGCGTTGCCCTGGCGACCTGATGATCTCTTGGACATATCGATGCTGTTTCAGACCGATGTTTATGGGCATAGGGCTCGCAACCGTCTGTTAGGCCCGCTGCTGCAGCTCCCGCTCTTCTGCAACATTCAGGCGGAGGACGCTATCCGGCAACGACTGCGAGATCAAAACTCGGCAGCTCTGAGGAAGTTTCAAGGTCCAGTCGTGATCGAGTATTTCGCGCGAGCACTTGGAGGTCTCCTGCGACGTCGCGTGTTACATAGTTCTGTCTCACAGGCAGTGAAGGGTCTCATCACCGCTGGACCCTCGCGGAGCCTGCAGTACCTCTGGGGTAAGTGGTGGCGGCGCTGGAGCTGAGACAACCGTGACTGGTCGCCACTGCTGTAGGCCGGATGCCGGAGGCATCGCCATGTTCCCGATAGAATCAGGTGCATCCTTTTGGCGCGCACAATTCAGAAAGCGTTGGAGCGATGACAAGCAGCAACGTACTTGGCTCAAACAGGGCAACGTAGGTTACGATTCGATACGCTGCTGTGCATCTCTGGTTTCCGCTGCAGAGAAGATTGCCGAAACCACGATAAACGCAAAACGCTTCTCTCATCTGTCGTGCTTGATGAAGGCTTTACTGCAATGCTAAGCAGCGATTCTCTTGGATCCAAATGGTCGACGTACGTGCTGGTAGGATGTGTCTACACCCGTGTAAGAATACAATGAAATAGGTCAGCGAACACGGGCGTGTACTCCATACATTGGGCCTCTTTCCACTGAAATCGACATAGGTCGTGGCGGGCTCTTTCCGAGTCCGCTTGCTTTGCCCGTCTCTGGTGTCTGACTTTCCATACGCCAGGCTCTCCTGTCCCTCTGATCTCGATACGAGCTGTCGAAGGATGCTGGTGATAGCATCCAAGCCCCAACCAGGCTGATTCCGTGGTCTGACTCGCGTACCGCTTGCACAGCTGGTACCTGCGCTCTCTATGGCGCTTGCCGCTCCCATCGTGTCGCTCTGGCGGCTCGGTGCGACACGCGCAGAGCCGTGGAACGGCACTGTTCAGGTGTTTCCAGATGCCTAGCATACGTCTTCCGACGAGCGCCGCCCTGCGGCGCGTAAACGTTTGCTTCGTATCTCGGTAGATGCCCATGATCCGGTTACAGGAGGCGCTGCTCTGGATGCCCTGCTCCATTTCCGCGCTCGCTGCCGTGCCCCAAGATACCTGGAGAGTTCTGAGCGATGCCGTCCCCGCGTCTTCTGTCGGGTGAATGCGCAGGTGCACGCTGCCCCATTTGGTAGAGGATTCTCGCAGCGCTACGCCGATCATGATGCAACAAGTACACGAGGGAGAGCCAGGCTGGAGATCATGTCGACACATCTCGATCCGTCTAGGCTCGCTTCGAGCAAAGCGGTGACGCGCCCTTCCCCTGAAGCGATCGCTGCGGTGACGCAAGCCCCAGTCCAAGGCACTTGTTCATGCGAACAGGACACAACGGAGCCGCCACGAACATACCCTGCCATGGCTCGATTGCTGCTGTCGAGCGCGGTCTCGTCGTTGGCCGCAAAGCGAGGAGCGTTTCTCTGTCGAGAGGCATCGATTACTTGACTTGAGAGTTTCAGTGGACTTTGGACACGAGCTCGTGAACGAGTCCCCGAGGGACGACATCGCGCAGTTTACCGCGTCCATGCAGCTGGGCGCCTTGCTGGGCCCACGAGTTGCCTTGCAACCGCACGCTAGAAAACTTGAAGCATGCACGGTTGCAGCATGCTGCACACGAACGGACAGCATAGGAATCGGGGTTTGGACGTGTGCACTGGGCAACGATATCTGGTATATAGGGCGTTCTTTTTCGAGGGTGTTGCGAATCCTCTTGATTCCGGTGACGTGACCATGAGGAACGGCACAGAAGCGAACGATTCGCTCCGAATAGATGACCCAGGATCCTAGGACTGCGAATGCATTAGTAAGTGCGTATTGCATCACGTTGAACGTCGAGGATGTGCATCTAAACTCAACTTCGGAATAAAATCGAAACGTAGGAAGCTGGCGTGCAGTTCCAGAGCTCCTTTTTCATCTGATGTATGTATTTGGACAAGAAAAAGATAAACGTTCTACGACCGTAGCGTCTATATGCCTTCTCACAGGCGCCTCCGGGCCTTTTTCACCGGCCGGCCGCTATCGTCTTCAGTTTCGCCAAGTACACTTCAAGCCTGAGAGGCTGCTCCACAAAGTTTGCTTGGGTTCGCTCCTCAGGTCGTGTCTCTAGCACCGCACATCGGCTGATATTGATGGCAGCGTTGAAGTCTCGGCTCACGAAATCCGTACGTTTATTGCCGCTATTTAAACTTACCAATGCAAAGATTACGAGTACTTGCGCCGTCTGTGCCACTACAGTCTCGTCATCGTCCCGTCGGACAGATATCTTTGCTCGCCTATCGCCTATCTTCTTCATCTTCTTCGTCAAGTGCTCTGCTTCGCTTGATGGATGACCAGCAGAGGATGGTTTCTTTTTTCCCTCAGCCAGCGACAGCATGCCTCCAGGATCCCGGACTTCAAGCTCCATAACTTTCTTCTGGGTTTCTGATTTCTTCAAATGAACACAATTATTTATTTCATTAGGGAAGTTCCTTCTCTAATGGAGAAGGACTTGCGAAAGAAATGAGAAATATGCCCTGATATCAGAGTATGCTGAACGCTTCAGCAATTCGCCCAGTGGAGCGATCACTACGTTCCACAACCGAAAACACTCATCCGATGGGCTTGAATCGGGCAGGGTTTGGAGGAATGAAAAGCAGCTCTACCATCGATAGACTCGGCAAATGCTTGAACGCAAGGTGAATGGTGAAATGTCATCTTGTCCAATAGAAGAGCATCCCCAGACGTCAGCGGAAAAGTCTTCTATGATTCGACAAAGTGATTGGTGCTGTTGTATGCGCCTTGCCTACGAGCGAAGCTGAGGTCGCCAAATGAATCACCCGGAGCTAGAACAGATGATGTTGTCGTCGTTCTCTTCGATTTCGATCGTATTTACAACGGGGGCCCTGCTCCCCGAATACCCATATAAGCTTCGACGGTTTCGTCCCAAGAAAGTCTCATCGACTGAAAACAAATACACGTCCCTGTGCTTTATACCGATCGCGGCATTCCACGAACTCCTTAGGGGCAATATCCGTGGAGAGTAGCGGTGCGTGAACCAGGGCTTTTTCCGGGATTGTATCCCAGTATTTTCAAGGTCATGCGAGCAAGCTGTTGCAAAATAGAGATGTCCGTGGTGGCCACTATCGTCTCTTTTGCTTTCCGTGAGGTGAACGAGGGACCGTTGGCCACCATTGACGGCAAGCAGTCTTTAAAAATGTCAGTTTTTGGTACGGAGCGCATGTACTTCTTTCTTCCAGTGCTCCTCAACCATCTGAGTACTGCGATCCGACTGATCTGAAGGAGGAATGCAATTCTCCTTGCATTGTTCAAGCAAGAATATATATCCTAGAAACCATTCGTCTACGATCGACCGGGTGCATTGTATCGCAATTCGATCTCCGGCGATACACAGCGAAAAAGCATTCGACGAAACGCAGCGGGAGAGGAGCGAGTTTTTCGTTGAATATCTTGGTAGCGGACTCTGACTCGCACGAAGATTTTCTCTCGGACACACTTCTTCCCTGTAACCGTGAACTCATCGGAAGTGATAGAGTCTACCTATCGGCTTCGAGAAGCTGCATCAAGGTTGGGCAGGTTGTTGATCGGGTCAAACCTTTCCGGCGCGAGGCCGACTGAAACAGCACTCCGGCAAGCCTCGCTCAGCACCCGAGGCATTTCCTGTAGCATGTTTCCCGTATTTATATGGTTCGTGATTGTTGCGATCGCTATCGTAACGTTCACCTTTGGTGTTCCAGGGACGCTCTTGCGGCGACAGCGACGCAAGCAACTCCGTGGAGACACCTTCCCGGTCCGAGACGTCTCAGCGGAACGCTTACCGCCGTGCATACGCGGTTGGTGCCCCTATGTTCGAGCAGGGTTCCAGTTCGCCTTCGGAGCAGCACCACCGCAGTCTTTCCTGGAAGCAGCACGGAAACAGCACGGTGATGTTTTTACTGTCGAGATGTTCGGGAGACGCATGACGTTCCTCTTCTCCAAGAATGGGATTGGACAGTTCTTCGACAGCGCACCTTCGAAAGTGAGCTTCATTCGGGCGGTGGAACCTTTCACCGATGGTATTTTCGGGCTGGCGCCGACTTACTTTGAAAAGATTCTCCACATGCTGCTGGTCCAGCTTCGTGAGGAGCTGCATTTAGACAAGGGGTCGGACAGAGGCCTCGTCCGGCACCTGACGGGCTTCGCGGAGGCACTCCGTATGGCGATGCGCCAACAGATGGCCTCATTGGACGGCCAGGCGGTGGCTCATGTCGATGACCTGTTCGATTTGTGTGGTCGTCTAATCTTTACCGCTTCATTCCAAACCGTATTCGGGCGTGAATGTGCAAATGCCTTGAACAAGGACGGGCGTCTCTATGAAACGTTCGTGGCTTTTGATCGGGAGTTTGAGCTGGCTGCGCTGCCGATTCCACAGTTTTTGCTGCGCTCTTTCAGCCGCGCGCGTCGACAGCTCCTACGAGCCATGCAACGAGCTGTGCGACTGGTCGAGCCGGCGACTCCAGCGGGGAAATTGCTCGCGAAATTGGACTCGGATGAAAAAGTATGCGCATCCGTTCTGCTGACGCTACTCTGGGCTTCTTCTGCGAATACTCTATTGAGTGCAGGTTGGCTAATTGTTCTCAGCGCTGAATGGTGCAACCGAGCGCGGCCAGTAACCGAATCCATGGCATGGGAGCTTGTTACAGAAACACTTCGATTGGCGAGCAGCGGAATCGCGGTCCGCATTGGATGCGAGCCGCTTTACGTCGATGATTTCCGCATTCCGGCTGGAGATTACCTCTGCATTTCACCCTGGCTGGCTCATCAAGATGAACATCGAGGTGGCAAACGCTTTGACCCCTGCCGATATCAGCACATCGAGGATAAGAAGGCGCTTTTCCGCGGACGCACACGACAGCTCTATACTTTCGGTGGTGGCATGTATCGATGCCCAGGTCAAGAGTATGCATTGCATGAACTGGTCTTGTTTATACAAATATTCTTCGAATTCGTCGAACGTGTAGAGCTGGGAGTGGCTGGGGATCCACTCACCTCCATGGACGCGTATCGTCTGGTGGGGATCAAGCGCCCAACAAGACCATTCCCGGGAAAACTCTTCCTGATATCATCGTGCTGCGATCTTCGGTGTGGTGACCCGCACCCCAGCGAACGCTGGTAAACAAGTCAACGCATTGGCACCAAGATGACAGAGGAAACCATTGACGTATGGTCCGTCTCATGATAGTCTGTAATGTTCAACAATGAAACACCACGATTGTCTATAAGTTGCCCAGGAAAACGTCCCTGGTGTACAGATGCGATATTCTAGCCATGCTGGAATCATGAATGGTACCGTGTGAGGTTCGGGCTCTCCGCGTGGATCCAATGCCACCTTCGCAAGCCACTGAGACTTTCAAACCAAACCTGCAGCATTTCAGCACAATATCCACACTGGTTGCGAAACGATATCCGCGCAAATTCGCTGGAAACACAGTCGCTGAGAGCTGCGGCAGTACGAGCCATTTCCGGATATGTATTAAGGCGTTCGGGTTTCGGTGCAGAGCGTGCTTGCTGCCAATGTTGCTGGTAAAGTCACAACAGAACGAGTCTCTCACATTCCATTGCCTCGTCATGCGACCTTCAACTAGCGTATGCTACACCGTTTCGTGCATCGGGATATGTTTTCCTTCCTGCTCCTCTGCCTGGTTCAGCGCACAACCGTGCTCGTGATTCGTGTACATCGTGCCCAATGCATCGATGGGGATCGTGCAGCATCGACTCGCGTTCGCGTTGTATGCGCCCACTGACGGGCCAGGGTTGCAGCAGTTGCGTGCGACAGCGCGTCCAGCACCATAGGCTACTACCAAATGACGCATGCTATCTGTTAGTTCCTTTTCCTACTCATTGAAGTCGCAGGCGAATGAACGCGTCTTGCCTGTATACACCCGAAACCGCTTGCGATCCCTGCTCAGTCTCATGCACTCTGGTTAAAAATCGTCTCAGAGAGCCATTGGGACGTTCGCGCACTCTCCTTCTCTGAATAAAGTGGACGAAGCATTCATCTCTGCTCCGTACTTTGCTCAGTGTGTCGAGGTCGATACAGAAGCGCTCATTTCGCATGCCTCCCAACCGTATTCTGTCCCGAGCAAAAGTTCTGTTGTCGCACGGCGACTTGATCGATGACTCTCCGAGGAATATGGACACCTGATATCCTAGCGTGCGTATCTCGTACGAATAATTGCATGACGAAGTTTGTCAGGATGAGGAAAGCCAGGCGATGCTCGTTCGACCAGGAAGCTACGTCATTCCCCGTTGCGCCCTGCATCTTACGTTATGGAAGATCCTTCTTCTGGATGTGTTATAATCGAGAGGCTTTGGCAATGCTCTCTGACCGATTTTTCCGCTTCGACACGTTCTCTTCTTGCCTGCGTAGTCGTTTTCTCGAAAGTGTCATTTTCTCCTCTACGCATGATGATGGCATGGATTTCGTCTGTATTCTCCATTTCCGCTCTGTCAATCGGGTTCAGAGGAATCCAGTCGACGCTTAGACTGAAACTCACCTGTACTATGAATGCTAGTATCTCGTATTCGCGTGGCACGTTTTCGTTCCCTTCTCCCTCGTGAGCACGCCCACGGACAAAAGAGCGCCTTCCGCTTCCTCCCGCACACGAGCAGAGGCGCAACAGGGCACTTTACAGCTGCGTAGCGCGGGCATCGATTTCTCAAAGTACAGTTTATCGAAGAACTTGCGCGTCACGCATGCAAACAGCTCGTCTACTCATCTGTGCGCGTAAAATCGGCACATGACAATATGGAGGACTTTCAGTTTGCTTGAACCTGGGATAATAGTCGTGCGCGAAGAACAGCTCAAGGCCAGTCTCAGCTGTGTAGCCACTGAGCGGTTTTTCGCATGATAAAATGCGACGTGACCTACAACCCGGACACAAGAATACGGAGAGGTGAAACCAGAAACTGCATCGATAGGGGATGAGGTGTTGAACGACTCTTTCCGTTCGTCGATTTGTTGGCGCCCGCATGATTGAATCGCCGCTACGGCTGATTCTGTTGGAATGAACGGGTATCGCTTCTTTGAGACCAGCAGTTTCCCACTTCTTCCTGGCTCATATCCAGTTCTAGTATTTTTCGAGAATGAGGTCTCATTGATCGAGACAAGCATCCGTTCCGCCTATCATAAGCTTTCGCGATCTAGTTCCAAATCGATCGCGTGTAGCTCCATGGGCTGAGGTTTCCTGCAGAAACACGTTTTCGTTTTTCGCCATCGATACCTCTTCATCCTCGTTCGTATCCAAGGTACGGAAATTTGGTATGATGCGGATTCTTCGCAAATTCATCTTAGACGACGTATGGAGTGGTATGGATGGACGAGGAGGCAATTATGTAGACAAAGGTTCATATGTTCTGTTTTGGGCGCATGACGTAGAGCATGAGGACTTTTTGAGGGGCACTTCATCCACCAGCTATCCAGAGAATACCTGACTTGTACGAGCACGGCCGTTCTTCGCATGCTGGTAGTCACAGCATCAAGTTTTTCGCGAGCTATCTCTAAACTACAGGATCCATGCCTTGAGCTGTATACCTTCAAAAAAAGAGAAAAAACAAATGGTGTGTCCTCGAACAGGTGCTACAGAATTCACTGCTCCCTGTATAACAACATAAATGGTACCATCTTCATGTTGCTTACGAGGCGCAGTGTACATGATGCACGAAACATGCTAGGAAGCTCGCTATCTTGCATTTTTTTTCTGTTATGGTAGCTTGCCACGACAAGGCGCGACCCGCAATCCAGCACAGAACCCACCGCAACAATGATCACGCTCACACTCCGCGTCCTGAGCGTCTGCGGTTACAAGTCTTATCACAAGCACCACAAAAACGCAGCGAATTAAAGACTTGCCCGGAATCAGCGTTCTTGTTTTTAAGGCGGAGCAGATCAGCCACCATCCAGGTGTGTGGAACGGCGGAAACCTGTGCTGCCGCACGCTACCACTCGTCGGGTGTCCACGGATCAATCGATGATCTGAGCATGGGTTTCTTTTTCGATCAGCGGTACCGCGTGATGCTGCAAGTTGCTCCATAATGAAAAAAAAACAAAGCAACAGCATGCGGAGAAGGACAGATGCGTGTCCATCGATGCGCATATCAACTACGTATCACTGCGAACGATGTCACAGCTGGCGTTGTTGGGAAGAATCGTCTTTTTAGGGCGCAGCGCTTAATCCGCGTCAGTACTGGGCGATGAGGACGATGGCGGCTGCGGAGACGATCGCAGCGAAGGTGGTAACTTGCTCTCATCGATTTCGATTTTCTTACCGAGAGGACTCTCCCATCGGTCACCCATTCGACCTCGCAGCGAGCCAAATCGACGAAGTCTACTGTCTTCTTCCTGTCGCGATTGCTGCGCATCAACAGATGACAGGCCAAAAATACTAATGTCATCGTCCTCAATGGATGACGTGTCCAAAACCTCGCCGTTTCCCGTGTAAGGAATTCGTGTCTCTACTGCATACGTGGCGTTACTGAAGCCGCCCATTCGTTTGACTGTGGAAAAGCGATACAAAATATCGCGCTCGGCAAACACGAACTTTTCGGAAACTTCTCCTCCTTCGTACGGTGTCACCAAATACAGCGCATCTTCCTCATCCATGTAAAAGTCGCCGGTTATCGGGACCACTTCAGCGTAACCACGGTCCCTGAGTATCTTACCGCACCGTCCGTTGGAGCCCGGCTGGGCAACGAGCGCGAATATCGCCTCGCCGGTATGGGCGTCGCCTTCCTGGTCCCACTGCAGGGTCGCTCGCCAGGTGACGAGGCAGCCACCCATAGCAGCGTCTTCCGCAAAGTTGTGTAGGGCGCACAGTTGCTTGACACGTTCGTCGTTTGCCTCCAGCAACTGCGCGGTAATGCGCGACTCGCCGCTCTCCTGTCGACGGAAGGCCATGTGCTGCGTGACTCGTTTGGAGAGCCACTCTCCAGTGCGCAGCCGGAAAAACTCCAGCGCATTAGGGATATCGAGCGGTTTTTCCGGCTCGGGGAACACGGCAGGCACACCCGCGATGCTCTCAAGGCGTCTCTGCAGCTCGGCGTCCGTCAACTGCCCCGCTTCGGCGGCAAGTTCACAGACAGCGCTGTAGGGCGCAGCGTCTCGCAGGGGCGCTCTCACACTACGCGTCTGTTCGTTGTTTCCGTACAAACCGGACGTTGTCGCACCGCTATCCTGTGCGCCTTGCATGGAAAGACGCAGCATAGCAGGCCTCCAGCTGGGCGTGCCTCCTGGAGGCGTCACGAGAGCCGCGCGAACGCTGCACGTGCACTGCCGCCTCACAGACCGGAGCTGCACTAGCACACCACCGTCGTGCGTGAACGCTGTGCTCAAACGGCGACCTGGTTGCAAACACCAGCCAGTACCAGGAAAGGTTGACGTAGCAGCCATATCTAGTTCTAAAAGAAAACAAGCTCAACCGTATCGTTATGCGCTGTTGCTAGCTTCAAACTGACCCAAAGCATCTCGTTCATGAGCGTGGGGGATGCGGGCCGGCGCTCTTGATCGTTCCGAGCGCACGATGTCCAGCTTGAGGGTGCCTGCTCACCTGCACGTTCTTGAGTGCGTTGCACAGCCAAGTGTTCACGCCTCAGCGGCATGGTTGACACCGCACCAGCTCCAGGCAGTGGTCAGTGGATCTTGGTGTACCCAATCTATTTCTCGAAAGAACGGAGCAGGGCCGATGGTCGACGCGTGTCGAGGCGCTCAGCGGTTTCGGCACCGGAAGCCGCGGAGGTTTTTCGCGTGTGTCAGGAGAAGCTGAGTTTCCCAGCTCTCTTGGAGCCTGATAAGAAGCATCCTCGTGATTTTTTTGTGGCAGGGAGAGTGAAAGTTCAGCTTCCAGAGGAGCCTAGCGATGATGGCGCTTTGACGCATACGGCAAAGCGAAAAGCAGTTTTGCGTGCGATCGCGAAAGCGCTGCAGGAACTGCGGCGCACGCAAGCTGCAACCGGAAGTGGCCAAAAGGCACAGAAACTCGCGAAAACGGCGCAGGCAACTGTTCCCTCCGCGAAGAATCAAGCAGGGACACCGAACCAGCCGGGTTCAGGTGCGCGGCGAAAAACGAAGCGCTAACGATCGGTTTCGAAACCTGGTCCAGCGGCACGCCTCGTGAACCTGTGTACCGGGTTTCCAGTTGTTGGCTGTTGCAGCTGTAGTTCATGTGCATAGGTCGGAACAATGGCCATGAGCTGGTTTGTGTGTATGCATGCGACTGGGAGTCTTTGCATGTATGTTTGCGTTTGTGTGTGTATAAGTGTGCGCATGCGCTTACGCAATGCTCTCACTTTACCCGCGTAAGAATACAATGGAATAGGTCAGCGAACACGGGCGTGTACTCCATACATTGGGCCTCTTTCCACTGAAATCGACATAGGTCGTGGCGGGCTCTTTCCGAGTCCGCTTGCTTTGCCCGTCTCTGGTGTCTGACTTTCCATACGCCAGGCTCTCCTGTCCCTCTGATCTCGATACGAGCTGTCGAAGGATGCTGGTGATAGCATCCAAGCCCCAACCAGGCTGATTCCGTGGTCTGACTCGCGTACCGCTTGCACAGCTGGTACCTGCGCTCTCTATGGCGCTTGCCGCTCCCATCGTGTCGCTCTGGCGGCTCGGTGCGACACGCGCAGAGCCGTGGAACGGCACTGTTCAGGTGTTTCCAGATGCCTAGCATACGTCTTCCGACGAGCGCCGCCCTGCGGCGCGTAAACGTTTGCTTCGTATCTCGGTAGATGCCCATGATCCGGTTACAGGAGGCGCTGCTCTGGATGCCCTGCTCCATTTCCGCGCTCGCTGCCGTGCCCCAAGATACCTGGAGAGTTCTGAGCGATGCCGTCCCCGCGTCTTCTGTCGGGTGAATGCGCAGGTGCACGCTGCCCCATTTGGTAGAGGATTCTCGCAGCGCTACGCCGATCATGATGCAACAAGTACACGAGGGAGAGCCAGGCTGGAGATCATGTCGACACATCTCGATCCGTCTAGGCTCGCTTCGAGCAAAGCGGTGACGCGCCCTTCCCCTGAAGCGATCGCTGCGGTGACGCAAGCCCCAGTCCAAGGCACTTGTTCATGCGAACAGGACACAACGGAGCCGCCACGAACATACCCTGCCATGGCTCGATTGCTGCTGTCGAGCGCGGTCTCGTCGTTGGCCGCAAAGCGAGGAGCGTTTCTCTGTCGAGAGGCATCGATTACTTGACTTGAGAGTTTCAGTGGACTTTGGACACGAGCTCGTGAACGAGTCCCCGAGGGACGACATCGCGCAGTTTACCGCGTCCATGCAGCTGGGCGCCTTGCTGGGCCCACGAGTTGCCTTGCAACCGCACGCTAGAAAACTTGAAGCATGCACGGTTGCAGCATGCTGCACACGAACGGACAGCATAGGAATCGGGGTTTGGACGTGTGCACTGGGCAACGATATCTGGTATACAGGGCGTTCTTTTTCGAGGGCGTTGCGAATCCTCTTGATTCCGGTGACGTGACCATGAGGAACGGCACAGAAGCGAACGATTCGCTCCGAATAGATGACCCAGGATCGTAGGACTGCGAATGCATTAGTAAGTGCGTATTGCTTCACGTTGAATGTCGAGGATGTGCATCTAAACTCAACTTCGGAATAAAATCGAAACGTAGGAAGATGGCGTGCAGTTCCAGAGCTCCTTTTTCATCTGATATGGGTACACGCCATACTGCCGCGTTCGTCTATACGATGCCTTGTACTGCGTATGCCTCCTTTCCGGGTACGTTTGCGTAGACACGGAGAGGCGTGTCGAGAGCTCGAATGCGTTCAACTCGAGCTCGTGTGCCTGATATATTGGGCGAGCGTACATTACCGGCCCTGAGGACGTGCGCTCTGGAATCTGAAACCGTATTGCCGAATGCCGTCCCGTGCCAGACACCGACTGCGCTGCGATTTCCAGCGTTTCACATGCGTTCGACGACAGCAAATACTGGTAATCGCTGCTCATGCTCTGAATTCGCCTCCTTAAGGCACCATAGTCGACTCCCTTGTGTTCTCTACACTTGCTCCCTCTGATGAATCTTCACGTGAAAATTGGCGCAGCTCCTCGATTACATCCACTAAAATCTCATGGACGGCGAGATGCTCCTCTCCGAACGTTCGAGCAAAAGCCTCTTTTTCCTCACGTTTTGGATCATGGTAGCTTCCTGGATGTCTGCGTTCCCTGCGATGAAGCGCTTTGCGCAGTCGTCTCGAAGGAATGCCTTCGCCGTTCCCAAACAGCATTCTCCGCAGAAGCGACAGTCGCAGGAAGGGTTCCGGTTTTTCCATGTTATTCTCTGCTGCACTGATCTTTTCTCTTTCCGGATACAATTCGAGCTCGTGTATCACACCTCGGAGGTCCTGCACCTGTGCGCGCACCGTTCGCAGTACGTGCGCTTGGTTCCAGTAGACAATAGCGAGTCCTTGGGCGCGCTCTTCATCGGTATCCACGGCTTTATCCAGGCTCCGTGCGAGCGCTTCCACATATTCAGCAAGCGCCGGTGGAGGACTCGGTACGATGCAAACGTTTTCGTCTTGAGGCGCGCTGTCAACGTTCACGACAATCGCCCCGATATTCACTTGCCCGTGTGCGTCAAACTCGCGTGCCTGCTCGAATACCTGATTGAGCAACGTCGCGTCCGCCTGGACTCCATCGGTAGAGCGTGAAAACACACCAAACGGTGCCGCCTGCGTGCGTTCTCTATCTGAAGCTGCGACCAGGACAGCGGGCCCACAAAAGTCGAAACCAAGTAGACGTTGTCGAGGTCGCAGGTGCCTGGCGAGTGCCGCAAGCGTGGCGACGCGCAGGACAGGGATCATCCCAGGATCACAAGTTCGTTCTTCGCTAACAACCCAGCCTTCGTGGACCGGAACCACGATCAGCGCACATATAACCGATGTAGTCGACGACGCGTGAACAGTGCAGCACAACACGACGAGCACGAGGCTCAGCGCTTTCCCGCAGTCGTGCAGGGCGCTGTTGGGTAGCGCGCACGATGCAAGGCGGCGGGCGCTGTGCGGAGCACCGGACGTGGGCTGCGTGCCGGTTTTAACCGAGTGAGATCGACGATTCGAATCAGACCTTCCCCGAGTACATCACTGCTCTCAGAGACCAGAGAAGAAAACATAGTGACTCTACATAAGCTTCTGCATATCTCGGTATCCAGAGCGATGTTTCCCTGATATGAATACAAGCTGGATCGATTGGAGAACCGCCCGCCGGTTGCTGCGCTTATTTTTGGTGCTCGGCGTGACACGGGACGCACCTGCACAGCGCGTGCCCTACAAGGCCCGAATACCTTTGAGCCGCATTTTCGAACGCGGAAGCTAGGCCTTGTTCATCCGATTCGAGGCCGTGTCTCTTCGTCATTCTGGGATCCAGCGAACCGCACAGATAGACTAGCAGCTGGCCGGGGCGCGTAACAATCCATTGCCAGACCACAATAGCCTGGTTGACGTCTACGCGGTGGCTGTATACTCCTAGTTCCAGAAATACTCCGATAGCATGAGCTGACGAGGTATCGTGGCAGCATGCACTACTGCAGATGCGCGCGTAGCATAATCACGGCAGATTCGTCCGATCCGCTGGATTGTTTGTGCCGAAGGAACTCTAGTTAAATACACGTGAACCTTTCCCAGTTTTCATTTTCATCCCGTTAGAGCAAAAGACGCAGTTCGCTAAAACCTCGGTCTTAGCTCCGATGCGCTCATCCCGACTCGGTTGCACAGGTCGCCACACGTGCATGCGCCCAACACGCCTGGATATGGACAAAGCAGAATAGACGTGGCTCGCCCATACCCGAACAGCGTTCACCGTCCATATCGCCACTGCTCTGGGATCGGTGACGCCACACAGATTCCCCTCGGTATGCGATCTCTGTCAGCAAGCAGAGAGAATATCCGAGTCCATCCAGCAACGCTTCAACGCGCCATCGACTCCGGGCCGAAAGATACGCGCGCGCTGTCCTTTTTTGCACAGAACGTTTATTTCTGAACGGCGACGATGCAGACACGCTGGGTATCAGCGATCGGAAAAGCACCCACCGGTGCACCAAACTTCGTGTTCGATTCCCCAATGCTCCTTCATTTTTGATACAACCTATACTCGGCATGGTTCGCATCATGCCGCTGGCCCATCGATCGGCTTGCCAAAGCGCGTCGCGCACGTGCACCTGCCTATGCGTCGTCCGGCGCTGTGCTGCGCCTGCTGCAATCTATCCCCAGCTGCTGCTCGACAGCGCTGTAGCGCGTCATCATCCATCAGTCGAAACGAAGCATGGGTTATACAACTTGGAAGTAGGGCGTGGAACGATGGACGCTCCAGCGAGGCTTGCGATCAGGCGCGCAGTCTGAGGGCGCAGCTCGCGACTGTACACATTTTGTCCAATAAAAAACTCTCCGTCAATCGACACGCCTATCGCGCAACGTTGGATGCAGCGCAGCGCGATCCGTTGCGCGCTGCACCGCTTCGCCAGCCGCCAACGTTAGCGTTTGTCGATGTCTAGGGTTGCGGTTGTGCTTCTTTCCAGCGGTTTCCAGCAATCGATCACTTGTGTTGTGTGACGTGTGCTTTTGATTTCATGACAGACGATATTGAAGCAGTCCAGTTATCTCCGAGGGAGCGGCTTAAACAGAAGCAGATTCCGTGGGAAGCCATCACGCTTGGGAACGAGCTGGGTCGCGGCACGGAGACCATCGTGTACGAGGGTACCTACGAAAAGCGGCCGGTTGCGGTGAAAATGTTAAACGCTGACGCTAGGCGCGAGACGCAGTATACGTTTCGGACAGAGTTGGAGGTTGTGCTTGGTAAACTGGACTGGCACCCCAATATTCTCAACTACTACGGTTGGGGTGTACGCCCGTCTGATGGGATCAAGTTTCTCGTGATGGAACTGTTTGAAGGAGGGCCCATCTCCAGACGTCGTAAGTGGGTTTCACGACGACCCCAACTTGTGTATCGAATCATGCGCGACGTCGCCCGAGCCTTGGCGTACATTCACGCACACGATCTCATCCACCGCGACCTCAAGTCGAGCAATGTGCTCGTGGACCGACCCGCACGCGTTGCGAAACTTTCCGACTTTGGGGTAAGCCGAACGCAGGGCGATAGCGAGGCTGTCATGACGGCGCTGACGGGGACGTATCGCTTCATGGCACCGGAGGTGATTCGCGGTGAGCGCTACGACGGTCGCGCAGATATTTACAGTTATGGGATTCTTTTCAACGAGCTGCTGACTGGCATAATGCCATACGAGGACACCTATCTCACGCCAGTGCAGACTGCGACGGCAGTCGTGTCGAAAAATTTGCGGCCACGTCTCGTCAAGACGAGTGACAAGGTGCCGGCCTCTGTCGTGGCACTGATTGAACGCTGCTGGGATCTGGATCCAGAAAAGCGCCCCAGCGCGGAAGAAATAGCAAGTTTCCTTGACGTTCTTTGTGGTGAAGCTGCCGCGGCTAGTCCGGACGGGTCCCTAAGTGATCCTGATGCGGCCAAAAGTAGCACTTCTTTTGAAAAGAATCCTCCAGTGCATCCGAATCGCTGCCGCACTCAATAGAGATAGGCAATGCTCTTTTCTCAGATAGAGCGGGAGAGAGGCAGGTGTGTATCGTGGCTGTTCGCCGAGCAGGCCTTCGAGCGGACTCGTCACGCACTGGCAGCTCCTGGAAGCATGGAAGATCACTGCAGGAGCGTGCGGGCACTTGCCGCACCATCGTTGGTGACCATCGTTTATGCAAATGTTGAGCACCTGATATGGCGCATGCTGCTGCCTTGGACTGCTCGTTTGGGGCATGCCACGCGAGCGTGCGGCATGTGCTGGCAATGAACCGCTGCCTCGTTGCGGGTTCGGTGTCTCTAACCGGGATTCGAAGCCCTGCCATAGGCCCAGACGCGGTTGCTTTTGCTTTCTCTCACCCGAGCACCCTCGAGCTATGCACCACAGCGCTCAGCATCAGCGCGTACCGAGGGATCTCAGACCAAAGCGCTCGCCCAGCATTCGAAGTGATGCGGTGACCCGTACCAGTTTTTAGGGTCCGTCAACGGCGAGTGCCTCGCATCCGCTAGGAGAATAGCCTGAGCCCCGCGCATAAACGAGGAACACGCTGGCACAATCCCATCACCAGCCACACGCCCGCGACCGCACACTGGCCAGTAAGAGGCATAAGCGATCATTTCCTCAAGGTTGCTCGACCAGAGCCGCCCGCGGACCGCTTTGGATCCAACACACGTGTAGCGAACACCGGAATGTTGGCGGTGCTTCCACGAATACTGTGTCTCCAAATACGCAAGAATACCCCTGGTTTGGTCGAATACACCAGCTGGTGGTGCCAGGTTTGGTGTGCCCAACGTGACGACAGTGCGTACGCGCTTCTGAAGGTCGTCGCTGGCGAACTCACTCACGTAGAGTCGTGCCAACCAGCCACCGGCAGAGTGTCCGATCAGATTCACACCCCAGTCACCGGTCTCGTCGCCAAAAGCGTAGCTCAACTGCAATAGCGTTCGTTCTAGTCGTTCGAAATACCAGTCCATAACTTGCCGAGGCTTGAGCGTACCCCGCCAGTACGCTGGCAACATCAGGCCCCGGGCGTTTCGAAACCAGTCATAGCGAGCAACTGGTACAACCAGTGACCCCGCGGGTAACAGACCAAGCAGTTCCGCGTAGTCGCTGGCAGCGTTTCCCAAACCAGGCAGAACCAGACACGGCTGCGTTGCAACCGCCCGGGCGGCTGACGTTCGGCGAGGCTGCGTATCAACCTTCAAGTTATCCGTTGCAACCTGAGGCGTGCTGGCACGCAGCACGAACCACCGCCTCGGTTGCGTCCTTCGTTGGTGCACGCAGACTATATACATGTGGTTGGGTGCAGTCCACGCACCCGCCCTCGTCTCGCTTCTATGGTGAGCAACGGCACCCGCGCGCTTCGAACAGTGAACAGCGCGTGACGCACTCGCCGCAACGCACAGCACTGGGTCTGAGGTAGGCCTCACAAACAGCCTTATCTGTGTACGAGGAACGAGTGCGCTGCACAAGCACTCGTTCCCACGCAGGCGCAGACGGGGTTTGCTTCGGCGCCCTGTCCACGAGGGCGCGTCACCGGCCCCTCAGGTGGCAAAGACGCGTTTTCGCGACTACGTCAAAAACGATGCAGTGGTGAGATGGGTTGCGCGCATGTGCTTGGCATTATTCATCCTGATTTGTCCGCAATATCTAATAAATTCCAGAAAACGACCATTATTTACAGTTCGGATCTCGTGCACGGCATCGCCACACGCCTTTACATATGATTCGCGGTGCCCCGCTCTACGCCCCGCTGATCTCTGGCGGGTGCCGGGCTCGGCCTTCAAAGCCGATGGACGCCGCGAGGCGTCGCCGTTCGACTCGGCCTGCGGGGCGTGGCTCCGAAAGCGAGCGCCTTTTTGTGGGAGCGCAATGTTCTCTGCGCGTCTCCTGGGTACCAATGGTACCGAGTCCGCTGCGAAACTGTAGCGTTGGTGATGCGGGCACTGCGCCAGGCGCTCACGGCCTCTGGCAGCGCTCATGAGCGATGTCAGCGCGTGGCGCTCCGAGTGCTTCGTCGCAGCGTGCTGTTCTCGTTGTGGAGCAACGAGGTCGTGCGTGCTGCTCTGGGCAAACTGGTGCCCTGCTCCGTGTCCGACAATGGCATAGCTACCGAGCACAGCATCGATTCCGAGCGATCAACAACACACGTTTGCAGCGCGCATTCCACACGCTGCTGCTGCTGCTGCTGCTGCTGCTGCGAGTCAGACTCAGTCGGATGCTATGCTCCGAGCCCGGCACCGGGTATGCAGAGACAGCTAGGCGTCACCGCGCAAGCCTTTTTCCGCCGCGCGTCAAGTGCCGACCTTCACGTCCGGGAAGCGGTGCTTGCCTCGGCCGATGCCGGCGTTCCGCTTGGGGCACATGCACCCGTTTCGGTTGCGCAACTTGTGGACCGCGCTGCCCAGCTGTGCTGCGACCCGGGACGCTGGGCAGACGCGGGTCTCCGTGCAAGCCTGCCGGCACCAGGTTTCGGCAAACTCGCGCTCGTCGCCTAGCGCGACGCTGCTCCAGCGTTTGGTGAAGTCTCCCCAGAGTCACGCCGGCTGGTTTTATCGGCATCCGCTGGTGTACTCGAGACCGATGGCATCGAGCACGAGCATGCCGCTAGCCCATTCGCTTGCGCATGAATTCGTGTATCATCCCCAACATCCTCATTTTTGTCATGGATACGCAATCGTGAAAGCTCATTCGAAAACGAGGGCACCAGTGCATCCATGGACGCTGTTTTGGCGGGTGCGTCTTTCTCGGGGCCGTCCAATCCCGTTGACGTTGAAAGGACATCATCCCGAGCGCTTGGCTCACTGGTCTTCGATTCACCATCATGTGCGCATGCTGGTGCGCCCACGAAACACTTTGCCGTCACAGACTGGGCACCAGTCGATCGGTTGGGATCGGCAGTGCTCAGCTCCTGATCGAACCCAGCTCTGGAACCGAGACTTGTGCTCACTGCACCGGTATCGCTCAGCAGCTGGGCATCATTGGTAGCGCCTCGTTCATCATCGTTGCTCGTTTGCTCTACGGGTATGATCTGCTGGTTGGCGACGAACGTACGTACGCTGCCGTCATGGTGGAGCAGCGCTTCCAGAAACGCACGAAAGCGTCCCCCTTCGCACAGAAACGTGTCCGTGCCCTGCACATCGGGATCTTTCCATGGAGACGGGTGCACGCTCGTATATACTGGGTTGACGCTCGCTTTGTAGGGATCATCGTCGATGAGCAACGTGTTATCCATATGGTAGAAACCCTGATATCGACTCCACAGGCGTTCCAGGTCCTTCAACATCAGCGGTTTGCTGGAAGAGCCCGGGGCATACGCCCGGCTGACCTTGGTGCAGTCTTTTTGGTCCATAACGAATACCAGCTCACGTCTTTGCTCTGCTGTGAGAAGCGTTGCCAAAATATCCTCCACGTTCGGCAGCTGGGCGGTCGACCATATCCCGACGTGGAACCAAGCCAAAACGTACCGCATAAAGGATACCGCTCCAGGTCGGCGCCAAATGCAGAAACGCTTAGTCACCACATCCGGCTGCCGTTGATAGCAAGCCCCGATGGGACCATCGCGTTGCCCGGGGCGAGGTCGCAACGGCGTCCGCCAAACCAACAATCCGTTGAGGTCGAGCACCAACAGCTTCGGCCACTTGAGCGCCGGCTCCTTGACCAGTCGTCGCAGTCGCTCCACCTCAGTTCGCCAGACGTGCCAGTGCATTGTCGAGGTCTGGCGCGTCGTCAAATGCGTTTCATTGGCAGTGTCAGTGCCCTGAGAGGCCATAGATACAGCAACAGCGCTACTGCTGCTACTGCTGCTGCTGCTGCTTCTCCGCACAGGCGCTCCCAGCAGCCGCCCTTTTGGTGGCTGCTGCGGCACGCGCACCAGTTATGAGAAGCAGCGCTCTGCGATCGCGTACTCGGGGGATGCCCACGAAGGCGAGCCACGAGCGCTTCGCTACCGTTGCGTTGTTGTTGTTGTTGCTGTTGGTGTTGTTGGTGTTGGAACGTCAGTCTTTTCGTGGCTTGCTTTATTTTTCTGGTTAAGGACAGCGTCATCGCTAGCCCATATCAACGAACGTTTGGTTTGCTGTGAACCAATTAAGCGCTCTCACGCTCATGGCGCTCCACTTGAAGCCGCTTGTGCTTTTCCAGGGCAGCTCAGGAGCGCCTACGCTCAATTCGCTCGTGCAACGTAACTGCTCCGGCCGCTTACAGGCGGCTTTGGTCTCGAGGTTGTCGTCCAGTGCGTGCAGGGCGTGTCAACCTGCGCACAAGCGGCGCTGGCTAGCAAGTCGAGCGCACAGCACACGGAAACGGGAGAACGGCGTCGGCGTGCGTCCTTGCTCGCAACTCCGCGCTATGAGCGACCACGATGATCAGCGACGAGGACACGAGACATCGCGGGAACGAAGAGCGCATCTCAAGTCAGCAAACGACCTGGGTAATGGCGTTGCACCAGAGCCGCACGATACCGCGAAACGCAACCAAAGTCGAGAGCGTTCCAAAGTGAGATCGCTTCTACTCTACCTGTCCTTCTCAACTACGTTTATCCTGGGGTTAATACCTTTGTCATTGTACCTGGGGCCGCCGCTTACAGGACTTGGGTTTGCGGACTCGAAGTGGTTTTATCTGGACTCGGCACCGACGATTGCCTTTCTCGTGGGGTACGTGGGTTTCCTGTTCCTGGATCGTTCACTAACGCGCTCGCTGCTGTTTGTGCTCGGCATCTCGGCGGTGTTATCGACCATCACTTTGAAAGTCGATGAATTAAAGTTACTAAAAGCTGATAATGAGACAGCTTTTTTGGTATTTACGGTACCACTGGTTTCATTTTTCACGATTCGGTACCTGATTGAGCGGAGCGAGCAGCAGCGAGAACCTTCGAAGGAAGCACCTCCCGCCACCGCAGAGACGGACCAGACAACAGAGACCCGAGGTCGCACTGGGAAATAAGTGCTTGTTCGTTGCGCTGGTTGTCCGATGGCTTTGCAACGCTTGTGTCGAATACAGAACATTGAAGCGAGGCGCAACTCGAAGGAATCTGCATCCTAGCTGCGTCAGCTGTTCTAGGCCTCAGCTGCAACGATGTCTCGAGATAGAGATATCCACCGTACCTGATTGCCGTCGCTTGAACTACTAGATCGCAGACGCGTATGTGTAGAGCGCTTAGCTCTTGCGCATGTTTTTAGAAAACGAAGCAAATCGCAATCCACGAGCAGTGCGATGTGCGTTCGAGCCGCTTCACAGCAACCCGAATATGCTCGCATGACAGAATAAGTTGACATCTCCGCACTAGTCTGCTCTGCATGCTCCGGTAAAGTATTGGCTGGGGCGACTATCGAGAAACACCGGACCAGATCAGCGGAGAAACGAGCACAGCACCAATCGAGGATTTCGTTGCGGAGGCAACGCGCCCCGTGTGAAAGCGCCTCAGGTTCACCGCTTCTGTTTTCCGCGCGTTTCGTCGATGCTGGATGTGAGCTGGGTCATCGGGTTTCCCGCGAGGCCCTGGGTCGCAGTGCATCCCGCGTCGTATGCAGCGCTGCGAGCAAGTCACGATCGGCTTGGAAGCCTTGTCTGCGGCACTGCCTGAATTGGAGCATGCTCCGGTGCAAGTGCTCGCCAGCCAGGGCCGACTTGCCTAGTTTGTGGTTCGTGTAAAGAGAGCCTATATCGCAAAAACCCTGCTCTTTAGTGAAGCGCTTCACAGACAACGTCTATGAACCGCTGCGCATGCTCCTTTAGGCGACTGCGCTGACGTAGACCTGCACCGCAGCAGCGCACCGGACACCATACACAACGCATCAACACCACATATCCTTCGGTTTACCTATAAAACAGCCACGGTTGCACGTAGCGTTTCACATCGCTCTACCGTAGAGCTTTCGATTCATCCAGAGCACCGCCTGTGTCGCCAGGCGAGGCCCGCTGTGAGACCGAAGCAGGCGGCTGGATACCCGCAGCCCGCTCTCGCCTCAAATGCAGGTGTTCGATCAAGCTCCCAACGATGGAAAAGCAGCATCATCTGTGGTGTTAATGGCGGCACGAGGGCGTGGTGCGGTTCCAGAAGCAGCCCCACCTCGTCCGCGCCCACGAAAACGACCGCTATCGGGCGCAGCGCCAGTGCGAGAACCGCCACGCGTACGTTGTTGTCGACTTGACACACCTCGATTCGGCTCTTGGGTTTCATGGTTATCAGATGCATTATGTTTGTCCCTGACTGCGCTTTCTGACGCATGTGGCGCTGTCGGGTGTCGGGCGCCCGCCCCGCGGAACCCTCGACTTCCACCGCCGCGACCACGTCCACGACCGCGACTGGGTCCAGCTGCCTCTGTGCCAGTAGATCTCTTCGCTCTTAAGGGATTATCCTCTTCGACGACGTCACCGGACGCTCGATGGCCGCGGTTCACGCGCGGCGGAGCCGTGAAGAACTCCGCTGCAAGATTCTCCTTTCCGGTATCCCGCTTGCCTTTTCCACTGCTGCGATTGGCAGCACGCGTTTTCTTCTCCTTGAGGCTTATGCTCCCCAGGAGTGCGTCCTGTGAGTCCGCATCCACTTCAACGCCGTTCTTATCTAGGCGCTTGGCATTGCGAAAGACTTCGTCGCCCTGCTCCTCTGCTGGACGACGGGGTCCTTTGCTTGCCATCAATTTGTTCGAGAGCTCTGCTCGCTCCCGCTCTAAACGCTGCTGATACTCCTCCAGACTAAGAAGGGCACCTTCACTGCTCTTGCTTTCACCAACGTGGTTCACGTCGTCTTTTTCTGTGCCGTCCGCTGCAGCAGCATCTGACTCGGAGGCAATCTTGACACCGCTCAGAGCGTCACGCACGTCCTCCTCCACTGAACCGAAAGTAAACTTGCCTCCAGCACCTTTTTTCGCAACCTCACGGCCACGCCCAGTGCCTGATCGTCGATCGAACCCAAAGTGCTTCTGGGCAGAGCCACGGGCACTGCTCGGCGGGTCCCCAGGCCGCTTCTCCTTGGATTCGCTGGCGCCGGCAGCCTCTGTCTGCGATTCTTCGGTCTCGTCACTTAGGACGGCAAACAGGTTCGACCCAGACGCCATCTCCGTCAAGCCTATCCGAAGGAGGGTACCTCAGCTGAGTGGACAACTACAGTTCCACCGTTCTGGAGCAAGGAGGCTGCACGCGCCGCTCTCAAGCGTCCAACACCCTTCCGTGAGTCCTGTACCAATAAAGCAGCCCCGAAGTCTCTATGGAAAGGCGAAGAGCTTGTCAAAGTCCGCGCCCTCTGTACTTCCCAGCAAGAATATCTTCCAAAGGGATATTTTCGTTGATTAGATCCTCGAAACGCGCTCCAGAGTCGTGCACTGCAAAACAAGTACAAATATGGGTCTAGTGTGCAGTACCAGCGACGTGCTGTCAGCAGCGGCGTCGACGGCGGCGGCGGCGGCGGCGGCGGCGGCGCGCTGCACCCCCGATCTCAGCGGTCGAAGCACCGGCACGATACGCGCCATTGCTGTCGCTTGCAGCAGCTACTAGACACACACGATAGGACGTATGAAACGACTAGAATATCCGAGACGAAGTATGGGTCATGTAACGTGGAGGTAGGGCGTTTGATGGATACTTCACCTCGCACTGAAAAACACACAAAAAGAAAGAAAAATGCGCACGATCGGAGAATGCTGGCCCATGGAAACGTTTTGTCTAGAGAGAAAAAATCTCAGCGGTCGACGACGTCGACGTCGCTGCCGCTGCGCAGGCACCTGATAGAGGTGCGCTCCCCGAGTCCCGCGCAGTTGGCGCTCCATTATACGTAAGACTGGGATAGGTCGACCAGATTGTTCCGGGGATGATGCCGGCATGTCTGAGATGTCTTCAGGTAACCAAAAAATGCCCCACGACCGTGTGGGGTAAATATATCTACCTACTTACGGGCGCTTCCCGGTAACATTCGACCGGCCGCCTGTTATCGATTTCAGTTTCTGTTTGGAGAATTCGGGCATCAGAGCTGCCCCAAAACGTTGGATTGCGTCAGCTCTTCGGGTCTCGTCTCCGGCACCGCATGTCGTCTGGTACTGATGGCAGCGTTAAAGTCTCGGTTCACGAACTCCATGCGCTTACTGCCGCTGCTGTTGTACTGACCAGTGCAAGCGCTCCTAGAATTCGTGTCCTCTTTTCCATTACGATCTCGTGAGTTTTACGTCTGGCAAACATCATTTCTCGCATATCTCTTGCTCCTCTTCGCTCTATCGTCGTTGCCATTACGATCTCGTGAGTTTTACGTCTGGCAAACATCATTTCTCGCATATCTCTTGCTCCTCTTCGCTCTATCGTCGTTGCCATTACGATCTCGTGATTTTTACGTCTGGCAAACATCATTTCTCGCTTATCTCTTGCTCCTCTTCGCTGTATCGTCGGCAAACTGGGAATTATTTCATACGTTTCAGGTAGATGACTGTGATAAGCTACTGGGACCCGCGACTTGCATATCCATACCTTTCCCATAGATTTTTTACTTCTTCATATGAATGCACATCAAAACGCATCTGCTATCAATCCCGACAAGGCATTTCACGATACGCTCTTGGTGGATCGAACACCACTGAGATGCAAGACCCCGTAAGTTGCAGTGATCCACGTGCGACGTTTGTACGCAGTGCACAGCGCTGCTGGCGTACATTTCGTATGGGGCGTTTTTGTCTTGACAGTCTTGAACAGAGCGAGTTGCGCGCTATGGACTTTGACACCCTTATAAATGATACAGCTGAAATGGATCGGCTGCACGACCCCGTTGGCTTCCGAACCCGAGAGCTCTGGACGTGTGAACGCCGACCCGACGGTCGCACGGTCGACGAACCGCGACCCACCCGGGGCTGTGGCTGGCTTCTCGGTAGTCGTGAGCGGGGCTCGTGCCCTGTCGTCCAAGTGAGTCACGGGAACTCTAAGGTGCTCGTTAGCGCTCGACCTGCAACTACATGGCGAGTAACGGTGCAAGTTCCCGGTTTGTGTTACGGCCGAAGCTGCACACACAAGGCTATGGAACTAACTGAATACCTCGAGAAGCTCGTTTATCCGATAATCGAGCAGTGCTACGCCTCTGAGCCTCGCGGGTATAATGTGGACGTTTGGTGCTGGGAACTGGAACTTAGCGTGCTCGACGAAGACGGAAGTTTGCACGATGTGTTCCTGGAAAGCATTCAGCAGATACTACCGCGCTGTATCGAAGCGCGTCAAGAGCACCATGATGCACGCGAAGGACCCGATTCGACAGGTGTCCATACCGACGAGAGAATATGCTCCATGATCGCCAGGCTCCATTCGCGTACGTTTCTGGTTGTGCATCCGAACGCGCCACAAGACCTGGATTCCCCAGGCGTGCGTCTGGTTGTAGATCCAAGTGCCCTGGAGGAGCACACAGCCAGTACCCTAGTAACTGCCATATTCTACACCCATGAGCCGAAATCACAACCGGTGCTGTATTTCCTGGAGTGCCGCGGGAGACCATTAACAGCCGATCAGCTCACTGCCGCGATTCGCCAGGTATCGGAATCGCTGGTCCCGTCACAACGTTGAACGTCATTTGCGGTTTAGGTGCGGATCTGTCACAGATGCTCAGGGTTCCAGTGCCCTGCAGCTGAACACCAAGCGTTATCGGCCGCTGCGAGCTACGCGGCAGTGCGTTCCACTGAGAGAGGAATTTTACGCGCAGAAGCAACTAGTCCAAGCTCGTGTTCGTTTAGACAACGCATGAGAACGAGCGGCTTGCCGATTGCATCCGCATCGCAGGTTTGCGGACGCCCCTCTTCACAAGGCGTGCTCGGGGGCCGGCCTGCGCAGCGCCCACAAACGACGCACACTATTCGAACTAGCTGGTGTCTCGGCCAAAGACCAGCATAGCACTCATTATACTGCCAAGTATGGACGCATTCCAATGCCTCACCGAACATGTGCTATCCTGGTGCTCCCGCTTGAGTGATGCTCGGAAAAGAGCCAGCGCTCTCAAGATACAGTATGTTATGCCGCTGAACCGGTAGCGCACTGAGCAAGCAAGCATTTTTCGAGGCGTGCAGCCTTGTGCTTGCTCCTGCTCGAGCGGTGCTCGTAAATGAGCGTACGCTCCCATGGTAGAGTGCGCAACGCGACTGCTCCAGCCACGCATGAAAAACAAGCGCACACCTCGACACACAAACATATACAACGCGGATGATGCACATGACTGCTCATGATTTCCACAAAAATCAAAATGCCTTGCGCGCCTACACAAACCAACATGCAGTACTGAGTCGTATCGCTTTTCCCTCTTTCAACGAACAAGACATGCTTCCAATTCTCGCGAAGCGAAACCAGACCAAACCTACAGTAGTATGCTCGCAAAGATCCTGCACTTTTCGCAATCCATCCTCGCTCGTAGATTCCGTTTTCCTGCTGAAAAACATCCGCCTTCGAATCGGCGTCGACCAGAGCATTCCCTGATCCGGCTCTGGTACCCGAATCGAATCCTCTTCGAGTCTTCTTCGAGCCGGACACAAATCTCTTGGACCTCAAGGCAAGTCCAATCGCTGATCCGGTTCTGGGGATGTCTTTTCACGGGCAGGAGTTAAGGCCCGCGGCTTGCGCTGTCTCTGTAGCGTAGTCTGCGCCTGCCAGGACTCAACCACGGAAGTCGCCAGATGTCCAATGTACGCGGGGCTCCGGGGACTATTCCGAGGCGCATACGCCTGCGATGTTCCGGAATAGTTCGGATGCGGAGGTTTCACAAACAACGGACGCACCCACTTGTCGTTTGCAGACACCGGTGGATCATCCACAAAATGGTGGAGCCACGCGTGCCACTCAGGCGGTATACAGACTGGGTCTGCGTTTTTGCCGTCCCTGTACTCACACCAGCGATCACGCATGTAGCTGGCTGCACGATTTTCATAGTAGCGGTTTCCGAACTCATCGACGCCAACGAGGCAGGTGTCATACATGCCCACCCGTCCGGTACGGATCGCCATCAGGGTACCCCAAAAGCCTCGCTTGGGATATTCAGCCCAAAGGGCTTTCAAATACGCTAGGCCGCTGAGTGTTCGTCCCGATACACTGTGCGCTGACGACGGAAGCGGTTGTTGCTCAAACTTGGCACGTGTGGTACCTTGCGCTGTCTCCGAAGCAGCAGCTCCACCATCGGAGTCGCTCGCAGCAGTTGGCGCTGCTGCACCGGCAACTGCACGAGGCGTCTGCGAGCCACCAGCGGAAGACGCTTGCGTGCCTGCAGAAAAAGTACGATCCTGCTGCAGAGAAGCGTGAACCGCTCCCGGGAAAGCGCGTGTGCCTGCCCCAAGCCGCAGCGCTTCCCCAGTGACCTCTACCGGTTTCCTGGAGTTCACGCGTAGGTTGTCTCCGTCCGTAGAGCGGTGCCTCTGTGTGTGCACTGTACTGCCCGCACTGCAAGTCGTGGCGCTTGTCCCAGCATTTCGCCTAAACTCGCTTCGTAAAAAACTGGACGCAACGAGCGTCCCTGAGGACCTGTGCGCTCCTGCTGGATCGTTCCAAGCCGCGCTCGTCCGCTGCATCCACAGAACACTCAGGAGGCGCTCCCGGAGCCTCGTTCTCTGCACCATGCTCATCGGTGACCAGTCCCGCAGGCACACAACACAAGCTTTGTGCTGATGACCGAGCGCTTCCGAGCCGTTTTCCCGCGCGTTGGAGTCGTTGCGACTCGTGCACCACCACTGGCGGCGGTAACGCGCGGCGCCAGTCTGCTACAGAACTGCTCTTCGTGGTGGACCGCTCCGCTGGACTTGCACTGCCGGCCTTTATGGCGAATGTGACTATTCCTGTGTCCGTCACTGCCTCTGGTTGCCTGGAACTGTCTCAGGGGAGCGATCGTGACTACCTCTATCGTTTGGTGGACCAGCACGGCATCGCAGACCGCGTCTGGTTCTTTTCCTGCAGCTCGCGAGGCGGCCACTCGGAGAACCTCCTCTGCGCACCGGAAGAGGCGCTTGTTTGGCATCCAAAACAGCGTAGCCGAGGTGGCGACGCTTCCAAGGACTTGACCTGGGCTTTACAGTGGCGATCTGCGGATCTCGTTCGATATACCTGGTTCGAAACGGACGCCGAGGCGTTCGCGGTACGGCGAGGAGCCCAAAGCTTCCCAGCATGTGCAGTGTGCTGCTCCGACGTACCGACAAGTGCCGGGGATCGGCTCGGACCTATGCATGCGTGGGCTGCTTTTGCGAACTTTTGCGACGCCTCGGCGGAGGAGCTACCTCCTGGATCGGGGCGGTCACTTTGGCAACCAGCAGCCGATGCGGAGGGCGCACGCTCCTTTGTCGGCTGGTGCTCGGTTCAGGATGCTGGTCGCCTACTTCAAGTATTCAACTGGCAGGACGGAAGGATGTATAGTGTCTCATTTGTCGCGAAGGGTGGTTCGAACAGCTTCAGTCAAGGCGGTCCACGACGTGGCGTTGCGAGTCTGCCGAGCGGCTTGCACAAGTCCGCAGTTTCAGAGCAGACGTCAACGCTGGTCACCGGGGTCCAGCGAGAGAGCACCCAAAGGTTGACTGGCTCAAGTTCCAGTCGCTTGTATCCTCCAATGACGACCATGATGATGGAAGCAATGCCGACCGCTCGTGCCGTCATACTGGCGCTTCATGCGCTACCGCGAGGTCTGGTAGTTGCCCTCGCCGATGGACGCAAACTGGTGCTGTGGCATCCGTTGAATGAGCCGTACGAACTGGAAGAACTCGAGATCCAGGAACGCATTGTTTTCACGGACGCTCGCTATCCAGTGCTGGTAACGCAACGCTGTCACCGAACGTCGAGGTCGTCGCCGACCGAGCACCACACCATTCGGGTGTATCTTCTGCAGGATCGAACAACCGGAGATACGCAGAACGATACAACGTTCGATAGCGGGCCGGTCCAACTGGCTTTGGTCTGGGAACAGGGTCTGGTGGACCCCAACGATACGTTTCGAGCGGCCTGCTTCACACATCCCTGGTCAGGTGCCGGAGGACGAGGCGTGCACATTTCACCGTTGCTGTGTCTGCTCATTGGTGAGACGCTGCGTGGCTTGGAGCTCTTTTCAACGCCAGCACAGCCGCGGTTGATGAAGAGCGCGGAGCTTGTCTTTGTTCAACGTGGCGTGCAGGCAATGGCGGCGGTCGAGGCTTTGCGACCCGGCATGCTGGATCTGCTCGTCCTCCTTGGGGGAACGCCCAAGCCGCGACTGCGTCTCCAGTTCGGTGCTGAACCCGTCGGGTATCTGCGGCTGCCCGGTAAGACGGCTGCACCAGTCTGGCTCGCCAATGCAGTGAAGTGTCGTTTCACGTTAACGCTCGCAGATGGCCAACAGTATCGGGTCTGTTTGAGTCGTCTACTCCGTGAGCCGCTTCCGATTATGCACCAGCTCTGGGGCGCTTGTCGAAGAACGCTGCCTGCGGCAGTCAGTATGCAAATCTATCTGGCGTTCATCGAGGAGGTCTGGAGGCCCCAAGCTGCCGAGACGCAAGGCACCGCTTCAAACGAACTTGAAAAACAATTGGATGCGTTTTGGCGGGCTCTGCAGCAACCTCATCGACACCAGTGGATGCATCAGCGCTATCCAGAACGGGGAACGTTTTGCAGCAGCAGCAGCAGCAGCAGCAGCAGCAGCAGTTGTCGTAATGCTGGACAGCGGGCAAGCGGTGGCGCTGCACCCACCGACGCAAGTCACTGGCGAAGCGTGCTGGACTTGTCCTCGCCAAAGACAAGTATTTTAAAGGCAAGCGCGCGACCAGCGCCTGGCGTACTTCCCGGCTGGCTTTGGGACATTTCGGCAAGCGCTTTCGACGAGATGCACTCGTCCCTGGTCCCTGAACGCGAACATATAGCCACGGGGAGCGCCTCTGAAGCGATCCACGATTCACAAGGTCAACTTTCATTGTCGCCACTCCGACTGGCGACACAGTCGGCGCCCTGGACGCGAGGCAGCGAGCGGTCGTGCTCGTCGGCGGCAAGTCACCGCGATGACGAGCGCGTTAGTACAGAACAACGAACAGCAAAAGCATCAACAGCAACTAGAAGCGATGCAGCCAAGTGCACGCCAGAGACCGCTACAACTACAACTGCTGCTGCTGCTGCTGCCGCCGCCGCCGCCGCCGAGGCACCTTCGACTGGACGTGCTGCCTGCGATGCAAGGACAAGGGAACAACCTTGTTCGCGATGCTACCGCGGAACACCAATGCAAGGCTCATCTGTCGTTACGACAAGACGTGCAGAGCGCGTCAAAGGCTGCCCATTCTGCTGGGAAACGGGACCAGAACCTAGCGGTACTGCTTCGGGCGAGTGTCTGCTACGCCTACGCTGTGAGCTACAGTACGCTGGTGCGCAGCTCCCTGAAACAGTTCCATGGAAATCGCTGCTGGTGGCGTTTCATACTCTCTACGAAGCATTCAAGCTCGACCAAATCTATTGGCAAGCGTTGCTGTCCGTGAATCATTTCCTGAAAAAAGTGGCACTAGCGGCAAACGCTCTGCGTTACTGGGAGTACTATCAACGCGATATGCCGGAATCATGTGAGCGTTCGAGTGTTTCTTCGGGAACATTGCACCCTGCTTCAAGCGATGAGTCCTTGGAAGCATCCAGTTTGCTTCGACATTCACGCTCTCTGGACAAGGCTAGTGAAAGGAGCAGCACCGCTGATCCGGAAGAAGCTCGGATATGCGATCACCAGCACAATGGACAAGGTGCGGCAACGTCTTTGCACCTCCCGGTGGATGCGGAAGTAGCCAGCATTAGCGATCAGCAGAGCAATCAGCAGCGCGTGGAGTCGTCTTTATATCTCACCGATGACTCGGAAGCACCGTTGAACATCTTTGACTGGTTGCAGGATCGTTTGCCATTACTACTGGGCATATGCAAAACAGATAGAGCGTGCTGCAGGCCCGCGAAGGACATGCTGGCGCAGTTTCCCGCCGCGTTTGCTTCTACGCTTTCCACTGCTCCCTCTGGTCTTTCTGCAGAGCGACATCCACTGGATGCACCGCTGGTGCGCGAGTTCGTGAACGACCGGCATCCAGATGAGTTTCCGAATCCAGTCGCTCGACTTGCGCAACTTGTCACTTTTTTCGAGCGTCTAGAGCACTGTCAACAATCGACGTCATCCGGTGAATCCACAGGAGCGTCAACTGAGCTGTCGCCGGCGCACGCTGGTGTTGGTCCAGTGGGAACCGCTGCTCTGGACTCCACGACCGAGACGACTGTAGCAGAGCAGTCTGCTATACCAGAGGTTTCCGTACCGCTACAGCATCCCTGTGACGCTGGACTGGTTAGCCTTCACCAGGAGGGAATACGTCTTGACGCGCGTACGCTCGCTCGCTTACCAGTGGGCATCGCACTGCCGCTGCAACACGCTTTAGCGGGGCTGCGCTCCGAGCCCGCTCCACAAGTGCATCCTGGTGCCGGCAATTCGGATGCTGATTCAGAGCTGGCGGCAGCTGGCGTGGTTTCTAGTGCTGCAGCTGTAGCGGGATGGCTCCCAGCGCTCCCCGAACCAGAGATGGCGATGCTGCGCCTCCAGAGCGGCCTTTCGCCTACTGGAGCGGGCTCCGGCAGTGCCCAGGGAGCTACCTGGTTCAGCGCGACTCGTGCGAGCGGGGCAGCGTCCCGTGAAGCGCTCGGAACAAACATCACCTCTCGACTGTGGCTGAATCCTTCCGTTGAGCGCTTTGCTGCTCAGGTGACGAGCGACCTGTATGCATCCAGCGCTGGACCCGGGCGCGTTGCTGCCTCCTCCTTCAGCAAAAGCAGCTTGAGTGGTGCTGCTCCTCTTCGTGCCTGGATGCCGTCGAGCTCTGCATCCGCGCTGGCTATAGCGAAGCATCCGGAACACCACCACAGTCGCCACCACCACGGCACTGATGACGATGATGACGATGATGATGTCGAAGGGGCGCTGTTCCTCGACGATGACGACATCGACATCGATGACGATGACGATGGCATCGATGATGACGATGTCGATGAGGACGGCAATTCAGTAGCGCTGTTCAGGGCGGATCCTGGGCCCTCTCGTGAACGCTCGTTCCCGTCTGCTGCCGGAACTAGTGCTGCGACGCATGCCATCCCGCAGCGCTACGATTATCACCATCATCATCACGATCGCCGTTGTCGACGACGACGACGACGACAGGGAGGTCGTGGTGTCGTCCATCCGAATCACCTCGATGGCTGTGAACTAACCAGCATCATACCCTGGTTGCGGTTTCGCGCTGATCGACGACTCTGGCAAGTCCAGCGTCTGCTGCGTTCGGCAGTGCCCGTGTTGCTCACCGACCCTGATCCAGCAGCGACTGCAGCAACAACCGAAACAACAACACTGGGGTCGTCGTCGTCGTCGTCGCCATTATTGTCCCCATCCGAGGTGCAAGCACAGCTCTTTGCCAGTGCACAGCGCACGCTCGCCGCCCCGATAGGTCGAGGCGCTTTCACCGCCTGGACAGGAACAGTGGATGACTCTACCAAGACGCTGCTGGTGCCACCGTTGGTGCTCTCCGGACGACTGCCGCAGCGATCGACGCCCATCCAGTTGGATGCTAGCGTACTACCAGCTGCTTACTTTGAATGGGGCGCGTTCCACAACGCTGTAGCAGCAGGTCTGCGGTTGCGGCCGAGCAGCACTCGCTTTCCGACCTGGATCCGCGGTCGACTAGTCCCTGGCGCGCCCGAGGCATCTGGGGGCTCGTCAGCGACCCGGAGTGGTGTGCCAGCGCAGCAGGAGCTGGCGTTTACCGCCCAGGTCCCTGTGACTCGCGCCTGGATCCGTCAACAGAAGCCGAGTCGACCAACTGCGTCGCACGCTGGACTCGTTTTGGCTCTGGGTCTGCACGGGCATTTGCGGCAGCTTCAGGTTACCGACTGGTATGCGTACCTGTTACCTCGACATGAGCTGACGAGCATCGCGTTGTTGTTGGGACTCGGGGCTTCGTACGGCGGCACGGCGCACGCGTTGGTTGCGCGTCTGGCGGGTCTGCATATTCGCGCCTTCAATCCTACCGGATTTGCACAACCCGACTGGGATGTATCACCAGCGGTTCAGAGCGCTGCAGTGTTGGCAATGGGTCTTGTGTTTGCCTGCAGTGGACGCAAAGCTATCCTCGAGGGTTTGTTTGTGGAACTCTGCGACGGAGCCGGTGTGGCGATGGCATCCTCCATTGCTGCTGCGGCTTCGACAGGTGCAGCTGCACCTGCTACCGGTTCTCTTGGTGCCGGAGTAATGGCAGCGAGTGGCGGTTTCGCAGGCTCGGCAGCCGGCACCAGCAACACCAACAATACCAGCGGTTGGCCCTGGAGTGTCCGTCGCGACCGTGAGGCGCATGCGCTGGCCGCTGGACTGGCACTCGGACTGGTGGGCTTGCCAGAGGCTGCAAGCGAACAGCGCAGCGCTGCAACAGGAGCGAACGTCAGCGACATGGTGACAGGTCCCGCGACAGCCGCTCGACGCTATGTTGGCAGTCTGGTGGCACTAGTGACGCGTACCGGTGCCGGTGATGCAGACGATGCACCAATGCGTTTGAGCTCGGCTAAATTGCCCGCTCGTGAGGAGCGTCGTCCTGTCGCCCGTCGTGAAAGGCGTAGTGGTACTGCTGGTACTGTTCATGGGGAAACGAACGCTGCTCCCGGTACGCATGCTGCTACTGCTAATGCGCCTGTTCCACATGATGTTCCTGGTGTTCTTGCGAGTGGTCTAACGGATGGAGCATTGGGTGCGACGACGACGCGGTTGCAAGCGAATGTTCCAGGTGGAGCGCCAACAGCGCTCGGGAATGAAGACGACGACGACTATAATAATGGTGATGATGATGGTGCATCGTATGCAACCACGAGGTTGCCAACTCGAGCTGGATACGATTCGGTAACCGGGACCCTAGGGCGTGGCGCTCGTCTAGAAAGCCGTAGTGGTCTTGAAGCGGACGACTCGTGGTCATCGGTGCGCATCGGAGCAGAAGGAGAAACAGAACAAGGTAGAGCATCATCACCATCATTATCAATATCATCATCATTTTCCACATCATCATTATTCCGCGCGGGAATCACAACGAGTAGCATGCCCGCCGTGGATAGCGGCCCGCAGGCGCTGCTCGATCCCGAGCGTATCCCCAGTGATGCTTCTGCTGCTGCTGTGGGTGCCCTGATGGCCCTGACAGTCTGGTACCTGCGCAGCAACGATGAGGCCATGGCCCGAAAACTGGGTCCGCCGCGCAGTGGGCAGCGAGCCTTGTGGCTGCTACGCCCGGAACTGGTGCTGCTGCGCTCGCTTGCAGCAGCACTCATTCGCTGGGACGCGATGAGTCCCAGTTGGGACTGGATGCTCTCTGAGTTGCCGGCACCATTGGCTGCCCAGTGGCAAGCGGACAGAAATCGAGAAGCTGCGCACCGTGGCGATCAGCCTCGGGAGGAGAATTCGACGCTTCGTTCACAGGGCCTCGCCACAGGAGCCGGTACAAGCCGGATCAGCCGGTGGTATGTGGCCGTTGCCAACGATCCTGTGGTGCCAGCGGAAACCGAGCAGATCGAGTCTGCAGCGCGCAGCTCGGCGGATTTGCTGGGCAGCGGAGCGCCTCAGCGCCCTGCTGTCGTGCGGCTCTACATGCTTCTGGCCTTGACGGGACAGGCATTGGCGATGGCCCTGAAACTGGCAGGTACCGCTCATCCGCAAGCGAGACGCATCCTGGAAAAGCTGCTCGACCTGGTGGACTTCCGCTACACAGCTAGTGCCAACAGTTCCGCAGCGCCGTGGCTTCTCGCTTGCATTGATAACCTGAGCATTGCTATGGCCGTGGTGTGCGCGGGTCACGGAACGCACTCTGTATATCGGCGCTTGCGACGGCTGCTCTGTCGACGAGGTGCCACTGGGATTGGCGCTGGGTTGACGTCCACTGGAATGGCAGGCGCGACGCGGCCGTCGACCTTGTCTCGGACGACAAGCGGTGAAACCTATGGAAACCACCTAGCTCGGCATTTGGCGCTAGGTCTTGTGTTCCTGGGCGGTGGAACAGTGGCGCTCAGTAGTTGTCATCGTCTGCAGACGGCGCTCCTGTTGGCAGCGCTGTATCCTCGATATCCAGCCGCGCCTAGCGATAACCAGTACCACCTGCAGGCGCTTCGTCACTTGTACGTGCTGGCAGCAGAAGCGCGCTGCTTTGTGACGCTCGACGCCGACACTCGTACACCTTGCCCGGTGCCGGTGGAGGTCATGATGGTCTCCAGCACCAGCACCGGAACATCGAACGCCGTCCCGGTTCGTTATCGAGACTGGACGCCGTGTTTGCTACCGGCCTTGGATAGCTGGCACGAGCTCGTGATCCGCTCTCCGCGCTACTGGTCAGTTTCGCTGAGCGCGGAAGCTCTGCGAGAAATAGAGCCCCTTGCAAATACCTATTTGGCCTACGTAGTGTACGTGCGACGTCACGCCGGCCATTTATCGTATCTGCGGGATCCTCACGGGGTGAAGGGCCTCACATGTCGTTCGCTACCGCTGCGCTACCTTGCTAAGGCCCCCAGCGCCGACTGGATGCAGTTGTTTGCGACTGACCCAGTGCTTTCCGCGCTCTTTCGTTACGGCCTTGCGTTTCCGGGCTCACCTTGGAGCAACGCATCAAACCCGATACCCGCTGCGTCTGATGATACCGTCGCGCCTAACCTCGCCACAGAAGGCATACACCGTTCCCCATCGACGGAAGACGCTTTCACAACAAGTACTGGTGAGGAAGCATGGCGGGTATGCAGCGCGCGAACTGCGAGCATGGGGATGCACGCATCGTCGGCGCACGCATGGCCTCCATTCGGGACACGTGTCCCATGCGTGCAGGCATCGACCGCAGGAAACGTCGTTGGTGATGATCAGGAGATCGCCTTTTGGCGCGCTGCACTAGACCTGTGCCTGGAGGCGGATTGCACGGAGCTGTGGCTGTTGCTGGTTGATGCGCTGGATGCCGTGCGTCGGGGTAGCGTGCTGCAGACGGCATGCCAGCGTCATCGACATCGACATCGACATACGCTCTGGGTGGGTGATCTGGTGCTTCTTCAGCATTGGGTCGGTGCAGCTGCGTCTAGGATGCCAAGGGCACAGAGACAGACGCCTTTGCAGCGACTAGAGCGTTGGTGTTGCTCCAGCGTCGCATCCCTGGGGGCGTCTCTGGAAGAACGACTCTCTCGCATGGTTGAAGCGGGAGCAGCTGGCGTCCCGGACCGGAGCCTGCTTGTCAAGCGCTGCCGACAATACGTTCGTTCGGGTTGGTCGCTTGTTCCGGAGCATGTCCTGTATGGCCATGCGGTATGCTTGCGATGGTTGCAGGCCCCGTTGCGATGCGCGTTGCTTCCGGAGTACGGGGCGCTGTGTCAGGCGCTGCGCGGTATCGGTTCAGCGCGTGGCGATTCCAGTATCGGCAGCGCAAGCGCGATGCAGCGGCGTACATGCCGTGCCTCTGATTCGCAGCGCAGTATGCCGATGAGCGATGTGCATATGCGTTCCATGGCAGAGCGAGCGTCAGCAGATGCGTCCTGGAACGAATGGGCGCTGCTTGTAGCTTGGTTGCCAATGCTGAGCGAGCCGGAAACACGTTAAGCAATCGCTCATGCAGGACTGGGGGATGATCAGGACGCAACTGCAGCGCCTGCTCAGATGTCCGGCAGGCACTATGTCTACCGCTCTGGCACCAATTGGTGACGACGAGGCAGGCAGGCAAGCAGGTAGGTTGATAGGTTGGCTGGTTGTTGCCGCGCAGGAACGGAATGCTGCATGCTGTCATGAAAGTGATCCCGTTTCCTGTCAACGTTCTTGGGGGCGTCGCACGGCTGTGCGGGGCGTGCTCCTTCCGGAGCGAGAAATCGCGTTTTTACAGACGCATCGAGAGATGACCAGGGCGTTGTGTTCATCTCAGAGTAGTAAATTTGCGAACGCCTGAACCAGCACACACTTTTTGTTCTTGATTGTCGTTCTCGCAGGTGTCGGCAAGAGCAGTGTATCCCGAAAATTAGAGCAATGTCGCGGAAAGACCAGATGCTGTCACTGGAGTCACGCAACAAAACGTTTTCACTCAGATATTTCACGTATTCCACAGTGTGCAAGTGAATGACCAAGCCGCTTTCTAGACCTTGTTCTGTTGGTTAGCCACCCAAAACCTTTCAAATACTGTCCATATGACTGTCTCGTCGTCACTCCGTCCCACTCGATACGCGCTCTCATGAATATCGCTGAGCAAGTCGAAAGATGTGCTGTTTCTGTACTAGAGATAGGAATGGTGAGCAACGACACGGACGGGCACAGAAAGCACGCGCTTTTACGGGAGCACGTTGTGCGCTGAACACGGCTTCAACGATTCCGTACTGAAACGCGAACGCTTAGGACGTAATGGACGGATGTTCGTCTCAATCGATGAGACTTTGTGAACAGATGAATGGTAGATATATACGAGTGCTCGAACAGGGGTATAACGCTCTCCCTACGGTTGGGGCAAGTGAGCATTCCGTGTACGTCAGCGCCAGCGGTGATTTCATCGAATGACCATCCGTAAATCACCGTAGGGACAGGCTCGTTCAGCACCTCATACTTCATGAAAGCGCTCCTGGTGGCTTCTCCATCCCAGATGCTTGTGTCGCTCTGTTGGACATTATTGCATTCGATCGCACAAAAGCGAAAAGGCGTACGCAGCTGAGGTTTCCATGGAGCTGCGCTTTGTGCCTGCCGAGGTTCTCCGGTTCAATGCAGACGAAGGTGTCGTTTCTGGTGTCAAACATCGTTCCGAAACTCACGAATCCATAGACGAGTTGTTCGCATCGATGCCACCGAGAGACGCAGGACGCTATTAGGGATCGCATCGCTTCGCTTGTCCCGAGACACGAAGCCGAGCAAGGGTGCACAGAGGTTCCGGAGGCACGGCTACCAGCTGTCTATATTCCTCTGGATATTTCTATCCAATAGTTGTGCAACAACACAACTGGTACCCAGAACACTACATTTGGTACGGCCTGTTCACAGGATAAGAGATTTGCATGGACGACCGCCAGCATACCAGGAAATGAAGCGGCGCCTCGTCGCTGGAACGATACTAAACACAGCACAGGTGCCCAAAAGTATCAAACCAAGCTCAAAAGCGAAATCCGAATGTGAATCAATGTTGAGCGCTTCACGAGGTGTACCCTTTTGCCGCTGAACTTGGTGAAGGCTTAGCCTACTGCCCTATAAAAGGTGGGAATGATGGAAGGAGTTCTTGGTGTACCATACCGATGGAGGCAAATGACGAGTTGGTGGCGGAAGGTACCGAGGTGCTTGCGAGTTCGGAAGCGATCTTGGCCCGAGGGCAAGTGACACTCCAGAGCGCCCAAGCTCATGGAGTTGATATCGGGCCTCGGACCAGCAAACGTCTTCATCAAAGGCTGGGTGCAACGTGATCCCTGCACTTTTTTTGCATCTTGCGCTGCCACGTGTTCCTGAACAGCGCCCCACAGCGCAGAGCGGACGGCGCGAATCCGTGCGCCTTCCCGTCCTCATTTCAAGAGTAGGGCATGATGGAGGCCAGCAAGCAGCGTGACCGCATTCGTACCATTCTCGACGCGCTGAGCACCACACTGGGCAAAGAAGCGAATGCTTCGAATGTCTCCTGTAGTGAGCGTACGCGAACGTCCAAATGGCTCTCGAAGAGGACCTGTGCCGAGCATACATGAGACTCAGCAAGGTACGCCAACAGTTTCGCTTGTTCAAAGGAAGGATGCATGCATTGTCCATCTTGTTCCATGAGTTCGAAATCCAAATGACCGATGACCCGCATCGTTTGATGGAGTACCCCATGGCCCTGGAGGTGCTGCAGCGCGCAAGGCCTGCACTTCTGCTCCTTCACCCGGAGAGCAGAACAATTGCAGAAATTGACTTGCGACGATGCTCATCGATGCAGTCAAGACGACATTGACGTATCGCGAGCACGAGTACACCTTGGAATAAGTGTAAAATCTGAACGTGAAATAGATTCGTTTCCGTCAGATGGAGTACTGTAAATGAAGCGGTCATCAGATGACGAGGTAATCGAAAATGAGACGCTTGCGCTTTGGTGTTCTTCAACAGGCCGCCATTTGCTCAAGCACTCTCGAAATCGAGACTTGAACACCTCGAATAACAGTCGGGAATCGCTTGTGCTTCTGGAGCGTCCAGCGGTTTCAAGTCGAGCAACGCTGTTTAGAATATCCTTCCAAACTCGGTCTAGGCATTTCGCTGCTACGTTCGAGACTTTCGGAAAGCAAACTCAGCGACAAAGAGGGAGCTTTCGTTTCCCGACCGGATCAAGGCACAAGTTTGGTCCATTCAGCACACTACATGCCTGGAGCACCCCATTTGTACATGCAGATGCGTCAGCAACGATTTTCCTGCCTGGGTCCAGAACGATCACCATATAAAACGATTCGAGAATGCTGCTTAACAGCTTGAACGGGTCGTGCATCTCAATTTCCTGCATGCACCTGTCGCTCTCTCTCCGCTTCGCACACCTCTCTGCATGACTCCCAGGGATACGTTCAAGCAAGTTTACCGACGCTGTCCTCGGGTGCTCAAAATATCAGACTTTAGGTTTCAGGTTGCCGACGCTCCAGAAGCGCCAAACGCATTTCATCTGGAAAGCTACCCGCTGGGCCAAGCACTCGCGCTTCCTCGGCAGCATTGCCAAAATAACGTTCCCTGCCGTACACCAGTTCAGCTGTTCGAATCCGATACCCTGGATGCAAATTTGCGAGACACTGTAATGAAGATGCATCCGGAAGGTACCCGAAAACTGCTACGGTGCCGGTAAAGGCGTTGCCGGTGGGATTATTCGCAGCCAGCGATCGCTTATCAAAAGTAAAGATGTAGAAAGCGCGCTGCGCATCGTTGACATCTTCGGTGGAATGTGCCATTGCCAGGGTTCCGAAAGGGCCAACTGGCAGCACCGGCGGCTGCCGCTGGGTTGCCACCATAGCCGTATCGATCGACTCGCCGTACAGGGGAGCGGGCTCGCCCTCGAGCAGGATCTCCAGCGGAAGCAGATGCTCGGTGTCAGCAGGCTTGCCGTCGTTCGCGGCTTCGCTGAAGAAAACGAAGGAGCCCTGCTCTTCCGCGATGAGCGGCATGCCGTCGTATTCATGGGCAAGCACTCGCCGAACAAAGTTGCCGGATGTGAGCGGGGCGTTCCAGCCGTCTACCACGACCTGCTGCACACACGGTGCAGGTGTTCCGCGCGTTTGCCCCGTATCGCTGCGGGCTGGGCGAGCGCCGGCGGCCGTCTTCGGCGCTTCCAGGTAGAGTCGTACCAGCGCTCGGCCTCGCAGTCGCGCCTCGTCATCGTATCGACGAGGAATGCGAAAAGGCACACGGCGTATGCTGGCCTCCTCGAGGCGAGCGAGCTCCGCCAAGGCCCCCGAGCGGGACGCGGATGCTTCCGCTCGCACGGCTGCCGCCACGCTGCGTATCGTCGGCTGCGTTGAGCCCGGACCCAACGCGTTTAGTTGCTCCAGAGACTCGACAAGATGGGTGATTTCCTGCTCCGTTCTTCGGAGGGTGTCAACGACAACTTGTTCACGGCCAACATCGAGCAGAATATCGAGACGCTCTCGTTGCAGAGCAGCGAGCGCCTGGCGAGCACTCTTCAGCGCCTCACGCAGACCGCGGCGGAAGCTTCCGCGTAAGCTCAATTCGACGTCCACCTGTTCTAGCTGGCGTTGAATCTCCCAAAAAGGGGAGTCTTCTGGCAACGGGAGCGACCACCGCAAAACTGCCGCTCCATCCGTTGAAACGTATCGACGGAGCAGCGGGTTCCCAAATCGATCGATGCTGGTTCGTGGCTGGGCAGCACCAACAGTTCGTGCAAAGTCCGCAATGGAGTCGGAAGCGCCTTCTGCTGCAGACGCGCGACCAACAGCCACGCTATCCGGATGGACACCACAGAGGGTGACACCGGCGGATATCACCAGCGCGCATGCCCAGCGCACACCAGTATCGACAAGGCTGGGAACTCCGAGCCGCAAGTTTGTCAGCGAGTGCCGCATCAAGCTTCCCATTCTGCTAGTTTCAGCGGCTGTGCATCCTTTCGAAGCGGGCTCTCCGAGCATTCGCATTCGTTGCCAATGGCAGGGCGATCGTTTTGGTCGTCCATCGCCGTCAGTTGCCAGCACCAAACGGCAGGTGCTCTCGCCCAGGGTCTGGAATTTTGTAGCTCGAACGCGCTGGAAGCTCCCATGCGCCCACTGCCATCCACATCTCCCGTACAGAGTAGTTTGACGATTTGGAGTTGGGGTTGCTAAAGGTTCAGCGCCTACGCGAAAACGAGCGCGATTGCGGGAACGCCTCCGAGTCTGGCGGCAATGTGTCCTAGTACGAAGCCAGTAGTCCATGGGATGCGTACTCGAGCGCACATGTCGATTCTCGCCCGTTGGTTGGGTGCAAACGGACGCGCCAAAGCCGTGATTGCTGCTGTGGCTTTGAATCCAAAGCCACGGCTGTGAAATCCAACATAAGTTGCTCAAAGCTGATGCACACGGCACTGGCACCCGCTTGCACACCACGACGACGTTCCAAGTAGCTGCATAAAAACCCTCGTTTCCATTTATGGACGTAGCGTTGCGTGCTGTCGCTCGCACGCCCCAAAAACGGCTCAAGTGCTCGCTGGAGCCTCTCCGTGCAGTTTGCTGTTCCATGCGGTGGCAGCCAGCATAGCCGAACGGCGTGTGGTCCGTGGTGCTCAGATAAAACCCTTCCAGGTGACCGAAAATCTGGAAATTGCTTTTTTTGGCAAAGTGTAGGTACAGACGCTGGCAGCAGCCGCGTTGCAAACCGGGATAAAAACGCCGCGCGTACTCGCGTACAGCAACTTGCCCGCGCTGCACCACGCTGACTATTCCCGCGACACCGTTCACGCCTGGAACGACGGCTTCCTGTTGCCTACGTAGTAGAACTTGATGAACGCCCCTCTAACCTAGACAGGTTTCCAGTCGTCTCAGACCTAACCTGTGGACCCGGCACCGTTTCCCGAGCACGTGGCGAATGCGCAACGAAACCAGCCCTCGAGCCGTACTCGTAGCAGGCGCCGTCGACGCCAGTGCTACGCTCGACGGTACATCGCGCACATCAAAGCAATGCAGTGCAAGGAACTACAGTCCATAACATCATCGTGGAAAGCGATGTGACAAATGAAAACAATGCAGTGCAATGTACTACAGTCCAAAACTTTATAATGTAAAACGATATAACCAATCCTAGTGTACTAAAATTCAACACTTTATAATGTAAAATAATGTAACAAATCCTAGTGTACTACAATCCAACACTTCATAGCGTAAAATAATGTAACAAATCATAATATACTACAATCCAACACTTCATAGCGTAAAATAATGTAACAAATCCGGGTGGAATACAATCCAACACTTCATAGCGTAAAATAATGTAACAAATCCTAGTGTACTACAATCCAACACTTCATAGCGTAAAATAATGTAACAAATCCTAGTGTACTACAATCCAACACTTCATAGCTTAAAAATAATGTAACAAATCCTAATGTACTACAATCCAACACTTCATAGCGTAAAATAATGTAACAAATCCTAGTGTACTACAATCCAACACTTCATAGCGTAATACAATGCAGGGCGAAGCGCTTCCTATACCTAGAACCCAAAGCGTGCTCGCTTGAGCTGCGGACGCAAGGCATTGTGTTCACAACCGATACGGTGCGGGGTTATGTTTGCGTCAACTGCAGGCACTGGACTGTGAAGCTTCTTGGATTCCTTGGACAGTTTTGCTGTACCAAACAGCACTAGGAAGGTGTTATCGAAAGTCGCGTTCTGCGGAAAGGTATAGCCTGCGGCGTCTGGCTTCGCCAGCGGACCTGCGCGCAAACACAGTTGCTTTTCGCGCACTGTTCAGCGTTGCTGATAGAGCAACTACCGTTTCGTCTGCATTATGGAGTACGAGACGAATGATTGGTTCGGGTTTGATCCTGATCAGCTCGACTCTTGGCTCGAGCGTGTTTGGACGGGTACACAGGCCGGCACTGCACCTACGGGAACAACCTGGAAGGTGACAGCAGCGGCTCCGAGCCCGTGGCTCACGTACCCGCTACTTCGCCTAGCGTCTCCGTGGAAGGGTTGGATTGAGCAAGTTTGGGCTTCGATTGAACGGAACTTGCGCGCAATGAGGGCGTTATCGACTAGAGACGCTGATGTCGCCGAAGCTGGACAGACTGGTGCACGAAACGGTGTATTCCGCGAACTGGCGGTAGACCTCACGAAGCTCGGTTGGCTGGCTGCGCAACTCGCACCCGAATGCCGCCAGTCGGTGCTTCCTTTTGATCTTATGCAAGAGATATTGGAAACCGACTGTCTCGTTCTTGTGATCCAGGCTCTTGAAGTTTGGTGGCAGGTGGCACGGGTGCCGTTCCTGAGCGAGGCTGCTTACGCACCCTTGAGTGCCGACGCAGCCTGGTTGGGACCTCGTCTCGTGGATTCTCTCCTGGAACTCTGCAGACACGATCCTGTTTATGATGACTTGTTCCGGGCTCTGCGTGCTCGTACGCAGGCTGCCGCCGAGCCAGTCACCGAGACGGTTGCAGTGGCCTCGTGCACCGATACCAGCACCGACGAGCAGTCTCTCTCGGGTAGTGGACTTGAGTTTACGCGCTGGGAAAGTCGCAGCTCACCGGATTCGTCCATGGAAATAGAGAGCGTTGCGGAGAATGCCGGGGATCGTGTGGTTCCCGCTGCGCTCGAGGAGAACATTAGTGCGGCCTCAAGGTCATGCGCCTGGTGCCGCACCAGTCCACTGGACTCAGCATCCGAAGCCGGTGCTTACAGAAGCGCTTTTCATGCGCTACGAACACGCCCTGATACGGAGGGATCAAGTCCTTGCTTGGATGTGCTCCAGTGGGCGTCACTGCAGGACGCTTTTGCACCTCACTGGCGAGCAAGCATTCATCATGAGCGTACAGCGCCGGAGCAACGAGTCCAAGCGTGCCCAAAAGCGAGCACTGTGAATGCTGCACGGGGTCAGCGACGCTCGCAACGAACGAACTTGCGTCACTGGTGTCGTTTCCGGCTCGAGTGGGGCCTCTTGCGTCTGGCGGTCCGTTTCGAGGCCATGGCAGTGCTGCTGTCGAGCTCGGGCACGGCGCGAGTATCTCTGGAGCAGTTGTTGATGAGCGAACCACACTTTTGGGAGGACGTGATCGATACTCTGCGGGGTGCCTTCTTTCAAACCAGTCAACGCCCGGCGCTGGCTAACGGAGCGCGAAACGCAGTGAGCGTCGAGCTCCACCCCAGTGTCAGGGCTCTTGTCGAGCGTGCGTCGCTGCGTCTGCTGGCTGTTGCTGCAGCGACGTGGAAGTGGGAGAAACCGCTGCTCACATCGATGCTACATGGCCGCGGAGCCAGTTGGCTGTTCCAGGCGGTGTCTACTGCACTCCAGACGCAACAGGAAACGCCCAATGATGCATCCTCTAGTCACGCCGAGCGGCTGGAGCTCTATCTGAGCACCATGAGTCGACTACTGCGGCGGGAGCGACGTCTCCAGCATCTCGATGGGCGTTTACAACTGCAACTGGTGGGTTTGTTTCAAAAACTGACCGGTGTGCTGGGGGCGGTTGCCCCAGCTTCACTGCTGTCGCTATGGGCATTGCAGTTCTGGACGATGGTGTTTCGTCAAACGCGCTCTGATGACTCTTTTTTCGGAATGCTTCGCCACGAAATGGCATACGTCCAGCAGATGCTACTCGCACAGCTGCAATACCTCATCGGGCACGTTTCTGAGAGGTCCGCTGCTCATCGGGAACACGAACGCTACCTGGAACGCATCCGGGCGTACCCCTGGGCACACCATGACGCAGCCGAGGCACTTTCGGAAACGTTTGGAACGTTGACGCTGCTGGAGAGCACCTGGATGCGCATCGCTTGGCACTTTTTGCTGTTACGCTACGAGAGTCAATCGAACGGTAACGGGACTCCCGCTGCTGCCTCTTTGATACGGAATGCATCACCGACACTCTCCGGTACGATGCCTGCTGCGAGCACAACTGGTCCAACGGCGTGGTTACCTTCAGAACGCGCGCAAGCGACAGGTGCGCACTCGGGCCCGGCAACCTCTGGTGGCAATGCTACCGCTGCTGCCGGAACGGCGGCGGAGCCCTTGACCCTACATCAACCTGTGATTCGACACTTGCTGGAGCAAGTCCTGCGCCATCCGAGACTGTTTGGTGGTGCTGTCTGGAGCGTCGCAACGCAGACCTTGGCCTTGGCAATGAACGATGATCCCGCCAATGCAGCAGTTTTCTGGGAGGAACACACCATCGACGGATTACTGGCTGTGCTGGCGGCGGAGCAGTCGACATCGATGGACCTCCCGGCGACAGCAGAAGCATACATAGCCGCCTGGCATGCGCTAGATGCTCTCTGCATCCGACGGGAACAGCTGGAGGCTTTGCTTCAACCCGTGGAATCGACGTGCACGGAGCTGGCTGAGGTACCAACAGCCCCGTTGGGGCAGTTGCGACCGGGGCCAACGCCCAGCTCAATTCTCGGACGTATGCTGTCTTGTCTCGTGCGAGTGATGCTCTATCGACCTGCGCTATCTCGTGCTCGATTCCACTCGGGCTACGACTTGAGTTTCATTAGGGGCCTGTGGAAACGCGGCCCAACAGTGCAGACGATTTTTGAACAAGTGGTGCTCAGCGAACTACAAAGCTGGCTCCGCGAGCGCGACCAGCATCAAGCACTCAGCGCTAGCACCACGAACGACGATGTGGACGAGAGCGCTGCGGCCTCTGCGGGTGCATCACTCGAGTTACTCGTGGTGCAGCGTACGGAAGAGCTGCTTGCCTTGGATAGCGCGATGATGTTCTGCGAGTTGCTACGCAAGGCGTTGCTTGCTACATCGCGCCAGTCCGCTGAGCGACGCGTTGCTGCACTCACACGGGAGCGACTTGAGGAGTTGCAGGCCGCGCTGTGGCTGGAGGCTTTGCGTTCGCTGTCGGTTCCGCTGGGGTTGTACCTGCTCAGCTCGAATGAAGATCGAGCGGTTCCGAGCGTTCGTCAACTAATCCAAGTGACGGAATCGGTACGTCGTCAGGCGTTGCGAGCTGGCATGGTGATCGAGGCCGCTCGTGTACGCGCCATGCTTGGCCAGCGTCTTGCCCAAGCGCTACCGCTGGTGCTGAACCAGGTCTCCCCGGTGCATTGCACACGAATCCGAGCGTCATCCATTGGCTCACAACGAGCGTCATCGTCATCGTTATCGACGCACGCAAGTCGCAATGCCCAGCGAGCACCGCCGCTTTTCGAAGCAATACTCGAATCTGACTGGCCGCAGACGCTCTCTCTGGCCAGTGAACTCGGAACGCTTCTGATGCTGCTCGCGCTCTGGGGTCAACAGCTGAAGCACAAGTTTCGTCTCCGTGGTATGAGTGGCGGCAGAGCTGCAGCTGCGTCTGCCGCTACGGACACTGCAGTAGGCGACGGAACGCTTCTGCAGGCAGTCGGGTGCTTAGAGCGACTGGCTCGTTTCGCGCTTGCCCAGTGTGCCTTCGAAGCAGTTACAGTGTATCCAGTCGCGCTTCCAGCGAAGAGATCCCTGGAAATCGAGGTGGTAATGATTGAGCAAGCGTCCACCGCGGCGGATCGTACCAGTCGACTGTCGAACGCTACCAGAGCGGTGCCTTCGAGGCCGCTGCAGTCACCGCCCTGGCGTTCCGGTGGTACGGCGCAGGCTGCTTCATCCCCGGCAACCGATACGATGCAGTGGAGCAGTGAACGTGCCGAGCAGAATGTTACCGAGGTGTTTGGCGTTGCACGCGCTTTGGCTATATTCGGGGTGAATGTTCGTCCATTCTACCAGTGTGTGCTCCAGGAGAGTGAACTGGACATCACCCTAGCTGACGTGCTTGTTGGTCACTGGGCTGCCTGCGAGACGCTGTTCACGGGGGACGTATGGGAGCTGGTGCAACGACCGACAACCGCTCATCTGGAGCCAGCACAGTGTATCTATCTGGTGGGCTTGGTTTCGTCTCTGCGAGCGCTGCTCCAAGAGTCGTCGTTGCCGCGACGCACAGCGCGTCGCCTATTGACGGTGTTGTACGCTCGCGGCTGGCCAGTGGAGTTGTTTCGTCTGGTGCGTCAGCTAGTACCGCCGGTCTCGCTGGACACCTGCCGAGCTCTGGATGCACTGCTAGACCTGTTGGTCGTTGCGCTGCTCGCCGAAGACCTAGCGCTAGGCGACGCGACACCAAGCTCGGAGCGCCGCGAAGCGACCGCAGCGCGTCTGGCACCTGCTGGGGATGCGGTCGGCGTCGAAACGCGCTCGCGACGTGACAGCGACGCTGCGACGCGGATGACTACAGCGGCTTTTGGCATGAGCGGCGGTTCATCTGCAGTTGCAGCTACAACACCACCACCACCAACAACAACAACGATGGCAGCGGCAGCGTCGCCGAACGACGCGTGGAATGCGGAGCAGGCAACGCGGACATCCTATTTGGCACTGGTAAGCGTGCTTGTGCGTCGACTTCTTGAGCACGACTGGTCGCAATGGCCTCGTCTGTTCGTATTCCGTCTACTGAACCTGGTACGACTGCTGCTTGCCGTGGATGCATCGCCACCAGCACCAGCACCATCATCACTACTAGCTAGTGGCGGCGGCGCAGCACCGCCCGTGGCTGGCCTCGAAGCCGGTCTGAGGTGGAGATCTTCGGAGCGGGCACCCATGCACCGTCATCCCGACTTGCTACTCGATTCGGATGAAGCTTTGGAACGCTTCGTGGACACATACGGCAAAGGCAGCAGTTTCCCGCTACGCCCGGCGCGCATTGATGTGCTCCTGCCCTGGAGTCGTCGACTGTTGCGCCTCTTGCAAGTTGGTCATCGACGACAACGGATGCCGCAGCTGGACTGGATCAGTTTTCAGCAACAACTCCGGAAATGGGTACGGGAACAAGCGCTGCATCGCCTGTTCAGCGCGCCGCCTGAAACGCTCGACACTGCGCTCGTTGCTGAGTGTTGGAGTCTGTTACCACCGACGACATGGCTCGAAGACAAGTCGCTGCTTTCATCCCGTCAAATGGACGCAACGGGAACGTCACGAACACGCCCTCTCGATGAGCATCCCTTGGCTAGCCTGGTCGTGCGGGCACCGGCTGTGGCAGTACACTGGATCGCACGCCTCGGCTTCCATGATACGAGCGTGTCGATGCTGCGTGTCCTTGCCGAGATTCTGGAAGCTTCGCTGGACACGTGTCCTCCGCAGGATGCACGCATGCCCGCGTACCTGATGCTCTACGCGCTGCTGCTGCGTGTGATCACGGCGCACTCGGTGCATGAGCCGGCTGCGGGGGCCACGCAGCCAACCGGGCGCATTGCTGAACGACCGTCCTATGTAACGACGGTACCGTATATACCGCGTGGTGTACTGACCGCTCATTTACCGCGGTTCCTGGCTCGACAGGCGCTGGGGACGCTATGGCAGTATCGATGGAAGCGGGTACGTTTGCCGACGGTGCTCGAACAAATGCTGGGCGTCATTCGGCCGCTATGGGATTGGATAGAAGCGCATCAGGTTGCGGGTGCTGCTTCCGCTGAACCTGCTCAGCGGTTGGCGCTATTGGATTTAGAGTTGAGTGCCCTGGAGGCGGTTGTTGCTGCAGCGCATGCGCAGGTGCGGGTTGCAGCGCCGACGCCGGCTGCCGTTTTGCAGGCGTTTTTGCGCATGCAGCGCCATATAGACGCGCTGCGAGCGCAGCAGCAACAGCAGCAGCAGCAACAACAACAACAACAACAGCAGCAGCAGGTAGCGCCTCTGATGGCGCGGATGCTGCACGCCTGGCTCCTGCTTGCCGAATACGTTCGCATCGCCTTTTACGAGCACGATATTGGACTGGTGATTTCAGCGTTTGATCGCGTGCTGCGCGAGGCGTTCCGTGAGTCCCTCAGTCAAAGCGGTCAGCATCAGCACACTGTGACTGCGGCATCGCTGAATCCAGTGCTGGAGCGGCTCCAGGCCCTGCATCCAATGGCGTTAAGCGTTTCGCTCATGCGCTGCCTCCGGCCTGTGGATGCGACGCGTGACCGCCGCGCTGAACCGCGCTACCAGCTGAATAGCGATTGTCCGTCGATCGAGACCGTCCGAGTTGATGGCAATCTGCTGACGCTGTTAATGAGTCACGAGGAGCCGGGTCTGGTTTGGGCGCTAGCTAGCTGCATGAGCACGTTTGGCGCACCCTTTGCGACGGCGCTCACGCGCGTGCTTCGTCGCCACTCTGCGGCCAGTTATCGGGACTGGTTGGTGCGCTGCTTGGCCGCCCAGGCACCAAACATGCAAGCGTCCGTTGCGGCGGGTGCCGCCGATCCTCTAAGTGCCGTGGACTGGCGCTATCTAAGCGCTCGGGCGCTTGTGGTGCAATTGAGCGCCCATGCTGGTGAGCCGCAAGCACTGGCGCTGGAGCTCTGGACGGAAGCGCTTCAGCGCTGGCGCGACCTGCAGGCTTTCGAGGGCGTCAGTGTGCGCAGCGAAGCCGTTTTGACGTCGACGGCGACGCATGAGCGCCCCCAGTCCATCGCCCGTCTTGCGTCATTGACGACGCGACTGGTCGTGCACGACGCTCATCGACAGATGGCTACGACCGGGGGATCCAACCTGCTGCTTGAACTGTACGGAAGCAGTTTCCAGGAACCAACACAAGCGAACACGCTGCTCGAGTGTTTGTATCAGCTGGCGGTGTTCTACGGGCCGGGCCTCTTGCAGTACGGCCCCGATCGCACCGGTCGCTATCCATTGCTCAAGAACGGAGCGGCACTCGAGGCGCATCGCTTGCGTGAGCTTCTGCGCAGTCTGCCGAGCGTGAAGAGCGACCTATTCGACTATGCACCCCTGCTGGGTGCACTGGGGCGCGCTCGGCTCCCGGAGCCGGTGCTGGACCCGGAGTCGATGTTGGAGCCAAACCAGGAGCTGTCCTGGTCTGGCGCAGCGCTTGAACGCAAGCGCTCTGCGGATACCGATGACGCAGAGGAAACGATATCGCGTTCGCCGTCATTTTAGCGGGTTCAGATACGCTCCAGCATTCACAGCACGCGAGACGTCACGAATGGGTGCAGGGTGCCATCGTGTAGCCGCGAGCGTTACGGAACGCGGCTTGATCCGTTCTATTCATTCGCGGAATCGCGGCACATGACTGTGACTGATCGTGCTGCACCGAGTGGACAGCACAAGGCATTCGTGCGAGTCGTGCTGCTGCTGTTGCTGCTGCTGCTGCTGCGGATCCCGATGTCACGGCTCATCGCCGAGGAGAATGCACGCCAGTACCGGTGCGTCGAACGGTGCCTGCATCCCGTTCGTGAGCGCTCCATGAGCACGGCTGCAGTTCAGCGGCAAGTACTTGGACGGACATGGACCCGCCTGATGCCTTGTCCCAGACTGGTAATACGGTGCTGCGCTTTTCGACCACGAAACCAGAACCAGCCGTACCTCTTCCCGTAACAATTTCGTTTATCCTGGATTCGCTTGCGCCCGAGTGCAGTGCCTGCGTGTATCGCGCTAGACCACACGCCAGAAACGCTTGAACAGGTACCAGCCCAGGTGTCTGTACATGACCAGGCAACGCAGGCACCCGTAAACACACTCCGTTCATCAAGTGGACACCATCGAGATACGGATAGAGTCGAAACAGTGACCCGAATACGTTCATGGTGCACAGCCCAGATCCCATGAACATATGGTGTTCGTGGACTCGGGTGCAGGTTCAGCGCTGCGTCCGTGTCCGTGTCTTATGTGTGTGCTGTGGCGGCTAGCGGGGAATACGCGCCTTTCCATAGCGTTTCGTTGGCTAGTCCGCTTCGTTTCTCCACATCCAGGTGCAGGATCGTTTCTCATGACCTGCGTTCTGCGATTCCGTACGAAGGTTATCGGTTTCCGAGCTCCCCTACCGTAAATCACGATCTTCTTCCTCGTCTGTACTTATCCATGCAGACCCTAGTCCATGGATACCATGTTCGCGTTGCGCGTACGGTAACGCCTCTCTAGTACCGTTCAGCTTCATTCGACGCGTCTACTCAGACTTGAAGCATACGCTTCAGCTACTCTGATGCCGCGTGGACGTGTCAGCATTGTAGAGAAGCATCGCTGTAGGTCCGGCGTTCGCGGAGAGCTTCCCAGAACGCCTGTCGTCGTTCGTTGCGCTCTGGTGCAGGTGCGCTACGCAACCACTCCATGAACCCAGTGGACACTCTTTCTGAAACGTGACTCTTCTGGTGATAGTGTGAGTGCAGGCAGACCAGGTCAAGCGGGGTGCAGGTGCAGGTGTGTGTGTTTGTGTTTGCGTACAGCGTCTTTTTGTTCACGACTACAAGTGCTCGCGTTCTTTACGGGACACGGTTCCGTTTGAACCGACGAAAAGATGACCGGGTACGACGTGCTCCAGAGTACGCTTTTGGTGCGCTACGGACGAAACCCGAAAGCCTCGTTGCCTTTACGAACTGCTAGGCATAACCGTTCGCAACGGCTTTCAAGCGAGACGTGCTTCCAAAGACCGAACACATACGCTTTCGATACGCCTCAACCAAACCCGAAACCCTCGTTGCCTTCACGAACTGCTGTCAATAAGCGTTCGCGAAGCTTTTCATAACTGCTATACTCAGGGAGATCAAGTTGATTAAAGCAGGTATGTGCACTCGGCAGACGATCGGTATCACCAGCAACGCGATGGATCTGGAAGCGCTGAACACCGCCATTCATACCGGGGAGGTTCGCAAAGCCGCCCAGCGGTACCTTGCTGCTGCCGGTGACGAACATCACGAGACGTGCGCGATCGTCACGATCCATCTCGGCAACCGCTTGCCAGAACCACTGGATCTGTGGGCTCGACGGTCGGTAGCCGCTGTACGTGGTATGCATCTTGAGATCAGCGGTATCGATCTCGGGCAGACCGGAGATAAGCAACTCCAGTTCGTAATCGCTGAACATGGCAATGAGTGAGCGCGGTACCATTTCGTGAAACCCTTCGAGAAACGCCTGCAACTGGGGCTCCACGGCTTTGGTCATTTTGAGTTCGGTAATGAGTCGTACGTATTCCCATTTGTTCTCCTCGGTTACGGGAATATGGCGGCCGCCGGGTACCAGATCCACGACTTTGAGCTCTCCGAACTGGTCCAGCTCCGCCGCCATGGTCAAGTCCAGCACGTGAGCGATGTTATGCTCGAGCATCCACACCAGACTGGCGTAGTATTCCGGGTCGATCGCTTCAATATCGTGGTACGAAGGCCTTATGCCGATCATGTGCTTGTAAACGGAGCGAGCGAAATAGGCATCCAGGAGTTGACCGTCCCAGAGCGCTTTGCCGATGAAGCGTCCGATGAACTTGAAAAAGCCCAGATGATCCTCGTTAATATACGAACATTCGTTGATATGGTATGCAGCGCTTTTGCCGACGCAACGGCGAAAGAGCGCGTAATTCTCGTCGAAGATCTTGCGAGCCAGGATCACGTACCATTCGCGCAAAAGTCCACCGGCGTCGATGCCTTCCTCGCCAACGAACTGGACGGTGAGGGTTCCACGAAGCTCCGCAGCGCTGCGCGGCCGTAACTGATGATAGCTGTCCTCGAAAACGCAGTCGCGGCGCACGAGCAGACGCACGGGCGATTGTCGACTCGCGCGTCGCTGTTCCTGGATAACGTGCCGGAAGAACACTTTCTTGTTTTCGAATTCCAGAAAGCGGGCATGCAAGAGCGTCGATTGAAATCCCTGACGAAACAGGGCCGGATTCAATTGCAGTAATTGATTGATCTGCAGCGTGTGCCGCTCCAGGAAGCTTGCGAGTTCACGGTCGATCGCCATGACCGACTCGGGCAGCGTAACGCCATTTGTCGTTGTTGTTGTTGTTGTCGTCGTTGTCGACGAGCGCAACGTTGACGCAGACTCCGAACGCGCCAGCAGCGAGGGGTTGCTCTCCAGCACTGGCGGTTGGTTGAGATCCGCTAACAGGTCCGGCAAGCGGATACTGTGCGCCTGAAGGTAGCACTCAATGAGACGCGAGAGGCGCACCGGTGGACCCGCACCTGCGCCCGCGGCCAACTGCTCCTCGAGGCACGTCCATACCGGCTCCAGCACCTGCAGGCACTCGAGATGCGGACGCACCAGCTGCGCAACACTCTTCACTGTCTGGACGAAGAAGCTCTCACACGGCCGTAAGCCGGGCTCTTCGCGAATGGCAGCACACACCGGTTCGATTAGCGCTCCCGCAATCTGAACGAGACACTGGATGACAGTATCACGATTCTGCTCTTCGCCATAGAGGTACTCGTAGATGGAGAGCAAACGGTCCCAGGAGCGAGCAGATAGATCCGGAACCTGCAAGGCAATCGCCAGGTCGTTGAGCACCCCCGGAGCGACCACCGGCGGAACGACTGGCAACGTCATCGAGGCATCCGGCTGGGCGGGTTCCAATTGCAGACCACGCTGTGGAACCTGGCCTCGTAACAGTTGTACGAAGAGGCTGGTCGTCGCAAGCAGCACCTCCAGCAGACGGTGGCAATGGCGTCCGCCGAATCGAACAGCCTTGGGAATGCTCTGGAGCAGGTGCATCAACGGCTGATCGCCATCGGCGGCGACCAGATCTAGCGCTATCGTTGGACTAAAGCGCAGCAAGCTACCCACGAGCTCTGCACTTCTTCCAGCGGTGCTCGCATCGTCTGGGCGCTGGCATTCCACGAGCCGCCAGGCTAGTCGAATGATGCGCATCCGTGTCGTTGGCTCGTAACAAAGCAGACGCACGGTATTCGCGAGCAGCGGGCAGCAGACTCCGGGCGAGCGCAGCGCCTTCTCCAGCACATCCAACTGCGTGACCAGGACAAGGCCACAGCTTTTTCGCGCGCTGACTTGCGGCGTTGACATGAGCGCTGAAATTTCGCTCGCACCAGAAGTGAGATCATTGGGTCCAAGAAACGACGCCGAAGCAGCAGCAGCTGCTGCTGCTGCTGCTGATGCTGATGATAATGATCGCCGACGATCGCGGACTGCGCGAGCTTCGGCCGCCAAGTGCGGCGGCAATGACTGCAAAAACGATTCGTCTGAGGTTAGATAGATCTCTTCGCGCAGCGCAGTGGGCAATGTTGCCAAAAAGGAAGCGTTATCCATCTCAGCTGCGGAGCCACGAAGGCGATCAAGCTGGGCAGCTGCCTCCTCAACTTCCTGTCGCACATTCACCGGCAGGTAGCTCAGAAATGCTGGGTTGCTCCGAATCTGGGCGAGGTTTTGCTGAATGACTTCTCGTCGGAGATCTGGAGGTAACTCGACGAGCACCGTGGGGTCAATGCCGACAGTGCGCGCCACGTGCTCCATATCGGACTCGGTGATGGAACGCGTCCCTGCCTCTTGATCGGTCGTAGAGTCCGATACAGGCGGCGCTCGCACTTCGGCGTCCGAACTGAGCTCGACTGCACCGCTCGCTGCAGGTTCAGGTGCGTCGGGACCCAGCACTTGAGTAGCGCCCGGCAAATCGTCGATTTGCATAGACAGCACAACGGCCGAGTCTGATGTCTCCGCAGCTCCCGTAAGCATACCGCTGCTGGCTGGGTGTGACGGACTCGCAGCAGACGCATGCTCCAGAAGCGAACCAGTCAATGAGCTAGCGGCCTCCATCTCCGTGCCAGGTGCTGGCAGCACCTGCTCCTGCTCCTGCTGCTCTGAGCGTTCCATGGGCACGTCGGGCTCGCCCTGCCTGCCATTCGCACAGGATTCCGAGGCCTGCGCTTGCTCTTCGTCAACGAGACGGCGGTACTCGTCGTCAAGTTGGGCTCGCTCCCTACGGACGCGCTCATCGCGCCAGAGTGTTCGCATTTCCTCGTGGAGCGCTGCGAAGCGCTTCTGCTGGGTATCCAGATGACGTGCATGGGTATCGAGGCCACTGAGCGCATCGTACGGTGCGCCACGCCGCAACGAGCAGCTGCCAAACGCGCGATACAGACGCAGCACATCTCGCCGCCTTTGGCGGGTCCCGGTGACCGCCAGCGTTCCGAAACGATCGATGCCCAGAAGTGGACCAATAGGCAGCCCCAGCAGCGCTTCCAACAAATCTTCAGAGAACCGAATCGATAGCGCAGGTGGTGCGCGATACACGCCCGGCAGCTGCGACTCGGAACTCTTGCCGCGAGCGCCGTCCCAAAAGAGTGGATGAAAATGCGCTCCAGCGAGCACGGTTCCAAGGGATGCAAGATCCCACAGCTGCTCGGATTCCTTTGGAGGCGGATTCATTTTGCTGACCAAATATGCAGCTGCGATGCCGTGGCCAAGGTTCTCTGTGAACGCTGGACTTCGCAGTACGAGATCCGCGAAATCATGGATTCGAGCGTCCGCCGCATTGCGGAGACCGCAGTCCCCACAACTGATATTGCGTCGCATCATGAGTGCGGTCGGTGCAACCGCCGAGCTCGACGCCAGCAGGGCGCGCAAGCCGTCAGAACGGCAAAGCGCTGAGAGCGCCTCGCGCGCTGATCTCGGGCAACTTTGGCAGTGTGCACCCGAACCGTACAACAAGATGTTGCCCAGAGTCGCGCCCGGGCTGTGTCGGCGACTGCCCAAGCCGTCCAGCACGTTGCCTGCGACCGACAAGTTACGTTCGGACGATGATCGCGAATCGCTTTCAACGCGCGGCGGTTGCGGTAGCTCTAGCCGCGCAGGCGCGTATGGCCGCAACGCTTCGCTGCTCGGGTCGCTAAGCAACATCGCATTCGCTGCGGCGATTCCCAGACCGAAACCTTCAGCCCAGTCTGGCTGTTCGTTGGTCATGTTAAGAAAATGTATACCTAGACCAGGTAGAGAAGCATCCTCATCGCGATCTGCGAGTATTTCGCCAGCTTCCTGTCCATTACGCCAGACCACGAACACTTCCATGTCATCATCGGCATTCCGAAAGCGCTGCATAAGACGTTGAGCCTGGATGTCGGCTCTGCGCAATGCTTGGAGGTGCGCTGCCGGCATACCCTCCATCCAGGCAGATCCGCGCTGCTCCATGAGGGAAAGCATCTCCTGTTCAACGCCGAAAAATTGAGAATACTCAGCATCCTCATCATCACTTGGCATGTCGTCGCCGTCGTCTTCCTCTTCGTCAACGTTATCGTTGTCGTCGTCGTCGTCGTCCTCGCCCTCGTCATCATCATCGTCATCGTTGTCTTCGTCGTCGTCGTCGTCGTGATCCATGCCATCGCCAAAGGTTGAAGCGTCCGCATCAGAGGCGTTTTCTTCTCCCAAGTCATCATCGGTGGCATCCACGTCGTGGCGAAACGAGTCCAGCTCTCCTTCAGCTGGGTCCGGAAACTCTTCCAGGTCGCTCTCTCCAGCGGCGTCGACATCGGTGTTTTGGTCGTCTTCAAAACCGCAATCACTGCTGTCCACGTCTCCCGACAGATCGTCGCTCTCACCGAATCCAGCAATATCATCGCCATGATCGTCGCTGTTGTCGTCGACGCCCTCGTCAAGAGCACTACCACTGTCACTGCCGTCGCGGTTATCGCTGCGCACTCGAGCCCGAGAGCGCGCCCTGACTGAGAACAACCCGAGTACCTCCATACCCGCATTCCGGTCCTCTTCATCAACAGCTACATCACTATCCATCTCATCCCCAATGGAACCCGCTCGGTTGCCGTCAAGGCGGCTGAAACTGTGTCGCTCGGAGGGGCTGCTCCCGAAAACGTTCCCCTGCTCCAAGTCGCTGGCATAGGTGCGATCCGAGTTAGGCGCAGGATGTTCGTCCTCCATGAACACCAGCGTTCCCGGAGCCAAACAACCCCAAAACCAAAATCGACCAACGTTCCGACCGCACGCGTCCACCTAGAAACGCAAGTTACGGGTCCAAAGTCGTAGACGCAGGCGTATAGCAGGGAAGGCGCTAACCAGCGCTTCCCTCTGGATCCGTCTGACGCGTGTGACGCACGCATTCGATTGCTGCATGCATGCACGCATCTTCTAGAAACTAGAACTTGTAGTACAGAACTAGACGCAACCCTGTGCGATTGCACGGAGCGCGCTCTTCTTGATGCTCGAATGTGTGCGTGTTGTGTGCGTCCATGGACACGCAGGATCGATGGACACGTCGGCAGCGGGCTCCTGGGATACGTGCATGCTGACGGGGTCTCTTTCTCTGTCTTTCTGTCTGTCTGTCTCTCGAGGTACCGCACCTGCGTTGCTTCTACACGTCGGCGAAATATTTGGTGCAGAGCTTTTACGTGTATCCGAGGGGTAAGAGTTCGCATAGGGCGAGCAATGGCGACCTGCTGCATGGCTGGCGTTCGTCAGCAGCAGATGGCACGGGCAGCATGTTCGCCTCCTCGAAGCGACGTCGCGCGGGCGAAGATCATGTGCATTGTTGCCCATATGAATCGTTCAAGAATTGCATATGTTACCACAGTACAGATTCTTTCTGGTTTGTCTGTGCGTGAGTGGATATCTGCTGCCTCATCACTTGGCGACATGCGACCCGAGTTTGGTGCGGCGTTCATGCATAGCATTTATCCCAAAATCATGCCAGCGCCTTGTCCAATAAGCATGTCATCTGGAACGACACATGAGCAATTCTGGTTCGCATCGTGATATCTCCGCTCACAAAGGAAGAGAAATTGCGGTGGCGCCTTGCTACCCAGCTTGGAAAACACTAGAATGTGAACGTTGTTGCATACCTCCAGAAAATTGCTCAGAAAACGGATGCTGACTCTACCGATGTGGCGCGAGCGGCCGGCGAGCTGCGTTCACAGCGCTGTGCAGAGCAGAACATCTGCGTGGCTTATGGACCTGATCAGGGTACACGCCACCGAGTGCGCGGTAAAACCGGAGCATTTTACAAATCTACGCTCGTCAACGCCTGTATAAAAAAATTATGGATCAACTGGGAGCCTGAGAAGCAGCGAGATCGACCACGCTTTTGCTGTACGCAAAAGCAGCATTCTCGAGGCGATGCGATGTCACAGAAGTCGCGAGATAAGTCGAGAAATATGATCGTCACGAGGCAGCGTTCAGCGCTCTGGAATCGTCTGCTTCGACTCATGGATCCTCCACTGCAAATGATTTCCTGGACGTCTCGATCATGGGGCGTGTCGTGAACTGTACTCTTTGATGTCTCTGCGATGCGAAGCAGGTGCGCGCCGTCAACACCGCACATTTGAGCGTGGCACGTGCATTTCTACCTTTGCCGAGAGGTCTTCTTCCCGGAAACATGGACGAGTCTGAGCCAGTACGCCAGATCTACGACCACAAAGATCTGGCCGAGTTTTTGGAGTCATCTGCATTCCAAGACATCTGGGACTTTGTAGAACGACTGAACTGCAGCGTTCGTGGTCTCTCGGGGGACGCCCTAGCCGGGCCCCGAGTTCCGGCCACTAGCCTGGTTACCGCGGAGCTCGCTGCTTTGAAAGAGTTAGCAGCGGAGGTCGAACTGCTTCCGGCGGAAACTGGACGCTTCGGAAACCGAGCTTTTCGGACGTGGTTTTCACAGCTGCAGGAGCGTACGCCGCGTTTTACTGAAGAGCTGCTTGTCAAAAGCGATCAAACCAAACGATACGGCCCCGACCTGCAAGCATACTTTTTGGGCGCGTTCGGGGACCCGATGCGAATAGATTATGGCACAGGACACGAGGCCTCTTTTCTGCTGTTTATGTTCTGTCTGCACCGTCTGCATCTCTTCCGAGCTGAGGACTTTCCCGAACTGGTGCTCAGTGTATTCCCTGCGTATCTAGCCACGACGCGGTACCTTCAGCAGCGCTTTACCCTGGAGCCCGCAGGATCGCACGGCGTATGGGGACTTGACGACTACGTTTTCCTTCCGTTCTTGTTTGGTTCTTCGCAGCTGATCGGAAAAGATACGGAGGTACCACCAGTGGCAGCTCGCGACCGAGAGCTGGTGCTCGAACTCGCACCGAAGTATTTGTACTTTGACACGATCCGCTTCATCCTGGAAACGAAGAGAGGTCCATTTGCGGAACATTCGCCAACCTTGTACGACATCAGCGGTCTAGAAAACTGGTCACGGATCAACGCTGGTCTGTTGCGAATGTACAAAGCGGAGGTATGGTCGAAGCTCCCCGTTATCCAGCACATTCCGTTCGGTATCTTGATTCCTTTTCGATCGGCAGCACGGACGTCTACAGAGCGGCTTCCAGCGGGATCCTGACAGAGTCTCGGGGCACCTCGGACTGGAGATCAAGTATGTGTGGGCGACGCATTCGGATATAACCCGATTTAGAGATGACATCCCGTATGCAGACGGTTACGAGACCTCTGACTCGGTTCCTGCTGCTGACGAGCGCTCATTCATCGGCGGTTGCTTGTGGTACGCTCGAGTCGCGACGGTCACTCGCTTATCAGTTTTGGACGTGATACACTCGGCGGACACTTGCGTTCACCTGCTCAAAGTGCGAAGCGAGCTCGGGACCTCGCGGCATTTCAGGTACGAATCTCGTCACGGCATGTTGCGCATCGCATCGCATCGCATCCAGGTTGGTGAGCGACTAAGCCAATACATCATTAGTAATGATCAGTGACCAGTTAGAAAGCAGTGGCTACGGGGAGCAAACACTGCCGGGCATGCACACTCTCCATTGACTGAAACCACTGATGCCCTAATGTCGTCAACGCGGCGCTGCAAATGCTGATACCGAAACACTCAGCGCAGCCGCTGCTCATGTTGTCGCACGCTTTCGCTGTCGTTCCATCCATGGACACGATAACGACTGGGGCTTTGTCTTGAAGGCGCCGCGGTCTGGGCTCTTCCATCCAGCAACGACTTTTGCAGCTAGACTTGGAAGGCAAAGCAGTTTCCATGGATAGGCTCGCGATAAACGAGAACACAGTTACACCCGTGACACAACGATATGGGACAGGCCCTCGAACTCGGGCGTATACACTGAAGTCTGGGTCTCTTCGCATTGACGCCAACACCAGCCTTTGCACGCTTGTTGTTTTGCTGTTCCATTTTCCACGCTCTTAGCTGAGGGTTTACATCTGCTAGTCTATGTTGCCTCTCCAGCACCGTGGTCAGTCATCGAAGGATGTTGATGGTAGTGGTAAAGTCCCTGGGCCGCTGTTGCTGGCTGTTGTCGACATGTTCCATGCCCCAATGCAACATGCGATCGACGCATCGCTCGTCACTTTCATCGAGCTTCTATGCAGCGTTGGTGCGACCCGTACAGCGGTGACACCCTTATGTGTTCAGGTGTTCCCAGGTATGTCCATTGCACCTGGTTCGCCTCTGAGGGCAACTCGATGGTGCTTAAAGGCGCGCTTTATCGCTCGATACATGCCGCTGATGGGTACCGAGCGCCCCACTCGATGCCCTCCTCTGAATCCGCGCCCGATGCCGTCCCCTGGAATCACAGGCATCCTCTGGGCTACCCAGTCGTTGAGTGGTCTGGCAGCTACACTTGGAAGCGCACGCTGTTCCATTCGGTACGGGACTTGCCGAATTCAATCTTGTCCTAGGTAAAACGAGCACCCGACGAAAATTCAGGCAGAAAAGCAAGTTGCACATTTTTGATTTGATGAAGCTCAATCGTATACGGCAATAACGCATGCTCTAGTCGAAGCAATCGCTGTGATGACTCGAGTCCGGGTCCAGGAACCTTTTCCATGCAAAAACAGAAGGCACGGATGCCTCTGGTACCATAGCGCATGCTCGCTATCATGCTCCTGCGGAATGCCGCATGGTCGCGTGCCACACAGAGAACTGGATTCGTCTTTCGTAAGGAATCGATTAGTTGAGGGGTGACGAGTTCAGTGAACTTTCGGCCAGAGCTCGCGAACAAGTCGTTCCGGTGCCATGTTGAGTTCGTTTCCTCGTCCATCCAATGGCATACAAGAGTCCGCGCACCAGTTACCTTGAAGCAGACTGATCCAAAACTTGAAGAATGAATGAACAGAACATGCAATGCCTAAGGAAAGCAGAAGCGTATAAGTTCTCACATACAAACTGGATGATGATATCGGATATTTTACGGACAATTGTTTTAGAGCGCACCGAATCATCTCGATTCACGTAACCGTAACCCATTCCCGAAAGACGACCGAGAATCCTAAAACGATGTGTGAATCTGTGCGTTCCTGTTGCTGCCCCTCGAATATCGACGCTTTTCGTCTAATAAAAATTCGGAACTAAAACCGCAATGCAGGAGCAGAGCCAGCAGGTCCGTGTTCCATCATCGCACAACCCCTGTCGACAGCGCACTCGAGGCTCATCTCAGATTCCCAGACCTGCCTCCACGGCATGCCGGTTCTCCACATGGTACCACTGATACCAGGCGGCAAACTTCTTGATCCCCTCGCGAAGACTCGTTTTCGGATCATAGTCGAGCAACTCCTTCGCCTTGCCAATATCAGCATAGGTCGCAGGTACATCTCCTGACTGCAGCCCGGTATGTTGCTTTAGCGCCACAATGCCGAACGCTTCTTCCAGACTGGTAACCAGGGCACTGAGCGGCTCCATGCGATGATTCCCCACGTTGAAAACTTCCCACGGATATGCGCGATCAAGTGCAGCTACAGTTGCATCGATCGCGTCATCAACGTACGTGAAATCCCGAGAGGGCTCCGCTGACCCCGATCGGTAGAGGGTAATCGGCTTGCCAGAATGCATCGCATTCGCGAACGCGTAGTAGGCCATATCGGGTCGACCCCACGGGCCATAGACTGTAAAGTATCGGAGACCCGTCGTCTTGATACCGTACAGATGATGATACGTGAAAGCCATGAGTTCGTTGGCGCGTTTTGTGGCTGCGTAGAGAGACGCTGGTGCATCGGCGGTCATTGACTCGCGAAACGGCAGCTGCGTCTCCAGGCCGTACACCGACGACGAGGATGCATACACTAGAACCGGTGGCTGCGGGCGGTGATTTCGGACGCCCTCTAGGATGTGAAGAAAGCCAACGCAGTTGCTCTGGATATAACAATGTGGGTGCGAGATAGAGTGTCGTACGCCGGCCTGCGCAGCCAAGTGGAGCACATGGGTAAAGCGATGCGATGCGAACAGTTCATCGACAGCTTTTTGATCCGCCAAGTCTAACTCGATGATGCGTATAGCAGGAGCGTGCCGCATCAGGTAGCGCACTCGGTCTCGTTTGAGGCTCGGGTCATAGTACGCATTGAAGTTGTCGATACCAGTGATCCGATCGCCTCGGGTGGCAAGTTTTAGGGCCGCGTGGAAACCCAGAAAACCCGCCACACCAGTAACGAGGACGTGTCGCTCCGACGAGTGCTCACTGGAGGCCCTCAGCCAGCCGTAACGCACGACTGAGCGGCACCGGTAGCAGCGGGTCGCCCTCGGCAGCGCACCAGAAGCGGGTCGCTGGTACAGAGCATGCCGCACCGTTCGTGCCGCGGGATGCTGTACGAAGCACACAGGATCGTGCATGAACACGAACGCTACGTCTCTAGCCGTAGAGCGTCGACGGCGAGTGCAACACAGCACAATTGAACGCAGCCTCGACTGGCTCTCTGTCTGGGAACCTGCACCCACAGCTTCAGTTTGAGAGAACTTGCTTTGGCGTCCGTGAGCGCACTTGTTGATAGTGCGCTGTCACACCCGTACCAAGGCACCGTGCGCTCGATAACCGCCTAAAATCCGAGCTGCGGCTCGATGGGTAGGTACCCGCTTTGGAACCGCGGTTAAAGCGCTGCACGACGAGGAACGTCACCCTGAACGACTTTAAAGAACGACCAAGCGCCGTCCAGCTTTAAAACACTTGCGTTGGCTGCGCGCGTGGACTCAGTTTGTGCAGTCCTTCATAGATGCATTCATGTAGTTGTACAATCGTTCATTCGAGAATCGATAGGTCGCACCTGGTTGATGCAAGGCAGCAGCGCTTGCAGAGCAAACGGGTCTATTGCATCTTTGGCGGCAGCAATGGAGCCTCCAGGAGAATCTGATTGGATTCAGCGATCCTGCTCTGTAAAGCGAGCGGTAACTGGAGCGCAGATCGCCCTCCTGTACTGCAGCGCAACACTCGACCAGAAACGCCTGGAACTCCGCGCTTTATTACCGCTAACGGATCAAGGCTGCGTGGTGAAAAGTCGCAGATCACTCATTGGGACGAATGAGAGGCAATCAGCGCACTGCTGTGCCTTCGTTTGGGTTCCAGCTTATTTGCATGCCTGCCATACCGCAGCCGCGGGTTGTGAAAGGATCTCTCTATAAATGTTACGCTGTTCAGTCGCACACGAGACTCTTGATCAATCTGTCTGGATTCATCAAGGCCTCTACAACTGAACAATCCAATACGCTTGGCTTGAAGTGGTATCCTTTCAGTAGTCATGTCGAGGCGTCCTTTAGCATGGGGCTACTTCTACGCTATGCGCTGTAAACAGGCAAATTGAACCAGTTATACAGCCAGCCTGCTCCTCTAGCAGCGTTCTCTACTAGGCCCAGGTGTCGCCTCCGTCCTTCAGATACGATGAAACGGACGTGCGTGATGCTCATGACGCAGAGCGCATCTTATCGACAACAAGCATGAAATACTGGATTCAATGCTACGAACGCTTTTTTCCAGTCTGACTGACGGATTCTTTACGGTCTCGAATCGGTACAGGGAAGCGGGTACCCGTCCCGGACGTCCGTCCGCTGGCAGTGCCTGACCTGTCAACGTCACGTTTTCATCGACACTTACCCGGTCTATTGCCACTGTAGCCGTATCCACGGATAGAAGCTGGATACTACCGGTGAGGCTACCTGCCCGTTGCCCGCCGGCTAGCCGCTAGGTACGAGTTCGTGCAGCAGCTACGGCCCTACGTGCAACGGCATTCACTGGCAAACGCAGACAAAGGACTGGTGCTGATGCACCGCTATTCACGAACAAACGCAGCTGCAGAGCCGCTGAACAAGCCCTGCCCAAGCTGGTTGCTCGTCGACACCCGTGGCCGCGGCGTTCTGCGGCTCACACACCCGTGCAACCCCAGCGATGACACCATGTAGGTTTATGGCCTTTCAGGAAACCTTGTTTGACGGGCACTGGCCTTATCAAGCCCCGTCCACAAACCACAAAAACCAATGCTTCGTAGATGCACGATGAATAACCACACTTCACGGAAGTAAGCGAATGAACCCCCCAGGGACATACCTTGCGCACATTAGGGCGTCGGCGTGATAACCTCTCGTCGACTGTCAAGTGGTCAGTTCATTCGCAAATACTTCCAGGTTCCAACGAGTCCTATAGTATCCCAAAATCTAACCAGACGCTTCCAGAGACGTCATCGCCGCACGTGACCTGGGAAGAGGAAGCCCGAAGAGCCCCTCACAGACGCCCCTCCATGGCTATATTGAGGAAGCAATAACCTCAGCAGCGATCGCTTCTCCCATTCGGAGGTACCCAGAAGCGGCCGTCGACGGCGACGACGTGCTTGGCCAATGACTCGGAGCTCGGAGCCTCTTCGACAGCGTTGACCTCGGTGACGTTGCAACTTGCATTTGACCTCTAACAGGCCTAGTGTTTAGGGTTGCTACGCGATCTTGCAGTTTGAGGTTGAACGGCGCGTTCTATTCGGCAGCGCTTGTGGGCTCACTTTTCGAAGGCGTGTACAGGTGGGCGTATCGCGTAGCAGCTGGTGTCGAGTCTCGCCCGGCGACCCGGAGTCGTTGACTGCGACCTGTTCTGCGCTGTCGCGTGCAACAACTGCAATCTAACTAACTGAAGGTATACGGACAAACCGAGAAGCGTTCACCGGTACCGCTAGGTCTGCGCCCACACCTGCTTCTCCAATGCGTCGACGTTGCTTAGCGAGTTGTTGTCGGCGTCGTTACAGCATCACTGTTGTCATGAACGAGACACGCACTAATGATCCAAAAAAGCATCGTACAACAGTGCGGAGTTTACCGCCGAGTGAGTCTTTTAGAGTTGGTCTGATCTCGGGGGCCGCTGCTGGCACCATCGCTGACCTGGTCTTGTTCCCGCTTGACACACTGAAAACAAGACTTCAGGTTCCGGGCTCGCGCCTTGGTGCTCAGACCTTTCGGGGCATATACAACGGTATACTTCCGGCTATTGTTGCATCGGCACCCGCAGCTGCGGCATTTTTCGGTACTTACGATTGGCTGAAGAAAACCCTCACGATAAATTTTCCGCAGAGTGCACCGCCGCTGGTCCATATGGTGGCTGCCGTTGGTGGTGACCTGGCGGGCTCCTTCATGCGGGTGCCCTTCGAGGTGGTGAAGCAGAATCTTCAAGCGGGCTATTATCGAAGTTCTGTGGACGCTGTAAGCGCCATCGTTTCGAAGGAGGGTATTCGCGGCCTGTATCGCGGATGGGGCTCACTGATCGCTCGTGAGGTGCCTTTCGATATCCTTGAATTTCCCCTCTACGAAGCGTTTAAAAAGATATGGTCCCGACGCAAAGGTCGTGCGCTAGAAACCTGGGAGTCCGCTTTGTGTGGTAGCGCAGCAGGCGGTATCGCTGCGGCTTGCACCACACCACTGGACGTTGTCAAGACTCGGTTAATGACGAGATCAGCTAGTGCAGCCACACAGCAAGGAATCTGGGGAACCATGCAACAGATAGCACGTGAAGAGGGCATCGGAACACTGTTCAGCGGGACGACGCCACGCATTCTCTGGATTTCTCTGGGCGGAGCGCTTTTCTTCGGCGGCTACGAGGCCACCAAGAGTCTTCTAATGGATCGACCGCGTATGACGTTGACGGGAACTCCCAAGGACCCCTAGATGGAGCAACATCCGGACTAGCGCCCAAACTGGCAATGTCTTGCCGCGGTTTACCGCACGCGGTCGTCGTCGGCAACTTGTTTGTCTGCAGACCATGCAGGTAGCTGCTTCAGCTCGAGACGAAAGCGTTCCAAGGCATCTAGCGCCTGCCGCGCTTCTCCATGGAGCTGTTCGTCTAAATTATGGAGTACTTGGCGGATGCGCGTCTCGTTCGCATGACGGCTACGAAGCGCATCACGTAGGAGCGCTCGAAAATATGCCTGTCGTAAACGAAACGCCTCCTGGATATTGAGACGCAGCTGGCACCGCAGCTTTGCTACCGGATAACGTGCGACCCAGCGCAGATAGGCCGTATATAGCTGCCGATTAGCCCGGACTCGTTCCGGTGTAAGGACGTCCACCACCCGAAGCATGAGCGCTTTGTGCTGCCCGCGAGCCTTGCCCTGGTGCGTGCGCTTCTTCCGAGACCTCACTGGGAGTGCTGAAGACGGGGCGCAAACTAGGAAGCCTCCCTGCTTGCAAGCCGTCACAACCCGATTTTTTGTTTGATTATGACAAGTCCTCGTGTTGGATCAGTTTGCTCCAGGGATTTCGGTGCCTCCACACTTCCGCAAACGACAACGACGACGACGACGTTGGCAACCAGCACCACCAGTACCACCTCTGAGCGCGTTGGGGAGCGGGTGCAAAGCTGCGCTGCTTCGAGCCGCGGCCCGCGAGTTTAACGCCAAGCTGTTCTGTGCTCGTGCGTCGTTTATGGTTGGATTCGTATCCACGAAGTATACGAGTGGATCGAGCCTTCAAACCCAACGCAAAATCTGGTCTCAAGCGGGCGGAAGAACGTTGAAGTGTGTGTGCAGTGCAGTTGAGGTCGCCTCGAGAGCGACTTGATGCACTCGCGTATCCGCGGACGTTTCCTCGCCATGATCGCCCGGGCGCCTGCGGTTCCTCGTAGAACCTCAAGGAATTCAAGCATGTCAGCATAGAATGGAACGATTCCGGCTAGCTAATTGGGGCGTATGTCGTGAAGGTATTGGCTTCTCGTAGCCATATGAAGCAGTCTTTGCGGGTCTTTTTTCTGTGACTACTTCCTTGTTCACCCGTTTATCTCCGGCTCTAAATACGGTGTTCTGTCATGTTCGCCCAGCTCCGGTACCAGTAATCGAAAGATGATGACGGTGGTGTTCACATCCCGATTTCGCAGCTTTCGGTAATTGTTGACGCATTCCACGCACAGCTGGAAGTTGTGAGCTGAGCTTCGATTAAGATTTCATAGTTATGTGCACGGCTTCGGTGCGGAGCGCTTGTCACGTGTTCCGGCGTTCCCGTATGTCTGCTGAACATCTTCATCCATCGGGCACCGCTATGTGGCAAGTGAACGCTTGGTTCAGTGCTCCGTACATGCCCTTGTCTGGCACAGCATGCGACTTTCCATGCTCGTCGCTGTTTCCGCTCCCAGCACAATGCACAAGGATCAAGGGCTTCTCCATGGCGATCCGCTCGGCGAGTACTCTGAATGCTGCATGCCCAAGCGCACGCTCTTGCACTGGACAACGGATTTGTGGACTGTTGTGTCTTCCATGAGGAAACGCGTACCGGGAGGCCAATTCAGGCTGCAGACCAAGTAGAGAAATTCCAGTCCATAGACGCTGCGTGCTCGAAAAGCGGTAACGCATGTTGTACCGGAAGCGTTCGCTGCTACACATTAGGTCCGAGTCCGAAACCTCTTTCAGTGCAAACAAAAGAGACTGGATCATCTTGGAGCACGTTTTCACTGAGAGGTATCATGCTGCTGTGGAACGCCTCCTGTTTGATGGCCACACAGAGGGACGCATTCGTCCTTCGGATGGAATCCATTCGTTCACGTGACAGTCTCGTCGAGATTTCGGCGTGAGCTTGTGCAAAAGTCGTCAAAGGATGACGTCGAGAAGGTTTCCGCGCCGATGCAGCCCGGTAATTGCCGAACCATGAGTTGCCTTGAAACAGAAAGATCGAAAACGTAAAGTTTGCGAGATTTGAACATGCAACATACCACAGGAAAGGAGTCGAGGCTTGCACGCATAAACTCGAGCATAATGTTGGCTATTACGAAACTTTTTAGAGAGATTCGCGAAACATCTCGATTTCAATGATGTCATCAAATCCAGCCACAAAGCGTCGAACAAGTACCCCACAGAGACGACCAGGAATCCGGAAACGACGAATAAATGCGCAAGGCCGCAGTGCTGAACGTCGAATGTCGACAATCTTCCTCTAAAAAAAGTCCTTGTACATATACAAAGGCAGGAACAGAGCAAGTCATTCAGGACTCTAGTTGAATTGAACACAAACGCGTCGAGCGCCGCATCGTGGACGCCCCGCTCGACGTAGACAAGCATCGAAAAAACGCGGAAACGAGCTACCCGGTTCTAAGGGTACCCTACGAGAACCTAGCAGAAGCAGGGCATTTCTCGACTTTGCTGCCTACGCGATGCCTGCTCTTTATTGGGCATCAGCTGCAGCAGAACACTTTTCTATCTATTGACGACAACGCCCGGTAACGCCTTGCGTTCTTTGGTGGAAACATGCAGAAAATCCGTTGCGAATACGATCGTCCATACGTGTCGCAAAAAGTGAAAAGGCATTCAACGAGTCTTTTGCAGCGGCTATGGATGCTCGTGCTCGCCGGAAGCAGCTGTTTGCACGACCGTCCGGCTGGTACCAGCGTCGGAAAGTGTTGAGCAGTTTTCCATGGAGTTTCATCGCTGAATCAGTTGAGGATGAGAAGCATGCGTGGAGGCTTCGAGCTCGCCAGTTTTTGAACGATACCCAAGTCGAAGCGGAATGTCAGCGCGTTCTCCATCGAGCCCTGCTGGACTCCGCTGCGACGCGCGCTTTGAGGAGCAGCGCGCCAGGCTAGAGGCGCACGAATGCTGGCCGACAGCGGCAACGACGACCTCCGAGCCTCCCTGGACGCAGTATATGAAACCTGGGACGCTTACGCGGTGGTCTTGAGCGCTGACGTGCAGGCCCAGAAAGGTATGCGAGACTGCGTTCAGAGGCGCACCAGTTCTTGCAGAATATCCAGCTGGAGGAGGGAATCGAAGCCCCAAGCGAGCCGACATTGTCAGTCGTTGCTGACCGCATCTCTAATGAAAATGCCACTTTTCCCTTTGTTGGCCACGTGTTGACGCCACAGCTTCCATGTGCGTTTCTGGACCCGCAACGACTGAACTTGGCTGCAGGTTCTGCCCGAGGCATTTTAGGTTCGACGCTGGTGTCTTGGCTTTTACGAGCTTTGCATCGCAACACCCGCTCACATGTGGTGCCCTGCGCTGCTTTGCACCCTCGTTCGCAACGCATCCGGCTCGCTTCGGAGAGTTGATGCGGAGAGCACCGGCCACGCTGATGCAGCGTCAGCTTCCTGCAGCGCATGCGGCACCATACGAGTTCAACTTGAGTCATCGAGGCGATAGGTGCTTCGCGGATCTTTCTGCAGAGTGCCACACGAGTGTCAGCAACCGACGACGTTATTCTCTAGTTGACTGCGCTTTAAGAACTAGGTAGAGCGTTATTCGGCTCAATTTCCTGAAAGGTCCTTTTCCGTGCCTCTCGCTGAAGTTGCGTTCGGTTTGATCCCGAGCCCAGCTCACTATTCAAGAAAGACGACGGAATTTCCGGTGGTTCCTCTGGTTCGAACGACTCGATCACTGGGACGTGATCTTGTTCGAATGCTTCTGGTACGGAAGAGCTCCGTACGCTTGTGGGCTCATCTGCACCTGGTTCCGGGGACGACACCACTCCTTGGCTACGACGCTTGAAGAAACGATCCAATGGGCCTGGCTCTGGGGCATTCCAGGCTGATCCAGCCACCACATTGACTCGTTCGCGGCCGATTTTACCGTCCAGGGATGAATGCAAGATATCGAGCTTGTTCTGGACGGATCGCCACATGCGATCATCAAGGCTTCGAGGCAGGATCAGGTAACGGATAGAGACCGACTCCTTTTGGCCGATACGGTGAACGCGATCCTCTGCTTGCCGCAGCGTGCCTGGATTCCAGTAGAGCTCGGCAAAGAGTACCACGTGGGCTGCAGTGAGCGTGAGACCAGCTCCGGCTGCTGTCAACGCCAAGAGCGCTACACGGCATTGAGGATCATCTTGGAACCGATCCACTAGCGCCTGGCGCTCTGTAACTTGTGTCTTGCCATCGATCCGTATCCAGGTACCTTGTTGTTCGCGTAGCCATCCTTCCACAGCGTCGAGCATGAGTTCGTGATAGGCAAAAAGCAAAAATTTGTGTCCAGTTCGCCAAATGTCTGCACACTGGGCCAGCACGGCTGGCACTTTGGCTACAGCGGTCAGGTGGAATGCCTTGCTCATGAGCGCCTTCACCTTGCTCGCTGCTTGTTGATCGCCGGTGCTAGCTTTCTGCTCAGTCGCCGCGAGTTCGTCTAGCACGGCATGCAACTGCTCTGGAGTGGACGCTGCAGGCTCCACGTACGCGACCCCGCGTTCCTTCCGAGGCAGCTGATCCAGGATCTCCGCCTTGAGACGGCGAATCATAACGGTTTGCGTCAAGATGCGATGAAGTTCGGACAGGTTGGTAGCGCCAGACGTGTCCAAGGCTTTCCACGGAGTACTTCGGGCACCGCAATACCGATACGCGAACTCTTTCCAGTCACTAAATATGGACGGCGCCAGACCATGTAGCTGCGTGAACAGCTCTGCCGGTCGCGATAGCGCCGGGGTGCCGGTGAGCAGCAGCACACGCGGTATCCGTTTCAGCCAAGGCAAGAGAAATTGTGTCCGTTTGGCATCCACTGATTTGATATAATGGCTCTCGTCGAGGATCAGGACACCGACGCGCTGGAGCTGCGCGTCGGCAAGTCGGCCCACCAAGTCGTACGACACGATGTTGACCGCACGAAGAGGTTTTCCCGCGTCGGTGGCCGTCTCCAGAACATGAATATCGGAGGGTGTCAGCGAGGCGCCCGCTAACCGGTCTCTCCACTCGCGACACCAGGCGCCTCGCAGTGAACTTGGACAAACAATGAGCACCGGCCAGTCCTTTCGCAAAACCCACGCGATGGCAATTGCTTGGATGGTTTTTCCGAGGCCCATTTCATCGGCTAGAAGGACGCGCCCGCCTTGGACAATCGCGCGCTCAACGCCAGTCCGTTGAAAAGGTAGCAACTGCTCCCAGAGCTGAATCGACGCCAAGGACGCGCGAGCATGGGCCAAGACCTCCGCAAAGCATTGTTTTTCCTCATTTCGGTCCTCTAACCGACGGCGAAGATTCACCAGGTTTTGCATCAACCGCTGCGGTGGATGGCCACGGATGCTTCCCTCAAGCGCTGCGACAGCTGCAGAGGTTGCAGTCCAGGAAGACAATGGTATCCGAAGGCGTTCCTTCGAGGGTTCCAGCACTGCACCCGGAACTCGCTGCGCAAGCTGAAAAAGCATATATGCGTTTGCCTCGCTATTCTTCTGAGGCCAGAGGTGAAAATGTTCTCCGTCCCCGATCTCGACTAGCCACTGCGTGCCGGCGCGTTCCTTGCTCGGCCTCTTCTCCAGCCCACTGCCAGCGCGTATTGCTGCGCTGCCTGCTTGCGGATCACTGCTCAATGAAAACTGCGGCAACTGATCTTGGGACGTTCCACTGCGCTTGGTGTTTCGCAGGGCCTCCCAGAACGGCCCGCTTCCGCAGGTGCGTGATGACGCCGCTCCTGGCACACGCCCTCGCGTGCTCTCCAGTTTCTTACTTGTCGGGTCCGCTTGGACCTGGTCTCCAAGGCTCGTACGTGCACCATCCGCAGCCTGAACTGTTTCGTACACACCCGAGTGGCTGTCCCAGACGAAGTACGCGCAACGCTGTCCGGAGCGGAGTGTGCGAGCACAGGCCCAAAAGAAGCGACCCTTATTCGAACCAGGCTTCAAGACTTGTCGCCGAGTTGCAGGCTCCCCGTGAAAGCAACGTCGTACAGACGAAGCATATGACTCTCTTTCACCCATGCATGTTTGATCCAAAGTGCTTCCTCGAATAAGAACAACAAGAATCTGTTTTGAAAGTGGGGCATGGAAGGATTGCGGCGAAGCGGTTGCTTTACGCATTGCACGCATGCAGTCACGCTGCGTTACTCCTCTCGGTGGGCATAAAACGTTTCGCGATCATAGAGCACATACATACACCGACTTGCAGACGCCTCCCAGCTTTTTTTCGACCGGCTGTCTGTTATCAGCCTCAGCTTTTTCCTATACACCTCGACACTGAGAGGTTGTCCGACAAGGCTGGCTCGCATCAGCTCCGCGGGTCTCTTCTTCAGTGCCGCACATCTCCTGATATTGATGGCGGCGGTAAAGTCTCAGTTCATGAACTCAATGTGTTTCTTGCGATTGGTTGAACTGGTCAGTGCGAGGAGTCCAAGAACTCGCGCCCTCTGTGCCGTTTGGTGCTCCGGCAGCTCTCCGTGCTTTTCTATGTCCTCAGCACTCCGCTGCCTGCTCTCCATAACGACGTTCTGAACTGTACACTCGGCGCATGCCTTAGGGTCTTTAATTTTGAAAATCAATGCACATGCTTATGCCCCCACGTAAGAACCTTCCCGGAGCAAGAAGGACTTGCAGGAAAAAGACGGCAAGTGTCTCGGTGTCGCTGACTGCTGAATGGCACAGGGATTCTCCGAGTGCAGCGACCATTGCGCTCCACAATAGAAAACTCTCTCTCCGATGCGGTTCACCCACGGAGCATACGGCGGAATGAAAAGTGGCTCTACTCCAACAAAATCGGGAGAAGCTCGAGCGCAAGTGGAATGGTGAATTGGGAAGCTGTCCAGTTGAAGGACATCGCCGGAAATCATGGGAAAGTCTTTAATGATTCGACAAAGTGGTTGGTGCTGTTTCATGGGCCTCCTCTACGAGCGAAACTGACGCCGCCAAATGAATCCACTGCATCTATAACATATGATGTCATCGTTCTCTACGAGATCGATTGTGCATACAACATGCTCCCTCTATACGAATACCCAGACACGATTCGACCGTTTCATCCGGAGCAAGTCACATCGACTGACAGCACAAACCGACGTCCCTCTGCTTCAAACCGATAGTGACTTTCAAGAAACTTTGTTGTAGTTTCGATTTCGGCGCAATACGGCGGTGCTTGAACTAGGAATCTTTTTTGGCGACTGTATATCCGTGATTTCTGGACCACACGAACAAGCCAGTCAGATACAGAGTCATCTGTGCCGGCTAATATCGTCGATTTCGCTTTTCCCAAGAAGATCAGCGGGCCGTTTTCTACAATTTACAACGAGTAATCTTCAAAAATACCAGCTTTCGGCGCAAAGTGCATATAGTTCTTTCTTTCAGTGTTCCTCAAGCATCTGAGTACTGAGCTACGAATGACCTGGAGGAGGAATGCAGTCCTCCATGCACTGTTCAGTAAAGAATATGAATCCTACAGGCAATTCGTCTACGATGGATACGATACGTTTCGTAAGGTTTTCGATCTTCTGCGATGCACCGCAGCGCGGGTGCAACGTAATTAAGCTGAAATACCGTGAGCTGACAACGGCCTGGCACGCATGCGCTCCGCAGGCAATTTGGCGCCAAAAACTGATTTGAGACAATACGGTTTCGGCTTTGTTTGATCTGTACTGGGCTGCTGGACACAGGTGTTAGCGTCCACACTTATGATACCGGGCGTGTTGTAAGCCAGGTCGCGATGCTGCTAGTTGGACCAGGCTGATGCAACGAAAGTCGCATAAAGTGTCACATGATTGTGCGAGGTACTCACGGGAACATTCATCTGGCTGGAGTCTTGCAGGAATGCGTGTGTGATCTATGCACCAGTGCTCTCCAATGGTGTCTGGTCTGCCGGTGTTCTCCAGAGCGATTCAGGCGCTGCAGCGACGACGCTGCCTCAGAACGGCGCCATGGCTTGTGCATTAGTTGACCCCGCTCGATGAAAAACAAGATGACTGTTCGGCAGAGCAGTATGCAGTGCGTTTTGTGTGTGTGCTTAGCTCGAAATTTCTGTCCATGAAATATTTCAGTTCCGAGCTGCAGATATGCACCAGCCCTCGTTCCGGTTCGCTTTTATAGTTGCACGAGATTGAAACAGCGCTTAAACCTGACAACTCTGCGACCATGACGCCTGTCAGCGGTATCACCCTCTCGAGCGAGCGTGCCGCTATCCGGGTCGTCTGTCAGCTCAGATGCAACCTGTGCCTCCTCGTGGGCGTCCCTGGCGACCTTTACCCTAGAAAAGCGAGATTTACAGAACATGAGACACTCTGAAGAATCGGCGGTGATCCCAGACAGAGCATAGCATGTGGCTGCCAAGTGAATGCTGCTCGTGCGCTGACACTACCACAACGCGCGATGCTTGAACTTTGGGTACACAAAGGTTCGCCAGCCTGCTTCGCGAGCAGCTTTCAGTAGTGGCTCCATCACCACATCCGCTCTAGCAAGTACCTCATCTTCTTCTTGGACGATGCCTAAGCGGCGCAGATTCCAACAAAGAATCGCCCGGAAGATATCTTGTTGGTCTGCATCTCGATGAAGAACGATGCCACCACGACTCGAATGGAGGCACGTCCACGGCCAGTGGACCTCGCCGTAGCGCATCAGGAACCTGGCTGAACCATAGCGTTTGATCATCTGCTCGGCCTCCTGCTCGTCGCGAACTAGCTTCGAGAATGCAACGAAAGCGTGGCGGGGAATGGGTTCGGGCAGCACCACCCGCTCCGCAGCGCTCACCTGCTTCGGAGTCGGGACGCATCCCGTTTTGAGGTAATGCTCGATGACCAGTGACGACCGTTGCAAGTTCAGCGTACGGAACTCGATCACTCGAAGTTCCTTCCAGATTGCATACAGATCAATGGTGCTCAGAATCAGGTACGTTGCTACAACTTTGGGGCGCGAGGTTCCAATGATCTTGGATAACTGAATCCCAAGCGCCATCCCGCCGAGATCCGCGATTGTTATTTGTGCCTCTCCCTTGGCCGTGATGTCAGCGATGTTCTCATTGCGGTCCGCAAACGAACGATACATGGCGTTCCGCGTAGCAGAAGCCGTTAACATCGAACACAGTTTTGCGGTATTCGCCAAGGTGGCCACGAGGAGAAAAGACTGCGGAACGATTCTTGTCGCAATTTCTAGACCGTTTCCCAGTGAGTAGAGCAACGCACTACCGAATCGAAAGCGTTTGGGATCTGCATCCATGTCCCGCCCGAGCTGGCTCGCCCAGAGCATTTTACCCACTCGGCTGAGACCGTCTTTGAGGACCCAACTGATCGTTGCAGCCTGACTGATTTTGTTGCCGCTTTTGATACCCAGGGCCAGCAGCAGGGCCTGCGTCCCAAAGACACCAACCGTACTCGACATGAGTCGTTGAAAAACTCGCCATTTGGCGAATTCGTAGTAGTCAGCAGTGACATCCTCGGGTATGAAAGACTGCTTCAACCAGAGCCACTTGCGGCGCGCAAAACTCCAAAAAGCCGCTTCGTAGTCATGATCTCCATTGTGTCCACGGAAACTGAAGCGGTTATGTTGGCTATCCCAGCGCAACTCGCGCATATGATTGCCATGGATATCGTATACGGTGATCGCGTGGCACGCTGGGGGACTCCTGGCGAGTAGACGCGCACAGATCGCGCCACCCCAGAGCCAGGCCTGCAGATGCCCAGGCTCTCGCGGGCGATGCATCTTCTCCCACTCGAATCGTAGCCGCACCCTCGAAAGTACTGCGAGCTCTAACGGCAATTTGAAACACTGCTCGAGTGCAGGCAGGGTCTGCGAGGGTGCCGCTTCCCGCAATGCTCGCAATACGGAGCGTTCTCGAAAGTCAGGTTCCGTCGGCTCGGTTCCATTAGCTAGGGTCAGCGGCAGTTTTAAAGGTTCAAGAGATACAAGTGCGGGAGGCATCCATCGGGGCGCATCCACTGGCTCTTGACCCGCTTTTGTGGGCGTGCTCCAAAAAACCGGGCAGGGCGCCAGTCCCTGAAGAAAGGGTTCGGCGCCAACGCATGCCTGAATGACGATCGGAAAGCCTTCGCCTAGCCCTGCGCGAAGTTTTGCGAGTCGCTCTTTATCGATCACTCCTAGCTGGCTGCCACGTTTTTGCACTTGATCGTAAAGGTCCTGAACCATCGCCGGGTAGCGCTCGACGGCCGCCGTCGGCACCACGACGCCCAGCTGTGAACCGTACCGACTAGCCCGAGTGATGCCGTCAACCAGGGTAGTGTTGTCATCCAACCGGAAGTTCACACCAGGGGCCAACAAAACGAGTACCAAAGATTCTCGTCGGCGCTGTCGTCCGCGATTCGATTGTGAGGAAACGGACCAGGTCTGATGTTCCCACTGGCGGCGGGCTAGTTGGAGCGCCTCCAGCGTCTGCGCCGCACGAGAGCATGGTCGCCCACCTTTCGCTGCCTCTGACTTACGAGAGTTCCACAGAGCATAGCTACACAGTTTCGCGTGTTCCCGTTTCGAGGGTGCACGCGGGCACACACTGTGTCGCTGCGGGGTTGGTGCAGCGGCCGCCCGCCCAGGGGCCATTTGAACAAACCCGACACCTGGCATCGTCCAGGGCTTGTATTTCGGGAACTGCTCGAGTTCCTGCTACCCAAGGGATGATCGCTCTGAACAGCACTCAGAAACAGTTAGACCGGAAACCAGCGAAGTTGACTGTTGGCCTTGATGAAAGAACGTAGTTGATCATCGAACTATGTACTTTACGCGCGCTCCGCGTCTCACCGCGCCGTCCGGCTTCCACTCTGCAGCGCAGTAGGGGCTCAAGTGCAGAAGCGATGGCAACGAAGTGGCGCTTTACGAGTGCTGGTTTCTGCGCATTTGTGAAACAGTGGCAATCAAAGTTCTGAAAATGATGGAAAAATCTGCGCAGTGCCGCCTCTGGAGCAACAGCGAGCTGATCGTGCGAGGAAGCGGGTAGGGAGTGAGCACGCGCTGGGACGCTCCGTTTCTGAACGAGTACACCCAGGAAAGGCTCGGCTTGTTTGAACGACACTGCTCTGGGGACTTTTTCGTGCTGTATTCTCCAAAGTTTGTCCGTATGAAACCTCATGCGGTCTGCACCGTTTTTAAACCTTGTCGAGCGCCCCCGTCCGTCACCGCATAGGGCGTCGTCGTCTCGACTGTGTCCAGGGTGAACTGCGTGCGCGCGTAGCCAGCAGCTGACTTGAAACTCTGCGGAGTGCCCGTATCCCATGGGCTGAAAAATGCCGGCCCATGGTTTCCGCACAAAGGCAATCACTCGATGGCGGGCGTTCACCGGGCGAGCGGCAGACTTGTTCACTCGATATAGTCTCTATGCATCCCTGCCAAATTCCGCTGGATACGATCCGCGCAAATAGGCATCGGAACAAGCAAAGCATTTTCCACATCATCGTAGAACACGACGCCTTTCCACTTTAGCATCACGAATGCTAACAAATAAGAAGAACATCCGAACTGCTAACTGATGGAACCCTCGACCGTCATGGGTTCGAGCCAGAGCCGACTCCATTTGGTTTGAGATAGGCTCGTGCACTTGGCACACAATACAAATTACCGAAAATTTAGGAAGGAGAATCGCCAAACTATCGGATTTCCTAGGGGATTACCGGTGAGGTGCCGGAGATACCTCTGCACCAGAAGTACCGCCATGGTTAACGGGTGTGCCTGCCAAGGATATGCTCTTTGAGCGCGCGAGTTGGAATCTCGTCCTCACCGCACTTTCCTCGAGCAGATGCCCTCTGTGTGGTACGGCAACGCCGTTCTGTCTCCGTGCAGCGACCGCACCGGGGCTACAGGCGCCATTGCTATCGCTCTCGGCAGGCACTAGGCACACACGGTAGGACGTATGAAACGTCCAGAATATCCGAGACGAAGTATAGGGAATATGACTTGGAGGTAGGGCGTTTGATGGATACCTTACCGCGCACTGAAAAAAAAGTAAGAAAAGAAAAATGCGCAGAATCGGAGGACGCTGGCCGAAGTAAACGTTTTGTCAATGGAAAAAAATCAGTATCAGGAGATGTGCGGTGCTGGAGAGAAGACCTCCAGAGCTGACAAGAGAGAACTTTGTTGGACAACCTCTCAAAGTCGAACTATATGAGAAGAAGTTGGAAGCAGTAGAAGGTGGCCGGTCCAAAAAGACGGGGAGGCGCCTGCACGTCAGTTGGAGACGTTTCGTCTAGGGCGCCGGTCGCCACGACTGCACACTGCTGTCGTTCGACTTTCGAACGGCCGTGGTGATGCGAACCCTTTTCAGTCCAGAATTTTCTTGTCAGTAGGTGGAGTTTCTGGGGAATCCCGGCGCGTTCACCTTTTTTCTTTTATGATAGGCCTGCATGTGCATTGATCTGGAGGATGATGCTCGTCTAAGATGAATCTGTTTATCACTGTAGCACCTAGTGCAGGCTTGCGTGTACAATGCCCGGGAGCTACTGCACGCAGCAAACGATATAACGGTCTGTCACCTATTCAATTTGTATCCACGGATCATCACATCAAAAGATTGAGACTGATTGAGCCAGCGATTCGCGGATAGATGCGCACCGCACGCTCGAGCTGGTCGCAAGCGCGTGCAAGATCGCTCTAATAGCTGCCTGCCTTTGCACCATACAGGTTCAAGGAACTCTCTGTATTCGAAGTTAACGTCTTCATCGCAGCGCAACCTCTACCCGCTCAGTCAACCTTGTTCTTCGCGTCACACAATCCTGTCCGACAACCTTGGCCACTTTACCTATTTCTTTCGCCAACTTGCTTTGGTACTCAAACCAGGACCTCCCGCTCCAGATCCGTCAAGGCGCTGCCTCGCCGCGTAGCAACCGACCAGCTCTCGATCCAGAGCACAGCACCGAGCCGAAATCAATTCACGCTCAGCGCGAATACTGACATGAACGCTTTTCGATGCACTCCATTCACAAAGCGGTTGGGTCACTATTGCGTTGCCGTCAACGCCATAACCTTCGACTTGCTGCCCAGCAGTTGGAACTCGTGCGCCAACGCTCCGCTGCGCTGGCTAGCGTAGATTCCGCGGCCGCCTGCCTTGATAGCATATCTGTGGTCCCTAGTCGGACGGACAGTTTCGAAAGCTTGCAGCTTTTCTACTTTCTGCTCTAGTTCGATATCGGGCGACAGCCCAAACTACTAAGAGAATGCAATGCTGCATCAGTGGGAAGCACGTACCGCTCTCGCGGTTAGAGACTCCGATTCCGGCAGTTCTGGGGGACAATTCCGTGGAGTTCCCCTCATCGGTGGTGCGCCTTGACAGGGAAACCACGACGTACAGCATTGCTATTCTCGAGGCGGACGAAAGCTTGGCGCTTCTTGCCAGCTCTCTTGCGGATGTTGAGGTACTACACCTCACTTCCGGTGAAGTAAAGCAGTCTTTCTCGGGTCACAAAGCTGCCGTAAACGATGTTGTTGAAGTGCGACCAGGTTTAGCTGCCTCTTGTAGCATTGATCGCACCATTCAGCTGTTTGACCCAACGACGTGCGTCCGCATGGAAACACTTCGTGGTCACCGAGGTGCGGTCTATGCGCTGTCAGCGGATCGTGCAGAGGAGCGCCTCCTGAGTGCATCCAGCGACGGCACACTTCGTGTCTGGTCATGTGCGGCGTGTTGTTGCACACACACCGTGAAAAGGGTCCCTCCAGATGGCGATCTCCTGCATAACGAAGTTTACGATGTAGAGTTCATGCAATATACTAGCTCGGGTTTGCACTTTGGTATCGCAGCGACACAGCGGGGTTCGGTGGAGCTCTGGGATCTGGGTCACGGTTCTACTGAACCGGTGAGCGTCTTCTCCAAGGACGTTGAGGGTGAAGTGCGCTGCGTCAAGGTGCTCGCAAACCAGAGCGGAAATGAGTTCCTATCGGGAGGCGAAGACCATGTCCTTCGGCTCTGGGATGCCCGAGTGGGCAACAAACCCGCGTATGAGTTTCGCTTGCATCGGGACTCTATCTGGGGCCTAGCCACCGATGGTCGACGGGCTGTGACCACCTCAGTACGTGGGCGAGCCATCTTTTGGGATATTAGACTCCTGAAGCCGGAGAGCCAGCTGCTAGGGTTTGGCCCTTTCCGTTGTGTGTCATGTGCACCTAGTCGCCGAACATATCACTTGGGCAACTTTTACGGCTATATCTATAGCGTTTGGACCGCGAAAATCCCCCCAGAGCCACTGAAGGACTTCCCTGACAACGTGTCCCGGGATGAACCTCCCTGTATGGCGAATCGACGCTTTCACAACCACACAAGTAAGAGTTCCCATGTTCAGGAAGCATCCTCGGTTCCCCAGCGACGGCAATCTCGTAGACAAACCTGCCCCATTACGTGAAGGATGCATCCGAAGCAAATCTAGACTCGTGTAGCTTCTACGAGGGAAAACCGTTTAAGTAGGCGAGTTGGGTTCTCCAGCGCCGGCCATGTCGTAGACGAGCCTGCCCCACTACGTGAACAATGCATCTGCAGCAGCCCTGGACTTGAGTTCGTTCCACGGAGACATCGCCATGATGCATCCGCCATGCTACGCGGTTAACAACGCAAACCTGCTCCGCGACGTCGAAGGAGCAGCACTTTGAAGCTTGAGGAGGCTCGAGCCGACCTGCCCTGGAAACACGATTCCAGACCTGCAGTTGTCGAGCATTCATCAGGGCACGCTGGAAATGATTTGCTGATCGATTCAGCGCGCAAGAGTGCAGAACTGAAACCTTTTGTTTGTACTGCAAAAACTGGCGCGCTGCGAGAAGCACGATGCTTCCTGCGGTTTACCGGCGGTACGTCTGTACTTCTCAAAAAGGCGCACTTTTGTAGTAGAAGCTTGACATGCATGGTTCATGAAGGGGGCGGCGCAGCACTACGTGCGTACGGCTATGAAACTCGTGAACACCCCGTTCTCTAATAATTGCCTCGAAACCAAATCACACTCGATTCTCTCTTTGAAACTCAATCTATGCACGTCACACGAAGCATTGAGATCTAAACTACATTGCGAAGCGATGATGCTATCGGATGAGCATGCAACTGCATCCAACGTCGGTGCTGTGCTTCGCAAAAGCGGTAACATTTCCTGGACGATGCTGTTGCGGCAGTGCATCGTCGCCTTGGCGTAGAGCACGCCTAGCTGCCGGGCAACGCTCATCAAATGCGTTGTACGAAATATTCTATGAGATGCTGCCGTTCTCGAAGCACCCAGCTATATCCGTACCACTTGTTGTTGTCTGCGGATGCCTTGGTTGCAGCAAAGCCGACAAATCCCATGAAAATGATTAAGCTTCGCGTCAGCGGAAGCTCAGCTGTGTTCCTGTCAGAAAGAAATGAAATCTGTCCATTTCTTTCACTCGTGCGTGTACGCTAGAGTTGGATCCGTTTTTCTGTTCTCATAAACAGTTTTTGCGGACTTTTTCGAAGCCTGCTTTTTTTCTGTTTGATCTCCGGATTTAAACACGTCATTTTCTCACTTGTCTAAATCCGTGTTCTTAGTGGTCGAAGAATGCAGCAGGCAATCATAAAGTCCCGATTTTGTAGGTTCCAGCTCTCGCCGAGGCATTTCCAGCACAGAATGATTTTGCGATTTCGGCTTCGCGTTCCATTTTCACGTTCTGTATATACGGCGCTCGGTTGTACTTTGTAGCGATGGCACTTCATTGTGGTCAGGTTTCCGTACGTCCACCACATGTCCTTTTCCGAGAACCGCCCTGATGAGCGAGAACGTTAGCTTCATCGCATGATCTACGCGCATGACGGGTACAGAAGTCTTCCTTGGGAACTCTCATCTGTTTCCGCGCCCTGCACCGTACCTTACGATCATGCGTTTCCTCCAGGCAATCTTCGCATCGAATACGCTGTCTGCTGTACGCGCAAGGGCTTGCTGTTCCATTCGATAGACGATTTATGGAACTCGATGTATGCCATGATAAGCACGTGTACCGAAAGGAAAATCGAGGTAGAGGAGCAAGTCCGCCAAGTTGGATCCGTTTGCGCTACCATCATGTAAAGCATTGACGCTTTCTCCACTGCGATCGATGGCTGCGATGAATCAAGACCGCCTTTAACACCTTTTTCTATGCAACAGATGAAATGAGAGACTCCGCAACCATACCCTATGCGAAATATCATGCTGCGGTAGTGTACTCTTTCTGCCACGACCACAAAGAGATCTGAACTTGTCTATCTAGCGGTATCGATCATTGAACGCAACCAGTTCAGATAACTTTTGACACGAGCGTCTGAAAAATTCGTCGAGAGGTATCGTTCAGACTTTTTCCTCGGCACCATGGCAGCGTCAATCGCTTCGCCCTCGAGCTTCCCTGAAACGGAAAGATCTAACAGTTGAAGCATAAGCGATTTTCGCATGCTACACGAAACGATATGAAAAGAATGGAGTCATGTGCGCAAGCACAGGATAATGCTATCGAAGGCTTTACGAGCTCATGTTCCAGGACCCTTCAAATCATCTCTTTTTTCGAGGGACCGTCCGAATCCCAGCGTCAAAGAGTCGATACCGCCATCCTGAAGAGACGACCGAGCATCCTATATGTATCTAGAAAGTGTAATCCGTAATCGCTGCAAATCTCATGACGAAACTGTGCATCGAAAAAAGTTCGGAAATATCTCGAGACAGAAGCGCATCTCGCACAGGAGCTGTGCTTAGACGACCAGCGCTTTCGTCGTAGCCGGTGCCTCAACGCCAGCGCTTCCGGACGCTATGCACTGGTGCAGGTTGCTGCAACGCACCATACACCAGAAAACGAAACGATTGCAGCGCTGGGGAAACGTGTGGGAGCACAGGGGAAACGGGTTTCTCATGAGCAGCACGGTGAGTCACGCGTTGCAGAGCGGGAAGCTGAGCAGTGCGCTCGCGGTTGGCGTTGAACAGCCTTCAGGTGAAGACCTGTACCTTGGACACTATATCAATGGACAGCAGGTTTCTTCGGACTCTTACTACAAAGTTACGGATCCGGCAAATGGGCAGACCGTCGCTTTCGTAGCCGACGGTGACGAACAAACCATAGGGGCTGCGGTGCAAGCCGCAAAAAGTGCGTTTGCTTCGTGGCGGGAAACATCGCCGCAAACCCGTGCTGGACTTCTTCGCAGGTGGTACGATCTCATCATCGAGAAACGCGAGGCACTCGGACGCGTCATCACGCGCGAGAACGGTAAACCACTTTCAGAGGCTATCGGCGAAGTGCGCTACGCAGCCTCTTTCGTAGAGTGGTTTGCGAGTGAGGCGCCTCGCGTCTACGGAGACGTCATCCCAGCGACCAGTGGACCACGACAAGCTCTGGTCGTTCGTGAACCCTTGGGTGTTTGTGCTGCAATCACACCGTGGAACTTCCCGTCAGCGATGTTAACGCGCAAGGTTGCTCCAGCGCTCGCAACCGGGAACACGGTGGTTGCTCGGCCCAGTGAACTGACCCCGGTGTCCGCCATTGCTTTGGCAGAGCTCGCTCGGGAAGCAGGTATACCGGCTGGTGTCTTCAATGTTATATCTGGAAGCCGTCCGAGCCTTTTCGGTGAAGGTCTAGCACAACACCCGGATGTGCGTATGCTTTCGTTTACCGGTAGCACGCGTGTTGGCCGGTTGCTGATGAGTCAATGTGCAAGCACCGTGAAGCGCACAGAAATGGAACTTGGAGGTCTGGCGCCTTTCATTGTTTTCGATGATACTGATCTAGACGCAGCAGTAGCCGGGCTCTGGGCAGCGAAAATGCGAAACAGCGGCCAGACCTGTGTCTGTCCGAACCGAATCTACGTCCAGCGAGCGATCTATGACGCATTCGCGGAGCGTCTGGCGAAACGTGTGTCGAGAGCCAAGGTCGGGCCCGGAGTCGATTCCGGAGTCGAAGTGGGTCCACTCATCAATCAGGCAGCTATTGACAAAGTCCAGCGACACGTCCAGGACGCCGTTCAGAAAGGCGCCAAGGTCCTCGTCGGTAACCGCGTGCTCTCCGAACTGGGTCCACTGTTTTATGAACCAACCGTTGTGCGGGATGTGCCTCCCGATGCGCTCCTCTGTCGAGAGGAGACATTCGGTCCTGTGCTTCCGCTGCTCGTATTTGATGATGAGGAGGAGGTCATTCGCGCCGCCAATGCTACAGAGTTCGGCCTTGCGAGTTACGTCTACACCCGGGATTTAGGTCGTGCCTTTCGTTGTGCGAAGCAGTTAGAGAGCGGTATGGTTGGTGTCAACGAAGGCGTGATCAGCAATGCGGCTATGCCTTTTGGTGGTGTCAAACAGAGTGGATACGGGCGTGAAGGCAGCAAATATGGTATCGATGCTTACACGAACCTCAAGTACATTTTGATGGGTTATGGCGAACGCTCCACCTGAAGAGAAGCTAACCAATCTGTTCCATGTATCGGGGACGGCATCATGCAGAGACCCGCAAGATGCAGCATATGCACATTGCCAGTGAGGTCTTGCAGCAAAGAGTTGGGGTTTCTGGCTCGGCTACGTCCCGAGCACTGCACCGCAGGGTTTCACTGGTGTGCGGGGTGAAAGGAGTCGATTCTGATGCGAGGAGATCCGAATGCGGTACTCCTTTGCTGACTGATTCATGAAGCGCTTCTGTTTTTCCATTGATACTGTGCAAGATTCGAAGCACATTCTATGGGTCCCAGTTGCTTGGACGCCATGCCCCACTGGCGCGACGCACAGCTTGCCATCCCATCGGTCGCGAGAACTTCGCCCTGTTATAGGTTGCCGAACAAGTCGCGAACCGCATCATTGAGCATGTTAGCGAATGCATGCCTCTTGCCTCCGTGAGACCGAATATGTTGGCGACAGCAGCGCAGCCTCATGTACGCTTCCCAGGAATCGTCGGTCTGAGTCATTAGGACGCTCATGTTTGCTTTGAATGTTGCGCGCAGCGCGTTTCCTTGCTGCTCGACAGGACGCTTGGAACGATAAGACGGGCACTAACGCTTTTATTCCATTTTCGTAACGATCCTGGCGATCATCACGTTCGACTCTCGATGAAGCAGAGCCTGTGAGAGTCGAACAGCTTCATCTGGTTTCCGTTTAGGTATTTGGCTCCATCTTCCTGATGTGGAAGTGCTTCGACAGCGATGACGCCTTGCAAAGCGGGATTCACGCGCCTCATGAAGCCTCTCTCATGACCTACGTTGAACGGTTGGAAATGAGCATCGCTGCACGACTCTTGGATATGTGTCCTCATTTACACACACTGCATCCAGACCGATACTCCGCGGGACTCTCTCGTCCGCGTAAACTGCTTTGCATTTCTTCGTTATATACGAGCAGCTTGGAACGAGCTCCGCTACTCGTTATCGCGATGTTGTTCGAACGCGTTCTACTCGTTCCCAGAGATCAGCGGTAGCTCACAGAGGAGGCCGTCTCGTACAGTGCAGACGAGCCTCCTGCGATATCATGGATCTTGATGTGACACGTGGGGTTCACATCGACCAGACGATTGGAGAGGCGCGAGCAGTCGGAATCGACGAGGGCTTCTGCTTCGTTCTGGGGGCTGTTTTGTGGAAACCATAGTTGTGCACGAAACGTGTAAGTCTGACATCACGCTCCAACCATCCTGGGGATACGACGTTTGTCGTCCCGTTGCCGAGGGAACACGTTTCGACGAACACTGTGCGCGAAAGCAGCTCGGCATCCGGTGTCTGCGTTGCCATCACCAATACCATGAGAAGCCAGGGGCTACTTCTGTTGTTGTCGTTGCCGTTGTTCTAACTGGAATGATCGAGCCAGCGAATGAGCAAACACATTCCCACACGAATCGCGATGCAAATGCTGGCTTCCGACGAACGATATCTTCAAGGTTCACTGGTCTAATCAGGTCTGTGCCGGTTTCCGGTACAATCAAGTTGGATTCGCCAAATGGAAGCGATTACGCGGCTGCAAAAATGCGAGTTCTGACTGTTGCAGCGGCGCCTGCGGCATGCAAACGCATACTGTGGGAAGTGAATGCGCAAGTGTCCACCAGATTCGATGCTTTTGAGCCGCTCAACCTTTTGCTTCTCTCACGCCGACGATGTTTTAAGGCCGGTGCGCTCGAGAGCCAGATCGACGACGTGTTCCATGGTCGTCCAGGAGGTAACTCCACAGCGGTGCCTGTTTCGACGAATCATTCAGGTCGGATGCCGATGCTCTCGCAGAAGGTGTTGTTGGTGCGGTTAGGCGTTTCGAACGCTGCGGCGTAGATACGCGGTCGGCAGACTCAACCAAACTACGATACGAAGAGAGAATGCTCGCGACGGGATCGAGCCACAGGGAGCCGCTCCACGCTTCCAGTAGAACCCGTGCACACTCTTGAGGGTGCGGATCGTCCCAGAGAAGGTTCAGGTTGACAAGAATACTGTGTTTGCTGCGAAGATCCAATACCAGGGACTCTTTCAGAGTGCTTTCCCCATGAACGTTGTCGACTATCTGGCCCAAGAGCACGACGGATTTCTCCAAGCGCTCCCACAGATGCACCGCCTCTTCAACAGTTTGTTCGGCGTGCGGATCACGACCCAGAAAGCCGCTGCTTTCCTGAATTTGCAACCGCAGCAAGATGTAGTCCCCTAGAAGAACACCAGACTGAGCGGCTAAGTGGCGGTACAACTGGATATCAGGCGGCCAGTCCAAAGACATACGAATGCGTTTCCCGGCCACGCAAGACGCGAGTGCGAGCGCTGCTTTCTACGGAAATCGCACCAGTCGGGGTTAGCACGAAGAGTGCTCACACCACTGCGAACTTGTAGCACGCCAAAGTCGCAGCTGCTGTAGTCTATAAGTACACGAGAGCTTTTCTTGGAACACGACAAATGCTGTGGGAAAAAGTCGTTGTACGAGTGCCAGCTGGTGAAGTGCTTCGATCCTCACCAGCTGCAGAGCACAATGGCTTTTGTATTCTCCAAAATACAACACACCAACTACCTTGACGTAGCGAAGGAAACGCACACAAACCTGCACCCTCACCTGCAAGCCAAGCTGCACACAGCGCTACGCGAGTGCGCAAACGTTGGCACTGTAGCGATATATCTCATTCAGAGATTCCGTCAATGAGAATTGGTGCTCGAAAGGCTCCAAAGCCGCGATTCGCTGGACGGAGGCTTAAGCAGCACCTGAAAGCTGCTTCAGAGAGAGTTTTTGGTGTCGCCGATCTCACCACAGGTATAGAGGTGTAGAGGTTGCGACTGAGAGGCACGCGCTGCTCTACGCAATACCCAGCAAGACAACGACAGGTACGAGTTTACGGGTCGGCTGTTGATGCAGCTCCGGCTTCCGCTAGTCAACGTAGAGCGAGACGTAAGTGGTGCATCTTTGTACGAGGCGTTACAGGGAGTGGGCTTTGCATATATTGTCGCTGATGAGACCGTATATACCGAAGCGTTTCAAAGTGTGCTTGACGCGGCACGAGAATTTTTTCGTCAACTAACAGCAGCGGACAGGAGCAAACTCGCTCGCGGCAACTGGTTGGCTCCTAACGCGGGATACGTAGCTGTTGGTGTGGAAGCACTGGCACCCGAGTCGGGTCACTCGGATCCAAAGGAAGCGCTGAACTTCGTCTACGGGGCACGAATCGAGCCGTTGGAGGCATCGCTGTCGCACAGTCTGCTTTCAGCGAAACGCGCTTTCGATCGTGTTGTTCTGCGTAGGTTAGTACCACTTCTCGTGCAACGATTGGGCACAGCGCTTGAGCGACATGGCTGCGGTCCCATTGCTACGGTGTTTTGCAGGGCGCATGCATTCGTGGACCTTGCTGCTGGACATACACCCGAGCACCGTTGCGCCTGTCCCGACTTGTCGCGATGCACGCGTTCCGAGGACACAGGCGCTCGGAGTGCAGCACCCTTGATGAAGGTGCATGAGCACTCACCTGACGCTGGTGCCCGCTGTTCGCTGGAGCGTGGGGAAATGATGCGGCTTTCGACGTGTCAAGAACAAATTCCGGCAGCGCCAGGAGGCGATCGTGAGACGCGGACGCAAACGAGCAAAGGCACCGTCTCGCCGGACCTGCGAGTCTGCATGAAACAACCTGCTCTAGCTGGACATACTACCATTGATCGGGGTTGCGAAATACGAGAGATTTCGGATAGCGACTCCCGGAATCTGGCCTTGGACTGCGCTATGCTACCACCATGCATCGCTCGGGGAGAGCGCGGCCCTCCCGAAGAAAACAAAGCACCCTCCGTGCTCGCCACGACGCTGAGGCTGCTGCATTACCCACCAGTTCCGCTAACACAGGTGCCACATGCAACATGCGGTACCTCAAACGAGAGAACCTCCGAAATCGTACTCGCCGGAGCACATAGTGATTATGGCACGTTCACCCTGCTTTACCAGGATGAAGTTGGTGGTCTCCAGCTCAAGATCGGAGATCACTGGGTGGACATTGAGCACGATCCAACGCATGCCCCGGGACTCGTGTTTAATGCAGGTGACGTACTCTCCATCTGGACCAGAGGCAGGATCTCATCAACAAAGCACCGCGTTGTGGCTCGCCCGGAGCAGACGGCACGCAACGACGCAACCAAACTGTCAGGCCGCCCAGGCGGTGCTCGTTATTCGGCAGAACGCTTCTCCGTAGCGCTCTTCGTGCATCCGCTAGATGAAACCATAGTTGATGAACTGAACGCGCGCACCGCAGCGCAGGTGCTCCACGAGCGTCTACAGCGAACCTATCGATACGAGTAGCGCCCTGACTAAAATCAATGAATCTCGGCCAGGCGGCGCGGGTTTTTTTCATTGACAAGACGTTTACTTGGGCCAGCGTTCTCCGATTATGCGCATTTTTCTTTTCTTACTTTATATTTTTTCAGAGCGCGGTGAGGTATCTATCAAACACCCTACCTCCAAGTTACAGTACATATACTTCATCTCGGATATTCTGGTCGTTTCATACGCCCTATCGAGTGTGCCTAGTACCTGCCTTTCCGTATCCACCTTTTGACCTTTACCGCTGGATCAGATAGTTCATAGAGCTAGAACTGCTTTTCTATACTCCAGAGGGCATCGGCTCGAGGCGTACTTCACCTGAAGTAGAATCGGGCCTCGTCGTCAGTTTGTGCTTGGACAGTCTGCGGATGCAGGCTTGCCTTCGCTGCACGACACGCTGGAGAAACTTGGCTGTTAGGATATATCCTGGGAGCCGCCTCTCCACTTCGTGATCATGCATCGAATGCGTTGTTGTCGGTTGGCTATGCGGGTTTGTGCTTGACACCCACCACAGTGGGTAAGCGCAGAAAGCGCAATGTGCCCGTGTGCGTATCCGATTCGCTGGACCTTCCGACTAGAAGTTCGATTTAGATGCACCCTCCACGGGGTGTGTGAACGCACACGCCACCATTGCCTCCTGCATTCCAGTCGTTCATTGCGTGCTTGCCGCAGCACTAGCGTAAAATCAGAAGTACTCTAGTCAAGGTCAATTCGAATGCGACCTTTATCTTGCCCGACGCTTTAACCTCCCCTCAACCACTGGGAATAGTCTACAAACCACCCTTTTAGCGGCTTCGTATCCGCTCCCCAAACACATAGGCGAGTAAGTCGCTTATTCCAGCTTCGACGGCGAACATGCTGTCAGCCGTCTTCCAAAGTATCCGGCGAGATTGTTTCCAAAGTTGAGGTAGGTACCCAAGGTAGAAGGTAAAACGGAGCCCGAGTTCGAGGATTGATCCAGGATTTGCGCCCGAACCTGCAGCGTTGTTTCGGGAGCAGCGGATGACTGTTCAGAACCCTCGTCAATATTTTATGCTGCCACCGCCTCCGCCCCTCCGTTCGTTGCGGTCAAGGTCCTTGTAGTGGGCTTCCTTCGCCGTCGCCCAAGCACCCCGCGTTAACCCACTTTCAGAGCTTCTCCGGAAAAACTAGACCTCTTATGCGGGCGTGGTGTGTGGGGC
>Ga0080006_1135279_pt1 | contig 131304 bp, 114 predicted proteins | sample RS3BMetagenome_FD_69209 | JGI IMG/M metagenome (GOLD analysis project Ga0080006, IMG submission 69209) | Ferric oxide microbial mat and aquatic microbial communities from Rainbow Spring, Yellowstone National Park, USA - RS3B (SPADES... ...
AGCAAGAGGGAGTATCCCTTGCTGAACTGGTGAGACGGGCTATTGATACCTTCTTGGCGTGGGATGACCCTGACTATCATCCCCACCAGGAAACCCCGCAAAGGAATGCTCATTCATCCCCCCCTTCAAAGGACGGGGCTTTCTGAGCCGTGATCTGTAATTTTCCGGTTCTGCGTCCCGTTGTCGTCAGCTTGAGGAAGCCTGCCGGGCTGGTTGCACTACCCCGGTAGGCGTATCCTCCTGTTAAATGGTATAACACGACGGAGAAACGGCTCAGCCGTCGAACATCTCGTGACATAGCAATTTCTCCCCTCTACCGTCCGGCGTTATGCCCACACCTTCGCATTGTTATAAGCTACCACTGTGACAGCCTGCGAGCCTTCGCAAAAGAGGCCAACCATGCCCTGGCTGGCCGTATTGGCGCTATCGACAATGTTGCCCTTGACAAGCTGACCATTGACATACAAAGCAAACGTATTGCCTTGCGCCACCACCGCGATGCGATTGGGCTGATTCAGGCCGATGTGAAAGGATGGTATAGGATTCGTCAGGTCTTCAGCCAGTGCGTTACTACAATCATTGCCCACACAAACATAAAAGGAATAGCGCCCGCTCTCAAAAATCTCAAACACATAGTATTTATTGCCGTCGGAGCGAAAAACCAGACCACCGCCGCTGAAGGAAGGGCCTGCCTGAAGAAAGGTCATCTGCACCTCATAGGTAAAATTCGTGTAATTGGTATTTCTGGCAAAGCAGGGGCCACCATAATGGGTAGGCATGGTGATCTCATACGAGCCATCTGTAAATTGACAGGCATTTCCGACAGTAGCATCCTTATTGATGTCCCACTGATAACCGGCGTTATTATTTTGTAGTGGATCATTCATGACCAGTGCCCCGCTATAGGGCGGATAAGGATTGCCATTCGCCGTGCTGGTAACAGTTACTGTTGGCGTCGTTGTTGTTGAAGTCACCGTTGGCGTATATGAATTGGCGGATGCCGTCGCCGTTTCATACGCATATGCGGTTGCCGTTTGTTGCTGCCCATTGATAGAGGGAGTACCGGTCGGATGACCACTACCAGCGTGCGCGACGCCAAAGTAGTAGTACAGGCCACCGCTGCCAACCAGTAGCAAGGCAATAATTGCTCCCAGAAGAGCCACTTGCGCGACCGGCCTTCTTGTGCGTTGCGGTTGAGAAGGTTGTGCAGTGACAAACGCACCCGCGTTACCGGACATCCTGGATTGCGCCAGTGGTAAAGGAGATTGGCCCGCGCCAGAGGACAGGGTGGTGTGTCGGTATGCCATAGCTTGCGTTTTCTGTGGCTCGTTGAGCAAGGTCAGACTCTGCTCAAAAGCAGATTCTGCTGATAGGGGATGGATCACGGTGGCTATATCCTGCGCAGTCGCCTTGCCGCGTATGTTTAGTTCAACAGGCGGTGTATTTACGACAGTGAGTGTCAGGTAGAGCTGTGTCACACCGGCATCGCCGGTCATGGGGGGATCATCGACCCTGATAACCTGCCCATTCTGTACACCAGCTGGAATAACTACCGAGATACGTCGTCCATCGGGTAATGTCAGATCACGTTTGCCGCCAGAAAGCGCCTCCTGCGCACTGATTGCTAATGTGGCATAGATAGGATATGATGACATTGCAACACCTCAGCCTCTATTGCAAAAACGAAGTTATCTCCGCTTTTTAGAATGAAGAACGTCAGGGTTCCTTCTTTTTTGTGTGAGGAATTATGCCATCGGGAAAGAGGACAACGCTATGCACTGGCTCATCATTGAGCAGTTATTTATTTTATAAGGAAGGAAATGGGAGATGACACCAGTGAAAGATGCCATCTCCCCGCACAGGCTACTTCATATCTAGCTTGATATCCTCAGTAATAACCTCTTTACCGCCGGTAGCCAGGCTCCTCACCGCGCTATACAGGCGGCCCATCTTGCCGGAAGGGATGTCCCAAATTTCGGCGCTCTCTACGTGTACTTTGAGTAGAGCCAGATGAGGATCACCTGTGCCGTTGGGAAACCATGTTTTGAGGCTCGGTTTCCACAAGTCATCCATCTTCTTGCGGTCTCGTACCAGTTCAGCCGTTCCCGACACAGAGACGTAGAGATTATCTGACTCTTTCACATAACTGAGATTTACCTCTGGATGAGCCGCGACATTGCCGACTTTCGGCGCATTGTCATAGGTAAAGAACCAGAGGTCGCCATCGAAATCTTCGTCCTGCGTCACCATCGGTCGGCTGTGGAGCTTGCCATCAGCATCCATCGTTGTCAACATCGCCACATGAATGCCCTTGATCTTATCGTTCAGCAGCTTGGCATCGCTCAAATCTTTGCCGTGATGCGTCATACTTCGTTTCCTTTCGCTTGTATCACCACCATTCTATATAGATGATTCAGCACTCAGGCATTGGAATCACGAATGACACATAGTAAAGGTATCATAAAACATAGTAGCTAATTGCGCGGCTCGTATTGCTCAAGCTGCCACTGCAACTGATCGTTGAGGTCACGGAGCGCATCATTCTCGCGCAAGAGTTGCTGAATCTGGCGTCGCATCGTCTCACGCTCCAGTTCGGTCTGTTCCAGCTTGCGCACCAGCTCGTCTTTCTCGCGCGTCATCTTGAAGAGTTCATGGCCTCGCTGCCCATGTTCGTTGCGCATCTGCTCCAACTCGTCTTCCAGAGAACTTAGTTGCTGCTGCTGATCCATTAGACGCGCCGTTATCGCCAGCACCTCTTTTTTATGCGCATCACGCTCGGCCTGCAAATCCTGTTCAAGTTGTTGCACCTGTGGCTCGTAGCGCCAGCCGAGCAGCACGCTAAATAATTCATGTAACGCATCGCCCACAGGGGTAGCGTTACGCATGGCCTCAAGCGTGCTGACATCCCACTGCTTGCTGGCGAGCAGTCCTCCTAACGCGCTCAGTGCGATTTGCAACTGGGTAGGGAAGAGCACGCTGGTGCCCATGCGCTCCAGGCCAAAATCGCTCAACTGCTGAATATATTCTGTCACGGCGACCGGCGCTGAGCGCATCGCCAGTACCGCTGCCAGCGTGGCTCGTAACTCAAAACTGGTATTCTCGTCATTAAAGCTCTGCAATAGTTGCTCCTGCACTTTTGTCCCAAAGAGCAGCAGTAAGTAGATCAGTTGATCGCGCTGCTGCGCATACGTCTCCAGCAGTTCTAGCAACGGGGACAGCACTAACTGGTCATCCATCAGCAGCAACGTTGCCAGAACACGTTGATTGACATGCTCATCATTGTGCGTCTGCACAAAATCCAGCAGCTCTGCTACTATTGAGAGATCGGCGTACTGGCGCGTTGCCTCGTCGCGGCTACGTTCCAGCAGCAGAGCGACCGCCATCGAAACATCGTTGAGTCGCTGGCTACCCAGCATAGTAATCAACTCGTCTTTGATGACGGCGGTTGGCATGGCACGAAACACCTCCAGGGCAGCCTCGCGCAAGAGACGATTGGTAGTATTGATGTAGGCTTCCCAGATAAACGGCAGAGAGGGCGCACCGATGGTCTGTAAGATACGTTTCGCCGTTTTTGCCACAGCACTATTCTCATCAACCATCAATGGGCCAACTACTGCAACCGCCGGGCCAGCAATCTTTATCAATGTTGTCTCTGCACCATGTCGCCTCTCATCCAGGTAAAGCGCGTTCGCCAGTCGCGTCAACACCTCTTGCCGATAGGCATCGCGTCGTGCTATACGTACCAGCGCCTCAGCGGCATCGCTGAGCAGATGCGCATCTTCCAAACCTTCCAGCAAGATGGGAATACTCTCGTGCGCTAACTCCATTGTCACGATATCTAACAACGTCTCATAGGCACGTACAGGCGGAGCAGGATTGAATAACTGGACTATCTCGCGTAAAACGTATTGCGGCTCATCACTGTGCCGCACCAGTTGAACCATGATAGCACGGGCACGCTCACGAGCCACACTGCGCTGATCATCCAGGCCGGAGAGCAAAGGGCGTAAAATACGCAGGCCAAAGAGAGGTAAAATCTCTGCTGCTACCTCGCCGCGCTCTTCATCGCCAAGCAGGGCCACCAGCGGTGACACGGCGGCATCGGGATATTTCAGCAGGAAATGTGTCGCGGCATGCCGTATCTCAACCGGTTGGTTCAGCAATTCGAGCAGAGCGGGTACGACGAAAGAGCCGGACATCATCTCCAACATCCGGTGTAGATAGCCTCGAATGCGCTCATCAGGGTGCAGCATATACTTCACCGCGACCGCTGCCGCTTCGATGCCCTGTCGCACCATGATATCGATAATCTGTTCGGCCTGCTCATCGCTGGCATAGCCCAGAGCTTCAACCAGTTGCTCCGCCGGGAAGGGTGTGATGCCGAGAATAGCTCGTTTTATACGATGTGTGATGAACGACTCATCCGGTGTATCCAACGCCGCCAGCAGGCTATCCAACGCCACAGGCCCTAACATGCTCAGCGTATTGATCGCTTCTTCATAGATAAGCGCGTTGGTATCTTGCAGCATATCCAGCAAGGGCACTATCACGCGCTCGTCCGCAAACTGCCCCAGGGCTCGAATAATCGCAATAGTGAGCAAAGGTTCCTGCTGCGGCATCTGTAACAGGGCCAGCAACGCGGGCAGCGAAGCCTCTTCGTGCAACTGCTCTAAGACATGCACCAGCAAGCGCGTCCGACCGGGCACGATATGAAACAACACGTTGGTAATCGGCTCGACCGCCTCCGGCCCGATCTCAGCTAGAATCGTCGCCGCCAATTCAGCCGTGGCCTCGCTGGAATGAGTCAGTACGAGATCAATCAAACCGGCAATGCTCTCCGGTGCGTAGAGATAGAGTACCCTGGCTGCCGACTGGCGCACAGTCAACGAAGAATCATCCAGGAGACGCAATAAATGAGGAAGGCCACGCGGGTCACGAGTCACACGCAAAATCTCAATCACGCGCAGACGAATCTGATCCGCGCCCTCACGCAACAGGTTTAACACCGGTATCGTGGCTACTTCGCCAACCTCTTGCAAAATCAACGTCGCGTGGTGGGCCGTCATCTCATTTTGCGCCATCAAACAATTCACCAGCGCCTCGATCACTTTCTCTGCCCGATTGTCACGTACTGCTAGCGCATGCTCAGGAGCCGCGAGCCTTGCTTGCTTCACCAGCAACTTGCGCGCATACTGCTGTACCAGCGTTTCAGCCTGATAGAGTGACGACAACACGGCAATGAGCGCCTCGATCACAGACTGATACTGGGTGAGGGAAAGCTGCTGTCTGACATCCTGCTCATCAAGAAAATATTCCAGTATGGCCAGCGCTGCCTGATGCACATTCTGCGTTGCCGTCCCTTGTGCGCGATTCTCCAACACCTGCAAGACACGGGTGAGGGAAAGTTCGGCTCCCAGGTGTACCAGACCATGCGCGGCGCGTCGAACTAAGGCGGGGTCGCTGTCACTCAGACGCGCAATCAGCGGCTCAACAGCTTTATAGGTTCCCGTTCCCCCCAGAATATTAATGGCGGCGGCGCGCAGGCGGGCACTGGTGGGCGTCACACCGACGGAAGGCTGACTTAATTGCGCCGCTCGCTCTACAACTAGAGCGCCAAAGCGTGCCAGTACTTTTGTGATGCGTCGCACCATCGCTTCATGCGTCGTCACATCAGCGATCTCCACCAGTTGCGTGAAGAGGAGATCAACGACCTTCTCTTTATCAAGCAGCAGGCAAAACTCTTCCGCCCCTTCAATCATCACCACCGGCAACAGGGCATTATAGATTTCCTGTCCACCTTCTTGAGCGCAACGCATAAAGAGGCGGGCCATCTCTTCACGAGCAGGCTTATTACGCATCACAATACTCAGCGCCTCCGTGAGATGTGAAGAAAGCGCATCGGTGCGTAACGGTGTCCATGAGACGCCGATACACAGCAGACTGTACACGAGCACCTGCAACGCCTGTGCTGGCCTGTGACGGCTAACGGCAGCAAATTGTTCGGCCAGTTCAAACGGCTTTTCGTGTAAACCGGCCCATAAAGCCACCACTGTGCCCCATTGCTCAATGTGCGCCACCAATTCGTTGTGAAGGATGCCAGTACCTGTATAGCCCTGAGCCGCAGTGGCAAAATACTGCGCGATAAAGTAGGCGGCGAGAAGCTCATGACGAAAACTGAAAACACCATCAGGGCTGAGTTCAACCAGTTCAGCGTCCAGCGCGAAAGCAATGATATCAGTCAGGTGACGACGCGCATTATTCGTTGATGGACTGCTGTCGATAAAAGGGCCACGAGCCGGATGATCATCTAACCACGCGCACAAGGCATCCGCAATTTTAGCTTGATCACGTTCGCGTACAGCGCCAGGAAGAACCGCTATGCGCAAGGCAAAACGCTCGCCCGCCCAATAAGCCGCCGCAGCCACCTCACCTAGAGCCTGCACAACCTCGTCTGGTGTCAGCGCCCCGTTGCTCCATTGCGGTAACTGTTGCGTTTGCACGATCACTTGCTGAACAGAAAACTGTAGTAGTTTGCCTCGTGCGTCCAGTTGTTTGCTCTGCTCGACACCAAGCCTATCAACGACGCTCAAGAGGGTGAAGAGCATCATCGGGTTCGCGTAAAATCCACGCAGGCGGCTCTGTTCAATCACCTGCAATACCTGTCCCGCTGTGTGACGCCAATGCTTATCCTGTCGCTCAATATAGCGTTCCACGCATAGAGCTATTTGATCATCTTCTAGCGGATGCACAATTGCGCGCGCCACGCGCCCGTCATTGACCAGTTGCACAAACTCGTAGCGCTCACGGTAATCCAGCTCGCGGCAACTTACCACCAGACGATTGCCGTCATCTTGCATCAACCGTGCCAGTTCCTTGCTCACACATCCTATATAGGAAGCTTCAACCTCGTTTAATCCATCACAGAGTAGCAACAGGCGTCCCTGCAAAAAGAGTTGTTGCAGGTGGGGGCGCAGATAACGCAGGCCGGGCATTTCGCTCTGGCGCAAGAAATCGAGCAAGGTCACACCCGACCCATCCATAGCACGGATATCTTTCACCTGCTCGTCATCTGCCGGAGACAGATGTTCGCGCAAGAAGAGGCTGTAGTTTTTTAGTGGCACATAGATGATGACCCGTCCCCGCCCAACGGAAGGCCAGGAATTCTGCAACGCCTGATAATAGTATTCACGCAAGGCCATTGTCTTGCCAACGCCCTCTGGCCCTACCATGAGCAGATGTGTGCTGCCCGCGCGCAGGAAATCCAGCATAGAAGCATATTGCTCCTGCATCGCCAGGGCCAGCGCGCCGGTGCGGGGTCGCTGTTCTTCTGCCGTGCGCACTGAAATCTGCACCGTCACCGGCACATAACGTCTATGGTAGCCCTCCTGAGCCTCGCGCGCCTCACGAATATAAGCAATCATGGCACGAGGCTGTGTGGCCAGCAAGACAGCCAGCGTGAAGACCATGATCTCGACCAGTAAGATCAGCAGAAGTTGCGGCGCATAGAAAGGAAGAGTTAGGAGCGCGCCGACAGAGGCAGTATGCCCTAGCATGTGCCCTGGATTAAGAAGTAGCAGTATAAGCGACTCAGGCAGCGTCAACCCACAGGTGATGAGCAGGCCGATTAGTAAAGCCGGGTATAAGCGCATAGATGAGAGACGCATCCACTTCTCCCGACGTGTCTTTAACATTGGCGTATCACCACTATACTGCTCTTGTATCATCGCCCCACAAAGCCTTTCAGTAGAAAGCAAGTGGCAATAGTATAGCGTATTAGAGACTTTTGAACAAGGAGGGAACTACGCATACCAGCACTTGTTACAACTGAAGCTTAGCAAGCGTTTGTAAGAATAGGTATTTTTTTCGGCTAACTTTTTCTACTTTCTCAATATTTCTATAATCTTTCTATGCTTTGAAAAGAGGTTGTCTCGTGAAATTTGCCTTTCTTTCATCTCATGAGTCAAACCCGGTTGACGAGGCCACAGACAAAACCGAAGAACAAACCATGCCCGCATTCCCTGCGCCACCTGCAACGGATACCGCCGACCGTTCCTTGCCGATTACAGAGCAGATACCACGCCCACGAATAGATACCTGTAAGCCCACCACGCTCTCGCGTGGTCGCGCCTTGCTGCTGATCATCCTGCTTAGCATCCCCGTTTTGCACGCACTCACGATTGGCCCAACGCAATTTCTTGGTTCACAGGGCTGGGCGTTTGTCCTGAATGGAAGCAGTGCCACGCGGAACAACCTGCTCAGCAATTTACCGCAGTCGGAACAACATCCTCAGGCTGGTACTACTGCGCAACCCTCATTACCCCCCCAACAATACATCGATCTCATCGTCAGCCGCATGTCGCTGGATCAGAAATTGGGCCAGATGATGCTGATTCAGTTCGTTGGCCCCACCTACTCGCCTGACCTCAGCACCATGATCTCACAGTACGGTATTGGGGCGGTGCTGCTCTCCAGTGCCAACGGCAATATCCAGAGCAAGCAGCAACTCACCAGCTTGACCAGACAGATGCAGAGCAACAGCCCCATTCCACTGATTATCTCCACCGACCAGGAGGGTGGCACCGTAGACCGTCTGGTGCGCCTGGATGGGCCAAGTCCGGCAGCGGCAACCATCGGAGCCACCGGCGATCCCAACCTGGCCAGAGCCGACGGCATACGAACCGCGCAGGCACTGACCTCTTACGGCATTAACCTCAACCTCGCCCCCGTTGTCGATGTCACCAACGTGTATAATCCACAACTCTATGATCGAACGTTCGGCACTACGCCAGCACTGGTAACACAGATGGCCAGGGCCTACCTGGACGGGCTACAGCAGAGTGGCAAGGTGTTTGGCACGCTCAAGCATTTTCCCGGCCTGGGCGATGTGAGTGTCGATCCACACACAGGCTTGCCGCGCCTGACCCGCTCACTTGATCAGTTGGAGCAGATAGACTGGGCACCCTATCGCGCCCTTATCCAGCAAGGAAACGTGCATGCCATTATGGTTACACACGAAATCGTCACCGCCATCGATAGTAGTATTCCCTCCTCACTCTCATATAAGCTGATTACCGGCATTCTGCGCCAGCAACTTGGCTTCCAGGGCGTCGTTATGACCGATAGCCTGACGATGGAGGGTATCAGTGCCTACTATACAGAAGGACAGGCGGCAGCGATGGCTGTTGAGGCTGGCGATGACCTGCTGATGGGAGCCGCCACACCCGCCGATGTTGCCAATATGATCGAAGGTCTCAAACAGGCCATCAGTGCAGGGAATCTCAACGAACAGCGGATTAACATCTCCGTTGAGCGTATCCTGATGCTAAAATATGACCTGGGTCTATTACCACTACCAGCTTAGTAAGCCGGAAGGAACAACGTATGTTACGTTTTGGCTCGAAACTCAATACGATGATGGCGGCCCGAAGCGTTCAAGAGCGGCGCATCTTCTTTTTGACTATCGGACTTACCGCTTTAGAAACCATTCTGGTCACGCTGGCCCTGGTACCAGCCCAACTGTGGACGCGCCTGCTCCCACAGTCGCCCTCAGCGGCGCTGGATGGCCCTTTTCCGGCGAAAATTGCGCCGCTGATCACGTTTCTGATTTATGTTACCCCAACAGTCATAGGCTTCCTCTGCAAACATTGGCAACAAGCCCTACTTTATGCTACACTACCAGTCTGGATAGCACTTGGGCTATTCGTCGTCGCCGCTACCTGGAAGGTGGGAGCTTTCTACCTGCTCTCGCCCGATCACATAGCCGCCAATGTCAGTACTCTCGAATTATTTCTCGCGCTCGGCGGTATAGGCTGGCTGGCACGACACCTGCTCAAAGTGGAACAGGCAACGCAGCCCAACCAGGACGACGTTTGACGACGTTTCATACATTGCAACGACCGATCATAGAGAGCAGTCCATCGCGGCGTGGAGAACAGAACTGTGGCAGATATACGGCAAAACTATAGAAGCGATCAGGCCGACATGGCCCAGGGCCTCACCGCCATCGATGGCGCGCAACAAGCCGACGAGGTACGCACGTGGTCGGCGCGACAACCAGTCCCAAAACCCCCACAGATTGAGGCCGAGGCGCAAGATTTACTCAAACGCACGCCGAATAGCTATATTTTGAATCAGGTATATGGACTCTGGTATTTTGCTTCCTGGTTCTTTCTGACCCTCATCATTACCCACGAAGTTTCGACGACAGCGTATGGAATCTTTGCTATTGCGCTCACCGCATTCAACACAGTCGCCTACATCGTGGCCTTTGGCTTTGAGGATGCGACCGTCACCTATGTGCCGCGTTTGCTGGCAGAACACGGGCTGGCATCGGCGGCTCAATTGGTCAGGCGTCTAATGGCATTGCGCATCGGTGTCCTGATCCTCAATACCATCATCATGATTTTCTGCCTGCCCATTCTAGGAAGTCTGATCGCGCTGATCCCACTGCAACAGGCCGGTGAGATTGCCAGGGGGCTGCAAAATCCCGCTCTGCTCACCCATATCCTGCCTATCGCCTTCTATGTCATCGGCAATGGCATTACCAGCCTGTTCACCGCCGTGTGCGCCAGCCTGATGCGGATGCGCATTGTGCTGATTATCAGCGGGCTGGCGCAGGCGGTGCTGCTCGTGCTAGGTTTTGTGATACTTAAGTTAGGCTGGGGGATCGAGGGGCTGCTCTGGCTACTCGCGCTCACATCGCTAGTCACGTCGCTGGCCTTCGCCGTCTGGCTGGCTCCTTTCCTTTTCGCGCGGCACGCCAGCTATCATCAGCCGGTGCGTCCCGTCCTTAAGCTGGGCATCTCTGCGTGGCTTACGAATATCGTGACTGGTGCTTTTCTCAAACAGGTATCGATTATCTTGCTCAGCTACTTCGCCATCTCGCTGGTCGAGATTGGCTATTTCAATCTCTCGTTTCAACTTGCGGACTCGGCGAATCTTCTGCTGGTAGCAGGTTTTGCCGGTGTCGGCGGCTCCGCCCTGGCAGCATCGTTCATCGGCCAGAACTACGAGCGGCTGGCACGCTCCTGGCAGGTTCTCATCAAGGTCGAAACCTTACTGGCCGCGCCGATCCTGGTCTTCTGCCTGTTCAACGCCTCAAACATCACACATGCGCTCTACGGCGCAAAATATGATCCCGTCGGGCCATTGCTGGCGATTTTCCTGTTCTTCAATATGCTTGTGCGCGTCCTCGGTACGACCATCCATCAATCTACCCTGTACGTGGTGGGCAAGCCACGCCTCGTCGTCCTGAGTCAGTGGGTCGGGTTGATCGTCGTCATTGCCACCGGCATCCTGCTCATTCCCCACTTTGGGCCAGCAGGAGCGCTGATCGCCGACGGCATCGCGCGCGTCGTCACGGGCCTGCTGTTGCTGCTCTTCCTGTGGCACGACCTGCCACGCAAATATCCACTTGGCTTTACGTTACGGTTCCTGCTCGCGCTTACCCTGGCCGCGCTGCCCTGCATTCTCTGGCACCCCCAGAGCCGCGTGCTGCTCATCCTCTCCGGTTGCCTCTTTCTGCTGCTCTGCACCGCCTTGCTGTTGCTAATCAAACCGCTCACAGAGGAAGACCTGGAGATGCTGACCGGGGTACAACCGCGCCTGGTACCATATTTACGTTATTTCGTGCGCACTCGCCCTGCACTGAAGCCGCAGCGTTCGACAATAGGTCCCTAAGACAATGGCAAGCAAACAGCAACAAAGCTTAGACCCCTGGCTGGTAGTCAACGCTTACGCCAGGGGCATTTTCCCAATGGCCGATGAAAACGACGGGAGTATCTATTGGTACGCCCCCGATCCGCGAGCTATTCTTGAACACGAGAATCTGCACGTTTCACGCTCATTACGTGCCACGATCCGTAAAGGTATCTATGAGATACGTATGGACACGGCCTTCGAGCAGGTTATGCGCGGCTGCGCCAACCGCTCCAGCACCTGGATTAACGAAGAGTTTATCAAAACCTATACCTATTTGCATAAGCAGGGCCTGGCCCATAGCGTAGAGGCATGGCGCGACGGCAAACTGGTGGGCGGACTGTACGGCGTCGCGCTCGGTGCCGCCTTTATGGGCGAAAGCATGTTCTCTTATGCCACCGATGCCTCGAAAGTCTGCCTGGTGGCGCTGGTTGCGCATCTTAAAACGCGCGGCTATGTGCTGCATGACACACAATTTTTGACACCCCATCTGGCGAGTCTGGGCGTGACCGAAATTCCCCGCCGTATCTATGAGCAACGTCTGCGGAACGCGCTAACGCGGCCCTGTCGCTGGTCAGATTAACGCGGCAAGATCATTGAGTCCTACTACGCTTCGGGGGCACCGGAGATACCGGGCAACTCGTCTATCTCTTCTTCCTCAACCTCTTCATACAGAGCAGCCTCACGCGCCTCGGCCAGCCTCTGTCTACGCTCATCGCTCAGACGCATCTGCTGCTCCATGTAGCCGAGCCACTTAAAGAACAGCGGCGTCATGACGATAAAATCCACCACACCGGGCAACAGCAGTAAAGCCCCGGCAGCAGATTGGTCGGTAGCTGCGGAAATCCCTAGCTGGGGTGGCACGTGATAGTATGGGTAAATCACGCCGCCGGTATAGACGTAGATGAAGGCCATAATGTCAATGGGCAGGCCATCGAAGAAGGTATACACGATCTGCGCCGGATACCCATAATGCTTCCACTCCTGCACCGAGCCAACCAGGGGCCACCAGTTGAAGAGCGAAACCAGGAAGATGCTGATTAGCTCCACATGATAGAGCAGTGGATTGAGCAAGGCGAGATGATAAAAGAGCGGCGAGTGCCAGAGTAAGAAGACAATATTAAAGAGCAGCGAGTCCAGTACTGGATGGGTGAGAATACGGCCCAGACCACGCGCGACGGGTGTATTTGTGAAAGGCTTCAGCAAGGCCTCGGAACAGCCAAATAGTATCAAGGGAGCGCAGAAGGTTGTTAGCACCACAATTTGAATCATATGGGCCAGAAACAACTGTGTGCGCGCAATGGTATCAATCGGCGTCAGCAGCATCAGGGCCATAAGCAGTACGCCACCAAAAAAGGCGATGATACGCACGGTCGTCACAGGAGTAATCATACCATTCCGCTCTGCTACACGTTGCGCTCTGCGTATACCCAGTACATAGACTACACAAAGCAGAATTAAAAAGGTCAGCGAACCCGGACTCCAGGGCCAGACATTTGATAAACCAGATGGCATTGACATAGGACACTCCACAGATGTCTAAAGACGGGTCAAGCATTGTTATTTTTAGTCATGCTTAGTATAGGGCAGAAAAACCAGCGATGCAAATAACCGCACCCCATATTTGTTATAATGTTCCGTAGACAAGCATCGATACAGAGATAATGTAGCAGACAAACTAAGGAGCAGTCCCCATGCGTATTGTCATCGCCCCACAATCTCTCAAAGGGAGTCTGACCGCCGCAGAGGCCGGTCGCGCCATCGCTCGTGGCGTAAAAGCAGTTTATCCAGAGGCTGAGACGGTGATTGTACCGGTGGCCGACGGTGGAGAAGGCACTGTGCAGGCACTGGTTGACGCGACGGGCGGGCGCATCATCGAGCAGGTTGTCACAGGGCCGCTCAACGATCCCGTGAACGCTTTTTTTGGCATACTCGGCGACGGGCAGACAGCGGCTATTGAGATGGCGGCAGCAGCAGGATTGCCACTTGTGCCACCCTCGCTACGCGACCCGCGCATCACGACGACCTACGGCGTGGGCGAACTGATCCTCGCCGCTCTCAATCTCGGTTGTCGTCACTTTATCATCGGTATTGGCGGCAGCGCCACCAACGACGGTGGCGCAGGCATGGCGCAGGCGCTCGGTATCTCGCTCACGGATGTCAACGGCAAAGAGATCGCACGCGGCGGTGCAGCACTAGCTCACCTGACACATATCGATCTTAGCAAAATGGACCCACGGCTGCGCGAATGTACCTTCGAGGTGGCTTCGGATGTCACGAACCCCTTATGCGGCCCGCTCGGTGCCTCAGCAGTCTATGGCCCACAAAAGGGCGCTACACCTGAGACAGTAGCAGAACTCGATCAAGCACTCGACCACTATGCGCAGATTATCGAGCAAGACCTGCACCGTTCTGTGCGCGACATCGCGGGTGCAGGCGCAGCAGGTGGTCTGGGTGCTGGTCTGATCGCCTTTCTCAATGCCCAACTGCGTCCCGGCGCGCAGATCGTGTTAGAGGCTGTTCACCTGGAAGAGACGTTGCCTGGCAGTGACCTGGTGATTACCGGCGAGGGGCAGCTTGATATACAGACCGGCTACGGCAAAAGCGTTGGCGCGGTCGCCGCCCTGGCCAAAGGGTTTGACTTACCGGTACTTGCCATTGCCGGTGGTCTGGGGTTACACTATCGTAGTGTATACGAACTGGGCATCGACGCAGTAACCGTACTTCCTTCCGGCCCGCAAAGCTTGGAGTATGCTATTGCGCACGCTGATGAGCTTATGAGTGACGCCACCGAACGCGCGCTGCTCATGCTCAAACTAGGCATGAAATTGGCGGAAAAAAGCCACCCAAAAACACCCTCTTGATCGTCTTTACTAGAGAAGGATGATAGTGATAAAGGTAAAGCGAAGAAGACAGATGACAATCTCCACATGCACAGAAACGTACTATACACAAACATCTGTTCGCAATGGTCGGAATTTTTGGACTGAAAAAGAAGTTGTATCTAGTACAAGGTTGTAATCCGTATAGGTATCAAGCAGACCTTAATAAAGGTTATGAGCTACTCTACATGGAGCCTGATATTCCCGGTATCGGGCCGCACTCAACCCTGTAGCTTTTTCTCATTACCGTTTTAAGAGGGAGTCAGTAAAATGGCCGAAAATTCATCTTATACAACCGGTGGGATGGACATGGAGCGTCTGCTGCAGATGGGGTTTACCGAAGAAGAAGCATTGCGTCTCATTCATATGCGCGATAACGTTTTTGCTCAGGGTGAGTATCGTGAACTCCTGGAAGAGAGTCGGCGTCTGGATTTCATTCGCTGGCTTGTTGATCACAATCGTCTCAGCCGATAACTACCGCTGACACCCACGCTGAAAATTCGTCTCGTGCAATTAATAAACCACTCTCTCTAATGCTTCAGTCAGTAGGAGATATTCACCCCTCAACGCACAGCGACCGCAAAGCCCAGTACCTTATTGCTGATGAGCTTTGCGGTCGCCTTTCTTTTCGCATTGCGGTGGGCAGGTCTGAGAAACCCATAAGCCGAATTCTGTGCTGAGAGTACCTTACGATGCTCTCAGTGGCAATCATCTATCCAGGGTGTCAGTTACCTGACACCTCAAGCGACCAACCCGAAGGTTGACAGGCGAGCCACCTGCGAGCGGCCCAGGGGCCGCTCACCTTCTATTCGGTCTTGCTCCAGATGGGGTTTACCCGTCCAGCCAGTCACCTGGCCGCCGGTGAAGCTCTTACCTCACCATTTCACCCTTACCCGTCTACGCACAGCCCACCTTACGAGAGGTATGCAGCATGGCGGGCGGTATGTTTCTGTGGCACTTTCCTTGAGGTCACCCTCACTGGCCGTTAGCCAGCATCCTGCTCTGTGGAGTTCGGACTTTCCTCGGCGAAGTCAGACGGGGCAGAGCATCGTCAGCCTCGCCGCGATTGCCTGTTTTTCTCAGACCTGTCCATATAGAATAACATATTCCGTCAATATTTTCGTCCACAAGCGTTGCGCTTGACGCGAAAACACGCTACAATGTGCCAGGATAAGGGTTATGAATCGAGGAGTATAAGGATAAACTGGTATGTCTACTTCCAGGCAGATTCGCTTGACATCTCTGGCCAGTTGTGCCGGTTGAGCAGCGAAAATGGGGCCAGAGGCCCTGGCGCAGGTCGTGCGTCCACTCACCCAACATAACATTCCGAGCGATCTGCTCGTGGGCCTGCATGCAGCCGACGATGCGGCGGTTTATCGCGTCAATGAGCAACAGGCCATTATTAGCACCGCCGATTTCTTCCCGCCGGTCGTTGACGACCCGTTTGCCTATGGAGCCATCGCCGCCGCCAATGCGCTGAGCGATATTTACGCAATGGGCGGCCAGGTGCTAATGGCGATTAATCTTGTCGCCTGGCCCGATAACCTGGACTATACCATCCTCAGCGAAATTCTGCGCGGAGGAGCCGATATTGTGGCTCAGGCCGGTGGCGCTATCGCTGGTGGACATACTGTGACGGATCGAGAGCCAAAATATGGTCTCTCGGTGACAGGCATCGTTCACCCACAACACATTCTCACCAAGGGCGGGGCCAGAGAGGGCGATCTGCTCATCCTGAGCAAGCCACTCGGCACCGGCCTGATTACCACAGCGCACAAACGCGACAAGGTTGAGGCCAGCGACCTGGAGGCTGCGACACAGTCGATGATGCGCCTCAACAAAGAGGCCAGCGCTGCCCTGGTTCGTGCAGGAGATGCCGTTCATGCCGTCACCGATATCACCGGCTTTGGTCTGCTGGGACACGCCTGGGAGATGGCGGTACAAAGTCATGCCGGTATGCGCTTTAGCTACGATGCGCTGCCGCTCCTGCCCAACGCGCTACATTATGCAGGGCTGGGCTGTGTGCCAGGAGGTACGCATCGTAACGAAGAGTACTTCTCACCGCATGTGCATTTCGTAAAGCATCTCGACACTGCCGAGCGCGACATCCTGTGGGATCCGCAAACATCAGGCGGACTCTTCGCCGCCATTGACCCCACGCTCTGGCCACGCCTGGCCGCGCTGGCACCGGAGATTACCTTCTGGCGCATTGGTGAGGTGACAGCTCGCACGCAGAACGCAGAGGATGTGCTGCTGGAGGTTCTTTGATGTATGTATGAAGCATTGGAGCAAACGTTAGGCATCCATTTTCAAAATCCTGAATTGCTACAGCTCGCACTGACCCATCGCTCCTACATCTACGAGAGCGCGGGCGAAGGTAAGACATCAAATGAACGACTCGAATTTCTCGGCGATTCGATTCTGGCTATGATTAGCGCGGATTTTCTCTACCGCACCTATCCACAACTGAGCGAGGGCGAGCTATCAGATGCCCGCGCCATGCTGGTACGCACGGAGACGCTGGCAGGTTTCGCACAGGAGATTCAGTTGGGAAATTTCCTGCTTATGGGCAAGGGTGAGCATGCCACCGGTGGTGGCCCCCGCGTGCAAGCCTCAGCCTTTGAGGCACTGCTGGCCGCCATCTATCTGGATCAGGGGCTGGAGACTGTCCGGCAGTTTCTCCTGCCACGCCTGCAACCTATTGCAGATCGCATCGTCAGCAAGCGCCTGTTTAAGGATAACAAATCACGCTTTCAGGAACTGGCACAGGCATACGACGGCATTACACCCTCGTATCGCCTGGTCAACCAGGAGGGGCCATCGCATAACCGCGAATTTACCATCGAGGTGATGCTCGGCAATCAGGTTGCTGGTCGTGGTCAGGGTCGCAACAAGCAAAGCGCCGAACAAGCCGCCGCACGAGCTGCGTTGATTGAACGCGGCTGGTTGGAAGAACTATAGAATATTCCCTGAGAGAGCATTTAAGGGACGACGAAGTGCCATGCGATTAGAGCAAACACCACGCCCGCAGCAAGGGCTACATGTCAACGCGCGACTCGTCACGTCCAGCACCATTCTTCATCTCTCTTCTGATGAGTTTGAGCGCGCAGTTACGCAAGAGCAGATGGAGAATCCGTCTCTGGAGGTGCAGGAACAGCGTATCTGCCTCTTCTGTGGCACTCCGCTTTATGGCGCGCGCTGCCCGGTCTGCGGGCACTTCGCGCAGCAGTATCCATCCTCTTTCGTTCACGATGACAGTGGCCCCTATTCCTATAGCAGCGCCGCGAGCATCAGTGCAGTATGGAATGACCACCAGCAGGTCTTCTACGACATCGATAACTACGGCTTCATGGACGCGGATGGCGATGATGATTTCGACCCGATGGCACGCATCGCCACTGATGAGACGCTGGCGGAAACGCTCTTGCAGCAGCTTGAAACTCTGATTACCCCTGCCGACGCGCCCATCGCCGAGCAACTGATCGGCAATCTCAACGAGCGTGGCTACCTGGACATCGAGCTGGAAGAGATTGCTCGCCAACTGGAGGTTCCCGTTGAACGGGTCGAATATGTGTTGCACCAGTTGCAGACGCTGGAGCCAGTAGGTATTGGTGCGCGCAACCTGCGCGAATGCCTGCTTATCCAACTGCACGCGCTCAGCGAACAGGAGACTCCGCATCCACTGGCGGCAATCTTAATTGATCAGTATCTCGACCGCCTGGGCCGCAACCAGTTTCAAGAGATCGCAAAGGCGCTCAAACAACCGGAGTCGGACATACGTCAGGCTTATCAGTATATCCGCAGCCGCCTGCATCCCTTCCCGGCTCAACTCTATCGACAAAACACCGCGCAACGCCTGGGAGGAGCAGCAACGTATGTGCGACCCGATGTGATTATCCGCAAGCATGAGAACGGCTTCGAGGTCGAACTGATCGAAGAAAGGCGCTATAGCTTCCATATCACCAGTCCCTATACTCCAGGGACGCAAGCACTATCACACACCCAACAGGATGACGTGCAAAACTATATGCGGCAGCACAATGAACGCGCACAGTTCTTCGTAGACTGCATTCAACGCCGCTGGCGTACACTCAGGCGCGTTACCGAATTTATCGTGGACTACCAGCGTGACTTTTTCGAGAAGGGTGTGCGCGCGCTACGTCCATTGACACGCGCCGAGGTCGCGGCTCGCCTGGGTCTGGACGAGGGCACTGTCAGCCGAGCTACGGCCAACAAGTACGCGCTTTTGCCCAACGGACGGCTCATTCCACTCGCGGACTTCTTTGACGGCTCACTGGGCATCAAAGATATTCTGCGCGAATTGATTCAGTCCGAACATCCTAAACATCGCCTCAGCGACGACGAACTGGCGCGTCTGCTGAACGAACGCGGCATCCCAATGGCCCGCCGCACCGTCACCAAGTACCGCGAGGAGATGGGCATCGGCTCATCGCGGGAGCGTGGATAGCGTGGATAAGTTCGGTTCCGCGTAGATCGTTTTTTCGCGTTCGTAGATAACCATGCCAGGGCCAGCCCCTTTCATGTGACGCACATAACGCTGTAAGGTATAATCAACCGGTACACTGGTACTGCCACGCGCCTGGCTATAATACGCCGCCAGTTGGGCTGCCTGCTCAATCGTGCTATGCGGCACCTCGCGTCCGGCAGCCTTGATAATCACATGTGCGCCCGGCACCCCACGAGCATGCAGCCAGATATCATTGCCCGTCGCCTGATGGAACGTCACCTCTTCATTCTGTCGGCTGTTTTTGCCGATCAGCAGCGTGAAGCCGTCGCGGCTCTGCACGTGCAGGGGCACACCCCCGCCTGGAGGAGTCGGCTTGCCTTTTGTTAGCTTACCACCCTTGTTAGCTTTCGTCTTCTTTGTAGCTTTCTGCTCCTGTTTTGTTAGTTTACCTTTCATGTAGCCCGCCGCCTGCACTTCGGCTTTGACCAGCGCCACCTCTTGCGGCGTCTCAGCCAGCATCAAGTCTGCCAGCAATTGCTCGACGGTAGCCAGTTCCGCCGCATTCTGCTCTATCTGTCCCGGCACCAGTTCCGCTGCACGGCGCAGTTTGTGATACTTGCTGAAGAGGCGATTAGCATTGCCAACAGCGTCAAAGCGCGGGTCAAGCGTCACGGAGATCATTTCACCCGGCTCACCATCCTGCTGCGCAAAGAAATTGTGCAAGACCACATTCGTCTGCCCTTGCTGTATCTCGTGTTGATGAGCCAGCAGCAATTCGGCCTGCAAACGGTACCGCGCCGCCTCTTCAACCAGCGCCATCTCCTGGCGGAGCAACTCCGCTTTGCGTTTACAGCGCTCAATCTGCGTCTGCAACACCTTACGGATTGGCGCACGCAAAGCTTCCAGGGCGTCGCGCCACTCGGCACGCTCCAAGTAGTCGTCCAGCAACATGTTGACGGAGATTTCGTCGTGTACCTCTACGTCGGCCTGGGCCAGATATTGCTCCAACAGATAGACGGAGAAGGCAATAGGAAATCTCTGGGTACCATCGTCACTGCGACGCTCAACTAGCTGGGGATGCCAGCGATGTGAGTCATAGAGAGAAGCCAGGTCGCGCACATGCCAGGCCAGTTCTTGCCAGAGAGGGTCTTCTGCCGCGCCCGCGAGTTGTTGCGGCAAAGGCATTTCAGCATCCTCGGTGGTGCGATAGACTACCTCACGCGCCATCAGAGGACTGAAGCCAAGCAGGTGCCCGGTCAGTACCTGCCAGAGTCTGAGTGTCTCCTTAGCACGCTTTTTGCCCTTACCGGTTGCCACCTGCTCCATGCTCTGCACGCTGTCGTTGCTGGCGCAAATTGCCAGTTGGGCCGCTGTGATCGTCGTCGGCTCCAGCCGGGGCAGCGATTGTCCGGCAAAGGTGCGCTGCTGCGGCGGTGGCGGTACATAAGGTACACCCGCCGCAATCACGCGATAGCGATTTACGTCTGCACCGACCCGTTTGAGACTACCAAGAATCAGCCCCTGCTCATTACAGAAGATGATGTTACTGAGGCGGCCCATAATTTCTATAATCAGCCGAAAACGCACATGCTCTCCGCTCTCCTGATCGTGGTAGCCCGCGATTATCTCTATCACACGCTCCCAACGAGGCTGGGCGAACTCCTCAATACGCGCCCCTTCCAGATATTTGCGCAATAGCATCACAAAAGGGGGTGGCTCACTGGCGATTTTCGTGGGCCTGCGCGCAGTAATATGTGCACGCGCCATCTGTGGGTGGGCCGAGAGGTAGAGCCAGCGATTGCGTTCTACCCGCTCCGTTCGTTCCCTCTGCTCTCTCTGCGTGCCCTGCTCTTCGCGTGCCGGTACGTAACATTGCAGCGCGATAGCATGCTCGGTTGGTTGGATGATGGTATCGATACGCGCGCCGATCAATAGCCTGTGCCATTCATCGAGGACGGCTGCCAGCGTCATCGCGTCAACATACATAATAAACTTCCTCTCATTACCGCTAGCACATTGCTTACCCGCTCCCCCAAAATTATGTAACCATGTTGTACAATAAGGACAGATGATTATCGTCAACTGTCCCATTCACAGAAACAACCATATGGCTCACTGTATCATAGTACACTTCTGAGAAGGAACGGCCATATCGGTTGAGATTGAAAATCGCGTACAATCTCTTTTCGGTGAGTCAGGAACAGTATAGCAAATAATCGTCCGTGCGTACATCTTAGAATTTAGTATTCTCGATGCTGATTGGTGGATGATGAGGCAGGTATCATTTTCCATCATGTCGGCATCACAACAGGAAGAGGCACATGCAACTTGAGGCGGAGCTAATGGGAACCCTACAGGAATCCGTTCCCAAACCACCGGCGACACGAGGACTACTCTTCGTTCTCTCGGCTCCATCGGGTACCGGCAAAGACACGGTGATCCAGGAGATGAAGGCCCAGGGAATGGATTTCCACGTCGTTGCTTCTGTCACCACACGCGCCATGCGCCCAGGAGAGAGCGAAGGCAACCCTTACTATTTTGTGAGCCAGGAGCGTTTCGACGAGATGGTCGCGCGCGGCGAATTATTGGAGTATGCGCTGGTGCATGGCCACTGGTATGGGCAACCCATCCAGCCAATTCGTGAGAATTTGCAGGCGGGGCGCGACGTTCTGCTAAAAATCGATGTCCAGGGCGCGGAGACTGTGCGCCGGAAACTCCCTGGCGCAATCTACATCTTTCTCGTTCCTGGCTCCCTGGAAGAACTGGTAGAGCGTCTCACACATCGTCAAACGGAGACGGAGGAGCAACTCCAACGTCGTCTGGCCGACGCACGCTACGAACTGGCCCAGAAAGACCACTACGATTACGTGGTGGTCAACCGCCAGGGCCATCTGCAAGAGGCCGTTGAGGATCTGCGCGCCATCATACGTGCAGAGCATTGTAGAACCCATCCTCACTTCGTAACCCTGTAAAACATGTAATGGAGGATACACGTGCAAGAGGAACGTTTTGTGCCATCTGGTACCAAAGAGCGAAATCTGGCGATGGAGCTGGTTCGCGTTACCGAGGCCGCCGCCCTGAGCGCGGGGCGCTGGATGGGCAAAGGCAATAAAGAGATGGCCGACCAGGCCGCCGTTGACGCTATGCGTCAGGCGCTGGATGGTGTCGATATGAACGGCATTGTGGTGATAGGCGAGGGCGAGAAAGACGAAGCACCGATGCTCTATATCGGTGAGCAGGTCGGCAACGGCTCACCGCCCGACGTTGACGTAGCAGTTGACCCGGTTGATGGAACGCGCCTGCTCTCACTGGGTATCGGCGGGGCTTTGGCGGTGGTTGCCATTGCCGAGCGAGGCAGTATGTTCGCCGCCCCCCCCGGCGTCTTTTATATGGACAAGATTGCCGTTGGCCCGGCCTACAAAAATGTCATCGACATCAATGCGCCGGTCGCGGTGAACCTGGATCGCATTGCGCGCGTCCGCGATGCACACCTTGATGATCTGACCGTCGTTTTGCTGGATCGCCCGCGTCATCAGGAACTGATCCGTCAGATACGCGAGGTGGGCGCGCGTATTCGCCTGATTACCGATGGCGATGTCTCCGCCGCCATTCAAGCGGCGATGGAAGACTACACTGGCATCGATGTTCTCATGGGCGTTGGCGGCGCACCGGAAGCCGTACTGGCGGCGGCGGCCATCAAATGTATTGGCGGCGAAATGCAATGCAAAATCTGGCCACGTGATGAGCAAGAGCGCGAGAAACTTAAGGCCGATGGAATCGACCTGGACAAAGTCTACCATACCGACGACCTGGTTAAGGGGAACGATGTTTCGTTCGCAGCCACCGGCATTACTACAGGCGAACTGCTTGAAGGCGTACAATACTTCGGCTGGGGCGCACGCACCTCGTCGGTCATGATGCGTTCACGTTCCGGCACCATCCGTTACATTCATGCGCGGCACAAGTGGCACCGCAAATAGCAATTGCGCCCGCCACCAGGGGTTGCGTGTCGAGCGCGTGGATAGGCGCGAGGTCACAAAGCGTCAATCTGCGCGTTCAACACGATACTATAGCACGGACGCGATAAAGCGCGCCCTTACAAGTGGCGCAGCTTTTCGATGACGGCATCGGCAACCTGCGAGGTACCGACTGCCGTCGGGTCATCCGGGCGTGGTTTCAGATCGTAGGTGACATTTTTCCCTTCAGCGATAACCTGCATTAAGGCTCGCTCCAGGCGTGTCGCCGCCTCTCTTTCATTCAGGTAGCGCAGCATCAACACGCCGGAGAACATCATTGCCATCGGATTAACCTTATTCTGGCGCGCGTATTTCGGAGCGCTACCATGCACCGGCTCAAAGACCGCATACTGGTTGCCAATATTCGCGCCTGGGGCAACGCCCAGGCCACCAATCAGGCCAGCCGAGAGATCAGAAATAATATCACCATAGAGATTGGGCAGCACCAGCACGTCATAGCACTCCGGTTTCTGCACCAATTGCATACACATATTATCAACGATACGATCTTCGTACTGAATATCGGGATATTCTTTTGCTACCTCGTTGGCCATCGCCAGGAACAGGCCATCCGAGAGTTTCATGATATTGGCCTTATGCACCGCCGTCACTTTACGGCGACGATTTGCGCGGGCATACTCGAACGCAAACTTCACAATGCGGCGGCTCGCGGCGGCTGAGATGTATTTAATGCTCATCGCCGAATCGGCATCCAGAGCATAACCCGTGAGACGCTTGACAGTCTCCAGAATCTCCTCATACTCCGGGGTGCCACGCTGAAACTCGATGCCGGCATACAAATCCTCAGTATTTTCGCGCACAATAATGAGATCAACGTTTTCGTAGCGCGAGCGCAGCCCTGGATAGGTTTTGGCCGGGCGAATATTAGCATACAGGTCAAGACGCTTGCGCAATGTGACATTCGCGCTGCGCTGGCCCTTGCCTGCCGGGGTAGTCACCGGGCCTTTCAGCCCTACATGAGTACGTTTAATTGAATCAATAACATCTTCCGGCAGGACGGTACCATATTTCTCTAGCATTTCCGCTCCCGCCTGGCGTACATCCCAGTCAAAGGCCACGCCCGTTGCTTCCAGCACACGGCGCGTTGCTTCGGTGATTTCTGGCCCCGTCCCATCACCAGGTATGAGCGTTACGGCATGCGGCATGGAATCCTCCATCATCGCATAACTTCTTCCTCTCAGGAGAGATTAATTATGGTGCATTATATCACAACTTCTAACTATCTCTTTCTACTTACTGCACCGCTTTTGCTTTTCTACTGGCACGTCCGCTTGCGCTTTTTGTAGCCATCGGCGGACCCTCTGTGGCGCTAGAGGTGCCAGTAGACTTAGTGGTCTTCCTGGATCGTGCAGACCCGGCAGTTCCTTCCGCCTTCGCTGCGGCACTGGTACTCTGAGTTGCTCTGGTGGCGCGCTTGCGTGTAACATGTTCCTGACCATCGGCAGCATGTTTCGCCCCCGTGGCCACGAGTTGCGCGGGTTCTGGCTCTTCCTGGCGTGGTTTCTCCTCACCGGCATGTTGCACCAGGAACACCTCTTGATAGCAGACCGGCTCCTGCCCCGGCCTGGGAATAACCATCAGACCACCACAGTTGGGACAAAGCTCCGGTACAGGCTTCTCCCAGATGGCGAAGTTGCAGGTTGGATAATTGGCACAACCATAGAAGATGCGCTTCTTCTGCTTTGTTTTGCGCTCTACCAGATCGCCTCCGCAGTTCGGACAAAGGGCACCTGTCTTGTTGAGCATCGAGCGACTATAGCGACACTCAGGGAAGCCTGAACAGGAGATAAAGCGTCCGAACCGCCCGGTGCGAATCACCAGCTTCCGGCCACACTCCGGGCACTGCTCCTCTAGCTCCTCCAGCGGCTTTTGCACCCGATCCATCTCGGACTCGGCCTTCTCCATCGTCGCCTTGAACTCATCGTAGAAAGTGCGCAGAAATTCGACCCAGGAACGGCGTCCCTCTTCCACATCATCGAGGCTACGCTCCATATCCGCTGTAAAGCCGACATCCACAATCTCCGGGAAGTGTTTCGTCATCACCTCGTTGATCGTCTCACCCAACCACGTGGGCACAAAACGGCGCTGCTCCTGATCGACATAGCCGCGTTCCTGAATGGTACTGATAATCGGCACATAGGTACTTGGACGCCCAATGCCCAATTCTTCCAGTTCTTTGATCAGACTGGCCTCGGTATAGCGGGGCGGCGGCTGTGTAAAATGCTGCTCCGGCTTCAACTCGTGCAAATCAAGCACCTCGTTGACCTGCATCACTGGTAGCATCTTCTCATCCTCCTCACGTGGCCACACGGCATAAAAACCGGGGAATTTGAGATTGGAGCCGGTGGCGCGGAAGACATATTGCTTCGCCCCAATATCGACACGCACTGTATCGAAGACTGCTGGAGCCATGAAACAGGCAACGAAGCGCCGCCAGATCAGGTTATACAACTTGAACTGATCCGACGTCAGGTACGGCCTGACCACTTGCGGCGTCAACGCAACATCGGTTGGACGAATCGCCTCGTGAGCATCCTGAGTGGTGGCTTTTGCTTTGCCAATTCGTCCGGGGCCAACATATTGCGGCCCAAACTCCTGCCCGATATACGCTTTGACGCTGGCCTGTGCCTCCTCAGAGATACGGGTAGAGTCGGTACGCATATATGTGATGAGACCCTGATGCCCACGCTCACCCAGTTCGATGCCCTCGTAGAGCTGTTGCGCCAGGCTCATTGTCTTCTTCGGCTTGAAGTACAGCCTGACCGAAGCATCCTGCTGCATCGTGCTGGTCGTATAGGGAAGATAAGGCTGGCGACGCTGCTCACGCTCCTCATACTTTAACACGCTGTATGTCGCGCCCTGCAAATCGGCCAGAATGGCGTCCGCCTCTTCCTTTGAAGAGATTTTTATACGCCCTTTCTCCTTTTGGGCGGGCTTTGCACCGTTCGCCGTCGTGCTATCCTGTTCGCCGTTCTCTCCGCCCTCTTCATTCTCAAGACTCTCGACTTCATCACCATTAGTACCGTTGATATCCTTGAGCCGTGTGATGAGCTGAGCTTCAAAACGTTGCGCTTGCTGGTGTTTGCTGAGCAGCGCAGTGATGCTCCAGTATTCTTCAGGAGTGAAGGCACGAATCTCGGCCTCGCGGTCACAGATCAGGCGCAGAGCGACCGACTGCACGCGCCCCGCGCTGGTGCCGGACTGAATACGCCGCCAGAGCAGAGGACTGATTTTATAACCAACCAGGCGATCCAGCACACGACGCGCCTGCTGCGCATTAAACAGGTCTTCATTGATCTCACGCGGTTTTTTGATCGCCTCCTGAACTGCTTTTTTTGTGATCTCATGGAAGACGGCACGATGCGGATTTTGTAGATCAAGCACATGCTTGAGCGACCACGCGATAAATTCACCCTCACGATCAGGGTCGGGAGCCAGGAAGACCTCATCGGCTCGTTTTGAGGCGGCTCGCAATTCATCAATTAATTTATCTTTCTTCTCAATAATCTCATATTGCGGCGTGAAGTTCTTGCGCGTGCTAACACCCAGACCTCGCTTGGGAAGGTCCATAATATGCCCCATAGAAGCGCGTACTTCAAAATCGCGTCCTAGAAATTTCTCTATGGTCTTCGCTTTCGCGGGTGACTCTACAATTACTAGTTTCTTCGCCATTGACCTTTCCCCAACCTTTAGTACTCCGAGACATCTCTATACCTGAGTCCTCTACCTTAAAAGATAGAATAGCATATGCCGACAAGTTGCGCTGCTACCTCAGTTATACTACTTCTGGAAACGGCAAGCACATCGGAAATATTTCCCATGCAGGATACTAAGAATATCACAGTTTTGCAACTCCTTCATCATTACCATACTTGACCCCGCTTGCGACTGCATGCTATGCTTCATTCAACACCAAAAAGTAGATTGATGCGCCAGCTCGAATTGGAGGAATGCCTTGCGCAAACAGAAATCGTTTCCGTTCCTTACCCAGGAATCTCGTGTCGAACAGCAAGATGGCGTTGTTGCCCCTCCCTCTTCTGCTCCACCTGTAACGGTTCAACAGCAGGCGAACTCCAAGCCAAAGAGACAGAAGTCTAACGCATTGCGTGCCGGTCTGGCGATTGTCAGCGGCAGGGCCGCCGGTGCGCTGAGCCGCCGTTTGCACCTGGGCGGAGGCACCAGCATCGTCGGCGCGGTTGCGCAACGTCTCTACCCCGACATCATTGAGCATCTCGCCTCTCAATTAGAATATGGTTGTGTTATCGTAACCGGCACCAACGGCAAAACCACGACGAGCGGTTTTGTGTCTGCCATTATCAACGATGCTGGTCTGCGCGTCTGGCGCAACCGCGAGGGGGCGAACCTGCTACGCGGCGTTGCCAGTTCGCTCGTTATTCGTGCTCTGCCCAACGGGCACCTGCGCCGCTCCGGTCATGCCATCTCCGTCCTTGAAATTGACGAAGCCGTCCTGCCACAAATCGTACAGGTCATCACGCCGCGCGTCATCGTTTTTACCAATCTGTTCCGCGACCAGCTTGATCGCTATGGTGAAGTAGATAGCGTGCTGGCCTATTGGAAACAGGCCATTGCTGCTCTGCCAGCAACTACCACTCTCATACTTAACGCGGATGATCCCGCCATCGCCGCGCTCGGCATACAGTACCCTGGGCCGATCATCTACTACGGCATCGACGACCTCTCGTTTGATCTCCTCTCACAGCAGCAAACACCGTCGCAGCACCAGGTCATGGACACCCGTACCTGCCCTATGTGTGGCGCAACCTACGAATATGAAATGCGCTTCTACAGCCACATGGGGCATTACAAGTGTCCTACCTGCGGACAACGACGCCCGCAGCCGAATGTACGCGCCACCCAGATAGAGACATCAGGCTTTGATCGCCTGAGCATGTACATTACTACTCCAACTTACGGCGACAAATTGATTGTCCCGTTGCCGGGCCTTTATAACATTTATAATGCGCTGGCCGCTGTGGCCACTGCACAGGCACTTTCCATCAGTTGGGAACCAGTTGTCTCCGGCATCGAGCAATTCAAACCTGCCTTTGGACGCGGCGAACGCATTCAGGTTGAAGGACGCACGCTGCGTTTGCTGCTGGCAAAAAATCCCACCGGCTTTAACGAAGTGTTACGCACGCTCTTCCAGGAGCAGCAGCCGCGTCACGTCTTCTTCATCCTCAACGACAATGCAGCTGATGGCCGCGACGTATCGTGGATCTGGGACGTGGATTTTGAACGCGCCGCCGGTTTACTTAAAACCGTCGTGGTAGGAGGAACGCGCGCGCTCGACCTCTCTCTACGCCTCAAATATGCCGGTGTTCCGCTAGAAAACCTCATTATTGTCCCCTCGACTCCGCTGCGCACAATTCGTTCGCCGAAGAGCAGCCGCAAGCGTAAGACCCGCGCCAACAGGTCGGATAACGCGATTACAGCGCTGGCAACGACACCTGACGGGAACGAGTTGTATCGTCCATATGGCTATGGTCTGAAAAACGCTTTAAATACAGCGCTACAGCAAACACCAATAGGTGAAACACTCTTTATCGTTCCTACGTATACAGGCTTGTTAGAAGTGCATCACGAACTAGAACAACGAGGTCTCGCTCCCCATTACTGGGAAGGAAGAGATGCATGACTTATCACATTACACACCCCTTAACACTTACACTTGGACATCTCTATCCTGATCAACTCAATCTCTATGGTGATCGTGGCAATATTACGACGTTGCGCTGGCGCTGTCAGCAACGTGGTATCACCTTGCGCGTGGTGGGACTGGGGATAGGAGATGCACTGGCACCCGATGAATACGATATGCTATTTATTGGTGGTGGACAAGATAGAGAACAGGCCCCTGTTGCGCAAGATTTGTATGAAGTAAAAGGCATTGGCCTGTGGGCCGCGATTGAAGATGATATGCCTGTCCTGGCCGTCTGTGGTGGTTATCAACTGCTCGCGCACTATTACCGCCCGGCAGAGGGACCAGACATGCGTGGCCTGGGGGTTTTCGACGCCTGGACGATTCATAAGGGGCCACGTTCTCCACGTTGTATTGGTGATATCGCCATTAGCTGGAACGGTAGCACGCTGGTCGGCTTTGAAAATCATGGTGGGCGTACCTATCTCGGCAGCGCGAAACCATTGGGACGTGTTCTTAAAGGGTATGGTAACAATGCCGAAGATCATAGCGAGGGAGCCATTTATCGCAATGCCTATGGCACCTATATGCATGGTTCTCTTCTGCCCAAAAATCCGCATTTCGCCGACCACCTGATTCTCCTGGCGCTACAGCGTAAGTATGGTATAAAGGATGTTTCCATGCTCCAGAATGAAGACGGCAAGCTGAACGGCTCCGCCCATCTTAGTGCCAAAGCTAATGGCAGCGCGCCCGCTCTCGCCACGCTTGACGAGACGACCGCGCTGCTGCCTCCGCTCAACGATACACTGGAATGGGAGGCCCATGCGGCCATTCTGGAACGTTTAGGATTATATAGGGAGGCAGCAATGACGCTGCAAACACGACGGCAATTGTGAAGTGTTCACCTTTGAGGACCTTGCCATGAACTTTGATCGATCAATGGCTCGTTGCTCTTTCTGTGGTCGTTACTCTTCAGAGGTTCGACGCATGATCGCCGGCCCTGGAGCAGCATATATCTGTGATGAGTGCCTGCAACTCTGCAACGAGATACTCAATGACCCGACGCCATTCTCCGAGAAAGCGTTGGAGCTGGCCTCGCGTCCTCCTGTGGTCGTGCCCGCCCCCCAACAAACGGAAGCGCGCCAGCGACAGCAGGGAACCAGAGAGGGAACACGGGAGCCGACGCGCACGGTGGTCGTGGAGTTGGAGCAGAAGCAGAATGGCACAACTATGCTTTTGCACCAGATTCAGTTTTACCAGACCTACTTCGAGCTACACTTTCTCTGGATTCGCCCGCCGATTCCCTCCGGCTTCCCCTTTGTTCCCCGACTTATCTTCTTCTTGAAGGATAATGTCGGCACTCAATGGCCCGGAGATCGTGGTGGACTCCTGCTGGCACGTCCAGAACTCGCGCATGATCCCAATCATTCGGTCTATCAGGGGAACGCGCGCTTCCAGCCGCTACCGCCGCCAGAAGCGCACCAGTTGACGATTCGCATCGCGGATCCACTGGGCCAGTTCGAGGAACCCTCCCCTCGTCCCTGGCATTTTGAAGTCTCTATCTGAATATCTGTCGAGGCATCGCGGCAGGAAAATTTATCGTAACGCCTGCAAGGGGCGTTATAATAAATTTTCCTGCTGCGACATCTCGTTGCTTCTGCCACTTTTCCTCACCGCGTCACGCAACCATGGCAAGCCAATGTTACTACCATACAACCTTTGTTCGCACAAAAAATGTTCGTCTCTCTACGTTGTATGAACAATATGTTATACAATGTTCGCCCCATTTATCACAAATGTCCATAAAATGAAAAAATTTTCATTTTTTCAGGCTCTCCGTTCAGAAAAAATTCATTCAGATGTGGTATTCTTATGGCAGTGCTTAGTCTTTCTCCTAATTCGACGGCCCTATATGTCCGGCCTCAGGCAACGTGAAGCTCTTTGGCCCGGTGGCATCTGCGAGCAAGGAGACTGAGGCGGCAGAGGTCTTGCCTGTTGCTTCTCCCCTTCAGGGGCAACTTTCTCCTTTCGTCACAAGAGACAAAAGGAAATGTGGAGAGTGTTCATGACAAAGTTACCAAATGATCAGCACATCACTTATCAATTGCAATACAGAAAATGTGGTAAGCCTTCATGCAGTACATGTCGAAATGGCAAGGGACATGGGCCATACTGGTATGCCTACTGGCGCGAAGACTCACGACTGCGCTCAGGCTATATCGGTAAAGTGCTTCCGCAGCTACCTGATGCTCCCATTGCTCCATCAGTAGCAGAAATCACCTCTTCAACCGAGAATTTCGTTGCCGACTCCCTGACCTCTAATGCAGTCCCAGCTTAATCATCTCGTTTATTTTTCTTATCTTCTAACCGTCACAGATCAACCCGGCGGATGTGATAAGATATTACAATAGTCTTATCACATCCTATTTTAGCCCGGAGTCCAATATGAAGTGCCCGTTCTGTGGAGGGACCGAATCGCGCGTGAAAGATTCGCGCGACATAGGAGATGCTATTCATCGTAGACGAGAGTGTGAGCAGTGTAAGGGACGTTTCAGCACGTATGAGCGCGTTGAAAAATTTCATCTCATGGTCATCAAGCGTGACCAGAGACGCGAGGCGTTTGATCGGCAAAAGCTTTATATCGGCATCCGCAAAGCGTGCGAGAAGCGTCCTTTGTCGGCAGAAGACATCGAAAACATGGTTGAGGAGATTGAGCAGACGCTCTATCGCCTGGGACGGCAGGAGGTCCCAAGCAACATCATCGGTGAGCAGGTGATGGAACACTTACGCAAGCTGGATCAGATCGCCTATATCCGTTTTGCCAGCGTCTACCGCTCCTTCGGCGATGTTGAAACCATGTTTGAGGAAATTCAAAAGCTGCTGCACCGCGAGAAGACCAGCGAAAACATTCCATCTGAAAATTGAAGATGGAGCAGATGATGGACAAGAACAAATACCGCGCGATTTATCTCTCACACCTATATATATAAAGTCCTATGCGCTCTCGTAAAGACGAGATTATGAATTTTCACCATCGACATCGGCAAATCTCGTCGGGGCGTGATCAATCACGCCTTGCTCACCTGTCGAGCCGCGCTCAGGGCGTCATAAATGACGCCCCTACGGCATGGTGCCATTCCGGTTTCGGTTGAAAAAATTCATTATCCTGTTCCTACGAGCGTTAATTGTGTGGATGCAGTTCGGCTTTGCGCAGGCGGCGGCTGAGTACCGCGAGCAGTTTGAGCGCAATATCAGGGTGTTCTTGCAAAGTCGTGCGAAACTCCCACACGGGCAACAACAATGCCGTCACGTCATCTACGGCAATCACCGATGCCGAGCGCGGTAGATCGTCCAGCAAGGCCATTTCGCCGAACACCTCACCAGGGCCAGCCGTAGCCAGTTCTACTTCAGCGCAATCAGGGTCTACTGCTTGCATGATCTTTACGGTGCCGCTTTTGATCACATAGAGTCCCGTCCCCGTATCATTTTGGGAGAAGAGCGTGGTTCCGGCTGGATAGGTGCGTTCCTGACAACTTCTGGCCAGCATCTGGAGTTCTTTTTTGTTCAGCGTAGAGAAGAGGTCTACGCGAGCCAGTGCATCTTCGTACAAAATACCCTCCTTAAACGAATAATGACAGATTAGCAGTAATAGGACGGGCAGATTCCATAATATATGGAGTGATACCCCTTGTAGGTATCGTGCCACCATATCATTGCATGGCTGGCCTATTGTACCATACTTACCTGAACAATGGCAGCCTTTTTTTGACTTTCTGACAGTTTCCGCACTACAATGGACAGAGAAATATAATCTACTATGCTTATGCTTCCAGGATGGGTTTAAGGGGTAGTCAAATATGACAACACAGGGAAATGAGAGCAAAGAACAGGAGCGGCAGCGCGCGGAAAAGCGGTTTCAGGACGGTATCACCGCCTTCAACGACGGCAAATTAGATAAGGCCATCGAGGCTTTCAACGACGCTGAGATACACTTCCGCCTCGCGGGCGACTTCAAGCGGGCCGGTGATTGCCGTATGCTGCTCGGCGATGTGCAGCGTGACAATCGCGCTCTGGAACAGGCCATCATCAGCTATCAACGCGCGCGTAAACACTATAAAGAGGCGCAGCGTCCGCTCAACGAGGCCAACAGCCTGCTCGCCATCGGCCATATTGAACGTCAAGTTGGGCACCTGGATAATGCACAGGACGCCTACCAACAGGCAGAGCATTTATATCGCGTCCACCACTCTGCTCAGGGCCTGGGCAATTGCGAACTGGCGCAAGGCCATCTCGAATTGCAACGCGGCAATCTGGCCTATGCCACCGATCACTACGAGGCCGCCATTCGCTCTTACCATGAGGCCAACGATAGTACCAATGAGGCAGACGCCAGTCGCAGCCTCGCAGACGTGCAACGTCTCGCCGGTCAGTTTAGCGAGGCTATTACAGCCTATCAGCATGCCTTAGAGGTCTATCGAGCCAGTCACGATAATTTTGGCGTCATCGACGCGCTGGTCGGCCTGGGACATATCTATCTCGACCAGGAACGGTTGGAAGAGGCCGGTAACACTTTCGCAGAGGCCCTCGATTCGGCACGCAGGCTCGAATATGAGTTGGGGATGGCCGACAGCAACCTGGGACTGGCCGAGGTGAGTTTCATGAGCGCGCGCGTCGATCAGGCCTTGCAGACTGCGCAGGCCGCCGCACAGATTTACAATGACCAGCATAACACGCTGGGCAGCGCGAACGCAAGCCGCCTGCTGGGCGAGATTAGCCTGCGGCGCGGCCAACTCGGCTACGCCAACTCGCAGATGGAACGCGCACAGCGAGCCTATAAGGCTATTCCATTTCAGATCGGTGAAGCGGAGACGACCGTCGCCCTGGGTGAGATTCAGTATCGTCGTGGCTTCCTTGAGCGCGCGTTTCGCTCGTTCCAGCAGGGACGTCGTGTCGCGCATAGCCTGCATAATATCACCGCCGAATGCCGTGCCTTGCTTGGTCAGGGTGACATATACCGGCAACAGGGACAGATCGCGCAGGCGAAAAACAGCTACGTTGAGGCATGGGAACTGATTACAGCTCAGAATATAGTCAACCGCGCGCGCTGGCTCATTCATATTGCCACTCGACTGGCAAGCTTCGCCATCGAAACCGGCAACATGAAAGAGGCGGCAGACGAACTGGCGCGGGCTAGCGAAGCCATCAAACAGAACGAGCTTGCCGTGCAACAAACAGCCCAGATCGCGCTCGTTCAGGGCCAGTGGTTCCTGACACAAGGCGACTTCGCACAGGCCGAAGCGCGTTTCAGCGAGGCTCACAATCAGGCCGAAGCCTATCAGCAGCCGCGTGAGGCAGCCGAAGCCATCCTCGGCCTGGCACAAACACGTCTGGCCCGCGAGGAACTTGATGCCGCTTTGAACACCTTTACTGAGGCGGCACGCCAGTTCCAGTTGATTGAGAGCGTTGACGGCGATGGTGATGCAACGCTCGGCATCGCCCAGGTCAACCTCGGTCAGCAGAACTGGGACGTCGCCATTGAGCAGAGCGACGCGGCCTTGCTGCGCTATCGTCAGGCCAATGATCTCGCCGGACAGGCCCGCGCGTTGCTGACGAAGGGGTTGGCCCATCGTGGCAAAGATGAACTGGACGTGGCCATCACCCAGTTGGAAGAGGCTCTGCATCTCTTTCACCAGTTACGTCAGCCGCTCGGTGTTGCCGATACACGAACCGCGCGCGGCGGTATCTACCTGTTGCGTAGCGACCTGGAGCGCGCACATGACGAACAGAGCAAAGCTATAGCCCAGGTAGAACACGTCTTGCAAACGCTGAGTACGCCTCAGCAGTGGGGAATGTTCTTGCGCCAGTACGCCGAACTTTATGCTGAAGCCGCTATTACCCAGCTCAAACGCAATATGGATGAACAGGCGCATACGCTGTTACAGAATTTCGCGCGCATTGCCGGTAGCGAGGCCCTGCAACGCCCTATCAAAACATATGAGCAGGCACTGCCGATCAGTGGCGACGACCTGCCGGAAGAAGAACTACAGGCCAATCGGGATTTTATCAAAAGGCTTGAACAGACCCTGAAAGGATTGTAATCACAGGCACTCTCATGAGACAATAGAGCAGATACCAGGAGAGATGACCTCACCGCCATCGCCGGTGAGATGACAGATATAGGGGTCAATGACATAAAGGCGCTTCAGAAGGCCGGGCAACGTGCCATGACCCCACTAACAGAGAGGGTTCTTCGCCATGTCTTTACATTTTTTACGTGGTAATCCGCAGGCACCTAAGGGACATGCCATCCTCGTTGCACGCAGTTCAGGCGACCCACGCACGGTCTACTGCACGTATTGCATCGTCCCGCCAATCCCGATGTCGCTCGCGAAGTATCTCCCTCCTCTGCTCGCGGCGCAGCTTCCGGTAGAGGAGCTACGCGATGCTGCAAGCGTCTCAGGGATGCCCATTCCTCCCATGCTCGAGGAGGGTTTTAATCTGGAGTACCTGCAAATGCTGGCCGAGCGACGCGACGATGACCTGTGTGACCTGGGCACAATCAACGCCAGCGATGAGGGATCACGCCTCCAACTGGCCGCGATGAGCAGCAACGAATATGGACAACTATACGCAACCTACATGGCCTCTGTGCGCCAGTCGCCCGTGTCGCCGCCAGAAACACTACAAGAACCAGTGCCGCTCGACGACCTGGACGCCGAGGAAATACTGCTCCAGACGATGCCGGACAGCCAGAAACTGGCCGAACTGGGTAAGCTGGTAGGGACGGCGCGCTATGCCATCGAGGGTCATGACCATGCTTTACTGCGCGAAACGCAGGAGCATATGCAGCGCATCGTGCGTAATCTGGCCGAGAAATATCGCGGCAAGGAACTCATCGCCGCCGCTCTCAAACCGGGTGAGCAGGGCGCTAAGCTCAGCGAACTCTATCTGAGCCGCGCTTATAAGCTACTCAATGAAGAATATGCAGACATTCCCGGCATTGAGCGAGCTATCCGCGATTTACAGCAGCAATAGCATGATGTCCCTGACCTGATAGCTGGGAGCCGATACCCACAGGGAACATCATTACAGATCTCATGTTCTTACGAATTCTTCTGATTTTGTTTTGTTGAGGAGTGTTTATTATGGCTGGAGTTGAAATGAAGGTTGACCTCACTCCTGCGGTCAACGCCGCGCTGTCCGGTGATAATCAACGGATTGTCGCCGCAGCACAGGATATTTTAAAGCAAGGAGAACACGCCGATGTACTGATCGGGCGGCTTGGCGTGCTTGCCTCACATGGCGACAAAGACGGTCATCCCACCATTACCCTGGGGGCAACCGCTATGCTGAGCCGCCTTCTTCATACTATCCCACAGCCGCTAGAGGGCGAAGTGCTGCCGCACGAGCGCGCGCTGCCACTCTTCGTCTACGCCCTGCTGGCCTCGGCAGATGCCCTTCGTGCCGGTCAGAACGTCACGATTACCTCGCCCAAACCGATCTTCCCCAGCGACCTCGGCGAGACACAGACGGTCGGCGAAGCTATGCACAAAGCCATCTACGGTAATGATCCTGAGACCACCGAGCGATTGCTGCTCGGCCTGTACGGCACAGGTGCCGATTATCGTACCTTGCAGGTACGCGCCTATGATGGCATCGCCGCAACATTCCAGAACAGTGGGCACCCGTTGATGTTCGCCGTGCGCGGCTTCCAGGTACTCGATGCAGTCGAATGGGGCACCGCTGTGCCGGACATCTTACACTGGCTCGCTCCTCACCTGCCGCTTGTTCCCAATAACGATGAGCCTGCCTGGATACCAGACTTGCGCGAATACGTTAACAATCCCGCTAATAGCGTGGCTGGCATCCGCACACGCCTCTCCATCCCCAAAGATGGCAATGCTCTCCCACTGCGCAATCTGGTTCTCAGCGATGCCGATACCACGAAGGTCTGCCAGGGGGTATACGATGCCTTGATGAAGGGTGAAGCTTCACCGCGCGCCGTCAGTTCCGTAATCGCACTGGCCGCTGCTGACATCCTGATGAAGATTAACGACGATAGCCGTGATCTCTTCATCAAGACGGCTCACGGCCTGCTGTTTGCCGCAGCCGCACGCCAGGTTTTCCGTCAGGTGCAGGACGTTGAGGTACTGCCGCTCCTCTTCACCTCGGCAGCCTATGTAAACGCGCTTTATAAAGCTGTAATCGCCGAACATGCACCTGTCACACCTACCGCTGCCAGAACCACCCAGGTACGTGGCGGTGGCTTGATCGCCCCGGCCATGCTGGAAACCCTGGCTATGCAGATCAACGCACAAGATTACGCCGACGCACTGGGCACCGCAACACGCTATATTAAACTGGGCTACGATGTGCGTGCGCTCTTCGCCACCATCGCAGTGGGTGCGGCTCAGAGCGATCCCACCAATGACAAGGGCCATAGCATGCAGATCGTTCAGGCCGCCAGCGAGGAATTTATGGCCTGGCCTATCCGCCTGCGTGAAACCAGCCCGGAACCATTCCTTGCTGCCGCCCTGCGCGCCGCTCTCTTCGGCACCCGCCACAATGTTTTAGAGGAATAAAATCGAGAACGAGAAGCCGTTCTCCTGATAGGGGCGTGATTCATCACGCCCCTACGGAATGGGATGTTGGAGAATCTATGCAATGTCTTTCAAAATATCTTATTTAAAAGCGTTTATGACCCTACTTATCTGCTCACTCCCATTTCTACTTACTTCATGCAATCTCTTCAATGGCATCTTTCAACCTCAAACGCCGGTTAAGGCTCCTTTGAAGCAGCAAATCTATACCATCCCGGAAATCGGTATTTCTAATCTCGATACCCTCGATCCAGCCCTGGCGCACGACGCGGCTTCGATGAACGCAGTTCAGATGCTCTTCACAGGCCTGGTTTCCTATAACGATCAACTGCAACTGCAAGGGCAGCTTGCAGCTTCATGGAATGTCAGCACTGATGGCCTGACATGGACGTTCCACCTCAAGCCACATCTGAACTTCAGTGACGGCAACCCGCTCACCTCAACCGATGTCGCCTACAGTCTTGATCGCGCCTTGCAACCGACCACTCAATCCACGATAGCCCCACTCTATCTGAACGTCATCAAAGACGCTAACCAGCTTATTGGAGGCACCATTACGACGCTGATCGGCGATAGTATTACTACGCCTGACCCCAGCACGGTCGTTATCCAGACCAGCAAACCGGTGGCGTATTTTCCTGCTTTACTCACCTGCACATGCGCGGATGTGGTCGAAAAGAGCATGGTGAACACCTACGGCAAAACCTTTACCGACCATCTCTCACAGGGCGGCAGTTCCGGCCCCTTCCGCCTGGCTCGCTATGTCCCTGGCCACGAGATCGAATTTATTCCTAATCAGCACTATTATGATGCCAAACCTCAGCTACAACAGGTCTATTTCGTATTCTACGCTAAAGCCAGCGATGCCTTCCTCGCCTACCAGGCCAACAAAGTCGATATGACCGAAATACCACTCTCGGCGCTCGCCGCCGCCAGAAACCGCAGTGACTTTCACCAGGTACCACTGCAATGGATTAACTACTACACCATGAACTACCTGACCAAACCCTTTGACAATATTCACATTCGACAGGCCTTCGCGCTGGCTATCGATAAGCAGGCTATCGCCACGCAAATATGGCACGGCACCGCAATTCCCACCAATCATATTGTGCCGCAGGGCCTCCCTGGCTACAATCCCCATCTGACGGGGCCGGACAATACAAAGAGCTTGAGCGGCGATCCGGCGAAAGCACAGGCACTTTTCAAACAGGGATTACATGAAGAAGGCTACAGCAGCATCGCACAATTGCCGACTATCACGCTGACCTATGCGTCGGGCAACACAGAGTTCACACAGGAGGTCGCCGCGCTGGTGGCACGCTGGAAAAAGGTACTTGGTGTCACCGTTCAGACTAATCCCGTAGATTACAACACCCTGCTGGATAATGTGACGGCGGCTACGAATAATCCGCAAGGCATTCAGTTCTGGGGCCTGTCCTGGATCGGCGAATATCCCGACCCGCACAACTGGCTGACGCTCCAGTTCGACAAAGCCTCACCGAATAACAATATGAATTACGGCCAGAATCAAAGTACTGATGCAATCCAGCAACAGGCCGTGCAACAGCAATTAGAAAAAGCCGATGCTACCATGCAGCAGGCCACACGTCTTCAACTCTATCAACAGAGCGAGCAGCAACTGGTCAACGACGTGGCCTGGCTGCCAATGGAACAGATGACGAATACCTTCCTGCGCACCCCACTTATCGTCGGCATCGTCGATAACGGCCAGGGCACAATCCCTCCCGACGATTGGAGTAAGATTTACCGCGTGCTACCATAAGTTGCAAGAGAACTTGGAAGTCAGTTTAGTTAGTAAGGAACAGGTTCAGACAATGTTTAGCGACCCACATCGACCACACTATCACTTCTTGCCTCAGGCAAACTGGATGAATGACCCGAATGGCCTCATCCAATGGAAGGGGCAGTATCACCTCTTCTACCAGTACAATCCAGACGCCCCTATGCATGGAAACATTCACTGGGGCCACGCCGTCAGCACAGATCTGGTGCATTGGACGCATCTCCCTATCGCTCTGACCCCAACCCCTGGCAGAGCCGATGCCGACGGGTGCTGGTCAGGGTGCGCCGTTGATAATCATGGTACGCCAATCCTACTCTATACCGGCATACGTCCCCAGGTCGTCTGCCTGGCAACCAGTAGCGACGACCTGCTCACCTGGCAATACTACTCCGGCAATCCGGTCATTGCTGGCCCGCCGCCAGTACTACAAGAAGACATTCAGGGTGAGTTCCGCGACCCATTTGTCTGGAAAGAGGGTCACTACTGGTACATGCTCATAGGTACCAGAAGGGTGGGCAAAGGTGGCATGATCCTCCTCTATCGCTCACACGACCTGATAACCTGGGAGTATCGCCACCCCTTACTCGTTGCCGATGCCAGCAAGCTCCAGCCGACCTGGACGGGGGCCATGTGGGAATGTCCCAATCTGCTCACCTTTGGTGATCGACGTCTACTCTTTTTTTCGGGTCAAACAGCAGAGGGGCACCTACTATACCCGATCTACGTCATCGGTGCTTTCCAGGATGAACAATTTTCGGCTCGCACGCAGGCTATACTGGCGCATGGCGGCTCCTTTTATGCTCCCCAAGCCTTCTATGACGCCCAGGGACGTGCCATCATGTGGGGATGGCTACAAGAAGAACGCAGTCAGTCCCTCTGCCAGCAAGCCGGGTGGGCAGGAGTCATGTCGTTACCTATCATCCTATCTCTTTCCCCTGAAGACAGATTGAGTCTGGAACCGGCTTCCGAACTGGCAATCCTGCGTGAAAAACACTGGCACGACGGAAACTTTGTGTTGAGTAAAGCAAGCCAGCGCCCATACGCTGACAGCCAGGGCGATTGTCTCGAAATTCTGCTGACATGCGAGCCAGGGCAACATTGCACCTTCGGCCTCCGTTTGCGCTGCTCCCCCGATGGTCAGGAACAGACACGCATTGTGTATCAGGCGGCATCGCAACAACTATCTATTGAACGCGATCAATCAAGCATCAATTCAGATGTAGATCACGAAAATTGCTCCATCGCAGTAGAGCTTGCGTCAGGTAAGCCACTGACGTTACACATTTTTCTTGACCGCTCGGTGCTAGAGGTCTTTGTAAACAATCGTTACTATCTGGCAACTCGCATCTACCCCCAGCGCCCGGATAGTCTGGAACTGGATTTGTTTGCCCGTGCTGGCAGCGTTAAAATCAACTCGCTCGATATCTGGCGTCTGGAATCCATCTGGAACAACTGAAGCAGCACTGTCCGCAAGGGAACAGGAGCGCAAACAGGATAGGGCTGAGCATCAAACGGTGAGACGCGAAAGAATTTCTGCACATCTGAGTATTCCGTGCGGGTTCATGCCCAACTGGTCATTTGCCACGATGTTCCATGCGTTGAGTACAGATTGCGCCAGTTCCTAACCGCGTATGCGCGAGCTTGCCCCCAAATTGTACAAAGCCAAGCTAAGACCGTATGCAAAAAGTTAGTAAGAGCTACGTATAGACATGTGAGTCCTTTTGTTGGTAGTTTCGTCAGCAAAGTAGCTCGCTTGCCCTTATATTATATACTAGAGTGCAAGTGCCATCATTAAACAGGTTCAAAATCATCGCCATACGAAGCATCAAGAATAGAAGTGAGCGTATGACAATCAACTCGCGTGACTCAGACGAACTAAACAAATCAGAAGACTCTCTCCGGCGACTAGTCGCTGAACTGGATCGAGAGATTGCGGAGAATCCTACTAATGTAGTTGCCTATGAGCGGCGGGGAAACGTCTATTTGCAGCTTCAGGAGTATCAGCGAGCAATCTCTAACTATAACCGTGCCCTGGAACTGGATTCTGAGTACGAGGCTGCTTACCGACACCGGGGGCAAGCTTACGCAGCTCTCGGCTATTACCAGTGGGCTGCCGCCGATTTTGGCCGGGCCGAAACCCTTGACCAGCACAAAAAGCAACTGATGCTGCCTCCCCAACCAATAGCATACCCCACACGAAAAGCAAAAACCTCGGAGCGGAAAGTCTACCATGCACACCATCGCCTGCTCTGGGTACTCTTCAGCTCATTTGTGTGCTTCTCTACGTTGTTCGGGGGACTGTTTTTCCTCCTTACCGTGCCAATTGGGGCAGCGCTAGGAACGGATTCTCTCTGGGAAGATTTGTTTATGCTCTCATTTAGCTTGTTCTTGCTTATGCTTGTTCCGGTCACCGCTTGCTGGACTCACGACCTATGGGCGGCACGCCTGATCATTGCACCTGAAGGGATCATACTTTACGGCAATGGGTATCGCGTCTATAATCCTTGGTGGAACATTCGCGGTCATGGGAGTATGCTGTCTGGCATGCAACAGATAAGTGGTCTGCTGTTAGCGCAACCTGCCAGGGAAGGTTTAAGCCTAGCAGAGGGCATGAGGCAGCAGCGACCGACACTGGAACACTCTCGCTGGTCGCAACTTGTGTACAAAACGCTACCTGCACTGGCCATACTTGTAGCACGCTCTCCAAGTAGTGTCAATGCTTCGATGCGAGGCTACGAAACCATGATCTCCAACCTGATTCCCGTCAGCTTCTACGTGCAGAACTGGCAAAATAGCGAGGTGGCCCAATTGATTGCCCAGTATGCTCCTCAGGCGTCTATATAACAGGGATACGCTCATGCTCTCCCGATTTTCCAATCCCATTCTACTCTGCTCACTTATTTGGCAGAGCAGCCTCCCCATATTGTATGCTAACATCAAGATTCTTAGCAAATTGAGGAGCTATCATGCTTGATCTAAGCACCATCGCCGTCGTTGATGAACATTGTCACCCTGTATTGATACGCCAGCAGATGTCGGTACAGGAATTTCGCGGCTATTTTACCGAAGCAACGGATACCAGTTTTACCAAAAAACATGTGCAATATACGGTCTATTACCTCTGGATGCTGCGTCAATTAGCAGAACTCTATGGCTGCGCGCGCGATGAAGCGGCTATCATCGCCGCCAGAAACGCCCTTACACCTGATGCACTGCTCAGCCACGCATTGCAAGCTACCGCTATTGACACGCTCATTTTAGACCCGGCTTATCCGCTACCGGAGGAATGCTTTACGCCGGAGCAGATGGGACAGCTTGGCAAGTGTGGTGTCGCTAAAATGTTGCGCCTCGAAACGGAGATGCAGAAGCTTATCGTCGCCTGCGGTGAGTTTGATGAGGTGGTGGAACGCTTCAGGCAAATAGTACGCAACGCGCGCGCCAACGGCTATTGCAGTCTTAAGAGCATCGTAGCGTATCGCACAGGGCTACAAATCGCCGAGTGGAGCAAGGATCAGGCGGCTGCTTCCTATCAAGAGGCGCGCGCCGAGGCGGTCCGAACAGGCAAGCTACGCATCTCCCACAAGCCGTTGATCGATTATTTGCTGCACATCGCATTCCAGCAGGCAGCGCAACAGAGTCTACCCATTCAGTTCCATACCGGCTATGGCGATAGTGATACCGATATGCGGCTTGGCAATCCGCTTCACCTGCGGGATGTGCTGGAAAAGCGTGAATACCGCAGTATGCCGATTATCCTGTTGCATGAAAGTTATCCGTACAGCCAGCTTGGTGCTTACCTGGCCGCTGTCTATCCACACGTCTACTTCGACATCTCATACACCATCCCGTTCGTAGAACACTTAGAGATGCTGGCCTTCACGCGGCAAGCATTGAGCGTGGCACCCGCCAGCAAATTGCTTTTCAGCACAGACGGCATTCACGTTCCAGAGATGCATTGGGCAGGCGCGGTGCGTGGGCGACGCATCATCGCTCAGGTGCTGCAAGAGATGATTGAATCCGATGAACTGGATGAAGAGCAAGCGTACCACCTGGCGCGTCTTATCCTGAGAGACAACGCCTATGCCGTCTACCAATTATAGTCTCATTTCACCTATCGTAGCATGCAGCGGCAGATAAGGAGGAGCGTATGCCTGAATATCTCTGGACAGGAAACTCTACCCCATTTCGCGTCAGCGTCTACGCGGTTATTATTGAGGAAGGAAAAGTGCTGTTAGCTCATCGCAACGACATTGATTGGTGGAACCTTCCTGGCGGCGGCATGGAAGCGGGTGAGACAGTCGAGGAAGCGCTGATCCGCGAGGTACGAGAGGAGACAGGACTGGAAGTTGCCGTCGAAAGGCTGGTCGGCGTCTACTCCAAGCCGCAAAAGAATGAAGTCGTGCTGGCTCTGCGTTGCCACATCACCGGCGGCACGCTCAGTGCGACCGAAGAGTCGCGGGAGTGCCGTTTCTTCGCGCCCAATGCTATGCCACGCAATACACTTCCCAAACACCGACAACGTGTTGAGGATGCGCTGCTCAATCTGCCCTATGCGGTACTACGCGATCAGCGCGCTACTTCGGAGGAAGATCAAAGATTACCTCTGGAAGAATAAATTTCACCCTGTAGGGGCATGAGTTGAGGAGAAAGCAGTTAAGCGGGAGAAATGGATGCCGGATGCTCCGGCAGCAGTGTCACAGACAGCGTGTCTTGCAAGGCATTGTGTAGTGCCTGCTCGACCTCTTCCAGAAGTCGGTGATAGAGTGCGTCGGCCCACTGCTGATCCCAGGCCCCTTGTTGCTCAAGCAACTGCTGACAACGCACAAGCGGGTCATGGGGGGATGGGTCGGAGAGAGCATTCGGGCGGACGACCTCCATCTCTAGTAGCACGGGTCCATGCCCGGCTCGCGCCTGAGCGATAGCTTGCTGCATGGAGCTATAGACCGCCGCCACATCGGTACCGTCCAGCAGTCGATGGGTTAAACCCTCTGGTAGCGCCGATTGTTGCAAACACGAAAGCATCTGTTCCCGTTCATCTACACACACGCTACAATCGTGTTCACAAATAAAGATCGCCGGTAGCCGGTGCTGGGCAGCAAAACGGATGCCTTCCCAGAAATCAGGTTCGCCGGTCACGCCATCGCCGCAATACGCCACCGTTACAACCGGGGCTTTGCGTAACTTGCAGGCGAAGGCGATGCCGGCGGCGTGCAAAATATGGGTCGCGCCAGTCGCTGTACCCATAATCGCATTGCGCTTCTGATACCCCCAGTGCGGCAACGCCATATGGGTAACAGGCAGACGCTGCGAGCAGTCGGCAGATTGCCCCTGCTCACAGGGCAGTGAATCGGGAGCTTGAGCCTGTAGATACGTGCGGAAGATTTCATAAGGGGTCATACCGATAGTTAAAACAACACCTAGATCGCGGTAGTAGGGCAGGGTGAAATCCTGGCCAACCTCAATACAGATAGCACTACCGACCTGGGTCGCTTCATGGCCCCGACAGCTTGCAACCTCCTCACCATAGCCGTGAGTATGCAGACGAACAAGATGCTCATCGACCATTCTAGTTAAGAGCATACGGGCATAGAGCTTACGCAACAAAGGCACTGAGAGATTTGTTGTATTCATAGCAGTATGCCAGTTATCTTGTCTTTCCCACATAAGATTCAGTTATTTTCAGCTCATAAGCTCGTTTAAACAACAGGTAAGAACAAAGGTTATTGTTCTCTACCATCCCCTCCGCAAACATTGACATTATACGCCTCACCCTTCGTAAGAAGCAACTGTTTCGAGACAAAGGTAGGAGGGGAAACAAGTGACATTGCAATTCGCCTGTAGAAAACCTATAATGATTCTGGCATGTTTGACCCTTTGAAGGCAACATCAAGGAGGAAGGATGCAGCATCTATGGAGGCAATAGTAGTATGACAATCAATATTCGCGCTACGAAAGCCGATACACCGGCAATGACGCTGGATGTCATCGCACTTTATCGCACAATGGTGACCGCGAGAGTGACCAACGATCTCCTGAAAACACGCAAGACACAAGGACGTTTTCCCTTTTACATTGGCTGCGCCGGACACGAAAGTATGGCGGCAGTGGTAGCGGCGCTCGAAGAACACGACTGGCTCGCCCTCTACTACCGCGATATGGCTGCCTGGCTCCAGCGTACCAAAGACGCTTATGGCCCTATTCGCGAAGCTTACTCGCGCACAACGGGACCGATGTGCGCCGGTCGAAACATGCCCTCTCACTACAGTAGCAAACAGCATCATATTCTGCCTGCGGTCAGCGAAGTGGCTGGCCACACACCGTTTGCGGGCGGTGTTGCCTTCTCAATTAAGCGGCATAGCGAATTACAGGGTCAGATTGTAATGTGTTCCACCGGCGATGGTGGGGCCGCTACCAATGACTTCAACGTTCTCTTTCGGCAAGCAGCGGTGCATCAGTTGCCCGTTTTGATGGTGATTGAGAACAATGGCTGGGCCATTACCGCCGAATCATCCATCCAATGGGCTGGAGACCTGGTCGAATGGGCCAAAGGCGGCGGCGTCTACGCCGAAGATGTCGATGGCACCGATGTCATTGCCACGTACCAGGCCACGCGCCGTCTGGCCGAGCATGTACGTTCCGGGCAAGGGCCGGTGCTAATGCATCTGCACCTCGGCCTGCTGGACCCCCACTCTAGCAGCACCGATATTCGCACATATCGTAAGAAGGAAGAAATCGAACTCACCACTGCCCTCAAAGACCCCGTGAAGAACTTCGGGCGCTGGCTCGTTGAACACGATTACCTGCAAGAAAGCGATCTGGACCGCATTCGCAAAGAGGTACGCGCGGAGCTAGAGCGCATTGAGCAGGAGGTATTGCAAGAACCGCTTCCCACCGGCGACCGCGCGCTAGATCACGTCCTCTATGTTCCTGAATGGCATGAGAACATTCCACGCGGTCAGAAGCGTCCAAAGACGATGCTGGCAGCAATCAACGAGGCGCTGGTCGAACTGGTGCAGCGCGACCCCGATTTCTTCGTCTACGGCCAGGATGTTGGCAGTCCAAAGGGGGGCGTCTTCGGCGCTACCGCTGCGCTCGTCTCAGAATTCCCCGGACACGCTATCAGTAGCCCACTCAACGAGCAACTAATCATCGGTATCGCTGCGGGCGCGGGTATGCGTGATGGCAAGGCCCGCTGCGCTGAAATACAATTTGTAGACTACCATCAATCCGCAGCGCAAACCATCCGCCTGGCCGCGCGTTTCTCCTATCAGAACTATGGCCACTGGACGGTGCCATTGCTGATCCGCACGAAATCCGGTAGTGGGGGCGGCGGTCCCATCTCTACTGGTGGGGCCGGTGGTGGTGCCTTCGGCCATTCCAACGCGGGTGAACAATGGTTTACCAATATCCCCGGTATGATTACCATTTGTCCCGCCACGCCATATGACGCGAAAGGGTTGTTGCTGGAAGCAGCACGCGCCCAATCCCCCGTCACATTTCTGGAACGCGGTCGCCTGTATCGCGCGGAGCCACCGAAAGATGGCAGTGGCAAGACTATCGCCGCCCTGAGTGAATACTGGCAAGTACCGGATGGCTATTACACCTTGCCCATTGGCAAAGCCCGTCGCCTGAAAATCGGCGACGGGCGGCCCAGCGTCGCCATCATCGCCTGGGGAACAATGGTGCTTGAAGCCTGCATTGCTGCTTCCAACATCGTCAACGCAAAAGGTGGTGCAATTGAGGTGGTCGATTTGCGTACCCTGGAACCATTCGACGAAGCAGCAGTTAAGGCTGCCGTCCACGAGGCGAATCGCGTGCTGGTCGTAACCGAAGAGCCTGATCTGACCAGCTACGGCCGACACATCCACTCGTGGATTGTCGAGCAGTGCTTCTATGATCTGGACAGCACACCTGCCTTTATAGGTGCGCTCAAAGCGCCCGCCGCGCCCTATAACGAACCGGAGGAGTCTGCCTTCTTCCCAACAGCACAGACGATTGAGGAGAAACTGGGAACCCTGCTTGCTGAATAAACCTGTACTACCGTAGGGGCGTGATTCATCACGCCCTGCTCACCCGCTGATCTGCTCACCCGTCGAGCTGCTCGCAGGGCGTGGTTGAGCAGGGCGTGATGAATCACGCCCCTACGAGATTGCCAATGCTGCGGGTGAAAAATTTATTATCACGCCCCGCCTGTGAGGTTGACGGTCGGGGGCAGGCACGCTATCATTCATATAGCATTGCATATGGGACTGATTTTGCAAGTAGAGAGTAAAGGCTATCTGAAGTCGTATGTTAAAGAAACTTCGTGGGCGTAACCTGGCTCATCCCGGCTGTTTAATCGGGATCACGACGGGACTCATTATAGGTATCGTGCTGGGCGGAGTGCTGGCGGCTCGCTTCGGTGTCGCGTTAAACACGATTCTGCTCACCTGGCTCGGCCTGACTGTAGGTTTAGGGATCATTGGCTGGATCATCGGCGACCGTCTTACCTCGCGTTTCCCGGCGCTCGAAGAAGAGACAGAAGCCATAGCACCAGACAAATGAGCAGGAACTCTTTGTAGAAATTATATCAATAACATGACGAGGTTTTTATGAACCAACCTGAAAAGAAGGACACGCAGGAGTCCGCCAGGAGTGCCGCAATCAACAAGAAGTCCGGGGGATTCACAGACGAGGAACGAGCCGCGATGAAAGAACGCGCCAAAGAGCTGAAGGCAGAGGCGCGCGCTAACAAGAATAAAGCGGAAGGGGAAAGCGACGTACTCGCAAAGATCGCCGAGATGCCGGAACCAGATCGCACTATGGCCCGGCGACTCCATGAGATCATCACAACCAGCGCACCATCCCTCTCGCCGAGACTCTGGTACGGGATGCCCGCCTATGCCAGGGACGGCAATGTCGTTTGCTTCTTCCAAAGCGCACAAAAATTCAAGACGAGGTACGCGACGCTCGGCTTCAGCGACAAGGCGAACCTCGACGAAGGCTGCATGTGGCCTACTTCTTTCGCGCTGACGGAACTGACCGAAGACTGCGAGGCGAGGATCAGCGCACTTGTGAAGAAAGCGGTAAGCTGAGAAACTCATCTTACACCCAGGCCCCGCACCGCTGGCCTTGCCTTCGCTCCGACGCATTCTCTCTCGGCAGAGAGGCCAGCAGCTACAGGTTGAACTTCTTCTTTTTCTCGCCTGCCTTAATGTATGCAATCTGCTCTGCCGTGCATTCATCCTGCTTGCTTCAGGTTCCTGAACGCACCTTAGAGACCACTGGCATTTTTATGTCAATTATGGTATAGTAGAAACACGCAGGTAATACCAACCTTCTCCTAGCAGATATTACATGCTGAGCAACGCTGCTCCAGGGCGATGATGCGTGTCCAGTCCAGTGGATACCGTAGCGTCGTGGTTTCCTGTCGCAAAACGACACACCACCAGGTACGAACATCCTTCCCGTGTACTGTTGAACAAATAGCGCGCAAGCAATTAACGTGTGTATGAACAGTTACACCTGATCAGCACCACCCAGGAGGCTTTTATGTCCACATTCCTTAATGAATTTCGGCGACCTATCTCTGTCGATTCTGCTCCACGTGGCAGTCGTTGCGAGTGGTGCGGTCAGCCGGCAGAGCAACAACTCACTGCTATCGGTGGACGCTTCCACAACGATGGGGGTACCTTCTGCCGCTCCTGCGGAGAAAAGTTCACGCAAGCTGTGATCAATTCGCTCAACGTCGCCATGCCTGAAATTGAAACATTCCGCTAGGTTGCGCACAGGATACCTATGCATCTGCATTCACGCATGAAGCGAGATGCTAAGCGCCATCTGGTAGAGATAATAGCAAGAGAAGAACCTTCTCTTCACGCAGGGTTCTTCTCTTGTGTTCTTTTACTGCTCTGCTATTGTCGGCACAGAGACCGGCTCACCACCGCTGCCCACCGCTTCGCCTGGATGTGATAAACTGGCCTCTACCGGCGTTTATGCGTAACGCTGGATATAGCTCTGGATGTCGAATGGCTTGGACTGCTTCACCAGATGATGAGCCGCTTCATCCATCGTAGGTCGCTCCTCCTGATAGAAGAGGCCAATGAAAGGCTTCTCCGTCTCCATCGCCAGCTTCATCGCCTGCATGCGATCATGCGGGTCGTGATCGGCTGGAATAGGAGTGACCGCCGCGTCCCAGGCGTCGAAGGTGTGGTAGAACGTCGGGCAAGGACTCATGGCATGGATAAAAGCAAAGCCCTTGTGCTGAATGCCCTGCTCGATCAACGCGGCTAGCTCCTTCGGTTTGGCGGAATAGCCGCGCGCCACAAAACTCACGTTGAGACTGAGCGCCGTCGCAATCGGGTTGAACTGTGAGGCGAGCAGGCCGTAGGGTGTAGATTTCGTTACGTGGCCGTGTGGAGAGGTCGGTGAGGTTTGCCCTTTGGTCAGCCCATAAATCTCGTTGTCCATGACTATAACGGTGATATCGATGTTGCGCAGCGCGGCATGAATCAGGTGCCCCGCACCGATGCTGAAGAAGTCGCCGTCGCCGCCGACCGCAACGACAGTCAGGTCGGGACGGGCCATTTTCAAACCCTGTGCGACGGGCAGGGCGCGTCCATGCACGCTATGGAACCCAAAGGTCTTCATGAAGTGTGGAAAACGGCTGGAGCAACCGATACCAGACACCACTACGGTCTGATCGGGGGCCAGCTTCAAGGACGCCATGCTACGATAAGTGGCGTTCAGCACGCCAAAATCGCCGCACCCAGGGCACCACGTTGGCTTCACTTCACTGCGATAATCTTTGGGCGTAGGATTGGGATTGATAACCACTTGTGTCATGACTGACTGACCTCCTCGATGGCTTTCAGTAACTCACCCGCAGTAAACGGAATGCCACCGAATTTGTTGACTCGAATGGGCTGTAAAGCATATTTTGCACCGAGCAGATTGGCAAGCTGGCCCGAATAGTTGCACTCGGCCACAATCAATTTCTGCACGGAAGAGGCAAATGCCTTGATGCTCTCGTCTGGCAACGGCGACAGAATGCGCAGATGTAAAGAGGCCACTTTATAGCCGAGCGCGCGTGCGCGATCTACCGCCTCTTGAATCGCACCCTCCGTTGATCCCCAACCGATCAGGCCAACCGTCGCCTCTTCATCACCATAACGTTGTGGTTGAGGCAACTCTTTAGCCGCCGTCTCCAGTTTGCGGAAGCGCTTCTGAAGCATGACAGTATGATCTTCCGGCTCATAATCGGGGTGCCCAAGTTCGTTGTGCTCAAGGCCGGTTGCCACATAGGTATACGCCCCCGCGCCTGGAACAGAGGTAGGGGAAATGCCACTGGCGGTAATGGCGTAACGAGCAAAACTCTCCGCCAATGCCGCTGCCCCAACAGGTACCTTACGCTCCTGGCTATGCCCGTTGCTGGTCACATTGCCGTTGCTATATATCACGCGCTTCTCAAGCTGCATCGGCTGGAAAACAGCACGATCCACGCTCTCTACGCGCGCCGTCAGCGACTGATCGGTCAGGAATAATACCGGCATCTGATAGCGTTCGGCCATGTTAAAAGCCTGGATGATCAGCGTGTAGCAATCAGCGACATTAGCGGGTGCCACAACGATACGGGGCGTATCACCATGACCGGCACTGAGCGCAAAGCTCAGATCGGACTGCTCCATCTTGGTCGGCATACCTGTGCTGGGACCGGCACGTTGAGCGTCAACGATCACGGCGGGCAATTCGGCCATCGAAGCCAGGCCAATCAACTCTGCCATCAACGACAATCCTGGACCAGAGGTGGCCGTCATAGCGCGCATTCCGCCGTAAGACGCGCCCAATACGGACGCCAATGCCGCCATCTCATCCTCAGCCTGTAAGAAGGTGCCACCCACCAGCGGCAACTCCTTCGCCATCGCCTCCATAATATCGCTGGCCGGGGTAATCGGATAACCAGCAAAGTAGCCGCAGCCCGCCGCCAACGCACCGGCAACAAGCGCCTGATTACCGTTCAGAACCACACGGTCTGCCTTCTCGACCGCCCCCAGATGATACGGGTCGCGCTTCTTTATCTGCTCTTTGACATAGGTATAAGCGATATTGAGCGCCAGGCCATTCTTCTCCATCAGCGTCTCGTTGGCTTTGCGCGAGCGGGAAAGCTTGGACTGCACCAGTTGCACGATGGCCTCTAATGGAGGGCCAAACAGACCGGAGATCGCGCCCAGCATGACCATATTCTTCGTCTGGAAGAGCTGCACCTGTTTACGCGCAATCTCGTTGAACGGAATTGCGTAGGCAATATAATCGCCCGCCTCTGGCGTGAAATCAGACGGATCATAGACAAGGACCCCCCCATGTCGTAGTTCCTTGATATTGCGATCATATGCCTCTTTGTTTAAGCAGATCAACACATCTGCATAGTCGCCCATCGATCTCACCGGCTGGTCACTGATACGCACCTGAAACATACAGGGGCCACCGAGGATTTCAGCCGGGAAGGTGCGGAACGTATAGACCTGGTAGCCCCAGCGCGCCGCAGCCTGGGCGAGAATATCGCCACCGGAGATGACACCTTCACCAGACTCACCTCCAATGCGAATCGTTACTTCATTCTCCATTGAATGCTCCCTGAAAAAAGTTAAAACCGCGCATTATAGACCTGGTAGCGCGGCCTTCTATGTGCAACCCGAAATATTGAGGAGGAGAACATTTCAGAAAAAAGTGCTGTCCTTCCTTGTCGTTGGAACGCGGTAGACATGTCTAAGGGTCGTCTCAATTCCTCCCATAAACAGATATATAACTTTTCCCTTCTACGACATCTCACTTCGCTTCATTACCTCAATCTTCCGCCTTGCCCTTCATTTGAAAACACTGAACAGGGCTATGCACGTAACTGCCCATATTATATCACACACCGACCATTGTGGAGATAGGAAAAATGCGTTTTTTAGCGAAGATTGCAAAATCAAATCAGAAATTGGTCATCCAAACTCTTCCCACCCCCTTCACAGACCACACACAATATGGTACAATGCGCTTCGTAAGGGCCCATAGCTCAGTGGTTAGAGCCGCCGGCTCATAACTGGTTGGTCGCAGGTTCGAATCCTGCTGGGCCCACTCTTCACCTTGCATAATGTATGCTGTGCAGCAGGCAATGTAAACTAGAAAATCGGGTCTGACCCAGGCATACTTTGCACTCCCACCTGACCATGATGTTGCTCAATACCCATTTTGCTCACATAGATGCTACCTTAATACAACAACCTCTCTTCTGGCACGTGTGATAGACCCACCAGGAAGACAAAGCGGTACATCCAGTACAAACCTTTCGCAATGCGGGTGGTCAATGGAGTAACAGAATAAGTATCTCTCTTAAGGAAAAATGACATCAATTGCAACGCCACAGTCCTAGAAAAACGTGGAATATGGCATGTTCCCCTCTCGTTTTCTACAATAGAAGGGGCAAATGAAAGTTATGCATCGTTTAGCATGGAACAGAAAATATATCTCTGCTAAGGCAGGGAAGGAAAAGAGACATGCCACATCTCTCTGCTAACATGGGTACACAGACACCCAATGAACATAAAAAGCCGCATGTGGTCATTCTTGGGGCCGGTTTTGGTGGTCTTGAGGCAGCACGCGCTTTGCGTACTGCACCCGTTATAGTCACAGTGATTGATCGCAACAACCATCATCTGTTCCAGCCGTTACTCTACCAGGTGGCAACGGCTGGCCTCTCACCAGCCGACATCTCGTCACCCATTCGCCATATTCTACACAAGCAGCAGAACACATCCGTCATGATGGGTACAGTCATCGGGATCGACACACAACAACAGACGGTTCAGTTGCAAGATCGCGTGATACCGTATGACTATCTCATTGTGGCAACCGGTGCCAGCCACAGTTACTTCGGGCATGACGAATGGGCACCTTACGCGCCCGGCCTCAAATCGATAGTTGACGCCACTGCCATTCGCCGCAAGATTCTACTTGCCTTTGAGCAGGCCGAAGTAGAGAGTGACGCGGAGCGGCGAAAGGCGCTGCTCACCTTTGTGCTGGTGGGAGCAGGGCCAACCGGCGTTGAAATGGCCGGTGCCATTGCCGAACTGGCTCATAAAGCGCTGGCTTCCGATTTCAGAAACATCGATCCAACATCGGCACGCATCATATTAATTGAGGCAATGCCCAGAATTCTGGCCACATTCCCCGCATCGCTGGTTCGCAAAGCCCGCAAAGCTCTCACCGACCTGGGTGTAGAGATATTGACGGGTAGCCCTGTCACCAGGATTGATGATGAAGGAGTGACGATAGGTGAGCAGCACATTGCGGCAAAAACTGTCATCTGGACGGCAGGCGTCGCCGCTTCACCCGCCGGACAATGGCTACATGCAGAGATTGACCGGGCCGGGCGCGTGAAAGTTGACGACCATCTGGCGCTGCCAGGGCACCCCAACGTGTTTGTCATCGGCGACACCGCCAGCGTCAACCAGAACGGTAAGCCATTACCGGGTGTCGCGCCCGTTGCCATGCAAGAGGGACGTTACGTCGCCAGATTGATTCGGGCCAGCGTGGAAGGTAAAGCCCAACCGGCTCCTTTCCACTACATCAACAAAGGGAACCTCGCCACAGTCGGACGCTCGTTCGGCATCGCCGACTTTGGTTTCTTGCGCCTGTATGGCTTTATTGGCTGGTGCATCTGGCTCACCGTTCACATCTTCTTCCTGATTGGTTTCCGCAATCGCGTAGTGGTCATGTTTCAGTGGGCCTGGGCTTATCTAACCTTCCAGCGTGGCGCACGTCTCATCACCTTTGAATCGTGTCAGCACACCGAACCAACAAAAGCGGAGAAAGAACGTGTCATACTATCAAGCGAGCCGCGTGGGTAACATACTGAAACTTCTGCTACAGGCAAAGCGTGTGGAGTATATAACGCATATTCACTACTAGCAACACCCAATAGCAAGGTGGGAGAAGAGCAATGCAAGCACCAGGAAACGAAAAGCAGGCACGCACGCAAACAGCGACTCAGACACGTCCTCATGAACGTATCGAGGGACAGCCACAGTTTCAGCAACGCTCCTATGAAATTCAAGCCTACGGTCAGCAACATTTTGTGCCACTTGGTCTCCCCGCAGAGACCGTGCAGAGGAATGTTGCCCTATTGAATCAGCTACTTGCCGATTCGATCACCCTCTACAACCTGTACAAGAAGCATCACTGGCAGGTTGCCGGGCCGACCTTCTATCAACTTCACCTCTTGCTCGACAAACATGCCGAGGAGATTGAGAAGACAATAGACCTGCTCGCGGAGCGTATCCAGATGCTCGGTGGCGTCTCTATCAGCATGCCCTTCGATGTGGTGGAGATGACCAGAATCGAACGCCCACCCAAAGGCGAGGAAGATATTCCGGCCATGCTGGCACGCACCGCTAATGCGCATGCTACACTTATTAGTGAGATACGTGAGGCGATTGAGGTCACGAATCAAAATAAAGACTACGGCACCAATGATATGCTCATGTCTGATATATTGCGTACCCACGAGATGCACCTGTGGTTCATCTCTCAGCACCTTGTTGATACTCCACTTGTGCTGGGCGATGGGCAGAGCAAGCCCTAACATCCCCTGGTCATAGGCCGGTGTCAGCCCCTGCATCGGCCTATGACGAGCTTCAAATGCCAATACTGTCCATACCATGATACCCGCGCATGAGTCACAAGCTGATATTCCTCGTAGCAGAGCCAGTTGCAATATGCTATAATGCACGTCACTGTTACTAAAAATTTCAAGTGCAAGAGGACATAGAGACAGGCAATGACTACGTTTTACGATCATACCAAAATTTATGTGAAGGCGGGCGATGGGGGGGACGGCTCTGCGCACTTTCGCCGCGAGAAATTCACGCCCTTTGGTGGCCCCGATGGCGGGGATGGTGGACGCGGTGGCAGCGTCTATCTGGAAGCCACCAGCAATATAAATACGCTGATTGATTATCGTTACCGCCATCATTTTAAGGCCGGTAATGGCGAGGCAGGTATGCGTCAGAAAATGCACGGTGCGAAGGGAGAAGATGTGGTGTTGCTCGTTCCTTGCGGCACTATTGTGCGCGACGCCGAGACAGGAGAACTGCTGGCCGACCTGGTGGAAGATGGCCAGCGCGTCATGGTCGCACGCGGCGGACGTGGCGGCCTGGGCAACACCCATTTCGCCACCGCTACCCACCAGGCCCCCAGAGAGGCCCAGAAGGGCGAGCCGGGCGAGGAACGCTGGATCACGTTGGAGCTACGCCTGATCGCCGATGTGGGGCTGGTTGGTTATCCCAATGCCGGTAAATCAACCTTGCTTGCGGCAGTTACGGCGGCCCGCCCCAAAATCGCGGATTATCCATTCACCACGCTGGTACCGAACCTGGGCGTCGTCGAGGTCGGCGATGTCAGTCGCGGCGACGGCTTTGGCTTCGTGTTGGCCGACATTCCGGGCCTGATCGAAGGAGCGGCCCAGGGTGTCGGGCTGGGCCATGAATTTTTACGCCACATACAACGCACCCGCCTGCTGCTGCACCTGGTAGACGGTGCCGCTCTGGAACGTGATCCCTGGCAGGATTTTCTCGCCATCAACAAAGAATTGGACGAGTATGACCCGCACCTGGCTTCGCGTCCACAGGTGGCGGTGTTTAACAAGATCGACGTGCCGGAGGCGCAAGAGCGCTGGCCCGCCTTCAAAGCGATGGCAGAGGCAGCAGGCTATCCGGTCTTCGCCATTTCGGCTGCGGCGCATCAAGGGACAGAAGAACTGATGCGCTACACTGCGCGTCGCCTGCAAGAGATCAAACGGCAAGAGAGCGAGCAGGTCGAACAGATGGCCGTTGCGCCACAAGGGCCAGTGCTGAGGCCACAGCCGGAGGATGCGTTCACCATCACAAAGGAAAATGGCGAATTTGTCGTGCGCGGCAAGCGTATCGAGCGCATCGTGAGCATGACCGACCTGGAGAATGAAGAGAGCATGGATCGTTTGCAGGTCACGCTCGAAAAGATGGGTGTGACGAAAGCTCTCGAAGAGGCCGGTGTGCAGGTCGGCGACGTGGTACGCTTTGGCAAAGTCGAGTTGTATTGGGGAGAATAGTGTCAACTAACGCTCGGCGCTATGGCACATTTGTACATACGTATTCCTACCGCCGTGTATGCTTTTCCCAGTTTTCAGCGAGCAGCTAAAAACGTCATAAAACGGGGTTGACAAACATTTGGTTGGTGGTGTATCCTCCATAACAACGTAACCACTCATGACAGAGCGTTCCGGCGAAGTTGCTGTTGTAGCCTCTGTCTTCATTCGCGTGAAAACGACAGAATTTTGTAGACTACTTTGGAGCAAGGCATATGTCGAAAATGTACAGTCCGATTAGAAACGCAGCAATGGAAGCTGCACAGGACCGTACTCAGCGTATGCCTTTTTCCATGTCCATGCCTGCTATGTGCATGGCAGCAGCAGCGGCGGCAAACACCATCCTCTTAGAAACCGGCGTAATCACGTCGGTTTCTTCTTTTGTAACCGCCACCCTCATTAGCCTTATTACTCTTCTTCTCCTTGTAGTACTCGTGGTACTTATTAGCCTCATCCTTACCGGCCTTACCGGACTTGTAGGGCTTGAGAGTCTGGTAGGGCTTACAAACGAGGCAGCCACAACATACATACAGGTGATGCAGGGAGAGTAACGGGAGCAACGAAGCGCCCCTAATCCAAAGAAGGTTTCCTCATTGAGGGCCTCCCTAAATCGGGAGGCCCTTTCCTTTTATCATGATTTTCGGTTTACCAGGAGGAATTATGGCAATCGCAGCAAAGATGATTCAGCAGACGGGTACAGCAGGAGCATACCCCACCACTTCGCCCGACATACCAGCACGAGAACTGACAGGCAGCCAGATTATCTGTGAAGCCCTTGAACGCGAAGGGGTAGAACTGCTTTATGGCTATCCTGGTGGAGCAATCATGCCCTTCTATGATGCGCTAACTGGGTATCCTTCGTTGCACCATGTCCTGGTACGGCATGAGCAGGCTGCCGCACACGCCGCTGATGGCTACGCGCGCGCCACCGGCAAGGTCGGCGTGTGTGTGGCGACCAGTGGGCCAGGAGCGACCAATCTCGTTACCGGGCTGGCAACTGCATTTATGGACTCGGTGCCAGTGGTGGCGATCACAGGCCAGGTGGCAAATCCTTTCATTGGGCGCGACGCCTTTCAGGAGACCGACGTACTCGGCGTCACACAGCCCATTACCAAGCACAATTTTCTGGTGCGCAACGCAGATGAAATTGCCGAAATTATTCATAAAGCTTTCTATATCGCGCGCAGCGGTCGCCCCGGCCCTGTACTGATCGACATTCCGAAAGATGTACAATTCGCAAAAGCTCAGTATCGTCCGGTGGTCATGAATTCAGAAGAGTATCTGCGCAGCCAGCAGCCCACGCCGCCTCCCACTTATCTCATCGCGCAGGCCGCTCACCTGATTGCGCAAGCGCAACGTCCGCTGATTATGGCCGGTCACGGTATCATCCTGTCGGGCGCTTATAATGAACTGCGCACGCTCGCGGAAAAGACCAATATTCCGGTTATCACCACCCTGCTGGGCCTGAGTGCCTTCCCCGACACTCATCCCTTGCATATCGGTATGCCGGGCATGCATGGCCCCGCACACGTCAACCGCGCGATTGGTGCCGCCGATCTGATTATTGGCATCGGCTTGCGCTTCGACGACCGCGTGACCGGCAACGTCAGCCAGTTCGCCCCTCATGCTAAATTCATTCATATCGACATCGACGCCGCTGAGGTCAACAAGGTCAAAGTGGCCGCTGTGCCGATTGTCTCCGACGCTAAAGTCGCTTTAACTGCGCTGAACAAAGCTGTCGAGCCGACAGATAAGAGCGCATGGCTGGCGGAGATTCGCTCCTGGGAGGCGAAAGATAGAGAACGCCAGAGCAGCATCAGACGCAACGATAACTATCCCGACCCCGTGAGCATTCTGGAGGCCATTCGTGAGGCCGCAGGTGATGAGGCTATCATCGTCTCAGATGTGGGCCAGCACCAGATGTGGACGGCACGTTTCTACAAGTGGACGAAGCGCAACAGCCATATTACCTCCGGTGGCCTGGGTACCATGGGCTTCGCACTCCCTGCTGCGATGGGCGTGAAGATGGGGCTACCCGACACGCCGGTCTGGGTGGTTGCCGGTGACGGCGGTTTCCAGATGAATATTCAGGAACTGGCAACACTCCAGCAGGAAGGTGTTACGCTCAAAATCGCCATTATGAACAACGGCTATCTTGGCATGGTGCGCCAGTGGCAACAGTTCTTCCACAACCACAACTATTCCGAGACACCCATCACGGGACCGGATTATGTCAAACTGGCCGACGCCTACGGCCTGACTGGCATGCGCATTACGAGCCGCGCCGACGTGCCAGCCGCGATTCAGAAGGCGATTGAAACAGAAGGTACCGTGATTATTGACTTTGTGATCGAGCCGGAAATCAACGTGTACCCGATGGTCGCTCCTGGCGCTGCCATTACGAACATGATTGAAGAGGCATAGTCCAATAAAAGCGCAGCAGGAAATACAAGGGAAGCACAATGGGAAACATGCAGATGAGTACAACAATAGAGCGAGCAGGACATTCCAATATTCCGCCGGATATAGCACGCAACTATATCTTGATTATGCTGGTCAATGATCGACCAGGGGCTGTTGATCGCGTGGTCGGCCTCATGCGCCGTCGCCGCGCCAACATGCAAACCCTGGTGATGAGCCAGAGTATCACCCCGGCAGTGGTACGTCTCTCCATCATCGTCAACGACTCGGAGGTGGGCATTCACCACCTGGTTGAGCAGTTGCGCAAGGTCGTCGATATACAAGAGGTCATCTCTCTGACGGCGGAACAGGCCATCACCCGCGAACTGGCCTTGATCAAAGTTAGCAAGGATGACGCCAATTTCAACGACATCATCGCCTGTGGTCTGCTCTTCGGAGCGCACACGGTCGATGTCACGCCGGAAACCGTCACGTTAGAGATCGCAGGCAGCGTCGAGAACGTCGAGAAACTCATCGAACGCCTGCAAGCGTATGGCATTCGAGAGATTGCGCGTTCCGGCCACGTCTCGATAGCACGCGGGAACGAACAGAACTAACACATCTCAACAATTATAGTAAGGAGTTAACGGATTTATGGCAACTATCTATTACGATGCAGACGCAAACCTTGAACTTATTCAGCACAAACGGGTCGCGGTCATCGGCTACGGGAGCCAGGGGCATGCCCACGCGCTGAACATGCGCGATAGCGGCTGTGATGTCGTAGTGGGCCTGCCCAAAACGAGCCGCAGTCGCGCGAAGGCCGAGGCCGATGGACTGCGCGTCATGACCCCGGCAGACGCCGCCGAGCAGGCCGACGTCATCATGATCCTCATTCCCGACCAGCATCACCACGATGTCTACGAGCGCGATATTCGCCCAGGCCTGGCCCCCGGCAAGATGCTGATGACGGCGCACGGCTTCAGCCTGCACTTTGCACAAATCGTCCCGCCCGCCGATATCGATGTGGCGATGGTTGCGCCCAAGAGTCCCGGTCACATGCTGCGCCGCCTCTATGTCGAAGGCGTCGGCGTGCCCGCGCTGTGGGCGGTACACCAGGATGCCACCGGCAATGCCCAGGCGCTGACGCTCTCCTACGCGCGTGCCATTGGCTGCACCCGCGCCGGTGTACTACGCACTACGATTGGCGAAGAGACCGAAACCGACCTGTTTGGCGAACAGACGGTGCTATGCGGTGGCATCACATCGCTCATCCGCAACGCTTTTGAGACTCTGGTCGAAGCTGGCTACCAGCCGGAACTGGCGTATTTCGAGTGCATGCACGAGATGAAGCTGATTGTAGACCTGATGTATCAGGGCGGCATGAGCTACATGCGCTACTCGGTCAGCGACACAGCCGAATTTGGCGACTACATATCCGGCCCACGCATCATTGACGAACACGTGCGCGAGACAATGCGCAAAGTTCTGAGCGAGATTCAGGATGGTACATTTGCCAATCGCTGGATTCTCGAAAACAAAGCTGGGCGTCCCAGCTTCCTGGCGATGCGCCGCCGCGCCGCCGAACATCAGATTGAACAGGTTGGACGCGAACTGCGCGCGATGATGCCCTGGCTGAATCCAGTCACGACACAACCCGGCAGCAACGAGGCCGATGCCAACGCCAAAGCAACGAAGTGACATTGATACACTTTTAAGGAGGAGACAAAACCATGGGAGACCCTGCGGTAGTAAAAATTTTTGACACGACCCTGCGTGATGGCGAACAGTCACCCGGAGCAACGATGACGCTCGAAGAGAAACTGCTAGTCGCTGAGCAACTTGTACGCCTGAACGTAGACATCATCGAGGCCGGTTTTCCTGCCGCCTCCCCCGGCGACCTGGCCGCCGTCAAGGAGATCGCCCGTCGAACAAAGGGGCCGACCATTATTGGCCTTGCGCGCGCCAATACCAGCGACATTGATGCCGTCTGGGAAGCTGTACGCGAGGCCGAGCGACCGGCAATCCATGTGTTTCTTGCCACCTCTGATATTCACCTCCAGTACAAACTCAAGCTGAGCCGCGAAGAGGCGCTTGAGCAGGCCACATCAATGGTCGCCTACGCGCGCAACCTCTGCCCGACCATCGAGTTCTCTGCTGAAGATGCCACGCGCAGCGACTGGGATTATCTGTGCCGCATCGTCGAAGCTGCGGTCAAAGCCGGGGCCACGACCATCAATCTGCCCGATACTGTCGGCTATACCACGCCCAACGAGTACGAGGCACTCTTCCGCTATGTGCGTGAGCGCGTGCCGGGTATGGAAGAGGTGACGATGAGCGCTCACTGCCACAACGACCTGGGCATGGCAACCGCCAATACGCTGGCGGCCATTAAGGCCGGAGTGCGTCAGGTCGAGGTCACAATCAACGGCATTGGCGAGCGCGCCGGTAACACCGCGATGGAAGAGGTCGTTATGGCCCTGCGCACCCGTCCAGAAGTCTTCGGGGCCGATACGCGCATCAACGCCCAGGAGTTCCTGGCGACCAGCCAGCTTGTCAGTCGTCTCACGAGCATTCCGGTACAGCCCAACAAGGCCGTCGTCGGCGCAAACGCCTTCGCGCACGAAGCTGGCATCCACCAGGATGGCGTCTTGAAAAATCGCCTGACCTATGAGATCATGACTCCACAATCGGTCGGTTGGAAAGATACCAAACTGGTTCTCGGTAAGCATTCCGGTCGGCACGGCCTGGATGCGCGTCTGCGCCAGCTTGGCTATCGCCTCAACGCCGAAAACCTGAAGGCCGCCTATAAACGCTTCGTCGCCATTGCCGATGAAAAGAAACACGTCACCGACGACGACCTGCTTCTCATCGTGCAGAGCCTTGAGGAGACTCCGGCGGCGATTTAACAAACAACCATATGGGCATGATGATGAATTTTCACCATCGACATCGGCCATCTCGTAGGGGCGTCATTCATGACGCCCTGCTCGCCCGTCGCGCCGCTCTCAGGGCATGATGCATCACGCCAGATGGCATGATACCATTGCCGGTTTCGGGGCAAAAAATTCATAAATGGTGCCCTGTCCGTCGCGCATGTGGTATGTGTGACTCTCGCGGAACAACACCCACATCGGTCGAGATGCTTCACGGGTACGAGATGGGGCACCAACAGGGCGTGATGATGGGGGAGGTTCGTCATCATGTCCCTCGGATGGTTGTGTTTGTTGGAAAATATGGTACAATAGTTTTGCTTAATGAAAGGATTACAAGATGCACGGTTCATCAGAAAGGCAGGTAGCCGGCGATGGCACTGGTATTACCTGTCTCCGTCACAGTTCGCACACCCGCAACGTCGGCTAATCTTGGCCCCGGCTTCGATAGCCTTGGGCTGGCATTACAACTCTATAATCGCTTCGAGGTAGAGGAGTGGAATGGTGATCCACTGCAACCCCTTATCGAGATAGAGGGTGCGTTGGGCGCAAGCCTCTCTACAGGTTCCGACAACTTATTCTTCCGGGCCTTTGCCCTACTTTTTGAGCGCAGACAGGTGGAACTTCCTGCTGTGCGTATTCGTATGTCCATCAATATTCCCCCAGGGTGTGGCCTGGGTAGCAGCGCGACCGCAGTGGTGGGAGGGCTGGTAGCCGCCAATGAATGGTTGCGTCTCCACCAGTTAGCAGTGCCGAAAGAAGAACTACTCGATCTGGCTGTCGAGGCCGAGGCCGGAAATCATCCAGACAATGTTGCACCCGCACTGCTCGGTGGACTGGTTGCCACCACCAATGTCGAAGGAAAAACGCACGCGATTAAAACGCCCTTCCCCAACGACCTGAGAGCAGTCATTTTTACCCCCTCCTTCCCAATGGACACCGTTGAGGGGCGAAAGTTGCTGCCCGCCACCTACTCTAAGGCCGATGTCACCTTTAATACCGGGCGCGTGGCACTCCTGCTGACCGCATTGCAGACAGGTCGCTACGAGCTGATCGGCGAAGCCATGCAGGATCGCTTGCATCAGCCCTACCGCCAGGCGCTCTTTCCCGCCATGCCCGACATCATTAACGCCGCAGTAGCAGCCGGAGCGTATGGAGCTTGCCTTTCTGGTGGAGGTTCATCCCTCATTGCACTCACCAGTTCCCGCTTCCACGAGGTTCTCCAGGCGATGCAGCAAGCCGCTCGCGCCGCCGGAATCGATGGAACGGGCATGGTGTTACGAGCAGATCAGCATGGAGCGCGCGTGCTAAATACCGCGCGCAGCCGCATACGAAAGGAAGAAAGCGCACGCTATGGCAATCAATTCTACTGGTCGCCCGACCGACCGGGGAGCCGACGGCGAGAACAGGGCGAACAAACCTTCGTCTGAGCGTTCCGCAGAAGTGGTTGAGGCGCTCGCCTCAACCATGTTGCGCTGCGTCGAATGCTCAGCACTCTATTCAGCATGGGAAACAAACCCTCACACGGGGATGCCTGCGCCGCGTTATCGTTGCGAGTGTGGGGGCGTCCTGGATGTTGAAATGCGTCCATACCATCCCCACACGGTAACGGCGATGCCCACTGACCGACAACGACTATCGGGGGGCCTGGAGACACCAGCAGACATGCCACCCACTGAGGGCGCAGCCTGGCGTCAACTCTTTGACGAACGCGCTGCCACACCGCCTATCTGGCCGGTCGGCTCTGATGCCATGCTGCTCAACAGCAGCGGCGTCTGGCGCTACCGCGAACTGATCTTGCCCGCACCGGAGCAATACGTTGTCAGCCGCCCGGAAGGCAACACCGGCCTGTATCCGGTCGGCATAGAGAATTGCGGCCCCACACGCATCGGGCATCGCCAGATCGGTCTCTACGCTGGCCTGGAGCGCTTCTTCCTGAAACACGAGGGCGAGAATCCCAGCGGTAGTTTCAAAGATCGCGGCATGACCGTCGGTGTTACGATGGCGCGCATGCTGGGCGCAAAAGCGGTAGCTTGCGCTTCTACCGGCAATACTTCGGCCTCGCTGGCCTCCTACGCCGCACAGGCGGGCATGCGCAGCATCGTCTTCTTGCCCGCAGGCAACGTGGCGGGCGGCAAACTGGCACAATCGCTGGCCTATGGCGCAACCACCGTGCAGATCGAGGGCGACTTCGACGATGCCATGACTCTGGTTGAACAGGTCTGCAACGAGATGGGCATTTATCTGCTCAACTCGCTCAACCCGTACCGCGTCGAGGGACAGAAAGCCATCGGTTTCGAGTTGTTGCAACAACTCGACTGGCAGGCACCGGACTGGCTGGTGCTGCCCGCTGGCAATCTGGGCAATACCTCCGCCATCGGTAAGGCTTTCCGGCAGGCATACCAGCTTTCGCTCATCGGGCACATGCCGCGCATCGCTTCTATTCAGGCGGCGGGCGCGAATCCGTTCTATCGTAGCTTCACACAGGGCTTCGCGCGCCGCGAAAGCGTGCATGCCGACACGGTTGCCACCGCCATCAAAATTGGCAACCCCGTCAGCTATACACGCGCGCGCCGCGTTATCGAAGAGTCCGATGGCATCGTTGAGGAAGTGACCGACGAGGAGATTCTGGCGGCGAAGGCGGTCATCGACCGTGCCGGTATCGGTTGCGAGCCTGCCTCCGCCGCGACGCTGGCCGGTGTACGCAAACTGGTCGCCCGTGGTATCATTAAACGCGATGAGCGCGTTGTTGGCATCCTGACAGGGAACTTGCTGAAGGACAGCAAAACGGGCATCCCGCAAAGTGGCAGTGGCATCACAGTTCAACCAACGCTTGAAGCGGTCAGGAGTGTCCTGAGCCTATGAAGTTGGCCCTGACAAAAGAGCGTTCATTCCCATCTGGGGATGAACGCCCATCAACCTATCGCACTGTTGCAAAAACTCTATTGTCCTGCCGGGAACTCTATTTCATTCTAGCCATCGCAGCTTTCTTGCGTTTCTATCTTCTGCCAACAACAGAGTTTGACGACGATCAGGCCGCCGTCTTTGGCATGGCCCATAACGCTGTGCAGCATGGATGGCTGGTAGCGACCAGCAATATCGCCTCCATTCACATCGTCAATCCTCCGGCGGTGATCTATCTCTACATGTTGCCCGCGCTCTTTAGCGCCAATCCGCTCGGTGGGGCCATCTTTACCGCGCTCTGTAACACGCTGGCAGTTGGTCTGTGCTACCTGTTCGTGCGCCGCTACTATGGCCGCCTGGCGGCCAGTATCGCTGCTCTCTTCTTCGCTACCGCAACCCTGGCCGTCTTCTATTCACGCTTTATCTGGCAGCAGAATCTCTTGCCCCTCTTTGTCCTGCTCTATATCTTCAGCCTGTTCCTGGGCGTTGTGGAACGCCGTAAGGGCTGGCTCTTTCCAGCAATAGTGCTACTGGGCCTGCTGATTCAGCTACATGCCAGTACCGTACTACTTTCAGCGACTCTGCTCGTCGCGCTACTCCTCTCGCCGGGCACGTTGCGCTGGCGCGACCTCGCTCTCGGTCTGCTGGGCCTGCTGCTTATTTATTTCCCCTATCTTTTATGGGAAATCGCCACAAAATTCAATGACGTTCAGATATTGCTCAGCGCTACCAAGCAACACGTTAAAACACCCAACCTGGCATCCTTTTACTATCAATTGTTTCTGAGTCCCTACAACCCAAATTTGCTACCGGCCAATCTTCACGCGCCAATCCATGTCGTCAAACCCTGGATAAGCTGGCTCTTTCAAACCATGCACTGGCTCAATACCATCGCCATGCTGTTTCTCCTGCTACGCGCGCTCTGGCCGGTTGCGGCCAGAGCAGATACAGGCGCTTCGACATCTGAGGAAACATTGTTGGATACTCCATCAGCCACGCGCTCCCATGAAGACACAACACACAGAGTTTCAACCTGGTTTGATGGTTTACCAGTTCCTGGCTATATGAAACGATGGTGGCTCAATCTGCTTGCAACGCCCGCTCGCTGTGGCCTGCTGATTCTACTGGCGTGGCAAGCCATCCCGCTTTTCCTGCTCTCGCATATGTCCACCGAACTCTATCCCCACTACTTCATCTTCTTCCTACCAGGGCAATTCATCGTCATCGGCATTCTGTTCGCTCAGCTCGTCCATTGGTGCGAACGCTTCGGCACCTGGGGTGAGGTTGCGCGCCTGCTGACCATCTGCCTGACAATCTTGATTACGACCGCGCAATTTGCAGGCAGCTTCTCCTCTGTACTCGATTATGGACTGGGCTATTATAATGAACTACAAATCGGCAACCCCTACTATGACGATCTCCATTCGCTGCAATATGCTATGACGCTAGCCGACCAGATAGCTCAACGTAACCATCTCAATCACGTGTACGTTTCAACAAACCCCTCAACGCAGGCGGCACTGGGCTACTTAGCGGCGCAGATGCATACGCCCACGACACTTTTCGATGATGAATATTGTATGGTATTACCTGCTCCGACCGATGGCCCGGCTGTCATGCTGGTCAATCCCTATAGTTCGCTCACCCAGAGTTTGCTGGCACACTTTCATGTCGCCAGACAGGTGGCCCAAGCGCCGCGTCTGGGTGGGCCGCCATTCCGGCTCTATATTGTGCGCTCATTACCAACAACGGCGACGGTGGGTAGCCTCGGCGACTATTTACGGTTAGCCACCATGAGCCAGCCGACGCTGTTTTCTGCCGATCATAGCGAGTGGTACGCTACACTGTGGAATATGCTTCGTTCGACCCCGGCACAGTACCGTACTACGTACACATATCAGCTACAGGAGACTCCCAATGGCGTGCAACATCGACAGGACACCGCCACGTGTATGCTCAACTCCGCGCGTAGTGGCGATCAACTTATTGTGGCCTTCAATGTGCCGACAACAACGACACATGTATCTTTTGTCCTATTCAGGGGGCAATTCTACCAGTCTTCCCCGTATAATCTAGTATATGGCCCCATCACAATGGAGACATATATCACTCGCCGGACACATTCAATCGCGCTCGGCTCAATACGCTATTCAACGGCAACAGGATAAGCAACGGCTTTACTTTGCAACACATAGACGGCACTGAATACAACATGTAAGTGTGCATGAGGAAGAGGAATGGTGTTGAAAGTTCATACAACACCGGCAGATACCACCGCCCCAAAGAAAAAGGCGGGCATGCTTCCCTGGTGGCTCTGCTGGGAAACCTATCTTATTTTACTGGTCGCAGGCTCCTTGCGCTTCTACAAGATCAACACCACCGAGTTTGATCAGGATCAGGCGATGCTCTTTCGTCTCGCGCATGACGCGGTCGCGCATGGCCTGCTCCCTGTCACCAGCAATGCCGCCTCTATCGGCATCTCTAATCCTCCCGGCGTGATCTATCTCTTCATGCCGGTTGCGCTCTTGACGGCAAACCCGATGTGGGGCGCGGTGCTTGTTGGCCTGTTTACGACTATCGCTGCCCTGCTCACCTACCTCTTCACACGCCATTACTATGGCCGCATGGCTGGCACGATTGCGGCTCTGCTCTATGCTACCGCTGCCGAGCCGCTCAACTACGCCCGTTTCATCTGGCAACCCAACCTCATGCCACCCTTCGTCGTACTCTTTATATTCACGCTCTTCATCGGCGTGGTCGAACGGCGCAAAGGCTGGCTGTTGCCCGCCCTGGTGCTTTTCGGCATCCTATACCAGATGCACCCGACAACCGTCCTGCTCGCCTTCCCATTCATACTTGCGCTACTACTCTCCCCCGGTACATTGCGCTGGCGCGACCTGTTCATCGCTATCGTGATATTGCTCGTCCTCTTCTTTCCCTATCTCCTGTGGGAATACGTCACGAAATTCGCCGACCTGCGCACACTCTTTACGTTAAGCAAGCAGCACGCTAAGCTGGATAGTCAGGTTTTCTCCTTCTACCAACTCTTTCTCAGCCCCTTCGGCACGCCTCCAACGTATCCAACCTCTGTCGTGCGACGCCTCGTACCATATCTTTCCTGGCTGAAGACCGTCTTGCCCATGCTGGTGATCGGCGGTTTGCTAACAACATTGCTCCTCCTCATCAAACCACCTGCCAATCGCTGGCAGAGGTCAGTAGAGCCAACTCACCTGCCCTGGCCACGCTGGCTACGTGCCCTGTGGGCCGATCCCTACCGCTGTGGCCTGCTGGTACTGCTTATCTGGCAGATAGGGCCGGTGCTGGTGCTGCTGCGCCACTCGGTCGATCTGCACGCCCAATATTTCTTCTTGCTCATGCCCGGCCCATTCATTTTCATTGGGCTGTTCTTCTCGTCCCTGGTCAGGTGGATAGGCCACCTGTTGCGCAATCTGCCATCCCTGGCGGCTATCTTGCAGGCTGAATTCACCGCCTTCGCCGTCATACTTATTCTCACGCAATTCGTCGGAAGTGCCGCCGCCGTTTACGATACTAGTCACGGCAACTTCAGCGACCGCGCCTTCCAGCCCTATCCTTATCACAATGACTTGCAATCATTAACCGGCGCGCTCCATCAGGCCGATCAACTGGCACAGCAACAGCATCTCAATCATGTCTACATTACGTCAGACGCTGCAACAGAAACGGCACTCAACTATCTGGTAGCGCAAATGCACACACCCACAACACTTTTCAGCGCGAACTGCCTCGTCCTGCCTAATCCCGACGCTGGCCCGGCAGTGATGCTCGTCGGTCCCTATGACGACCTAACCAATGCCTTGCTCTCGCACTTTGCCGAGGCAACCCTGGTCGGGCACCTGCCACGCCTCGGTGGCCCACCATTCTCGCTCTATATTGTGCGAACGCCAGCAAGATCACAAACTAACCCGCAGGAGAGCTTTCCGCAGTATGCCCAGCTTCTTAATGGGACACTGATACCTTTCACCTTCCAACATCAGTTCCATCTCACAGCACTCTGGAGTATCCTCCGCAGCGCAGCACCTGCTTTGCGCACCAGCTACAACTACCAGATTCGCGCCACCCTGCCAGATAAACAAACACATATAGCGCAGTGCGGGCTAACCTCGCTACGCCAGGGCGACCAGCTTGTGACGGCCTTCGGGATGCCGAGTGGCGCAGCACAGCCGACAGAGGTCACGCTGCAAATGGTCTATTTTGTACAAACACCAGTGAATCCAACCTACGGGCCATTCCATCTGGAAACAGATAGCGAGCAGAGTACCCCCTGGTATCCACGTCCCAGCGCAACCGGCAAGCTCTCAATCACAGTTCCATAAGAAATACGAACTATCGGGTGCTTGCTCCCCCTGGCATAAGTTACTCACTAGCATAAACTGGACATCACTGATACAATACTATATGTAAAAGGATAGGGTGTAGCAGCATAAGATCGTGTCTGCCTTACGCTGGCTCGAAAGAAGGTCAGTTATGAGCGTAAATAAAGGCAAAGGGAAACGAGAATGGGAATGGTTCCCACGCTGGGAGATGCCTTCTGACCCGGTCAAAGCGGTCTTCTGGTTTATGCAGTGGCTCCTCATCGTCCTGGTACGCTACTTCTGGGTGCCGATTATCATCATGGCCATTTATGAGTGTGTTATCAATAGCGCAATTGGCGGCATCTTCTATGGCCTCATTAGCGGCATCATCACCGTGTTGATCGGACTCATCGTGTGGGGCATCTTGTATGCTCTACGGGTACTGATCCAGGTAAGTACCACCGTTTCACGCACTATCTCCGATATCAACGAGATGCAGCAACACTTCACAGAACGTGCCCGCAATCCCTACGGCCCCTTTACTCCGTTTAGAGAACCAGAACAAGAAGAGCGCATTGTCGAAGGAACCGTCACGAACCTGGAAGAAGAACGCCGAAAGCGACGCAAAGAACAATAAGGATAATTAATCCAGAAAGATCATCAGTATACAAGGTAGGCTTGACAACGGCAAATTATTCAAGTATTCTATTGAATAAGGGAATATTTGTATAGCTTGTGCAAGGCCAGGGAGCTTTCATGCACGCCTCACCTTCCTCAACATATGCGAGACATCTCTGCCGATAAACAGTTCACATATTTCATGTTCAGAAGAGGAACAGAACACTATGGACTCCGTTGAAAAACGTGCTTTTAAGCTTGAGCTATATGAGCAGTTTGCGCGCATTGGTAAAGCTCTGGCCAATGCTCACCGGCTGGAATTGCTTGACGTGCTTGCGCAGTGTGAACGCAGCGTGGAAGCGCTGGCGCAGGAGACGGGACTCTCGGTGGCAAATGCCTCGCAGCACTTGCGCATCCTGCTGGCGGCCCATCTCGTAGAGGTGAGACGTGAGGGCGTGTCCATGTACTATCGTCTGGCTGATGATAGCGTGTTGACACTCTGGCACGCGCTACGCACAGTTGGAGAAGCCCAGCTTGCCGAGATTGATCGGGTCGTAGAAACCTATTTACATCATCGCAACTACTTGCATCCTCTCACCGCCCAGGAACTCTTCGAGCGCTTGCAGGATGAGGAGGTGATAGTTCTCGACGTGCGTCCGAGCGAGGAATATCGGGCAGGCCATCTTCCACAGGCGCGCTCGCTCCCCGTTACGGAATTAGCGGCTCGCCTCTCAGAACTTCCACCCGACAAAGAGATTGTGGCGTATTGTCGTGGCCCGTACTGTGTCTTTGCCGATGAGGCCGTGAGCCTCTTACGTCAGCACGGCTACCGCGCCCGCCGCTTGCAAGAGGGGCCAGCCGATTGGCGTTTGCTTGGATTTCCCATAGCAGTAGGTGACTCTGAAGCAGTAGGCGATCATGAATAAGGAGGAAGTGCGATGACCCCCACGATCACCGTTGAAGAACTACGAGCCTTGCTTGAAAAGGGTGCGCCCGTCACTATTCTTGATATACGCCCAACGCAAGACTTTCTTGACTGGCATATTCCCGGCAGTCTCCATGTGGACGCCTATGATGCGCTCAAAGCACATGATCCAACGGCGCTAACTGTCGTGGAACTTCCGACCGATCAGCCTGTTGTGACCGTGTGCGCCAGTGGCAAAATCAGTCAAATTGCCGCCGACTTCCTTGCAACTCACGGCTTTCACGCCTTTTCCCTGGAAGGTGGCATGAAAGCCTGGAGTCTTGCCTGGAGTAGTGCCGAGATTACTGTCAACAATGCTCCAGTACATATTATCCAGGTGCGGCGCACGGGCAAAGGCTGTCTTTCCTACCTCATCGGCATAGAGAAAGAAGCCTTCGTCATCGATGCCTCCCTCGACCCGCAGGTGTATCTCGATCTGGCGAGAAACCGGGGCTGGCACATTACCCGCGTCTTCGACACGCATATTCATGCCGACCATCTCTCCCGTTCACGCCAACTCGCTGAACGGAGCGGAGCCATACTCCTGCTGCCCGACCAACAACGGGCATCGTTTCCCTTTACGGCCTTGCACGATGGCGACACCATCGTCACAAAAGACACGATGTTGACAGCGCTGCACACACCGGGACACACACTGGAGAGTACCTGCTATCTACTCAACCATGCTTTTCTCTTTACCGGTGACACACTCTTTTCCACCAGTGTTGGGCGTCCCGATTTGCACGCTGATGAGCAGGAAGCACGGGCACGGGCCGCACTACTCTATCACAGCCTGCACAAGCTGCTCGCTCTACCCGCAGAGACGTTCATTCTGCCAGGGCACACAAGCCAGCCTGTCCCTTTTGATGGTGTGCCCATTGGCGCGCGACTTGCCGAGATCGACGAACGGGTCGATCTCTTACATGTGAGGCGAACGGTGTTTGTCGAGACGCTGATACAGCGTCTTCCTCCAACTCCACCCAACTACGAACGTATTACGCAACTCAACGAAGCAGGGTTCCTTCCTGATGAGGATATTACAGAATTAGAAGCAGGAGCTAATCGCTGTGCCATCACTTAGACCCTCATTATCTCAACCTGCAACACCGGTAATTCAACTTGGCCTACGCCCCAATCTGGTACAGTTTAGCCTGCTAGCCACAATCACCTGTGGTGTGGGGCTGGTAGTTGGAGTCGAGCGCGTCGTCGTGCCGGTGCTGGCGAAACATGACTTTGGTATTGCCTCGTTCGTGGCAACGCTGGCTTTTATCGTCAGTTTCGGCTTTGTCAAAGCAGCTCTCAACCTGATTGCAGGCCGTCTAGCCGACCACATCGGGCGTAAAACGCTGCTTGTGCTGGGATGGGTGATCGTGTTACCGGTACCGTTTCTGGTCATCTTCGCGCCATCCTGGGGCTGGGTGGTAGCGGCTAACGTGCTGCTCGGTATGAATCAGGGACTGGCCTGGACGATGACGGTGACGAGTAAGATCGACCTCGTTGGCCCGAAGCAGCGCGGTCTGGCAATGGGCATCAACGAGTTCTCCGGCTATGCGGGCGTGTCGCTGGGAGGGTTTGTAGGAGGCTACCTGGGCAGTCTCTTTGGCCTGCGCGTTGCCCCTTTCCTTTTTGTACTGATCATCAGCCTGCTCATGCTGCTGGCTTCGCAATTCTTTGTGCGCGAGACACTCCCTTTTACGCATATGGAAATGCAACAGCCTACACAGCGCCAGCAATCGAGCGCCAAAATGGAGCATACACCACTGGATAATGTACGCCCTGGTTTTGCCACCATTTTTGCGCTGACGACCTGGGGAGATCAGGCGTTAGCAGCAGCTTCGCAGGCAGGGCTGATCGAAAAATTCACCGATACGCTGGCCTGGGGGCTATTTCCGCTCTACTTCGCCAGTCGCGGACTCTCTCCCGCCGCGATTGGAGCAGTTGTCGCGGCATACACAGGCACATGGGCTGTTTTGCAAATCTACACCGGTCATCTCACCGACCGTCTTGGGCGCAAATGGCCTATTGCCTGTGGCATGTGGCTGGCGGCTGGCGGCATCATTATCGTGGCCATAACGAGGCTGCTCCTCTGGTGGGTGATCGGAGCGATTATCATGGGCATCGGGATGGCCCTGCTCTACCCGACGTTGCTGGCTGCCGTCAGCGACGTGGCAGCTCCGCAGTGGCGGGCCACCTCACTAGGGGTCTATCGGCTCTGGCGTGATAGTGGCTATGCTTTCGGCGCGCTCGCCATCGGTATTGTCGCGGATGCCTTTGGTCTGCTGGCTGGCTTCTGGTTCTCTGCCGCTATCATGATCGCAAGCGGCGCAGTGGTGGCACTCCTCATGTACGAAACGCTCCCATCGCGGCGCGTCGTCCATCCGGCATAGGAACGGAACCTTCGCCCAGACACAGCTCTCCTGGTTGCGCCCAGGAGTGATGACCGGTAAATATTACCCTCTACAAACGTGTGAAGAGGAGAGAACCATGCTACAGGTCCTGCTGTCAAGAAAGATGCACCACTTATCCAGGAAAGTGGGGAAGGAAAAGATTCTATGCGCATCTCACCGTCGCCGGAGATACATACACCCACCGAGATAGCCAGCACTGCGACCTCAGCCCCACCGGTACTCGGTGAGCGCAGCCTTATGCTGATAGCCGTCGTGCGCATTTTCGTCGGCTTACTCTGGTTTCAACAACTGGCCTGGAAAATGCCGCCAACATTTGCCGGGCTGCACAGCTATGTGGTCAAAGAGGCACAATATACGTTCATTCCTGGTTATGCCTTTATCCTCAGAAATATTTTTCTGACCCACTTTCTCGTCTTAGGCACATTTGTCTGGAGCGCCGAGTGCCTCGTTGGACTGCTACTGCTCTTTGGACTGTTCAGCCGCCTCGGCGGGCTGCTGGCAACGATCCTCGCCTTCCAGCTCTACGCGGGCCTGGCCTATGCACCCGGCGAGTGGTACTGGACATATGGCATGCTGGTGCTGTTGGGTCTGACCCTCATCGCGGTTCCCAGCGGGCGTCGCCTGGGCATCGATCAACTGCTCGCGCCGTGTCTGCAACAGACCGCGCGAAAGAGTTCTCTCGCGCGCATTGCCTCATGGTTCGTCTAAAGGAATTCAAGAAAGGAATCGTATGCAGTCTACAGTAAAACTCGGCGTGCGCGCCGGAGCGCTGGCCGGCCTGCTGCTGGTTGGCCTCTTCTTCACCGACTATGGCCCCGCTACCAACCTTAACACGGTGGCACATTGGGTAGCCCTCTCCGGCAATGCCTTTAGCAAAGTAATCGGGGCGCTACTTTTGATCGTGTTGGGCGCGCTCTTCGGCGGCTTCTTTGGCCTGGTGATGCGCCGTCAACCAGCCACGCTCGCGCGTTTCATCGTCGTGGGATTGCTCACCGGTCTGCTCTGGTGGGGGGTGTTGGTACTGCTGGTCAGTGGTCTGCTCTGGCATATTCAGCAGTCACCCTATGGCGTGCTGTTCTGGCTCATAACAAGCTTAGTGTACGGCCTGGTATTAGGGAGTATTACAGGAAATATGACAGGAGGGGTACAACGGGTACAATACGAGGGAGCACGCGCATGAACTATCGTCAGCAGACCCCATCTTCCTTTCCACTTCTGGCCCGCAAAGACTATACCGCTCCTTCCATCTTTACGCCGGAAAATCTGCTACGAGAGGCACGCCGCCAGAAAGGACTGGCCGAGGGAGCCGTCCCCGCGCTCTGTGTGCTGGACCCGGACGGCGACCTGGTAGACTATTTGTGCGCCACGGGGCAAGCGCGGCCTCATCCGCACTGGGCTTGCTATCATACAACGCTCTTCACCTGGGAGCAAGACGGGATCGAGATCGGGATTATCGGGCGAGCCGTTGGTGCCTCGTTCGCTGTACTGGTAGCCGAGGAACTCTTCGCCTCCGGTTGTCAATTGCTTATCAGCATCACCTCAGCAGGACAACTCTTCGAGGTAGCACAACCGCCCTACATTGTCCTGATTGAGCGTGCGTTACGCGATGAAGGCACCAGTTATCACTACCTTTCTCCATCAGACTACAGTACACTCAACCCGACCATTCGTGAGCATCTTCTGGTCGGCTGGGATCAGACATGCCAGCCACTCTTCACGGGAGACGCCTGGACGACTGATGCGCCATTCCGCGAAACAGAGGCCATGATCGCATGGGGGCGCACGCAGGGCCTCCTGGCGATTGAGATGGAAGCGGCGGCACTCTACGCACTGGCGGAAGCCAAAGGCTATGCCATCATCTGCTTTGCGCACATCACCAATCAAATGGCCTTGCAAGAAGGCGACTTCGAGAAAGGCGTGGCCAACGGTAGCCTCACCGCGCTCTCGGTGATTCAGCAAACGGCACGGGCACTCAGGCTTACTCGCTAGCTCGCCTTCCAGGGCGTCCCGTGCCATTGCTTATAACTCATTTTTCACACGCCATTGTCGCCACGCCTCATCCATCGGAGCAGGCACATAGGAGAAGATCAGTTTGCCCTGACCTTCAAGGCGATAATCTCCCAGCGCGGCTGGAATGACAATTGTTTGTCCGCGTGAGAGTTGCTCATGTCGGCTTAAAAATGGGCCATAATGAATGACACATTCCGCGCCCAGTGACGATAAAATGATGCAACTCCCCTCGCTGTGGTCGTTCAACACGCCCCGGCCCTGTTTGTGCGGATCAAGATGCAACTCACGGCTCACGAAATACTTACAGGCCGCCAGGCAGCGATCCTCATAGGCGGGGCTACTGCTAAGCAGAATCGGAGTCACCTTGATCTTCGCCGACGGCTCATAGCGCGCCACATCTAGCGAACGTTCGATATGCAGTGGACGTGGCTTGCCATCGGCAGACAGACGGCCATAATCATACATACGGTAGGTGATATCCGAATATTCTTGTAGCTCATAGAGCAAAATACCGCCGCCAATGGCATGAACCGTACCAGCCGGTACAAAGATGACATCCCCGGCTTGCACCACCTCTTCATACAATAAGTTTTCGAGCGTAACGGTTCGAATAGCCTGCTCTACTGCTGCGCGCGAGGTCGGCGCTTTAAAACCATGCACGATCTTCGCCCCTGGTTCAGCCGCCAGCACATACCAGAACTCTGTCTTCCCCAATTTGCCGTTCTCATAGGCAGCGGCATAGGTATCTTCAGGGTGTACCTGCACAGAAAGCTGTGCATTGGCATCAATGAACTTGGCCAGCAGGGGAAAACGCCGTCCAAAAACAGCGAGCGCCTGCTGACCCAGCAGGGCATCGCCCCACCGTTCTACAAGCTGGCCCAGTGTCTGACCTACATAAGGCCCATTGCGCACAACAGTACTGATTTCCGTCTCCCACGCCTCGCCAATGGCGACATTACCGGGGGGTAGTTGCTTCCAGCGCTCACGCTCCAGCCGCCGTCCTCCCCAGATAGTCTCATGCAACGATGCCTCTAAAGCAAGAGGGTACAAATATTCCACGCTAACGCCTCCAAAATATTTTGCTGCTTCGTGCCTTGCACGTTCTCTCTATTCTAACGAGCAAGGAGCGCCCCCTCGATCTGGCGACGCAATTTATCGCGCATCACAATCCCTTTAACGCGATAAATTTCCTGACCACCCTTGAAAAAAATTAGCGTAGGTACCCCCTCAATATTCCACTGCTTAACTAGTTCGCCTTGCTCCTCAACATTCACCTTCGCAAACAACACCCGATCTTGATACTCCTTGCTGATGGAGATGAATTCCGGCTCCTGAATCTGGCAAGTGTTGCTCTGCTCAGCGTAGAAATTGACAATGACCATTTGAGGCGCTTGCAACACCTTCTCAGCAAAGTCCGATGTGGTAACATATATATAGGTATCTGCCATAGAATTCCTCTTCTATCTGTCGGCGATGATCTTGTTGTTTTTCAAGGTATCACCCTTGCGAGCGGAATGTCAAGCGCCGAGAAGGACATAGCAGAGCGAGCGCAATGCGTTGCCTTGTTGCGTGAGTGCTACTTTGCGCTCGCTCTGCTATGCCCTTTTCGGCGCTCATTTCCTCCATTCATCGATCAGGCCAGCAACGCCTCGGCATCTTCGATGATATACCGGTATCCCTGCTCGGTCAGGAATAATTGACGATTAGCGGAAAATTCCTGGTCACAGGTATCGCGGGTGACAACCGAGTAAAAGTAGGCCAGGCCACCATCGGTTTTAGGGCGCAAAATGCGTCCCAGGCGCTGGGCCTCCTCCTGACGTGAACCGAAGGTGCCGGAAACCTGAATAGCCACATTCGCGTCGGGCAGATCGATGGCAAAATTCGCTACTTTACTGACCACCAGACGCTTGATCTCACCGCGCCGAAACTGGTCGTACAGCCTTTCACGCTGATTGGTCGAGGTACGTCCGGTCAGCAACGGCGCGTTCAATTCCTCGGCCAACATTTTAAGCTGGTCGAGATATTGCCCGATAATCAACACCTGGTCATCACTATGGCGCTCCGCCAAGTAACGCGCGACGCGCAGCTTGGCCGGGGTTTCGGCGGCAATGCGATATTTCTCGCGCGTCTCAGCCGTAGCATAGTTCAATTGCTCATCTTCGCTCAGACTGACACGTACCTCGTGACATTCCGCCGTAGCAATCCAGCCCTGACGCTCCAGCTCGCGCCAGGGGACATCGTACTTCTTGGGGCCAATGAGGCTGAAGACGTCGGCCTCACGTCCATCTTCACGCACCAGCGTGGCAGTCAGCCCCAGGCGACGCCGCGCTTGAATCTCCGCCGTGATGCGGAAGACCGGTGCAGGCAGCAGGTGAACCTCGTCATAGATAATCAGACCCCAGTCATAACTGGTGAAGAGCGAGAAGTGTGGATAGAACTCCAGCGCTTCTTCCTGCTCATTATTGATCGTGCGCCGATAGGTGAGAATTTGATAGGTACTGACAGTAATCGGGGCAATATCCTTGCGATCACCGGTATACTCGGCAATTAAACCAGGCTCGATGTCCGTCTTATCCAGCAGTTCGTTGATCCACTGGCGTACAGCAATTGTATTGGGAGTCAGGATCAGCGTGGCGCGTTGAATCTCGGCAATCGTCGCCAGGCCAACAATCGTTTTGCCCGCGCCGCAAGGCAGCACGACCACGCCGCTACCACCGCCAGGGGCACCACCGGCATAGAAGGCATCTGCAGCGGCCTGTTGATAGGCGCGCGGCGCGAACGCTTTGCCCAGTCGGCTCGTCTCACGCAGACGAATGGGTAAAGGCGAACCATCGGTATAGCCGGCCAGGTCTTCGGCGGGAAAACCAATATGGATCAGCGCCTGCTTCACGTGCCCACGACGAGCTGCGTCAATTTGCAATGTATGCCTGTCGATAGAGCGCAGCAGATAGGGCTGCATGCGCTTGTGATGCAGTACCTCCAGCAGCAGAGCCGCATCATCCGAAACCAGAAACAATTCATCACTGTGCGCACCACCGCGAACGAGTTTGATGCGTCCATAACGGCTGATATAGTCGCGGATGTCGGTGGCAACGTTATTGGGAATGGCATACTTGCTGTAGCGTGCCAGGAGTTCGAGGATGATGGAAGCATTCATACCCCCGGCGGCGGCATTCCAGAGAGAGAGCGGAGAGAGACGATAGGTGTGAATGTGTTCAGGCGATTTTTCCAGTTCCGCGAAACGTGCCAGCGCATCGCGGGCCTCAGCATATTGCGGATGATCTACCTCCAATAAAATAGTACGATCACTCTGAACAATTATCGGATTCCCAGGATTCATCATTTATACTCCAGGCATACTTGCCCACGTTTTTACATACTTCATAATGGCAGTAATGGCAGGCTCCTCATAGCCTCTCATCAGATGGCGCGCCCCTGTAATCACCTTAATACCTTTCGGACCGTCAAGTCGTTCAACGAAAGGCTCCAGTTTATAAAGCGGGCAGATTTCATCGAATTCACCGGTAACAAACAATTTGGGGCGTTCAAATATTCTAGGGAAGCCGCTGCTGGCACGAAAGAGCGGCAGGCTGATGGCTACCACTGTGCGAATGCGCGGATCATACGGCGCATAGAGTAGAGCAATATAGGCACCGAAGGCATGACCGATCACACACACCTTCGCCGGATTCACGCCTGGAATGGCCATAGCAACATCAACTGCGCCCGCCACATCCAGCGGCTCCAGACGCCCGTCGGTTTGTTGGCCCTGGCTCTTCCCCACACCGCGAAAATTGAAACGCAACGCGATCATCCGTTCCGCTACTAACCGCTGAGCCAGCAATTTGATGAGATTATCGTTCATATCGCTACTGGCCGGTTGCGGATGACAGAGAATGACCACAGGGGCCTGCTCTACCCCTGCTGGTATGTGTGCCACACCCTCAAGTAAAAAAGCCGGTTGCCCTCGACTTGGAAACGTAATTGGTCGCTCAATCGGTAATGATGAGGTCATCGCCTACCCTTCTGTTGCTCTGACGGTTTCTTGCGTATCCATCTTATCTCAGGATGAGCAATGCGTCAACTCTCTGACACCAACAGACATAGCGGCACATTGTTAAATAACTTGAAGAAATTTGAGAGTCGAAAGACTTTCCAGGTGAACAGAAGAATGTTATACTAGGGATGATATAATTATCCGGGGTCGTTTGGCGGATGGGTGACAGAGAGATGGCAGATGGGTGTGGAGGAGAAAATTTCATGAATGCAGATCAACAACATGGTCATAGCCTTGCCGCTTCACTTCCGAGGCGCAACGGTCTTGATCGCTCGGAACACGAGAGAAAGGAACCTGTAGCAGTTCGCGTATTTTGCCGTTCTTTTCTTCCAGTGTTCTCTACCTGAACGTTACCTTCGGAGGGGGGAGGGCGTCAGGCTCCTAATACGCTAACGATCAATAGTCTGATGGATGACTTGCGCTATTGATACGAGAGCGCAGCAGGAAATGCCTTGCAAGAAGCAAAGTGTTTCTTTACACATGTTGCCTTGCAAAGGCAGGATAAGTGCCGATGTCTGTATACACTATAAGGGATTTTCTCTCTTATTCCCCTATTGTTTATACGACAGAAAAAGGTAGAAATATCTCACTACTTGCAAGGACGATCCTGCTGAGCCAGTATTGACGTAGAAGAGCCAGCGGCATAAAGGATATGGCATCGTAGTATAGTGAAACGTAGAGGCAGGAACACGCATGATCAATATTTTAGTCGTCGAGGATGAGCGGCTCATCGCCAGGTTACTCAAGGATATCCTGGAAGTCGAAGGGTATCAGACAGTCTCGATCCTCAACGGCGAAGAGGCGATCCAATTCGCGCTACGTGAAGCACCCCAACTTATCATACTGGATATCATGCTACCGGGCATTGACGGTTATGAGGTGATTCGTCGTCTGCGCGAACACCCTAAATGTATGCATATTCCCATTATCGTCTTGAGCGCCTTCAGCTCACCCGCAAATAAAGCCCACGCTTTCGATTTAGGAGTTGATTGTTACATCACCAAACCTTTTAACGCTGACGAGCTACTGGCCTGTGTGCGTCGGCAGCTCGCTCGCATGCAACAAAGCTCGCTTTCACCGCTGACACAACTTCCCGGTGGACTACAGTTGGAGCGAGCGATGGACTACAAAATCAACGGCATTGATCCCTGGAGCATCCTCTACCTGGACCTCGATAACTTCAAAGCCTTCAATGATGTCTACGGCTTTCTGGCCGGCAACTCGATGATTCTGCTTGTTGCACAAATTTGTCAGCAGGTGGTACACGACTACGGCAACGTGGAAGACTTTGTTGGGCATATCGGCGGCGACGATTTCGTCGTTGTCAGCACGCCTGATCGCGCCAAACTGCTCTGTCATCATATCCTGAAACGCTACTATGCTGAGAGCCGGAAGCTGTATCGCCCCGAAGACGTGGAGCGAGGCACGATTAGTGGCCTGGATCGTAAAGGACGCCCCTATCAGTTCCCGCTCGTCTCTCTCTCTATCGGCGTTGTGAGCGGTCAATTCTACTATCCTCATAGTCTTGAAGAGATCGGTTCACTGGCGGCAGAAGCCAAGCGCCGCGCGAAACAGTCACCTGATAATCTTTTCTTTCTCTCTTCGCCCTGGAACCTCCCACACACAAATTATTCGCATGCGCTTCCTCATCTCTCTTCTTCCGCCTATATCGGCAGCATGCCCATGCTGGTCAGACAGGACGGAGGGGCCACCAGCGCGCACGAACGCTTTCATCTCATGGAGGATATGTTCGCCGAACTGTAGCTACTTCTGGAACCGTATGGCAAAAAGCCACACATTTATGATATGCTAACGCTAGTCTTCTAAATCAGTAAGAGCGAGCAGACACAAGTGATGCGCTACCAGGAAACTTTCCTGGCAGCACATCACGTGCTGAGGAGATGTGATGGTTACGAGCCAGCCAGATCAGGAACACGATAAACTTTTAAACGAACATGAACAGGCGCTTAGTGAAGAGGAATACGCAGCGCAGCGGCAGGCCATCCGCGAGAACGCCAAACAGGTGATGCGCGACAGTGGCTTAGCCGAAATGTTACATGGTATTAATAAAAATCTGCTCAAAGGTCGAGGCTTCTTTGAAGAGTATGACTCGATGGTGCTATTCAAATGGGGCACAGGATATACACGACGCCACATCTGGGTGGAAGTGCAAGGCAGTACACTGCGTTTCCGCTTGAATCAGCATCGCAAGTGCCCACAGCCCGCCCCACAATGCGATGGCGAATACCATACCTTCACCCGGCCAATGTGGGCCAACAGAGCGTTTTTACAGGCAGAACTCAAAAAATATTATGAACATCCGGTCGCTGAAACCTCTTCCGATTAGAGGTGACGGAGAGTGCAACAATAATGATGAAATTCTCTAACCGAAATCGGCACGATACCATTCTGTAGAGACGGGATGCCCGCTTTCGGTCAGCGAAATTCACTGCACTTAGAGAGGTTCCAGGAGCAGTACCTGAGTCGTCCCTAAAGTACCGATAAAACGATTGATGGCTTGATAGGTAGTATCAGCATAGAAATCTTCGCGATCAGTGCTATTGGCCCAACTAAGCAGGTTTAGAAAAACATTTCCACGTGGGGGTTCCGTTCTACCCGGCTCAGGCTTCGCTTCCGATGGAGCAGAGGAAACAGCATCTTCCGGCCCGCCACGCGCCAGAAACGCGAAGGCCAGCAAGGGAAAACGCGCCTGCCGCCGCAAAGCCTCAATCCAACCCTGCTGGGCCAGCTCTGCTTGTTCAGGGCGAATAAAGGCCAGGTGTGCGGCAGCATACATGGGGGTCGCTGCCGGACGAGTATACCCCCAAAGATAGTGCATGAGCCATTGTTCAGGAAGAACCATCAGCAGTTCCGGGGCCGAGGTAAGCAACAGACGCCTGGGGCTATGCTGCTCATAGGACTCGTGCCAGAACTCTTCACTACTCCAGGTGGTCAACATCAGGAAATGGGATGCCCGCCCACGCCCACGATAGAGATTCAGATTCATCAATCCAGGCGCGTGCCGAATCGTATCAGCGATCAGGCGCATACGCACACCGGCATCCACTTCGCGTTGCGGATGGGTATGTACCAGTGTTACAACAAGTAGTTCCATAGCCCACCTTCCGCCGACAAGCTTCTGTTTAAGACTGCCGGATAGAGTAAAATACTTAAAGTAGCTATTACAGCATTCTTGCAAGAGTGCCTATACAGCATAACATACATTGCTGAACAATGCAACAACTATCTGGTCTGCTGGTCTGTCTAGAAAGAGAAAGGTGTCAGGAGCAAAACTATGAGTGATGAAACGTTGACTGAATTTGGGCTTATCGAGCGCCTTACGCGCAACCTATCAACGGAGCGGGATGTGATCGAAGGTGTTGGAGACGATTGCGCTGTCCTCGACTTGCACAACAATGACCTCTTACTGGCGACTTGTGATAGCCAGATTGAGGGTGTCCATTTCACCCTCGACACCTCTAGCGCGGAACAGATTGGACAGAAAGCGCTGGCGATCAATCTCAGCGATATCGCCGCGATGGGTGGCACCCCGCGCTACGCCTTGATCTCACTCGTTTTGCCTAAGCACATCCAGGCGGCGTGGCTGGAACGTCTCTATGAGGGTCTGCACGAGGAAGCAAAACGCTCCGCAACTACGATTGTCGGCGGCAACATCGCAGGCGCGGGAACGGCGGAACAACTGATTATCGACATCACTCTGCTTGGTACGGTCAAACGCGGACACGCTATCACGCGCAGTGGCGCTCATGTTGGCGATACATTATGTGTCACGGGCACACTGGGCGACTCCGCCGCCGGTCTTTTCACCTTGTTCAATTCGTCCACCCCCTACCCACAAGAGGCCTGTCATTACGTGCGCGCGCGCTGTCGCACACCGCAACCACGCATCCATGAAGGCCAGATACTCGGCTCTTTTGGGCCACAGATTGTTACTGCTATGCTCGACATCAGTGATGGCCTCAGCGGAGATGCCGCGCATATCTGCGAGCGCAGCCACGTTGGCATCATCATCGAGGCCGCGCGTTTACCGATCTCGACCTTCGCTCGCAAGATCGCAACCAGCGCTGGTCACAACCCGCTCGATTGGGCCTTACATGGCGGCGAGGACTACGAATTGCTCTTTACCGTCGCACCAGGATACGAAGAAAGCGTCATTAATGCCGTACAACAGGCAACAGGCACACCGGTTACACCCATTGGCACAATCACCACAGCAGAGACAGGTATCACCCTGGTGAATCTCGATGGGCAAAAAGAGACGCTCATTTCACGTAGCTGGGATCACTTACGGATGTGAGCAATAACTATGGAAGTTCATCAATCTGCGCTATTGACGGGCAAAGGTGCGGAGCGCAAAGGTAATCTGCTGCTCTAACGTCATGTTCTGATCCTGGGGAATCCTGGCAAGCGCTGCATTCGCCTCAGCAGCCGAGTAGCCCAGACCGATCAGGGCCTCCAGCACCTCGGCCTGCATGCTTCCGCTCACAACCGCTTTACCGCCCGCCCCTAACGCGGTTAAAGACGGCAACTTGCCTTTCAGTTCGAGAATCAAGCGTGCGGCCAACCGTTTGCCGACGCCAGGAGCCAGCGCCAGACGTTGTTGATCTTCGTCCGCGATGGCCTGATAAAGCGTGGATGCGTCCATCACTGAAAGCAGGGCTAATGCGACCTTCGGCCCCACTCCACTTACCGCGATAAGCTGCTCAAAGGCATTGCGGTCTTCCTCACTTAAAAAACCATAGAGAGCTATACCATCCTCACGCATGTGAAAATGTGTGAAGAGAGAAACCTCCATCCCCGGCTCATTCAGACGATTCAGTGTGGAAGCGGGGGCAAAGACACGGACACTGAAGCCCCCTACACGGATAATAGCCTGATCTCCCCGACATGCTTCCAGAGTGCCATGAATACCTGTAATCATCTTGCGATTTACCTCTTCTATTGCTAGCTACCAGGAGCAAACATATCCATCAGGCTATTCTATTCCCTATTATAATTTACAGTCTATGACTATAAGTAGCTGTGTGGAGATGGCAGATAGCAATGGCGGCGGCATCGGCAGCGTCATCGGGTTTAGGCACCGCCGTCAGTTTGAGAAGGATACGTACCATTTCGCCCACCTGCTCTTTATCGGCCCCGCCATAGCCAGTCACCGCCTGCTTCACCTGCTTGGGCGTATATTCAGACACGGAAAGGCCACTATTCGCCAGCGCCAGCATAGCTACGCCGCGCGCGTGCCCGACCGTCATCGCGGTACGTGCGTTCTTAGCGAAAAAGAGTTCCTCCATCGCCGCCTCCTGGGGATGATAGAGGGCGATAATCTTTGTCAGCCCCTCGTAGATAAGCTGTAAACGCTGGGCCAACGGCATATGAGCAGGAGTGGTAATGGCATCGCAGGCCAGCAGTTCCAACCTGTCTCCATGCGCCGCGATCACCGCGTAGCCAACAATCGCCGTGCCGGGATCAATGCCCAAAGCGATGCGGGAACTCTGCATAGCCTGCGAAAACGAGGCGAGACTACTTCTATCGCTCATGCGCTAACCTTCGTAAGAGGCGGCAAAGGATTCTGGGAAGTCTGCATTGGTATAGACATTCTGCACGTCGTCCAGATCTTCGAGCTTCTCAATCAAGCGCATAACCTGGTGCGCTACCTTCTCATCAGTTAGCTCTACCTTCGTCTTGGGCACCATCGAACTTTCCGCCTTCAGCACGTGATAGCCTTTCGCTTCCAGTTGCTGGCGAATTTTTTCCAGATCAGCGGGGTCGGTATAAGCGGTCAATGATGTATCGTCAGGCGTTACAGGCTCGACATCATCGGCTCCCATATCGAGCACCTCTAGCGCCAGTTCGTCGGGGTCCTTACCGTCTAACCCGATTTCAAGAATGCCTTTGGCTTCAAAGAGCCAGTCCACGCAACCATTCTCACCCAGGTTCCCGCCATTGCGGTTAAAGGCGTTGCGCACCTCCGCCACTGTGCGATTACGATTCTCGGTCAGGGCCTGCACCAGAACGGCGGTTCCACCGGGGCCATAGCCCTCATAGGTCACCTCTTCTAGATTGGCACCCTCTGTGCCGCCGAGCGCACGTTTGATCGTGCGCTCAATATTCTCCAGCGGCATGTTTGCATCGCGCGCGCGCTGCACCGCCATGCGCAAACGGAAATTCGCATTGGGGTCACCGCTGCCCCCTTCGCGTACTGCCACCACGATTTCGCGCCCCAGACGGGTAAACAGTTGACCCCGGCGTGCGTCATTAACTCCTTTGGAGCGGCGAATTTGCGCCCACTTTGAATGACCAGACATACTATCGCTCCCTTGCTCACTTATTCTTGATTCGTCACGAAATACCCCGTGCTTCTTCCCTCAGATGAAACACGCTTGGCCTCTATTTCCACCCCCTTGCAGAATAACGTTGAGTGGGGGCAGAATATGAACGTTCTTTCGTCAATCCTGGCGCTATTGTATCATGAACAGGTGCTGAGCGTCGAGAGGGCTACAGGCGCTGCAGCCACGCTACAAGCGCCTCGTTGACCGCTTGAGGCTGCTCACGCATGACGTAATGACCGGCATCAGGGATAATATGCAGCGTCGAATGCACGATATGCTGATGGAGATACTGGCTGTATTTCATCGGCGTCAGGCGATCATCCACGCCACAGATAATCAGTGTCGGCAACGTGATCTCCTGTAAACGCGCCATGACATCGAAGGCATTGCAGGCTGCCAGGTCACGATAGAGTATCGTGGAGACAGCGGTACTCTGCTCCTGCATCAGATTTTGCGGCAGGGCCGTGTGTGCTGGCGCGACTGCCAGTGCAGATAATTGCAATTTTGCCTCCTGTGGTGTTCGGCGCGCCCCTTCCAACAGATCTGGATGCACCCGCAAGCGCGCACCGGTTCCGATCAATACCAGACCGGCCAGAGACGCACCATATTTTAACCCCATCATCAATGCTACTGCGCCACCAAGCGAATGTCCGGCAATTACCGGTCGCTCCAGGCCCAACTCCTGGGTGATAATCTGGTAGGCCACATCAGCATAGTCCTCTACTGACACCTCTGCGGGCAAGGTGTCAGCGCGCTGCCCATGACCGGGGAGATCAATGGCAACGGCACGTTCCGGCCCCAAATATTCTGTTTGCAAGCGCCAGATACGCGCACTATCACCCGACCCATGAATAAAAACAACCTTGCTCATGCTTCTCTATCAATCCTCCTTGCAACTGTCGTGCTTTCGCGTTATGCTACCATGTAGCATACAACATTTCCCTGGGCGCAACGTAGCTTAATAAAAGAAAGGCATGGCAGCCGTGACACAGGGACAAAAAAGCCGCCGAGCGACCGGCGCGCGTCAGGAACTGGGCAGAACCGGCGAGCGCCTCGCCCTGGAACGACTGAGCGAGACAGGCTATCGGATTATCGAACGCAATTTTCGTTGTCAATACGGTGAGATCGATCTGATTGGCGAAGAAAGCGGCGAACTGGTCTTTGTCGAGGTCAAGACACGGCGCGGCAATGCCTATGGTCTGCCAGAAGAGGCTGTTACAGCGATCAAACAGCGCCGGTTGGTGCAAGTTGCACTCTCTTATCTCGACCTGCACGACTGTACAGAACGCTCATGGCGGATCGATGTGGTCGCCATCCAGATGAGCGCAAATGGCAAATTGGAAGAGATACGCATTCATCGCCACGCTGTAACCATGTAGCAGAACACACATAACATTTATCACCCAGCAGCAAGAGAGTGCAGAAGCATCATAGCATCGTAGAAACCAGAGGGGCAGCATTATGAATGATTTCGTAGAATCAGCAAAAAATTTCGTTAATCAGGCGGTCAGCCGCACCAGTTGGGAAGCCCAGAAGCAATTGCGCATTCGTAGCAAACAGAGCGAGATCGACAAACTGCTGGATCAACGTGTTCAACTTCTCAATGAGATGGTACAGGTCGCTATGGGCCTGTATCAAAAGGGACAGTTGAACGATCCTAACCTTATGCGCCTGTGCGCCAGCATTATGGAACTGGATCGTGATATGAGCCAGCGTGAAGCACAATTGCAAGAGATCAAAAAAGAGACGTATCCCGCCGAGCAATTCGCACCTGCGCCAACCTCAAACTACACGCCGCCTCCGGCTTCCTCCGGGCCACAACCGCCGCCTTATCAGCAGCCACCGCAACCACAGCAGCCGTCACCAGGGCCTTATCAGCAGCCATCGCAGCCACGCCAGCAGACTACCCACTGCCCGCAATGTGGCAGTGAAATTCGCCCTGGCGCGCTCTATTGTCGCAGTTGCGGCGCAAAGCTGCGCTAACAGGGCAAAGCAGGGGCAGGGTCAGCGTCAGGCCGACTATCAACCAGGGACACACCGCCTGGCGCAGGCCCTCCCTTGTTAACTAGCCTGTTCGCTTGCTTCCTGCCAGCCATGATTGATTCCACATCTTCGCCGTTTCCTCTATGCCTTAACAGAGCCGATATGTTATAATGGATAGCACGTCGGGAACATAAATCTGGTTACGGAACTTATTGCAAAGGTTATGGAGTGACAAAACACGCTCAAGAGGAAACATACACGCTCAACATCGTGAGTCATAGCCCGGAGCAGACGCAGCGCCTGGGTCAGCGTTTGGGGCACCTGTTACGTGGAGGCGAGCTAATTCTCCTCGATGGTAAGCTCGGCATGGGTAAAACCACCTTTACGCAAGGATTGGCGCAGGGGCTGGACATTTCTGAGGTTATCAATAGCCCGACATTCACGCTGCTCAAGGAGTATGTCGGACAACCCGCCTCCGCCGCAAAGCGCAGACCCGCGCTGTACCATTTCGATCTCTACCGTTTAGATGACCCGGAAGAGATCTTCGATCTGGGCTTTGAGGACTACTTCTATGGCACGGGTGTCTGTGTGGTCGAATGGGCCGACAAAGCTGAGGAGTTCTGGCCCGCTGAGCGGCTGCGCATCCAGATGACAATGCTGAGCGAGACAAAACGCGGCCTGCTGTTTATTGCAACGGGCACACGCTATTGTGAGTTATTAAAGCAATTTCAGAAACAGACGTATGCTACTGCTAGCACTTGATACCTCAACACGCCAGGCAAGTATTGCCCTGTGCAGTGAGGATGATGTTTATAATGAATATAGCTGGCGTATTGGCAACAATCATAGCGTTGAACTGTTGACCCGCATTGAACGTATGATGGTTGAGAGCAAGATTGCGCTACCACAGCTTGATGCTATCGCCGTCGCCACCGGGCCGGGTTCATTTAACGGTATTCGAGTCGCGGTCGCAACTGCGAAATCGCTGGCCTTTGTGCTAAAAAAGCCCCTGGTAGGCGTGAGTACATTAGATATTATCGCCGTTCAGCAGCAGTACTGGCATGGCCCCGTATATGCCTTAATCGAGGCCGGGCGTGGAGAACTCTATAGCGCCTGCTACGCCTTTGAAGCCATCGCCGATAGCGCGGGGAAACTCAGCTATCAAATGCAGAGGCTCAGCGACTACGCGCTGCTCTCGCCAGCACTCATCGCGGCATACGCGCGCGAACAGGTAACAACCTGGTCGAAGGTCTCAGGTTCAGGTGAGCAACCGATGCCACCTTTCCTTTTCTGTGGCGAGATCAGCGCTGCCTCCCACCAGGCCCTGCTCGACGAGATGCAGGAACAGGCTCTCTTTGTTGATCGTCTTCAGGCCATCCGCCGCGCCTCCGTGCTGGCATCGCTCGCGCTGTCACGTCTGCACGCAGGCCAGCAGGACGACCCTTTATTACTCGAACCACTCTACCTGCGCCGTCCTTCTATTACAACCAGCCAGCGGAAACGCCCGCTACTCGGCAATCCAGAGTCGGAAACGCCGCCAGGTCAGAGTCAGACAGAAAGGGAACAGGGTGCGTTACGTCATTGACCGCATGACGATGTCGGACGTGCCTCGCGTCGTCGAAATAGAACGTCTAGCTTATCCTTCTACCTGGCCTCCGAGCGCGTATCGCAAGGAGCTACAGGACAATCGTTGGGCACATTATATCGTTTTACGTGATAAGCAGATTTCCGAAGAACGGGGCGTAGATGCCCCCCCGGATGGGGACAGGCCGCGCAAAAGCTGGCTGTTTCCGCTCTCGCTGCGGCCCAGTCGCCCGACAGCGACGGTTTCAACCCCCGATCTCATGTCTATTATTGGCTTTGCCGGTCTCTGGTTGATGGTTGATGAAGCGCACATAACCACCATTGCCATGCATCCCAATTACCGCCGTATGGGACTGGGCGAGTTATTGCTCGTTAGCCTGATCGACATCGCCTACGAGATTGGCGCGAAATGGGTCACGCTAGAGGTACGTGTCTCTAACTACACAGCCCAAAATCTCTATCACAAGTATGGTTTTCGTGAGGCGGGTTTGCGGCATCGCTACTATAGCGATAACCAGGAAGATGCGTTGATTATGTGGACGGAGGAGATTCATTCCCCGGCTTATCGACAGAAATTTCAGGAACTCAAAGCTGCATTAATGAAGAAGCTAGAAGCGCAATCATAGCAAAAAAATTGAGAAGAAGAGAAAATGCTGATACTTGGCATTGAAAGTTCATGTGATGAAACCGGAGCCGCCATTGTCCGCGACGGGCGCTACCTTCTCGCCAACGTGGTAGCCTCACAGATCGAGATTCACAATCGCTACGGGGGCGTTGTGCCGGAAGTTGCCTCTCGCCAGCAGCTCTCAAGCATCCTGCCTGTGATTGAACTGGCGCTAGAAAAAGCGGGGTGTTCCTGGGAGAACCTGGACGCCATCGCCGCTACCTATGGGCCAGGGCTGGCCGGTTCGCTGCTTGTAGGATTGACGGTGGGCAAAACGCTGGCTCTGGCGCGACATTTGCCTTTCATCGGCATCAACCACCTGGAGGCTCATATCTATGCCAACTGGCTACGCAAGAACGAGTCAGGCCAGAGCACGACGGAGACAGCACAGGACATGGATTGGGCTTACCGCGAGGGTGATCCACAGTTTCCGCTCCTCTGCCTGGTAGTATCAGGTGCCCACACTGAACTGGTGCTGGTACGCGAGCATGGTCACTACGAACTGCTGGGCCGCACCCGCGACGATGCAGCCGGTGAGGCTTTCGACAAAGTAGCGCGCCTTCTGGGCCTGCCCTATCCCGGCGGCCCCTCCATTCAGAAGGCCGCTCAACAGGTCGAGCAGGAACTGCTCCAGCAGCACAAGCCCGTGACACTGGCCCGCAATGCCTACAAGTTACCACGCGCCTGGCTCAAGGGAAGCTACGATTTCAGTTTTAGCGGCCTCAAAACCGCCATGCTCCACCTGGCCGAAGGGGTGGTAGGAGAAACAGCATCCATTGCTGGGGCGAGCGCGTCAGGCAAGAGTGGGGCGCAGAACAAACAGGTCAGCCAGTACACCCGCATGGGTGCGCAGGCTGCCCAGAAGGAGCGCGAACAATTCAATGTAGCCATCCTGGCCTCTAGTTTTCAAGAAGCGATTGTGGAGGTACTGGCACACAAAACATGCCAGGCTGCCAAAGAATATCACGTTCGGCAGGTGCTGCTGGCCGGGGGCGTAGCCGCCAACCTGAGCTTGCGCGAACACCTGGAACAGGAGTTGTCCCCACTGCATATCCGCCTCAGCTACCCTCCTATTGAGTTTTGCACGGATAATGCCGCCATGATCGCAGGAACCGCCTTTTTTCATTTATGTCAAGGCGAACAGCATGGCCTGGAGCTGGATGTTCAGCCAGGGCTGAGTTTGCCGTTCAAACAGTAAAGCGAGCAGCAGATGAGCAAAGAGAAAGTATACGCTCTCGGTATCGACCTGGGCGGAACAAAGACGCTCGCCGCCGTTATCGACGTTACCACCGGCGCGGTCGTTGCCTCCGCGCGCAAACGCACACGCGCCGAGCGCGGGCAGGATTTCGTTACACAGCGCACCATCGAACTTGCCACCGCCGCCTTGCAGGCCGCACAGTTGCCTGATAGTCACCCCCTGCTCGCCATTGGCGTTGGTGCAGCGGGACAGATTGATCGAAAGGCGGGCGTCGTCGTCGATGCACCCAACCTGGGTGTGCGCAATATGCCGCTCGGCAATATCCTCAAGCAGCATTTCGGAGTACCCGTCGCAGTTGGCAATGATGTCGAGGTCGCGGCGCTCGGCGAATATCTCCATGGAGCGGGGCGCGGCTACAATAATTTTGTCTGTATTTTCGTCGGCACAGGCATTGGAGCAGGTATTGTGCAGAATGGACGCATGTACACCGGACTCACAGGCACGGCGGGTGAGGTCGGACATATGACCATTCAGGCGGGTGGACGCCTCTGTGGGTGCGGCAGTCGCGGCTGTCTGGAAGCCTACGCCTCACGCACTGCTATCACCAAAGCCATCCAGGCCGAGATTCATCATGGACGTCGCTCAGTCCTCAGCGACGACGAAACTAAATTACTCAAAGAAGGCGATACGATCATTCGTTCGGGGATGCTAGCCAATGCGATTCAGCAACATGATGAACTGGTGATAGAAGTGGTTACAGAGGCTGCTGACTATCTGGGCTATGGTCTGGCCTCGGTGATGAACTTCTATAATCCCGACTGCATCATTCTGGGCGGAGGAGTGATTGAGGCGATTGACCTGCTCTTCGAGAGCGCCGTCCACCGCGCTCGCACCATAGCTCTCGCGGCCTCCGCGCAAAAAACACCTATTTTACGCGCCAAACTAGGAGATTTCTCCGGCGTCGTTGGAGCCGCTTGCCTGGGCGCACAGGCGACCGGTTATCAGTTCTCTTCCGGCAAATAGGCAAAGAGGCAGGCCCACCACAAGGTCTGCCTTCTCACCTGCCACGAACCGCAGAGCAAATACAAGAAAGCAGGAACTGCGCATGGACAGAGCAACCCCTCACATCGACGTGCGAGCTGTACATCCAGGCGATGCAGCCGCGCTACACGCGCTCGACGCCAGTTTCGAGACAGACCGAATCTACGTGTTACGCATACGTAACCGCTTGCTTCCTCACTCTTTTGACACTACAGATACCGCTCCTTCTTCTTCCAGCGCATCCTTCGCCTTTGAGCTGATCGAAACCGCCGTCGATCCTCCTATTTACAAAAACTACCGTGAAAACCTGCCGACTGTGGCCGACATCGAAACAGAATTGCGCAACGCAGAGGGAGGATATGTGGCACTGGCCGATAACACTATCGCCGGCGGCATCTTACTACATGTCGAGGAATGGCGCTCTGTAGCGCGTATCGAAGACATCATTGTTGGACATCAATACCGCCGCTACGGCATCGGCTCACTGCTCCTCACCTGCGCCGCTGATTGGGCGCGCAGACGTGGCTGCTGGGCGGTTGTGCTGGAGACGCAGAATATTAACTATCCTGCCATCCAATTCTACTTGCGCAACGGCTTCGATATCTGGAGCATCCAGCGTCACTTCTACCCCCCCGGCCCCGTTGCTCACGAGGTCGCGCTCCTGATGGGCAAACGACTTACCTCTACCCCCCTGGACGAATAATCTCCTGCACCTACATCGGCAAGGCGACCGCAGCCCTGCGCGGGCGCGATGCAAGCAGCATCCGTCACGTGCACACAGGGAAGGCATCAGCACTCACGGTCGCCTATCCACTACCCCGACAACGGTCACAATAGCCTCCAGCCCAGGATACAGTCGTAGTCCTGCTACATCACACTACTACAAGAGATTGCCGAATAGACCACCATTATTATTATTATTCGTATTGTTATACGGATAATTGTAGTAATATGGGTAGTTGTTGTTGTATGGGTAGTTGTTGTTGTAGTTGTTGTATGGATAGCCATTACCATTATTATAGTCGTATGGATAATAGCCATACGGCGGGTAATATGGCGGTGGATAATACGGCGGATAAAATGGCGGGTAGCCACCATAGCCACAACTACCGGCGACGTTTTCCAGCCCACCAGTTGTACTCACAGGCTGACCTTGTCGCCTACCCTGCTGGTAGGCATTTTTTACAAGCTGCACTTTTCTCATAACGCTTCTTTCTCCCACTTTCATCATACACAAACACCGCTTAGAGGAAGGACACAACCCGACTTCAGGACTATACTCCTTCTCTCAGACAACACGCTATGAAAGGTCTGGTTGATTACAACACGCCATGATAACCAGCTTTTTTGGTAAGGCTGAAACATCTACTTACCAACAACATGCCGTAGTCGCTTCACGACCTGCTCAAGCTGATTAGCGGCATCGGTGGCCGAGGTTGCGCCTTGCGCTAGCTGCTCTGTCACCTGTGTAGCGACCTTGAGGGCGGTGGACAGCTTCTGTGTGCTGGCAGCCTGATATTCGGTGGCATTCTCGATGTATTGGGCGGCAGCCATGATGCGCTCGATGCGCTGACGCGCGGCCTGCTCGTTCAGCATGTGCCAGTTTTGAATCAGTTCGTTGCCGATAGTGTGCAACTGCGTAGCGGCATAGCGTGTCGCCTCCGTGTAGTATTGTACCGATTGCAAGCCGACTTGCGAAGAATCGACCACCCACATCTGTTCCGAGGCGGCATCCTGCTGACGGACGGCCAGCGAACTCAGCGCCTGGCTGCTGTTGCGCAGATACTCAACCGAGTTCATGATCGGCTCGGTCAGGCGACGCCCCGCGATAGAACCGCCGACGATAACGACAACGAGAATCAGAGCCGCAATTAAGGCGGTGGAGATCATCTGATTGTTTGCGACAGCAGTCACGGTATTGACCGGGCTGAGGACGAAATACGTCCAGGGCACATTTTTCGCCGATTGCACCGCGATCTGGAATTGTTCATGCTGGTGTACCGGCTGGGCCTGAAAGGTCGTTGGTGTGGCAACCTGCAACATATGGGCAAAGGTACTATCGCTGGTCAATGGCACCGTTGTCTCTGCACCAAAACGCTTTTCCGCGTTGATAGTTCGCTGGACAGTCGGCGAAAGCGGCTTAATGGTCTCGAAGAGATTGGACATGCGAGAGTCCGCGATGCGAATGCCGTTTTCATCCAGGATAAAGGCATAGCTACCCTGTCCATTATGCGTATCATCCTTGACAATATTCCATATATAGTCAAGTTTGAGAGTGGAACGGATAAAGCCGAGAACCGTGTGTGTGGTAGCGTCAACAATGGGTGAATAAATGTCTACCGAGGCCACGCGCTGAGCAGGATTATAATAGACATCCGTAATAAAGGTTTTACCGGCCAGGACTTGTTTGAGGTATTCCGGCGGCACTAAGTAATTGCCATGTGGAACTGGCTGAGAGGGATAATAGAGACGCAAGTTGCCCTGGGGATCGAAGAGCGACCAGTTGGTATAGTTTTTGTCGCGGAAGTTTCCAGCGAGCAGCGAATAGGCTGCGTGTGTGGCTAAATCCTGATAGCCGGGCGTACCGGGCTGAGCGGCCAGAAAGGTCTGCACAGAGGGGACCTGGGCCAGCGTTTCTGTATCCAGCATCCGTTCATTGAAGTACGTATCTATCAACTGCACACGTGTTTTCGCATCGCTCTGCATGGCGGCATTCGCCTGAGAGACCAGCGCCGGGCGGGCCAGTAATTCGCTAACGATAACAGTAATAATAAGGGGAATAATGGCCGCACTCACCATCCATAGCGAGACGCGCACCGAAAGCGGATATCTTCTACGTTGGAGAGGGGCCAACTCGTATTGCGTCATTAAGCGTCTTCCTTCAATTGCTGTCTAAACTTGTACTACTCCAATCTGTTCCAGGTCACGGAGGAACTTGATCACCTCATCTGGCTTGCGCCCGGTCAGGCGTACCAACTCTGCAATGCTGCGATGCCCATCAATAAGCAAGAGTAAATGTCGATGGACACGCGACAACTCTGCACGATCTAGCAGAGCCAGTGCTTCTTCCGGTGAGCGCGTGCGGCGCGGTCTACCACCTGAATCTATAGCAGGGGCGCGTGTGAGCATAGTCGGTAAGTTATGCGATGACGTTTGAATACGTGGTGACGTAGGATGTTCGGCTCTCAACGTACCTGTTCCGGGCAGAGAAGGAGTGCGTGGCAAGGCGACCAGAGGGCCGGTCAGCCGTTCTGGATGCCCCCTGTCCGTGTCAGCAGGAACAAAGGTGAAACGGCATGTTGTCCATGTCCCCAGCCATAAGAGCGATGCCTGACTTGTGCGTTGCCCGGCAGAGGCATGAGTAATTTGTCCCTGGATAAACGAGATCGTGCCTTCTTCACGCTGAGTTCCTTCACCGCGCTCTACGAACAATGTGCCGGTCTTCTTGCCAAGTTGAAGAACCTGAATAACATTACTCAGTTTGTCCGTCATCGTGCCGCGTCGTTCTGGCATAAGCCTGTTACCCCGTCTCTGAAAAGAGCATGCGCGTATTGTTGCGCAAGCGAGAGCTTACCAACACTATGTTGTGAACGAGCTACACAAGCATAGCATAAAGTGGCGCTAAACAACAAATTTATGTCAAGCGTAGCCGTTTCGGGCTATTTTATCATGTCGGATATATTTTTGGGTAGTATCGTATGCTATTCTGTATCGAATGAACGGGCTTGCTCTCGTTTCTCACGCCATAGCTCCACTACTTTCTGATAGGATTCCCACGTATCGACATCCTGCTGCGATGCCATTTCTGGGCGCTCTATCGTCGCCATCTCGGCACGATGCTTGGCAATAACGCTGCGTCCCCCTTCGTCGCCGTCAATCTGCATAAACTCGGTAAAGAGGTCGGCAGCGAAGAGCAAGGGGTGCCCACGCTGGCCCTGGTACAGTGGCGCGATAATGCGCTTGCCGGTTGCTCGCCTGGCAGCAATCAAGGCATCAATGATGTCCTGGGTGATGAGTGGCTGGTCGCCTAAAAGCACTACGGCGCTATCAATAAAATAGTCAGAAATAGATTTATTGCTGATATTAGATGAATATACAAAATTTCTGTTTATCTCCTGTAACTTCTGTATGCCAAGCTTAAGCGAGCTACTCATCCCCTGACGGTACTCTGCATTTTCTAGCAACATTACCCCTGGTTGTACCAGCGCATAACCCAGCGCGGCACGTAAAGCCTCGGCTCTATATCCTGCGACAATGAGGATGGGACGCGCCTGTGAGGCTAGAGCAGCGTCAACGACGTGGGCGATTACCGGGCGATCACCGAGCGGCAACAGCAATTTATGGCGACCAGCTTCCATGCGGCTGGAAGTGCCAGCGGCCAGAACGAGTGCGGCAGTAGAGTATGTTTGCCTTGTATCCATATCTATCGTCCCTACCTGTACCTGATTTTCTATTACAGTCTGGTGGAGAGGTGCTATAATAGAGAAGCTAAGCTAAGTGTCATACTAACACAAACAGATCTATCAAGGTAAGTCCACTTTGATCATATGTTGAGACTTATCTACCCGGCAATCTATCAGGAGCTTTTGTCATGCTAAATATGCCTAATGTGGATCAATCAGTCGTCTTGAGTGCGGAGACACAGGCTAAATATAAGCAGCTACAAGCCATCTTGCGTGAGATGGAGTCGGTGCTGGTGGCCTACTCCGGTGGCGTTGATAGCGCACTCTTGTTGAAAGTTGCGCATGACGTGCTGGGGGAGCGTGCTATCGGGGTGATAGCCGCCTCGCCTGCGTATGCTCCTGAAGAGACGGAAGAGGCAATTAAGGTTGCTCGCCAGATGGGCATTCATGTGTTGAAGATTGAGACACACGAACTGGAAGATGAGCGCTATGTAGCCAACGATTTCAATCGCTGTTACTTTTGCAAAACAGAACTGTTTACTGAATTAGAGCCGTTGGCAAAGCAATATCACGTGCGCTTTATTGCGTATGGTCTCAACCAGGATGACCTGGGCGATTTCCGACCGGGGCAGAAGGCCGCACGTGAGTTTGGAGTGCGTAGCCCGTTAAAAGAGGCGGGTATGGGCAAGCAGGATATTCGCGCTGTGGCCCGTTTCCTGGGCGTGCCAGTGTGGGATAAACCGGCCATGGCCTGTTTTTCGTCGCGTATTCCATATGGCACAAAAGTAGATGTGGCGGCACTCCAGATGGTTTATAAGGCCGAAAAATTACTACATGAACTCGGTTTCCATCAATTGCGCGTGCGCCACCACGATAAAATCGCCCGCATTGAGGTTGAGCGGGCCGAGATGCCGCGTCTCATTGAGGAAGAGATGAGCCGCAAGGTGACAGAGGAGTTGCGCAAGATTGGTTATCTTTATGTTACAATTGATTTATTAGGTTTCCGCAGCGGGAGCCTCAACGAAGGTTTTTTCAAAAAGAAAGCTCAAATACGTTTGTCGGGGGATACTGAGACGAAACATGAGTAAAAAATCGAGCCGCAGACTGGAACAGCGGTCGCCAAAACAGGCTCAGCAGACAGCAACACCATCTTCAATAGTATCAACACCGTCGGCACCGTCCGGCAGACAGCCACGACGGGTACGCGAACGGGTGGTCGTGAAACACGAGAGCGTCAAGATTGGCTGGGTCTTCGGGGTGATCACTGTTCTGCTGATCGCTATTGCTGCTATTGGCCTGTGGGTTGTCCATCGGCCCAACACATCAACGCAGGCAAGTGGCACATCCGTCAATACCCTGGTGCATCCAACGGTGGATAATATCTCATGTACACAGGCAACACCGGCTCCTACGCTCCATGCCCACCTGACAATCTATATAAAGAATACAAAGACGACCATTCCGCAGAATATTGGCATCCCAACGGATGGCACCTGTACATACTGGCTTCATACACAGGATACAAGTGGCGTCTTAGACATCCAGGTAGCACAAAAGCAGAGCTATACGCTAGGTGCATTTATTGATCTCTGGTCGGAACAATTTCCTCAGTTGCAGTATCCGCTGGAACTGAGTCAGTCTGAGGGCTGGCAGGCATGGGTCAATGGCAAACCCTATACAGGCGATTTTCGGCATATCCCCCTCTCGTCGCACGCGATCATTACGCTGGCTTATAACAGCCCCGGCGTAAAGCCCGACCTGACCTATAAATTCCCGGCGGGCGATTAATGTGCAGTTTTTATTTCTGTCGTGAAGACGATGGAGAGTTATGGAACGGATAGTTAGTAGTGAGACGACGATATAGAGAGCTTCGTATAACAAGGCGCAATGATCATGTCTGAGCGTATCATCTACCTCGATCATGCCGCCACCACGCCACTTGACCGGCGTGTGCTGGATGCGATGATCCCTTATATGACAACTGAATATGGCAATGCCAGCAGCATCTATACTCTCGGTCGGCATGCCATGCAGGCCATCGACCGGTCGCGGGAGCAGGTAGCTGAAATTATTCACAGCCGTCCCACCGAGATTGCCTTTGTGGGCTGTGGTTCGGAAAGCGACAATCTCGCGATTAAGGGCGTGGCTTTTGCCTCCCAAAAGAAAGGCAATCACCTGATTACCTCCTCGATTGAGCATCATGCCGTCCTGCATACCTGCCAGTACCTGGAGCGTTTTGGTTTCAAGACCACCTATCTGCCGGTCGATGCCTATGGGCGCGTTAATCCCGACGATGTGGCGAAAGCGATTACCGACCAGACGGTGCTGGTTTCCATTATGTTCGCCAATAACGAAGTCGGCACGATTGAGCCGATTGCCGAGATCGGGCGGATCTGTCGCGCGAAAAAGGTACCCTTCCACGTGGATGCAGTGCAGGCGGGCGGGAGCTTGCCGATTGACGTGGCGGCGCTCAATGCCGATCTGCTCTCGCTCTCAGCCCACAAATTCTATGGGCCAAAGGGCATGGGCATTTTGTATGTGCGCCAGGGTATACGTATCCTGCCACAATTACAGGGCGGCTCGCAGGAGCGTGGACGACGGGCCGGAACAGAGAACGTGGCCGGTATCGTTGGCACCGCAACGGCGCTGCAACTGGCCTATGAAGAAATGCCCACCGTAATGCCCCGCCTGATGGCTTTACGCGACCGACTCATTCAAGGCGTGCTACAGATACCGCAAAGTCGCTTGACGGGCCATCCTACCGAACGTCTACCCAACAACGCCAGCTTCTGCTTCGAGGGCGTGGAAGGCGAATCGATTTTGCTCGGCCTGGATATGCTGGGTATCGCCGCCTCCAGCGGCTCGGCCTGCACATCCGGCTCGGTTGAACCCTCACACGTGCTGGTAGCGATGGGCCTGCCACTGGAATGGGCACGCGGTAGCTTGCGTTTAACGCTCGGCAAAGAGAATACAGAAGATGATATAGAAACGGTGCTAAGCGCATTGCCGGGCATCATTGCGAAACTACGTGGCCTCGGAGTAGCGTGATGGGGATGCAGGTTGCAGTAGACGTTGCATTCCCCACGAGCGCGCCTGCTCTGCCTGCAAGCTCGTAGCTGCACGTACCGGAGACCCTCCCGGTACGTGTGATGCCATGTGGCCCGTTGGGAAGAGACGCACGGCCATCGTCTTGAACCGAAAAAATTCTGGACGGCAGAGGGCAATAATCGTGAGCGGATCGTGTAAATAGGGCATTGCCGGATGCCAGCGCGGGCGGTGACGTTGCCAGACCGCGATCAGGTGACTCAAAAACTGTGTTTCAGGCCAGGGCGCGTCACGCAACACCGCTACATCCTCCTCTCGCAGTTGGCAACGCAACGTGATATTCATGCCGATCATGGTAGTGGGAATGCCAGCTTTCAGTACGATCTGCGCTGCCTTAACATCGCTGCGCATATTCCACTCTGCGAATGGCACGCCAACAGTGCCGCCCATAAAGATGATTTGCCGTATCGCCTTTGCCAGTTGTGGTTCTTGTCGCAGTGCGATGGCAATATTCGTCATTGGACCAATGCAGATCAACGTAAGCTGCCCGCTATACTTCAGGGCATTCTGGATGAGCAGTTCGGGGCCGGAGAGCGGACTGAGGTTCGGCAGATTAAGCCTGGCCTCACGTTCATCCAGCAACGCAGCTTGCGGTACACCAGAGGGTCGTTGCCGAGGTTGAAGCGGTGTGCCGACGCCTGCCGCGACCGGTATATCGGGGCGGCCATAGAGTTTGAGCAGGTATGCGGCCAGGTGGGCGCGTCGTCGCGTGTCCCCAAAAACGGTGCTAACACCTTGCAAATCGAGCACGGACGATTGCAGCAGTAAGGCCAGTGCCAGCGCGTCATCGATATCGTCACCAATATCGGTATCCAGATGGATAACCAGCGGCGCTGCGGATTGGCTGGCACCGGCAACGGTCAGGCGATCAGTTTGGTACATTGTGACAAAGCCCCTTTTGTGTTATGCTTGAAGAAGACAGGCCAATCTACTCTTTGACGCAATCACATCGTACTTTCCTCCTCACAAGAAAAGTAAAGAAAAGAGGACTATTTATGGATACATTGAAGCGTGAACTTCTCGCAGAGCGTGTGCGCAAGGTGAAACCTTCAGGCATTCGCAAGTTCTTTGACATCATCAACACCATGCCAGAGGTGATTTCGCTCGGCGTCGGTGAGCCAGATTTTGTGACGCCGGAGCATATCCGTCAGGCCGGTATCAGGTCGATTGAGCAGGGCCATACACAGTATACTTCTAATTATGGCACACTGGAACTGCGCCAGGAAATTGCCGCCATATTGCAGCGACGCTACAACATAACCTACGATCCTAAAACGCAACTGCTGGTAACGGTGGGTGTCAGCGAGGGCGTTGACCTGACGATGCGCACACTGGTTGATCCCGGTGACGAAGTGATCTCGCCCGACCCCGGCTATGTGGCCTACGAGGCCGATATCGTCTTCGCCGGGGGTATACCTGTGCCCGTTCCTACCTACGCCAAACACAACTTTGCCGTGCGCGCCAGCGAAATTGAGGCTGCCATCACTCCACGCACCAAACTCATCCTGCTCGGCACACCCAACAATCCCACCGGCGCGGTCATTCCACGCGAGGAGTTGACAGCTATCGCGCAGCTTGCCATTAAACATGATCTGATCGTGGCCGTCGATGAGGTCTATAGCCGCCTGGTCTACGATACCGAGTTTGCCAGCATCGTCACCATCCCCGGCATGCAGGAGCGCACGGTGCTGCTGGACGGTTTCTCAAAGGCATATGCCATGACCGGCTGGCGCGTCGGCTATGTCGCCGCCCCCGCAAACATCGTCGAGGCCATGCTGAAAGTTCACCAGTATGCCATCATGTGCGCCGGCACCGCTGCCCAGGAAGCTGCGTTGGAAGCGTTGCGCAATGGCGAGGCCGACGTACAAATGATGCATGATGCTTACGACCGCCGTCGCCGCATGTTTGTGGATGGCCTTAATCGCATCGGCCTCCCCTGCTGTGAGCCGCATGGGGCCTTCTATGCCTTCCCTTACATCGGCGATACCGGTATGACCGATGAAGAGTTTGCCGAAAAGCTGCTCTTCGAGGAAAAGGTCGCCGTTGTCCCCGGCAGTTCCTTCGGTGCAGCCGGCGTCGGCTATGTGCGCTGCGCCTACTGCACTGCATATGATAAACTGGAAGAGGCGCTGGTGCGTATTGAACGCTTCTTGAAGAAATACAAATAAATAAGGTGCAATCATGCGCATGAAAGTCGTCCTTGAACGGAGCGATGAAGGAGAGTAGACGGTCTACAGGTACATTTAGAAGTAGACGGATTCCTGAAACTTCTCTAAGGTTACTTATCATATGAGATTATCTGCTTTGGATAATCTCATATGATAAGTCGTCACAGTAGATTGGGTGCAATTTCCTTCACCACAGCCAGAAAATTCTCCACTACCGCCGAATCTACATCATGCCGCCAGGCAACCGCTGTTTCTGTTAAGATCGTCTCCGTTAATTCTCGATACACGACACCCTGACTGCGAATGTTGCGCGTGGATAAGGGAACCAGAGAAACACCGATGCCAGCAGCAACTAAGCTCACAATCGTGTGCATCTCCGTGACTTCCTGCACGACGTTGGGGCTGAAGCCGGAGGCCAGGCAGAGCCTCATCAACTGCAAGTAATAGCCTGCCCCACGCTGGCGCGATTGCAGCACAAAAGGCTCGTTGGCTAGTTGGGACACAGCGATCTGTTCTTGCGCCGCCAGCGGATGCTTTTCCGGCAACACGCTCACGATAGGTTCCCGGCGCACTACCTCCGCATTTAAGAGCGGAGAATTGATAGGCAGGCGCAGTAGTCCTACCTGTATCACATTCGCTTCCAACGCTCGCACCTGTTCCTGAGTTGTCAGCTCACGCAAGATGACTTCGACAGCGGGAAAGTAATCGCGGTAGGCGCGCAACATCATGGGCAACAGATCATAGGTGCTTGAGCTGATATAGCCGATAGCCAACCGTCCCACCTCGCCCAGGTTTGCCCGCCGCGCTGCGCGTTTGGCCTCCTGCACCTGCGCGAGAATCTGTTGTGCCTCCACCAGAAATACTTTACCTGCATCGGTCAACTCCACAGAGCGTTTCGTGCGTTTCAAAAGTGGAAATCCCAGCTCATCCTCAAGTTGCTGAATCTGCTGGCTGAGCGAGGGTTGTACAATCATGAGTCGCGCAGCGGCTCTACCAAAGTGCAACTCTTCTGCTACAGCCACAAAATAACGCAGATGTCGTAACTCCATTGCTTCTTCCATTTCTCTCATAGGTAATACCTATTAATCTCTTTATAATTATGTATTGGACAAACGAATAGAAGCAAGCTACACTCGTGTTATCGGGAATGGTAAAGATTAATCTCATAGAAATTAGTGGGGTGATGAAAAAAGATATGATAACAGCAGAACATAAAATCATCAATAATCAGGATGTTCATAATACAAGTAGACCACTGGCCCTGTACCATGATCGGTCTCAGCAACAGGTGAATAAGTGGGCTATTTTGGTGTTGGCAGCGATGGCGGGTTTTATGACGACGCTGGATAGCTCGATTGTCAATATTGGTTTGCCGAGCATTTCGCGCACCTTTCACGTTGGGATCAGCGGTGCGACCGAGTGGATTATTATTGGTTATCTCGTAGTGATCGCCGCCGTCCTGCTCACCTTTGGACGGCTCGCCGATATGATCGGTCGCAAACCGATTTTTATGGTTGGCTTAGTCATCTTTATCCTGGGGTCGATGCTGTGTGGCCTTGCCCCTTCGCTCTTATTCCTTATTATTGCGCGTTTGTTCCAGGGTATAGGCGGCGCTTTAATTTTCTCGGTCAACGTCGCTATGATCACTAGCACGTTCCCCCCCAACGAGCGTGGATTAGCACTGGGCTTAAACTCGGTGGTCGTATCGCTAGGCGTGGCTGCCGGGCCAACAATAGGCGGAATCATCACGCAGTATCTGACCTGGCGCTGGATTTTTTATGTCAATGTTCCGGTCAGCATCATTACGCTACTAGCCGCGCTCTACTTTTATCGGGAGCAGCGCGTGCGTACAGTGAAAAAAGAGCAGTTTGACCCGCTGGGGGCAATAACCCTGGCGATTGGACTAGCCGCGCTAACACTGGCACTCTCGTTCGGCCAGGAATGGGGCTGGTTCTCTCTTGCCACATTGGGAACGCTTGCCACGAGTGCAATTATATTAAGTATCGCGGTATATATTGAGTCTCATATAGCGCATCCTGTCATTAATCTGAAGTTGCTGGCAAATCGCGTCTTTGCTTTTGCCAACATTAGTTTTATGCTCTGCATGATGGCTCTGTTTGCCCCCGGTTTTCTGCTACCATTCTACTTTGAACAGTTGCGCGGCTTCTCTACCATTCAAACCGGCCTGCTCCTCACGCCATTACCTCTGACGCTGGCTCTGGTGGCTCCTTTGAGCGGCAGCCTGGCAGACCGCAAGGGGTCACGCTGGCTGTCTCCTGTTGGACTGGCAATTGCCTGTTTCGGACTCTTCTTGCTGAGCCAGCTTAACGCGCATAGCTCAATCTGGGACATCGCCTGGCGACTCGCTGTGACCGGCCTGGGGCAAGGACTGTTTCAGTCACCCAATACTCGCACCATGATGAGTGCGGCCCCACTGCATGCGCAGGGTGAGGCATCGGGTATCCTGGCGACCGGGCGCGTGATCGGACAAAGCCTCAGTGTAGCGCTGACCGGCACAGTGTTCGCCGCGCTCGGTGGCTCTGTGGCCGGTACACTGCTGACCTCGCCACAGGCACAAAGCTTTTCGGCAGCGCATACTGCTATGTTGCAACAAACATTTGTGAGTAGCTTCCACGCAGCCCTGCTCGTGTGTGCCGCTTTCGCCGCCCTCGGCATCTTCACGGCCCTCGCTCGCGGAGACGAGAGGGCCGTGAAAAGAAGCTAATATTACTCAGATGAGAGCCGGCACTGTTTCATTCAGGAATCGGTTCACCCTGTTCGTGGGTATTGTGTCGGGAAGAGGAGATGCATTTACGAACACGGTGAGCCTTTTTTTTGTACGCCATAGACTTCAGGATGAATGACCCGCGCCTGCCAGCTCCGCACGATAATATGCTGATCAAGCTGGTGAGCAGGCAACGCAAAGTGGCGAGTAATAGCAGCCTTAATCTGGGAATCGGTCGCCTGACGGGTCAGTTGTAGTTCTTCAAGCGAAACCTCTTCACACCGTCCATTCAACTGCACATGTAACATCTGCTTCGTTCGCAGGGACATCGCCATACCTCTCTTTCCTTCGGAGATAAGAGGAAAATATGCTGCATCCTGCAAACTCTGATGGCCAGAGTTTGCTACTCCTCAACGAAAATACGAAATTCGGCAATTCACTTTCCGCTTTTGGCAATTTCCACTGTATTTATATTACAGAGGCTGCTTACAGCAACTACACGTTTGGAGGGTGATAAATGTTGACCGATACCGTTTGTAACCTGCTTTCAAAAAATCAGCTATTAGAATTTCTTAATCTGAAGCCGAAGCGTCAGTACACCAAACAGTATTTACTTGCCATGCTACAAGAACGACTGATGACAGATGAGCAAGAGCAGAGCCGTTTGCTGGAGATGTTCCCCCTTGAACTGGCTGTAGGGCCGAATGAACTGGAGGCGCTATTGGGATGTTCGCGCGTGGAGCGCAAGCGCTGGGTGAAAGAAGGCAAAATACCGGTGCTAGCATATCGGGACTTTCATGTCCCTGGCCATGATCTCACATATCCCGTCCACGACCGCCGCCTGATTATGGCTATTTCACCACAGCAGGTGCTAAACTGGCGTGAAGAATATACGACACAGGTACTGATCCATAAAAAGCAGGGATGGTGCAAGGCTGCGCAACAGCGGCGCAACCATCGCATCATGCGCAGTGAATTTCTGGCCTTGTGGCACCAACAGGTGAATGAGTGGGAGCAGCACGGGTCGCTGGAAATCGCGGCGGTGCTTCAACTGGCCTACTGGACGGTGGTCGCTTCACACTGGGCCAAAGAGAACCACATCAAGTTCTTACATGGTACCACACGCGCAGCCCTGTATGCAGCACGACGCGATGAGTGGTACAAATGCAAACATGAAGCAATGTATATACTGGCGCAAACTCCTTATGCTAAACTCTCTTTCTATCGTCCAGACAACAGTCACAAAATGACCTTGCATCTCTGCGAAGAACATTACATATCTATGCAAAAGACGTATTACAAGAATAAATGGGATTACTATGCCGATTTCTCTCACGAGATTACCCATTGCTCCGATTGCCTCGTGCATATCGAGCAGGATTACTACGCACTCTATTTTCTGGAGATTACTGTGCCCTATTTTGCCGATCTGCGTTTCGCCTTTCATCTGCCCTATCCCCTCGGCAAGTCCTGCTTCCCTGCACCCCACACGTTGCCCCCGGTAACACATATCGAGCAAGACGGTGAATTTCGCTTTGGACGCACTGTGACACCCTATGAGCGTGTCGTGCAGCGTGAAAAAGACGCACAGGTATTTCTTGAACATGCGCTCAACGAGACGCGCCGCCTCTTCCATCTCGACCATATACGTGTCCCGATACAAAGCTAACTTGACAACCCGCTCTTCTTCAGGTACCCTTAAAAAGGGACTAGCGAACGTTCGTTAGCAAAACGATGGAAAGAGCAATGTACACGAAGACGGACATCGTAAATATTGCCGGCAAGCTGTTCAGCGAGCGTGGCTATCACGGTACCAGCATGCGTGATCTGGCAAAGGTGCTGGCTGTGCGAGGCGCGACACTCTATTCTCATGTCGAATCGAAGGAAGAGATGCTGTGGGAGATTGTCAACCGTGCCGCCGATGAGTTTCTCGCGGCAGCGGCGGCGGTGCCCCAGGATAGCTCGCCGGAAGAGCGGCTGAGGCTGTTAGTGCACGGCCATCTCGATGTGATTGCCAGGGAGTTGCCCTATGCGACGGTCTTTTTCCACGAGTGGCAGTTTCTGGAACCGTCGCTACGGGAACAGATCAAGGAGCGGCGTGATGCGTATGAGCAGCATTTTCGACGGGTGATTGAGGACGGTATCGAACAAGGCTGTTTTCAGGCCGAGGATGCGCGTGTAGCAACGCTTTTTGTTCTCTCAGCGCTTAACTGGACATACCAGTGGTTTCGCCCCGATGGTTCGCTGACCATCGAGCAACTTGCAGAACAGTATAATGCACTCATCCAGCGTAGTTTGAAAGCGGACATCTGAATTTAAGCGAATTAAGTGAGGGAATAGCATATGAGTATGAGCTATGAAGAGCGAGTACAGGAGTTTAAAGAGCGCATCCAGGCGGGATATAAAGTCGAGGCGCACGAGTGGATGCCTGATGAGTACCGCAAACTGGTCATCAAATTCATCGAGAGGCACGCGCTCTCCGAACTCATGGGTGCGTTGCCGGAGCGCAGTTGGATTCTGCGTGCGCCGACCTTGCACCGTAAACTGGCGGTGGCTTCAAAGGTGCAGGATGAGGTTGGGCACGCCCAACTGCTCTTGCGCCTGATCGAAGACCTGGGCAGGCGGCGTGAGGATGTGATGACCGACCTCTTTAGCGGCAAGAGCAAATTTCATAACGTATTCCACTATCAGATGCCGACCTGGGCCGATATGGGCCTCTTTGTCTGGTGGGTCGATTCGGCCAGTCTCTTCGCGCAATCCGGCCTGCGCCGCGCCAGTTACGCGCCCTATGCTCGGACAATGGTGAAAGTCTGTTGGGAAGAGGCATTTCATCTCAAGCACGGCGAAGACATCGTGTTGACACTGGCAATGGGAACGAAGCAGCAGCGTGCCATGTTACAGGAAGCGGCCAATCGCTGGTGGGAACCGGTCATGATGTTCTTTGGCCCGGACACGCCCGCCGAGAACGATGATGCCATTCAGTGGGGACTGAAAGAAAAGAGCAACGAGGAACTACGGCAGGCATGGTTGACGCGCTATGTGAAGCAGATCCGCGAACTGGGCATTACTATTCCAGACCCCAAACTACGTTACGACGAGGAGAAACAGCGCTGGGAGTACACTATGCCGGACTGGCAAAAACTTTATGCGATTGTCTCCGGCCATGGCCCGGCATCCTATCAGCGCCTGAGTTTCCGCCAACTCTCCTATGAAGAGAGCGCGTGGGTGCGACAGGCCATTTTAGGTGAGAAGGCGCTGGTTGCCTGAGCCGTCATAAGACGAGATTGGAGGACGTGATGCCCATTTACGAAGTGTTTCGGCAAGAAGAGGAGGCGGGCTATCTGCGCCACGAGGGCAGCCTGGAAGCGCCTTCTGCTGAACTGGCCGTGCATTACGCGCGTGAGTTGTATAGCCGCCGTTCCGAGGCCATTCGCCTGTGGGTGGTGCCGCGCGAGGCAATTATCGAAGTGACCGACCACGATTTTCTGCAACCGCCTCTTGAGCGCACACATCGCATGGGCGAGGGCTACCGCGTCACCGTTGCCAAACGCCGCCAGTTGCGCCAGGGCGCTGGCGCAGGAAAGGAGGGCCAGCATGACGCCTGATGTACAAGAAGCTCTCTGTCGCTATCTGCTTACTCTAGCCGACGATGAATTAGTGATTGGCCTGCGTGATGCCGAGTGGACGGGCATTGCGCCGATGGTAGAAGAGGATGTGGCTTTTAGCTCGCTGGCCCAGGATGAGATAGGCCATGCGCGCCTCTGCTATACGCTGGCCGCCGAGCTAACAGGACGCGATCCCGACCATCTAGCCTATCTGCGTCCCAAAGCGGCCTATTATCACGCACGTGTATTGGAGGAGCGCGCCACCATTATGTATGACCCGGAGGGCAAACATAGCGGCAAAGTGCAGTGGGCCAAAGCGATCACGCGCCGTTTCCTCTACGACCTCTTCGATAATCTGCGCCTGGAAGCATTGCTCGCATCCAGCTATGAGCCGCTAGCCAATGCCATGCGCAAGGTCTATAGTGAGGAGCGCTATCATCTCTGGCATGGAGAGGCGTGGTGGAAGACGCTGGCAACCTCATCGACCATTGCGCGCGAACACCTGGAAACCGCTTTGACGGCGCTCTGGCCCGGCATCCTGGGCTTCTTCGAGGATGCCCCCGGCGAGGATACTTTGCAATCCGAGGGCATCATCGCCGCACGTACTGCACACCTGCTCACTCCCTGGCTTGAGCGCGCGCAATCTTACTTCACACAGTACCAGTTGTCATTGCCCGCACAGAAAGTTGGTGAGAACTGGCAGGTAACAATTGAGCCATTGACAGGCGGGCGCGTGGGACAGCATGGCGCAGGCTGGGATGAATTATATGAAGAGATGACAATGGTGCGGCGTTTAGAGCCGGAAGGGACGTGGTAAGCTATGTCATCGATGTCAACCATTTCCGAACAGGATGTGTGGGATATCTTGCGCGCGATTCCCGATCCTGAAATTCAAACCATCAATCTGGTAGACCTGGGCGTCATTCGCAAGATCGCTACTGGCGAGCGCATTGTTGTGGAGATCATGCCGACCTTCGTGGGCTGTCCGGCGCTGGAGATGATGCAGCGCGAGATCAAGGCGAAGCTAGCCCCCTATGGTGAAGTAGAGGTCAAGGTCGTATATAGTGAATCATGGACGACGGAGCGCATCACTGAAGCGGGGAGGGCCATGCTGCGTGCGGCAGGGATTGCTCCACCGACGCACCAGAAAGTATCGACATTGCCCGTGCTGCACAGGGGCACACGTGGCGTGGCGCAGGAATGTCCTTTCTGTCATTCGCAACAGACCCATATGGAAAATCTCTTTGGCCCGACTCCGTGCCGCGCTATCTGCTACTGCGATCATTGTCATCAGCCCTTTGAACAGTTTAAGGTGATATGATAAGCTCAGTTAGTCAGATAGTAAGACCATCCAATGGAGGTTGTGCGACAATGAACACTGTCGGTTTGTTTCAAGAGAAGCAGCATGCTATTTTCCCTGGGGTCTTCGCGCAGATTTTCAGTGGCAAGGAATTGATGATGATGCGCGTGACACTTGGCAAGGGAGCCGTCGCGCCCGCGCATTCGCATCGGCATGAGCAGATGTCGGTCATTCTCAAAGGGAAAGTTTCCTTCACCATTGGGGAGGAGACACGGGAACTGGCGGCAGGGGATGTCGTCTCTATTCCAGGTCATGCCGTCCACACAGTAACGGCACTCGAAGACGCAGAACTCATCGAGGTCTTTACGCCCATCCGCGAGGACTTCGTTGAACGCTTTGGCCTGTAAAGGAGAGCATATGATGTATAATCGTGAAATAGAGACGATGCCACGCAATTCACTACTTCAACTGCAAAACAAGCGCCTGCATAACATACTTAATTATGTATACGAGCAGGTACCATACTACCGGCAAATGTTTGAGAGCCTGCATCTCAAACCGGACGATATCCGCTCAGTGGAGGATTTGCCGCGTCTGCCCTTCACCAAAAAACAGACGTTACGCGATTACTACCCCTTCGGCCTGCTGGCGGTACCACGCGAGAATCTCATTCGCATTCATGCCAGCAGCGGCACTACCGGCAAGCCGACCGTTGTCTGCTATACCGCCAACGACCTCGACGTGTTTGCCGAGGTCAATGCACGTTCGCTGGCGGCGGCGGGAGCGCGACCGGGGATGATTCTGCACAATGCCTATGGCTACGGCCTCTTTACCGGTGGCCTCGGTATTCACTACGGTGGTGAGCGCCTGGGTCTGACAGTGGTGCCTGTCTCCGGCGGCGCGACGCAGCGCCAGATGACGCTGATCCTCGATTTCAAGCCGGAGGTCATCTGCTGTACACCCTCATATGCTCAGACGCTGGCGGAAGAATTTAAGAAACGCGGCATTGCCCCCGCCGACATCAGCCTCAAGTATGGCGTCTTCGGTGCGGAACCCTGGACGGATACCATTCGCGCCGACCTGGAGGCCACGCTGGGACTGGCGGCTATGAATATTTACGGGTTGAGCGAGGTCATTGGCCCTGGCGTCTCGCAGGAGTGCCTTGAGGCGCGTGCGGGCAGCCATATCTGGGAAGACCATTTCTATCCCGAAGTTGTCCACCCGGACACGGGCGAACCCTTGCCCGACGGCAAAGAGGGCGTGCTGATCTTTACGCATCTTACCAGGGAGGCGATGCCTCTCTTACGCTACTGGACAGGCGACATCACCTATCTGAACCACGAACCGTGCAGTTGTGGTCGCACTCATGTGCGCATGGGGCCAATTCGCGGGCGCACTGATGATATGCTGATTGTGCGCGGCATCAACCTCTATCCCACGCAGATCGAAGAAATTCTCAAGGGCATCTCAGAGGTCGTCCCCCACTATCAGGTGATCGTCAAACGCGACGGCACGCTCGATGAGGTTGAAGTTAAAGTGGAGATCGCCGACGCCGTATTCCATCATCTGGCGCAAGAGGTTTTGTCCGAGGAGGTGGTCGAAGCGGATCAACAAATGCGGGCGCTGCGCAATAAAATTGCTTTTCTGATTAAGGATACAATTGGCCTGACGGTGAAAGTGACGCTCATGGCTCCTGGCTCGGTGCCACGTAGCGAGGGTGGCAAGCTGCGCCGCACTGTAGATATGCGTAGTCTTAGCGCGTAGCCATTGAAGAATCCTTTCGGCAAAAGCATATGGGGCTTTTGCACCATGACTTCATGTGACGAAGTAGTTATACTGGACGTAGGCAAGCATAAATGGAGCTAGATGCTTTGCCGGGAGGAGATTATGACACGCAATCTTTATCGGCTCTACCTCTACATCGTGGTCGTGGCCTTGCTCGTCTTCATGATGGTGATTTTCGGGCAAGTGCTACAAACCTTGCTGAACTTCACGCCACTGAGAGATAGCTATACTGCCGTTCCCAGTCGAGCCAGCGTCATCCAATCGCTTGTGCTGGCGCTGGCTTCGTGGGTAATTGCAGGCGCATTGGGTGGGCTGCACTACTGGCTCATCCGGCGCGATATGCACAATGACCCGACGGCGGGAACCAGTGCCATCCGCTCGTTCTTTCTCAACATTCCCGAAGGTATCGCAGTCATACTGACGATTTTTACAATTGGTTTTCAGATCATCGATTCCTATGCGCGGAACATGCCCGGTGGCATTGTGGGTTCGTTAGCTTTCGCTATCCCGACGTTGCTACTGGCTCTTTTGTTGGAACTGGAGCGTAGACGCGCCTCTACCCTTTCGGGTCTGGCGCTCACATTTCGACGTCTGCACCTCTATGGCGTACAATTCTTCCTGCTGATCTTCCTCATCGCCGGCTGGCTACAGAATCTCAGACCGCTGGTTGATGGACTGCTCTTCGGTGGTCAGGGATTACTACAGGATTGCCGTAGTAGCATGGGTGGCTACTGTCCGTCCTATAATATGGTAGGACTGCTGGCCTCTCTTCTCTGGTTTACCGGTTGCTGGTTTGGATATGGCTGGCTTGCCAGAGGGGATGCCTCCTCGCGTCTACGCCTGATCATGCATCTGGTAAGTTTTGCCGGTGGAGTGGGCTTTTTCGTATGGGGATTGTATGTTGCCTTTGAGTTGCTCCTTTCTCCTCTTTTCCACCTTCCGGTCACCATCTCTATGGTAACTGGCCCATCGGCTTCGTTTGATTTCTTTTCCACACTAACGCTGGGCATGCTGATTATCGGCATCTATCATCTGTGGCTGCGCAATGCAGCAAAATTTAAGTTGATTGGATCAGATATGCTGGCCTCGATAGAGAATGCTATTGCGGCAGGTGGCTACGCCGTGAGTTTCTGGTGGGGCCTGGGACTGCTCCTGTTGAATCTGCTGAACACCCTGCTTCCGGTAGGCAACGTTCCTGATGCACAGGCATGGGACTCGGCGCTGGCCTTTGCAGTTGTTGGTCTGGTCTACATTCCTCTCGAAGTAGTGCTGGCCCGCAGAAGCGCAACAGAGGCTGCGCAGGCATCCGAAGCAAGACGGGTCTACGTCTTGATTTTGCTGGCGGCAGGTATTCTGGCGCTGGCCATTGGTGGTGCAACTGCTCTGTATGCCTGGGTCACTGCGCTGCTTGGCTCGCCGATAACCTCATGGCAACAGGCCGCTTACGCGGGGCTGGCCGCGTTCCTGGTTGGTATACTGCTAATCGGCATCTACCTCACACAGGCACTGCGAGGACACCTGTTTAGCGGTCTGCGGAAACACACCCCTGCTACACCTGCGCGGGAGGCGGTGCAACCGCTACCCTCTTCAACAGAGACGGTAGAACACATTCTCGATGAATTGCTGGCCGGACAGATCACGCGCGATGTCGCTGCCGCTCGTATTCATGCGTTGCTCAACATACCATCAAGTGCGAAGCACTAAGAGTATATCGTTACAGGAGATAGATCGTGAGAGCATAATGCAGCCAATTGTTACTCTCTATGAACGTGAGGTCGCGCCTGCATCTACGTTGCCTGCATCGCTGGCGCGGCTCTACGGTGGCGGATTGCTCATCCCGCAGCACGCGGAAGGCAAGCGCCCCTATGTGTTTGCAAACTTTGTTGAAACCATCGACGGCATCGTCTCCTATAACGCACCTGGCCAGAACGGCGGTGGCGTGATTAGCGGGGATAATAAGCAAGACCAGATGGTGATGGGCATATTGCGCGCCGAAGCCGACGCGGTAATCTTTGGCTCCAGTTCGCTCCACGAAGATGGCGGGCATATCCGCATTCCCTCGTTCATTTTTCCAGCGCTGGCCGAAGAATACGCTGCTCTGCGCACATCGCTTGGCAAACGAGAGCGCCTGCCAATAAGTGTGATTATGACGGCCAGTGGTCGGCTCGACCTGCGCGAGCCAACATTTCATACACCCGATCTGCGCGTCATAGTTGCTACCACCGCAAGAGGCTATGATTATCTCATGCAGCAGCAAGTGCCGACCTCGACCGAGGTGCGCATCATTGAAAATTCACAGGAGACGGTTTCCCCCCGCGAGACGCTGCGTTTGTTGGCCCACGAATACGGAGTACGGATGGCCCTCTATGAGGGTGGCCCGACGCTGCTCACGTCGTTTTTAATCGAACACGTCGTTGACGAACTATTCCTCACCCTCGCACCGCAACTGGCAGGCCGCAACGCGAGTATGCCACGGCTCTCATTAGTGGAAGGGCATGCTTTTCAGCCACAAGATGCGCCCTGGGCCACACTGCTGAGTGTGAAACAGGCCGGTAGCCATCTGCTGTTGCGCTACAAACTCTAAACAGGCAAGGAATAGTGCCGTGACTAGATGCCAACCTTGTTGATTTTATAGCGCGCCGTGTTCTTTGAGCAGATCGACGAGCCATTGTTCGTCGTGGATGGGGACACCGGCTTTTTGCGCTTTAGTCAGTTTGGAACCGGGGTCTTCGCCGACAATCAGGTGGTTGAGCGACTTGCTGACGCCGGAGGCGATGGTGCCGCCCAGTTTCTTGATAGCTTCTTCCGCCATCGGGCGTGTCATGCTACGCAGGCGACCGGTGAGCAGGAAGCTCTGTCCGGCCAGGGGGCCATCGTGGCCGGGTTGCTCTTCACGCATATTGACGCCGTGTTCGCGCAGGCGGGCAATGAGCTTGCGGTTGCTCTCTTGCTGCAACCACGAGTAGAGACTATGACCGGCGACCGGGCCAACGCCAGGTATGCTGGTGATCTCCTCTTCTGTCGCCGCCATCAGTTTGTCAATGTCTGGGAAGGCAGCAGTGATCAGTTGTGCCGTCTTTTCGCCTATGTGGCGAATACTGAGGCCAACAAGTAGACGCCAGAAGGGACGCTGTTTGCTGGCTTCAATCGCCTTCAGCATATTCTCCGCGCTCTTCTCCTTGACCCCCTCTAGTTGCAGCAGTTGCTCTTTTGTCAACGTGTAGAAGTCGGCCACGCTATGAATCAGACCAGCGTTATAAAGCTGTTCGCACATCTTCTCGCCGATAGTTTCCAGATTCATTGCGCCTTTAGAGGCGAAGTGGATCAAGCTTTCGACGATGCGCGCCGGGCAGTCCGTATTGGGACAGTAAGCCATTGCCTCTTCAGGGTCGCGCTCGATAGGTGTATCGCAGACGGGGCAGCGTTCGGGCAGGTGATAGACCTGCTCCTGACCCGTGCGTCGCTCAACAATCGGCTTTACCACCTGGGGAATGACCTCGCCTGCGCGCTGCACCACCACCCAATCGCCGATGCGCAGGTCTTTACGCTGAATGTCTCCCTCGTTATGCAGGGCGGCACGTGAGACGGTGACGCCACGAATGTTAACAGGTTCTAACACGGCCCAGGGATTAACCGAGCCGGTGCGCCCGATATTGACACGAATATCTAACAATCTCGTTGCCACCTGCGTCGGCGGATATTTGAAGGCAATAGCCCAGCGCGGATCGCGTCCTACCGTGCCCAACTCCTGCTGCTGCGCGAAATCATTGATTTTAATCACCACGCCGTCAATCTCATAAGGCAGATTGAAACGTTCCTTTTCCCAATATTTACAGTACTCCAGCACTTCTTCAAGCGTATGTACAAGTTTGATATGGGGGTTGACGACAAACCCCCACTCGCGGATGAGTTGCAGAGCCTCCCATTGCGAATGGCATTCCATCCCTTGCAGGTAGCCGATCTGGTAGCCGAAGAAGTCCAGGTGGCGCGAGGCGGTGATGCGCGGGTCTTTCTGGCGCAGGGAACCCGCAGCGGCATTGCGCGGGTTGGCAAAGAGCTTGCCGTCGCTGATCTCCTCATTTAGCTTCTCGAAGTTTTTGATCGACATGTAAATTTCGCCGCGCACCTCGACCCGTTCGGGGATACGTTCACCACGCAGATGGTGTGGAATGGTGCGCACGGTACGCACGTTGGGCGTCCAGTCCTCGCCAATGATGCCATCGCCGCGCGTGGCCCCGACCACGAGGCGACCATGCTCGTAGGTAAGCGCCATCGCCAGGCCGTCAATCTTGAGTTCGCAGACGTAAGAGAAGGTCGCGTTGGGCAGGATATTCTGGGCGCGTTTATACCAAGCATACAGTTCCTCTTCGCTGCGCGCGTTGGCCAGGCTGAGCATGGGTACAGGATGGCGGTGTTGTGGCACCTCCTGTGTCGGCTTCGCGCCTACGCGCTGCGTCGGTGAATCCGGTGTTTGGAGTTCAGGATGCTCCTGCTCGATGCGCTGTAGCTCAAGCATCAGCGCGTCATACTCGGCGTCCGTCAGTGTGGGATTATCCAGCACGTAATACTGGTAATTTGCCTCTTCGATCTGGTGACGTAACTGTGCGACGCGCTCGGCCAACCGTGCCGCTTCATTATCCTCTACCTGCGCCAGTGAGAGCGCACTACTATCCCCCTCGACGCCGTTTTGCCAGAGTGTGTCTTGACCGTCAGACATGCGATGTACTCCCAGGTCATAATTTTATATTGCCTGACACCCACCAGAGGTATCAGGCACGTGTGGGGTCAGGTTGATGCAGTCTTCTTTACAACTATTCTTTTCAGAACGGCTCATAGTGGAAAACTTCGGCCTGACCATCGAAGAGGCCGTTGATGTGGCTGCGCCACTGCGGGAAGAGCGGACCGCCGCGAAAATCAACGGTATGGGCCTCCAGTGAAGTCCAGACTACTGTGAGCATGTAGCGTTCGGGCTTTTCGATGCAGCGCGAGACGTTGGCGGAGACGCAGCCAGGGTGCTGACGAATCACATTCAATCCGCGCAGAATGGCCTGACCAAGCTCGTCCTCTTTGCCGGTTACAGCATGAAATATGGCAATCTCTGTTACCATGAAAAACATCCTCCATCTGTATGTGTGTTATGGTCATGGTACCACATTGCGCAAGGCTGATAGGCATAGTTACTCTGCTCGCTTGTTTACACCGCCTGCGATGTCCCCCAATCGGTCTGGAAGGTCTGCTCAAGGCGGTTCAGGACGTTCTGGTCGGAGACGATAATGCCCAGTTCACGGTTATGGTCGAGCGAGTTGGTGGAGATGTTTTCGGAGCCGACAAAGGCCTCCTGGCCGTCAACGATGATGATTTTGGCATGCATATATAGCTTAGCATCCTCCTCTACCTTCACGTTCTGTCCTTGAATAGCGTCGATGCCGTTCCGGTTACTATCGGTCGAGGCCGAACTGGCCGAGGGAAGAATGACCTCCACTTGCACGCCGCGTTTGCCCGCGCTGACGATAGCCTGCTCAATCTGGCTATCCTGCATCTCTTCCGCCTCGATGTCCAGTGTGTGATGCGCGCTGTTGATCAGTTTTAAGAAATCGGCGCGTGAGTTAATGGGACTGACCACGAGGTTGGGGTCGGTGAGCTGCACGTTGCTGCGATTCCAGTCGGCGGTAAAAATATCGGCAACGGCCTGTACATCCTGCGGATTGCTGTCGATAATGCCATATTCACGGTTGCGGTAAGAACTGTGGCTGGAGCCACCCAACGCTGAAACAGAGAAGTTGGAAGTCATGATAAAGGCAGTTTTGCCGTCGATAACCATGCCCTTTTCGTGTGTCAAGGTAAAAGCGGGGCTGGTAGTTTCTGTTTTGGCTCCGGCGGCCTGAAGTTCATCCAGCACACGTGTTGGGGAGCTACCGCCAACGGGGTGCGGTTCCAGCATGACGCGCACATCCAGGCCGCGCTGCGCCGCTCGTTCCAGTGCATGTAGCACCGTTGTGTTGGTGAACAGGTACATTTCTAGCCAGATCGATTTCTGGGCGTTGTCGATGGCCTGGGTGACGACTGTGACGCCATCGTCAGGCTCAACATATAGCTGAACGTTTTGCGCACCTGAGCCGGTGAAGCTTGTGTTTGTACTGCCATTACCGCTACTGCTAGCGCTACCGCTGTTACTGCCGGTGGTTGTAATAGTGACATCGCACGCGGTCATCAACAGGCAAAGCGTGAGCATGATGATCGAAAGTAGCACTGATGCTCGTTTATTGTCAGTGATACTGTTGTGCATAGGGGCCTCCTGAAGAAATAAGATAATCTCAACAATCCAGGGTTAGAAAAATCTGTATATATCGAGACATGTGACAGAATATTACATGAGCAAGAGGAAAAAGGCAATAGGGAAGCGTGAGGGAGCAAGGCCACAGCAGATGAGCGAGAGAGGGAGCAAGGCGTATCGTTGCGGTCGCCCTGTTTTCCTCTCTCGCTGCTGGCGGCTAATGCATCAGCTACGGATGCAGGAAGATGTAGAGCGGAGCCAGCACCAGGGTAAGGGTGCTGAGTAACTTGATCAGGATGTGCAGCGAAGGGCCGGCGGTATCCTTGAAGGGGTCGCCAACAGTGTCGCCGACAACGCTGGCCTTGTGTTCTTCGCTGCCTTTGCCATGCACCATGCCGTTCGGATCTATCTCGCCCAGGCTGTTGATGCGCAGGTAGCCGGCTTCGATATACTTTTTGGCATTGTCCCATGCGCCGCCACCGTTGTTGAGGAAGAGCGCCAGCACGATGCCGCCCATTGTGCCGACCATAAGCATGGCGGCAGCGGCCTGAGTGCCGAGGATGACGCCTACGGCAATCGGCGTTAGGACAGCTACTATACCGGGAAGAACCATTGCGCGCAACGCGCCACGGGTACTGATGTCAACGCAGCGGGCATAGTCGGGATCGATGCGATCCTCCGGGCGCTCGGCCATGATTTTTGGATTCTCGCGGAACTGGCGACGCACCTCGGCGATCATAGCTTTTGCAGCAGTACCTACGGCTCGAATCGCCAGCGAGGTGAAGAAGAAGATCAGTGTGATGCCGATCAGCGCGCCGATAAAGACAACAATGTTAGCCAGGTCAACACTGTAGACACCAATGTTGTGCTTATACTGATAGAGCACATCCAGGTAGGCGCTGAAGAGCAGGAAGGCGGCCAGCGCGGCGGAGCCAATGCCATAGCCTTTTGTCAGCGCTTTAGTCGTGTTGCCCACGCCATCCAGAGCGTCGGTGATATCGCGTACAGATTCGGCCTGTCCGCTCATCTCCGTGATGCCTCCGGCGTTGTCGGTGATTGGCCCGAAGGTATCCATAGCCAGCACATAGGCGCAGCACATTAACATGCCGACGGTAGCAACGGCGGTACCATAGATGCCACCGATGTTGATAACGCCGTGTGTGCCCAGATCAACGCGGCTGCCCAGGAAGTAGGAAAGGCCGAGCGCGCAACTGATCGCCAGTACTGGGAGAGCAGAACACTCAAAGGCAACCGAGATACCGGTAATGATCGCCGTTGCGGGGCCGGTCAGGGTCGCGGCGGCAATTTCCTTCACGGGACGCCAGGTACCGCTGGTGTAGTATTGCGTGAGGTACAGGAAGGCGATGCTGAGCAGAATGCCGACGCAGCCCGCCAGGCCAAACCAGACCCAGGCCGGTAAGCCATTGGTGTTGATGATCTGCCCATTGCTAAAGGTACTCTGATTGACCAGCAGGTAGCTACCAACGAAGACGCCAATGGCGGAGATCACGCAGGTGATATAGTAGCCGATGTTGAGCTGGTGCATAGCGATCTCGCCGGGATCGCGTCCAGCCGCTTTATCCGGCTCAACGACCACGCCAGGGCGGATCCACAGCAGGCCGATGGCGGATGCGATCAGGCCGAAGGAGCCGAGAACCAGTGGAAAGAGAATCCAGCCGATATTGCCTGTGACCTGGTAGAGTGCTACACCGAGGATCATGGTGCCGATGTTCTCAGCGGTGGTGGACTCGAAGAGGTCGGCCCCACGTCCGGCGCAGTCGCCAACGTTATCGCCCACGAGGTCGGCGATGACGGCGGGGTTGCGTGGATCGTCTTCTGGGATGCCTGCCTCGACTTTGCCTACGAGGTCGGCTCCCACATCAGCCGCTTTAGTGTAGATGCCTCCGCCGAGCTGGGCGAAGAGCGCAACGAAACTGGCACCGAAACCAAAACCAACGATCAGTGATGGTGCGGCAGCCGTCAGTGCGGCACCGCTCAGGCCGCCATAAGCTGCGAAAACGACAGAAACACCCAGCAGTGACAGCGCGACGACCAGGAAACCTGAGACTGCGCCCCCCCGCAGCGAGATCATCAGCGCCTCGCCCAGGCTACGGCGTGCTGCACTGGCAGTACGAATATTAGAACGTACCGCGACCAGCATACCGATGTAGCCGGAGACGCCGGAGCAGAAAGCCCCGATCAGAAATGCCAGCGCCGTGTGCCAGGCCAGGCTGATCTTGACAGCTTCACTGCCTTGACTAAGTATGCCCAATACAATGGCTACTACAATAGCCGCAACGATTGCCAGCATGGCAATGGTTCGATATTGTCGATTGAGAAAAGCTATCGCTCCTGAATAAATAGCGTTCGATATTTTCTGCATTTCAGGAGTGCCGGTATCCTTGCTCAGGACATACCTTGCCAGGTAAGCAGCGAAGCCGACGGCGAGGATTCCGACGACGATGGGAATCCATATATAGTTATTCACGATAGAAAGCGCCCTCCTTTGGCTAGAAAAGATAAATGCACGTCAACGTTGACCATCACAAACACTGTGATCTTCTCACCAGAGAGGCGACCGATGCCCGTGTGAAACATGAGTATCAGGGAACAGAATGCGGTCGCCTCTACAAAGAGTTGTCTGAGTCGTAGCATAGTCTAACACAGTGCCGGTACCATGACAAGTAGATGTAACGGATTCCGCGCACTGCTCGTACATCTGCATCGTAACCTGAACAGGTACATTATATAGGTGTTACATTCTCTACCCTTTTTCAGCAATGGCGGCCTGAATATTTGGTAATACTGGCACCAGTTGCTTTTTGCGTGAAACCAACCCTTCTACTATCACTGAATGCCCGTCGGCTTCAAGTGGTGCGTGGAGTGCCTCCGCTACTGCTTGCTCACCACCATAGATCAGGAGATGACAATTCATATTAATGATATCGACGATCATGAACAGAAACGACACGTAGCCGTGTTCCTGTGCCATCTGACGCATGGTATCCAGCAGTTCTGCTTTGCGTTTTTCAACGGTGATGGGGCTGGCCGTCTCGACAGTGCCGATGGCGAAGCGCATGTCTTTGACGACAAACTCTTTAAAGTCGGCTGTCAGCAGTTCTGCGGGCGGTTTATCCGCCAGGTCGGCAGCGGCGGCGGCGAACAACTCCTGTCCGTATTCTTCGATATTTTCACCCGTGATCTGCGCCAGCTCTGCCGCGACCTTTTCGTCACGGGCGGTGCAGGTGGGTGAGCGTAAAATCAGGGTGTCGTAGAGCAAGCCGGCCAGCACGAGGCCCGCCACGTCACGGGGAATGGCAATGCCGGCCTCGTGGTACAGAGTGGCAATGATCGTGCCTGTGCAACCGACCGGTTCGGCCCGAAACATAATGGGCTTGTTGGTGTGAATATCGGCAATGCGATGATGGTCGATCACGCCCAGTAGTTCGGCCTCTTCGATGCCATCTACCGCTTGTGAACGCTCGTTGTGATCCACCAGCACCACGCGCTTGGGACGCGCGTTGAGCAGATCGGTACGCGAGATATAGCCCACCAACCGCCCCTCGTTATCTACTACTGGCAATGAGCGTCGTTGCGCTAGCCGCGCTTGAATCTCGCTGACCTGATCCTCCGGGTGGCAGGAATCAAACGAGCGATTCATGATACTTTGCACACTGCTACTCAAGTTAATGAGACGTACAGTAGTAAAGGTGTGATGGGCAGTGCTGATGACCATGACGCCCTGCTTGCGGGCTGCATTCAAGGTGCGCTCGGAGACGAGCAAATCGCCCGTGATGACCAGGACGGCGGCTCCGCGTTCGATGGCTTTTAGTTGCGCGTCCTCGCGGTCGCCCAGCACAACCAGGCAGCCTGGCTCAATATAGTCGGCCATTGTCTCGGCCTGCATTGCGCCTACCAGCACGCGATTGCCCAATGGGCGACGCCCCTCGACCAGCACGCGGCCCTTGAGAACACTCACCAGGTTAGCGCGATTGAGCGGAATGCGGTTCACCGAGCGCGGATCAAGGTCATTGAAAAAGAGTTTGGCGAAGTCTTCGTCCGCAATGATGCCATGTACTTTGTTCTCGTCATCGACGACCGGCATCGAGCGGCGATTATGCTCCTGAAGGAGTTGACCGGCTTCCAGCAACGACTGGTCGAGGTGCGCACAGATGACACCACGACGCATGACATCACGCACCTGCAAATAGACATCATCTATCGCTTCCGGCGGCTCGACCTGGTAGCGTTCCAGGACGAAGCGTACCTCCGGCTTGAGCGGCCCGTTACGCGCGGCAATCACCTCTTCCTCCCCCTGCATTTGCAAGAGGCGCGCATAGGCATGGGCCGACGCTACCGAGTCCATGTCTGAATGTTTATGTCCGAGGACATAAATTGGGCGTGCCATATATACCATCTCCCACAAATACTTTCTGGCGAAAGCCTTTGCTCGCGCGTGTCTGGTCGTGGCAAGCAAGCGTGCCAGCGTCTCGTAAAGAGCGTAAAAACCAGATAAGATAACATATCTATATTATGCCGATTTTTTGACTCTAAAGCAACTGGTCTTGAAACGCAACACCGCTATTATTGTACTATCCCCTTGCTAGTGGAATAGTCGCTCCCGCCGTTTAACTCTTCCTTTCACTCAGCCGTTGGTGCCTCAGGAGCAGAACGAACACGATGGCGATGAGCAGGATGAGTCCTCCCACTATGGTAATCGGCAGCACGAGCGTGGTCGATGATGCGCTGTTGCCTGTCTGTGTACCCAGCATCGTGATACCACTGCTATTCGCCGCCATTGAGCTAAGGATGCTATCCGTCAGCGCGTTATTGGGCGTTGGATAGGTGATATTCGGATTGCTGGGCGGTACCCCGTTCGACGGATAAGCGACATACGGGTTGGTGTAGGTTGCTGGCTTATCCGTGACCGTGATCATCTTCTGGATGGTGCTTTGCCCTGATGTTGAACTCACGTTGAGCGTGAGGAGATAGTTTCCAGGTTGACGATAGCTATGACTCACCGTTATGCCGCTGGCCTGCGTGCCATCGCCAAAATTCCAGCGATACACGATGGGTGAATGATTGTTGGCGGGCACCCAGGTGGCAGCAGCGTTCAGATTGAGGGTCTGAGCGGGTTGCACAACGCCAATGTCGCTGATGGCTGCTATCGGATGCCCTGGCTGTGGCGTGTCGCCCAGAATGGCGGGCTGGTGCAGCATCCAGAGCGTGAGCTGTCCCGGTAATGCCAGGGCCAGCATGAGAGCGTTGGAACGCAGCGCGCTACCATCGGCGTAGGTATTCATCAGTTGAATGGTGTCCTGGGCCTGATCATAGGGATAGGCCGGTTGCTGATTTGCATCGTAATAGTTTGAGTTGCCGACGAAGGTGGCACAGGGAATGCCCGCCATCGTGAAGGGCATCTGGTCGCTGCTGCCCAGCGTGTCGTCCTCGATGTGGATGTTGTTGAGTTGATCCGGGGTGAAGATCGGCTCAGCCACATTCTGCCCATTATTGCCGTGATAAGTCAGACCCTGATAGCCAGCGGCGCGAAACTGCTGGAAAACCGCCACTGCCGCCTGCTGCATTAGCGCATGGAACTGTTGAATCTGTGCCCTCTGAACGGAGGACAAACTGCTGATGGCTGGATAAAGCTGATTATTCTGTAGAGGTGTGAGATCGGCATAGAAGGGCATAAGCGGGTTCGAGAGCTGGCCCAGATAGCGCAGAGGATAGGCAATGCCGCTCTGCTCCTCATTGAACATGGCAACGATGTTCGATAGATCGCCATTGACGGTGCTATTGACATAATGATAGGAGCCGAAGAGTCCCTGTTCCTCGGCATCGAAGATCACAAAGCGCAGGGTGCGCGCTGGAGCCAGATGATTGCTGCGCCAGTAATCGCCCAGAGCTTTAGCTATACCCAGTTCGATAGCACAGCCACTGGCATCATCATTGGCCGACTGGGTTGAGATAGCTTCGCCATCATAGTGGCAACCGATAATTACTTCCTGTTCTGGATGCAGCGCCCCTGGCACCGTGACCTCGACGTTATAGGCCGATACGACGGCGGGACGCCCGATCCAACCTTTGATGGGAAATAAATCGCGTTGCGCCTGTACACCGAAGCCTTGCAAGTCGCGCTCAATTTCCTGTGTCCAGTAGGTAGCGAAGGCGTCGTGGCCGTGATAGGTGTCGGTGGGGCCGGTATCATAACCCGCCTCGCGGTGCTGGAAGTGCGTGGCCATATAGTCAAGCTGGTCATAAATGTAGCGTGGCGAAACCATTGGCAAGTTCTCAGTGCTAGAAATGCCTTCTGCTTGTGTCACCTGCGGTAGCGTGGCCGCCGAAGCGGTAAGCGGCATAGCAAGAAAGCTGAGCAGGAGTAGGAAGGTGCAGGCGGCGGTGCCTCTTCTCATGGTTTTCCCTTTCGTGTGCCCGGTGCTGTTGCGCTTTGTGCTGAGCAATTAACCAAGCATATCCTACCATAGAATAATAGTAGAGAAAAGGCCGCTGCTGAGCAAAGCGAACGTCAGGCATCATCGCAGGGATGATTGGGGCCAGTATGGATGAACAGAAAGCATCGCCCCTACCCTACATGGTGTGGAAGATACGCATCATGGTAAGATAGGGGCGATGCCTTCTGTTCGTCTGCTTGCTCTGTTTTTTCTGTGGTCAGCGCTGGTATGCGCGCGTACTCCAGAGGCTAACAACAAGCGCTGCGATTAACACGGTACTGAGCAAGGGAACGTCCATGATAATGAGTTCATCCTTAAAATGAAAATGGAAGATACCAACCAGTAGCAACACGGCCAGCAAAGCGACCGCGCTTGCCTCCAGCATGTCGAGCAGGCGATGCCGTCCCGCCATCAACTCACCGGCGCAACCGATACCACCCGCGATGAGCAGCCAGAGGCATAGTTGTTCCCAGTTGAACATCATGTCACCTCCCAGTAAAGGCTACTGAGGAACACTATGATAATGTGATATAAACACGCCAGCACATCCCAAAAGGACTCATTAGGCTCACACGAGTGTAGGCAAGGTGAGCGCGCAGGTAGGGTGAGGTGAATATCTGTTCACCTTGAAACTTCCTCTGGTTATGTATCGTGTCCTAGAAGAGTATGTAATCAGTCGGTTTTGACACCCCAGCAATAGACAGAGAGAAGCTCAAACTATCGAGATAAACATGAGAAAGGATGTGAACGGATGAACAGTTTTCTCAAAGGGGTCTTAGTCGGTGTGGGCGTCGGCCTCCTCGTCGCACCGATGAAAGGCGACGAGATGCGCGCACTCCTGGCGCGGCGCTTAGAAGAATTGCGTGCCTATCTTCCTGAGAATGAGCAGCTTACACGCTACACACAGCAGGTTTCCAGTCGCGTTTCGCAGACGGCTGACAATCTTAAGGTTTATGCCCAGCAGGCAGCCTCTACCGTCAAAAGCGGCGCTACTGGCCTCAGCAGTATCGCGCAGAGCGCAGCTTCTGATGTCAAACAAGCGGAACGCGATATGGCTGGTACTGCAAAAGAGGCGAGCAAAGCTGGATCGACAGCCGGAACAGTGCGCCCATCAACCACGATTATTACACCAGAAACCGGTACCGGTCTCTAATTCATGTCTCCCTGCGCTGTAACGCTCGTGGCACTCTCCCAGCGTGCTATGAGCGTTTTTTGCTGTATTCCACAGGAGCATGAAGAAGCGCGCCGCTATGGTACCCAATGACCCGTCAAAAACTGTGTTGTCAGGAAGAACAGCACGGCCCCGGAGACGAGCAGATAGTTCAGATGCACCAGGCGATACTTGCCTAACGTGGCCAGCACGATGAAGGCGGGGAACACTTCCAGCATGAAGCGCCCTGTGGACTGCAATGGGAACAGGCCGGTGCCGTCCATCGGGAAGAGGATCAGGAAGAGGTAGAGGGCCACCGCGTAGACGCCATAGACCCACAGGTGTTTGGGAAAACGCCAGGGGCCAACAATCCCCAGCACTATCATAGTCAACACCAGCAAATCCGGCACGAGATCGGTTAGATTGCGCAAAGCCTGGAAGGTCAGAAAACCCTTGCTAATCATGATTGCGCGTACCGAGCGCACAAAACCGTACCAGGGGAAGTGGAGATGGCGATTCCAGTAGATGGCCTGTACCTGCGAAAAGGCCAGAAAGTCATGAAAACGGTAGTAACAATAGAGCGCAAAGAGACCGACGGCAAAAGGAATGAGCAAAACGCTTAGCACATCTACTCGCAGCTTTTGCGGCTTAAACTCGTGCTGGCGCAGATATTCATAGCAGAAGGGAAATATCAGCAAGAGGCCCGCCGAGCGCGTTAAACCGGCGAGAAAGCCGAGGCTGCCCGCGAGCAGCCAGGAGCCATGACGCAGATTGTAGAAACACAGCAGGCTCAGACAGATAAAGAGCGATTCGTTATAGCCCGATGCCAGGTAAAAGGCGGTGCAGAAAAGTGAGAGATACAACACGGCCCGCGTCGCGCGCTCGTGATCGAAATCCTCCAGTAACAGTTGATAAAGCACCATCAATAACACCAGGCCCGCTGCGTTCGAGATGAGCAGGCCCGCAATGAGAAAGTTGTGGTGAACGAAAGGGGCGACCATGCGCTCAAGCAGGGGATACAAAGGAAAAAAGGCCGTGTGCGAGATGGTTGTATAGCCATGAGCGGCAATATCCATAAAGAGACCGGTATCCCAACGGTACCACCACTGCCAGAGATCGTCGAGGGGAAACGGTGCCCAATAAAAATCGCGGATCGTAAACAGACCTGAGAGACAGGTGGTGACAAAGAAAGCCAGGCGCGTAGCCAGAAAGATTGGAAAAACCTCTTTAAAGGACGCAAACCACTTCCGCCAGAAGACCTGTCCATAGTATTTTATATCCCGAAGAACCTCTTTTATCTGTATATGTGTTGCCCGTTCCGTAGGGGCGTGATTCATCACGCCCTGCCCATCATCCTGTGTTCGGGTGATCTTCTCAGCCTCCGTCGAGGATGCGGAAGCACGAGTGACATCCATAATTCGCTCCTGAGCAATAAAACTATTTTTGTACGCTGCTTTTGTTTATGTATACATATAGACGCAGCCTGAAATAGAAGGTAACGAGGATGGGAAGATACGCTCAGAGCGATGCTGAAACATGAGGATATATGCTAAGCCTGGGCCTCTTTAATCTCTGATGGTTGCTCTAGTTGTTGCTGACGCTTACGTTGTTCTTCCCGTAGCGCCTCAATCTTTTCAGCAAATTTAACGAGGTTTGCGATTCTTTCCTCATCTGTCATAGGTGGTACGTACCCTCCAATAGAGAGCCGCAGGGCGGTGGATTCCTGCTCAATAGCATCTGCGGTCTGTTGCAAGTAAAAGCCACGCTCACGAAACTTAAAGTAGCCGGTAATGGTGGTACAAAGGGTTACAATCAGACTCAAGGCTGGTGCAAGCCAGACCCAATGCAATCCTATTTTCGCATCCAATCCACTGGTTAAACCACTTACGAATAAAGAGCAGAAGATGATGACAAGTTGTAAGATCAAATGGATACGACGATTTGCCCGTGAACCACGTTGAAATTCCTCAACAACCTGTGGAACCTCAACTTTAGAATAATATTCTAGGGGATCATAATTCTCTATTTGCTCTTCCTCTAACTTTTGCTGCTTCATCTGAAGCTTCGCTATTTCATTTTTTAATTCCCAGGAATGTGCTAGAGTCTTGCTACCATTGTCTGCCGAAAAGAAACCAATTAATGTGCCTACAGCAGTAAGGCATAATGCAATAGTCAAGAAAAACCATCCTCCACCAAGAAATGCATCGATCAGAAAACTTATCAAAATTAAAACCAGCAGTACGCTTCCCCCTATCCACCAGCGGTTCAAAATACGACGTGCCTGGGCAAGATCGATCTCTCTATTGGCTAGTTCTGTCCGCACCCGTACAAGTTCTTGCTGTAATGATTGACTGTCACTCATGGCAATCTCCCCAATACTCGTATTATCTACCTGGCCCGATAAGTTGTTGCTTAAACTATAACATAGCATATATATTTATATCAAGTGGAAAAACATCTAGCTATTACAATTTCATATCATAGGTGGCAATAACTATCAACTTGTCATCTTCCCTTATGGATGCAGGAGAGCGGTGGCATAGACACAGATAGGCATGTACTACATTCCTTTACATACTAGGGAGCGATTTATTACATAGAGGACATTTTAATATATTGAATAGTTCCCAGGTGGACGAATTATAGCAGAGCTTCGCTACAAATAATTCGGGGAAGTTCTTCGTCGGCAAGCTGGCGGGTGCGTGTCTCAATCCAGTCCCGCATGTGGTGCTGGAAATAAATCTGACCCAGAGCTTTGAGCAGGTCACGCCCTTTGACACCGTTCTTTCTGAGCAGGTTCAATTCGCGGCTGATCGCAACCGTAATGGGGCCGCGAAAGGCTTTCTCTAGCAGATTGATCTGCGCTTTCTCATCTTCGTCGTTTGTGAGACGAAATAAATCTCGTAATTCACGTAAAATATAGCGCTGACTATGCGTCAGAGATAGGGTATGTTCGCGCTCGGCCTGCCGATGTTTGACCTCTTCGATAAAACGACGTTTGACCCACATTACCGCTTTATTGTAGTTCGGTGGTAATGACGCTACCGGCGTATTCGGCGTGGCTTTTACCACGCTCAAGACACGTGCAATATCGCGCGAGACGATCTCTCCCTGCTCGTTCAACAAAAATAGCTGCTGATAGCGTCCGGCCTGACAGAAGACATATAATCCTTTTTGCGAGCTATACCTCGCCGAGCGGATACCGTCGCGCAGGTTGGCGATCCGTTCGTACTCAGTCGGGTGATCTTTGCGCAATTGACGCATGATCTCTTCGGCCTCGTTCAAGTCGAGAAACTCTTCTTCCTCTTCAAACAGGCTTAATTGTCCGCCTTTTTTCTCGTAGATTGCATAGAGTGCCTCTTCGTTCAACCGCTCGCTGCTATCCAGAATAATCGCATCCTCGCCAATGGTATCGTGAATCTCCTGGATACGGTTGTGCAATTTCTGACGCAGCCCCAACTGTTTCTCGATGCCCGTCTCTGGCAAGAAATTAAAGCCGTAAATAACCTCATGCTCGCTACCAATGCGGTCTATGCGCCCAAAACGCTGAATGAGCCGGACAGGATTCCAGTGCAGGTCATAGTTGATGATCTTATCGCAATCCTGCATATTCAAGCCTTCGGCCAGCACATCAGTGGCGATCAGCGTGTTCAACTCGGCTTCCCCGGCCAGAAATTGATACTCAGGATTGGAACGCGGTGAAAATCTGCCGACTGCGCGCACTTTGCTCTTGTCGCCGCTATAAATGACATCGATATCTTTATAGCGTCCCCCATCGCTCAGGTTCTCATACAGGTAACGCGCGGTATCGGCATATTGCGTGAAGATCAACCTTTTGCCGTCTTTAAGAGGAGCCTGGGTGAGGCTCTTTTTCAAAGTTTGCAATTTCGCATCCTGCTCCGGCGTGATCGGCTCGACCAGGGCCAGGATGTTCTGCAATTGCACAATATCGTGTTCGAGATGCTCTCGCAAGCGCGCCACATCAAAATCAGCTATCTTATAGCGACCGGAAACGGCTCGCAGAGCGGCCAGCAGATCGCTTGCGTCATCGTAATCCGACTCATACAGGATGCTTTGCGCGTCGTCGCCCGCCGGTACAATGCCCTGCTCTAAGGCTCGCAGAAAAGCCTGATGTACAGTGAGCAGGCGACGAATGGTCTGCTGAAAGGCATAGACGCTGGACTCGAAGCGTTTGAAGAGCAGCACACGAATGAGGCCGCGCAGATTGGCACCGGCGCGCTGCATGGTGGCATAGGGTTCCTGTTTCTGTTTCGCCTTCAGTACATAATGCCAGAGTCCATAACGAGCATAGGTGAGTTCACCATCTATTGGATGCAGTATCGGCCCTTTGTGTGGTTTACCGAGATAAGAGCGCAACTGCTGATACAGGCCCTTATAGGTTTCTTCGATGCTGTACTCGATAGTCTCCAGTTCTCGACGTGGGAAGAACTGATGCCTGCCGCCCACCATCACGTAGGCGCGGCGACGCCCTTCCAGATACTCACGATATTGTGTACTATCCAGCGGTTGATGCGATTCCGCGTCATAGCCATACCAGCGCACAATATGGTTGCGGGTACGCCGGATGAGGATGTTTGTCAATAGATCGGGCAGTTTGCGTTCGCCCTTTTCAATCAGGCGAAAATACTCGCGCAAGTTGGGGGGGTCTACCGGTAAGTCGGTTTTATCGTCCTGGTGAAACAGCTTGATCTGATAGTAGACATCCCAGGCGCTCTTGTTGCGCGGCGTAGCCGTCAGGAAGCAGCAGCGCCGACCGGTGGCCAGAAAGCTCTGCATCACTTTGTAGCGTTGTGCATCTGGATTGCGAAAGTTATGGCTCTCATCCACCAGCACAAAATCGCGGTCACGATAGCGCATATCCTTGAGCAGAAAATTAAATGCCCCATCGTCGTCGGCACGCAAATAGCCCATTGACAGCACACGCGCATTTAGTTGATAGACTTCATTTGCCCGTTCCCACATCTCTATGAGAGCCGCCGGACAGATAATTAACGGACGCGCATGCTCTGTACGCTCGAAATGCTTGACGATAGCCGCGCCAATATAGCTCTTGCCCAGGCCCACCACATCAGCGACGAAGACACCGCCAAAGTCACGAATGATCTGCACCGCCTGGCGCACCGCGACTTTCTGGAAATCTGCCAGCCGGTTTGTAATCTCGTCGTCCCATAAAATATCGTGTTCTTCCTCCCCTTCAAGACGATCTTTCACCAGCGTGTAGAGCGTCTTCATGTAGATGTCGTATGGGCGGGCGATCTGCACGGCCCAGGACTGTTGCATCTCGCGCATCAAAGTTTCGTCAAAGTCCTGCGCTTCATTCCATAGCGCATCGAACCAGCGCACCAGTTCGGCGTGATTGTCGTTACCCTGCACCACAACGTTCAACTCTGTATTATGGCTCACGCCAGAGAGTGTGAGGTTGGACGAGCCAACGATGGCAATACCCTTTTCGTGGCGCTGGACAGGCTTGCCCGTGCGATCAAAGAGGGTGGCATAGTAGTCGAAGATGTAGGCTTTGGCGTGCAGGCGACCCTTTGTATAAACGCGCACTTTCAGCCTCTGCTCCTCAATCATGCGCACTAATATCTTCACTAACCGCTCGCTTTTGTCCGTCTGATCCATCTGCTCAATGGTAGAGCGCAGATTGACCGCTGTCTCAGCCGCCATGCGCTGTGTGTCAATACGACGCGGATAGCTTTGTGCCTCTAATGCCTGTTGCACCAGTTCCAGGCGGCGATAGCCCTCCGCCATCTGCTCCAGCGTCTCTCGATTCGTCGTATTGCCGATCAGCAGGCGTAGCTCTTTGACACCGTCAAGATGTTCTGCGATGCTCTCCAGGCCGGAGAGGAAGAAGTAGCCCACAGCAAAACGCGCATACTCGGTCGATTCCAGCATGCGATTAATATGGTCTACCAGACGTTCTTCGCGGTTATCGATAATATCGTGTGTGGGCATAGGTTTTTCTCTTTCCGTATGGGCGTCATTCATGATGCCCTGCGCGCCCCTCGCGCCGTTTCCAGGGCGAGATGAGAAAATGCCTCCTTGCAATGGATGCTCCCGTAGGGGCGTCATTCATGACGCCCTGCTCACCGCCCTGCGCGCTGATCGACGGGTATTCAGGGCGTCATGAATGACGCCCCTACGGCTGTTCAGGGCGTGATTTATCACGCCCTGCTCACCGCCCTGCGCGCCCCTCGCGCCGTTTCCAGGGCGAGATGAGAAAATGCCTCCTTGCAATGGATGCTCCCGTCGGGGCGTCATTCATGACGCCCTGCTCACCGCCCTGCGCGCTGATCGACGGCTGTTCAGGGCGTCATGAATGACGCCCCTACGGCTGTTCAGGGCGTGATTTATCACGCCCTGCTCACCGCCCTGCGCGTCCTCGCGCCGTTCCCAGAGGCAGATAAGAAAATACCTCCTTGCAATGGATGCTCCCGTCGGGGCGTCATTCATCACGCCCTGCTCACCGCCCTGCGCGCTGATCGACGGGTATTCAGGGCGTCATGAATGACGCCCCTACGGCTGTTCAGGGCGTGATTTATCACGCCCTGCTCCCCCCCCCGCCCGGCCCC
>Ga0080006_1145879_pt1 | contig 130969 bp, 104 predicted proteins | sample RS3BMetagenome_FD_69209 | JGI IMG/M metagenome (GOLD analysis project Ga0080006, IMG submission 69209) | Ferric oxide microbial mat and aquatic microbial communities from Rainbow Spring, Yellowstone National Park, USA - RS3B (SPADES... ...
CTATAGCCCCAGCTCCATCTTGAGCAGTCGAAGGATTGTTGATAGCAGCGTTATCGACGCAATGACGCGGCTTCCAGCTGCTGTGCATCCATTGCAAGCACAAGCGGTCGTTGCGATCTACGCTTCGCTTGTCTTCTTCTTCTCTATCGTCTTCAGCCTCTGTTCTTCGCTGTTTCGCGACGAGACGAGGGTCTGCGGCACGCGATGTTCATTAGGAAGAAACACGTACCAGGATGAAAATCCAGGCTGGAGATCAGGTCCGTACATATCGACCCAGGCACCCGCTTTCCGTGCACCGCAGTGACGCAGTATCCGCTGGATGCCAACGCAACGGACGATCCGAGACCGACCCAATGATCATTTCCATGCAAACGCAAGGCACGGGAGCCCCGCAGCGCATACCCCGTGGCACGTCCCGTGCTGCAGTCGATTGTCGTTTCGTCGATAGCCGCAGATGGAGCCGGATTTGTCATTCGATTCGAATCGAATCGAATCGAATCGACTATTGAACGTGCCAAATTCAGCGAACGTTCGCAACGAGGTCGCAGGCCAGCCCTAGGGAAGCGATGTCGAATACTGTTTCCCCATGGCAATGCAGCAGTCCAAATTGGTGCGCCTACGATTGCGCTCATAACCTACGGATCGATACCTTGAGGCATGGGTGATTCGATCGTGCTGCACCTGAGGAAAAGAGAGGCGTGGAGGCTTGTACGTATGCATTGGATGATGAGATCGGTTATTTTAGGAGCCGTTATTCGAGGGCATCGAGGATCATCCTCAGTGTGGTATCGTTGCGTGTTCCCTCTGAAAGAGATTCGAAAGAGCCATTTCGAAACGATGACCGATCATCCTGAAACTACGTATGAATCCGTCATCCCCTATTGCTGCGATCCGAATGCTGGCGCTGTACCTCTGGGAATCGTTCGTAACGTAAATCGCAAGCCAAGAACAAAGCGAACATCTCAGGATTCCACCTTCATCGGACGCGCGCTCACGATGCCGTATCTGGGATGGTTGAGGCGTACCGCGGCCGCCGGCGCCTGCTGAAGCCGACGCACGACCAAAATATCCAATAAATTCCAGATTTAAGATTCAGACGGCAGCATCCCGACGCGCTGCGCCGAGCGTGCACCCGCTTAACCAACCGCCCTGATCTGGGATTCGGGCGCGTGCACCCCGGCGGGGGTCCACACCCGCGGTCGAGCTCTCCAGCCACGCCCTGGGGCGTGCGCGCGCGCGCCCTGAGGTCACTGCGTTGCCCCGCCGTCGTTGAGATCGGGGGCGAGCACGCGCCCTCTACGCGGCAGGTTTCAGCTAACGTTCTTTGTACTCTCGTTGCGGTGACCTGTGCTCAAGCAGGACCTGTTTCTTCCTGGTTACGCAGCTGACACCTCGTTTCACGAGGAGACTGCTTTGTATCCCTCTCTATGTTTCTCAGTTGGGCACGCGTCTCGAGTCTTAAGCGGCAGGTTGCTGCGCGGGTCTGTCCCGTTTCGCGGGTTGCGCGGGGCCACGCAGTGATGACCCCGCACATGAAGGTTACCCCGCTGGGGTCCTTGCCAGAGTCGCTGCGCTCGTTGTCGACGTTGGTTTCGGTGCCAAATGTTCCTGTTATCAAGGACGAGAACAAGGTGCTTGCTCAAGAAGAAGATCTTGAGAAGGTCGAAGTTGACGAGCTAGAGGAGCCGACGAGCGCGGCGAAGAAGCCTCGGCGTCGAACGAATCACACGACGACCTGTGCAGCCACGGCCTATGTCCGAGAGATCTGTAAGTTGGACCGCATCTCTGACGAGGAGGTTGCGCGTTTGTCGCGAGCCACGCAGGACTACTGCGCGCTGTTGAAACAACGTGACGAGCTCCGGAACACCCTGGGGCGTGAGCCTACAAACGCAGAGTGGGCGGCTGCAGTTGATGCGCCCGAAGAGGAAATCCAGCAGCGGGTGGAACGTGGACGGAGGGCGCGTGAACGTCTTGTCGCAGCAAACTTGCGTTTAGTTCTAGCAATAGCCAATCGTTACAAGTCTCGGGCAGTAGTGCGCTCTGCCTGGCGGTCCAAGACGAAGAGCGGAATAGAGGTGCCCGCTCATGAACGAGTGCGACTTCAGAGGCAGCATAACATTTTTCTCGGCGATCTCATTCAGGAGGGAGCAATTGGCCTCATCCGCGCGGCGGAGAAGTTCGATCCCTCCAAAGGTTTCAAGTTCTCAACCTACGCGACTTGGTGGATCAGGCAGGCAATCCAGCGGTGTGTGTCTGAGCACTCACGCACGATCCGCTTACCCAATCATGTGACTGAATCATTGCGACAGATTTATCGGGCGAGGGCCCGCTTGCAACACGTTTTGAAGAGACCACCAACGGACGAGGAAGTCGCTGAGGCATGCAATATGACACTGAAACGTCTGAAGAAGATCACGCAACACGCCTGGGAAACGCAGACCCTTAGTCTAGAGGGGCCACCAAGCACTGAGGCCCAGAGTCTCTACAAGGCACAGCAGGGAGAGGCGCCGCTCTCCATTGGCAGCGTCATAGAGGCCACAGAGGAGACACCCGAGGAGGCTCTGGAGCGGAGCTGTATGCGTGAAGATGTCGAGTGCGTGTTGCGCACCCTTCCCTTCCAGGAACGCGAGATTCTTCGTTTGAGGTACGGCATTTCGGATGACGAACGTCCGCACTCCGCGGAGGAACTCAGTGCAAGGTTCAAGTTACCAGTTCACACGATTCGCCTGATTGAGTCACGAGCTCTGCGAAAGTTGCGTCATCCAAGTTTGACCGCGATGCTTCGCGAGTATGTGAATATTCTTTGAGAACGTAAACCATGCAATAGCTTTTTTGAACTGCGAATGGGGGTTCGTCCTTGTATGTCGCCACTCTCAAGAAGCGCTGTGACTTGCAGGTTCCTCATACCATGGAAACATGTTGCATCCCAGGCGCTTGTCATGGAGGGTCTTTCGAGCCGCATGCGCGTCCGTTCTCTTTGTCGACGGAAGGATTCCGAGCTCAGACCGAGGCCACAACGGCCGGCAGCAGGCGGCCCGTGCCCTCTCGGAACCTGCTGGTCACTGAACGATATTCTAGCTTGCCGCGGGACCTCGCCAAACACAGGTAGCCGGGGAACGACGTATGCGCTACAGATGCATGCGCAGTAAAAGTGGCAAGTCATGAGCGGATACCATGCCATCTAGAGTCGTGGTTCGTTTACCAAGATTCTTTTTGTATGGCAGGAATCCGGACTCGTCCATACCGATCGTGACAGACACGGATCCGGTGTGAGCGACACATGCCTGCGACTAGCGCACTGGTCCGCGGCTTGAGCAGCGGTAGCTCATAGATGCAAACACAAGTCATTCGATGAAATTCGTTCTGTACACCGCATGAGCGATAACTGTTGTCACATGGGAATCGTTTTCCCGGAGCGACGTGAAAGCAACCCGAAGCGTGACACAATGCGGGAAGTTCAAGAGCAATCGCCCCGCTTTTTCATGCACTGCCCAGCGCAGGCACTGAACGTTCTGCGTGGAAGCGCCTGCCACTCGGAGGCCCGAGGCATGCAGGTCTCACAGAAGCCGACGGTGCACTAACCAGGTGTCGTCTATATACCAGCAATGTCGTATCCGCTGCAGTGACGGGGAGGTTTAGGCGTTCTATGGGGCAACTCCATTGAATGCTTGAAACGCGAGAAACATATTACGGACTGCAGCCTGTAACGATAAAGCATGCACATACCTCTGCTGCATCCGGTAGCTTTGCAGTAATGATATGCGAGGCAAGCGCTTTTGTCTCTTGCGCACGTGGCCCCGAAGCGCGTCTTGTCCAATTGAAAAACCCATGAATCTGTCGGACGGTTGAGGGGGTTTCCAGGTTCTGCAGCCGAAAACCGTCGCGCCCCGTCAAAAGCTGAGGTCAAACAAGTCCAGAGTCAGGAGACCGGGCGAGCACAACGCGACCTCAAAAGCCCAAGTGCACCGGTCGTATGCGCTGTAGTGGCGCACGAAGCCTGCTGTCTTGGACTCGCACTCACGTTCTCGTCGCCAGTCGTGACGACATGGTGCTCGTGCACGACCTCTTTGTTGAGAGCGTGGTCTCTGTGGTAGAACGTCCACGACGTTAGCGGGCAGCGCATACCCTATCGCTCAGCGAAGGGCGGCTTCATGTAGGGAAGGCTTTCTTTTGACGTCGAAATTCTGCAGCTTATATATTTCACGCAAGATTCTCGAACCTTGGCGGAGGAAAAAAGCTGACGGTAGTAGAGAGGCTTGAACTCTCGACCTTGCGGTTTCTACTGTCTTAACAGCCGCACGCTCTAACCGACTGAGCTATACTACCGCAACCCGCAACTATAAGCACGAAATTTGGTATATAAAGCGTTGCGCGCTAGTGTTTGCCGTCCGGGCGTTCATGCATGCCTTGCATACGCCTATGACTGAGCGCGTTTCCATGAGGTTCTAAAAATAAAGCTGGTATACACGCCAGGTGAAGTGGCAACGCTCGGAGCTGTATCCGTCACCATTGTTCATACCACAGCTACCTGCCGCGAGGAACGCACTCCATAGACGCTAGCGGTCGCCTCGACCCCGAACTCGTTGCGCTGCCACAGACTCGCGTTCAACGAGTGACGCGTAACCTGCGTACAACGCGAGCAACACGTCGCTATCGGGTGATGCTGACGCTCGCTTTTGCGTTTTCCGCTGCTCCGAGTTTTACAAGTCTACGAAAAAGCAGCCATCGGGGAGAAATTGTCGCGAGGCGCAGAAAAGGGGCAGCTTTCCGATCGGTAGCGCCGCAACGCTGCGTTCATAGCGTCATGTCGGCGAACGAAGCGCAAAAGTCTCAGTTTAACGCAACTGGCCCAACATATGTATCCCCACTCTCCACGCGATATGCTTCAGCCGCAATGCGCGAGACCTTTTCGGACGTGTACCGCTTTCGCCTGTGGCGAAAACTGTGGTACGTCCTCGCTGACTGTGAGCGCTCCCTGGGTCTTCAGATAACCTCCGAACAGGTTGAGGCCCTGCGCAAAGCCGCAGAAGATGATTTTCCGATTCCACTTGAGGCAGCCGCCGCTTATGAGGCAAAGCTTCGCCACGACGTCATGGCCCACGTCCACGCGCTTGGTGATCAGGTACCGGTCGCGCGACCCATTATCCACCTGGGGGCTACGTCGTGCTATGTCACCGACAATTCTGAGCTTCTACAGCAAAGACGCGGACTGACGTTGCTCCATCGTATGCTCTGGCTTTGTATTGGAGAGCTCGCCCAGTTTGCGGAGCGATACCGCGAGCTGCCGACCCTCTCCTACACGCATTTCCAGCCGGCACAACCCACAACCGTGGGCAAGCGAGCATGTCTATGGATTCAGGATTTCCTGATGGACGCACACCAGGTCGAGCGCATGCTGAATGAGATCAAGTTCAGGGGTGTGAAAGGAACCACCGGAACCCAGGCATCTTTCCTGGCGCTGTTCGACGGCGAGCACGAGCGTGTGCGGCAGCTCGATCGACTCGTCACAGAGCGAATGGGTTTCGCAGCGAGCTTCGCTGTCACCGGTCAGACGTATTCTCGCAAACAGGACTTTTTCGTCTTGGCAGTGTTAGCTGGAATCGGACAGTCGGCGGCCAAAATGGCGAACGACATTCGACTTCTGCAGCATCTCAAGGAGGTCGAGGAGCCGTACGAGGAGCACCAAATCGGGAGCTCAGCGATGGCCTACAAACGAAATCCGATGCGCTCGGAACGGATCAATGGTCTTGCTCGTTTCCTGCAAACGCTTGTGTTGAATCCCGCCGAAACAGCCTCGACGCAGTGGTTGGAGCGCACCCTGGACGACTCGGCGAATCGGCGACTCGCGATCAGTGAGGCGTTTCTGACAACGGATGCGATCCTTCAGCTGGTGCTCAACATAAGTCGTGGCCTGGTTGTGCATCCTCGGGTAGTAGAGCGCAATCTGCTTCAAGAACTTCCTTTCATGGCGACGGAAAATATTCTTATGGCCGCAGTTCGCGCCGGGCAAGACCGCCAAACCATGCATGAAGCGATTCGGCAGCATAGCGTAGCCGCAGCTGCACGCGTGAAGGACCAAGGGCTTGACAATGACCTTCTGGAACGTCTCAGAAACGATGATCGTTTCGCTTGTATTAGGGATCAAATAGACTCGCTTTGTAGCGGCTCTGAATTCGTGGGCCGTGCGCCCCAACAAGTCGATGAATTTTTGCACGAATGCGTGTATCCGTATCTAGACGAGTATCGCAGTCGGTATGCTGAAGCCGACAACAATCATTCACCGTTGAGTACGGCCGGAGTTCTTCGCGTCTAAATAAAGCAGTCTTGTTCGCGTTCCGTACACCCCGAATGCATCTGGTGCCATTCTAGCAAAAGCGAGCGCACATCGCGCACCACTCGACCTGATGATGATCACAATCGCTCTAGGGGCGTCGGCGAGTTGACGTAGAGTTTTGGATCTATGCATCTACGTTGGTGTCAGCTTCAAGTGGTAAAGTGAACTGGGCAATCGTTTCCTGGTTTTCGATTTCCGTACGAATTTTTTTGATGCGCTTGGTAGGCGTTCGAAGCGCAGCACAATGCGCTTACGGATCCATAGGTAGTTTTCGGATCCTCGGTCGTCGTTTCGAAGTGGCACCTGCAATATTGTCTGCCACTGGCATTCGTTGCGTCACCGGAATCGGGATGATTCGTAACGCGCTCGAACAAGCACTGGTAAAACAACCGACAGTATTATCCAATGCATATGAAAAAGCATCCATCCTTCTCCTTCCCTTATATGTAAAATACACAAATCAAGCTTGCCTTATCTTATCGATCTTCATGCTCCAGGACATCTCGTGACCATAATCATTCGCCCGCTCGATTGACGAGGAAATTGCTCGACTTCACTCTTTGGGGGCATTGTTCACAATCTCATGCCGAACATTCACTGAACTTGTCTCGCTGAATCACAGACTGCGTTCGAGAGATAAATCCTCCTCTCGTCATGGTAACTGGTGAAACGGGACTCCACTGTACCATGATGCAATTCACAAGGTATGGTCCCAGAAGTTCCCGTGTCTTCTTTCATGGAAAAGAGTCTTGGATTCGGACTTGAGCCACAGAGGCGATCGCTTCCGATGGAGACTTCGTCAACGCTTTCCGCAAAGAGGGATCACAGACGGATCGGAATTTCTAGAGACGATCTCCAGCCTGATTTTTCCTTACAATACTTGCTTCATCACGGAGAGCCTCGCCTTTCAGAAACTCTCTTTCGAATGGAACTGCATGCGCTCGCATAAGGAGCAGCCGGCGTGCTCTCCGGGGCGAGCTCCCTGAAGGAGCCCCTGATCGCATGGTACGATCCTGGGCGCAGAAGCGGAGAACAGCATCAGGGTGAAAGTTCTGTCCTTGTCAAGGGCATGTGCCGAGCGAAGAAACAAGCGTTCACGCGGCAGAGTTCGGCGCTCTCGCGAGAAGATGCATTGAATGTATCGGAGCACGTGCCGTTAGTCAAGTGCCACAGCTGCGCAGGGCACACCGAGCCTGTATCTAAAGAGAAGGAAAATGGCTGGCAAAGCGGAGATTACAACTTTTACCTGAGCATGAAATGCGTCGACAACCCCCGAAAGCGACGAAATAGGAACATTCACGTCGCCGTGCACATCGCCTGGCAGCTGAAAACAGAGTTATAGTTCCGAGACAAGCAAACAAAACATACGCAAAAAAATCCCGTGGAGGCTGGCGCTGGCGTTCATGCGAAGAGTCCCAGACTTTAGAACGTATGCCTCGGCTGGCGAACGCGACTCGTTCTATTTTTTATTCTGACACGGGTAAACCGGAATTTCCGCTTCCAGAGCCGGTTCCCAGGGTCTCGATCTCCGCTCCAATGCAGCTGCCTCGACGCTTCCGCGCGTTCAATACACTTCACGGGTGGCGGCGTTGCTGTCCAGCAGACCAGCAGGCTGCATGAAGCATGTGTCTTCATCGACACATCGAGTATATTAGCCGGGTTTCCGTGGTGTCTCTTGCCCGGTAACGCGTTAGGCGGGTGTATCGAAACGCATGCGACGTCGCGTGCAACCGTCCGATCGCTTCCTTGCAAAGCGGATCTGCAGAGTTGAGCGCCGTACATGAACGCTGCTTTCGACTCGCGCTTTTCTATTGGCAGTCTAGATGGATCCCCAATCCCTCCTGCACATACGAACTGTCGCCAGCTTGAAACCAAAAACCTGAACCTTTGCGGACTGTAATCGGGACCGCGCAAACGCGTGCTACTGCGGCGCAGCAACTCGTGGAATGCAGCGTGCACGTTCCGCATTCTTCATGCTCAGGGCAGCTGGAACAGGAACCATCTGGCCCGGCGAATACGTCAAGGGCAATCAATGCTTGGTGTTTCCATTTGAACATCCAGGAATGATGCAAAAAGGCCCTATTTTAGACTGTGGAAAAAACTTTTCTTCGCGGAAACATCTATCCCGCTTCACGGTATGCTCGCGTGATCGGTTTTCCTCGGTGCGTCGCAATGCTGCACCCGAAAATGATGCAGCGATAGTCTCTGTGCGCATTTCTCTCCACGATGACGTGTTCTCGATGAGTGCATCGGATCTCGCTACGTAGTGCTGCAACCACTAGCGATAGATACAGGTACGATCACGCTGCGTCCCGCGCGTCTTTGTGGTCGTTCCAGCATGCCGGTCGCTTCGCAAATGGTATCGCGAGACGCACTCGCTCGAGCCGCTGCTGCCTGCTGTATCTGGCGTCGTTGTTGCAGTTTCTCGCCCTGGGTCGTCAAGACGCATGCACATGCCCAGTTCTGAAAGTGCAGGTATACCGTGCGGTCACGTCTCTAGGGCCATCGCTGCAGCATATACAAAACCTCAACCTCTTTTGTCAGCGGTATGACATAATGTTCATAGATGTTCGCTAACAGGTGTGGAAACTGCTGGACCTCGTCACCAAACCGATCCGATCCCGTGCGCCATCGTTGGAGTTGACCAACCTCGACCTCTCGGCCGTAGGTGGCGGCTTTCATCTCGATTCGTCGCAGCAGCTTCTCTTCAACCGCCCGATCCGTGAGCAGCTGCTCAATAGCGGCCGCATCGCGTCGCTCGATTAGAGGTTGATACTGTTCCTTATTGGCTTGGTACTTGGCCTCGGCTACGAATTTTCCGTAATGAATGCGCTTACTCAAAGCCTGTAGGCAGGCCACATCATTCACGCAGGATGAGCCATAGTTGAGATCGTCGCCCTCTTCTGTGAGGCGGTTGACGATCTCGTGGACGTAGACTTGCATGATTTTGTGATTCACATTGATGTCGTTCGGATGGAGCACCTGCTCGTAGTCCAACGGCGGGAGTATCGGTTGCGGTAACTGGTTTGGGAAGAAGGCGTGCTCGTCAGGGGCTGTGTAGCGCCGCACTTTGGCGTGTAGTCGTTCAGTCTCCACCAGAAGATAGTCGAGGAATGAGCCGGTAAAGCCCGGTATGCGAAACAGCGGCCCATTTTTCTCGTAGATTACTGCGTTGTGTTTGAATTGCGCTCTCTCTATCAGCGCGAAGATGATGGTCTCCTCCTGACGTATGAGTTTCGTTCTAAGATCCTCCAAGTTGAGCTTCTTCACTGGTGAGGCCATTCGCAAGCGACAGACCCTCGTTTGCGAGGTCGGAAACTGACGCCGACACCGTGCGGCGTCTGCAGGGAGAGGCCCTCGCTGAGACTGCAAAACGAGCAATGCGAGAGACGCTGCCGGCTTGGGAGTAACCGAACGGGCACAGACTTGAACGTTCAGGAACATACACGGTCCTGTCGCCCCTAGCCACCGTCAAGGCGGTTTCTGCAGCACACCCTCGAGAAAGGCCGCAGCCTTGCAGCACAACGACCTACTCAGACGCAGCGCAGGGCAGCGGCAAGGAATTCGAGCGCCAATCGGCTGCGCAGGCGTACCGGCACGCTTTACCTGCTAGTTCGGAGTCGCGTGAAAAGTGCCTTTTCTGGTCGTTCAGTTCTATTTTATTCCGTCATCGCCGCATGTGATCGAATGCTTTTTTCGCAGTACAGCGCGAGAGATCGAAAGATCGATGCAATGTACAGCATAGATCGTAGACGAATTGCCTTTAGGATATATATACTTGACTGAGCAGTGCATGGAGGATGGCATTCCTCCTTCAGGTCAGTCGTTGCACAGTACCCTGATGACTGAGGAATGTCCATAGAAAAGAGTACACGCGCTCCGCATCAAATGCCGATACTCTGAAAGACTTCTTGCGGTCAATGGTGTAGAAACGACCCGTTGAACACCTTACGGAAAGCAAAAGCGTCGATTCTATTTACTGCGGGCGTCTCTGTTTCTCAAGAGCTCGTTCGTGTAATCATGGAAACACGAATATACAGTCGCAAAAAAGTCCTAGTTCACGCACGGCCATCTTCCATCGAAATCGAAACTGCCACAGCTTTCCTGGAACGCAGCGATCGACATGAAGAAGAGGAACATCGGTTTGTTTTTTCCAGTCGATGTGACTTGCTTCAAACGAGAGAGACGGAGCGTGTATGGGTATTCGAGGAGCAGGGCACCGGTTGCATGCAAGATCGAGCTCAAAGGGAACGACGACATCATCATCTGTTCTATCTGCAGTGGATTCATTTGCCAGCCTAAGTCTCGCTCGTAGAGAAGGCTCATACTGCAGCACAAACCACTTTATCGAATCACTGAAGACCTCTCCCTGACGTCCGACGACGTCCTTCTACTAGATAAGGTGGCGTTATAACATTCCCCTTGCATTCGAGCTGTTTCCGATTCTATCAGGGGTAGAGCTGCGAATCATTCCTCCATACGCTTCCTGGTTCATGCCAATCGAAGACGTGGTTTCTATCGTGAAACGTTATAATCGCTGCACTGGGCGAATTGGTGAAGCGTTCAGCACATGGCGACACACTCGGACATATGTCGTCTTTCTTGCGCACGTGCCTCTCTCTCCGGCAAGGTCTTCAAACAATGGCATAAGAAAGAGTGCTTTCAGTTTCAAAAATAGGAAGTGCAGAGGTTGCGCTGTATTGAACATTTGAGAACGTCGAGATGGAGCAAAGCCGGCCGAACGCTTCGGCGATAAAAAAGTACGAAGAGCAAGCAGAGCACGAAAAGGGCACTGAGGACAAGAGTTCTCGCAATCCTGGTACTCGTGCGTTCCACCAGCGGAACCGCACGAATGGACTTTGTGAATCGGGACTTCAATGCCACTATCAATATCCGACGATAGGCGCTGTTGATGAGAACCGACTTTCTTGGGCTGTCTCTCAGGCTCGCACTGTCCCCTGATAAAACAAAACTGATCGCAGGCGGCCGGTCGAAACAAAACGGCTGGCAGGCATCCGTGCGTGGGTGTATAGATACCTTCCATGGCCGTGGAACAGTGTTCGTTTTCCTGACCAGAGCATGGCGGGGACGGCACGGGGACGTCGGCTCGATACGCGCAACGCAGCGAAATGCGGCGGGGCCGCAGCTCCACAACCCCCCACTCCACGAGCGCATTTGCGCAGTCGCGCACCGCACAAGCCCACCCCTGCGCTGCGCAGCGCTGCGCTGCGTCAGCCGCTCAGCGCGATTCGATTTGCGCCGGAGGCCTCGAAGGCGGCCAGCGGCCCCGGCGCGGGATTAGGCGTGACAGCGCACGCATCGCCACGGCGCGCGCACGCATCCTTGTCGCTGGCGGCACTGACGTGTCCCTGCATGCAGGTAAACCTTGCAAGAAAGCGGCGCAAGGTTGAAAAGGTGGCGGTGTTTCGTCTGCACTTCATACTCTAGGCTAGAGTAGGGCGTTGCGTGTTGTGCTCTGCCTTTACACGGCTCTGTAACGTGCTGCGGGCTAGCGAGTCCTGGCCGGTCCGCCGCACACGTTCAAAGACAGACGGAGGCGTTGTCGGAGCTGGGGTCGGGCGTGCGACAGCTTGTTGTGACTGCTCAAGGCGCCGATGAGCGACTTGCGCAACAGCCATGCCCAAGGAGTTCAGGATGATTACAACGTAGGGGATAGGCGTCAGGCGCCACAGCCACACCGCCCGGCTGAAGCGCGCAGCGCTTTCTTTGATGCACGCCTAATTGGTAACCGTTACAGGTTCGTGTCAATCATCGGAGAAGGTGCTTATGGGGTTGTGTGCTCAGCGATTGATATACAGACAGGGGAAAAAGTGGCTGTGAAACGAATTCGCCGCGTTTTCGACGAGATTCCCGAAGCTGTACGCATCCTGCGGGAGCTTCGGTTCCTGCGCCTCCTGCGTTCCCACGAAAACATCATTAGCATCCGCGAGATTCTTGCACCTTCGGAGCGTGACTCGTTTGATGACGTGTTCGTGGTTTTCGAGTTGATGCCAGCGGACTTGAATCGAGTCCTGAGGGCACCCATTCCGTTATCGCAGGATCATATCCGATGGCTCATGTATCAACTATTGCAAGCGCTTCATTACATGCACAGCTGCAACGTGCTTCATCGCGATATAAAACCGAACAACATCATGATTAATGAGTTGTGTGATTTAAGGGTGATCGACTTTGGGCTCGCCCGACTAGCCTACAACCAACAAGAAGACATGGCGTGCTGGACGGATTATGTGGCGACGCGATGGTATCGTGCACCAGAGCTGATCATGAGTTATTCGTCAAAGTACTCAGCGGCGATCGATATCTGGTCTGCGGGATGCATTTTCGCCGAACTTTTGAATCGCGGAAAACCCCTGTTCCCCGGTATGAATAGCTTTGAGCAATTGGAGCTGATTGTGAAGCTGCTCGGTACCCCGGATGAGGAGTCGATTGCGAAGGTGCGGAATCAGCGCGTAAGACAACATCTGCGCTCGCTGCCGCCGCGACCGCCGAAACCCTTGGATACAGTGTTCCCAGACGCGCCCCCGGATGCATTGGACCTGCTTCGAAACCTGCTTCAGTTTGATCCGAGCAAGCGCCTAACAGCCCTGGAAGCACTCCAGCATGTTTATTTTAGAGGCCTGTATACTCCGGAATCCATTGTATCTGGTAGCCCATTGCCGCCCGAGGAATTCTTCTTCGAACGCGAGCAGCTCACTGCATCACAGATGCGGCAGCTTTTCTGGGAGGAAATCCTGCACTACCATCCAGATTTACGCGAGACGATGCTACGAGGCCATGCGGGAGGATACGAGATCCCCAGTGAGGCGGATCGCTTCCGCGCGGCATTAACGAGTCAACAGCGGGACGGAATACCGTACGAGCGAGCGTATGCGAGCATGCCCAAGGAAAAACTGGCGACAATGTGGAATCAGGTCGAGGGCATGGCTCGAGACAGGCCCGAAGATGCGCCTGCAATCCGACTGAAACCGACGATCGTCGGTAATGCCGTAGAATCCACCTATCATACGCCGTGTGTCGCAGAGCATACCAAAGCGGCCGGAGCAGATGACCAACGAGCACACGTTGCCGCAGCCGCTGTGACTGCCACGGGTCCGCTCTCTCAAATCGTTCATCCGCAATTGCTTCGAAATGCCAGTATTCCAAACATGATCGACGTTGATGATGACGATGCGAGTGCCCCGTTGCAAAGTCGGATTCCTAACACAGGAAATACCTCCGACACCGACACCGGCGACGACAGTACCGTTATGATGGAGGCGCAAGAAAGCTTCGGGGAGTCTTTTCGGGAGCTCTGATTCGAGTCCGTGGGCGTCTGGACGGAGAGCGAGATGCCTCGCGCATTCCCGTGGTGCTGCCAATGACGCGCGCTGCTTGAAAGCACTCCACATGAATGCGCATTTCCATTAAATACTATCGTTGACTTTAGGGAAAAGCATCGTGTTTCCGCGTGAGCGCTCTCACGACCACGGGCGATCATCGAACAGCTGACAGGTGCCCGCTTCCGCCTCGTCCCTGGTTTAGGCGCTCCCTGAGTGCACTCTCGACCAGAGCCCGTGATGTTCAGCACGCGCGATGCAGGCTGTGAGATCCTGTCCGTACCAGTCACTGGATCGCAGTTGCGAATGCCGCCTATATATGCAGCAGCACCATCGCGTTGTGCGTCTAGTCCGCTTCGCCGTCGATGTCGAAGGCGTCATCAGCACTCGAATCAGTGTCCTCTGCGGATTCGGTATCATTTGGAACCTGTTGCGTGGACGTGCGCTCACTGGAGAAGCCCTGTTCACCATTCGACGCTGGCACTGCTCTCGTATGCTCAGCGGTAAGCGATCGTGCTTGGACAGTGGGCCGCTCATCGTCGTCCTCACTAAGATCGCTCGGATCGAAATAATGCATTTCCGGTTCAGGCGGCTTGTGCTCGTGTATATCCACATCCAACTGTACATGGCGATTGAGCCCAAAATAACAATCCGGTAGGGCGTGCACGACCAGCTTGCAGGTACCAACCTGAGGCGGCGCCATGAACTGAACGCTGTACGAAAGCGCTTCTCGTCGGATATACGGAGACAGGTCGCACTTGTCTGTGAGCTGGGCGTACTCGCGAGCCCCGGATGCGGCTACGGGACTTGCTCCATCACGATCGCCGATGTTGTTGCTGCCACTTGTGGCGGTGTCAGAGGCATCAGTTTGCGTCGAGGTGCGACTCGAAGCGCTTGTGGGCGGCGATGGTGTACACGTCATGTCCCGGGCATCTGTTGCTTCCCCGGCAGATGCAGCCGCTTGCCGAGACCCCGGCTGCTGTTGAACAGCCTGCCGGGCATGAAGCCGCCGAACAGCGACGATGGAATTCATCTTCCGATCGCCGACGATCATCCACCAGTGCTCGTTCTTGTCAAACGGCAAACGACTGCAACACGGGTAGTAAGTGGTTCGATTCGGCATCTCTTGCCAGCCTAAACGCTCGATGAGGATATGAACCTCCAGCGTCGTGATATCGCCAGCATGAACGCGAGGATCGCGCACCAGGTCCGCTTCACCAGCGCGATCCTGGTCCACGACGTAAGGCTCGACTACTTGCAATTGAACTTTGCGGGGGTAGCGAATCAAGAACAGGTGGATATCATCGAGTTGAGCATCGGAGAACATGCGCAACAGAGATCGGAGTCGAGTGCCGTCCCAGTTGCACCGCAACAGTCGCTCAGCGCCTGTATCGAGCCGGGACTCGAGCCCGCACGGCGCTGTGGATGCCTCCGTTGCTGCTCCGTGGCGGCCGCGCGTTTCTTGGAGGTCCGAACGACGTATGCACCGCTTCGCTACCGTTGCTGGTGCCTCTATGGGGAACAGGGCTGATGGCCCCTGGCTCGCCAGCATCGCAAGCACATCGGGTTCCCAGACACGCTCCCGCAGCTCAGCGATCGTGCGGATCCCATCGGCCCCGAACCTGCGACTTGTTGCGCAAACTTTGACTTCGCTGAGCCCAAACCACGGCAACTGGAGCAACTCGCTTTCGCTCGGAAGCATCGCCTGACAAAGACTCTGTTCGAGTTGAATTATGCGCAGCACCCGGTCGATATAGCCACCTGTGGAGAAGACGCGCTGATACCGCCGCATTACCTCGGGTCGAGGCGTCGCACCAGCCACGTCAACCATCGCTGGTATCATGCTATCCACGTGTGCAAGCAGAACCTCCACATTTTGTTTCATACGGGTCATATCAACGGGAAAACGATCCAACTCTATACGAGCGAGGTGCGCGTGCAGTAACACATTGTTCATCGTAAAATGCGGGAGTCCGCGATTAAACAGTCGTTGTTCGCGGTGATCAAACCGGCCACCTGTTTCAAGCGCTTGACAGAGCAGACTGATGGCCTCACGATCGCCACATTCAGCCTCGAACGGTGTACGGGTTGCAAACTCGAGTGCTGCACCGTAGACTTCGGGCAAGTTGCGAAACTTTATCGCCGTTGGCTGGCCCAGAAACTCTGCAAACAGCGCATATGTCTCTTGACTAACGCTCTCGGATAGCAGATGGGCCCGTCGACGCCACCACATACCCACCCCGAGTGGCAGTCCCGCCAGCAACACCAGCGCATAGCCGAGGAGGACCGGGGTGCCCCGGTCCACGAGCCAACTCGGCAACGCGATCCCATAACGTGTGCCTTGGTATCCGTCAGGGTTCCCGTACTTTTGGTAGTTTTCAAGAGCTACGGGGTCTGTAAGCACTCGGTACGCCTTGTTCAACCGCACAAACGCTTCGGGTTGATAGTTCGGATTCTGCAGGTTTTTATCTGGGTGCAGTTCAAGCGAGCGTTTGCGGTACGCACGGACGATCTGCTCTCGATCAGCGTTTCTGGAGACTCCCAAAACCTCGTACGGGTCGAATGGCGTCTCGTTAGCGAGTGACGCGGAAACGCTGCGGTACAGGAACACTACAGCGAAAAGGAAGAGGAGCCAGAGGCCCAGCAGCACGCCGTTCACAACTAGCCGTTTCAGGCGTTCGCTTCGCCGTTTCTGAGCGATTTTAGCGTGACGACGACTGCGACACGCACGACACGGACATAGCGCTCGTTCGTGTTCGGCGGAAACCTTTCGTTGACGAATCAGGTGCCGCCAGCGCCCCCAGGTAACACTCACGCACAGCAGGCCCAGCAGACACGTGAAGAACACCTGCGCAGCCGCCCCGTCGTACCGCATATCGGACTTGGGACGATATTTCCCGTGAGTCGTGGAGCCGTAGGTGTCGTCTGTGCCAAAAGCCATGGCGATGGAACGAGTAACCAAAGCACTGGTAGCTGTACCAGTTGTCGATGCCGCACCAGCAACAAGAGCGGTACGTGGACCCAGTCGAGCAGCGCAGCTGCAAGGAGCAGCGTATTCGATGGAACGTGCGTTACCGCACCGGCGACGTCTGCGGTGGCACTCGGACTCCGCTGCGGAACACCGGGTATGTTCGCAAACGAGCGTTGCGTATGACTGGGCGGGTGATTGCTTCGTTTTGCTGGTAGTTTCTTATGGAAGAATTAGATTCGCGGGAGTCCGGGGAATCGTTACGGTAGTAGGAACGGAAGCTGTGGCAACGGCTGGAACAAAAAAGTTCGCTGCTACAGGGCACTGCACCCGTGTTCGTGACTCGGGTCCACGTTGCGTGCAGGGGGCGGCTGTGCTGACGCTTTGCTAGAGCGTGCGCACTTTCGGCATATCGATTCTGCTCCGACGCTAGTGAGGTACACGTAAAGATGACTAGAATCTAGGTAACGAGTCGCCCCAGGAACTGTTTGTATCAGGAAAACATGCGCTGGTTTCTCTGGCACTGGACTTGCAGTGGACCGCTCTTTTCTCGAAGATATGTGCGGGAGGCGCAAGGGCTCGCGCTTCGGGACCTGCATCCAACAAGTGCTCGGTTTTGCGAAACCATGACACAGAGCCGACTCTTGGCCGTTTATCGAACTCGAGCGAGAGTAGGTCGCATATCCGAGTGCTAGGCCCGGGAGGCGGCGCTACCACCTGTGATGTAATGAGCGCAGTGAATGCTGGTACATGCGTACCAGCACGCCGTTTCTGTTTTAATTTGTTTTTCTGGTAGGTATTTAACAAAAGGATTGCATCCCTGAGGCTTGAGAGAGGACGCGGAAAGACCGTGCTGTCAATGAAAGCTAGCGAGAAGAGGTCTTTGGTGTGCAAGAAAGCCATTCTACGATCAACGGATGGATGAAACACGCTTCTCGTAGAAAGTCGTGGACCCAAAGCAGCACTTATCAAGCTCTATCCACACGATTTTCGCCTCGTCCATGCATTCCAAACCATATGCATACTCTGAGAATTACTATCTGATAAGCTACAGGATGTAGAGTTTGCGAATCGTTGATCCGTACAGTGATAAATGACACAGATTGACGAAGCAAAAAGCACGCTCCTTTGGGAGACCATTACGCATTGACCAACACCATATCGATTTCGTACTGAAACACGACCGCGTTGTACAGGAGGGACGTGTGCTTGTCTCACTCAACAAGACTCATTCACGGGAAGCTGCTGACCTGTTTATGGGTTCACAAAGCGGGGTAATCCGCTTTTCGTTAAGAAGCGACAACCGGGCACGGCGACAGCACCAGCGATAGCTGCGATGCTATCGTTTCGTTAGCTACGAATCGCCAAACGGAAGAGAATGCTCGAAACCGCATCCTTCGTCGACGTACGCTTTGTGGATTCTCCATCCCGCATGCTTCGGTGCTGCTGTTAGACAACATCGATGTCCATGAATCAAAAGCGGTCAAGAAGCATCCGGTGGAGACTGGCTTTGACCAACGCTTCATGCCAGCCTAGCCTCCCCGCTTCAACCCGTTCGAAAGCGTCTTTTATGTTTTTTCGAGCGCTATGTTTCAATTCGTGGATCATTAGACGAGTTGTTCGGATCCATGACACCTCACTTCGACAATGCGTTCTCGTGCATCTTCACCGGCCCTGGCTGCTCTGCTGCTTCTGTGCTCGTGTACAGGAGCGAGCGGGACGGTGCCCTTCAGTCCGCGGGCTTGCTTGCGACGGAGAAGGTGATGAGGAGGTACTTGAGAACTTGTGGAAATGGAATTAGAAAAGACGAGTCTCAGTCCTATCGTGGATCCAGCGCATATGTTAGTCACGAGGGAAAAAACGGATGTAGAGCATAGGGGCTTTCCAATCCCGCCAAGTAATAGAGATAGAGAAGACATCACCAGCCATAGAAGAGAAAGATTATTCCGAAGAGAGGACGAAAAGGCACAAGACCGGAAAACCATAGGACCAAGAAGCTCACTGTGATAACAATTTTATTGCCTCCAAATTCAAACATACCAATACGGCGTTGAGAATCTTTCGAATGGAGCATTGCAGAGCCCTTTTTGAGGTCGAGTAGCTTCTCACTCGAGAAAGGTCCGCCTTGCTTCCCTTGTCTAGACGCGCCTGGTCAAGCCAAACTTCGTACAAGGTCGCGAAGCCGGTCTGGAAGCTCACCACATTCGCTTGGAAGTTTGATCTAGCTGTCGTGGAACAACACAACGATTCCCCAGGATATTAGATGCGAAACGGTTCGATCTCAGAATCAAACAGTTGCTAATGCGTTTCGGATGAAAGGTTGACTCGCAGGCTTGTCATGTTTTCTAGCGGAACGTCCAGAGGACAGGTGACAAAGTGCATCTAACGAACCTGAAAATCCATCAACGGGTCCATCTCGAGCGCTTCGTGAAATGCAACCTATGGGCTTGATACCATCACCTAGCTGACCCAGAGGAGCAGGGACTGATGTAAGGGATTCTTGGTCTTTCGCTATATGCAAATGACGAACTGGTGACGGAAGCGCTAAGGGTGGTAGCGAGTTCAGGAGAGGTGTCGCTACGAGAACGAGGTTCGCTTCAGATCGTTCACGCTGGTCGTGCTGCACACGGTTGCGGACGGCGGGATGTCGTATCCAGAAGGCGCTGGGTACGTCATCGCTACCTTCGTTGCATCTTTCGCTTCTGGATTTTCCTGAACAGAGCCCTCGACAGCAAACCAGACTGCCATCCCGGATCCGAGCACTCAATCATCCTCAAGGTTTCCGTTCGATCGGGGAACCGTATCCAACTCCGTGTTCCTGTACATGTGCCCGTAGATACTTCTGGACTGGACTGCGTTGCATGCCGACCTCAGTCCGTTACGTCTGGTCTCCGCGAGCAGGCATGCAGCATTCGAAGAACTTCATGAGGAACATTGTGACGGAGTTCGTTCAAGGTTTCACGTTCACAGGGAGGAAATGAAAACGAGTGTACTGGGGCAATGGAGGTCGACCACACATCGCTCTGCATGCATTTGGTGAAAACCGAGGTCCCATTCGGGCAACGATTCTTATGTTCATCCGCTCGACGTAGATGAAGAGAAAGACTTGGCAACGGACTTGGATCCTGGATTGAAGACCTCCAAGGGCGTCTCCGTACTGCTAAATTTAAAGGACGGACGGACCCGATGCCAAAAACGAAAAGCAGATGCTGCTGCTCATCGTCTCCGGGGCTCGACATCATCTGCAGTCGGGAATCCTGAATGCTAGGCGACATGCCAGGAAGAGGAATCACGGCGTGAGCAGCCGAGTCTCGACACTCTGAGAACCGTATCGAGCCGCCAGCGAGACTCTGTACGCTTCATTTAGATAAAACGTGACTGTTCAAGTGGATCACGGGAACGATTTTTGTCAAAGACGCCTGTAACCGCGCTGGGGTTGCCGACCCGTCTCGATTGGACGGAGGCAAGAAATGTGCATTCACCGACTTGTGCAATGAGTCAGAAGCGTTGTTGACTGATAACCTGCATCATTTGGTGCTTGACGATGGCGCTGGACGAGCTGTCGCGCACGAGAATGCACTCCTGCTGTGCCCAAGATAGCGCACAACGAGTGCAGGAGACGATGTGCTATGATTCGCTTTCATACGTCAAGGACAACATACACGCATCACAAGCACCGGTGCACCTAGTCGTCTTTCGCCTCAAATGTGTTTTATTCCTGGGTTCCTGTAATCAAATGCTTTCTCGTGGTTTATAGCAGACGCGTTCAAAGTGCGTTCATTTTGAAGAAATAAACAATCCAAGCGGACGGTATGGACGTAAAAGTCGGGGATCCTAGATGCCCGTGATCGCCAGATGCCGGAAAACCGGAAAAATCCGCTGTCCGTCAATCATCGAGCACAGAAGAACATACGACAAAAGATAGAAAGAGGAAAGATAGACGAGACGCGGGGTTTCCGCGACGGGATGACGACGAGACTGTTGTGACCCAGAGGGCTCGCGTTCCGGGGATCGTTGCACTGGTGCGTTCCACCAGCGACAACGGACGCAAGGAGTTCGTGAATCGAGAGTTCAACGTCGATATCAGTATCAGACGATTTCCGGTGCAACTGACGAGATACCCAAGGAGCTAACGCGAGCTAACTTTGTGGGGCAGCGTCTCAAGCACCACGTTTACCTGGATAATCCGATACCGATAGCAGGCGGCCAGTCAAAAATGCTGGGACGCGTCTGCGCGTGGGTATATGGAAACGTACCCGCCATGGTCGTGGCGCATTTTCTGTTTTACGGATCGCATATCCAACAGATGCATAAGCAAGGCGTGAAACAGAGACGAATGCTCGAGATGGCGTCGGGCAGAGCGAATCAAGCGCCAAACGGAGAGGCAATGGAGGAAGCGAGGCTCGCTATGGTGTGACTTTGCTATCAACAATGCGCCGAAGCACCTTCTGCACCGATACTTGAGCGCCTCGATCAATATCCGTAAATGATTCATGCTCTCCGGGGCCTCCAGCAGCTTCGTTTTACGCGAATGTTCGTGGGAATCGCTGAGAACGCAGTCGAGGCACTGTACTCACATGCTGACAAATTCCGATGAAAAAAATCAATGGCCACGAGAGTGGTCATTGGATCTCCGTCTGCACCAAGGCACTGCTCTCGTACGGTTCAGCAGTCCAGTAAGAAGAAAGCGCTGTATAGATACATCGGGAACGCATTTTGTGAGCAATTGGTGAATCACGATGGTATTTCATTGTTCGAGATGACTGCGTATTGCCTCATGTTGGCGGGTCCAGGCAGCAGGCACAGCCAGCTCTATCGTCGGACATCTCTTCGCGTCATCACTAGGTCGTTGGTGCTGTTGTACTTGACCAGTCTGGGTGCGGATCCGGCATCTTAGTACAGACCAGGGCATCAGGATCGCCGTTTTGATCTCTGGGATTGTCTTGATGGCGAACGGGTTCCACGCCGCTTGCTCTGCTCTCGTTTTGGAGTCGCTGATGCTTGCCGTTCGGGGGATTTCGGCGCCTCCACATGGCACGAGGCGGTTGTCGACGACGTCAGAGCGTGCCCTGTCCCAGTACAAACTGCCGACAGCAGCCGGTCCCAGTCAATCAGCGGCAGCGAAGAGTCCGGGAAGTTTGCGTTCTCCTCCATTCTCGCGAGGTCAAGCGCTCGGCATACTTTGAAAGCATGCATAGGCGACTCGGTCGACGCCGGGTTCTGTGTCCTTGTTCGTTTCTGCCTTGTTACTGAAATGGAAGCGCGCTCTCGGATACAAGCCGCGTCGCTCTGCTCGGGGACGCAGATGCCTCCCGCGAGACGGATCAGCAGCTGCACGTCATGATGCCAATGCTCATCGCCGGGCTGCATTCCCGCTGACCAACGTTCCGTTGTCTCTGAGCTGTGCTGGCGGACGTGTTTCCTCCGTTTCGCAGCTGGAGCAGATACACCGACATGATCCTTCTCGCTTATGAACGAAAAAGCAAAATTGGAAAAAACACCGAGTTTGCTCGGGGTTGTATTCTCCAACGCGTGATTACGAATTCGCTCCCAAAGGCTTTCGTTGCCGTCCTGAAGGGAAGCCTCTGATTTGGATTGTTCCATTCTAGATGCAGATTCGCTCAAAACAGAACGAATCCACACCCTCAACGCGGCAGCTCCGGCGTTACGGATATCCTTGTCGTCCTTCGTGTTTTGCAGATCGATCAGGAGGGCCCAGCCGCGTTGCCACGCGATTGACGCAATAGCGTATAACTGTTGTGCAGCCAGGCCGTCTACTGGACAGCACTGCTTTGATTGCAAACATGCAGCAACGCTATGATGCAGGGCTGCAATCAGCAGCGCTGGCTCCGGTGACGCTTTTCCTGCGGCAGGTTCGCGAACGCCGGGCTTCGGTTCGTAGCGTCTGCGCTTCGAAATCGGTGATGACTCCTCGCTGGCACTCGGGCAAGCGATTGAAGTCTCATCATCCGTGGCGGCACTTGCGGTACCTGTGGTCTCGATAAACGTCTCCAGCAGTTGGAAGACTTGCGAGAGGTCGCACGGGTCCAGCCAACGACCGCCGTGCATCTCCCAGAGCGTTCGCGCTTCAGAAAGCGCTTGTTTTTCCTGCCGACTCATATTTGACGGCGATTTGCAACCTACAACGAGCAGCGACAGGCAACCTAAATCACGTGCTGGTGCAGACGGTTCGTCTCCGGAAGCGTTTCGAGTTCGGATTGCGTCCTGGCAGCTAGGATGCTCTCGCTCTGGCGAAGCAGCACAGGAAAGCTGATGCTTCGACACCGAACGTTCGGGCGATGTGCACCTGGTAGACGCCTTCTCTAGCTCCGAATGTCTTCTTCGGCGAGTAAGTGAGGCAACGCTCGCTCCTTTGCGCGCCAGTGTCGGCGTGTATTCGGTATTGTTCGATTCCTCGGGAGAATCACCTGGCGCTGCAGCCTCAACGCCATCGCTCATCTGAGGCGTTTGCAGGCGTGCCAGTGGATCTGAGTCTCGCGGCTGCAGCTTCTCCTGATCGCTCGACTCCTTTTGACTGCCAGTTCCGAATGACCAGCGGGGCGAGATAGGAGCTCTAAAACCATTTGCACAACCAGCGAGAGATGCTCCCGGCTTGCTCAGTTTTGTAGGGTCCAGCACGCTGTACCAGGCAGCCTGCAGCGTTCTATCCTCACGGAGCCAGTCGTGACGCAAGAGTATTCGGGCATTCGTCTGCATATGAATGGTCCATCCTGGGCACGCTTTGTCTTGCAACATCGCAGTTGGTGTTGTTGTACGGAGAAAGTGAACTGAATGGGTCGCCAGCGGCATGGAGTGCAGCTCGAAGGATGCAGAAGGTTCCGGTGCACCCAGCGTGCGCACTAGTAGTGCTGGATCTCTACCTAAAGACGCCTCCACCCGAGTGATCTGTTGCTGCAGTACAGACAGCGCTGTTTCCAGGAGCAAGCTTTTGCAGTTCTGCAATACAGATACGGGTTCGTCCCGAGAGATGCAAGAAAATACGCACTACGTGCGTCCGCAGACAAGTCGTGCCAACGAGAGCACCCGACGCTGCCTGTGTTACGCACTGAAGCTCGAGCTCCGTGCCACAGGCAGATCAGCCGTCAGCAAGAAGGCGTCTAAGCAGCAGCTGCACCGATACACAGAAGCCCGGGCGTGCACGGTTGCCTCCTCAGTCGGGGCCGTCTCCGCTCGATGCCCTTCGCCTCCACCTCCAAAATAACGCCGCGCTTTCCAGGTCGTACCCCTACGCCGGTGCCGAGGTCTTCCAAAAGTTCATACACCGCTTAAGAAGACGAAAAAGTCGCTCAGCTACACGAAACAGGATTTCGCGTGCCTCTCCCAGCTCCAAGCGATGCGAGGTTCCGTGTGCAGGGTCGACGTAAAGATCGAGCCTCTCTGCCGCGCAAAGCCAAGGCACAGGTGCCCAAGTTCAACCAGTCTTCCACAACCAAGTGGAGCACGGCTGCTCGCGCCTATGGACTCGAGTGTTTCGCACGAGCCTATGAACCCCCTGAACACCTGCGTCACTTTGAAGAGCACCAGCCAGGGCCACCTAGCACCGTAACGCTCTTGGTGCTCTCGGATCTGGTCCCTCGCCTGCTGAAGCGCAGCGCACGCGCGTCCAAACGCCCAAGTACCAAAGGCGTCGGGTGGATGCGTATCTGCTCGTGCTGCTTTAGCCTGGCGATTTTTTCCGAAATGATTGTAGATTTTCAGGTTTAAGAATCGAACTGCAGCAAAGAGAGAGACTACGGATTCAAAGGTCCTTTTAAGATTCTCGGCTGTTTCTGTGGAGTGACTGCGTCGACTCGTTGCCGCATGGACTCGTTACGCACTCAACATCAGGGCGAATCGAGACACCTTCGAAAAAGGCTTCGTAAAATAATCGATATCATCAACAAATTCATAGATAGAAGCCTTTGATCTTCTGAATTCCTTACGTGCTGCATGTATGATTTGCGCATGCTGCACGTTTTTGATCAACCAAGGCAAGTCGCAGGCGCCGCTATTCGTGCCACTGGATCGATGAAGAAAACAGCTCAATGTCGTCGCTAGAGCACTTGTTCACAAGTTCTTGTTTAAAGTTCAATGAAAGTGTCACGTCAAGCAATCGACAACTGCGGAATACAAATCCTCCTCTCCATGTGACCTTAGACGAAACGGCATCCGACACCAGCACAATACCTCTCACGGGATATGCACGATCGTCTCTGTTCTCTTCTGTTGACTTGGAATAGCATCTTTCACTCGGAATCTAGTCATCGCAGCGACTGCTTGCGATAGCGAGAGCATCACTGCTGTGCACGACGGGGCGTATACCGATGGGAATGTGACGAGCTGATCGTCGGGCTCCGATTTCGGACGCGGTACTGGTTTCATCATGGACAATATCGCGATCCGCAAATCCTCTGTCGGATGACGCAACGTTCGCATACGCATACAGGGGACCAACTACGCACCAAGTGGATAACCTGGAAAAGCACGTCTGATCGGGCGCTGCATCCCCGGGCGCAGAAACGGATTCGGATATGGACGAGCGTCTCTGCATCCGTCAAGCGCATCTAGCGGGCAATGAGGTAAGCGTTCAGGCACCACAAGGAAGTAGCCCCGTGAAGCCGGCGTTGCGGACACAGGAGAACACCGCAAGATAACCAGATGTCACCGTTTTGACGCGTACATCGAAGCCGAACAGAAAGAACATGGAAATGGCAAGCGAAGCATAGGTCGCAGCGTTTGCCGATGCATGACATGCTCTGACAGCAGCCGGAAGTAGCGAAATCGGGACTTGAACGCTTCCATCAACATGCTTCGACAGCTGGTAAGGGATCCAGAGGGACTGGAGCTCCAGACCTATTGATAGCTGGCGATTTGAACAGAGCGCAAGGAAGCGGTCACAGGAAAAAGCTCGCAACGGCTTCTGCTGATGACCTTCGGAAGAGACCGATACTTGAACGTGTACGCTCGGCTTGGGCCAATACCATCTTATTCTCGTGCGAGTACGACTAGCGTGCCGCAAAAATCACCGCTCTGCAGTAGTCTAGTTGTACGGACACCACCGAGGCTGTCGTTCTCTTCATGTCATGCATGACGAGTCGACGCAGTTATCGTCGGTGCACTGTCGACCAGCGGGTCTTTCGTGCGGACTCGCGACGCTTCCGGGAAAACGCCCAACCTTCCCCGCGCCCAGGCGCCACTTGCTGTCGCTACGGACTTCATTCGGTCGACAGGTGATACTCATGTACCAAAAGCGATGACAGCAATACCAGATCCATCGTGCACTGCACTCGTTCCACACTGTGTGTGCGTGCGTTCCCGCTTCTGCCATATCGCTGACCTTGATGCTGCGTTCCTTGGAGCACCTCTTTCATCCGCAGCTGGTTGGGTCTCAGCGAGTTCGACCTGGGCTCGCCCCGAGCCCTTGCACAGTGATTCGACTACGTCGAGCCGTCAGCGTCGACCACTCGCTAGCGGATCCTTCGATTGTCATAGCGCTACCTGGATTCCGTCCGCAGCTTCCAGCGCGTATTTACCCGTACGACCTCAGGCACGCATTGGAGCCTATATCAACACACATACGACCAGACTGCATGCACCGTTATCAGACAAAATGCAGATTTCTATGGACACTTCTTCGCTCACCACGAATCGCTGTTCCACAGACGCTCCATGTAGAGCATTCGACGACGTTAGGCGGTGCGTTTTGCGCGAGACCTGCTTAGGAGCGGAGACGTCAAGTGGAGACCCTATGCAAAAGCCAGCACCATGCTATCGGACACATCACTGGCACTGTACTGCGATATCGTTCATTGAAGCTGAACGCCGGTTGACGCTCTCCTGTGTTTCTGTATACTGCCGCTGTTGACACAGAGAGCGCTCGGCGCGCACCGTATGCGTCCATTCTCCAAACCGTTTTTCGGTAAACGCACGTGAGTGTTTGTTTGTTTGTTGCTGGCTGGCTGGTTGAAGCGGTTACCGCATACGTGCTGCTGCTGCTTGGAGGCGCTAGAGCAAACCGCTGCGCTGACACCTGTTCTTGTACGCCCTTCGTTTGTATCGTTGAGATTCAGAGGTGCAACCATGGCGGATAAAGAAGTTGATGTGGTGACTGCCGCTTCGCCGCGCCGCTACCCGGTGACGCCTGACGGGTACGAGTTCCTCGAAGAGCTGGGTCACGGGGAAAACTCAGCAGTGTACCGGGCGATCTGTCCTGCGGCCGGCAACGAAGCTGTAGCGATCAAAGTAATCAACTTGGAAGGCTTGCCGCTCTCCCTCGATGATCTAATCAAGGAGATTCGCGTCATGTCTTTAAGCTCCCACGAAAACGTTGTGCCCTATCGAACATCCTTTTCCGTGGGGCATAACCTCTGGATTGTGATGCCTTTTGTCGCAGGGACTCCTGTCGGGCGGATTTTGCGCCACTTGTATCCCGAAGGCTTCCCTGACGAGGCCGTGATTCGGTACATACTGCACGGTACGCTGCGGGGCCTCGAATACTTTCACCGGAATCGTCAGATCCACCGCAATATCAAAGCAGATAACATTTTACTGACACCAGATGCCCGAATCCTGCTCACAGACTATACGTATCTGGGGCTCATGCTGGAGAGCGGCATCTCGCGTCGCTTGCGGCAGACTTTTGTCGGAACGCCGTGCTGGATGGCGCCGGAAGTAATGGAGCAGGTCTCTGGTTACGACTACAAGGCAGATATTTGGTCGTTCGGCATCACAGCTATCGAATTAGCCCAGGGATGTGCGCCCTATGAGCGCTTCGCACCGATGAAAGTGCTTCAGTTAACCTTACAGGGTCCGCCACCGACACTGGAGCATCCGGAGCGGTTTAGCCGCGAGTTTCGGGCTTTCGTCGAACTCTGCCTGCACAAGGATCCACACAAGAGGCCTTCTGCGAGTGAGCTCTTGAAACATCCATTTATGCAGACGGAGCTTCCATTGGAAAATGGCTGGGCTGCCAACATGCTCTCCCGAATGCCGCCGCTGGAGTTGAATCCACTCTCCGAGAAGGAGCGTATCTCCCTGCAACGGGGTCACGTGGCGTCAGCGGGCGCTGGGGCGAAGCATCCCGGGCAGGAGCCCTGGTCGCAACAGCCTGCCAGCAGCGCCTCATCGAGCACGATGGAATCGCAGGCATCGCAGACTGGACGACGCTCGCCGGAGCATCCCCGAAATGTGATGGGTATCAGTGGATGGAACTTTGCAGACAGCCCTGAGTTAATTGAGGCAAAACGTGAACGTGATCTGCAGCGGATTCCGGAAAGCATCGCAGTACCAGCCCCAGATAGGCTGCAGCCTGTAACGGATCTTGCCGCTGTTGTTTCAGAAAACGAACATATACAGTCACTAGGATCCTCGGTCGTGGAACCGGCGCCGGTGCGTACGTCGCGCGCATCAGCAGAGACGGAGTCAGCGCTTTCTCAGGAAACCGCTCCTGCAGCAGAAAATCTTGTCAAAGTGGAGACAGGGTCGTCTCGACGAGCTGGGCGTTTCCTCCTGGTGGATACGGAGCCGTCCCGCCCACACACCTCGCCTAGTACAGCGTGCCTTGTCCATGAAGACATTATCACGCGTGAGATGCTCACGGAGGACGTGCGAGCACGCGCGAGTCCAAGGCCGGGAGCGGTCTCCGCAGACCCATGTGCTAGTGATAGCAGCAGCACCAGCAGCGTACGTCCCCGGTTCTATAACCAATCTGTTGGGAGTCGGAATACCGCGCCACCTGAACTGGGCATGCGAACTGGTACATCGATGACGACCGATGAAGGATCCACCACGATCACTTCTCTGGGGGATGGCATATACCCGGGGAACGCTCAGGGGCAATCAACGAGGCGACTGTTGCATTCCGTTGAGTCAGGGAATGCACGACCTTCTGAGGCGGCAGTAAGTGCGGCTGCAGCTGCGGCATCATCATCTGCAGCAGTCCATGAAGCCAGCACGTCGCATCCGAACCGAAGCTCGACCCCACATGTACCATCTGGTGGCTCTGCACTGGGCGAGGCGTCTCGACGCTCGAGTCACGGGCGTTTTGAGGTTATCGATATTCCACTGCATCAGGCGATGCCAACTTCTGCTTCTGCCAGAGCCGCTCTTTCCAGTGGAGCAGCCGCAACGACAGCGCAACCACCAGGATCTAGCGCGTCGACTGGGGATGTTTCTCCGCATAATCCTCTGTACGTTTCGCTAGCTGCTTTGGACGGTGTATTCCAGCAGCCACAGAGTGCGACGCGTTCTCCTCCGCGTGCACCGAAACCCAAGTCACCGCCACCGCCGCCGTCGCGCTGGGCGACGCAACCGTCGATGAACAACAATCATCCAAATCAACGGGGATATGGCAGCGTTCCGGGTACTGCCACTTGTAACGCTTGGCAGCCGCATACTCGCATCACTGCATCGTCGTCGACGTGTCCGAAGGATCCATCCACAGATGCCTCCGCAGCAGGTACTGTTCCAGGTCGAGCGCAACGCGCCACCACAAATCTGCCACTAGCGAATGTCTCCGAGGAGGACCTGCTGGCATTGCTGCACCACGCACGAGGCCTGCAACGCACACTTTCGGCCCTGCTGGCCGGAAACCTGCAGTTCGCTGCCTCAGCCGCGGATATCTCCATAGGAGCAGGGCCGGCCTCCAGTGCCGCTTTGTACCCTGGTATTCCGCACGGTGTTTCCAGTATACATGATAGTGGCTCCGGAACCGGACCGCTCCATTCCTACGTTTCACCACGTGTTGAGCACAGTCAAGCGAGCGGCATGGAAAGCGGCGCTGCGGCAGCCAGCGGCATCAGTGTCGGACCGCCTGCAGGTACCTCTGGTTATAGCCCCGCTTTGTTGCCGCATCCAGCCATGGGTGCAGTACCATCCGGCAATGGACCGATCAAGCCAGGCAATGAACCTGTGGAACATTTGCGAGGAGAGCTCTCATCCCTCCGCCAGGAACAAGGGACTTTGCGTCGCGATATTGAAGCACTGCGGCAGGAAATGGCCCTGGTGCGCCAACAGCTCCAGCATCTCACTGTTCTGGCAATGCCTGCAACGACGCGCGCAGAACGAGTGCCGCTTGTCTCGGGTTCGGGGTCACAGCAACCCACGGACGTATTTGGCGATAGCGGAGACCGTGCTTACCCAACGAACTCAACGGCAGCGACAACGAACCCGAAAGCAGGGATCGGCATGTCCGTTGCATCAGAGGCGCCACAACGCTCACATCATATCGGGGATCCACCTGGAGCGTAAACGCCCAGCCAGCTAGCTAGCTAGCTAGTCAGGGATATCCTTCTTCGGCGAGTTTCGCATGATCACACCTTGCGACTTGATCGCTTGCCGCGACCTCGCGGAGTTGCATGGAAGCTGGCGAAACGACGACGACGACGACGACGACGACGAAGCGTTTCCAGCGTGTGCGTCGGGCTCCAGCTCTAGTAGCGCACGTGCGCGTACGCTTGCAGCTGCCGAACTACTGCAACCGTGTGCTCGTCGACCGAGTGGCAAGCTCACGAGCGCGCTCTAAACTGAGTCCGGTGCATGCCAACTAAGCAATACGCGTATCGCTGGTATCTACAAAGAGAAGCTGTCGTTTTGAGCATGCGCGTTTACCCGTATCGCGCATTGGCTGCGCTATGAACGGGCGACTTGTGGCGGGTTACCTCTTCCAGGCACTGTTGCGCTGCTTCTTGCAGTCGAGTCGCAGCGTATCGGCGTTTGTACGTGTCGTAATCGAGCCATATACGCGGGCATAGGTGTATAATGGGAGGCAGAGACACGCCCTTATCAGAGTCTTACTTCAGATGCACGGTCGATAGCTTTCGTCGAGAAACGCGCAGAGCTGTCAAGTCAACGGAGGGTGCCAGTGACGGTGCGTTCAGCAGCGAAATGAGCACCGATGATGAGCTTGGCATTGGCAGGCTCCCGCGTGTACATATGCTGGCGGGCCCTGTGCTTCCTGTGAAAGCACTCGGGCAACCATATATCCTCCAGGTACATGGGATCGGTGTCAGCGCGCCTCGTGCACGACACGTGCATCAGCAACACTATATGGTTTAGGTAAACGTGCTCTAGGCGACGGCTTACGTCGTGAAACGCGGGTATCGCTTGCTCATTCGAACAGGTCCATGTTGCATGCCGGATACGCTCATTGAGAAGGCGGCTGCGGCAATGGTATTGACAAATGTCACGAATACGCTAGAACTTGCGCAGGTCAAAGCGGCGATGTGGAGCACAAAGCATCAGTTTTGAGCGCTATTTGCGAATACGGTACAACTTGCGCAGGTCAAAGCGGCGATGTGGAGCACATAGCATCAGTTTTGCCTGTTATAGAACAGGTTCATGTTAAGCGTATGCGCGTGCCTTTTCACCAGCGCTTATACTCTCAACAGCTCGCGTGATCAATGCATATATGCTTTCGCGAGCATTCGTCTGGAGCAGTCTACAGGTATCATCGGTCAACGCAAGTTGCTCCTGGTGCGCAAATCGAGCACGATGATCATCTTTTCGCCTACAATCCCCAGGACAGCGTTGCTTGGCACCCTACCTACCGGGCAACCAGCAGCGCCTAGTCACCGCATTAGTACCGTTGCCCGCGCCGCCGCTGCTCTGCCGCATGGACACCCGACAGCATCTCCTTGACGCTCACCATCGCGACGCAGTTGCTCGTCTGATCAGCGTCATTGTAGACGTACACTGGAATGTGCCGCTCGTTCATACCACCGACCAAGCGCAGCGCATGCGCCACTTCATCATCAGGTGAGATTCCGTACTTGCGCTCCTCGGCTGCGAGTTGCGGCCTCGATACCCCTGCCGCTGTCCAGCGCTCACGAAAGAGAGTCTGCATGCTGAGCGCCAGCGGATTTCTTCGTGGATAGAAGACCTGCCTCATGAGATCTCGCAACGTAATGACACCGTAAATACTGGGATAGGGTCCGGCTGCATCGAAGCCGGAACTAGCGTCCTCACTAATCAGAAGCGTACGAACATCGTGCTGTGCCATGACCGCGATCGCGTCCCGCACTGATGCCGAGCGAGGGACTGAAACCACCCTGTAATGCTCGGATTCGTACACGACGATGTCTTCTTCGAGGAAAGTATCACTTAAAGGTCGAGCGCCTTCAAAGAGTCGACGCAGGCGCCAAGACAAGAGATGACGCAGAAGCATCGGACGTGTCGATCGCGATGCTCTGACGCCAGCGTCAGTCGACGTCTCCAGGCTACAGACTGCATCTTGGACGCTAGCATCTTGGGCGAGGAAGAAGCGAGCCACATCGCGTGCTGTCAGAACGCCACAAAACGATCGAGGTGGCAATGCCAGGGTGTAGCTGCTGGAAGCGCTCTCGCCCGCTGCTGGATGACCCCCCGGCAAGATGTAGTCCTCTTCGTGCTCCTCCTCGCGAATGATGGGTATGGTTTGAATGTTCCGTTCCCGCATGACCATAACAGCATCATATATGGTATTTGATGACACTTTTAGCGTCCCAAACCGATCGTAAAGCGGACTCATCGCCTTCCGCAGACGGAATGAGAGCGCTGCAGCTTCGCCGGTGCGCTGCTCCGCGACGGCGTCCGCCAGGCAGCGCAAGAGGTCGCGCTCTGTGAACAACCCGATCACGGCAGCATGCTCGGTATCAACGCGCTGATCATCACCCTCAGCTTCGCTGGAGATGCGCACAATATCCGAAGTTGACGCAGGAACGTCCGCCTTTGGCGATGACCGGTTAAAGGGGTCGCCCACAACGAGAACAAAGGCGGTATTCCGGTGCACCATCTCTTCGAGAGCACCACGTACCGACGATGTTTCATGCAAAAAAACCAACGAGTCCCCCGCTCCACTTGGCGCCATCTGAAAGCGCACGGGTGCAGTTTCGGTGCGCGTCGGCTCGGCTTGGCTCACAGAAGCCGTTCGAGGCAGGAAACCCTCCTGGTACAGCGGCAACGCCCTGCTCAATGGTGCTTCCCAAAACGGAGCCGTATGCTCAGAACGCAAGACGCTGGCTCTCACGGACATACAACGACCTAAGTTTCCCTTATGCTTTGGTAAGAACCGAAGAACGCTGGCCCACATTATAAGTTTCAACGAATATTGCGCTTAAAAAGCTAAGGTCACCGAACGCACGCCAGAGCGGCCTATCTGGTGCACTCGACGGATCTCCCGCGGGGGCAGCGCCCTGGGCGGACGACGTCTCGCTCAGCGGACACAGGTATCCCGATGTACTTTTCTGTTGGATTGAAAGAATGTTTACGTTGACCATGGATACTGGCATTCAGGGAAGCTTCCTTCACGATATGTGCTACCTTTAGGATCCATGTCGTATACGTTCTCTGGGAGAAACTGGTCGTTTCGTTTGTTCTATCGTGCACCGAGTGCCTGCATAGCTCCACCCGCAAGACCGCCTATACTACTTGTGCTGATACAACACGGAGAAAGATGAGCTTTGCCATACCACTGACGGCGTCCGCTCAAGTCGTCGTCGACCCGCCACAGGGTCAGGGTTTATCATTATTCCGGGAGCTTGCAAACTGGACCGGTAGACCTACTGCCTGCGGCAGCGCGAAGCGGTACGCTAGGAGAGAACTGCAACATTGGCGTCGCCCAGATGCATTCTACTCGCTCCGAGTCCTAGAGTAAACTGCGCTGCGGATGAGTTGCACAGATTTCACTACAGTGGCCGCCATTTCAGAGTCGCACGGAGCGCCAGCTCGGCAGATTCGTCCAGCTCGAGGGACCTTCCACCTAGAACGTAAACCTTCGACAACATGGAAAGCCTTCCACTTGTAACGTTTATCATAGAGGGGGAACGAACTTCTCATATCGTTGCCAGTTAGTGGTTAGTCTCTCTTCATTGTTCTATATAGCGCGGTCGATACGTGCACCTCCATCCTGGCAGGCATGAGACAGTATTGGTTTCTCGCCGTTGAAGGGAAACGCGATTCTACTCATTGTCTTCTTGCTCTACCGTACAAGATGTATTTGCGTTGAAGTCGTGGCATAGTTTCTCAATTGAATCGTTTTTGAACCCTCAGTTTAGTTTACTCAAGTGTTTTTTCGCGCTTTATCGCAGAATCGTTCAAAGAGCGTGCTCTTTCAAAAAAATTTTGGAGATGTAAGTAAAGGATCTTGGAGGCCCAGTGCCGCCGGCTGCTGGGAAAAACGAAAATCAGAGCCGAGCTCAGGGGAACAGGAGAAGACGTAGAGGCGAAACGGGGAGACCCGACGTCAGAAGCTGCACAAAAGACGACACAACGACGAGATAGTGGTGAAAGCCTGTCTTCTTAAACATATCAAGGATCCGTACAAGGAAGATTTCCGAGAGGCCATCAGAAATCGTGTCGACTCGTACTCCACGAGTGTTCGTGAGGCTTCTTTGGGACTAATGCATTTGGTGAAGGGGATGTATCGTGACGTGACGGGAACAGAAACAGTCGAGGTTCCGGACGAGTTTTTTTGACAAGACCTTTATTCGTCACCTGATGCTTGGCACATGGGATATGCGGAGTGAAAATGAGCTAGTGCACGCCCTCCACGAAAAATATCCCTTCTGTAGCATCAACGGTACTCGATACAAGGGTGACGCGGATATGCACACCCACGGGGCCATGAGGTACATCACGAACATGAAGAATCATTTCAAGATGAACCTCGAACGTTTCATGATACGCGCCGTGTTCGCACTCCGCCCGGACCTGTCTCGCAAAGGGATATGGACCATCATCGATGGCGTCACGAACGTTAGTAAAAACGAACAGGAGACCGACTTTGTAAACAAGAAGACATCGCGCAGGAGAAAGAATGAGGCTTCTGTGATCCGTGCGGTTATGCATGAGCATCGTGCGGCACTGGGGCTGGCGAATCGAGCAGAAGAGGTACTAGATATGAAAAAAGATGAAGAAAGACGCTATCGCCTCATCCTGCACTATGTCATGTTTTTGAACCGAGAAGTCGAACGCAAAGCGGAGATCAAGCTGAGTGTGGAAAAAAATGAAAAGTCGGAGAATCGGAAGGCTGCGGTTCTGGAGAAGCACTTCAACGAAGTTCCATTGTGCCACATCAAGTCGAATTTTGTGACTATCGACTCCAGAGTCCTCTACGGCATCATGAAGGAGATCTGTCCGGAGTTCAATGTAAGGAAGACAGAGTTCATCGGTGAAAATCGGGAGACGTACTGGAAGAGTACCTTCGATTTCAAACGACTCAAAGTAAGCAAGCAAAAGGTATTCACTGGGATAATCGAAACCAATGGCGTATCCATATGCGTACACTATCGGCGCTTGAAGAAAACAAAGAGGCGGATCCTGCGACGCAAGAAGTGCATGAGAACAACGATTTTGTCGGTGGCGCGGACCCCGCAAACACGAATATAATAAACATCACAGTACCCAAGCGCGCGGAAGATGGTACTGACGGCAACTTACGTCGGAAAGGCAAGCGTCTTTTGAGGTTCTCGAGAGCAAGATACTATCGAGAATCTGGTATAATGAATGCGAGGAAGAAAATCGAGACATGGAATGCAGGAATGCAGGATCACCTGGAATCTTTGTGAGAGGTGACGAGCCGACGAGCAGACTTTAACGCTTTTCGGACATTCATGGAAGTTCGCATCGCCCATTGGGATGCGCTGTGGGAGGAGTACAGCAAGCCCCGGTGGGCTCGTTTGCGAATGAGTTTGTATTGTGGGAAGCAGCGTGCATTCGCGAATTTTTTCAATCAGTTGAGTGCCTTGAAGGAGGATGAAAGTCAGAGGCTCCTAGTAGCGTACGGAGCAGGGCGCTGGAAGACCCAAAAAGGGACTACACCAGCTCCAACGGCAAGAACATACAAGGAGTGCGCAAGGCGTTTTGTTACAATACCTGTAGATGAGTTTCGAACGTCCCATACACACCATGAACTGGGGTGTACACTTCAGAGGGTCGAAATGGAAAAGTGCCAGCGGAGTCCTGAAGATATATAAAAGTACGGAGCGCTTACAGATGAGCAAATGGAAAGGAGGGTTAAATTTCGAGGACTACTTGCAATGGAAAGTGCTACCAGCTGCAACAAGAAATGGATGGAGTTTGTGAATCGCGACTTTAATGCCGCTATCAATATCAGGAGAAGGGCGGTGATGGAAAGAAGACTTGCGTACTTGACGAGAGAGAATTTTATGGGGAACTTCACAAGGTGGAATTATATGAGAAGAAGTTGAAACCAGTAGTAGGTGGCCGGTCAAAAAAAGTCTGGGAGGCGTCTGCACGTCAGCTGGAGACGTCTTGTCGAGGGCGGGTTTTTCGCCACGGCTGTACGCTGCCGGCGGCAGCGTTTTTCTTTTGAAAGCCGTTCGCTGTCGGTGCTGCACTTTTCCACGACAAGCTTCACGGTTACTACGACATTACGCAGGCAACGCAGCGTATACCTGCATAGGATTGAAGGCTCGAGGTATGCTCGAGTCGGAGCTGGATCAGGCACTTGTTTTCGCAGAAGCACTGGCTCGTGAGTGCGGCGAGCTCATTCGCCAGGCTTTCTTCAAAGACTGGCCGTTCCGAACTGCTCCAGTGGGCGGGTACCACACGGCATACGACGTTAAGAAACGTACGGATCCGGTAACAGAAACTGACCGAGCTGTCGAGGAGCTCTGCCGAAGGCGCATCCTGGAGCGGTACGGTACGGGCCACAGAGTGCTCGGGGAAGAGGGTTTCGACGGGCGCCCTGAAAGCCTCCAGGTCAAAGACTCGGACCCGCCGACCTGGGCAATCGACCCGATCGACGGCACGGCCAACTTCGTACACCATATTCCGCTATGTGCTGTCTCTATTGCGTTGATCACCGAAGGTCAAGCTCGACTGGGCGTTGTGTACAACCCCATCATGGAGGAGATGTTCGTTGCCCGCCGCAGTCGAGGGGCGTTTCTGAACGGCAAGCCGATCTTCTGTAGCGGTGTGAGCGAACTCCCCGATGCATGTATTGCTACCGAATACGGTAGTGATCGCTCCGCCTCCAAAGTCGCCATGATGCTGGAAATGGTGCGATCTATCCTCGAGAACGGCACCCAAGCGGTTCGAAGCACCGGCAGTGCCGCCCTGAATATGGCCTTCGTCGCTTGTGGACGTTTCGATGTGGTCACGGAATGGGGTCCGTATACCTGGGATCTCGCCGCTGGTCAAGTGCTTGTCGAGGAAGCTGGTGGTGTTTGTCTCCTGCCAAACGGAGCGCAGTTCATTCTCGACGGTAGAGGTATTCTTGCGGCGAATCGGTACCTCGCTGAGAAACTTCGTTTCCAGGCATATGCCTTCGCTTGATCGGTCGTAAAGCGTCGACTCAGACGGCAACGACATCAAAACTGGAATGCGATTTGATGACGATTCATTCGGCGAGTGGATCCTTCAAAGCAGCGCGTTTGGTTGCCGACTCGACCGTCCTTGGCTTCCGTACCTGGCACCGGGCACTCGCTGAATGTTCACTATGAGCCCCAGGACTGAAGAACGGGATGCATTCGTATGAATCTCAACAGATTGTTATCGCTGGCCAAAAACGCCCATTCGTAAACCCCGATCACTTTTTGAGAGGTGTGATGCAGTGGAACCGCAGCTGACGCGATTCGCAACTGGGAATCCACGGATGCATACCGAATAGGGATTCGCGTCAGGAGCGGAGCGCACTTGAACGGCCGTAGCGTCACGATGGAGGCATTTCACAGAATCTACGCTGCTTGCTTCCAATACAGAGGAATTTACCTCGAGCCGACGCCTCCATTGGAGCACCGAAAAGCGTCACTGTCCCTGGACAGTGATCGCGGTGGCGCTACAGAGCAATGCATCGCAGCAAGCGCCAATGGCATGTTCTGGATCCTGGAACGTCGCAAAGTGGATGCATACCACATTCCCGGCTGTGTGACACATGCCCGGGCTCTGTGAAAACCCAAAAGCTCTCTATTCGAACCGTGAATGCGTTACTGGTCGCAGTTAGGAATCACACGTCCAGGGGGCTCAGGTTCGACACAATGGGCACGCCCCATGAAAAATACAGAACCCTAAACGGCGGACATGTTTCCCGGTGCGATTTGGAGACTCGCAAATGTCTATGGATTGGGCATTTCCATGCAGGGCGCTACACGTCGCATCGGCGTCTGGTACTGCCAGCTGGAGGCGATCAGCGAATCCGGCTCGCCTGGACATCACTATGCAACCGAGACTTTGCCCATGAGCCAGGATGCTGGCGATGTTGCACCAACTGGCATAGAATGGCTGCCAGGCGTGGAGTGCAGCTTGTGGTGCTGCGTCGGCGACCCGGCCTTCCAGGGTAGCGCTCGTGGCCTGCGCTCGACTGATGCATGGCTGCCTCTTTACGCTCGCTCTTCATCTCCATGCGATATTTTCAATGGATCTGCACAAGAAACCAATCACGTGATGATCTTGCATACCCGTGACACGTCATACTGGACCGCCGTTCGACAAGAGTCTCTTCAGACATTGGTATGATTCGATTCCGCTTCAGGTCGTTCTCCAGAACGTCACATACCGATTCCTCCTGCATTTCCGAGTCTAGCTATCGCCATGCACATATCTTTCTGTAATCGATGTCGGTACAAGCCGTCGCTGGGTCCCGAATCTGAACTGCGAGCTAATGGCTCCGAGGTCCTGCATCGATTCGTGTTGTCCAGCAATCCTCAGATCCGCACTTGATTGCAGCGCCTGTGTTTCTTTTCGAGACGCGATGTGTCTGCGCAGCACAGATGCACGCTCATGGAGAACCTGCATCATCTGAGCAGGTGTATGGATGCGGTGAAAATCTATTCGATGATGCCTTCTCTAGCAAGATGCGTGGACATGTGCACGATCAGCTTCAACCAGAACACGTGAGGCTCCAAGTGCTGTACAGGTGGCGCTTATCGATATCGGCTGCTTCTGCATCAAGTCCAGAGGACGTGTCTACACTCGTACGAGACGAAACTGGGGGGCCATGGAGCTCGCGCGATGTTTGCCTTTCGATTTTTAGCCGAAATGTTGATCGCTGTGCGGGCTTGAAATACCACGCTCTGCAATATGTGATGAGTGAAAACGGACAACGCCCTAAGATCCTGAACGGTAAGTGTATACATACTGTTCCGCAAACGCTTCGCAGTCTTTTTCCCCCGGCCGCCTGCTATCGGCCTCGATGTATCCAGTCGTACGGCGAGCGTCAGAGGCTGCATCATGAAGTTGCATTGCCTTGCTTCTTCGGGACTCGTCTCCAACGCCACACATCGTCTGATATTGATGGCGGTATTAAAGTCTCGGTTCACGAACTCAATGCGTTTCCTGCCGTTGGTTGAACTCAGCGATCGGAGGGTTCCGAGAACTCGCGTCTTCTGTGACACTAAAGCCTCGTCATCGTCACTTCGGACGAATACATTTTCTCGCCCATCTCCCTTCTTGTTCTTCTCCGTCACTTGTTCTTCTTCGCTCTATGGTTGCCAAGAAGAGGATTTTTTTCCAAAAGCTGTTGAACCCGGCGACATGGAGCCTGCGGGATCCTTGACTTCCAGGTCCGCCCCTTTCCATGGATTTTCTATTTCTTCCAAATGAGAGCACTTCGAACATATTTGCCATAAACCACGAAAATGAATTTGATGACATGCACCTGGGGGGTAAAACGAATTTGAGATGAGAGACTATAAGTGCTTTGGAATGCAATCGTAGTGTAGGTTTCTATAGCAGGTTTCGAAGTAGCTGCGTCGACGCTTTGCCACTGGATTCGTTATCCAACCGTCTTCAACGTAATTCGCGGGGCCCTCGTAATACGGTACGTAAGATAAGTGGTATCACCACCGAATTCCTACGCAAAGGCCTGCTCTCTTCTCCTTTCCTTATGTACAGTATGCGGAAATCACGCGGCTTCCAAGCTGCCGATCTTCGTGTTTCAAGCGAAATCGTTGGCGAAGCCCTTCGCACGGCTCCACGGACGAAGAAACGTACCGGACGTGTCGTTCCTTGACGAATGATTCACCAGACCATCCGGAACATTCACCAAACGTCTTACTTCAACCAATCGATTCCGTTCGAAACGAACATCCCCCTCACTTGAGAGGCATCAGAGAAATGCAATGCATCAGCAGCATGGTACCTCGCATTGTATATGCGCCTAGAGGCTGTCGTCTCTACTACTGGCATAAAAATGGACCTCAAACTCGGGGTTGAGTCAGCGCAGCGATCGCTTTTTGCGGCGAACGTATCACTGCTTTGCAGGAAGAGAGCGTGGACAAATCGAAATGCTCGACTTGTTCCTCAGCCTGGATTCTGCTTCAGGTACTTGCTTTATCCTGGAAAGCATCGCGCTCCTCAAGTCCTCTATGGAATGGAACGGTGAGCGCTTGCACCTGCTGCGGACAGCGTACGCGCCGAACGGATAGCCCGCTAGATGCCCGTGGTCGTCGTTGACGACACCTGTCGCGAAAACGGAGCAAGGCACAGAGGTTAACCTTCTGTACTCATCACGAGAATGTACCGTTCGATCAAGTAAACGTTCAGGTGCGACGGCGCAGTGCACGTAGCAGCAGGTCTCGTAGACGTATAGGACCCAATGCCAACAGCTACATGTCACCGCTGCGCGGAGTGCGTCGAGACTGTCGACAAACGAGATGGAAATGATAAGCGAAGCGGAGATAGCTGCTTCTACCTGCGTGTGATTTGCGTAAACAACGGCCAAAAGTAGCAAAAATCGGGACTTGAACGCTCCGATCCACATCCTTCGACTTTTCGCCCCGAAACTGGAGCGAAAGAAGAGCCCGGTATGTGTGTGGGTGCAGTCGGCATTTAACGAGAAAAAACAAGCAGTTACTCAAAAAGCCGGCAGATACGGTTCTGTAGAAGAAATCGGATCGAGCGCCAAACTTGAACCTGAACGGTCTACTTGGTCTCGTGAGGCATTCCATTTTACGCTGCCATGGGTATCATGATAAGCGCAGCTCATCTCTGCCGCCCAGCCATATCCATCTCTTCCCACAGACGCCGGGGATGATCGTTCGTGATACCACCGGCGTGAAGCGTACCCATGAAAACCCGCGCTACTTCCCGCTGCTTGTCACATACTAAGGCCTCTGATGCCAGAGCATTGCCTCGTCTGCGCCAGCAGCAGCGTTGTGGACACGATCCACTTGGGTTTTATCCGGTGTATTTATATAAAAAATTTTCGCTTCGAGGAAAAAACTTTCATCAAAGCTTGGTGACATCGCCCAGCCAAGCAGTCCCGCGGATATCGCTCATTGACAGCGACGACCAACGATCCTAGCATTGCAAGCGTCGACACCTCCAAGTATGACCTGTTCCCGCAGTGCACACCATGCTCTAGCATCTGCGTATCCACGTGAACACCATGCCGACTCAGGTGTTTTGCCCCACGCGTCGCCACCAGCAGGGATCGGCTTCGAAGCGACGCTCGACACGCTTCAGCCATCGATCAAGCAGAGGAGAACAACGCTCTGGTAACGTCGTATCAAAGCTATGCAGAAACTGGTAGAGGTCGCGCGCCAGCGCCTGCGGTAAACCCGGCGGCACGACACCGGTACCGGCTGCGGTGGCGGCAAGCGGATGTTCCCCGAAACCCACCTGGGTGAGTCCAGTGGCCTGAGCAGGTCGTGGAACAACACTGGCATCTTCTACACTAATACCAACTTGAAGAACAGCGTGGCCTGGAACTTTAGAGCTACGCCAAGTCTGTTCCAGAAACGCTGCTGGAATCACCACCAGACAAGAGTTCTGCCCGGGGTCCAGGCTTGCGGCTGCAACCCAGGAAGCGCCCAGGTCAAACGAGAGAAACACGTCAGCTCTGCAACAGTTTGGTACGTGCACGAGCGGCTGCGGAGCCGCCCTCCACACTGCGAGCACAACGGGTTTCGCACATGGCGTCGCGTTGGAGTTTTCAGTCCCGAGCGTCGGTACCGAGAGTGCCCCCATAAACTTGCCACTCATGTTGGGCAGCGGCTCCAAACATTCTGGTGCAAGGCCGACGACGCAAGCACCATAGGTTTCCATCGCTCGGAGAGGACGCGTCTTCCAAACGCCGGTCTCGCAACGTCCGCGTGAATAAAGGAGCAGAAGCAGCAGCAGGAACAACAACAACAAGCAACCAATCGTTGACGAGTATTTTGGTGCATCGTCCATGGGCGTTCAGCGTTTCCGTTCAGCCGCAAGTGTAGGATCTGCATGTTCTACTTGTATTCATGGTGCAGAGGTTGTTTTCGATGAACCTTGTGGGGCATGCTCGATAGCGTTCGCACGCCTAGTTGGGGATCGACCTTGATCCAGCGGTGCTACAGCGTCCCTGGAAAAAAACGATTGCTTGATCTCGCACATGCTTCACATGTCCATGCGGATGAAATCGTAGACCTCAGTGCCATGTGTATCATTCGGGTCTGTCTTGAGTCTCATAGTCCATACGGAATGAGCGTGGTGTTTCAGTCGCACCAGGTTCATGGTCGTGTACACGAATACGCATCCGGTACATGGGAAAGTCGCCACAGTTCTGGGCATTCTCTCGACTCGACTGCAACGCCGAGCGACCTGAAATGCACGGAACCAGGCAGGATGCGCTTTTTGACGACGGTGCCTCCACCAGAGCAACACAATGCCGTCTAGGACGTGTCGCTTTTGGGATACCAGAAGCGCCAAAATTGCTGCAGCACCTCCGGCAGCGGCGACTCGCCGACACCATCATCCCAAGTGGATCGATTTGGGTTTGGAGAACGACCACGCCGCCAGTGTCGAGGAAGTGTTCCGACTGCATGGTGTCAACGCTTCATGTATCCTTCGCGATGTGTTCAAGCAACCGCGGTACCCATCGAATGTATGGTACCAAAATCGATGGCAATAGCTGCACGAGTGTGAAGCAGGGGTCACCTGTCGTCGCTGGCACAGATGGTGACGCGCTGCGTCATGCTATCAGTAACCTTGGCTCTTGTTCTCGGTACGTTTCGATAGGTCGCGCTCCGAAATGAGCGGGTAGTACACCGGATGCCTCACTGCCGCATGGTAAAGAGGCACGAGATACCCGCAATGAAGCATGACAGACGCACACATGAAAACGGATCTCGTGATCATCCCAGACGTACGGGGTACTGCATCTGCATGGCCGGCGGGCTCCCGGCATTGCGAATACTTGTCTACGACCGACTCCCCGAGATCCATGTTTCGTTCATGGTGAGCAATCGATGAGATGAACCAGGGATCCCAAGCGGCACCCTTGCTATGATGCGAGATCAATGTGCATCCTAGAGAGTGCCACACGAGCGGAGTGCTATGGTGATGCTGGCGTTTCGTTCGTGCTCGTTTGCCGTGTGCCCCGTGTATGCAGCATGTGAGGAGCGGGAAATGCTGGCGTTTCGTTCGTGCTCGTTTGCCGTGTGCTCCATGTATGCAGCATGTGAGGAGCGGAAAATGCTAGCGTTTCGTTTGCAAGCGTAGCACCAATGTATTGAACGAGAACGCTAACCCATCCGTGCATGCTGCTTGTAGCCAGGGAAGTGACCTTTGCTCCTTACCGGACAAATCCACGTTCCGCTTGTTCACGTCCAGTATCCTACGAAAAACGTCGTGACCTGATCAACGCGGCATTCTTCAGCTGCCAGACTTTCTGCAGAAGCTTGCGACGGCGTTGCATGTACCGCTGGGGTCTGCTGAAACGCACCTAGTCGCTTCCCGGAGACTGCTGGAGCACCCGTCGACGATCACTCCCAAACCCGCGTCCGATGAACCGGGCCTCGAGCCGACACCATTACCTGCCTGGGATATGGATTCTATCTCCGTGCTCCTTCCACACAGGTGCTAGAGGAGCCATTTGCGGTCGCTCACACTAGGCCCGACGCACGACTGAACGTACGAAATGACCGTTATCGCTGGTGAGCATAATGATGATTGGAATTTCAAGGTTGGTGGAACGATGGACGTTTTTCCCCGATCGCTGATGTCCAGCGTGCAACTTAGAACCCCCGTCGATATACACCTTCTGCCGAAGAAGCAACATAGATCGCTTCACGAGCATCAGCTCGATCATGGCTGTGGTACCATCCAGCGATACAAGCACTCATGACGCTCTAACTAACTAATTATCTATCTAACTATTTGTTCACTGCCTGCCTCGTATCAACGATCCCATACCACGAATCGACATTGCGTTCAAGCGCGCAACGCTTCACTAGCTCTCCTGCAGGTGCGTTGTTCTGGGTCGCCATCGTCGATACCAAACTTAACGTACTGGCGGTTTGTTTCGACCAACCAACTTGTTTGTGAGCAGGACAGAGAAGACTGCACGGTGTGTGGCGTTTGCTTCGAAAATGGTACAGCTGTGGCGCGCGCTCTTAACGCACCGCGGAATGGTTGGGCGCTTTTGGTTGCATACGCTAACCAGGAGTACGGTACTGCCCGTACGCCACGGCACGCTGGGCTTTCGGCAACGAAGCACTACTTCAGATGAGTTGAACAAGGAGCGCTCAGCTGACCCGGTATACCGCGCAGGTCCCGAACACAGCGAACCTCTGCGGTTGGAGTCCCAGAAACGTTTTGCAGCCTCAATCGTAGAGATGCTTCCCAAGTTCATATCAGCTGTATACATTCACCACGGCCATGACGTGAACTCGGGGGGTGAGCTGGTCCTCGAAGTGCCGCCAACGGCCACTGTGCCGGTGTTGCGTTTCTTACGCGATCACGCGACTTGTCGCTTCCGCCACTTTATCGACTGTTGTGGTGTCGACTTTCCAGATCGGCCCGATCGCTTTCGTGTTGTCTACAATTTACAGTCTCTCGTTTACAATACCCGAATCCGCGTGCAGACGCACGTCAATGAACTGACCCCGCTCGAGTCTGCAACCTCCGTCTTCAAAGGCGCTGACTGGTTCGAACGAGAAGTCTACGATATGTTTGGCGTGTTTTTCATGAATCACCCGGATTTGCGTCGCATTCTTAGCGATTACGGAACAAGCTACCATGCGTTACGCAAAGATTTTCCATTATCGGGGTACGAAGAAGTTCGATATGATGAAGTTGAGAAGCGCGTCGTATACGAGCCGCTGGAGATCACGCAAGAGTTTCGAACGTTTGATTTTCAGACTCCTTGGGAGCATTTTCCAGCCGCAGGTGGCTCAGAGGTGGAGTTCTTCCGGCTCGTCAAGGGTCAGATTGTGCCCGATCCTGAGGCTGCAGCCCGGGCCTCATCTGCGCAGCAGCAGCAGCAGCAGCAGCAGCGAGCGGGTACCGCATCAGGTGCATCGCAGCGCTCGCCGGGCTAAGCGCGAACACGACACCAGCGGTCGCGCTCCTGAAATGCTTGAAACAGAACCTTGTGATTGCCATGATTACGTTGGACGCAGCGCGCACGTTCACAGAGCACGGTCCAACACGTCCGTTACTCCGTAAAGATACAGCGCAATACTGCACTACAGCACATCATACGATATGGGTCTTTTGTGAGGTCACTGGGAGAATTCGGAGCGGCCGCAGACGCACAATTACACACGCTGCAAGCCTGCGACATATCCAAGTCAGCGACCAGGATCGCAATGATCCCAGCATGGTGATATGCGGTCACGAATAATAGAAACTTGGTGAAAGCACCTCGCATCGATACACGTGCTGCATTCATGCATCCGCGGTGCGCCGCGGCGGTTTCTCATGGAGCCATCTGATAACTGCGCACACTTGGTGACCACGACGCATCCAAGTGCGAAACAAGCGAACTGCGCCTCGCTACACTGCGACGCATAACGATGCCGTGCGCCCTCGGTGCCATGCGCTTGTCGCTTGAGACGGTTGACGCTGTGCAGCACGGTACCTGGGCGCATGCTCTCGATGAGAGACGCGCTGTATGCGGTGTACGCTTGCGAGAATCGCGCGCAAAGTGGCCCAACTCATGATGAAATCGGGGTGCCGCAGCGTAGGCGGGCCATTGTCTCAGCATCTGCGATTCAGTCATGACAGAAGAAGTTATGATGGTTCCGAAAATACGCCCGAAAGTACAGCAACTCGCCCAGCGGATGCCCCAGAAAGAGCATTAGCCACATGAGCAGATTGCCGCGACGCCGTCCCTGGAAATACGAGTGTCGCGTAAGCCAGATGCCCGGAACCTGAATCATCATTCCCAGAAACATACCAACGCTGATCGTCTTGAACGCGACAGCGAACAGGTATTCGTGGAGCACAGCGCTCACGAGGAATGTTGCAAAGCCGGCGGCTGCCTTGCTCACTCGCTTGCTTCTGTACTGAAGTTCAATGAACACATGACGCAGAGCCCATTCATGCACAAGCATATTCCATTTGTTCCAGAATGACTCTAGAGTCGTGGCGTTCCACCAATCCTGATAGAATTGACGATCCGCGAAGCGAAGCAGCTCTGCCCATGCCGAGAGCGCGCAGTGAAAGAACCACAGAAAACCCAACAGCCATACAATAATGGACGGAATCGCAAGTTTTGCTGCATGATAAACCAGAGAATAACCAGCCGATTGTCCCTGTAAAACTGGGAGCATAAACTGCTGCATGATCGCTACTTGAGTCGCGATACAGAGCAGTATGACGCCTACCATCGTTGCAACGTAGCGGTAGCGGACACGCTCCGTGCGAGGATACTCCGTCTCGTAGACCAGCGTGGGCGCGACCATGAAGTATGCAAAGTTTCCCAAATTCACATTCGCCGGAAAGCCACGCAATCGATTCTGGCGGACTGCACGCGAAAACCCGACACTCATCGTGCTGGAGAGATCGCTCGATACCGAGGAGTCCCGCTTCAGGGGCCGGCTCTGCGTTCCCGCCCTTGAATCAGGCATGTCAGACGACGACTGACGATCTGATTCCGTTGGCGAGGTCTTCGTGGTACCAGATGTAGCGTCACCAAGCGCTACATCAGAGTGCGGGGGCTCCTCATGCGCATCGACGGGTGTCTCCTTTTTGCGACGCGCCCGTTCTCGCCAAGCTCGTTCCGCTTCCTCGGCCAGGTACCAATTTGTGATGAAGTAACTGTGACCTTTCAGCGATATCGTAATAACCCAAAGAGTCAGGAATCCTCCCAGCGCTGGTGTCGTTGGTCGTTGCCAGAGCACCCAAGTGCTTCCACAGTATAACACCGCCTGGACTGCGATGTAGCCGCAGACTGCAAGCGCGATGCGCAGCCGCTGTAACCAGCGACGGCGACTGTATTGCTTCTGGGCCATAGCCAGCCAAACTAAGAGGAAGAAAAGCAGAGAATACACCCAAAGTGCTGCGGAGAATCGAAGAACGAACCAGACATCGGACAAGAACGCTGGGCAACGAAACAAGATGCCACCAAAGTCCACGAGCAGTCCCTTTTCGACAATAGAGCGCACTGTCATGTAGAAAAGCGCGAAACCGAGTAAGAGAAAACTCAAGTTATAAAACCCCTCTAGACGTGATGTTTTCAACTCACTCAACAAGTTGCGCTCGTCGATGAAGGACAACGGCACGTCCCGCGGTTGCGGACGGTGCGACTGCGGGTATATTGAAGGGCGAGTCACTTCAACCGCTGCTGCATCATCCTGCACACCGTTTGAGCCCTGGATCACTTCATTTTCAGGAGCAGACGCTGGAGACTCTGTCGTCATAAGGGGTCGGTAGTGCTTGTGCTGCTCGTGCACGTGAGCTGGTGCCTGGCAGCGCACACAAGCACGCATCCCGGTACAGCGTGTATACTGGTGCGTGGCGCTTCGCTGCCGGCAGCCTGCGATCGGCTGCGCAAAACGGTCGGCCTGCAGCACATGCAGCACGCCTTCTTGCTAGGGTAGGCAAAGGCATTTCTGTACAGTTTCTGCATGCCAAGGGCCACGATGAGGGCATGCGACATGTCTGAGCAGGAAAATCCGTTTCTGTACAGTTTCTGCATGCCAAGGGCCACGATCAGGGCACGCGACATGTCTGGGCAGGAAAAGGAATTTCTGTACAGTTTCTGCATGCCAAGGGCCACGATCAGGGCACGCGACATGTCTGGGCAGCAAAATCCGTTTCTGTACAGTTTCTGCATGCCAAGGCCCACGATCAGGGCACGCGAGGCAGCCCCAGTGCGCGTAAAGCCGGCATTCCGTACAAACTTTGTATTACAGTACACAACAGTACAATCATGCACACCGTCCAGCAAATCGCTTCATGGACATGAGCACACCGGCGCCAACGCAACCCCTGGACAGCATTCGTTACGCGAGGCACCCGCGTGTCTACCACTTCGTCGCCATTCAGACTTCAGTTGTGTTCTCCTTTCGCTACGTTTTCCATGGCGATACAAGTGAGTCCGAATGGAGGTGCCGCAAGTTCGGTGTCTTCGACGGCAGTTATGGAGGCGCCGGGCGTCCTGGGGAGTCTTCTGCGGCGCTTACCGACAGGCGAGGACTTTCGAGCGCGCATCGGCGACCTGTGGACGCGTTCTCGACCCTGGAATGAGTTCTTTAACACAGCCGCTATGAATAAGCCCGAGCTGAGTGAGCTTCGTGAACGAGTGTCGCAGAACCTTGCATATTACGCGTACAACTATGCCACGATCTTCGCTGTGCTTGTTGTGCTTATGGTGCTCGTGTCACCGCTGAGCATTCTGGGTGCGCTGGCCATTTTCGCTCTCTACACGTACCTGTTTGCGCTGAACCCCGAACCGATCACAGCACTCGGCGACCGCGTGGTTTTAGATAGTCGCGGGAAAAGTGTCGTTGTTTTGGTCTTCTCTTTGGTTATTCTGTGGTTAACAGGCGCGGGTGCGACGTTCAGTACGCTCTTGTTCGTTGTTGCAACGATCGCGATAGCCCACGCTGCAATCCGGAAACCTCCTGGAGAAGCGGACTTTGAAAGCGGTATCCCTGGGGCTTAAGTATCTCACGCGTGTTAGAGGAGGAACGCTCCTGGCGAACTGGACGTTGAAAATATTATTTGGCGAATGCAGGGGCGACGCTGCGGAAACTCGGGGGGTTTTCGCTGTAATGCAGACGTGAATTTCCACTGGATATAGATTAAGAGGTCATTTGATTGTGATCAGGATGCAAGCATGTACATCGAACGTGTGTGGTAGAGAACTTGAATCGGGCCCTGATTTTCAAAGCGCAAGACATGAACCAGCCAATTTTCACCTCTCACCTATATTCGCCGACAATGCCTTTTTGTTCACCAAGGGATCCGGATGCACTGCAGCCCAGTGCTGACATTACGCCCGACTCCCGGAACAGAGCGCCGTCGACAGGCTCAACGCACAGATGTATAGTGTTTGCCACAAGTTTTGTCTTGCGCTCAAAATAAACCAACGTGGCGAACGCTCCCGAATTCCGCGCATCACCGACATGAAGTTTGCATGGTAATTTTGGCGTCTTCACCTTAGCAACGTCGGACGCTAGTTGTTGAGCGTGCCCTATCGTGAACCGGAACTCCGAATCGCTGCGATGCCGAATTCCAGACACCATCTGTACATGGCCTGAAAGAAAGAATAGAGCCTTTCATCGAGTACATTGGGGTTAAAATCTCCCAGAGCCCTGAAACATATCCACGATCCATCTCTGACACCAATATCTAGCAAATGTGCGCTCGTGTCAGATTCAAATCGAAGTCTGAACGACGCGCTCTGTCCCCGCCTGGAGATCTTTCAGGACATTCTTTTAGATGTACAGCCTCGACATTAAAAGTGCAGCAATAACGGCGTGCGGATTCACGTGTAGGTTTCGGATTCTGGCTCGTTTTTCAAGAGCGGATCATTCGATGTATCGCAGGTGGAATTCGTGTTGTGTCGGGAATCAAGATGATTTTAGACGCTCTCGAAGAAGGATTCGTAAATTCACCAACACCAATATCCAGTGCACACGTACAGGCCTCCGCTCTTGTTTCTGTCCTGCGCCTAGCATGCTAGAATCACGTATTCTTCAAGTCTTCGATCATGTTGCTCCAACCCGATTTCTTGGGTACATCCGTTCGGACTGCAGGATTGACGAAGTCCAGAGCTCGACCTCGCCCATTGAGGACCTGTTGACCAACTCATATCCAAAGCACATTGAAATTCGCACCGTCAGAAAATCGATCCCGTTCAGCAGAAAAACATTCTCTGTTTTTCGCCATCGACGACATGGTATTCGACGGTAGTAACATGGTAGTCCACACAAGATATGTCCGAAGGGGCGCCCGTCTCTTCTGTTTGCATGGAAAAAGGAGGTTGGCCTCGGAATTCAGTTATCGTGGCGATCGCTCCCAGTGAAGCGTGTGTCACCGCTTCGCACGACAGGTACGTAGGTAGATCGAGATTTCTCGACTGCGAATCCGGCCAGGATCTTCCTCCCGCTACTAGATTCATCTTCGACAAAATCGCTTTAAAAAAGAAACGCTGTAGAATGCAACAGCGTGCGCTTCCGCATGTGCCGAACAGAGCACTCGCCAGGGGGATCTTCCAAAAGTCCACGGTCGCAGGGAACGGCATGGAACGCGGAAACAAAGCACTGCATCGAGGGGATCTCTGCGTACCCGCCAAGGGCAAGCGCCGAGCGATGACATGAACCTTCACGAGCCACAGGGCCGAACCTCGGAAAACGAGAAGGTTCGATGGACATGTGGGTATGCCTGACCACATTCTAGCGTCGACGCTTCCAAGGACGCATTGAAGCTGCATGCTGGGGAGATGACAACAGCCAGCGGAGCGTAGATCGCTATTTCCACCTGTGCATGAAATGCCTCGACATCTGCCGGAAACTGCCAAATCGGGACTAGAATGCCGTCATCAATATCTTTCGACTGCTTGTATCGGAGCTAGAGCAACACTAGAGACTGGCATATTTAACGCCTTAGACTGGGGCAACGAAAAACGAAGCAGTCACAGAGAGAGCCCGCAAAACTGGTGTTCCAGAAAGTGGTAACAGGCCCAAAATTTAGCGTGTTCGCTCTACTTATGTGAGTGTGTCCATTTCATTTTTTACTCTGAAATGAGTATCGGATCGGTATGCAAGACCGGTTCCGATGAGTATTCATATGAGATACATTGCACCCTCGTGTCCGTGCTGCAGTCTCATGGATGTCGTCAATCAGTACCGCCGCTGCGCGAGGGCATCGAGACCCGAGGGTTCAGCGAAGTGAACGACGCTGGTACCAAAAGTCTCGTCCACTGTGTTCCTTGTGCGCCGACGAAAGCCCCGATGAGAAGCAACCAGGCCGTAGAAATCCGGTCTTCAGCCGACCCAGAGCACGCTATATCCCCCAAGGGGCACGACATGAACAGGTGCTTCTGTGTGGAGTTCCGTGTGCACCGCAGCCGTCATCACCGATTTTCCAAGCAATTTTCAACGAACCGCAACGATTCAGGGAAAATGTTACATTCGCTGACCATTGCTCGACGGCGAAGCGTTTCTGTAAGAAAACTGGCCCAGTAGCGTCTCCGTTGCAAGCAACGTGTTGCACATGCTTTGGGTAGGACACACAATGCCCAACATACCGTTCACGTCTGCTGATTTGGTTTCGCTTCAGAGACGCCAGCACCACCACTGCCGTGCGCTTCTCCGGCAGAGCAGCTGCGGCAGGTGCCGGACCTCTCGACCGAGAGACCGGTGCATGCGCATGCACTTTTTCATCCATCTTCATCCGCATTTTTCGTTTGAAACGAACATCACCACCAGAGACTCAGAGCGCCATATCCACGTGCTTACTTCCGAAAACTAGAAAACTTGTGCTTCGTCGTAGCCGCTTCACGACGGACCTTGCGAAGCTTCGCGACGGGACGCGACCGCAGAGCCTCGTCGCGCCTTTGTAGCATCCGTCGCAGACGCGTCTCGGTTGCCTAATTTCTGCATTGCGAGGATGCCCCCGACAACAGCCGCACCGGCGACACCGAATAGCGCTGTGGCAACGCCGAGTCCAATCCATCCATCACGCCGAATACGATCATCGACAATGGCCAGGAAAGCACTCGCTTGACGACGCTGCTGACTCGAGCCGTCGCGCCGACTCACCAGTATTCGCAGCATATTGCGAGCCTCGGACCATTCACCGAGGCGATACAGGCCGTAAGCAGCGAAGTAATAGCATTCAGAGGCGAGATTCTCGTCATTCGCATGCTCATCCCGCTCCAGTTCACTGGCGAGACGCTGCAACAGTTGGATGCCTTCTCGCACCAGCTCTCGTCCAGTCGGTTGCGGCTGTTGTACAAGTGCCCAGCCGTAGTTAAATTGAGATCTGTATAGTTGCAAGCGTGCCCGAATAAGCAAACTGTGCGGCTGCACTTCCACAGTGCCCGAGTCGAACGTCGAGGCCAAAGCGGTGTCCGACTGGGCATCGCGCTGTGTACTCTTGAGCGCCCGCTCGTAGAACGCTTTTGCTTGCTCCAGCAGAAGCTGACAGCGTTCAAGAGTTTGCTGCGCTAAGCGTGTTTCAGAGAAAGCTGCTTCCTCTTCAGCAAACCTTTCCAACAGCTGTTTCTTGTCAGTTTCCAGTGTTGCTGGAGTCGACGCCGTGGTACCCATTGCCATAACGAGGCCTACGTTACTTGCCAAACGAAGCGTCTAGGAAACAGCGCTTGCAAAATGAAACGTATTCAATGATTCAACTGTGGCAACAATCAAGTCGAAATCAGTCCTTTGGGGTGTTTTGGGGTCAACGGCACCAGATACCGGAATCGTCTGCGTGGTCGAGGATGCGTCTTGCAGCGCCTGCACGCTGTCTCGGTACCAGCGGCACGGAAAAGCGCTCACGCGAGAACTGCTGTTATCGGCTTGATACTGAGTCGTGTTGGTGCGTTGCGGAGCGTTTGGTTGGGGCAGCGATTCCTGTCTTATGGAAGAAACCTTGCTGTATTGCTTTCTATAATTTTATCCTCACTTTATTATCTCTAACGTTTCGTCCGGGGTGCTTTTCCGGGACCGCGGTGCTTTCTGAGGCTTTGGCTTGAAGGGCAGAAGCACACAGGTTTGAGCGTGTAGACCTGTGCGGCACCTGCCGTATGTGTGTGTGTGTGTGTATGAGGAAGCGGGGAGAACATATCCCCTGATGACTTGAAAGTGCGTGACAGTCTGAATGTTTCATACCAAAATTGGTGCTGTGCGCTATCGAGAAAAAGATCGACATACTCATTCTATTCATCGATGCGACCTAGGTCGCATACATATAGAAAAGCGTATTGCATCGGCAGTTGGTGTTTTTCTAGCTTAAGCGACGCTCTAGATTCGCAAGTCACTCTTGACTGCACGAAAGATGCGTTGTGCGCTGTATACCGATACTCCGAATTGAGAAAAGCGACACTGCATCCATGCGGAAACCGAGCACGTCATTCGCTCGGGACGAACAGTGTTGCGAGACAACAGCACCATTGCCTAGGAAGATGCCTATGAAGCACCAACAGATGAGACATGCGTCCGCCAGACGCGTCTCGACAAGCTGTAGCCTGTGACGCCTGTGCAATTCGTACTCGGGACTGGTGGCAGTCCCTGTGTGTCGGTACTGCATCCCGAGAAGGTCCGCGTTTGCGAATCAAGCTCCTGGACATGTCCAGTGCTCGATGAAAAAAAACTGCAGTTGCTTTGCGCTTTTCGAAGAAGCTCTGCTGCCGATCGTAAACGCTCTCCGCCCAGTGTCCAATGGCGAAGTGTCCTGCACGATCTGCCGAACCACCGCGGAGACGATCGCACGAGCATTCACAGGTTTGGCAACAGGCGCTGGATATTGAGCGACTCGTCCAAATAGGTCCAGAGCGCACCAGCATCGCCGACAAAGCATTCCTCACTGTTCAAACAAAGTCTGAATTGAACATGCCCCGTCCATTTGGGCAAGGCTGACGGGCTCTGCAGCGCCTCCACATGCATCGTGATCCGCTGTGGTTCCACGACATCGCTTGAGGCCGCAGCACCCGAAGGCCATACCTTCACTCGAGCGACGCCGCTCGCAAGGAGCGCTACCTCGTACTCCAGGGCCTGTGTACGCAGCGCGCGATGCCATGCATCGATCGCTCGACGTAGCAGTGTCGATTCTACACTGCGAATCAAGAACGCAATGAACTGGGAAGGATCCGAGAGCTTTTCTGGATGGGAGGCGGCATCCGTTGATGCCCACCCAGAAACTGCATCGCTCCCGAAGTGAAGCCGACATACACTGGCTGCATCACCAGCGGTTTGTGGCCAGCGTACCTCCAATGTAAAGTGCGCAACGTCGGCACGTGAAGCAGCTGCATCGTGAGGATGCAGTGACCCGTCGCGACGGCTCGCAACGAGCAGCCCCAATGTCTGACTTGCGGTGTACACAGCTAGTGTTTCATGACAGATGCGCAACGCATTGCCCAGGAGTTGCCATAACACAGGAAAATCAGCACCGTGTTGCCCGACGATATCATCAACAACTTGCAGGAGCGGCGGCACCGAAGCGCTATGCGTTTCGCTTCTGAGCACCCCAGGAGTTTTCTGTTCAAGTGCAACGCGCAGCAGCGCCTGCTCTGAGAGCGCATCGTAGAAAGTGAAGCCTCGTTCGTCAACGTCGCGAAGATCGCAGACGCCATCGTATCGGGCGAACGGCGATCCAGGGTATCGCCTCTGCAAGGACATCCGAAGCCAGTCATGCGCCTGGTGGATGAGTCGCTCATACAGTCGTCGCATTGTCTGCTGATAGCGTACCCTGAACAGAAGACGGCGAACTGCAGCCACACCGACGAATTCCGAGTTTGCATTCATCGCAGAAGGCACGGAACGGAACGACATCGGATCTGGGTTTTGTAAGGGCAGTAATGGCTCTTGATCTGGATACCAGGTCGAGGATTCTGGTCCACGGAAACACTGCAACAGCACCGGGCAGGTGCAGTCCAGACGGGAAGCGATATCCGATGCGTGTACGGAGATATGGCCATGGAGTGCAGACTCGTGTCGCTCGCAGGGCCAGAGCAGTATCCAGCAGTCATCATGGAGGTGCGCTTCGATCCGTATTCGCTGCGTACCAGCTTTCGGACTCATTGCTGCTGCTGCTGTTGTTGTTGTTGTTCTCGTATCGCTCAAGAGACGGGTATCGAGCAGAACCGGGCGCAAACGATTCACAGAGCAATTTGTCGTGTCTCCGTAACAGAGCATTGCAAGATCTTCACGAAAGCGACGATTCTTGGTCCCTTGCCCAACCAGTACCTCCTGCTGATGACGCAAAAACGCCGCAATCGACTGTAGTGTTTGAACACGACGCATCCAGAGTGGAGCCCAGCCCATGGAATCGCTCGATCCTCGTTGTACGCTTACTATCGCTGTATCTCGTTCTGTATCCATGTCTTTGGAATGCAGATGCAATGTCTCCGGCGTTTTGAGGCTTGTCAAGTGGTCTCGAGGAACCGGGCGCAGGATAGGTGGTGGTGCTGCCGGAGAGGCCCCGCCTTCGACTCGAGTAGAGCCTGACCTTTCTGCAGCGCAGGTCTGCAGAAACCCACCAATTACAGCATCTAATAGAGTGATCATTTCATCCATTTCGCTCACCGCAATAGATACGGACGTCTGGATAGCAGTTTCTGGAGATGGTTCCGCCTCAGCGTCGCTCGCAGTTTCACTGACATCGCGTGCTGCTGCGCGTTGGTTTCCTTTAATCGTGTCCTCTGAACGAGCCTCACCCTGGTGTACGCCCTGTATAGCAGCGAAGCAAGCTTCGCGAGCCAGCACTGCCTGAGTCGCAAACCCCCGCCACTCCGACTCCGATAGGGCGTCGACGCTGGACACCGGGCGTCCCTCGTGGGAGACCAGCACAAGTCGGCAAAGATCGTCCGCACGCTCTTCAGCTAGCTCGAAGAGCAGTGGTGGGGCGAGAGGTCTCGACAGAGGAACGCTTCCAAAGTCCGTGATCTTTCCTGGAAGCTTCGACGCAGGTACCTCAGCGGCAGTGCGTTTCCGGTCTGCGACTGCATCCGAGCGTGTGTCGCGAGTGTCCGGCTCAACTGCAGCAGTTTTCCCGCCTCGTCGCCTTTTCGCCACCGGCATCCGCAGAGTCGGAGCTAAACGCCGGACAAAGTGCTTCGGGACCCGAGCTTCTTGCACCGCCGCCTGAACACAGCTTTGACACAAAGCTGTGCTCGCCGATGGAACTGGCGGTCTCTGAATCCTCGAAAATCCCGTGCTTACTATTCTGTTGGTTCGTTGGTTACTTGTTATAGGACGTCTGGGTCTTCGGCGTTGTTTTTCGATTGGTTATCTTTCAGTACTTCAAGCTGAGGTTCTGGTGGGGTTCTCTAATTAACTTGCACGAAAGTCACCGAGCTTGAGGTATAAACGGTAACGAAGGAAGGTTTGAACTGCGTTCAACACGTTTCCGCAGTTCGGGAATCTGCTTGAGCGTGTGGGTTCCGCGCAGCAGGCACACGGACGCACACTTTGGCAAACGCATACAAAGTCAAGTGTTTCCGTCACGTTGAAATCTCAAGCTCGCTACGTTTCGACAGCACCTTGGTGAAAGTACGCGGTCGAGCTTGGTCGAGTCTCGGTGCAGCGCCTGATAGCGTGAGTGAGTGAGTGAGTGAGTGAGTGAGTGAGTGAGCGCTCGACCCTGCTGAACGCTGGGATAACCGGCTTTAAAGAGCGTACTGTGTTTGGGTAACGTTTTTGACGGCTAGCCTGCTGGTCTTTTCTCGGCGATACGCGGAAGCGTATAATCGTTCGCGAAGAACGGTCAAAAACGCTACGTTTCCTCCAACGACTGATTCTTCGTGTACGTGTTGGAGCGAGTCGAAACGAAACGGCGCCGGATACAAAACGACTCGAGAAAAAGGACGCTCCAGTTTTTCTTAAGCATAGCAACCAACGAGGTTGTCACGGACGCTTTCACGGTTTGGTGACCTCCACGCTGCAGACAGCGCTGTAAGGGGTTGCGTCCGCGCTGCTGGGGCGCGTTCTATCGAGGTTCTCTTCACAGTTGTTGAAAGACGGACAGGACAGCGGTTACGTTGAGTAGCTCTTTTCTACGTATCGGGGACGGCTTCATAGCAGCCATGCACGCACCGGAGAATGGGACTGCCCAAAAAACCTCTGCAGAGTCCAAGACGACCGAAGGGACGTCTCTTGGATCGGCTCCGTGGACAGTGAAACCCCGGCTTCCATCTACATCGCCAGCGCTCAGCTCTCTAGGAAATGCCGAACAGACTTTTACCGCGAAGCCGCTGAATATTCAACGACGAAAAGAAGCACCCTGGAAGATTCGCGATGATACGGTGTACGAGAAACTAGAACAGGTTGGTGAAGGCACCTACGGTGAAGTCTACCACGCCCGGAACCGAGAGACAGGACAAGAGGTAGCCCTTAAACGCCTCCGTATGGCCAATGAACGGGAAGGGTTCCCGCTGACAGCATGTCGGGAGATCAAAGTTCTGCGGGAGCTGCGGCACGAGAACATTGTGAACTTAATTGAGATGGTAACATCTAGAGGCCAAGGCGGTACCCAGACCAACCGCAAAGGCGATATCTTCATGGTGTTTGAATATATGGACTACGACCTCACGGGTTTAATGGACACGCCAGAGATTCACTTCTCGGAAGCACAGGTCAAATGCTATGCGCAGCAACTCCTCCGCGGTCTTGCATATTGCCATGCGCGGGGCGTTATGCACCGGGATATCAAGGGAAGCAACATACTGATTAGTCGCGACGGCAAAGTGAAGATCGCTGACTTTGGACTCGCTCGCTTCCTCGGGGAAACCGGGCGTCGCTACACCAACCGGGTGGTCACGTTGTGGTATCGAGCACCGGAACTGCTACTCGGGGAAAACTGCTACGGTTTCGCTGTGGATATCTGGTCCGCTGGCTGCCTCATTCTGGAAATGTTGACCGGGCGCCCGGTCTTCCCAGGCAAAGATGAAGTTAGTCAAGCAAACTTGATCTTTTCGCTCCTGGGAACACCGACAGAGGACCAGTGGCCTGGATACCGCTCTTTGCCGTATGCGAGCACCATTTTCAACGCTGTACCCGAGGCCAAGCATTACCCGAACGTCTTTCGGACGGTTTTCGGAAGCAAGGGCTTGAGTTCCATCGCCCTGGATTTCGCCGAAAAACTCTTGACAATTTGTCCAGAAAGGCGACCCACAGCCGCTGAGGCGCTCCAGCATCCGTGGTTCACGACGGAGCCACTGCCGTGCCGACCGGAGGAGCTCCCTCGATATGACTCTGTACATGAGTATCAGGCTCGCAAACGACGCCAACTGGAGCGGCATGCCCAGGGTGTCGGAGGAATCGCGCCCAACGCAGGAGCAGCACTGGCTATGCAGGCGCGGCAGGGTCCAGTGCCGTCCCATGGTCCCCTCCGGATGGCACAAGGAGGCGTCCCAGCGGCACCGGTAGCCAATATTGCCTATGGCGTGCGGGGTTCGGCGCCGGCGGCGACGACGGCGGCGGCCATGCGCAGCGCCGTAACCTATACCAACCTTAGACGTCCAGATTCCGCAGCCAGGACGCCAGCATCCGCACCTCTTCGTGCATCTGAATTGTCCCCAGGGGGGTACAATAGCCTTGCTCGGCCGGGAGCGAAGCGAAACCCTCCGGAGAATCGGCCGGAGCCCTCGAGTCGTGAATCGAAACGTGAACGAAGTCAATGATAACCTGAGCTGCAGTGATGCGGCCAGCGAATTTTCGTCTGTCGTCGAACGATGCTCAGAGCGTCAGCCACAGAATTCACCGCGGCGGCATGCTTTCAGCGGTGGATCAACCATTCGAATTCCACATGGAACCGTGATGATTCACGGAGGGTGATCGCGATAGCTGCCTAAAACGTTCCTATGAGATGTTCGAAACGGGTGCAACTGCTAGGAATGCATGTGCGGAATACAGGATATCACTTGCAAAAACTGTCGCTGGAAGGCATTCGACCAGTGTGCATCTGTATCGCCTAGCGTTTCGCCTGCGGAAACGAGGAAGACATGAAGTGCAACTATTGAACAGCGCGCAACGAGTGCCGTCTCGAGCGATGTCGTCAAACTGGGGTTGCGTTGTCGACGGCATCAGCTCCAGTAGGCGAAAAGCCCAATCTCGGGTAACGTATTCCACTAAGCATGGTGATTGTTGCGGGAAACTCATCTCCATGTTCGTGTCGCGTGCAGTGCAGGATAGAGGACTTGCCCATGTTCGCTTCTTCGGAGCGATATGGAGCACCCATGCCGAGCACACACTGTAACTGAAAAGCGCCTCGGACTGTTGCGGCTTTTGTTATACGCCTCGCGCACGAGAAACGTTAAGAACCCGCTGCGCTGTCGTCGTTTTCGCTCTCTGCATGAGGTATGCAGCACGGTTGCGTGCATGCGCAGCAGCAGCAGCAGCAGCAGCAGCAGCAGCAGCAGCAGCAGCAGGCGCCCTCGCGTTGCTGTATCCCTGACCAGCATTCTGATCGACGCTGCAGCTTTTTTTGCACCTGTTGCTGCTGGACGTGGTTCTGAGGCCGCTGAGATCGCTGGTCGGCTGTCATGACGATCAACAGTGCGAGCGGTACTCCATGCGTTCCGCACGCAACGCCAGATAAAAATCCGGGATAGATTGGCAGCATCCGAACCGGCCTCTGTGAGAAACAGGAACCTACCACTTTTCTAGCAGCTTGTTCAGGGGTGCTTCGTGTATTCCCGATGAGATCAAGATTTCAGCGTATGCAACCGGAAATTTAGCGACGACAGGTATCGGTTGAAAGTTACCAGAACAAGCACGGCGTTGCTCCCGCGCCAATGCACACTCGCATCTAGACGCGTGCAGGTCTATGTACACGTGTACGCCTTGCGCGCACGCATCCGTGCATCTACACGGACGCGCATACGCATCTCGCGGAGCGATTCATTTGGGTTGCAAGTCGCCGCTAGTATCTAGTCGTGAGCTTGTCTTTCAAGGTGCTCGTGGCCTCAACTAGGAGCGGCCGGCGCGCGATGGCCGCACACGCCTCTTTCCAGCCAACTTGGTGGCAGCGCCTTTCATGGGGAGCACTTTGGCAGCGGCCGACGCTGCTCGAATTTGTGCGTCGAGTTCTGTTGCGGTCTCTATCTTCCCCTGGGTTGCCCTGTCTGTTGTGGCTGAGCCCGGCGCTCCCGCTTGACGCCGTGCTTTCCGCCGAGAGCCCGGACGCAGGTGACGGGGCAGCCAGCGCGATGGATCCGGCGGCGGGGCATCTGCTCGAAAAGATTGTGGTAGCGGGTTTCGACTCTTACGATGCCCTCGCCGGCGCCTAGATGCAACCGTTTCGGCGTTTCCAGCGTCGCTGGGTCGAGCGGATGCTGCTCGTGCTGCTGCAGGTTCGGTGTCATATGGTCCCTGCTGGTTGCTTCGCAGCGTTCCGAACGTGGATTCCGACGTGGGCGCGCGCCATCCACCCTGATGGCTCCGAATGGATGCCTCTCTCGCGATACGCTCTTCGATGTGCTTCGGCAAGACCTGCTCGGCGGCAAGTGGATCGATATAGCTAAGGGCGATAAGGCGGTAGCTCTCAAGCACGCAATCAGAGATTGCATCTTTTGCCAGGTAGTCCAAAGCGTCGTTGTACTGTTTGTTTTCGAGCAAAATCTCCACATAAAGTCGGCGGGTACTGAGCTTCCTATGGTCGATTTCTTGCAGCGCCTCGAGCGCTCGCTGGAGCTGCCCTTGTCGCCGGTACACGGAAACCCGAAAAAGCACGTTTGCAGGCTGATTCCGACCTAGGACAGTGCCTGAGTTTGTCGGCGAATCCAGTATCGGTAGTTGCTCGAGTAGGGCCAGCGCTCCGGTGAGATCCCCTCGTTGGTAGCGCAGCTGCGCAGCGGGCATCACCAGATGATGCGCGAGTAGTAGCTGCTCGGCATCCTCGTGTCGCCCGAGCGAATCCAATGCACATGCTTTGAGCATCGCAGCATCATTACGATGCATGAATGCAGCTTCAGCGGCATCCAGCGCTATACGCGGCTGCTTCCGCTGAATGGCCACGAGTGCCCGATCCCAGTACAGAATTTGACGTTGCGCATCGGTTACCGTCCATGTGCTGGGCTCGCTATCGAGCAACGCGTCCAGGCACCCTTCGATAACGCTAAGGTTGAAGGCGCGTACCCAGTCTGTTGTTCCATCGACAGGCACGATCGCTCGCGGAGCCTGCCACGTGGCAAGTTGCGCATACACTGCCTGTGCAGCGAGCTCTTGCCCCTGGTGCTGCAGGAGGCATCCACGCTGCACGTCGATACGGGCGACATCCACGTGCTGCTCGGTTCCTAGCTCAGAAACAGCAACACGCCGGGCATCCTCAAGCAAGTCTGTTGCGGCGTCGGCATCTCCACGAAGCGAGCACCACAAGGCGACGTTAAAGAGGCCCTCGTATAACTGGGCGTCCCGAAGAACTCCGAGACCCTGGGATGCATCCCCGCTCAAGTCAACAGGCGCAGACTTGCTACTCTGGGCAGCAAACCAGTTCGTCCATAGTGCTCCAGTTTCTGCGTGATCAACGCTAGACGATAAAAGCCGCAGCCACGTATTGGCGGCCTGGTCGAGTTTTCCTTCCACGTACGCCACTTGGGCACGTAGCAGGTCCCAGCTTCGCCGCGATGTGCTCGGAAACTCGGCACCCTCAGCAGTTTCCTGGGGTATGTGCTGTTTCGCGGCACTTAGGTTGCGTATCTGATAGTAAAGGTACGCCAGCAGGAACCGCAGTGACTCGTCGCGAAAAACCTCCGGAACCTGCTCCAGGTCGGCGACAGCAGCCTCCGTCTGCCCGAGGTTCGCCCGCGCTGTGCCGCGTACCTGGAAGAGGCGAGCTCTCAGCAGCGCAGCTTCCTCGGACCGATCAGAGGAGCTTGGTTGCGTAACCGGTCCTTCGAGAAGCTGGCTACTCAGCGCCAGGACCTTATCGTGCTCGGTCCCAACGAGCGCTCGCTCGAGCGCCCGAAGCGTTTCTGCTTGCCGTGAAGTCTCCGCGTCCATGACCGTCGAGCTTGACCGGGACACCTGTGCCGTTCACCGCTTTACAAAGTAGCGCTACCGTACGCTACTGAACACTTTCGCGGCTACCGACCAAACCCGAGCGCAACGACTTTACGCCGTGTGTCGGTGGGGGGGTTTCAAGGCCGGCTCAAGGCCCGCGACTGCCGCCCCGGGTATCGTCCACCGGCGAGCTGTCACAGACTATAAGAAAGCGCATACTGCGTTCTATGGCTTTTGACAGAGGCGCGTGTTTCAGAGCGCATACGATAAGATGGTCTTGAGTCAGTCAACAGTGCTTTTGGAATAATGCTGGATTTGACATTGGATGGTAGTAGATGAATCCATGCGGGTGCGTCTCGCGAGGACGCAGTGGCACTCCATGGTTCGATGGCAAGCGACCGGGTGTATTGGAAGGAACACGAATCTCAGTGCACTTGTTCTCCTGTCTATCCGATAGCTGCATGTACGGAAAACGAGTTATCGGTTTCTTGAGAAGCGCTGTCGACGTTAGAGCGTGTAGAAAGCGTGATCGATGAACTTCGAGCCGTTGGTGCAAGCACGAAGCACACGGTGCCCAGGGGCTTCAAGTCGGCTGCAGCGTCGCCGGGAATAACGAACAAGCTGGCTCTCCTGGTTGGCGAATGTATGGCCTCTTACCGACCTTGGCATACCATGAGCCTTCTTACGGGGAATCGCTGATTCGTTCGCTGCAGCTTCGATAGCTAGAACGAGCCAGCTAGTTCGCCTGGTATGCGTGTGAAACCGTTTCGCTAGACGAGCATATCGTGAATCTTTTTGTGTGCCTTGACAGCTAGCTGACTGCGGTATCAACAGGAAGACCGAACCAGCTGATTCGCCTGATGTGCAGACGCGAGTCTTATTTCCCTATCAGGCATTCTCCAAACCTTCTGATAAGAATTTTTTCAGCTGTACTCAGACACGAGCGAGACTCGATACCCGCCACGGTTATGGGCTCACGCGATATACGTTCACGACAAACCATGCCCGTGGACATGCAAGGGATGGCGCAGACTCAATGCACCATACATCGAACCAGTTCATTCCGTGGTAAGCGTTTGACAGAGTGAATCGGGACAACAGCCCCCGACATCAGAACCCGCAATCCTTTATATGCAGCTGTAAATTCCGCTGCCCTCGCATGAGTTCCGTGAGCACGCGCACCAGAGTCCCAGCAAGAGCGTATCAAAGTCGGCCGCTGGTATCCATCGTGACAGCCACGTTCTAGCGGATATGACACGGGAGAGGCTGTCGCCTGTTTCTTCGTGCGAAGAGCATTTCGACCTTATAGAGTGTGCGTTGACATCGGCACATACTTCATGGCATGGTTGTATGCATATCGTGACTCCAGCACATGCAGAGGCCGTCACTCCGCAGTGGCACTCGCGACCGCACGACACACTTGGACGCTTTGTGCACTGCCACCAGCGCGACCGATCCAGTCGAGGCATTTAGGTGTTTCTGGGTTACATGTGGGGGAAATAAAGCGCACATTTCGTTTTGTTTGCAAGACAAATGCCACCCTGGAATGCAGTGCTCGTGATACATTCATCATTTGCAGGCCGTTTTTTCCAGGATAATCGGTAGGTAAGGCAAGTGAGGGATCCTCGATGGTGCCGACTGGAAACGCTTCTATCATGATAGGTGCACACCTGGATACTAGTGCTCCATCCCAATACTGCGTTTTCTATTGGTGGTACGAAGCAGTCCTCGTCCGCGTGAAAATTGAACTGGGGCACTGAACCGCTCACACTGTTCCCGTCTATCCAGGTTTTCCAAAGTTTTTTTTGGATTTACAGCCCCAGTATTCGATGTGCGGGAATAACGGCGTACGGAGCCGGCTGTCGTTACACGAATGTCGGTCGTGTTTTCGGAGTGGCTTCTTCGACGCCCAGCCGATGGAATTCGTTTCGGCACAGGACTCAGGATGATTTGTACGGGCCTCGACCAGGCATTCGTAAACGCCGGATACCATTATCCAATGCACACGTCCAAGCATCCATTCCTCTCCGTTCTTTACGAGTAGAATGATCAAATCACGTCTGCGTCATGTCTTCGATCTTGATGTTTCGTAGGGATTCGTGGGCACAGCAATTCGCACCACCCGATGTACGAAGAGAAAAGGCGTCGTCGTCGTCGTCTTTTGAAGACTTGTTCGTAACATTGTCCTGAAAATAAAATTTATCTTCAATTCGTAATCGGATCCGTACAAAAAACAAATCCTCCTATCTTTGTGTTTAGCGACGAACGACATACCACAGTAGCATGATACTTCTCGAGGGCTATGCTGTTGGAGGCTCCGGTTCCTTCCGCTTGTCTAGAAAAGGGTCTGGACTCGGACTCACGTCATCGCAGCGATCGCTTCCGGTGCAGAGATTGCGTCACCGCTTGGCAAAAAAATGCGTATTGACGGATCCAAATTTCTCGACTGCTTCCCCGCCTGGAATTCGTCACCGGTTCTCGATTCATCAAGATCGACATCGCGTTCCACAAATCCTCGTGTAGGATGGAACAGCATGCGCTTGCACATGCAGTGGACACTGAACTCGCCGCGGGTATCGCCCAGAAGAAGCCCGTGATAATAGGGTCCGGCACCGAGAGCGGAAACGGAGGAAGGCAATGCGTTGCGCCTTCCGTACTCGTCAGGGGCATGTAGAAAGAGGTGAAGCGAGCGTTTACGCACCACAGAGTTGGGCTTGAGGCGAGGGATTTGGTGCAAGTTTGCGAACACCTGCCCAAAGTAGTGTCACTGCTGCGGTGTGCACAGTCAGGGTGTATGCAGTGAAGTAGAAAATGGCAAGCGAATCATAGGCCGCAACTTCGCCCTGTGCATCAAATGCATGGACAAGAGCTGGGAGCTCCGAAATCGGCGCTTGAACGCTCCCCCAACGTCGTACGACTGCTTCCACTGGGGCTGGAGGAAAGCTAAAGACCCGCGTATTTAGAGCCCAAGATAGGATAGAGGAACACGGATCAGCCACAGAAAAAGCGCACAGAGGATTGTGTTGAAGGCAGTAGAAAAAAGACCCAAACTGCAGTATTGACAGGCGCGTTAGACGACCCATTGCCAGTTCAGTCTAGCTTGGGTACACGTCTATGACAGGCGAATCCCGTTTTCTACGACTCCATCGGCGTTCCGTCACAGCTGGACGAACGAGCACCAAAAACTGCATTTAGGCATATATTCCTAAGCGCTACGTTCCCGTGGTGTTTTCTTCATGGATGCAAGTTTTTCACGTCGCTCTGCAGGAGCGCTCTAGCGAGCGTGCCGGTACGCGTCGACCGCTGCTCATCGACAAGTCACGCTGCAGAGGGCACAAAGACACTTCACCTCCTTCGTCCAACTTTCTTTATGCTATAGCCTCGATGAATGCTTTCAGGATCTCCCGAGTGCTTCTTCTGCACCCTTGACCGGCAGTAGAAAAATTCGCCTCCCGTTGGCAAAGCCCCTGCAAAAACCACACTTTTCTTGGTACACTGTGGCTGCGCAGTATGCCGCAGGCGAACGCGCAAGCGCTTACGGGTCATGGCGCCTTCCAACTGCTGCGTCTGGAGAGCGTTTTTGGCGGGCGGGTTCTTCAGCCCGCCAAGATGCTTCTAAGCAAAACAATGCGGTTGCATTGTATTCGCCGATTCATTGGAAGCACTGGTGCGCATTGGCAACGAGGCTCGGGGATAGATTTTCGAAACCTGAGCACTAGGCGGAGCGCAGCGTTTCCTGGCCGGACACCGACACCGTTGCGTACGGCTTACGTCACGATCTTTTCCAGACTCGAGCCCGATGGGCTACCTTTTTCTGTGCTCGGCAGCAAACGTGACTTCTTTGGGAAACTACGCAGTGCTACTGTTTCGGAAGCACCGCGAGACCGGAGCACTCAGACAGCACTTTCACGCTCGTTCAGCGAGAGCAAACTCGTTCCGTTTAGCGCACACGAGCTCTACAGCGTCGTTGCAGACGTTGAACGGTACCACGAGTTCGTGCCGTGGTGCACCAGCTCCCGAGTTATTCAGCGATACGGGGAACGTTTGCTAGAAGCGGAGCTCAAGGTAGGCTTCCAGCTTTTCCACGAGAAGTACATTTCGCTGGTGCGTCTCGAGCCGGACCGAGCAGTGCGAGCAACCGCCACGACGAGCCAGCTTTTCGAACATCTGGTTAATGAATGGCGCTTTCGACCCGGGAAGAATCCCAACGAGTCTTGGGTTGATTTTTATGTAGACTTTCGGTTCCGCTCTCCAGTATATCAGGCTGCCGTCGACTTGTTCTTCAATGAGGTGGCTAGGAAAATGGTCCGCGCTTTCGAAGAGCGCGCACGAGTTGTTCATCGCAAGTTTTCCGAGCGCCGGCGGCCAAGTGCTGCTGTCGTCGAAGAGCAACAGGCGTAGCAAACGCTTCCGGCAGTTGCCGGTTCGTGAGGCAACCCCGCAAGAGCACCCAGTACGGCCGCCTAGGTCGCATGAGATTCCAGGCACTCCGCCATGCGGCATCCAAGGAGCGCGTGGATGCTGCATCTTTCCTGCAAGCATGAAGCATACGTGCAATCCAAACCAGCACGCGGTGTGTGCACGACGCAATGGTGACGGAGAGGATGAAGCGCGCTGTGAGCCAATGCGCGTACGAAATTCTCGTGTCATTGCTTTTACCACAAGTAACCTTCGTTGGAATCGATGCGGCTCAGGCTTGTGTGTTCGGCATATGACTTGTACGGACCTTTTCGAGTTGTGCGCCTGCGACAGACAGATGCAGGCCGTTCTCGGTTGTGTTCGCGGTGCCGGCGTTTGCGCGCGCCAGCGCCAGAGGTGGCTAGTCTATGCAGAAACCGAACGCTTCTCGAAGTGTTCTCGTATCCATTGCGTCGTGACTGATTTGGGGCGTTCAATGGGCAGACCAAGAGCACGGTCCCACACGAGCGAGGAGAGCGTTCCCAGTGCCCGACTCACGCCGAAGAGCACCGTATAAAAGTTGCTTTCGACCAATCCATAATAGCGAAGCAGAATTCCTGAATGCTGATCGACATTGGGCCACGGGTTTTTCACTTTGCCCTGCTCCTCCAGCACCCGCGGAACGACTTCGTATAACTTGGAAACAAGCTGGAACATCTCGTCGTGCGGTAAATGCTTGAGTGCGAATTCACGCTGCGCTGTGTAGCGCGGGTCGGTTCGCCGCAGGACCGCGTGACCGAACCCCGGAATGACGTGGCCTTCTCGCAGGGTCTCCCAACAGAGTTCCCTCAGATTCTCCGTCGTCATCGGACGATTGCCGAGCTTTTCTTTCATTTGTAGCAGCCAGCGCAAAACTTCCTGATTTGCCAGGCCGTGCAATGGTCCCGCCAAACCGTTCAGACCAGCTGCAAATGACAAGTACGGGTCACTTAGCGCCGAACCGACCAGGCGCACGGCATGCGCCGACACGTTTCCACCTTCGTGATCCGCGTGAAGCACCAGGTACAACCGCATCAACTCATCAAATTCGTTCAATTCAAAGCCTAGCGACCTCGCCAAACGCATGCCCATGTCATCGACTTTTTCAATTTTTTCCGCTGGCACATGCTTTCCGCCGTGAAACGTATTACGGTAGATTCTCGCAGCCACTGCTGGTAACCGAGCGATAAGCGTCAATGCGTCTTCCAAGCAGTATTCCCAGAAGGTCGACTTGGGAGCGCCTTGCGCATACGCCTCTGCCATCTTTGACTCATGCTGCAGAAGACTAACAGCTACCGAGAACTGCGTCATGGGATGCATGCGCTCGTGGGGTAGTTCGTCTAACAAGCGCAACACTTCCGGGGGAACGGCTGCCCGCCGCTTCAAATCCTGGCAAACGCTCTCGACCTGCGACTCCGTCGGAATTTCACCTGTCAGGAGGAGCCACAGAAGCCCTTCGGGAAGTGGTTGCTCGCCCGAGGGCTTTGCTCTTGGCAACAACCGTTGACACTCGGGGATCGAAAATCCCCGAAAACGAATACCTTCCTGCGGATCAAGGAGTGACGTCTCGTAGACCATGGCCTTCAGAGAGCGCATCCCACCGTAGGCCTGATTAACGGTGCACGCGTCAAGAACTTCTTCACCGAATCGTTCCCGAACCTCGTGGACTTGAGCTCGCATCGGCTCAATCTTTGAGCGCACGGCCTCTTGAAGCGATGTGGCGCTTGAGGTGCTCAGCGCTCGCACCGCCCTTTTCCATACATCACTCGGCCAACTCTTCTCTGCCCTACGCAAGTCACGCCGACCTAACGCTAATACAAAGCGTGCACAATGCATTAGAATCTAGCGCTTCGATCACCGCTCGCAAGGTGCCTACACGTCGAAAGCGCAACAGGCGTACCCGCGTCAGAGGATCCGCAGCACGCATCAGCAGCAGCGCACGCACCGTTGCCTCCCGTTGGATTCGAGGCGGCGTGCGCCTCGCGATGCCGCGGGCGATGCGCGTGCACGCCATGACACAGGGGTCCGTGGATCATCTTGTGGATGTCTTTAACCTAGTATGTACAGGATCCATCCGCTGCGCTGTATTTCAGCGCATGTTTCGCTTTCGATGGTGCCGGTGGCGGGGGCGGGGGCGGGGGCGGCGGTTCTACGAAGCTACCGATGGATGGTCAGGCTGTCAGCTGGTATCGGCATTCAGGGACGTAATCACTACTCCGCACAAGATCCTCCACAGACGACGAACACGTCCTATCGAGACTTGGGGGATCGTGAAACATTCATACGATCCTCGGGGTGTCGTGCCTCTCGTGAGCGGTCACCGGGGTGCCCGCAGCATCGCTGCGGACGCTGCACGGAGACAGGGTGATTCATGCCGGTGCTCCTGGGGTGTCAACTTCAGTTGCTGAGAGGATCATACACTCCGCAGCAGCAGTGTCTTGGTCGCATATCACAAAAATGCGCAAAACGCATTGTATTTGCTACACCAGGGTAATGCACGACTTGGGCACGCACGTCCTCTCCGAGCAACACACCCGGAAACCTGAACTTAGACAAAATTGGGTTCCATGATCAGCCAATGCGCGTACAGAGCTTCGAACGAACGCACGGACTGAAAGCGTGTTGGTCGCAGTTCAGGTGCATTCCCTGAGTCGCGTGCGGAGCCGGTCCCAGTTGAACTGCATCGCTTTAACCGGAATCCGAGTGCACGGTGTGCGCTTCGGATACATGAGTGGACAGAATGCGTGAGCCATTGTTTGAGACATTCGTCCATGGATCCGAGAAAGGTGTGCGGAAGGCGCGCGCGTGATAACGACGGCGGCGATGTGTCGTGCGCCATGAATCTATGCGCGCGTGTCTGCTGACGCAACCGCATCGGTGCAGGCAACTTTGGGATTCCTCACTGCCCTGTTCAAGAAACGGATCATCTGGTGGTATGCTCGGGCAGCTCGTATGTAATACCCGAAAATGCCGCACAAGTCATGACACAACACAACTCTCGGCGACCTGCCGCGCGCTGTTCTAGACAAGCTCGCCACTTGCTGCAGATCACAGCTTCTAGCGGGTATGCAGACCTCATGGAACAACTGTGAACGAGGTTTGCGAGCACAGCGCTCGGAACACGATGGATTTTCAGTCGCTCAGGGCCCAGGCACGCAATCGACCATGCTGCCGCAGCACAGCGCGGTATGCTCAGGCCTAGAATGCTATTACTGGAGAAAAACTGTGGTTAAACGATGGTAAACATCTTGTGCACGATTTTTGTGAATCTTTTACTGAAAATAATCGCTGGCAGTTGTACGCAACCTATCAAGCCTCGTGTCCAGCTCAAGAGGAAAACACTGACGCAGGCCCCTCGGTTGACGCTGCCTGTACGGACTCGGCATTTTTACCCAGATCCTTGGCAGCCTCAGTCACGGTACCTGGCTCGCTCTTAACAACGTCATTCTCATCTGCCTCCTGATCGCGGTGGATGTGGTTCTCAGACAACGTCGGCGTCACGTCCGCCGCGGCTTCCTGGGCGTCCTCCTTTTCTTCCGTGTCGCCGAGGCCGCCCTCGCCATCAACGCCTTCGTCGTCGTCGTCGTCGTCGTCCTCGTCGTCACCAAGGTCGTCGTCGTCACCCATTCCAAAGTCCAGGTCGGCCATATCACGCGATCCAAAGTGACTACCGAAATCAAACTGATCATCCTCGTCCTCGTCGACCCAGAGGTTCCAGTCCACGGACAGGTGTACATTTCGGCCCGGATCGTGAAGGAGTCGTGGCCACCATTCACCGGCCTCCGCTTTAGGCAACACAAAGTACACTTGCCTCGCTTGGATGCCGTGCTGTGCTTCCTCCGCCTTGATCCCGTGAAGCAACCGAATGTCGAGCTCATACTCCCGTTCGTGCCCAATCTCACCGCCGGTTCCCTTAAAGTACACCTGTCCTTCGGGGGTGACCTTCAGGACAGCAGTGTCTTTCTGCACGTTTGGAACCTTCACGGTGACGAATACCTTGTCTTTGCGTTGCGCCCAACAAAAATCTGGAGTAAGCACCATTTCACGTACCTGATCTCAGACGAATACTCTGTTACCTGTGTTGCGCACCTAAGTAGACGCAACAAGATACGGATGCTGCGGGACACGCGGACGCCGTCGGCTCCGCGAAGGCATTGGAAGCGCGTCGATGGGATGGCGATCGATTTTTTCCGATGACAAAATTCGTCTCCATCGACCATGGATCCCAGATTGCGGGATGGATAGTGGTAATCGAAAAGGCGTCCATCATGAAGCACCTGCCCTCAAGTTCCATTGCTTTTACTTCCTCCCGAGTATACTGGTCGTTTTGTACACGCTATCGTGTGCTGAGTGCCTGCCTTGCGGCCCCCGCGGTGGCGCCAAAACCGCCAGAGCAGATATATCCCGGAGACTGTACGGCTTTGCTGTTCCGCTGCGGGCGTTGACTCGAGGCGTGGTGCACTCGACACGAGGTCGGAATACATAATTATTCGGGGAGCCTGCAAGCTACGCGGACAGACATACTGTCTGCGGCAGCGCGAAGCGATATACTGGGAGTCCACTGCGACCGGGGCGACGCTGAAACGCAGGCCAAATGCCCCTTATTCCAGCTTGAATTGCGTTTCGGACGAGTTGCTCAGGTCTCGCCACAGCACCTGCCACTTTAGAGGCACACCGGGCACCAGCCCAGCAGAGTCGCCCGGCTCGCGGGACCCTCCGCCTGTAAGGTAAACTTTCGACAGTACGGGAAGCCTTTACCGTTTTTAACGTTTCATCTAGGGGGAATAAATATTTATATCGTTGCTAGTTCATCGTTAGTCTCTGTTATTTGTTCTATATAGCGTGGTCGATACGCACACCTGGGATATCTGGCAGGCATGAGACAGGAGGAGTATCTCGCCGTTGAAGGGAAACGCGATCCTGAATATTTGCGTGTTGTTCTACCGTAAAAGTTGTATTTGCGTTCAAGTAATAGCAAAGTATAGTTTTTCAGCTGAATTGTTTTCCAACCCTCAAGTAAGCTCATTCAAGTGATTTTTCGCCGTTTATAGCAGAAGCGTTCTAAGTGCGTTCCTTTCCAAAATAAATACAAGAAAGTATGGAAAAGCAAGTTGAGGACCTGGAGGCTAAATGTCACTGGCTGCCGGAGACAACGAAAAACATGGCGGAGCAAAGAGGAACAAGACAAGACGAAGAAGCAAAACAGGGAAGCCCGAAGTCAGAACCCGCACGAAAGACGACACAACGACGAGATGGTGGTGAAAGCCTGTCTTTTTGGGCATATCAAGGATCTCTGCAGGCAAAAGTTGCGAGACGCCATCAGAAACCGTGTCGACTCGTACCCCATGAGTATTGTAAAGGCATCGTCAGGACTGCTGCATTTCGTAAAGGAGATGTATCGCGACGTGACGCACATGGAAACAGTCGAGGTTCCGGACGAGTTTTTCGACAAGACCTTTATTCGTCACCTGATGCTTGGTACAGGGGAACCTTCGAGGAGAAATGAGCGAGTGCATGGCGTTCACGAAAATTACGCCGAATACCGCTTCAACGGTACTCGATACAAGGGTGAAGCGGATATTTACACCTACGGAGCGATGAAGTACATCACGAACCTGAAGAACCATTTCACAGTGAACCTCGAACATTTCATGATACGCGCCGTGTTTGCGCTGTACCCTGGCATCTCTCGCAAAGGAATGTGGGCGATTATCAATGGCATCACGAAGGATCCCAAGCATGAAGATGAGGTCGAATTCGTCGACAAGAAGGCGTCAAACGAGGGCACAAATGAAGCTTCCGTAATCCGTGCGGTTATACAAGAGCACCGTGCGGTACTGGGGCTGGCGAGTCCAGCGGAAAAGATATCAGAGTTGAAAAAAAGATAAGGAAAGATACAATCGCCTCGTCTTGCGATATTTCATGTTTTTGAACCGAGAACTAGAACGCAACGCGGAGATGAAGCTGAGTCAGGAAAAACAATGAGGAGTGGGAGAGACGTAAGGCTTTCCTAATGGGGAAGCGCTTCAATTGCGTTCCGTTGTGCAACATCGAGTCAAATTTTGTGACCATCGACTCCAGAGTCCTCTACAGCATCACGAAGGAGATCCGTCCGGAGTTCGATGAAAGCAACACGGAGTTCCCCGGTGAAAACCGGGAGACCTACTGGAAGAATACCTTCGATTTCAAACGACTCAAAGTAAGCAAGCAAAAGGTATTCACTGGGATAATCGAAACCGATGGAGTAGCCATGTGCGTACACTATCGGCGCTTGAAGGCGAAACGTCCAGTTACGTCTTCGATATCGCCCATGACGAAGCATGAAGAAAACAAAAAGGCGGATCCAGTGACGCAGAAAGTTCAGGGTAACGATTTTGTCACTGGCTCGGACCATGGGAACACACGATAATCAGAACCATCGCAGCACCGAAGCGTATGGAAGAGAGCATCGACGGTAACTTGCGCCAGAAAGACGTGCGTCTTTTGAGATTCTCGAGAGCGGGATTCTATCGAGAATCGGGAATCATGAATGCGAGGAAGAAAAGTGAGACATGGCATGCAGGAGTGAAAGAGCACCTGGAAGCTTTGAGCGAGGTGACGAGCCGCGGCGCGAACTTTGAGGCTTTTCTGAAATTCATACAAGTTCGCGTTGCTCATTGGGATGTGCTGTGAAGAGAGTGTACCACGCCCCGGCCGGCTCGCCAGCGTATGAACATGTACTGTAGGAAGCAGCGTGCATTCGCCAACTTTTTCAATCAGTTGAGCGCTTTCAGGGAGGACGAGAGTCAAAGGCTAGTAGTAGCATATGCAGCAAGGCGTCCAAAAAAGGGACTACGCCAGCTCCGTCGACAAGAACGTACAAGGAATGCGCCAGGCGTATCGTTACGATACCGATAGATGAGTTTCGAACATCGTATACACACCATGAACGGGGTGCACACTTCAGAGCGTCTAGATGGAAGAGTGTCTGCGGAGCCCTGAAGATATAGAAAAGTACGGAGCGCTGACGGAAGAGCAAATGGAAAGGAGGATGAAAGTTAAAGGGCCACGTGCATGAGTGAGTTCTAAAAGCAACGGCGAGAAACATACGGAGTTCGTGAACCGACGTTTTAATGCCGCAATCAACATAAGATGTGCGGTGCTGGAGACGAGACCTCCCGAATTGACACGAGAGAATTTTGTGGGACAATCTGTCAAGATGGATATATACGAGAAGAAGTCGAATGCATTAGTAGGTGGCCGGTCCAAAAAGACTAGCACGCGTCTGCACATCAGTTGGAGACGTCTTGGATAGGGCGCGTTCGCCGCCACTACGATGCTGTCGACCGCAGCAACGTTTGTCGTTTAGGCGCGAGAAAGGTCGCCTGTTCGTGTGTTTATGTCACGTCTGATCAAACTAGGCTTCTCAGGCGTACGGAGTTTCGGTCCGGATGAAGAGCAACGCCTACGCTTCCAGGCGCCGATAACCGTCATACTGGGGGCGAACGGCACCGGAAAGACTACCATAGTGGAGTGCCTGCGCTTGGCAACGACTGGCGAGTTGCCGCCGCTCGTCGACAAAGGCGCCGCTTTTGTGCACGATCCACGTTTGCGTGAAAGCAAGGAAACGAAGGCCAAAATTCGCCTGCTATTTGAAGACGCGCTTGGTCGACAGATTACCGTGAACCGCCAGCTCCAGCTTCGGCTCACAACTGCTGGGAAACAGAGTTTCAGCACCGTGGAGACAAGCCTCAGCATTCGGGACAAGGACGGACAGCACATCAAAACCTCAAACCGATGCAATGACATTAATGCGATGGCTCCAGCGTTTCTTGGTGTGCGCCAGGCGGTTCTAGAGAACGTGATTTTCGTTCATCAAGAAGAGTCCCTATGGCCGTTGCAAGATCCGAAGAAAGTCAAGGAAAAATTCGACGATATTTTCGAGGCACGCGGTTACGCAAAAGCCCTCATCGCGATTCAGAAGTGTGCGCAGCAGAAGCTCGCCGAACTCAAGATTCTGCATTCGGAACTAGAGCGTTGGCGGGATCGCCTCGAAAACCTGAAGCAAAAGCAACGAAACTGTCGAAGCATGCAAGCCCAATGCCTCGAATGGTCGAATTCGCTGGGGACCCTCGAAACGGAACTGAGTGAGAAAATACGAGCGGTCACAGAGCTTGAGGAAGCGCGTGCAAAGGAGGTCGAACGGCGCCGGCAGTTGCAGGCGCTGCGTGACGAAATCCGAATCCGGACTGAGGAACGTGATCGTTTATGGCGCGAACTCGGCAAAGAACTCACGGAAACAACCCAAGATCTGGAGCGACTGCTTACTCGCATCACTGCTGAGTACAGTCAAGTTGATGCTGAGTACAGAAAAGCATCCGAGGAGAGCTTGCAGTTGCAAAAGCAGTTACAGCTTCTGCGGGATCGCGAGCAGCGTCTCCAAGAGGAATGCGCTGCTTACAGCTGCCAACAGGCAGCCATAGAGCGGCAGCGTGCATCATGTGCTGAATTGCTGCGGGAAATCCGGAAAAGCCATTCGATTGATGGCACGGACATAGAAGAAGGAGCCATTGAGCGGAGTGCCAAGGATCTAATCCATATCCTGGAGCGTTCTCGCAATGACTGCGAACGGGAAATGGAGCACTTCAAGCGCCTCTGGGAGGATGCACTCCAGCGCGAACAAAAATTGAAGCTCGAACTGGAATCCGATCAGCGTCAGGCGCAGCAGATTCGGAACGAAATCGCCACTCTGGAGGAAGCATGCGCGGAAACCGCTGCACGCTTGCAGTCGCTCCCGATGAATGTCGAGATTGTGGCGATGAAATCGGCGCTTTTAGTCCAGTTTCAGGCAGAAAAGCAGCAGGTGGACGAAGAGCTTTCGAACCAGACCGACATGGACCGAATGTCTACGATTCGAAAACGTCTTGAACAAATTTTCGAAGTACGCACGAAAAACCTGGCCTCTCGTCGAAATGACGTGACGCACACGGCTACTCGTGGTGACACGAATGCAAGCGCGATAGCCGCGGCATTCCAAAAGTTTCGCGAGGAAGAGGAAGCATCCATTCAACGATTACTGGAGCAGAGGCGGCTACCATCCTGCTCCGTTTCCGAAGCGCAAGATCGTCTCGCCTCCGCCGAACGCAATCTATCAGCCGTACGCAATCGCATCATGGGCACGGAACTGGAGATGCGCTTGCGGCGCGCTATTTGCGACAAAGAAAGCGAACGGCTGCTCTCGATGCGCAGCCGCCTGCGAGAAATCGACGCAAGTGTGCAACCAGGCACAGTGGATGCAGAGTGCCTCAAATCTCAAATTTCAGCGCTGAAACGTCGATATCTCGAGCTGGAGAGCACAGCCCTAGAACGTGACGGACAAGCGAATTGGCTCGAGGAAATGCGCAAGCGCGTGCACGAACAGAAAACCTGTCCGCTATGCGACCGCGCTTTCAGCGGTATGGCCGAGGCGGCCAATGTCGAGTCCGCCCTAGCTCGAGTACGAAATACGTTGACCCAGGCGGCAGACTCCGACTCCTTGGAATACGTTCAGGATGCTTTGAACAGGGCGGAGCATCAGTGGCGTTTGCTGGAGGAGCGTGCTGCGATCACTTTACAGGAGCAGCGAAGCATCTCTCGCATTCGCAGCGCCGAATCCGAGATCCAGCGCTTAGAAGATGCGAGACGGAGCGAACGAACGGATCAGCAAGTCGCTGAACATGAACTGGCCGATGCCCGAGAGCTCCTCTGGTATGCGCGACGTTTGGCTCATTTGCGTCAGGAGATGGCACCATCGGGGCCCAGCTCGGCATCCGGAATCGCAGCTTCGTCGCCGGTAGTTGCAGCATTGGAAGTCGACACCCGCGAAGCACCGCATCAACCGACGTCCGCGGAGGACGCTTTGGCAAGAGAAGAGACTGCGTTGCGGGGGGAACTCGACACGCTGCTTGGGCGTCGCCAAGAGCTCCTTGTACGCGCTCAAGAGCTCCATGATCTAATCCAGACCACTGAGAAGGAACTCACTGCGGAGCGCGCCAAGCAGCGTGACCGTGACCAGCTGGAAGCATGTCTGGCGGAAAAACGCAAACAGCGATCAGAAAAGCAGGCTTCCCTTTGCGCGTTGGATCAAAAAGTAGAGGAAGCTCTGTTGCAGGCAGCGCCACCGGCGAGTGCAGCGTTGTTGGCGCGTCTGGAAGCCGTTCGTTCGCGACACCGAGCAATCCATACAGATCTTATCCGTCTTGAAAACCGACTTCAAGTCTACATCCAAGAGTCGAGACGATTCGAAGGTGACGCACACAAACTTGCCCACAAGCAGCTCGAGACCTGCCGCGAGCAAATCATACAGACGCTCGCCGAAGAAGCGCAGGCAGTGCAGGTTGTAGCTCAGTGGGCCGGGCAACGCCAGAACGCCGATTCGTATCTGCGTCAAGTGCGCGACAACCTTCGGTACCGCCAGTTGCAGGAAATGCTCGTCGAATTGCAACAGAAAGACGCGGAGCTAGCAAGCACCCTGCCAATGACCGATGAACACGATCCGCACGTGTCCGCGTTAGAGGCGGCAAAAGCGGAAGCCGATACGCTCCGGGAAAAAGTTCATCATTTGCGTGGTCAGCGTGATTTACTCGCAGAGCAGTTGCGGGCACTCACCGTGGAACTCGATGCGGACGTTTTTGCACAAGCGGAGCAACAGTTCCAAGCGCTTCGTTTGCAGTGTGACGTGATCGAGCTGGTCTGCAGGGATTTGCGCAATTACCATCGGGCGCTGGACTTGGCCATCATGCGCTATCACGATCTCAAGATGCGCAGCATCAATCGAGTGCTGCGGGAGCTCTGGCAGAGCACCTACCTCGGCTCCGATATCGAGAAAATCGAGATACGATCCGACTTTGTGGCGGACTCGCTTCCAATGGGTCGTCGGACCTATCACTACAGGGTAGTGATGCGCCAGGGTGATACCTGGCTTGATATGCGTGGTCGCTGCTCGGCTGGACAAAAAGTGCTCGCATGTCTCTTGATCCGCCTTGCGCTGGCGGAAAACTTTGGGAACGCCTGCGGGGTCCTCGCGCTCGATGAGCCGACGACCAACCTGGACGAGAGCCACGTGAAAGCGCTCGCTGCATCGCTATCTCTCTTGATCCAACAACGTGCACAGCAACGCAATTTTCAGCTTATACTCATAACCCATGAAGAGCGCTTCCTCGATTATCTTCATATTCGGGAGTACGCTGACTCGTACATCTATGTGACTCGGAACCGGCAGGGCCTGAGTCAAATCCAGCATCACTCGCTGGATGAGACTACCGGGCGCAGGGAAGCCAGCGAGCTGCCGTTTGCGTATCCCGGTCCACTGGTTGTAACTGCCCGCTGAGGCCGGCAGCTCTCCGACACAATACCACCACGCGGCAGCGCTGGCCTGGAGAATGCGTGCCCGCAGATGGTCTATTTCTGTCTACCGAGACTAGCCACGGTACGGCGGCTGCTTTCATCATAAGCGCTGGATCCGAATTCCCTGTTGTCACAGCTGCCTTGCAGCAAGTCGTCGTTCGCCAGAGTAGAAAACACTGCCTCGTGGCGGGTTCATGTGCACCGCATGGGCTGTCGCCCGGGATCCGCAGGAGTACGAAGCCGACCTTCGATGCAGTTGCTGACCGCCTCCAGCGTATGCGGCTTGCATCAGAATCAGCAGCAGTGGCACGACGCTTGACACGGCGAGTGGCATGGAAGGCATGCCACAGAAAAGCAGTCGTCCCATGCGGATGGCCGAGCGTCCATGCTGATGCGCCAGGGCCGGCTGAGGTACTCCGTTACCGCGCTAGTTGCCTCGCGGATGGCGGGATCAAGCGTCGCTTCTCCGCAGTATCTGCTCGTTCAGGCATGAGCGCGAACACCGAGTCCCAAGGTCTGGTCGCCTTGCGATCTCACTATATTTTATTGCTCGCAATATCCAATGAATCAGTGGAACTAGTCCCTCCAGCAGGTAGCATTGCTGCGGAGTAGCAGCGCCTGGCCCCCAGCGCCGGCGCGAACGTTTCCAAGCACCGCCCGTTCCAGTGCATTCCCGCTGACGCAAAGCGGGGCTTGGTCAACCCAGGGACCTTTGGCATACCACAATGACCATGAATGCTCGCAGCGAGGCAGGTATTGCTGCAATGGATGTCACCCAGGAGCGGGTCATCATGGGTACGGCTGAGCGGGGAATCCGCTGCCAGCGAGCGCCATCGAATCGCCATATCGAAGCGCAGCGGAGCGCTCCCGCGATGCCCAGCATGCACGCTGTCTACCTGTAGATCCATATGCATATTAAAATTTCCCGAATAACCTACGAACAATGCGGCGGAAAAACACCCATGTACGTTCCCGTGTAGCTGGCATCGTCCTTTCACCGCCAGCAAGCGACCCTGCTGCATCAGAGGCGAAGCGCTCGGTCACCGCTGCCAAGACAAGCGGAGGATCCGGACGTCCAGTGGCGCCGCCCAGATTCCGCACATTCGGGAGGCTGCACCACTTGTACATACACTCGCCATGATGAAGAATGAACAAGGCTGGTTGCAAGAGTCCGTGCGAATATCGATACCCATATTGCTTTGTGGGCGGTGAAATGAAGACTTGACCGTAACCGCGCTTGTTCCACCAGCGCGTGAACTCGGTACGCTCATCTGCAAGCAAATAAACACGTTCACATTTGAGACAGGGTATGTTGTCAACCAGGCGATGCATCTCGGACGCTTCCTGGGCGGAGACAAAAACCAAACACGCGTCATGTTGTTCCAGAAAGGTTTCCAGTGCCGGTTGCGTATCCTGGAATCGCGAAAGCCAAGCGCAGCAAACCGCACACCAGCGTCCCCGGTAGAAGACAACGACGACGATCTGGTGGGTAGACTCGAGTTGCCGAAACGCCTCTGGGTCGGCTGCCAAGTCGAGCGCCATATCTGGCAACCCTGGACGCTGGGTCGTAAACGGGTCAATGGAGTGGCCAAGACGAGCACAAACGCGTTATACGCTAGTTCCAAAACCGTAGGCTATATGCGAGCAAGTCGGACGCCGCGTGCTCTACAGTCATCGGTGAAAGCGCACAACAGCGGCAACACATGTACAGCGCTGCTGCAAAGTGTTGCGTATCGGCAAGACAGAGCCGGGTGGCTGGGTGGCGCACCAGCACCATCGTTTTCGTCCAGGAACGGCAGCGGCAACGCGGAGGCGGATCCGCTGATCCCGTGGCTGTTTGCAATCCACGGAACTTTGCCATGAAACAGGAATCCCGGTCAGTGTGATACGCGAGGAGCGATGATCTGATGCACGCTCAACATTCGTAGAACGGTGGCGTGAAAAGCGAGTTCCGGAGAGCGTGGTACGTGATCGACATCGGGGAGCGCGTCTATCATTTTTGCAGCGTGCCCCAGGGTACCACCAGCTTCCACACGTACTTGTTTTCGGTAATGACGGCTGTGTCGTATGTTTCACCAGTCGCCGAGTCTGCCTTGATCATCCGGAATAGCGTCCGTAGGGCCAGAACAGAGGTGATTCGGCGACAGGACTGGCATGCCTTTGGCTGGGTTCATCGAAAGTGACTGGATTCGGAGGAAGAGCAGCGCAACGCTTTTCTCTTTTGCGTGCTCGTTGACCGCTTTTTAGTGACGGAAAGAGACGTCGTCTGGGATCAGGCCCGAAGCATGCCAAACGTCAAATCCGAGACGAGCGCCTCAACGGAGGATGCGGTGTCGAGCGATCTTGTCAGTCTGGCGACTTGGAAGGAACCGCATCAGAGCATTGCCGCCACGGGTGATGTCGTCGGAACACGCGCGTGTCGCTTCTCGACGAAGCTCGATTTGGCCCTCCTGCAGGACTCCTATGCAAATCTGGTAATGCTCCTGAATAAGGTTGCATAGAGTAGGACGGATATCCGCCCGTTGGTGAATACGGATCCACATCACATAAAGAAATCGATCGTGTAGCGTTGATAGGGCCAGTGTCTCCCAAAGAGGTGTGCTGTTCACGTTTTCCATCCGTGCCTTTTCATCACCGGTGGTACCAACGATGCATCATCCTCACAGCCTGCAGCTTGTTTGGTCGTGTTTCTCAGTGTACAGATGGATTGGAATGGATTAAGGAAGAGAAAATCGTGTGAAGAGAGTTTCACAAGTTCTTTTTGGCGTGCACGACGTTCAGCTCTTCGAGAAGCGTGGTTCATCCACCATCTGATCACAGAATAACTGCCTCGTATGAGAGCGACCATTTTCTGCTGCTGACAATGACAGCGTGATCTTTCCGCGACCTTTCTCAGATCTACAAGATGCATGCCTTTTATTGAATGCCTGCAAGAAACACAAACAAAAGGAAAAGCAGCATGCTGATACAGATGTACCAGAGCTCAACGCTCTGAGACGAACTTGGTTTCAGAGAACGTTCGCTCTCCCTCTACCGATATCTTCTGCACCTGTAGCACGGATACGGCACCGTCATTCTAACCAGTGAGTGGCAAACGGTGCCCAGAGCATTTAGATGGTATCCTTACGCCTGCTTGGTCACACGGTTTCGTGCACCGCCTCGGCGCGATGTTTGTCTTGTTTCTTCTTCTTCCGCGGGGCTTCACGAGGAATTGCTTCTCGAGAACTATCCTGGGCTCCCAGTGTCGTCAAATGGGCGTCACCCGCATCAACGAACGATGTGTCATCGTGGCTTCGTTTCCGCATCATGACGTCATGGGCTGGCGTCTCCGGGGCCGCAGATTCCGGTACGCCTTCTGCATCCGCATCGGTTGCCGAGCCAAAAACAAGCAAAGAATTTTCCAGCCGGTCAGCGCGTAGGCCAGCGGCTGCAGGTCTCGGAGTTTCCTCGATATCGCTTCCACGCATGTCATCCATGGCGCTGGTGGCAAGCGCCTCGTTCATGGCCTCTGTCATTACGGCCGCATTGCGCCGAGGTCGCAAGCCTTTTTCATAGAACTGGAGCCGCTCCTCGACCTGCTCTCGCAACTTGCGACCGAATGTGTCGCCGATTCTATCGGAGCGGAAGCAGTCGATGCGGCTTGCCAAGCTCACTTTATTCGCCAGGTAACGCGAAATGCGACCTTTGGCTCGTTGCTTTGCCTTGGCAATGAATGTCGAATTGAAGAGTAACCCATACTTGGGCGTTCGCGCGAGCCGCTTTCCCCGTGCTTGCTTTAGAGCCCGGAAAAGCGCCTTTTCTGCGCCAAGGATCTGCACAGTTGATGCAGGATACTTTGCTAGGTTCACCAGAGAGCCAGCATGCGCAATGAGTCGCGCTGCGACGTGATCACCGAGCAAAGCCCGCAAACTCGGTGCAATCAGCGATAAGCGCTGACCAAGATAGCCCTGCAGATGGTCCCGATAGGTTGCCATTTGAATCACTCTCTGCGCAAACAAACGGATCTGAATGATGTCCAGAGGGCTGATTTCCGTTCCCATTGAGGAGCGGGCTGCACGAAGAATCCGCTGCGTGAGCTCCTCATCGCCATGGAGCAGGCTATTCACGTCCTCCTCCTGCTTCGTCGTCATTTCGGAGCGCATGCCCAGAGCACACACCAAACGGCAGTAGAGAACGATATCGCTCACGAGCTTCGCAAGTTCAGGGAAGTGCCAGGAGTACCACTCGCGGACACGCATCCCAAAAGTATTGATATCCTTGTCAAGCTGGTCGATAAGATGAATCGCTTGGACGACGGCGTGATCATTGCGCTGCGGATTGAACTGGATGCGCGAACGGGATAACGCGTGAGCCAGACCGAGCTGTGCTTTCGAGAGCTCCTCGCTCGAGACCTCCGCACTGAGAAACTTCTCGAAGTGCTGCCGGATGTTTCGCAAAAGCTCCTGGATGTGTTCGTCCGCAACAACTCTCACGTGCTTCTTTCCCAGTTGTTCCTGGAGCGCTGCGCCAAACCGCGGTTCCGAGACTCCCAGAAGACATCTTTTCGAGCCAAAATAACCGCGAACGAACTCAAGTAGGAAAGGCGTCACTCGATTTTCCGACACGGCACTCACGTCCTCAAGTGCCTGGTCCGCTGAGACGTACGGCTCGAAGGCTCGCAACTTGACGCTGCTCGCAAAGCGGTGGAAGTCTCCCCACGAGGACTGTACCGCAGTCGTACCAGATGCTACGTCTTCAGCCTCCACCACTCGAAAGATCGCATATCCCGACGCTGCCTCGAAAAGAAGGTAGAGCTTGCCCATCAAAAAGCTCTGAAAGGCCGCAGCGGCAATAGAATGATGTCAGCAACGGCGAGGTGATGACTAGTGTCTAGGGTCGCTGGCGCTGCCGCCGCCGCCGCCGGCGCGCTGCCCTTCAACCCGATCGCAGCGACAGCGGCACATTTTCTTTTCATGGACAAAACGTTTCCATAGGCCAGCGTTCTCCGATTATGCGCATTTTTCGTTTCTTCTTTTCTTTGTGTGTGTTTTTCTTTCAGTGAGCGGTGAGGTAGCCATCAACCTCCTACTCCCAGGTTACATGACCTATACTTCATCTCGGATATTCTGGTCGTTTCATACGCCCTATCGTGTGCCGAGCCTGCCGAAACCGGCAGCAATAGCGCCTGTAGCGCCGGTGCGGTCGCTGCACGGAGACAGAACGGCAGTGCCGAACCACAAAGGGCGTCGGTTCGAAGAGCGACAGCGGCGATGCCCACGGATGCGCTGCCGCTACCGTTACGCTCATAATCGGTGGTACCAGAATACCTCAACCAGAATATACTTTTTGTCCTGGTTTATTTCTTCGCAGGTATGCAACAAAATAACTGTATCCTTCGGAATGGAGTGAGAATGTGGAAAGATTTTATGCTGTTGCTGCTTGATTGCGGAAACAGGTCATCCTCTTACGAATCAGCTACTGAACTTTCAGCAAGTTGATGAAGGAACGTTCGCTTAGGCGATATGCTCAGCGTCAAGCAATCGAACTCGAACTCATCAGAATCAATATATACAACAGTTTCCTCGCCAGGCAATGCCACTGCATCCGTTCTCTATGAAATACTACCAAAAATCCACAGCATGCAACGTTTCCATACCCTTGATAACGAACAGTGGTGAAGCGATGCAGATAGGCGAAGAACGACGCGCGCTTCTTCGGGAGCGCATCGCACGCTGACGAAGCGCACTCCAGCGAATTCGTACTGGAACACGAACGCTGACGACACGAGGCACGGATGTTCGTTTTAGTCGACCTGACTTCATTCCGGAGAAATGGTAGACCTGTGTTGGGGTCCTAGAATAGCGGCACACCGCTCTTCGTAAAGAAAAGACAAGCGGGAATGAAAGCGACATCAGCCCGAGCGGCGATGCTGTCGTTTGCTCACCGAATCATCCCCAAACAGACGGGATCGTTTGACGCCTCTTCCTTCATCGGAGCGCATTGCGGGTTCTTCTTCCGGTGGTCTTCTGTCCGGCTCGTAGACTACGTCGCTTTGCATCCCGAAAACTGGCCAGAGAGCGCACAGCCGGTGATGGCGTTAATCTGCACTTTGTGGCAGCCTATTCTCCTTGGTTGTATCAAGTCGGAAGCAGCTTCTATGCTGTCAAACGCCGTTTGTAAGCTTTCGCATCCATAGACGATTCATTCGCATCCGTGACACCGTTCGTAGACGAATTTTTCTCTGGAAAGCCGTTCATTAGCTTCACTAGCCGTGAGCAACGGCGTTGCGTATGTGCTCGATAGCAGAAGAGAATGGAAAGGCGCATTTCGGTTCGCAGACGTGCTTGCATCGGGGTTGTTGGCGAAAAGATGCTCGAAGTATAGTGGATACAAAGATAGAGAAAGCCAAGATCCGTCGCAACATCCATCCAGTGCGCCTAGGACCCAAGGGAGAAACGGACATAGAGCTAAGCGACGGCACCCGTGCCCTTCCATCATGCAAACGAGACAGTGAAGAAACCACAGAAGAAAGAAGAGAAAGATCCGCTCAGAAAGAGGACGAGAAAGTACGTGAACGCAAAACGGCCTGTGTGAAAAGATCTGCGTGAGATCATTGGCAAGAGCTCCGTACGAAAACGCATCTACGGGAAGAATCTTACAAAACTGTGAGATGCGGGAAGCCATGAAGGACTCTGCAGCTTCTTTTTCGGGAAGGTCTTGTTCGGCCCCACTTGCCTTGACGTACAACGTCAGTGAGATGATTGTCAGAGTTCGGGGCGAGGTGCTACCAGGCGCTCACATGCCCCCAGAATTCCTCGGTCAAACCTTTGTGGAACAACCGACGGGCGGTACTGAAGATGCACCACGGCCTGACTTTTTTTCTGAGCCTCGATATTATCTAAGTTCGGGCCCAGTGGTCGTGAGGAAGCATATCAACAAGTGGCATGACGACGGCAGGACCGATCTCGACGCTCTCGTCACTGTATCGAGAAGCAACGATTGGTGTGGTACGCTGCATTCAGTGAGTAAATGAGCGTCCAAACTGTTCGTTTCGACGACTTTTGGCAAAAGTATATCCGACCGCGCCAGAGCCTCGTAATGTTTCGGATGTAGGGAGGCACGAGGCGGACATTCGCCTTGCTATTCAACGAGCTGGAAAAGGAGTAGCTCAAAAATTTGCGTCATTTTGCAGCAGCCCTTGGCACGGGACAAGCTGAAACTCGCAAATACTGCGCCGCTGCCCATTTCGACGAGCGCGTCCAACGCGTGCAGGTTTCGCTGCTGCACGATTCCCATCCATGAATTCAGTACGACGTACTCGAACCACGAGTACGGGCGTGCGCTGAAACCAGTACAGAAGAAGACTATAGAGCGTAGTCGGATGCGCGATACGGTGTGTGGTGAGCTGATCGAACGTCACATGGCGAGAAAATCGAAGGTGCGTTTCCATGCAGGGCGAGCAACCAGAGGCCACATCGCTTTCGCAGTAGGCTCGTCGTAACTGCGAGTTTGCAAAAGCAAATGTACACTGGGACTGAAGATCGGTAACGCTGGTTTGAGGCATGAACGCGCACGAAATGACGGATTACTCGTTAGCGCCTGGAGCGCTTGCTCGTCAGCGGCGTCTGCGCGGCGCCCAAAAACAGACGCTGCTGGATCGCATGTCGGACAGTCGTCTCTAATCAGGTACACAAGTCGTACCACATGATCATGGAACAATTCGGTGCTCATCCTGTTCTTTCCTTACGATGTTTTTCGAGCTTTTCTTTAGATTTATAGATTCGACAATTGAAGTGGAGCAGCAATGCTAACGAACTCGCACCTAGTTGGACGATACCTGGTCGTCATTTCAGCGTTGCGCCTTCGACGCTTTGCCGCTGTATGACAGGAGCCAGCACAGATCAGCGCTCGCACGGCCTCATTCAGACTTTCGAGTCCGCAGGATTCGCAACGCTTCTGCCAATGCTGTCGCGACGCCCGGCGTATTAGAAACCAGAGGACCCTCCATGCGATAAAGAGTTCCCGTGTCATCAGTCCCCGCGTGTGACGCCCATGCTCCTGAAGAACTGGTCCATTGACCTGCTCAGCCTCCGAGAATGCATCGCTGCGCGTCAGCACGTGGGAACTCAAAAACGACGAGAAATTTCGGGACAAGCCCATCCAGGAAGCAGCGCAACGTCTGATGAAGTTGAAGCACGAACATTCGTTTCAGTTCCCGAACTGTACGCATACGTTTGACGGGTGCTCGAACCTATGCAAGCAACACGACCGGAGGGAACGCTTGCCGTCAGAGCCGCGGGAACCCGAACGCGGCAGCGCGTACCGCCAGCACAAGAACGGCAGATTTCGGATGACGATGGCGATGCTGCTATTGATTACGCTGTCGCTGTTGAGCTTTCCATGGGAAACTGCATTGTCAGCGACAGAGCGGTTGCTGATGCAGCCATACCCAGGAAACGAGCCAGACGTAAAGACGTCCGGCGCCCAGAGAACCAGGTAGAGATCACTGAGCGAGACGAGGTGATTCTGGCTATCAAGGCTACCCGTGATCGCGTCACGAAACTGCGTAACCGCTACGAAGAGGCCGCAGCTCGGGAGCTTGACGTTGCACGAACGCTGATCGCTACAGGCCGCCGTGAACGAGCACTGTTGGTGCTACGTCGAATGAAAGTACAAGAGCGAGCAGTTCTAAACGCGGAAACGTGCCTCAGTCGTCTCGAAGAGATGCTGCTTCTTATCGAAACGGCAGAGTTGGAGCAACAGACACTATTGCAGATCCAGAAAAGCACGGCGCTTGTGAAGAGGCTTAACGAGCATATCGATTTGCATAGTGTAGAGGACTTGCTGCTGGAGACACAAGAAGCAGCCGAGCACGCGAGGAGCATCGAACAGGCGTTGCAGGGTGAGGTCACCCCAGACGTCGAAGCCAACGCCCAGCGCGCCCTGTTGGAGCTCTATCAAGAGCAGGAGTTAGCAGCGTTCACAACGAATCGTGTATTGCAGCAACCGCTCGTGACGAATCGACTTGCAGCACAAGATGAGCGCGAGTTAACGCCCGATACGCGACTATCAGGCCCTGCACAGGAAATGAGGCATCCATCGCGTGAAAGAAACGCCTCACCCGAGCAGTCCGCACCCACCTCGAGAAGTTTGGCGCGAGATTCGGCGCTGCATCTTGAACGAGTAGCCAATATTGAGGCCAAGGAAACCGCTTGTGTCACGGGGAAGATGCGCACTCCCGCGGGACCGTCCAACTCGCTGACGAATGCAGATGCACGAGCCGAGCTAGCGACGCCAGCCCGTGACGAAGAACACATTGCGGAAGCAGCCTAGAGCGTTGCTCTGGTAACTCGATCAATCATACAGCGTTGACGTGCAGCCTGCGGGAAGCAAGTTCGGAAGCGAACGCACCCGTTGTGTGTATTTCTGCAGCAGCGCACCTGTTTGCACACGTTTGGTATGCTGGGCATCGGATGGGCCCGGATTTTTTCTCTAGACGTTGCCGAACGGACGCCTTGTTAGAAACCGTTCGATGTAAGCGGTTCGCAAGAAAACTTGAACCATGAATGAAAATGCCTGACGAACCAAATGATCCGCAGCGCACCTGTTTGCACACGTTTGGTATGCTGGGCATCGGATGGGCCCGGATTTTTTCTCTAGACGTTGCCGAGCGGACGCCTTGTTAGAAACCGTTCGATGTAAGCGGTTCGTGAGAAAACTTGAACCATGAATGAAAATGCCTGACGAACCAAATGATCCTGTGGTAGATGGGCGCTGATGGTCGCTCGCCTAAGCCAAGTATGGCCAATGATAGCCGTGTAACGCACGTGTGTGCATCCATCACTTGTTGCTGGGTTACGCGGGGCACCATCCCGGGTATCAGGCACTGAACAGTTTTCTCAGATGCGCCTGCGATGTTTCCACTAGAGACCCATTGCACCAACCAAGTACCTCGGAGCGTATCGGATCCTGGTGCAGAACGAATTGGGATTTACAGGGGGATCAACGAGGTTGAGTCTCTGGTGGCGGTGGCGGCGCCAGTCACAGTGATTTGTTGCAATGCTCGACTGGCACAGAGAAGGACGTCGTCCGGGTCAAACCAAGACCCTGTGGTTACCCATTTGGAACGCGAAGAGCGGGATCCTCACCATTGTGTAACCAGCGCTGCAAAGTGATGCGCTGGATGACGCCGCACGCGCTCATGCTCACTTGGATTAGGGATCAGGCATCCGAAAATATTTATTTAGCTCAGCAGCACGAAGCTGCATCGAGAGCGGCAGCTCCAAAGAACCCGCTGGGAAAAAGGATCCGCCCAATGCGACCTGTTGAAATGTATCCCTCCGAGGGTGGCAACGCTGCTTGGATTCTATCGGGAACTGTGCTCCGCCACACACAGAGCAAGCAAGCGTCGCCGACGTATGTGCCAGTGAAAGCAACGACGCGTACTGGATGCCCCATCGCGTTTGCATACATTTTGTGAGAGCAACGAACCAGCTACAAATCATACGTATTGGAAAAACATCTGGACTTTTCTGGTGTTATAGCAAATCCTCGATCAGACACGGACGCAAGACCGCGTTCGTGTGCCCTTCGCGATACTGGTAACGGACGATGCACTGGATGCCATCTGAATGCGATCGAAGCTCCGATATCCTAGCGTCGCGTTTCACCGGTAAACTCAGAGGATGCGCAGCGTGGTGGTGGAGTGCGTTTCCGCGCAGTGCGACGTTCCGAGCGGACCGCACCCGTTGCCCAGCGCAGTTCCTGAGTAGCACGCCGAACTGTCGTTGAAGCGCTCGCACGCCTTCCCGTTTGCATTCCGGATACGAAGCGCTTTGCATGATGCATAGGTCAGCGATCGCTGGTTCAAGCGGAAGAGCATTCCACCGGCGAGCACCTGATGGCGCTTCTGGTGCAATGTTGGCCTGCGAATCGTCATCCGCCGCCCAACGTAGCGCGTAGCTCGACAGTTGCTTTCCTAGGTGCCGGAGCAGCTCCGCGCGCCGTGCGCCTTTTTCCGCGACTGTCGCTTCCACGATCGCTTGCATCGTGACAACAAGCAACGGTATGAAAACGAGAACGCCCTCGCGCCGCAGAGATAGCGCATATGCTTGCCGTACAGAAGCGTTGCTTGAATCTTCGATAAGCGCCTGTCGATATCGCTCTATGATGTCGCGGTTTCGCGTATGCATCGGGGAGTTGGCGTCGAGGCACCCGAAACGGGCCAGTTTGAGCGAGTGTGGTACGGGTGCAGTCGATCGCCCGCAATGGTAACGGTACGATTGCAGGGCAGCAAGGCCGAGCGTTTCCAGCACCATCGAGTCCACCAGCTCGTTGTGGATCATCGAATCGATACAACTGTGCCAGTCGACTGCAGCGCTGCAGCGACGCATCAGCGGATCGAAGGGCACCACCGCCAGATAGTTCTCGAAACACATGTCGAGATAATCGCGAATTTCACCGCTGAGAAAATGCTGTCGTTTCCAGAGATCTGGGCTCTGAGATGCCCCGAACGCTGGTCGGTGCGGAATATCCCGTTCAGAATCGTCGGACGCAGTTCCGGTCGCTCGGTTACGAACGCCACCGGCTCCCGTCTGAACCATATAGGACGCTGGACGCGCGCTCACCCGGAATATTTGCGAGCATTGCTCTCGCAGAGGCCCCGGTGCATCACGCAGGCCAATGGTGGACCACAGGCCATCAGACCATTGACAGGCACCAATAAGCTGGAGTTGGTTCAGGCATGCTCGAATATCGCAGTTAAGTGCCAGTGCAAGATGCTCAAGAAAGGCGGATTCGGCGAATTTCAAGCCACAGTGACGCGTAACCTGCTCTAGACGTCTCTTGAGCGGCTGCAAACCGGGGCGGCTGCAAGTGAAAATGACAGCTCCCTGCGCACGGAGGATGCGGGCCTCACGGCAGTGAGCATCGTCGAGAACGAAGAGAACAGGTACGCTTTTCAACGTGAGCGCTACGCGAACAAGAACATCCGACCAGTGGATGGTGTTGGCGGAAGCGTTCCCGGCGCTTCGTTTCAGAGAGGCAAAGGCTTCTGCGGGTAAAACGCCCTCGTCGACAACTACCAGCCTTGGTCGCCCTGTTCGTAGCGAAGCACTCCCGAGTACCTCTGCAAATCGATTTTCTGCACAGTTCAACCCGTCTCTAAACAGCATATGGGGCTCCCACATTTCCAGACCAGCCCGCTCAGCGAGAACACGCACACACGCCGTTTTGCAGGATGCGGGCGGACCGGCCAACACCGCTAAGGGTGTCAACGGCGCGGTGAACCGACGACAAGCACCGGTCCCGTTCCGAAAGGATGCTCCCGAGGTGCTGCGTACGTCCCGATACTGCGACCAGCTGACCAGCCAGCGCAACAACTCCCGGTGCATTCGATCATCGCCGAGCAACTCGGTATACGCTTTGGGAGCATGCGCGTCTGACCAGAGCATCCCGTTGCCTGTAGCAGCTTTATCAGCCAGGTTCAGCCCAGATTGTGACACCTCGTGGTCGACATTGTTGCTCGACTGCCGATTTGTTGTGCATACTGGCTCACGTGTCCAGCCGGACGCCTCATGAACACCTGCCACCGGGCAAGCGACTGCAGCCTCTAGCTTACCGAAGTGCAGGTTCGCTTCTTCACCCAATGATGCCTCGCGGATACGTACAGACAACACCCTACCGTCGCTACGACGAACTTGCAGGTTACGAGGCATCAATAACCCGTTCCCGCTCACATCCATATGAGGTACGTACGACACTTGCAGCAGCCGAAAGCACCGTCTCGTGCCGCAAGCAGCACCCAATGCGATGCGCGATCGACGCCGCGGCGCGCGCCGTTCCTGGAGGCGATTTTTCGCGCGCATCGCTGCAGGGCAGCGCGCGGCTTGCGATTCGCAGCGCACTGCCTCGGGAGCTGCCGCTCGCATACGTATTGCAACGCGGATCACGCATATGCGATATCCATCGCATCGTTCCTGATTCCTGGTCTGAATGACCTTTCTATCGAAGAGAAAGAATCGGGAGGTTGTGGCGGCTCTGATCACGCAAATGCGATATCCATCGCATCGTTACTGATTCCTGGTCTGAATGACCTTTCTATCGAAGAGAAAGAATCGGAAGGTTACGTATTGCAACGCGGATCACGCATATGCGATATCCATCGCATCGTTACTGATTCCTGGTCTGAATGACCTTTCTATCGAAGAGAAAGAATCGGGAGGTTACGTATTGCAACGCGGATCACGCATATGCGATATCCATCGCATCGTTACTGATTCCTGGTCTGAATGACCTTTCTATCGAAGAGAAAGAATCGGGAGGTTGTGGCGGCTCTGCGTGAAGCTCCCTAGGCGCAGCGTTCCACGGATCTGAGGGATCGACGGGTCCGTGCTCCGCGTGCAGCGTCTCCACTGCGTTGCGCTTCTCGAGCAGGTCACGCGACAGCGGGTGTGCGTAGCGCGCCTGCCTCATGCGCTGATCGCCGCTTGCCATCCGCGGTGATGTTGCGCTGCTGGACCTGCTCGCAGATGCATTTTTTGTGTAGCTTTTTGACGCCCTGTACGGTTATGTGATGGGGTTTGTGTCGCTTTGCCCAGGCGTCGATTTGCGACCGCCAGAGGCACCGTCGAGCCGTCCAGCTGCCGTTGGATATTCGCTGGGGCGCAAACGACTGCCGATCACGCACCTGCGGTATGCTCTGCGCTGCAAAGCTCGTTGGACTGGTAAGGATGTTGGTGCGTAGAGGATCTCTGGACTGAATTCCATGGAACATGAAAGCGCTTGCCGATGCAGTCATGTCCCTACACGCTGTTCGTTTGCTGCAGTGGCGTATCTGGCGGATGCCAAAACATCTGGTGCGTCCATCCGCCAAGATGCGGCCCTCGAATGGAGTACTTCGATCGACAGTGGGTTTACGCTGACCAGAGATCTCCGGTTGTGCAGGATAGGAAACCGGCATATTGGAGAACGTCTATCATTTTCCACTCTACTTTCAAGCTCCACCCGGTACCACAAGTGCTCCGTTTGGGAGATACTGTTCAAGTCGTACTGTCTATCGTGTGCCGAGTGCCTGCAGTGAGCGTACGCAACGTCATCTGCAACGCCGGTGCGGAAGCAACGCATAAACAGAACCGCTTCGCCTTACCACCGCTGAGAGTGTCGGGCGTGAGCGCTGCTGCTGCTGCTGCTGCTCGTGCTTTTCGTACAGCGCACGACATCGTTACGCCGAGTCGCCACGCACACGGCGACGAAAAGCCGTCGTCTTACGGAGCGCTCGACTCTAAACTCAACTTTGACCCGGAAACGCAAGTGCCTATGTGAGCTTGACGTTCACTAGGTGCGTTCTGATTCGAACCGGGATAGCGGCTGTTGTAGCCGTTATGTTTGAGCGCCGGCTCAACTGGGGATACCACAGGAACTTGCCGGTTTTAAGCAGCGCGGTTGAAGTATTCGCTGTCCAACTTTGTAAAGCTGTCCGGCAGCCTTTACAGCCTGCAAAGGATGCTCCCGCGCTGGAGCCGGTACGCGACTTGGCTATACTACCAATCCCGCGCTGGGACAGTCGACTAACACCGGAAGCCAGCGACGACGGCACCGATGAGTGGGTACCAGCCTGGAAACTCACGCTGACGCTTCTGCATATCACGCGTGTGTGTCTGCTCGGAATCGTTAGGGAAATAAAGTTTTCGCGTGCCTGTATACGTCTCGCTATCGACGACGGAACGGGAGTCGCGAAGGCTCAGTGCTGGAACTCTCCCGAAGGTATGCTCCAAGGCGCGGGTAACTGGAAGCAAGGGACTCGGAGTGCTCTGCAAACTGGAGTCGTACTGTATTGCTCTGGTCGGGTGAACTGGCATGAGGGTAACTGTATTTGCATCGTTGATGAGCTTCGCGTCTTTCCGCCTTGCAAGAGTGCCGCGGCAGAAATGCGCTGGTGGCGACGCGTCATAGAGCGACAGCGTGAGCTGGCCAGGCAGTATGCTTGATAGCATCGTACGCGACCGATCGGTTTGACTTGACCGTGTCCTCTGGGCTGTATCTCGCCTCCATATTGGTACCCATTCACCGAGTATGCTTGATAGCATCGTACGCGACCGATCGGTTTGACTTGACCGTGCCCTCTGGGCTGTATATCGCCTCCATATTGGTACCCATTCGCCGAGTATGCTTGATGGCATCGCACGCAACCGATCGGTTTGACTTGACCGTGCCCTCTGGGCTGTATATCGCCTCCGTATTGGTACCCATTGGTCCCATGTCGTATTGAGTACCTCAGATGCAAAAGGGAACCTGTCTGACGCTGTCCTATGGAGTGTTCACTGCCTGTACCCTGGCAACATCTAGACCAAAAAGACACACTCACTACGCCAGAGCTAGCAGCCGTCAACGCGGACGTGAAACCATTGTCGCGCACACCGAAACTGGCTGTGTTGATGGTAAATAGACAAATGCGACGATACCTCGGAGTTTTGATTCTGCTCAAATGGTGTTCATGGGCATCTTGCAGCTCGGATCGCTCCGGCGGATCTTGACGTCTTCATCGAGAAGCAGGGTTCTGCAGGAATGAACATACATGGACGATGGGCTGGTGCATGGAGTTTTTGTGCTGTGTCGCATCCGCTTGTACTCGGTACACTCATCGTTGGTAGCTTTCAGATAAAATGCTCCTTCAGAAAAGCACAAGCATCTATCCCAGAAACTGATGATCATGTACGAAGAGACTGAGACGGTTCGTTGCTCCTTTACCAGAATATGGATCATACTACGTATATGGAGCATACCAGTCCTCGACTGAATGCGAAGCGTCTTGGACCTGAGATCCAGATCAGATAACGCATTACACGCGACACACCGAAAGCAGTCTCGCTGGAGGGGCGCCTGACTCGCACCCGCTGTCATGGAAGCATGCTTGGTCGAAGATAACCCCACCCTACACGAACCAGGGCCCGTCCCTGCCGCCTGGTCTGCAGATTGTTATCACGGTATCCGCAATGCACGGACCAAGACGAGTTGCTGTGTTCATCCCGTCTAACGTTACTTGACAAGTGTCCGACATCAGCGCGCATGCCGTAGCCTGCTGTGCTGGCAGCGTCCACGTCATCCACGGGTACGCGTTCAGCGTCGTGGAGCCGCGGAGTCGTTCGCAAGTCGCTGGTTGTGCAAGCCAGCGGGGGCCACAGATTTCAGCCCTGGTCAGTGTGCTTCGCACAAGTCGCATTCTTTTGTGGTTCTGCTGGATCATAGTGCAGCAAACGGTGCCCTGAAACCGCCACGGACCCCGGGAAAGCTGTTATTTGAAGGCAGTGACCCATTGTTTGATCTCTGCATTGCTGGCGCTTTCTCGCATGAGCCGCATTGTCTGCTTCACGCCTCGGAAGCGAAGAAGATGCAGGCCTGATCGCAAGCAGGATGTGAGCAACCGTTCCCAGAAGAGCGAAAAAGTTTAGCATAAAGCTCGGTGCAGCTCCATGAAAATGACTGTTTTTTGGATCAGATTCTGAGCTAGAGCGAACATACGCTGCATTGTCGTAGTGTGAAACAATCCAAAAGCCAATCGCATAGCCCTGCTCAACACATGGCGATCGATGAGCCTCGCCAGGGAATCTCGCAGGGCACTTCTGTACCAAAAATACGATTCCCCGGCTCTAACTAAACGGCAAGAATTATCTTGATGTTTCAAAACCCCACAAATCACTGCGTGCTCCGCATTGTTTCAGCACTGACAAGAGCGACTCGGTCCGCAACAGAACCGACTTTTGTTGCGAGAATCGGGTAAAACTCGGAATGCTTCCTGCTCTGCGCGTTGCTGCAGCGCGACATGCACACCAAGCACCCCACTGCCGCGCTACCCGAGTGCCTCACGTGGATCGGAGTCGTCGATGCGCTGCGGGGCTTCGTACGCGCCAAACGCTATCATCTGCGAATGATTAGATGTTACCCGGACGATGCGCGTATCCCGGGAGAATCTGGCCAAACGCATCGATCTCACATCACAAAAACGCTGCGCTTTGTTTCATAGTGAACGCAGTTACAATGCAGCGATGCTACTGTGACTCGGGTTCGGGCTCGTTCCCGGTTGGAGCGTTCGTTTCCCATGTCGTTGCATGCAAAGTTCACTCCAATCTTGCCAATCGAATCGGAAGATGGCTTGCTTGCCTGCGACTAGCTCCGCTCCCGCTGTACCAGGCGCAGGTTCCTGTCCGGTGCGAGCCAGACTTTGGCCGTGGCGATGCAGTGGCCTCACCATATACTGATCATGTTCACGCCACAACTCTACCCTTCCATCACGAATCAAAAACGAAAGGTGAAACAGGTTCTCAATCGTTCGTCCGAAGCTGCTCGTATCGAGTACAAGGTCGTACAACTCAATAGGGCCATGTTCTTCTAAGAAATCGAACATCTGCTTCACTGCAACGTCCGTACGAACCTGCTCCTGGACGTCATTGAGCGAGACCTGTTCGGCGCGTTCGGTGGCAGCAACAACGGTTCGCTCACGGGCCGCGCGTTCGCGTACAACAGGTGTTTGTTCAACACTTGAAACATTCGACGCCGTCTCGGTTGAGAGGTTTACCAGTCCAAACATGAAAGTTGGCGCAGGCGCGGTTCGAAAAAACCGATAGAATCGCTTGCCGAGCGCGTCCAAATCGACAACGAGGTCACCGGTGCTGGCGTCACGGAGGTTCGCAGCTGCCTGTTCTGACGGGCGCTCGGGTTCGCTAGTTTCGGGCACTGTGGTTATGCTTTCCGCGAGTGTCACTCCGGAAGCGTAAGTGTCTCGAGTCGGCACGCCGTGCTGCCGAGAAACTGACCACTTTGTTCGCAGACGCTCAAGAAAAGCGTCCGAATCGAGCACCCTCAACCCAGTCTTCACTTTTGCGACCAACGCTCGCTCCAGTAGCGTGATTTTGAGGTACGCTTCAGACAGAAGACCTTGCGCCACCGCATCCTCGACGTCCACTGAAAGCTCATCATTCCGATCGAGAAACTCCTGCAGTTTCTGTGCATCAACAGTGTCCTTCACTGCATCAATTGCCGTCGAGTGCTCGCGAAGTGCGGCTCTTAAGCGTTTTACGCGCTGACTAGCCTGTTCCGTGCAACCGGAACTGCCGTCGTGTGCTTCACGGGTCGTCGGCATAGAGCGACAACTGTTACGCGCCAGGCAAACGCTTCTGCACGGTCTATGCGCTTTCACTCACGCAGCAAGCACCATAGGCAAAAACGCGTTCCAAAGTTCTAGTCGAGGTCGTTGGCGCGCCACTGCACGCACCCGCGCAATCGCTTCTGGAATCGTGCATTCCTGGGTGTCCGATTTGATTCATCGATTCAGTACGACCCAGGCGCTTACGCTCAATGGTATTGGCCAGGGTCAACTTTCCGTGAATCGTGGGGAGCGCTCGTCATGACGCGGGATAATGGCTCGAGTGAGCTGTTATCAGACTGGGGTGTTTATTGTGCAACGTGGTCGCTCGAACGACGCCTATGGTGCTCCCCCAGAAATGTCTGTTAATTCGTGCACGATCGTCTGTGCAATGTGCACCGTATCTGCTTCGAGTGCATGGTCTCGCGCTTTGTACTTCCGCCGGAATTGCCCAGGTATCAGCAGATACTGCTGGGGAAATGTTCATGTTGTTGATCAGGGCGCTGCACCCGTTCTGTGCCCAGGTTCTGCGTGCAGCAGCAGGCCTTGTGAGGATAAAAGTCGGCGTCGTGTGCGCGTCACGCACTCGGTCGCTGAACCGGAGCGCTTGATGGCTGGTGAGAGGTGTGCATTGCAGAAAGCGTGCGTCCCGGGGCTCACAGCGCGGGATTTTTGGTCACTCCAAAAGAAAGGCATGATGATTCTGACGCTATGCGAGCATGCATGCAGACGTCTGTTCGGGTACCAACTTATAGCGTATCGAATGCATGGCGAGGGTCATGCATACGACAACGTATAGCATCGTGGCACGGCGATGATACGGAAATCAGTGGCATACGACAGCCGCCGCATGCGAATGCCTGCATGGATCTTCACGCTCGCTTGTTTACTGCTTTGCATGGAACGATTCCAGCAGACTCTCTCTGCAATGCATGCAATCGAGATGCCGTCAAACACTTGTCGGCGATGCGGTAACAGACGATCATGCCTGCGTTTCGTCATCGTGGGACGGACGCATCGTGGCAAAACTGCTGAGCTCGCATCTTTGAAGCTCGAAGTTCTTCGAGACGAAACGGATTCTCGTGCATGTGCGCACAGCATCGAGGCCTATGCTGAACTCCGATTGAAATCGGACACTGAAGCGCTGGCTCCGCTCCTGGTTCCCGATCTACTTTCGAGATTTTCGACAGATGCATAACCTTGAGATTCAAAGTGCAGTCAAAACGGCTTATGGATTTATATGTAGCTTTTCGGTTCCCCAGCCGCGGTTTCGGAGTCGCGCTTTCGACTCTATGCTGCTGGAATTCGTTGCGTGACCGGAATCAAGATTCTTCGCAGGGCCCTCGAACAAATGCTCACATAATAACCGATATCGATATCCAATGCTTGCGCAAAAGCATCCGTTCTTCTCCTTTTCTTACATGGAGCACGCCCAAAATTCGCATCCTTCAAGTTTTCGATCTTTCGGTTTCAAGGTAACTCGTGAGCGCAGCGACTCACGCCTCTGGATTGGCAAGGAAGCGTCCTCGATGTCGTGCTTTGACGACTTGATCACGTGCTCATGCAGCAAGTTTACTGAACTTGCCACGTCAAATTTTCCATTACGTTCCAAAAATACATCCTTCTCTTCGTGACAATAGACGATACTCCATTCGACAGTGACAGGATACCTCTCACAGGATTTGGTTCTATGGGCTCCAATCTCTTCTTCTACTTGCATAGAAAAGGATTTTGCACATGGGCTTGGGTCAACGCAGCGATCGCTTCGGTTGGAGAATGCCCAAACATTTTTGGACGAAGAGAGCATACACGTATCTAAATGTCCCGACTTGATCACGAGACAGGATTCCCCATCCAGTACTTGTTTCATCATGATCAAGGTCGCGTTCAACAGATCCTCTATCGAATGGAACAGCGTGCGCTCGCACCTGTAGCTGATAGAGTGCTCGCCGAGCGATCGCCCGATGGACGTCGATAATCGCAGCGTACGATACCGGGCGCGGAATCGGAGCCGGGTATCCAGCGGAGCGCTCTGTACCCGTCAAGGGCATGTACGGAGCGATAAACCACGCGTTCACGCGCTGTAGCGCTGCGTTTCGGGAAGCTCGTGTCGTCTACATCCGCGAACTCCTCACCACAATCAAGAGTCACCGCTGCGAAGCGTGCACCGAGGCTGTTTACAGAGTCCATGGAGATGGCAAGCGAAATATAGACCGCAACGATCGCGCAAGGATCAAATGCACGAGCGTCGGCCGGAAACTGCGAAATCCCGACGATAACGTAGCCCATAACATGGCTCGAATGCTGACAAATTACCACGCGGAATTCGGGTAGACTCGCGTATCCAAAGCTGCAGACAAGCGAGACGAAAAGGGAGCTGCCGCAGACAAATCTTCCAAGGGCTGGCTTCAATGGTAGTCGGAAAACCGCTCAAACTTTAATATGGATACCCCTGTTATCTCAATGGGCCTGTTCCTTTGTGATCAAACTCGATGTAACAACACCATGATCTACCAATGCATGTTCGGCTGTACCAGCGCACAAGTCGCGATGACATTCGAAAGCGAGCGGCTCGCGAATCAGCACAGGCAATGCTCCAGGCTCGGGAGGCGCACGTGCAGATCGCGAGCCGCCGCTGTCCGCTGTGTCCATGTGCAGCGCTCCAGTGTGGGTTGAAGCGGTTTCAGCACGACGGCTCTAGCGTTCGAACAGGAGACGCCGTGTGTGTGTGTGTGTGCAACGCGCCGGTTTCCACACGTGTTGTACCAGTTAATGTCTCCCGAACGGGTTTGCGCCAGCGACGGGCTCTCTCTTGTTCTCGACGATATAACCGAAGCACTTTGTTTGAGCGAAACTGGAGACGTTCGTGTTTCCCGTTTCAGGGGCGACTTTGGCTTTGGCTCGTCGCAGCTACAGTCGTAGGTAGTGGTGGCGGCGTGCTTGTAGTCGAACTACGACACGTAGCCTCGGTGCGTCGCTGGCACCTTCCCAGTGCACCGTTTCTGGCGAAACGAAGCGGAAACTGCAGCAGACCCTGCACTGTGTGTGTGTGTGTTGCTGCTCGGTAATGCCCGTCCAAGTCAATACTTCTATCGAGATCTTGGCCCCGGCTTCCGTTATCTGGGATATTCTGTGTGACTTCGAGCGGTATCCAGAGTGGAACGCCCTGTTTTCGAACATACGAGGCGAACTAGCGTTGGGTGCGACGCTCACTGTGGAGCTCGATAGCGGTTGGCGAGGGCGGCGTTTTCGCTCAAAGCTGACCCAGCTACGTACAGGCAACGAGCTCACCTGGGAGCGAAAACTAGTCTTTGGATGGGTCTTTAGGGGTAGGCATTCTTTCCGGATCGAGCCTACCACGAACGGATGCCTCTTTACGCACACCGCGAGTTTCTCAGGTATTACTGCCGATGTCTTTCCCAGCGGTCGGTTTCGAAAGCGGCTGCTGCGGGACTTTGAAGCGTTCAACCATGGACTCAAGTCGCGCGCTGAGCAAATGGCGCGAACAGACGTACCCTCGCCGCCTGCCACAGAGTAAAGGCACCAAAGGCGGCGCGCCTGCTTGCGGACACTTGTTGTTTGCGAGTGGTATGTGAACGTGTTTGATGCGCTTTCGTGGGTGCTCTGGGTCCATTCGCCTTGGCATGCTTCAGCTTTGAGCTCTTCTTCGATACGGGGTGACGCTGTTCATACAAACGCGCAACGTGCAGATAGAGCCATTGGTCTGCCAAGCGGCTGCTACGGTAATGGCACGGATGCGAGCGCTACATTTCCTCTCTGCACAGCTCGATCGAGCCGGCTTATAGTGCGTGAGAAATGCGCTTGTTATTCGAGAAAGGTTTTTCGTAGAACGCCAGATAGGGGTCATTGGCTGGTGCATCGAGAAATTCGCTGCCACGGGAATCGACTTGACGCAACCGTATCCGTAACAGACGTATGCTGTGATTCGAATGGACACCTCTGCGACTCGAGTGGTACTGATATGGTGGGGTAAGCTCGCAGCCGAAGCGTTCACCCGCCTCCTCATGGTATTCCCACCAGCGTGTAGGATTCACTTCGAAAGAGGGAACGGATAGGAAGCGGCCTTTCGTGTCATAGATTCGTTCCCGCCGTTCAGCTTTTCACACCTTGCTACCGATATGCATAAAACCTGTAGACGTTATCCGACGCTGCTTGCACATACATGGACATGGGAAGCGAGCTCCCGATGATCGCATGCTGATACGGCAGAAACCCGGTCATCGGCGACTCAGCCGAGAACCTAAGCGGGCACTCTGTGAAATCCAACACAGAGCCCAGTGCTCACGTGGTACCTGGGCGCCCCGAAAACGCATAAAACAGTGGACACCGAGACGCTGACTGGAGCATGATGCGGCCCAGGGTTACCGCACAGTCGTCGACAAGGCTTCGCGCCTTCAGCGGCCGCGCCGCGATCGCGAAAATCCCCGCACACGCGATGCGACACTGAGCCTGCGCAAGGACATGCGTCTAAGGTACAAAACTATCTTAAAATATACTTTTACGTAACTTAATAGATCATAAGGACTTTCCAGGGGTTCGGGCGGAGCAGCGCGCGTCGCGGAGCCGGAACGCTGCCTCCACCCTTGACCCGCCCAAACGCAGTGTGTGGCGTGTCTCGACCGGTAGACACTATGGGTCGCACTTTCACCTATGTGGTGACGGCAGCAACTGTCACGGGGTTAGCGATCGGCGGTTACTACCTTTACAAGAGCACCCGCACACAGCTTCGATCGCTGTCGAGCACGGCTTCCGCGCATCCTTCGGAGTCGGAAAAGACGTACCAAGGCAGGGCCGCTGAGCAACCCGTAGAGGCACCCACAGCGGCTAACGTTACGTCGAGTGAAACCGAAAGCGGGTCGTCTGGGAATCATCGAATCATCTCCGAATCAGCTGCCGTAACCGGAGAGCCGTCAGCGTCCGCAAGCGGCGCTGCAGCACAAACCGCAGAAGCACCTCCGCCTGCTTCGTCAAGCACGACGCTGGCGAAACCTTCTGAAACGGACACTGCGACAGGAGGCGTTCCATCGCTCCCGATTATAGACGAGTCGGAGCTCGCTGGGCAGTTGGACGCCTCCCTCCGGAACATTCAGGAAACGGGCAACGCCGACACTGCTCGGGAGCGCAAGCTCCTGAAGAAGCTGCAGTCCATAGAGTCCTACGAAGTGCTCAGTGCGCCCTGTCGTTTTGTCATCGCGCAGTGGTGCCACACGGTTTTCTGCACCAGAACCGCAGCGCAGTACAACCCGTCCAGCGGCAAGATCAGCTTGGAACAAGCGCTGCAGGTCCGGGAAGAGCTGAAGAAAACGTACCTAGAGTCGGCGTGGAGCCTACTCGAAATGGGAGGATTCGATGAACTTGCTGCGGAGGCAGCAACTGTCTCCGATGCCGAGACTCGACAACTTATACGCGAATCGGTGGCTCGCTCTGCGGCACTAAAACTCGACATTGCCTGTCGAATGCATGATCCCGAGAAAATGCGCACTGCGTATAACGATGCGGTTCGACAAGCCGAGAAAGATGGGAAATCCATGGATGTCAACGATCGTTTGGTGCTGCTAGCGTCCGCTGCGCTCACAGGCCGCTGTGACGAAGTCGTTCGCCTGGGCGGGGGTGTTGGTCGTCACGAATTGGAGGTTCTCCATTCTGCTGCGCTGAAAGATCCCTCTATGATTGACTACGGTGCCCTGTACTTGCTGTCTCTCAAAATTGTTGAAGAGCAGCACCGTATAGAAAAGGAAGCGCATGACGCAAACAAGTCTCCGGCTGTTGGTCAAGAGAACTCGTCAACGGCCTCACTTGGTTTTGTGCCGGGCCTTGCCTGGGAGGCGTATACGGTCCGCAAGACGCGTTTCCGCCTGCAGTCGAAAGAGGCTTCTCCGTCGCGATCAGTTGTGACGACATCGTCGTCGTCGAACACAGCTCCGCTACGCCCAGGCGTCGTTGCCGATAAATGGACCGAGCAGAAACCGCACGCTGGTGTGAATCTGATTCGCACCGGGGCTCTCGTTCATTACATCAACCCGGGGGCAGTGCCTATTCCTATCAGCGGCTTTGGCACAGACAAAGAAATTCGCCTCTTTGGGTACATCGATGTTCAGGATCAGGAAAGCAAGGAGCAGATGCGGCACATGGAGCTGTTCCGCCTCGTTCAGGATGCGGAGAGAGCGGATATCTGGCGAGGCACGGAAACCACGACGCTGTTCTGTGTGAGCGGCAAACGAAAGGGCCACACGCTGGCCACATCTGTTTTGGATGTGGAGTTCGAAATGGAGCCAGACAAGACAGCAATCTGGAGAGTTCTTTAACCGGCCTCCTGAGTACGCAAACACTAGAGCTCGGGTATGAAGCATCCCGATTTTGCGTACAGGTCGAGAACGCTCTGGCGCTGAGCATCTGCGCCGGATGAAAACAGCGCCCGTAGCCCATCGAAGCGCTGTCAACGAAAACCAAACTTCTCATTGCTCATTGTACGACCGTACAATCACTGGACTGCGTCACGCGCAGACTACCAGGAGTCCGCTTTCCATCGTTGGAAACATGCGACAGAGCGGCAAACCGAGTAGAAAAGCGCGTACCGCTTTCGCTGGGTTCGTTCCACGTATCGCATTCAAGTGAGCGTATTCTGGTGACGCGTTCCGACCAAGGCGAGCGGTATCCCTGGGTCACGCTCTAAAGCGCGCAACATCCATCCATTCATTCATGCATTCGTTCGTTATCGATCGCTTGCGTCACGGTTTCTTCGCCCCAGTTAAAGGAGACCGCTGTCGCCGGATACGAGCGCGCAGCTACGACAGCGTTCTGTATGCCGCAATGCAGATGCTCTCCCCTGCTACAATTGGAAGCGCTTGTTCTGGACGCATAACCAGACTAAAGCGCTCACCGTGGACACTGCTCCAAGAGAACAATGATGCAGATCATAATCAAGTTGCAGCAAGTGACTGCCACAGCAGCAGCACAGTGCGGGTATGCAGATTTAAGCGACTCGTGCACGGGATACTGGCGCCTGCCGAGGGCTCGCAGCCGTTCCTGGCAAGCGAAGCGGCTCCGCACGCTAAGTGTGCAGGATATGCGCTCGGCGCTCGTGAATGCGTCTGTTCTGTTCGTGGAGAGTCTGCTCGGGGTGCGGCAGACCAGCGCTTTCCTAGTGCTGGCGTTGCGAGCATGACGTATCCATGCTGCGTCAAGTTACGCGACGCTCGTATCGTTACCAAAAATTCATCCACAAGCGGTCGGCTCGAACGTGAACGACCATCCACGAGGATCCCGAAAGAGCTTTGGGGTGTGCTTTGCAACCGCGCTCCGCTCTCCGAACGCAACTCCAGTACATTATGCTGGTGGGCTCGGATTCAGAATTCCCGTTCGCACTACACGTTCTTCGACATTTGCTGTGTCCCTGGAAGCGCATCATCTGCACACACGGCAGGTTAGAAACAGTGCGGATCGTGTTCTTCGACGTTTGCTGTGTCCCTGGAAGCGCATCATCTGCACACACGGCAGGTTAGAAACAGTGCGGGTCGAGCACGTTGTTCCGTAAAAAAATACCACAAGCTTCGCTTCTCTCTCCGGCAACCGCACTGCCATAGAGCACGTCCCACTCGACTCCATCGGCGCTAACCATCTGGAGGCGCTGCTGCTACGCTCCCTTGATCAATGGGTGCAGCTGGAACCGGTCACAAGGCACGAATGAGCACGACCGCAAGGATATGCAGCGGTCCGTGCTCCGCTGCACAAAAACCTCTCCACGGGTTCAGAGTTGCGCACCATCGCGTGCGCTAAAGGAGGCTGCGCGGTAGAGGACTGTCCCGCTGGAGAGCCCCTCTTCAATTTTCAACAAGCGCATGGTCATCCGCGGACCTACCTCGATGAGACGCACTGCAGCTCGGGGCGCGTAGCTCGCTGCTGACATCCGCGACCTCCCTGAACCCGTGGTACGCTTCCGGGCACCGGATACCGCAGTACCAACACCAGCGCTTATCGCGCTAGGTTCTGGATTCGGGGGCGGCATCCATCGCTCAAACTGGAACTCAGACGGTCCCTCTGCCTCGCTTTCCGAGGTAAGCAGCGTCGCTGCAAGTGATGGATCCGCCAGCTCACTAACATCGTGCAGGTGTCCAGCGCCGAGCGCTCCCGCACGTCTCCCCCGCCGTTCAATGACGCGTCGAATAGTCCTCGACACCCCCTGCGGTCGTATCCGAATACCATAATGTCGCCATTCGAGCTCCTCCGTCGTCGCATTCCAGTCAAGTAAGAGGACTCGTTTCACATCCTGTTCCAAGCGAATGTTCTTGACGTCCAAAGGCGGCAAGAGGTTGCGGAACATCGTGACGAGCAGCTGCGTATTTGGCTTGTCGGTGTCCAAGTTGCTCAGTATCAACAAAGGTGCCTGTTCAAAGTCCGTGTGCTTCAACGTAAGCGGTCTGCGCTGCGCTCGGTGCACGTCCGAACTCAGCGAGAAGCGTTCGAGACGAAAAGTGACGGTGGGTCCGCGGGGCGTTCGTGCGAAACGTACGTTCACGAAACCGAGGCGACTCTCGCGGAACATGACGAAATGGGTGACCCCAAGCGGTCCAGCAACGTCCAGCAGATCCTTGAGATCGGATCGATCACCCTCTCGGAGCCGAAGCGCTGTATTCGGTAACAAGACTCGTCGAAGATCAAGCAAGAGGGCTCGCACCTCTGGACTCGCAGGCCCTCGACGGAAAACAAACGACTGCGGAGGTTTCGCCTCTGACTCCGAAGGCTCCGTCGACTGTGGCGGCTGCGTGCGCCTTTTCTTTCTATAACCACCACTCCGTTTGGGCATGGAGCGGCAGCTTGCAGCTAGAAAGCACAGTTGCTGCAATGTCGACGACGGGTCCAAAGGGAAACCGCACCACCAGCAACACAAGCGAGAGTAATACAGGGAGCGACGCAACAAGAGCCGCTCATCCTCGGCGACGCGTCCACAGAGCTACACTCAGGACAGGGCGCCTGTTGCGTACGCTGAACGCGGTGCTTATAGCCCTGGTGTTCCCAAGAAGCCAACTGGACTGCTTGCGTATTTGGGCAAGTTCCGTCTGGTGTTCGGGCTTGTGGGACTTTTGTTTTTCTCTGGAAGGGGCGGTTTCCGAAGGCTCAACGAAACGAGTGCTGCACGCGGGTGCTACTGCAGGCAGGGAGCAGGCACGTCCCGTGTTGCGGCAGCCCGGTTGCTGCTCTCCATGCGTGCCCTGCTCTCGCTACAAATATGCACATACTTTTCAGGATAAGTACGTGCGTGTTTCCGCGAGTGGCATCGCGGAAGCGTGCTTGCAAGCTAAGCGCCTCGATCCAATGGTGGTGCTTGCAGCAAGGAAACGGTTGGACTCATGAGGTGCGTGCTCAGGAAGTGTCGCTGTATAGCATGCACAGCGCCCACTATACCAAAAGAGCAGCGAATGACAGAAACCGGGTGCAACGCTCACTCCTCTGGAACTCGGAAGCATTTCGCAGATCGCCTTTTCAGCGCGGTTGCCGGGTCCACGCGGGAGCACCAAGAGCACACGCACCGGAAGAGAAGCTCCGACGCCCTGCCGACGCGCCAGCTCCAGCATCCAAGACACTTGCCGAGCGCTGGCTGCTACTCCGACAGCGCTCGTCGGAGAAGGTAATGCGCGGGCTTCGCAGCCTCGGCCTCATTTCCGAGTCGGAATCGACATCAACGTCGTCGAAGCTTCTCCACAGCAACGCCGATATGGCTGGACTCGAGGGCGTCAAACCTGCCTCTTTTCGCGGCGTTGGGCGCATACTCAGCAGGTACGCGTGGCCTCGCGACAATCCAGTTCTGCGTCGACGCGTAGCGATAGCCGTTTCGCTACTATTCGTCTCCAAAATCCTTCTCGTGCAGGTTCCTGTGACATTCAAGATCGCAGTCGATATGCTATCGAAAGCGGTTGATCCCGCCGCAGCGTACGCGAGCACCTGGCCCGTCCTGATACTTCTCGCCTATGGACTAGCTCGTGGTGCAGCATCACTGACAAATGAGCTCCGCAATGCCATTTTTGCAACAGTGAGTCAGCGAGCGATCTCTGATTTGGCGCTGACGACTTTTCGCCGAATTCTGGACCTCGATCTGAGCTATCACTCGTCACGAAAAACTGGTGCGCTTGCGCGTACCATTGACCGGGGCATGCGTGGTATCGACTTTCTCATGCGGGCGATTGTCTTCAATATCCTGCCGACGATTCTCGAGGTTGGTCTGGTCTGCGGTATGCTCGCCTATAGCTGCGGCGAGCGCTATGCCATTATTGCCGGTGGAGCGCTCACGGCCTATACGATCTTCACGCTGGTGGTGACGCAGTGGCGAACGCAGTTCCGCAAGAGCATGAATATTGCTGAGAACGCGGCGAGCAATAAGGCCACTGATAGCCTCATGAACTACGAAACAGTCAAGTATTTTAATAACGAGTCCGTGGAAGCAGATCAATATGCAGCTTTTCTTGAAAAATACGGACGCGAGAATGTGAAAACGCAGGTGTCCCTCTCGGTGTTGAACTTTGGGCAGAACGCGATCTTTACCGTAGCTATGGCTGCGATGATGGTCATGGCGGCTCGCGAAGTCATGCAGGGCCAACTCACTGTCGGTGATATTGTGTTGGTGAATGGGCTCCTCTTCCAAATGTCGATGCCGCTGAACTTTTTGGGCACAGTATACCGGGAGGTTCGCCAAAGCCTAACGGATATGGAGATGATGTTTGGTGTGATGCAGCTGCGTCCGCGCGTCGTCGAGCTCGCGTCGGCGCTGCCGCTCTTCCTCGAGCGCGACGCTAGCATCGCTTTTAGGGGAGTGAGTTTCGCGTACCCGTCTTGGGCAGACCCACCGAGCACTGGTAGCACCGCTAGCCATCAGATCCTCCGGGAGATCTCATTCGATGTGCCGCACGGGAAGAAAGTGGCGATCATCGGACCCAGCGGCTGTGGAAAATCCACCATCATCAAACTCCTCTTCCGCTTCTATGATCCTGATCAAGGCTCGATCTACATCGGGGGACAAGATATCAAACGGGTGCAACTCGCTTCGCTCCGAAGAGCCATATCCTGCATCCCTCAGGATATCGTACTCTTCAACAACACCATCGAATACAACATTCGTTACGGGCGCATCGATGCAACAAAGGAGGAAATTGAGGCCGCGGCCAAAGCAGCCTACATCCACGACACAATCGTGGAGCATTTCCCACACGGCTACGAAACCATGGTCGGTGAGCGTGGCATTATGCTCAGTGGCGGCGAAAAGCAACGTATCGCTATCGCGCGCGCCATTCTGAAGAACTCGCCCATTCTCGTGTGCGATGAAATGTCGTCTGCCTTGGACTCGTCCACCGAACTGCTCATTCGTCATGCTATTCAGCAGGTAGCCTCGAACCGCACATCTATTTTCATTGCACACCGTCTCTCTTCGATTAGCGATGCAGATGAAATCCTCGTGATGAACGATGGCTGCATTATTGAACGAGGCCAACATCAGAGTCTTTTGCGGGAAGGCAACACGGTGTACGCCCAGATGTGGCGAGCGCAGCAATCTGAGGCGGCTGTGTCCCAGGACGCCAGTCTTGCGGAAAACATCCCATGATTGCCATGGAATGCTCGTGCAGCAAGCTTGCATCATGCGGCTCGTTCCGACTTGCACCTGTTCTAGGTAACGCGCCGCTGCTCTGAGGTCGCCTTGAGGTACCCCGTTACCCGGAACTAGGCGCAATCAGCACCCAACCTCGAAAAGCGCTCGTGGAGGATGCGAAAGTGGATCTATGAGTGCTGGCCAGCTCTTTGTGGTTGCATGTTGTTTCCGCGCAGGATTCCTCTTGATTTTGCTGCAGGAACGCGAACGAGTCCCTTTTCGATCCATGAAAGCGATCAATCAGGGTGATGATGCAGAGGTGTCGTTTTTCTCGACAGGATACGAATGGAGCATATCAGCGGATCACGATCGTCACCACAAGCATCCAAAGAGCATCAAAAAGCATTGCATTGTGCGTAATACCAGCATTCGAGAACGCGTACGAAAACCGAGTACTGGTACCGAGTACGTCCAGACACGATTCTTGACGCGCTGGATATCTGTCACCCCGCCTCGTCGTCGACGATTGGAGTCCAGCCAAAAGTCTCGATTTGGTCCAATACTGTAAGATGCTGAAAGTGCTCCAGCAAGCACGAGTAGTACGCTCGTTGTTCTGGCAAGCATGCAAGCTGTATGAAACACGTTACAGAAGACGTACATCAGTGATCGCTGCGCAGTGATATGCGTTCGTTTCTGGTTACTGATGCCAGCATGCGTTCATGCGTCTGCGTGAATATATACGTATCGATGCGTAAACGTAACAGTTCAAAGCTTCATATGCGTATCCGCGGGTCGATGGATGTGTTGGGGTGCATTCTGGAGCACCTGTTGCGATATACGCACGTTGTTTTTTCCCTTCGGTATGCAACTTGGGGAATGTATTCTTTAGATTGAAGACAGGTCGCACAACAAATTTGGGCTGTCATTGCCAGCTAACGGAAAAGCGTGTTCCATGCACAAGTCAGTCGTTCCCCGGTCAGCTGGTGAATGATCCATCCGTCTCGTAATGCTCGTCCTGAAAAGAATTGCACGAAAGAACAGAACGCATCAAACGCTGTCTACAAAACTACGTTCTTGTCAACGCATTCCACTCCATATGCTTTCCAGCAAATGGTAAGCAAGGAGTAAGAGGATGTGAAGCCTTCATACTGTGGATTCGAGCTCCGATAAAGAGACACGAATGGACACAGAACAACGCATACTTCTGTGGAAAACCCGTCACGCGTTGAACAGCACGTCATTGGTCTCGCGTTGAAACGCGTACACTTATAATCTTTCACGTCAAAGGTATTCCGTCCGCAGGTTCGTGCCATCAAATTGCTTTTTCGCGATTTATAGATGTTTTCGAAACGCATTCATTCGAAGAAATAGAAAATCTAAGGGAGTGATGTGGACATGGATTTCGGGATGCTAGAGGGCGGCTACTACTGGCTTCCTGAAAAGAACGAAAAGAATCCTCTTCTCGCCGACCATCGAGCGAAGACAATCAGAGGCCAGGAGACAGGGGCCTCGCCTCTCGCCTGGAGCAAGGCATTTGTATGGTACGGTTCAGGGATCCAGCAAGCTTTGAAAGCTTTATGTATATACAGCAAACGGATATGATTCGAGCAATATGTAGACGGTCATGCTGCGCAGTCATTCGACATCATAGAGTATCAGTGGACATGCCCCCGGGTCCTACCATTTTCCGCGTTGAGACACCAGCGTTCGGCACACAAGCTAACCGCAAGCAATCCTAGCCAGTTTATCGTTTGACCCATTGAAAGGCTCTTCTGGCCTTGTGCCTACCGTACTTTTTCCGCTCAACCATGCGAGGGTCTCGCGTGAGAAGACCTGCCGGCTTGAGTATACGCCGTAGCTCAGGGTCGTAATCCTCCAAAGCTCGCGCAATGGCAAGTCGAAGAGCCTCGGCTTGGCCGGTGATGCCCCCGCCGCGTGCAAACGCATGAACATGGAAACGGTTCTCCATACCGGTGAGCATCAGCGGGCGCATGATCTCCAAACGATGATCAACACGAAGGAAGTAATCGGCGATATCCTGACGATTGACGCGAAAGCGGGGTTCCACGAGCGTCTCATGATCGACTGCGGTCGACTGCGGACCTCCGGGCGACTCTATCGGGAAGAGACGCGCGACTGCAACGGCAGTCTTCCGTCGTCCAGTAGCGTTCACGGAACCGTCGGGATACAGACGTCGTCGACGTCGTCGCTGCTGTGCCTGCGTTTCGTTCGCGGTAGAATCGGGCTGCACTGTGGCGTTAGCTTCTTCGATTCGGGTCGAGTCGGCCAAAACTGTCGCAAGGCCCTGCGGGTCCAGCGCAATAGCAGCCTTGGCGCGGAGCTGCTCATCTAGACGCCGCTGAACGTCGACACTCTCCGAAGCAGGAGTCGAGTAACCACGTCGGTTCAGTGCCCCGCTTAATATGCTTCTCAAGCGCGGACTGCAAGCTATTTCGCGTGGCGACACAAGCCCGTGAACGCGAGCCTTGTTCTGCCACAAGTAGACGCTCTCGCCGACATAACTCGACTGGGTTAGGTTTCGGTGCTGCGCGGAGCCGAAAAGCTGCTCACCACGCAGCGTAGAAACTGGCAAGTTTGCTTTGAATCTCCTGCACCACCACCACCACCGTAGCATTGTGAGAAAGACTACGGGCGTGTGCAGTAGTGGCGACCAGCGCCCTATACGAAACGTCTCCCACTGACGTGCAGACGCCTCCCAGTTTTTCTCGACTGGCCACCTACTACTTCTTCCAATCTTGTCTCATATAATTCGACTTGAGAGGTTGTCCAATAAAGTTCTCTCGTGTCAACTCTGGAGGTCTCGTCTCCAGCACCGCACACCTCCTGATATTGATAGCGGCGTTAAAGTCACGATTCACAAACTCCATACGTTTCTTGCCGTCACTGGTTGTACTCACTAATGCAAGTAGTCCACGAACTTTCGCTCTCCTTTCCAGTTGCGCTTCTGTCAGCGGTCCGTGCTTTTTATATCCTCAGGGCTCCGCTGGCACTTTCCTAGCTCGACCTTCTGAAGTGTACACCCCAGTTCGTGGTGTGTATACGATGTTCGGAACTCATCTATAAGTATCGTAGCGAAACGAGGTGCACACGCCTTGTACGCTCATTCCGAGTTGCTGTAAACCGGAAACGAAATTCTCCACGACAAGCCATGAAAGTGGTGCTGTGGCTTTCTGCCAGACACGGTGGCTGCTTTTGCCGTGCCCATGGCCCTGCAGGCGTGTTTCGGGGTGCGCTGACTGCACAAAAGCTGCGAGTTCGCGCTGCTGCCCTCGTATCTGGGTGCTGGCGGCTCCACAGCACAGATACCTCATGATGTGCGGGCGGAGCATGCTGCTTCAGGACCGTGGGAACGACGCGCTCTCATGCGCGTTTCCCTTATGATCGAAGATGTGATCTGCAGAGTGATTGTGGCAGCAATCACGGAGCGTTTTGCATATCGACCGCTGATCTGGGAACTGCGGCCTGGGGCTCGGAGTCTCATGCCAGGAATAGTCCATATGCTCACGATCGGTACTGGAAGCGGGCGCGCTGGACACCATACACTGCTTTCTGCACGAGAACAGTGCTATGCTCGGGGCCGGCTAGAGCACCTTACGAAAAGTCAGCAGGAACATCGCTTTCAGGTACGGTGCATGACACGGGCTAGGCGAGAGCGATCCCTTTGCCACGCATTTCGGAATGCGGATTCGCTGTTCATGAGTGTCTTCCCGTAATACTGCCTCGTTGTCTCAGATCAGAGGTGCGCTTGTGCGAGTTTGTTTCGCTCTTGCGTTCTAGCGCGAGCGCGCCACCCTTTTGTCAAGTATCTGCATTAAGAGCGAATTTACAAATCTGCATTAGCGCTACACACATCGCAAATCTACTCCATAACCGAGGGAAGGATATGCGGGTCGCGTCATCGATTTCTCGACACCGCGTGTGTCTGCAGCACCCAGAGAAACGCAGCATCAGCACTAGTATCAGCACTAGGATCAGAGGCAGCAGCGTCAGAGGCATCAGAGGCACCAGCATCAGAGGCATCAGCGCCAGATGCACCAGAGGCACCAGCATCAGAGGTATCAGAGGCACCAGCATCAGCAATAGCATCAGAGGCAGTAGCATCAGAGGTATCAGAGGCATATCGTGTCAAAATGCCGCCGAGAGGCGCGGGCGCGCGCGCGCGCACCTCCTCAGGCCGTCGATACGCAGCGCAGACTAGCCAGTTGTCCGCGGGTGCTTACCTCTCGCGCCCCAGCGCCTGCGGCGACAACGTGGCTCGCTGGTCGGCACTGCCACTTGTTGAGCGTTTACTCTGATTCGTTACAATCCCATGAGGGAGAATGAAGCGGTGAAACCGACAATTCAAGCGGTGTACCTCGCAGCAGGGCTTTCTTCCCGGTTTGGCGGGCGCATCAAGTGCCTCCAGGAGGTGGGTCGCCACGGCGAGACCCTCCTGGAACTCTCTGTTCGTCAACTCTGCGAGGCCTATCCAGCGATATCGAGTCTCGTTTTCGTGGTGTCGGAGGCTACACACTTACCGATTCACGCCCTCATTGGCGAACAGTTTTATGGGCTCCCAGTATACTTTTGCGTGCAACGGGTACCGGCGTGGCGAAAACGACCGCTGGGCACCGTGGACGCACTGCTTGCGGCGCGGGAGCATATTCATGGACCTTTCATAGTGCTGAATGGTGATTCCTTATACGGAGTGGCAGCTCTGTCACTGGTATGCAATCACATTACGGCGGCGAAAACCGCGTGCATGCCTGGATACAAGTTGCGCGAAGTGCTGCCCAAGGAAGGGCGAGTTAACCGCGCCATCGTTCAGACAGATGAGCGACACCGAGTTTTAGAAATTGTCGAACAGTACAACATCGGCTTCGAAGATATTGAGGAAGGTCGCTATACTGGCGACGAGCTCACGAGTATGAACGTTTTCGGCTTCCACGATACGAGCATCTTCGCTCGGGCCGACGAGCGGTTTCGACGCTTTCTGTCCGAGCTGGAGGCACTGCGTGACGATCATCATCTTCAGCAGCAGCAGCAGCAGCAGCAGCAGCAGCAGAGCGTGAAACGGTGTAGCACTGACGAGAACGACGTGTACGCGCACAAGGAATACATTCTGTCCACAATGTTGAACGAGTTGCTCCACGACGCACAGATCGAGCTCATGGTGTTGTCGTGCAATTCTATTCGCACGCCGCTTGAGCTCACGAACCCGGGTGATTTCGCGTTTGTGAAGAATCATCTCGATCTTGTGGGTCTGTAGGTTGTGAGCTCCATGGGTTTGCAGGCGAAATTCAGGACACCACTGGCTTTCGGGTGACCATTTAGGACATCGTTATAGTCCCTCGAAGATAGTGGTGCATCGCAATAGAGCGAATATCGGGTCGATCCATTTGATTTCGCGTGAGACATAGACGGATAAAATCTTTGGCCTCCGTGGATACCGCTGGCTTTGCCGGAAAGAAGAGGTCTCGATCCGACGCTTTGAGGATCGTGCCATCACGCAGAATTCGTTCCTGGGAAAGGTCGTTTCCGAATGGCTTGACACCGTAAAGAAGCTGGTACAGGATGATACCGCAACTCCAGACGTCCACCTTGTTGCTGATTCGAGGACCCGTGGCGCCGCTCGTAGCAGAGATGCCCTCAAAGCACTCTGGAGGCAAGTACCAGTAGGTGCCAGCGCCTTGCGAAGTTAGTTCCATTCCATCCATGGTGTTCAGGTTCTCGTCCATGATCTTGCTGAGGCCAAAGTCCGTGATGCGGACCTCTCCGTTTGTGTACAGAATGTTACCAGGCTTGAGATCGTAGTGAATGATCCGTTTGGGTTGTGAGTTCAAATAGAGGAGAGCGCTCAACACCTGTGCAATGATGGACTTGGCCTCGCGCTCCGATACGTGATGGTTCATCCGGAGATAGGTGTCGAGGTCACAGGCCTCACCGCAGTACTCGAGTACTGTGCAAAAGGTGTGGTCGTCGATCTCAAACACATCGTACAAGCTCACGATACGGGGATGTTTGAGCGTCGCATGGATTCGATACTCGCGGGTAGCGTGCTTGATGTAGTTGCTCTTCCGCGATTCACTCCAATAGGCGTGGAGCTGGTGGATTTTGCATGCGACATACCTGGCCTGCTCGATATCGTAGGCTTTCCAGACTTCAGAAAAGCCACCGCGACCGAGCAAGCGGAGAAGAAGATACCGATCGGCAAGCAGTGGAAATTCTCGGAATCGAGAGGCACTCTCATCGCGAACGCGTTTCAGTTCACGCAGAAGCATTGCGCGTTCGCATTCCAGTTTCGCTCTCTCTTCGGCGAGAGCGGCTTCATCTCGTTTCAGAAGCTGAATTCGCACGCGAAAGATCTCTTCTTGTTCTGCGATGTACATAGACAGCCATTGCGGGGCATCTGCAGTGGCATCATTTTGACCAGGAGCGGGGCGGCGCAGTCTGCTAAGCTCTTTCCGTGACCTCTCGATGGATTCTCGCTCCGCGGCGATGACGTTTTGACGCTCACTCAGACGCTGAAACTCAGATCCGTCCTCCCACACTTCTTGCAGGGCAGTGCCGCTGCGAGCAATAACTGGTTGCCCTAACCTCTGACACTTTTCAGCGACTAGCCGGGCGTTCAGCCCTCGCTCGAGTCGGCCTTGCTCCCGCAGGGCATCCATCAGCGCATTTCGGAGTGCACCGGCGGCGCGTTCTACTTGGGAGAGGCGTTCCTGTGTAGACTCGAGCTCGAACGCCACAGCACGTAGCTCTTCGAGCTGTGTGGAGAGCCCTTCGATTTGGAGCACATACTGGTTGTGGATTTCTTCCACAGAGGCGGTGGCTTTGACAAGCCGCGCGTCCTGCTGACCCGCGATGCTCTGCGATCCAGGAGCGTCATCCGCAGCGCTCACCCTGCTGCTCCCGCTCTCAATGGAATCCATCTCAAACGTGCAGGCTCCGGCCGATGCACTTGGCGTCATTTTCTCCGCTCGCGAAAAAAACTGATCCAGTGTGAGGCCGTTGTTCTCCTCCGCAGCAGGCACGCGCGCTTTTCTCTTTCGGGGCCTATTCGTGGTGCTTTGACCCGCGACCGCGGCAGGGGTCGTCCACTCTTGCGCATGGCGAGCCGGCTCGCTTCGACAGCTTCTCTCCCCGCTGTTGGAAGCTACCGGCGAACTGCTACGATCGACGGTTGCTGCTGTAGTCTGCGACGGTGTCTGCGAGCCGAGCTCTGTCTGGCACCCACTTCTACCTTCGAATCGCGAGACGGTTAGAATAGTCTCCGCAACGCTGCAAGAGTTGCCGGGACTCGTTGACTGCGAACCGGGCGGTGGCGTTGCGCCAGCTTCACACCCGCGGCGGTGACAGCTCTCAGGGCAGCGCAGATCGTTCTCGTTTCTATGTTCTGGAGTACGGTCGTGAATCTCCGCCTGGAACCTGTTGTCCGTACATGACGAAGATTGACCAGGATGCAGCTGGTCTGTGTGTTTCCCGCTCGCATCTACACTCGAGGCATCCGCGCATTCTGCGGCCCCTGACGTCATCGTCGCCGCTGCTACGACATCGACTTTCCCAGGCACTCGTTCGCCACGCGGTATCGGAGTTCGCCGAGTTTCACTACCTGACTTGGAATCACTCTGTCCTGGGCGACACACCGAAGAGCCGCAACCATCTGCAGCGGCTTTGGCGCAACACACCCAGGTTTCCGCTTCTGGCGTCGCGAGCTTCGCGGCAGAGTCCGCCGGCGCACCAGCTCCTGCTGTCACCAGTTCTTCTCCAGAGTAGTTCCCAGAAAGCCTTTCAAAACCCTCCACACAAAATCGAGGTTTTTTGTTGACTAGAAGCGCTTCGCTCTGGGCAGTACGCGCATCCCAGGGGCGTGGATTGAGTCGCCGCTCCAACAAGGCTAGCTTCTCGCGTAGCGTCTGCGTTGATAGTCTTTGACTGCGATAGACTAGAGGTTCGCGGAAGGTTCCATAGGATTCGTCATGAACACATTCTGTCTCAATTTCAGTATGGCATTCAAATACGCTGCTCATTGAGCACTATGTTCAAAGAAACCCAGGCTTGGATAAGCGCAGCAGCCGCGCGACACACCTCGCTGTCTTGCCACGCGGAGCTGCTCGCCAGGCGCAACACAGCGATCATCGGCGGATCTGGCGCGCGCTGCTCGAAAGCGCGCCAAAATGCTGTGAAAGTCACCACGGATTTCGCTTCCACAGTCAAGGAAGCGGAAACGTTTCGCGGCCATACAGAGTAAATGAATACCCACGTGCAGACGCTTCCCAGGCGTTTTTGACCGGCTCCCTGCTGTGGGGGTTCAGCTTGCCCTTGTACACTTTGACACTGAGAGGTTGCCCCATAAAGTTGGCTCTCGTCAGTTCCTTGGGTCTCGTCCTCAGCACTGCATATCTTCTGATATGGATGGCAGCGTTGGAGTCTCGGTTCACGAACTCCACGCGTTTATTGACGACGGTGGAACGCATCAGTAGCAGAAGTCCTTGAAATCGCGTCCTCTGTGGCATTTAGGGCTCTATCGGCGCTCTGTGCTTTTCGATCGCCGGAGCGCTCCGCTGCCTTCGTTGCATCTCGACCTTCTGAAGTGCACACTTCAGCTCATCCGTTGGATTGTTTATTTCTTTAGATGAACGCAATTCTTGATGCCCCTTGGTGAGGACTTTCTCAGAGGGAGAAGGATTTGCGCAAGACAGATAAAATGTACGCGGTGTGTCACCATGTGCTGAACGCTTCAGGGATTCGCACTTGAAACTATCATGACGTTTCAGGGTAAAAACACTCCTTCGATGTGGCTGAACCACGGAATGCACGTAGGAATGAAAATCAGCTCTGCCCCGATAAAATCGGCGAAAGCTCGACCGCTAGGGAAATTGGAAAATGCCACTTTGTCCAATGGGCGGACGTCGCCAGACGTCAGGGTAAAGTCTTCAATGATTCGATACAGTGTTTGGAGCTATTGTATGAACCTTGTCTACTAGCGGAACTGAGGCCGCGAAAAGAATCCACTCCAGCTAGAACAGATAGTGTTCTCGTTCTCTTAAAGTTCGATAGTGCATACATCGTGCTCCCTGCTCCGCGAATACCCGTACACGCTCTGACCGTTTCGTCAAGAGGAAGTCTTATCACCTTAAAAAAGCAACTCGAGGTTCCAGTGCTTCGTACGGATCCCGACGTTCTAGGAACTCTGTCGTTGCTATTTCGGTACAAGACGGCAGTGCATGAACTAGCACTCTCCTTGGCGACTGCATCCCCATGTTTTTTGGTCAACACGAACAAGCTATTGAGAAGCAGAGACGCCCGCGGCGGCTATCAGCGTCACTTTTGCTTTTTAGAGGGTGATCTATTGTTCGTTTTCTACCATTGACTGCAAGCACGCTTAAGGAACATCAGTTCTTTGCGTGGACTGCACATACATGTTTATTCCGTTATTCCGCAACCATCTGAGCACTGTTGTATGACTGACCTGAGGGAGGAATGCGGTCCCTCTTACAATGTTCAGTAAGGAATTAATGTCCAGCACGTAATTCATCCACGATCTATACAAAGCGTTGCATCGTGATGTCGATCTCCTGCTATACACTGCACCGGGGATGAACCAACTCCGAGTTGTACGCTTCTGGTGACCGCCTTTGTCGTGTCCGATAACAATTAAACAAGAAACGTTGCCATCTGTTCCAGCCCTGAGATTCTTTCGAAGGTTTCTCAGGCATACAGCCTCGAGGTTCTGAAATGGAGCATTAGGGACTTGTCGATTCATACGCAGTTGGAGAGTTCTCGGCCGCCTGTTCGGGGCAACTGCTTTGACCAGTTCGCCGCTGGCACTCGTGCCATCACCGGAGTAAAGCAGATCTACGGCGCAATCAAATAGGTTTTGTAAACTAACGGATACCTTTATCTGATGCATACGTACGAGCCTCCGTTCTTCCTCTATCGCTATGTATAGTATATGCGTACACGGTATTCTTGCAGGGTTTCGGTCTTTCAGGTTCAATCAACGCTTTGACGAAGCGATTCATTGCGCTGGATTCACGGACGATAATACTTGGCAACGGCCGTTCGCAACTCGATCCACAAAAACCGTGCTGAAAGCTCACCGAACATCTCGCGTGAAACAATCGATTCCGTTCGAATAACAAATCCTCCGCCATTTGAGGCCATTCACGGAATGGCATTCGGCAGCTGCATGACACATCTCACACAATACGCTGCTAAAGTTTACTGTCTCTTCGGTATGCGTGGAAAAGGGTCTCGGACTTGGAATGTAGTCATCGCAGCGATCGCTTCCAGCGTAGCGTGCGTCACCGCTGGCATGAACGGGGCGAGCGCGTCGTATGCGCTGCCTCGAAAGGCGATCAAGAAAAAAATGTATAAACACATACATTACTGGACACCGTGGATAGTCTCGGCGACTTGCGCTCATCGGCTGCATCAGTGGCCAGCAACGACGGGTTCGTACTCCAAACATGTTTGTGACGCTCGGTGTGCCAAGCCGCGCAGTCAGTAGCAAGGCGGAGAGCTACGCACAGCGCTTGCGCATCGTAAGAACAGCACGTACACGTCTATTCATGTCCGCCCAAAGCGCCCGGAAGTTCTTCGTGGGTGGCAACTGGAAATGCAACGGTTCGAAGCAGTCCGTCCAGGAGCTGTGCGAAGCGTTCAACGCTGGGAAAAACATCGACTTTAACAGGGTCGAAGTCGTTGTCGCACCGCCATCGGTTTATGCGATGTTGACGAGATCGATTTTGCGGCCTGATTTCGGGGTAGCACTGCAGAACTGCTGGGTCGGAAAACCGGGAGCGTTCACCGGTGAGGTTGCGGTCGAAATGATCCGGGATATCGGGCTTAGTCACGTGATTCTAGGGCATTCGGAGAGGCGTCATTTACCGGAAATACGGGAAAGCGATGACGTCATTGGTCGCAAAACAAAATACGCTATCGACAAAGGCGTGCACGTGATTCTGTGCATAGGGGAACTCTTAGAGGAGCGCGAAGCCGGCCGCACCCGGGAGGTCAATGAGCGGCAGCTCTCGGCGGTAAGGGCACATCTCAGCGCCGACGACTGGGCCAAAGTGGTTATTGCGTACGAGCCTGTCTGGGCCATTGGAACTGGCAAGGTTGCGACGGCGGCTCAGGCACAAGAGGCCCACTCGGAAATCCGCAGCTGGATTCGTCGGCAGGTCAGCGAAGCCTGTGCGTCACAGATGCGAATTCTCTACGGTGGCTCGGTCACCCCGGAAAACTGTCTTGAACTTGCTGCGCAGCCTGACGTCGATGGTTTTCTGGTCGGTGGGGCGAGTCTGAAACCCACTTTCCTCGATATCGTAAGGGCGTATCAAGCGAAGGAAACCGTAAGCGTATAACCCCGAGACGGATGCGTCTGTGGATTGAATGATTTGCAAGGGAGTATCCCTCGATCTGTGCATCCCTGGGGTTCAGCCCTGCGGTAACTGCTCGGAATACGGCGACAAACTGCTGCATCGCAAACGTTCGGAATGGATCCGAAAGAATGCTGATCAAGATAGAGGCGGGACCGGCACTGTGGATCGAAGGTCGCGGATATAAAGAACGTTATTACAGCGAATGATCATGTCGCCTAGCGGAATGCTTGAGCCGTCCGGCTGAAGCTCCTCCGCATGCTCCAGCTCCAGGTTGAAGTACGAGTCATACGCTGCGAGGAGGCCGGTGTACTCCAGGTCCCATTTGAGGCGCACGGACACCCTGTTTCCCTGGAGCGCGCTCAGAAGGTTTGTGGGCTTCACTGCCTCTGCGAAACCAGTCGCAGTCATTGCCCCGCACTGCCTAGGTTCGGGGAACGAAAGTTCGGCTTGGCACAGTGGCGAGAGTGTGTTCAACCTACTTCAGTCAAGCCAGGCGGACCAGCGCTGTAAAAGCGCTGACTCGTGCCCCCTGGTGAACTCGTCGGAAGCAAGCACTCTGCCAAAGATGGCTAAAGAGAAAAAACCCTTCAGTGCCCTTGAATGAACCAGTCTTGCTCTTTCGAAACTTCCGGTGCACTGGGGCACCTTCCTCGAAACGCCTCTTGGAAGTAGCACAACAGAGAGAAACCGAACAAACGAGCAAGTTAAGTTCTGTCAGTACGTTCGTATCTGTCCATACGCTGAAGCCCGCTGCACCCGACACCGGCAGAGGCACGTTTACGTATGTTTTCACGTTCTGAAGAGCGTTCTGCTGCGTTCGGAGACAACAAGTTTCAGAATCTAACCTATTTTACAGCGTCTAATCCGCGCGCGTGCTTCTACGTTGGCGCTGGTTTGTCACCAGGCATGATGCCTGGTTGCGAGCGCGAGCGCCACGAGCAACGAGTCAAAAAGGTTGCTCCGTACTTGGGCCTGTCACTGGCGTCATCGTGAAGCAGCCGCTGCATGTTGCCCAAGTGCCGAGCAGCGAGCCAAAGAGTTGAACGCATCTTTCCGAACAGAACGATGCATCAGGCGTTGTGGCGCATGCTGCTTATGGGACTCTTGTGTGACGCGGCTGAACTTGCGGGCGGCAACGATAACTGGTACGGTTCCTGGATGCAGCTGTTAGCTAGGGACTTGCCACAGAACGGTGGCAGCGGCTGAACCAATACATACACTTTGGGAGTGTTGCGTATCACCCGTCGGTCACGACGCTGGCGCTAGCTCCGCACGTGCACTTGCCGGATGCATACTTGTGTTAGGAAGAACAGAGGAGCTCTTGTATTGCCCAGTGAGGAATTGCTTCAAGCCACTTACGTGCCGCGGTGATGGGGCAGAGTCTTCGTCTGCAACTCATAGGGTAAACCACTTACCTTCTAAAGACGGATTCTGAGCGACGAGCCCCAGGGCAAAACGAGGCGACTTTTTGAAGCGGGGCGCCTGCCAAATGCAGCGCTCTTTATCAGTAGGCAGCGGATGCAGCGGCAAAGTTCGTGCCAAGCCTTGTCGGTTTCGTTTGGCCACTCCATGTACTTGTAGCTCCATTGGTAGCGCCATAAACTGTGCAAGTTCTCGATGGTTTCGTCTGACCATCCTGTGTGTTTGAGGCAGCACGGAGCATGAGTGGAGCTATGCGCATCGCAGCGCTCGCGATGACCTCATGTGCACTGCACAGTGCTTTCGTTCGCCCAGTTCGGAAGCATCCTCCTTCCGAACATGATTCAAGCATTCAGATTTCTGTGCTATTCTGAAGATATGCGACGCAGAAGAAGGATGCTCCACGCGCCAGTTTCCCGAAAAGATGCAACCATTCCGCTTTCTGGGGTATTCTCAGGAGATCCGACCTAGAGGATGCAGATTCGGTGCTCCAGCCTCAGTGAATGAGACGATTGCGGACTCGCGGCGTGTTTCCTCCGACTCTAGACGGTCTTCATGCAAACAAAACCTACCATTCTACGATCGGGAACAAGCACACCAAAATTTTACATGGAATTGAGCGCAACACACGCACAACGGGTCAGCAGTGATCCTCACGCAAGGTGCCAGACGCTCCGTCTGGACGTGCAAACGCCAATCCGAGGCGACGGGCAACCGTATCTGGTCCTCCGTACTCGGCAATCTCGATTTGCACCTCAAGATCCAACTCGGATAGAGGCGGGAGTTCAGGGATTCCATCGACTGCTCTGCCCCGCTGGTAACAGGCATCCAGGAGCTGGACGGCAAGCGCCAGGGAGAACGGGCCCCATTTCAGATCCGCCTCTCGCCTTCTGCGAGAAGGAGGCACATACAGCCCGAACCTCGCTGCAAACACGAGCGGACCCCCGTGTCGTCGAATGAGTCGTGCGAGATCCTCACGGCCTTGTCGCTGGAGTTCAGCGATGCTCGGCATTTCGTTGCCCTTATTGGCAAGGTTCAAATAGGCACGCAATTCTCGCAACAGATCACGCATTTCCAGCACGTATTCCCAGCTGGCAAAGTCACGAAGCTCGCATTTTTCAGCCACTGCTCGACTGCCGCCGTGGTACTCTATGGAAATAATCAAGTCGAAGCGTCCAGCCTTTGCCAGGATACGCTCCGGGGGCATCACGCCCGGCGTGACCGTTCGCTCCGCGATGAATTTCAAGAGCTCCCGTTTCAGCTCTTGGAGAGGCAGAGGCTTTAATCTGCGCATGCTCGCCCAGCTGACCGGCTTTTGCTGCTCAATGCAACAGTTCAGTTCGCGAGCAATAGCGGCATAGCCGCCCGGCGTACTGCAAATGACGTTGGCCAGAAGCGGCTCGTATTCACGGATCACAGACAAGTTCGGAAGGGTCTTTCCAGGTAACCCGAGCTTCCGAGCAAGTCCTTCCAACTCTGGTTTCAGAGACCGAGCGACCCGACGAGCGTCTGAAACTTTTCGCTGCGGACTCGCCTCCTGCCAGGAGGCGAACGGCGCCTTTGCCTCTGGATCGTCTAAACGCGCAAGTTTCTGCAGAAACGCCCGTTTACCACCGTGCAATCGAAGTGCTCGGAGAATCGTATGACCTCCGTTATATCCGTGCCTTCGGAGCTCATATTCAGTTGGAAGACGATCGTTCGGAAGCCCGAACCTTGACTGAAACAACCTAATTTGCTGTGCTACCAGGACAAGGTCCTTCCAGTAACCGCTTTTCTGTCGCGCTCGATGCGGTGCGTCATCAGCTTTCTTATTTGGATCGTGCTGCTTTAAAAAAAGGATCAAGAAAGCGCTCATAGAGCGGTCGATCCTGCCCGAAGCGCACGACAGCGTACCATCACTGCCGGTACGAGTTTGGCGGCAGGCTTCCGGCACAGTCGAGGGATGCAATCGCAGCAGCAGCAGCAGCAGCAGCAGCAGCAGTGCTCGTAGGAGTGCTCGTGAGCCGAAGCATTGCGAGTATGGTGTTTGACGCTTGCATAGGAGAGCGTGGGCGTGTATCCATCGTGAACATCATAGCGTCGTCTTCTAAGAGTCCTTCGGTCTAGATGAACCAAGACGAACGTGCTCGGAAACCAGCAAATTGTCGGCAAAAAGCACGGCTGCTGCTTTCTACGGAGCAACCTGGAAACGCAGCGTTCATCCGAACGCTTCTCGAGCTGGCTTCTCATTTACAGCGAGTTCGGTCGCAAACTTCATTTTCGGATGTCCGAGAAAGTCTTGTGCAGACCACAGAGGTGCTGCAGAGGGTTCAAAATGATTCGCATTGCCTAGGGCGGAGCACAGAAGTCTGTGTTTCTGTGCTCTCGGCACTCTTCTTTTCCGTTGCTGTTGTACTAGAGCGACTTGTTGACTCCAGAACGGCCCTGGCCGACACGCTGATCCGAACTTTGAGCACAGCGTTTTCGGTTCAGAGCGCGCCTCTGGATGAGCAGGTTGTTGACGCTTCCGTTCCACAGCTGGAGGCAGCACTTTGGCGACGTTTCGAGAGTCTTCCTCTTAATATGGTTTCCGGGTCTTCGCCTCAGGTATGGAAGCACACAACGGGCACTTGTTCGCAAGTTTTCACAGAGCCCGCGCAGGTTGCACTCCGTTGTGTAGCCAGCTGGGCTCGCGCTTGGACTGACCAAACGCGCGGGATCGAAGCGCCCGTGGCTCGCGAGCCGTCAACCCAGGAACTGTCGCTCGAGTCAGGCATGTTCGGCAATGGAAGCTCGACATTCAATGAGAATCTGAAGAGCTTATCATCCAGGAAGGTGACGCTCGAAACAGGCAGGCTCGATCATGAAAACTTTGCGCTCGATGACGATTTGAGCAGCCCGCTTGCAAGCCAGATTCACTCTCATGTAGCGGATGCTTCCGGTGAACCAAAGCGTCTGGCGCAGCTGGACCTGCCAGAGCAGCATGATAATGCGGGAGGCGTGCTCATACCGGATACTGTAGTTCGAACGCGGAATCCATCTCCTCCCAACAATGACTCGATGCAACATGCCTCTGATTCCAATGGACAGAGCAGCCATGTAGACCGCCTCTGGGCCGTTGCTCACGACAATCAACGCAAACTAGAGCCGAAGCAGAATGCCTGCCCAGTTATACGAGAAGCGGCGGAGGCGAATGCTGCTTTCAAGGAAGCGACGTGCCTCAAGGGTGGTCCTCGTGCGCAGCGCAGGCTCACGGCCGGCTGCAGACATTGTTTTCCGTGTGCAGCTCTATCCGAGGCTTTGAAGCGTGCAGGCCGCGGTGCCATCTCTTGTATTCTCTTGTTCCTTTTGGAGCTGTCTCGTTCCAGAGCACAATGGCAGCAGCGCAGCAGCGCCATTCGCCTCTTGCACAGATTTATTGCATTCTTGCCTCAAGACGAGTTGCGCCAATGCTTACCTGGTATCAGTTCGGGTTTGTGCTCGGTCATTGCAGGCGATGCCCAAACAAGAGCGCTGGTTCTTGCAGAGGCTGCTACATGCTTTGGGACCCTGTTCGCACGTGCACTGGAACCTTCTCTAGGAACAGAGGTAACTGGATCGATGACGGCGCCAGCGTCGGTCACCAGCGGATGCAACTGGCAACAAACCAAGTCCGCAGTGGGTATCGTCTCTCCCGAGCACGCTTCCCCGGTGCCTTCCAAAGCGGACACAAAGCACTGGATTCACGCTGTAGCTCCAAAATTGCAAGCGCTTCTCAATCGGATTCTCGTCGAAAACTGCAATGCGTTCTCCCTGCACCATCATCCGTCGGCGTTGGTGCAGGCGGCTGGTGTGTATCTTTGCACTGTAGTGCTCGAATCCATTCGGATGCAGGATGCGTTTGCAGATGACGTGCCAATGCTGTTTGCAAACCTGGCGCTATATCTCACGAGCGAACATCACCAGGTTGCTGTGCTCGCTGCCCGTGCACTGCGATTTATCGAAGCGCTCTATGATAGCGTATTAGCGGAAAGAGCGCTAGACGGGATCGGCGAGGAGTTGGGGGAATTCTCGGACGACCCGGAGCGTCCTTGGCATCGCAGGCGAATGAGGTGCGCTGCTGGCCTTCTCGTGTACCTGGGACAGTGTCAAAGAGCGTCTGCGCTGCCGCGCCTTGTTCAGTATCTCTACGAGCGCAGGAATATCCTCGATCTTCTGCTAGCTATTCATGACAGTGATGCACGTGCGGGCCCTGCCAGCCCAGGGGTTTGGATCCTGGAAGCCGCTAGCGAGGGCGCTCCGCCAAACGCTCGCCTCTTCCCTGGGGAACGCTGTGATCTGGTTCAGTTGCTGGGCTATGCGGGAGCCATGGACCCGCTTCTGGACCCTATGCTCGGCCGTCTTGATAGTCGGAAAAGCGATGCCCAAGCCCAGCATTTACAAAGTCTGCTGTCGTTCGCTAACAACCTATTACAGGGGTCGCTTTCCCGAGAGCATCCGGACGCAAGCCAGGCTGTGTCCAATCGATCGAATGGCGACGACCTTCTCTCTGTCTATCTGGAAATCGGCGAGGAATCTCGACACGATCCCGCGACTCTCATCCAGATCCTTCGGGGCATACGGGTATATGCTGCTTGGGCAGCGCGAGACGTTGTGGATTTCCGGCGTCGCTGTTTGCACAAGTATATGGCTTTTGTAGCTTCAGTCAGTTTGCCCGTTGCAACCTCAGCTAGCCAAATGACTGCCCCTGTAGAAGATAAGATCCCTCGGAATGCGTCGCTTGCCGCAGATTCTGAACTCGAACCTGGTTCCGGCAGTGCTGCTGACACGAATGCCCTGGCGACGGCGGCATCACAAACGTTGCAGGTTCTTGCAACTGCCGCCGGCTTCGCCAGCGTCGAGTCTCTGGTTCGGGCGCAGTTGAGTTTCCTCATTCGAGTTGTATCAACTGAATCGGCGAGACGGTTTTTCTTTTCGATCGCGGGGCCAGAGTCTCTCGTACTTGTCTCGGATGAGCTGGTGGATATCGGTCGCGGCATCGCGTTTCTGTCTGAGGAGCGTGCATTGCGTAACCTGGAACTGCTCGACACGGTTTGCGCAGTGCTCGGTCGACACCCATGCTTGCGGAGCGACAGCGAGCACCGCGCCGATGCAGATGACGTCGAAGAGGATCCCTCGTTGCTCCGTCTCGCACAGGTCGTCGAAAGTGTCGGGAGCGCTGCACTCGCTGCCACTGAGAGGCAGAGCCCAGAGCTCCGCCGCGCCGCCTTGCAGCTCCTGCACGGCTTGTTAGAGAGCCTCGCGTCGAACCAGAGGTTGCTCCTGCCCATGGTAGCCAGGGTTCTCGATCACGTGCCGCGCTGCATGCTCCAAACTCGTGCGGATGTGCGCATAGCTGCATGTGATGTGATCGAGCTCGCGTTCATTCTCGTGCCGTGGTTCGCAAGCAGTCGCACTGATAAGATCTGGGCTACGATGTCGCGCTTGCTTCCTCAGCCGCTTCGCACAAACGCCCGTCGGAGAGAATCCCCGGGAACTGCCTGCGAGCATGAGCCACTTCAACTGGTCCGCGGCATCACCTGGGCGACGATTACGCGTGTGCTGCAGTGTCTATGCAAGATCCCGGTGAACTCGTTGCGGAAACATGAGCAAGCAATTCGGGCTCAGTGTTCAGCGATACAGCGCTTCACCAGCCGGAGCATCTCCGTACAAGCTCAATCGGATTTCGCTCTGGCTCTCTCGGCCGCACAGCAACTGGTGTCTATTCTTGCCGCGCAGTATCCTGAGGCCGAGGCTTAATGGATACATATCCCGCATCAGGCATGACCACAGTAGCGACTGGTCTCGGGGTCCCGGTTTCCGTGGCTTCAGAGCCCCGTACGGATGGCGTGCTGGAGCCTCTGATGGACTCGTAATCATCCTGATATATAGAAAGAGGAAGTTATGGACTTGGTGCTTCTTTGCTCCCATTAGTTTCTCGTCTTCGCAAGTCGACGAAAAGGGAGGAATATTTTAACCTGTTTGGCTCACGTCTCATTGGCGATCGCTTGTCCAGGGGTTGTGTTTCAGAGTCGCGGCTGTGCAACAATCCAGGGCGACCGATAAAGCAGCAGCACACTCCTTCAGGCCACGTCTGTGAGAACGTCGGAGACCCGATGCAATCAAACCGGCGCACTCTTTATCGGGAAACTTCTACCCGCGCCTCGAGAAACACGTCGCTTGCTCTCGAGAGAGCGTGTTGGTCGAAACTCGACAAGTGTACACCTTCCGACAGTCGCCACTTGACTCTCTGTACAGCCTACAGGAAAGACAACTGTACCCGATATATTGCATGCCCCCGCTTGGGCATTCGTAGACTCAAATATGGATCAAATGACATGGCATGGACAAGCGTTCATTCTCGATCAGGTGCCTTGGCAACGCAAAGCATCCAGTTTTGTGCGCGTGGCTTGAACAGCAAAATCTCTAAAACGTTCACTGTATCTCTGCGGAAACTGGGTGAAATACGGGTTTTTAGACGAGCAACGGACCAGCTTTCGATGCAGGTACTGTTTTCATTGAGCTGTGAGGGTCTCGGAAACGGCGCTCTATCTAAACTGTTTGGAGTCCGTCGTTCACCACGTGAGGTAGCGCAGTGCAACAGGTCCGCTGCAGTGAAGATGAGCGACACACTGGCCCGTAGCGTTCTGGCTGAGCGTCTTTTGAAACTTGCCCAAAAGGTTCCACAAGGGATCCTGCAACCTGACCGAAGGCAAGCGAAGCGACTCGTTCACTTCTCTTTCGAGGAAGTCTGTCGGGTCTTCGACTCGGGGCTCGGTGATGACGAGGTTCCCGTCGTTCTGTACCGGGACCCCGCGCTATGGTGTCCGTACTGCCAGCGAGTCCAGTTTTATTTGGAAGAACGAAAGATTCCCTATCGTACTGTCCATATACCAATGCGCTGTTACGAGACGGAGGAGAACCCCAAACCGCGATGGTACCTAGACATGGTCCCAAGCGGACTCTTGCCTGCGGTGAAACTTCAGCCGTCCGGTGCCCTGCTCACCGAGTCGATGGATATTATGGAATTTTTTGAAGAGCATCCAATGTTCAGCCAATATCCAGCCGCCTACGCCCGCTCCCCAGCCGAAACACGTCGCAAAACGGAGCTTTTGAGGCTGGAGCGCCGGCTCTTCTCCGACTGGCTTCGTTATCTGACAGGGTCCACGTTCCTGTCAGATCGCCTCCGTGAGCAGTTTTTGCAAACAATGGATGCTGTGGAGTACGCGCTTCGTGAATCACCGCGGTTCCCTTTTCTCTCTGTGCTCGCTGAGGGGAACGAGCATGGACCCGGCCTCGTTGACTGTGCGATTGCTCCTTTTCTGGAGCGTATCGAGTACAGCATACCGTTTTGGAAGGGAATAGAGATCCGAGGAAATGCTCGCTGGCCGCGATTAGAGGCATGGTTTCAGGCAATCGAGGAGCGGCCCTCGTACTTGAAAGCAAACGCGTATTCAACGGTTCTGAACCTACCTCCGCAAATAGGACGATGCACCACCGCGCGCTCCGAGTCTGCAGAGGCTACTCGCGTCCAAGAGCAAGTGCTGCACGAAGCTGAACGCACACCCTGGGTCGAGTACAGCTCAGAGAGCACCTGCCCCGCGACTGTCCGTGAATCTCGACTCGAGGCAGCAGCTGCGATCATTCGTAATTTCTCTCGCATCGTCAACGATATGCGGAAGCATTGCCGAGACAACGAGCCGGATGCGGATAGCATTGAGGTAGCGCTTTGCAGTGTTGCACAGGTGCTGATTCACGGAACCGTTGAAGGCACACCTCCTGTGTCGGATCCTGTTGCAAGGGGCGCTCTCGAGCATATTCGCCAACGAGTCTGCGTTCCGCGTGATCTCAACTTGAATGCTTCCAAACAGTTTTACGGCGCTATCAACGCGCTTCTCGCCAAAAGCAGCGCAACACGCAAACATTGAAGCTGGTTGCGTAGCGAGCAGTTGGACCGTCTGCGACCTATTCGTTGGATACGTGCAATCAGTATCTGTTCGTCGTCGTCGGCTTACTGCAGCCAAGAAGCCGCGCGTATGCAACGCTCGTCAGATATCCCGTCTCGACATAGACGCTGCTGCTGCTGCTGCTGCTGCTCGTATTCGACGACGACGAGATTCGTTCTCGGGATTTGCATGGATGCATAGTTGGTGCTTTGCTCGGATTCGTCAGAGTCCATGACCAGGTTCGCGTGCTTGTGGTGTGGAATGTTGCCCTGCTGTGCACCTCGGCCGCGCCTGCCACCGAAGATCCATCGCCTCTGACTTCTCCTTCTACGCAAGAGCTCAAGTGATACCTGCTCTAAAAGAATATCGAAGACTGCCCCGGTGACGAAAAATTTCTGCATGACGGCACTCCATCCACCATAGTGTTCATCTACAGTCTCTAAAATACTGGGGGATGGAAATCTTTCCCGAACTTGTTGAAACACTCGCTCAGAAACCGGGCGAAATCCGTAGTCAGCAAAAATCTGTTGTGCTTCGTCGCTGAAACAATATTCCACAAAAGCATCAGCGACATCCCGAACTTTCTCGCGGTCTGCGTTCCGGTCCACTACGCTGATGGGGAACTCAATGAGACAGTTGGCTTCCGCTGGTGGTATGCTGTACGCGAGGGGAAGACCCCGCATCTGAGCCAAAATGGCCTCATTCTCGTACGTTATTAGCACGTCACCCAGCTCCTGGCGCAGAAAGACATCGGTGGCATCGCGTCCGTCCCGCGGGAGCACCGGAGCCCGGAGATACACCTCTCTGAGAAAGGCCAAAGCAATCCAGTCATTCTCCGTCTCGAGCATTCGATGGAGGATCGCGTTCTTTGTCGAGTCCCTCGCTTGCAGCGCATTCTGAATAAATGTCGGTTCGAAGCGCATAGTTCCAGAGCGCGCCGCGGACCACAACCCTAAAAAATTCCACCGTGCAGCTCCCGCTGATTTCGGATTCGCTGTAATGACTGCAAGATTCTTCGCCAAAATATCGTAGAAGCACTCGCATATCTTATCCGTCGACGGAGATGCGTCCAACTGAGGACGGTATCCAGCCACCGTCAGCGAGCGGGCAACAATACCGTTGTAGGGGGTTCGCATCCGCCACGCCTGGTCAATGAAGCCCCCGCGTGCGAGCTTTTCGATATCATCCACGAGCGCCAAGCAGCATACATGCGCTGGAAGACCGTCCCGAATGGCCCGTGACTGAATACCAGATCCCGCAAAACTCAGACCGAAGTCGACATCTTCTCCGGTTTTCGCCAGCCAGCGCTGCTGAAACGACTCAGTTATCCTTTTGAAAACTGCCCGCGTCACCGAGAACCCTGCAAAGACGATTCGCCGACGCTTCTTTATCGCCACGATGGGCCACGGAGAAGGTAGCGAAGCCATCGTCTGAAGTGGCGCCGTGCACCATCCATCAAACGAGTCCTTGGGTGGAAAAGGAAGCTTGCGTGCGAATAATGCGTCAAGAACGTGCCCGCCTGACCTTGGTCGAGGCCGGGTGTCTCTAGGCCCTGCGAGGCCAGGGCGCCTCCGATCTAGGACGCATTTTAAGTTCTGACCCCAACCGCCAAGAATCTCGTCTAAAGTTGCGTGCACGGAAACCGTCACGTAGAGGAAGTGCGCTACAACAACCATGATGTGGAACCGCTCGCAGTAACAGGTGCGTTAGTTCGAGCGAGTGTGTCCTCCAAATACTTGCAACTGCTCGCTCGCGAGCATTGAGAAGAAGTGGCTTGTCGACGATTTGGATCTCTATACGCTGCCTATGCAGTTTCAAACCGGGGCTTCTAGTCAGGTGTGAGCCTATGGTGGCTTCGATCGACAGACAGCAAACGCCTTTCAAACGAAAAACGTTGCCACCAGCGGCCGTGTACAATAGCGGCGAGTGACCCGCCCTAGACTAGACATCTTCAGCTGACGTGCAGAAGCCTCTTAGTTTTTTGGACCGGCCACCTACAACCGCTTCCAATATTGTCTCATATAATTCCACCTTGAGTGATTATCCAATTAAGTTCTGTTGTGTCTGCTTTGGAGGTCTATTCTCCAGCACCGCCTATCTCCTTATATTGACGGCGGCATTAAAGTCACGATTCACGAATTCCATACGTTTCTTGCCATCACTGATTGTACTTACTAATGCAAGCAATCCTCGAACTTTCGCCCTCCTTTCCATTTGCTCATCTGTCAGCGCTCCGTACTTTTTTATATCCTCAGGGCTCCTCTGGCACTTTTCCATCTCCACTCTCTGAAGCGTACATCACAGTTCATGATGCACATACGATGTTCGGAACTCATCTCCAGGCACCGTAACAAAACGCCGTGCGCACTCCTTGTACGTTCTTGTCGTTGGAGCTGGTGTACATCCTTTTTGGGTCTTCCAGCGCCCTGCTCCGTATGCTACTACGAGACTTTGACGCTCGTCCTCCTTCAGGGCACGCAACTCATTGAAAAAGATTGCGAATGCACGCTGCCTCCCACAATACAAATTCATACGCAAACGAGCGCGCCGGGGCTTTGTATATTCTTTCTACAGCGCATCCCAATGAGCAACACGAACTTCCATGAATTTCCGAGAAGCTGTAAAGTCCGCCCCGTGGCTCGTCACCTCCCTCAAAGCTTCCAGGTGATCCTTCATTCCTGCATTCCATGTGTCGATTTTCTTTCCCGCATTCATTATAACGGATTCTCGATAGTATCTTGCTCTCGAGAACCTAAAAAGACACATATCTTTCTGACGCAAGGTACCGTCAGTACCATCTTCCCCACGCTTGGGTGCTGCGATGGTTATGATATTCGTATTCCCAGGGTCCGCGTGAACGACAGAGCCGTTATCCTGCACTTTCTTCGTCGCGAGATCCGCCTCCTTGTCATCTTCATGCTTGCGATCGTTCGTGATCCCATTGATAATCGCCCATACTCCTTTGCGAGACAGTCCCGGGTACAGCGCAAAGACGGTGCGTATCATGAAACGCTCCGGGTTCATAGTCAAATGGTTCCTCAGGTTCGTGATGTACTTCATCGCCCCGTATGTGTAAATACTTCCGTCACCCTTGTATCGAGTACCCTCGAAGCGGAAATCTGCAAAGTTTTCGTGGAAGGCATGGACTAGCTCTTTTTTCGTCGACGATTCCCCTGTACCAAGCATCAGGTGACGAATAGAAGTCTTGTAGGAAAACGCATCCGGAACCTCGACTGTTTCCATGTGCGTCACGTCTCCG